>Ga0137306_100116_pt1 | contig 126137 bp, 133 predicted proteins | sample Inofroosms_March_FD_97187 | JGI IMG/M metagenome (GOLD analysis project Ga0137306, IMG submission 97187) | Mouse cecal microbial communities from Vienna, Austria - N-Acetylneuraminic and N-Acetylglucosamine D2O microcosms_March | ecosystem: Host-associated > Mammals > Digestive system > Large... | reverse complement strand
AAAATGTAAGCAGGCCGCTAAGGAAAACATACCACGCAATCTATGGATACTCCATCATATCCATCGTTCCGGGATAATCGAAAGTATCATGAACCGTATGAATACAGACCTGATATAACTTCTAGATGGATATATAGGTCTGTATAGCGGCATCCAGCTGGTTCTTTTTGATGTATCTCTCTACTTTTTTCTATAATTCAGTATTCCGAATCCGTTCCACAAGCGGAACTCTGCTCTGTCCCTTTAAACCAAAATATGAAATCGTAAGCGGAATCAGCACCATGCCAATAATATAGACCATCCCCGGAATAAGTGGAAAGCGGTATTCCATATAACCAGCTGATTTCTGCAGAAAGCTTACAACCGCATATCCCGCCGCACTGCCTGCTGTAAAAATAATCAAAAGCGCCGGAAGTACAAAAATAACACTTTCCCAGAACAGCATGCCTCTGATCTGCTTCTCCTCCATCCCAATGGACTCCAGTATAGAAAATTCTTTTTTCCGTGCGGCAATATTTCCAGCCAGCATATTAATTAAATTCAAGATACTGAATAAAGTAACAAAAACCGAAATTCCATATATCTGTATTTTAATCTTCTGTATATTTGCCGAATCATCTATCCGCTTTTCTCGAAGTGTCTCCAAGGACAAGTCCGGATATGGTTCTATCACAGTAAGGATATCCTGCTCAATCTGCTCTCCATATTTTTCATAGTCCTTGGCGGCAATAGAAAAGGAACTGACGGTATTCATAGCTCCCCATAGCTTCTCCATTGTTTTATCCGTCATGCAGATATTATATTCTGAATGGGCAGGCATCGTTTCTGAGGTAACTGCTGTGATTTCCAGCTCCGTTTGATGCTCCTCTCCGTCAAACCAGTGCAGTGTCAACATATCTCCCGGCTGAAAAGATACACCGTTAATTCCAGAAATGAACTCACTGTCTGTAATGATAATCCCATCGTGTTCACATAGATAATCATAGCTGCTATTACCATCCATATTCATATTAAAACTTTTCGCTTCCTCTTTTGTCAAACGGTAAAATCCCTGTACCCAGGAAGCGCCCTGATACTCAATATTTCCAAAGGCACTATTTACCGCATTGACAGACCGGACATGTGGAATTTTAAGCAGTTTTTCTCTCAGCTCTCCGCTCAAATGTCCGACAAGCTGCATCTCAGTAGACCCATATGCCGCCGGGCTGTGTGCACTATAAAGGTAAGATACGATATATTCTGCGCCGGCAAATTCTCCCTCTCTGGAATAAGCTTCTTCATCCCATGCATATAGATACGAAGCGGCAATCATGAAGATGATTCCCCCAGAAGCAATGGATATACTCATAAGCCTGCGCTTCCTATGGTTTTGCTCCTGTCCCGTCTGCGCCATCACAAATGCAGTCAGCCTTTTGTGGGCTTTTGCGCCCTTTTTTGTATCCTCACCGGAATCAGAATTTCTGGCGGCTTCAATTGGCGGAACCTTTGCCGCAAGAGATGCCGGTTTTCCCACAGAAATCTGCACAGTCAATACACCAAAAATACTCATTGTCACTGCTGTCACTGCATAATTGGAAAAACTCCAGCCGTCCGGCTGCAGAAAATATGCAATAATCCCGCCCAGAATCAAAGCGGCAGGAAGAGAAATGCTGCTCAATAAGAATCCTTCCCGGCGCACCATTTTTTTAATCTGTCTTTGCGTCATTCCGATTGTCTGCAGCTGTCCAATCTGTTGTGTGCGCGAGATAACAGACAGATAAAAAATACTATAGATTACTATCCCGCTGACTGCCAAGATAAACAGCGACACAAGGCCTGCCGCATACAGGCTTACGTTACTTTCCTGCAGGGATTGTTCAAATCTTCCGTTTATATTGACATCCGGCCGCTTCACCCCGTAATCCATTGCCATCTGATAAACAGCTGTCTCAAAGCCCGAGGATTCCATATGTGCTGCGCCTGTGATCCGAAGAAGCGCAGTATACTTTTTATCCGCCATTAGTGGACTTGTATCTGCATACTCTCTGGAAACATAGATGGAATACACAGACAAATCATACGGTCTGTCTATATATCCGCAGATTACAAATTCTTCCTGTACACCGCCTTGGACATCCAGCAGTATTTTTGCTCCAATCCTGCATTCCTGCCCGATTCTATCCATAAATCCTTTATTCACAACAATCTCATGATACGCTTCCGGCTCTCTTCCTTCCACAGGTACATAGGTCTGTATCCCCTCTGCCTGGCTTTTCAGATAATTGAAGGTATATTTCACACTGCCGGCTGTAGAGTCTATTCCGCTCTCTTTATAGGGAATCATAAGCTCCGTTCTTTCATCTGCAGCAGCCGCCTCCATCTGTTCTCCAGATACATTCATGAACATGACCTGCTGCATATTCTCCAGCATACGCCGCTCTGCAGTCATTGTTCCCTGTAAAAACAGTACTGCCGCGGTGATAAATGTTACAGAAAGAATAATCGTAAGAATCGAAAAAAATGTATACAGCCTTCTGCTTGTCAGATTGCTTTTTGCAATGCGGTAAATAATCCTGCTGTTATTATTTGCATCCAGCTTCATAGTTACCACCTGCTTTCTGCCAGACGCCCATCCTCAATCCGGATGATCCGGTCTGCAATCTGAGCAATCTCATCATTATGGGTAATCATAACAATAGTCTGATGGAACTTCTTACCGGCCGCCTGAAGCAGACCGATTACCTCCTGACTGGTATGACTGTCAAGATTTCCGGTAGGCTCGTCCGTCAACAGGATAGCCGGCTTTGTAATCAGTGCCCTTGCAATGGCCGCCCTCTGCTGCTGGCCTCCTGAGAGCTTATTCGGTTTTCTCTGCAGCTTATCACTCAGGCCCAGTACAGCCGTAATCTCATGAAAATACGAGATATCTACGCTCCGCCCATCCAGTTCCACCGGAAGAACGATATTATCATAAACCGTCAAGTTTGGAATCAGATTATAATTCTGAAAAACAAATCCAATCTTTCTTCTCCGGAAAATAGTCAGTTCGCTCCGCTTCATCCTGCATAATTCCTGTCCGTCCACCATAACGCTGCCGCCTGTCGGCGTATCCAGCCCGCCAAGCATATGAAGCAGCGTGCTTTTCCCTGAACCGGAGGTTCCCACAATAGCGGTAAAGCTGCCCTGTTCAACCGCCAGTGTAATCCCATCCAGAGCCTTAACCTGTACTGGCTCTTCCCCATAATATTTGGTAAGATTCGTTGTCTGTAAAATATTCATGTGTAGTCTCTCCTTTCTGCTATTTTCCATTCTAAAAGGAGACTTTATCAATCCTGTTTCAAATGACAGAAAAATATTATCGAAACCGAAACAATTATATGTTTTTCCGGTTTGGAAGAAATATAGAAAAACTAGAGCCTTGCCCCGGCACAGAATGTACCATGATATACCCGCCCTGAAGGGAGATAATATTTCTGGAAATATACAGACCCAATCCCAGCCCTTCCTCTTTGGAAACCGAAGCTTCCCTGTAAAAGCGCTTAAATATATCATTATAGCTCCCGGCGGCTATACCCTTTCCCGTATCCTGAATCTTAATTTCCACATACATTTCTCCCGGAATGACATCAATCCGTATATTTCCCCGCTCCGGCGTGTATTTTACCGCATTATCCAGAATATTTCCGAGTGCTTCCGCCGTCCATTTTGCATCATGCATTACCTTAACGGCTGGATTACAATGAATCGTTATATCAATCTTTTTTCTTTCAGCCTTTGTAATCATGCCGTTAAGCGATATCTCCAGTGTATGGAAAACGCTGGAATTTTCCATATTAAGCCTAATCATATCATTTTCCAGACGGGAGGATTTAATCAATGAATCAATGAGGAATTCCAGCTTCTCAAGCTGCTGTCGTATGATGTCCATAAATCTCTCTTTCTCATTCACGTCGGTATCCGGATCTGAGAGCATATCGTGATACATGCGGATGCTGGTTAACGGTGTCTTTACCTGATGTGCGGTATCCGAGATTATCTTCTGTAGATTCTCCTTCTCCCTGCTGCTTTCTGACAGGCGGCTCTGCATGACCTCATCCATCTTTTCAAGCTCCATGACTACTTTAGAAACCAGCGTTTCTTGATTGTGCTGTGTCCTATCTTCCTCATTTCGCATAATCCGCTCTGCATGACAGCATACTTCTTCGGAAAAATCAATAAATTTTCTTCGGAAATAGAAGTAATATCCCATATCCAAGATACCAAAAAGAAGCAGAATGATAAGCAGAACGGCTCTTCCCACGCTTTCCGGTATCTGCGTAAAAGCGAGAATACATCCGGTGGCAGACAATAGGATCCCCGCCCCCGGAAGTGCATATTTATACACCTTCATACCGATTCCTCCTCTGTTCCGATCCATTTGTATCCCATGCCATAAATCGTCTTAATATAATTCGACTCTCTGTCGGCAATTTTATTCCTCAAACGGCTGATGTTTAAAGACAGAGTATGCTCATTCACATAGTTTCCCTTGCTGTCCCATATATTTTCCAGAAGAACGTCTTTGGTCAATATCTGTCTGCGGTTTTTGCAGAAAAACTGAAGAAGTTCAAATTCTGTAGGCGTAAGCGGTAAAATATCCCCGTTTTTTCGTACGATCCGTTTTTCAAAATCAATCACCAGATTACCACAGGAATACAGGGTACAATCCGGACTGCCGCACCTGCGCAGGACGGCCTGTATTTTCTCCATTACGATCTTAATGCTGAAGGGCTTTGTAATATAGTCGTCCGCTCCTAGATGATAGCCCTCAATAATCTCATCATCCAGATTATGCGCTGTCAGAAATATGAAAGGTATTTCATAATGAACGATCGTGTTTTGTGCAAACTGGAATCCGTCGCCGTCCGGCAGGTTAATATCCAGCAGAATCAAATCGAAGGACTCCCCGGATAATAGTCTTCCTGCTTCTTCTATGGTATAGGCGGGAAAAGGTTCAATCCCTCTTTTTTGCAGGTTATAGCATAGTCCCCCGTTCAGTATTTCATCATCCTCAATAATCAGTACCTTGCTCATCTTACTTTGTGATCCCTTCTACCGCACTTTAGGCGGTTTTTCCTGATGTAGTCTATTCTATCACAAGACTGCTGATATAGCACCTTCAAATATTTCCGCTGAATGGAAGCAATTTTTGTAAAAAAATCCATTTGCTTTTAGAATTGTTTTTATGATACAATAATAAAGTCGAGCAGCATAATGCGTAAGTCCAGATTCCGGACCTGCGCATTATTTTTTTATGCGCAGCCTTCGGAAATGGAAACTGCCGTTCGGCATTTCCGCACAATCTTATTCATAATTTTTAGGAGGTAACGTATAATGAATGAAACAAATCAGTCCTATCTTGCCACTGAGGAAGTCGGCAGGCTTATGGGCAAATATGCAGTTCCCTGTATCATCTCGCTTCTTGTCGGCGCTCTGTACAACATCGTTGACCAGATATTTATCGCAAATGCAAGCTATCTCGGCTCTTATGGAAACGCCGCCAATACCGTCGTTTTTCCACTGACCGTTATTGCTCTGGCAATCGCTGTCATGATCGGCGACGGCTGCTGCGCTTTTGTCAGCCTGAGCCTTGGAAGGAAAAAAACAGAAGACGCCGGACTCAGTATCGGAAATTCGATTCTGCTGACAGTTATGATCAGTATCATCCTCTGCGCAGTTTATCTTAGCTTTGATGAGCAGATTATTGCTATGTTCGGCGGCACTGTCAATGAAGAGACATTTTTACATTCCAAGGAATATTTCTTCTGGATCTCGCTTGGCATCCCCTTTTATATGTTCGGCCAGGCAATGAACCCTGTTATAAGAGCGGATGCAAGTCCTAAATTTGCAATGATTTCTACGCTTTCGGGAGCTGTTACGAATATTATCCTTGATCCCATTTTTATCTTTATATTCAAGTGGGGAATGGCAGGCGCCGCCATCGCAACAATCGCAGGACAGATCATAACTGCCGTTCTTGCAGTGTGGTATCTCTTCCATACAAAGATGATTCAGCTTTCTAAAGAACATTTTAGATTAACCAGAGGAATTATCAGACGTACGCTGGTGCTTGGAATCTGCAGCTTTTTATCGCAGATTTCCCTTGTTGCATCTATGGCGGCCATCAACAATATGATCCGCAAATACGGCGCTATGGATGAAATCTTCGGCCAGGAACAGTACGCCCAGATTCCAATGGCAGTTGTCGGCATTGTAATGAAGTTTTTCCAGATTGTTATTTCCATTGTTGTCGGTATGGCCGCCGGCTGCATTCCGATTGTTGGCTTCAATATAGGCGCCGGACTTAACGGCCGGGTTAAAAAGCTATTTACAAAGCTATTAACTGCAGAAGCCTGTGTCGGAGCAGTTTCTATGATAATTGTAGAGTTCTTCCCGCTGCGGCTCATCAGCATTTTCGGCGCGGCAAATGAAAGCTCCTACTATACAGCCTTTGCCATAAAGTCCTTCCGTATTTATCTCTGTATGATTATTTTTGCCTGCATCAACAAGGCCGCGTTTATTTTCCTGCAGGCAATGGGAAAAGCAATGGCGTCAACTATGCTTTCTATGGTAAGGGAAATTATATTCGGAGTCGGCTTTGCCCTTTTACTTCCGGTATTCTTCGGACTTGACGGAGTCCTGTATTCCATGCCCGTTTCCGATATACTCACAGCAGTAATCTCGCTGACCATAATTGTAATGACCTACAAGCATCAGTAATGCCGTATTACCTCAAACCGCTCCAATCCAGCTGTTTCATCCATGCCGATTCCCGCCTTGCGTTTTGCAATTGCTATCTGCTCTTCCACCGTATCTACGCCGTCCAGATTCGGAAGCAGCAGCCCTCTCCGGTGTCCTCTGGTTACCACCACGCCGTACCGTTTCACGTCCAGCTTGTCCGCTGAATCTATTTTTTCGGTGTTGCCCAGTACATCCACAGTGATGGCCAGCTTATCCAGCTCCTCCGGCTCTATAGGCGGGAATCTCGGGTCTTCAGTGGCGGCGCTGACCGCATTTTTTACAATCTCCTCTGCAATAGATACCTGTACCGCCTGAATGGTGCCGATGCATCCCCTGAGCCTGCCTTCCTTTTTGATTGAAACAAATACTCCTGCCCTCTTTGCGGTCATTTCTTCTGGAAGCTTTTCAGAATAATCTTCTAAGACACCTGTTATGCTGCCTGTGGAGACGTATTCTTCTATAGTCTCCCGGGCAATCCTTACGTAAACATCTTCCTTATCCCGGCGTTTCCGGACCTTTTCCCTCTCCTGTTCCTCATACTGGTCTTTGAAATTCCTAGCCGGATTCCCGCCGGAAATCTCATAGATGCAGATACCGTATCCCACGCCAAAGGGTCCTTCATAGGACAGACATTTAGAAGATACCTCTGTTCTATCCAATGCTCCTGCCATAATAGTAAAGGAACGATGTCCGCACTCTCCTGCCTTTTCACAGAAATCCTCTGGAAATTCAAAGAGTTTTCCAAAGTATCCCTGTCCCATCACCTCCATAATACGGCTATCATAGGCCGGCCCTTCCTCACGGTATCCGTACGGTCCATCCTCTTTCAGCCTGTGGGACAAGTCTCCGCTGGCAATCACAACGGCATTCCTGCCCAGCATCTCCGCCGTCTCCCTAATACGTTGTCCCAGCATATAATGATCCGTGAGGGAAAGGCCTGATAATCCAACCCTCACCAGCTTATAGTCCTTCCAGTATTGATTTACAAAATACAGCGGAACCATCGCGCCGTGATCCAGCCTTTTGTCCCGTTCTCCCGCGGTTCCGGCAGGCAGATTCCCCGCTTCCGCCAGCTTGGCAAGGGTTTCCACAAATGCTATATCATAGGCCGCTTCCATTTTAACCTTCCCCGCCCCAAACTGTCCGAAATCCCCTTCTGCGCTTTTTCCCGGCGGGATGTGAAAATAATCTGCATACATAATCTGGTGGGGTGAAATCAGGACAATTGTCTCCGGCTTCAAGCCGGCAAGCCGGCGTCCTGCTTCATGGTATGCATCAATCGTATTCTGAATCCTCCTTTCCTCTCCCCTTCCAATCTCCGGTATGATAAGGGGCGGATGAGGAACCATAAATGCTCCGGTAATCATAGTAAGGACCTCCCTATTGTTTCTCATATTAATTTTCATTCTAGCACACTTAACACAGCATCACAAGAATGCGGCCTGCAATCCTTTTTCGCAAAATTTTCCCGTTTGACTTATCAAATTGGACAAAAAGACCGAAATAATATTTAAAATGTGTCTGCAATGGTATAGTGTTATAGTAACTATTAGTTAGATATAACCGGCGGCTGCGGACAAAGAAACACAAAAGGAGACTGAAAATATGATTAACTACATACGCAATTTAAGAATCAGATTAAAGCTTTATATTCTTATAGGAGTCGCACTGATCGGCATGCTCCTCATCGGAGGTATGTCTTTTTCCTTAATGGGCCGTCTGAATGAAATGACAAGCGATATTTCCGCAAGCTGGATGCCAAGTATTGATACAGCAAGAGACATGAGTACCACGCTCTCTAATATCCGCCTTAATGAATTGGGATATCTTACCGCAATTTCTCAGGATGTAGAGGAATCCAGCCTGCAGTATCTCCAGAAAGAAAAGGAAGATATGAATACCCTTTTATCTAAATACGAGGAATTAATTGATGACGAAGAAAGAGATTTTTATGATACTGCGGTGAATTTCTGGACCCAGTACAGTGAAGCCGATGAGGAAATGATGTCATTAGCAAAAGAGGGGAATACATCTGAGGCCCGTGCTATTCTGGAAGGCGAATGTGTAGGTCTATATAATTCTTTAAACAGCGCCTTTAATGACATTATCACTTACAATACCGAAGGCAGTGACGCCGCAACAAAGGAAAGCCTCGCCCTTTACAGAACTTCCGTATTCATTATGGCAGCAATAATCATCGCCATAATCCTTATAGGAGTCTTCTTCTCATTTGTGATCATACGCCTGATCAAGACTCCGATTTCTGAAATTGAGAATGCCGCTATTAAAATGGCGGAGGGAGATCTGGACGTAGAGATTTCCTATACCTCTAAGGATGAGCTGGGTATTCTCGCTTCGCAGGTACGCAGATTGATCCGTAAGCTTCAGGTTATTATTGATGATGAGAATAAGTTCCTTGCTAAAATGGCTGCCGGAGATTTTACAGTAGATTCCATCTGCGAAGAAGAATATACAGGAGGCTTCCATCCTCTGCTTGTTTCCTTCCGGGGTATTGCAGAAAAGCTCAATGACACGATGCTTCAGATCAGCCAGAGTTCCTCGCAGGTTGCCGCCGGATCCGAACAGGTATCCAACGGCGCACAGGCGCTTTCTCAGGGAGCGACCGAACAGGCAAGTTCTGTGCAGGAGCTTGCTGCCACTATTAATGAAATCTCCAATAGGGTAAAACAGAACGCAGACAATGCTCAGCAGGCCAATGCAATGGCAGGCGGCGTCAGCACAGAAATGAATGTAAGCAATGAAAAAATGCAACGGATGATACAGGCAATGGGTGATATCAGTAACTGCTCCAGCGAAATCGGCAAAATTATTAAGACAATTGAGGATATTGCTTTCCAGACCAATATTCTTGCCCTTAACGCCGCTGTAGAAGCCGCCCGCGCAGGCACAGCTGGAAAAGGATTTGCTGTGGTAGCCGATGAAGTCCGCAATCTGGCAAGCAAAAGTGCAGAAGCATCTCAAAACACTTCTGCTTTGATTGAAAACTCATTAAAAGCAGTAGAAAACGGAACAAAAATTGCCGATGAAACAGCTCAGAATCTGCTTCAGGCAGTAAATGACGTAAATGAAATGACAAATATTATCGGACAGATTTCAGAGGCCAGCAGTAATCAAGCTGATGCGATTTCTCAGATTACCATGGGAATTGACCAGATTTCCAGCGTTGTACAGACCAACTCAGCAACTGCCGAGGAAAGCGCGGCCGCAAGTGAAGAACTGTCCAGCCAGTCACAGATTATGAGGAGTCTCGTAGGAAGATTCCGGTTAAAAGGCAGTCCGTCCAGACATTAAGACAATTCAATCCATGATAAAGAAAAGGTGCATGTTACTCTACACGCACCTTTTCTTTATCATATTCATACGCTGACCCTGTTCATCTGCTTCATAAGCTTTGACATCTCCAGCTCCAATTTCTTCTGTCCTTTTATATCGTGAACCTGCATTGCCAGCCGTATCTGCATGTTCAGCGCACACTGCTGTTCCTTTAATCTGGCAAATGCAGTCACCTTACTAACTGATGAAGAATTTGATGTATAGTTATTATCCATTTCTGATCACCCCTTGTATAGCTTATAATGCTATTGTAAAGGCAATCCCTGAAATGATACTGAAAGAACAGGAAGTTTTATATGAAAACTGTTAATGCCGTTCTTACTTTCCGCCCATATTTTCCCTTTATGCTGCATCACAATGTTTTCAGCAATCGAAAGACCGAGACCAAAGCTTCCATTCCTGCTCCTCGCCTTATCTGCACGATAAAAGCGCTTAAATATATGCTTTAACTCTTCCGGCGGAATTGCCTCGCCTTCATTGGCTACTGTCAGTACACAGTGCCGTTTTCCCTGTTTCTTTAATGTAATCCAAACCATACCAAAAGCTTTTCCATATTTTCCTGCATTATCCAGCAGAATTTCCACAATCTGCCGAAGCTGGCTCTCTGCTCCTTTTACCCGTATATCCGCTTCTATATCGGTTATCAGCTCCAACCCCTTTTCAAAAAAAACAGGTTCAAACGGGAGCACGGCATCATACACTAATTTGCTATAGTCAACCGGCCGAAGGTCAGGTTTTTTTTGTATGCTGTCAGTTCTTGCAAGCTCCAGCATCTGCTCAATCAGTCTTCTCATCTGTTTGGACATAGACAAAATCCCTGCCAGATAATCTGTCTTATCGGCTTCGTCATATTCCGGACTCTGCATTAGCTCTGCATTTGTCATGATCACGGTCAGCGGTGTCTTCAGCTCATGAGAAGCATCCGCCGCAAACTGGCGCTGATGCTTCCAGGCCAGTTCCACAGGCTTTACTGCCCATCTGGATAAAATCATACTAAACCACAAAAAAACAAGAAAGCTTACAATACCAATCAAAAAGCAGATCCGCATCAATCCCTTTAACGTTGCAAGCTCATTGGAAATATCTACAAATACAAATCTCTGAAACCGGGGTGAAGGCATATGATAGAAGCGAAGATTATATTCTTCAATGATGCCAAGCATTTGTCCGGACTCAACCACATCCTTTATCAAATGATCCAGAAAATCCTGATCTGACAGATCATAATACCCGCCGCCCGTTGTCATCAATTCTCCATCCGGTTCTATCTGAAGTGTGAAATAAGGCAGGCGTATCTCATCCTCTGATTTCCCCGGCGTATCCATCTGGATCGGCCGGGCTGCAATATTCTGCATCATATTAATACTGTTCGCTTCAATATTTTCTTTTGTAAAATGATACACCAGTCCCAGAATCACACAGATCATAATTGTTACGATCGTCATATTGATTAAGATAAACTTTCCCCTTAGCCTCCTAATCATCCTGTTTTACCTCCAGATGATACCCCAGCCTCCGTATCGCCTCGATCCGGATATCAGAACCGATGCTGGCAAGCTTCTTTCTTAGAAAACCAATATAAACTTCCACATGATTTTCCACTGCATCAGAATCATACCCCCATACCCGGGCTAGAATCGTTTCTTTTGAAAGATTCCGCTCTCCGGTCTGGAAGAGAAAACGCATAATATCAAATTCCTTTGCGGAAAGCCGTACCCTGTTAGGACCGCAGACCAGCATAGCAGATGCAAGCTCCAGAGATGTATTGCCAAAGGCAACCACATCAACCTGCGCTCCCTGCCTGCGCAGCAATGCATTGACACATGCCAGAAGCTCTCTCGTATCAAAAGGCTTCGTCAAATAGTAATCAGCTCCGGAATTTAAGCCATGTATTCTGTCTTCCAGATCAGATTTTGCAGTCAGCATAAGAATCGGCGTTCCCAAATGTTTGGCACGGATTTTTTCTGCCAGCTCATAGCCGTTCATTTTCGGCATCATAACATCCAGAATCAGTAAATCATAGATGCCAAGCTCTGCATACTCTTTTCCCATTTCACCGTCATAGGCAGTTTCCACATCAAATCCCTTACTCTTTAGAAGCTTTCCAATCGAATCAGCCAGCAATTTTTCATCTTCCACAATCAGTATCTTCAAGGCTGTTTACCTCCATTTCCCCTATATTATAATATACTGATACTCTGAAATAAAGCTGAAAATCTCCTGCTGTTTTTATGCGCTATTATATGGCATGGAAACCGGAAAAATATATCTTTTGTAATTTTATTGGAAATCCTTACCAATTGTTCCAATCACTTTCTGTCCACTGTCCTGAGCCATCAGCACAGATATTGGCAGCTCCTTCCTGAGCCGTTCCACAAATTCCTGATTGGTAAATATTTCATGGCAGAAACCGCAGGGTGAATGACTTTCTCTATTCACCGGGATCTGGTATTCTTCTGCCTTTGCTAACAGCCAGCCGAATTTGTGACGGGTCAGCTCAGAAAAAAGGCTGAGATATTTATACCGGTCTATGATATCTTTCAAAGACATCTCCCTGATATTTCCCTCACACAAAAGGCTTCCATATACTGCCTGTGAACAGCATGGGTACACGCTTCCATCATATAAAATAGAAAGCATCCTTTGATTGCGGCAGGACCAGTTCCCATCCACCTTCTGCAGCAGGATCCGCTCCAGTCCTTCCCCTCTGCCCACTGGCATAAATGGATACAGAAATATAGGGAACTCATAAACATCTTCTTTTAATTCCTGCAGCAGGGCGGCCGCATTCCTCTCTCCAAGACTGTCTCCCACGCCAAGGCTGAGACTGATTCTGACTTCTCTGTTTGCACGTATGATATTCCGGATGCTTTCTAACGGCACATAATTCTGATGATATTCATCGATACTCAGCGTCAGCGAATCCAAGCCGGCCGCCTTTAGCCGTACCAGCCATTCCATTGCTGTACCCGGCCCGGCTCCCCAGACACCATTACTGGTCAGTGATGACTTCATACCGTTTTGTTTTGTTCTTGCAATTGCCTCCAGCAATACATCAGCGCACAGAGTAGCTTCTCCTCCTGTGAAACCAATTTTCCTGATTTCCTCTATTTCAGCGGCCTCGTCAATTATGCGGAATACCAGCTCCTTTTCCAGCCTTTCCTCTTTATCCGGCCCGCATTCAAAACAGCACATTTCACACTGTGCCGTACACTTTCTTGTAAGGGCAATCCCTATTGAATCAAATACAGAGTTCTGTTTATTATCTGGCACCTGCCGTAACCCTGCAAATATTTTCCTTTTTGGAATATCAAATGTAATGATGAGTTCTCCCATCTCTACGGACATTGTACAGATTTCTTTCTGCCACAGGATTTCATAAGTAAGCGGTTTTTCTCCCCCGTCAATATCTATCGTATCCGTATACTGGACTGTTGTGTTTACAGATACATCCAATGTTTCCGTAATGGAAGAATTAATATGTTCATCAAAAGCAGATGTAACTGCCTGCTGCGAAATATTTATGCTCATCCCTGTATTTTTGTCTGTTGTTTTAACAGAAGATCTGTTCACCATGATATTTAAGTCTGTTGACACCGTTTTATTATAATGTACAGAAGGAGGAACAAAAAGCATCCCGCCGTTTTCCACCTCATATCGGGATGTCTTACTGACTATGGAATAGGGATAACCGTCTGGTTTATTAAAAGTCTTTGTTTCACCAGGTTTACTGATTTCTGTATTAGCTTGGAAAACAGAAACAATCTGATTATTAAGAATCGGCTGCTTACTAACCTTAATATAATCAATCGCCCAGCCGTCAAAAAAAAGTAACTGCCAGTCTCTTGTCAGTTCTATTTTATTTACGCAGCCAGCATCTGTGCTGCTGTCAACCGCAAACTTCAGCACTTCACCATTCTCTATCTTTGTTTTTCCAATAGCAGAAAAAAGGCTAAAGGTATCCCCTTGTCCTTTCTCTCCCCAAAACCGAATTGTAAAATTTGAATTCGTTCCAGCGCCCTCTTTATTCGTAGTTATAATTTCAAAATAATATTTCATTCCTATTCCGCCTTTCTCATAAAACGGGCCGCCGTATAAACTACAGCAGCCCATTCTTCTCATGAATAGTATGTGAGTATGGAGATTTAAGAGATAATCACATAATTGTTATATACAATAACTGCTCCGCCTACCGGCTCCTCATCTGCTTCTGCCTGCATTGCTTTTTTGATTTCTTCCTTCGACAGTCCTGCGCCGTACTCGGATATTGCCTCGCAAATGATATCCACCACTTTCCCTGCCGCATCATTTTCAGATAATTTGTCCCGGATTACACCTGCAAGTTCAGAATTTTCTTTCAATATCCGGCCAACAGCAATGCCATTTTTACTATTAGCATAAATAAGTTTGATTCCCGCCTGGGCTTTCGGTTTCACTGTTGAATTTATCACTGCAGACACCGCCGCATTTACCTGATGATATTTACGCTTTAATACCTCCACGAAAGCTTCCTTTTTCATAATCTTGGAGTCCGTATAGTAACAGGTTGTTCCAGTTTTTGTGTGATACAAGTAATACATGTTTTTTCCTCCTTATTGTTTTTTGATGTATCCATAATACGATATTTTGTTTCCCTGAACTCTTCCTATGAATGATGGATACTAATGAAAGACATGTATTACTCTTCAATATTAACACATATTAATATAGATAATGATTATTTTAATTCGACAAATAATTTCATTCAAATTCCTTTAAATTTTTTTCAAATATCTATTGACAAATGAAACAAAATATCAGCTAACTCTGTCAGATTTCCATAGCAATTCATATATGTAACGGCAAATAAATGACGAAAACTATGGGGATAAACCTTCTCTCTGGCTACGCCTGCCGACTCCCCGATACGGGAAAGCATTTTATACACGGAGGCTCTCCCTATTGGTTTCTGCGCGTTCCCCATAAATATTACCCCGCTTGTAATCCTTTCTGCTATGCAGTATTCTTTCAGATCCCGTATCAATCCCTCCGGCAGGTAGATTTCCCTTATTTTTCCTTTGCTGTTCACCTGTATTTTCCGTACTTCCAGCGCCTCAACCGTAAAATAACGCAGTTCATTAATACGGATTCCTGTCTGTGCCAGCGTCTTCATAATGTAATAATACTTCATCCTTCCGCTTTTTCTGGCATACTCAAGCATCCTTCTATAATCTTCTGCACTGAGCACATTTTCAAGACTTTTTCTTTTTTGTATTCTTTCGGTTTTAACTGTACATTCCCTATAACCTGCATACTTTAGATATTTATTGACCGCTATTACAACAAGATTAACGGTTGTGGGAGCCGCACGCCTTTGCCACAAACTTTCTTTATATGCAAAAATCATTTTCTTCGAGATTCCTTCCTCCGCCGTATACTGCTCAATCTGATTTGCATATCTTAAGTAAATACTGACTGTACCCTCTGACAGCTCCTGCTCTTCCAGATATGCCGCATAATTTTTCAAAGTATTTTCCATCTTTATCCCCCATTTCCTAAACTCATTGAAAAATTTAATTTTAACATGTGTTTTTTGGTATAATCCACATTTCAGGTTTATAAAAATGCATATCAGGATATATGCTGATTTTCCAGCAATGATAAAAAGAAACGGCAGTATTCAATCCTTATATCGAATACTGCCTGTCCAGACTTTATAGAAAATTACATGACATTTTATTTTGAGAAATGATATAAAATCAACCCGCCCCTGCGCTGGCATCTGGTATTCCATAGTGCATCAAAATCAAGCCAGCTCCAGCTCTCATAGGTAACACATGGTTCTTCTCCATCAATATAAAAACATGCTCCGGAGGGTTCAGGAATTTGACCATAGAAGCCATACCATTTCCATAGGAGCCTGTGCGCCTGTGGTCAGGCTATTTCAATATACTGTATACACATTCCAGCAAAGTAACAGCAAGGACAATGTTGATCAAACGGTAATGTCTCAGATAAATTTTCTGAATCGCCAGCCCGGCGCCGATCCATGCCGATGTAGCAATTGTCCCGATTGTTGCAATCACAAGCTCAAAGAAAACCAGTACGTGCAGAGACGTGCTGTAATTCGTCACATACCCGGTCAATGCCGTAATTCCAAACAGATAAATCTTCACATTCACAAACTGCAGCATAAACCCTTTCCAGAAGGACGCCGATCTCTCCCCTCCGTCCCTATCCGGACGGCTAAATGCAATATGGACTGCAAGCCAGAGAATATATGCGGCTCCTATATACTTCATTACCCCCAGCACGTCCGGCAGCAATGTACTCACCCCATAAACAACTACTGCACAGATCATCTGCACAACATAGTATCCGGAGAAAATTCCCAAAAACAAAGGACTTCCTTTCTTCCATCCGTAATTTGTCACCGTATTTAAAGCCAGAATATTCCCCGGCCCCGGTGTAAATGCATTAATCATAGAATAAACAAAAAAATTACCTATCACATAGCCTGGCACATGGCAGCGCCTCCTTTCTGCTATCATTATACAGCAGAATGCCGTGTGATAGGTAATACCAAACATTTATGTCAAAGCATAGTTTAAACCTATGGAACTAAGCTCTCTGATACTGCTTCAGGGCTTCTACATAAATTTCTCCCAGTCTGGATAATTCTCTGTCTTTATTCAGGATATACCCTATCCGCATGGTTTCATCCTCGTCCAAGGGAATAGAAATAATCGAATCCCCATGAAGATATCTGGGGAAAATACTGCTTGATATGGTATAGCCGTCCAGCCCGATCATAAAATTCACAATAGCAGCCCTGTCGCTAATCTTAATACTCTTTTCTGCAATCTCGTTATTGAACAGCTCCTCTGCATAATTGGAAGATTCGTATGCCCCCTGTACAAAATTCAGCCTTGGATACGGCCTCAGATCCTCCAGACTGATCCTGCCGCGTCCTGACAGCGGATGGCCTTTCCGTAAAAATACATGGGGAGCAGCCGTAAACAATTCATAAAAATTCAGATCATATTCTTCAAAAACTTTCATCAATACATGTTCGTTCGCTCTGCTAAGATAGAGTACCCCCAAATCGCTGAAACGGTTCCTGACATCCAGAATAATCTGGTGAGTCTGTGTCTCGTTCAAAATAAACTCGTATCTCTCCTGTCCAAACTGTTTCACCAGCTCCACAAAAGCATTGGCGGCAAACGTATAATGCTGCGTAGAGATACAAAACCTCTGCATTTCCGGCTGATCATCTATATACCGGGATTCTAAAAGCTCCATCTGCTGCACAACCTGCCTTGCATATCCTAAAAATTCCATGCCTTCTGTCGTCAATGCTATGCCTGCCCGGCAGCGGTTAAAAATAGTAATCCCTGCTTCCTTTTCCACTTCTCTTATCGCCCCGGAAAGACTCGGCTGTGAAATAAACAGCTTTTTGGCTGCTTCTGTAATAGAGCCCTGTTCTGCGGCAGTTATCATGTATCTTAATTGCTGTAACGTCATATCCAGCCCTCCGATCACGCTTTCCTTAGCATCAAAATTCTACTTCAATATCAATTGAATGATTACAATTGCCGTCCAAACAAGGAATAACACGGCGTCTAATTTTACTAAAAGGTTCAGCGCCTTCTGCTCCATCTTTTTTCCTGTAAACAAGACATTTGAACCCGCCGCACTAAACGCCAGTATCAGAAGCGAATAACTAGATACATTGCTGTTATTCCCTCTATATAGCGCATAGAAATATCCTGCAAAAAAGAGAGGCAGGCACACCAGTATTATTATATGGAATATTCTTGAATCCCGCCGCCTTATTTCTTCTCTTTCCTTTTTTATGTAGTTTTCCGCAAACTGTTTATCTGTCATAAGTCAAATCCTCTTTTCCTTCAAAATTTATAATTTCCCGGTAACAAAATTTACACTCTAAGAATCCAAATCATCAAAACCGAAACAGCTAAGGTGATGAGTCCCACAGCCGCTGCCATAAGAATTTTCTGGTAAGGACGCTTCCCTTCTTCCTTCGCTTTTGCAATTTCATCCAGTCCCTCTCCCTGTGTGAAAGCCACGATCTCCTTATAGGTCTGGATATCGAACGCCTTCTTCTTTTGCTCAACCCTAAGCGCAAACCAGCCTGTGACGCCAAACATCGCCGCCCACATAACGATTCCCATATTACCCAGGTAATGCAGCAGCGGAACCGGCGTCAGGAGATCAGCCAGCATTAACGCCGCGAAAATATTACTGTCCCGCTCAAACTGCTGTCTGTCCTCCTGTCTAATTTCTTCTTCCATTTTCTCCACATCTCCTTTGATCAGAATATCTACAGAAACCTGAAAGACTTCACTCAGGCGGAGCAGACTGTTGATATCCGGATAATTTTTATCATTCTCCCAGTTTGATACCGTCTGTCTCGAAACATATATCTTTTCTGCCAGCATATTCTGCGAGAGACCAAGCTCACCCCGATACTTCTTAATCTGTTTTCCCAGTTCCATCTTATCCTGTCTCCTTTCCACTCCAGTCTAATCAAATTCATGTATTTCGTCTATCAAAAGTCTTTGACTTTCCACTGTTTTGCAATGTCAAAAGTCTTTGACATCACTATTTTATAACCATTATTATATCATCTTCTATTATAAAAGCTATTCACAAATATAAGAATCATCTTATAGTCTGCCTGAGACTGAATAGCAGCGCTGAGGCGTTACAGCAAAATAATTCAATATAAATATTCACTATTCTTTATAGGAAAATTGTGGTATACTAATTTCAAAGCCTATCGCCCACCTTTTTATATGGCATAAAGATTCTGACTGGTGGATTGAGTGGCTTTTATTGTGCTTATTGACAAAATCAGATTGTCAAACTGAAATCGTATGAGATGCAAAAATGAATAGAACAGGAGTGAAACATATGGCACCTATGATAAACCGTGGAAACGACAAACAAAAAATGAAACGCATTGGCCGCAAAGTTGGAAATCTGGTTGCGGCGATGTTAGGCTTGAGCATCACCTTGGTTGTGGTTTTGTGTGTGCTGATGTTCTATCGGCTCACTATGTCCATGATGCAAAACGAATGTGTAAACGGCACCAATGTGCTGGCCTACGAGCTGTCTGACTATTCTGGAGATGATGACAAGACAGCGCTTTTAGACGAACTCAAACAGGAAATGGGATGTGAATTTACAATTTTCCATGGAGACGAACGAGCTTACACCACTATTGAGCAAAACGGGGAAAGAGCCGTGGGCACCCGCCTCTCCAGCGAACTTGCCGATATAGTACTGGAACAGGGCAAAAGCTACGTAGGACGGGCTACTATTTTAGGGGAAGAGCATCTGTGCTCATATGTCCCTACTTATGACGCCGGCGGCCAAATAGACGGTCTGATTTTTGCGGGGATCTCCATGTCGTCCGCATCGAGACAAATCCGTCTGACCGTTATTTTGTCCTGTTTAGCTGGAATTGCGCTGATCATTCTTGGAATCATAATTGTTGGCGCCTATATAAAAAGAGCGGTTTCTACCCCTCTCTTCCGCTTGTCTATATTGGCACAGACCTTGGAGCAGGGTGATCTAGGGTTAAATCAGCACCAGACAATGATGGTAGGGATTGACTCCAACGATGAAATCGGGATTTTGTCCAAGAGCTTTGACAATACGATCTACCGTCTGAGAGAATATATTGGAGAGATATCCAATCTGCTGGAGGCCATTGCCGGCGGTGATCTGACAGCGCAGATTACTCAGGAATATGTTGGGGATTTTGCTTCCATCCGTACTTCCTTGAATGATATTCTCCAAAAGCTCAACAGTACCATGGGACAGATCGTTTCCAGCGCGGAGCATGTTTCCAACGGTGCGGAGCAGATGTCTACTGCCTCTCAAGCACTCAGCCAGGGTTCTGTGGAACAGACCGGCGCAGTAGAGGAACTGGAAGAAACGATGCATTCTGTCACAGAAAACATCAAGCAAACTGCGGGAAATGCCCAGCAGGCACGAGATAAGATTGGAAATATAGGCTGTCAGCTTGCCGAGGGCAATCAAAAGATGCAGGAAATGATAACCGCTATGGGGGAAATTACCAACAGTTCCAACGAAATTGAGAAAATCATCAAGACAATTGAAGATATTGCATTCCAGACCAATATCCTTGCTCTGAATGCCGCTGTAGAGGCCGCTCGTGCTGGTACAGCGGGCAAAGGATTTGCTGTGGTTGCCGATGAAGTCCGCAATCTGGCCGCCAAGAGCGCCGAGGCCTCCCGGTCTACCTCCGCACTTATCGGACATTCCATAGATGCAGTAAACCGGGGTACACAGATTGCGGATGCTACTGCTAAACAGATGGAAAACGTAGTAGCAGGTACGCATGGAATTGTAGAAACCATTAATGGAATTGCTGCTGATGTGCAAACTCAGGCGGGAGCAGTGGAGCAGATTCAGAATCAAATTGAACAGATTACCAGCGTGGTACAGACTAATTCTTCTACAGCTGAGGAGAGCGCGGCTACAAGCCAGGAGCTCAGCGCTCAGGCCAATGTATTGAAACAGTTGGTCAAAACCTTCCACCTCCGCCAAATGTAACAGTGCGGGATATTGTCTCTCTTAAAATTTCAGTTTTGAAAACTTTCTGGCAAGGTAACATTTTATAAGACAGTCTTAATTCATAAGCATCATTAAGAATCCACTGCTCCATAGATGATTGGTCATCTATGGGGCGGCGGGTTTTCATGAAAAAGTATCCTTATATTCATCAATATCCTATCTTTTCCAAACCGGTATGATCTTCGTCAGCGGACGGACACTCTCCCAGTTCTTGATCGCAATCAGCACGTCATTGCTATTCCCACAGCGGTTAAATACCTCCAAACTTCTCAAGCTGTGGATTATACATCATACAGGCATATCTCTTATTCATACACAAAATAAGCAGGAGCATTATTCACTCCTATTATACCTGTCATCTGTCACTGCGTCAACTTATCCGTTGTTGTAAGCATACCCTGCTCAGACTGTATAAGTCTCCAGTATATTGATCAGCGCACTTGCACTGCTGCTATGAGAGCGCTCCAATGCCGCCTTGGTACGCTCCGATTCCGCAACCGCACAGCGGACCATCTTATGGGATACCGTTGCCGTAAATAAAATAATCAAATCCGGTTTCCCGATTTTATGATTCAAATCGGCTTTCATCTTTGTAAAAACCTTGCTTTTACAGTGGTACCTTTTACAGATTTCTTTATATTTCGTTTCCATACGCTCGTGTCCGCCTATAATCACAACACTCACAGTTTGTTCCTCCGTTCTTTTGTTAGCTTAGACTAACCTCTTTTTAAAAAAGAAAATGCACGAGGCATTTTCGCATTTAAAGGTTAGATGTTTCTAACTTCTTATTTATCATAACACCTTTATTGTTATCTGTCAATAACTCTTTGACAAAATACCTACTCCGCCGGAATGATGGCATCAATCATACTGTTATAATCTGCATCATCCATCCTGTCGTTCAGCATGTTGAGCGTATTCCACGTGACTGAAATCTTTTTCTCCTCTCCATAGGAGGATTCGGCAGCATATTTATCATACACACTTAAGAAAGCCTCCCGTGCCTCTTCCTGACTGTAATAGGTTCCCGCCTCCATCTCATCTGCGGCGCTGATAAAGCTGATATTCGGCGTAGTTGTCAGTTCAAATACATACTCTGTCAGTGAGTTCCTCTTAGTAATACCCACAGAATACCGGCAGTTTGCAAAGATTCTCTTCGCAGCATCCTGAAACCTCTCATTCTGTTCTGCTGAAAAATCATCGATCTGAAATTCCTGAAAAGCCTCCTCATACCACGCCGCGGCATCCTCAACAGATACTTCCGTATGAAGAATATACCGCTCTGTATCCCCCTTAAAGCAGGCATCCAGATAGGCCTCAATAAAATCCCGCATATCAAACACATCTGCAACAGCCGTATAGGGATCCATATATCCCGGAAGTGCTTCTTCCATAAGCTCCTTCATATCCGTTTCTTTGATAGAAAAGCTGTCTCCGGATTTTGTTACTTCGATAGTCCGGGACTTCTTCTGCTGTTTCTCTGCAGTATCCAGAAGCTCCGCATCCTTCTCAAGCAGCAGCCTGACCTCTGTAGTTAGATCCGTAGACGCAATATTTTTCACATACTCCTCATTGATCTTCTCTGTCACGGAAGCAATATCTAACGGTTCATAGGTCACCCTTACCAGATAAGTATTCTCCGACTCCTTATCTGCCTTATTGAGTTCAAACTGTACCTGATTCAGAGCTTTCTGTAAAAATGCCTCATAGGGCTCCTTCAATTCCTCTGGAAAATCGATCACAAAGGACTCCTTGTCCTTCACCTGTGCAATTCCATCCTCAAGGATTCCTGACAGCTCTCCTTCTCTTTCCTTTGCTCTGGTAATCTGCCGTCCAAGATAATCGTCCGCTGATTCCTTCTTCTCGCATCCTCCGGCAAGAACAGCACACAAAATCATAATACCTGACAGCAGGATCAATCCTCTCTTTTTCATTGGTTTAACCTCATAGTCCTTCCTTATACTCTACTGTAATAATAACTTACAGCTCATTCCAAGCTTCTGCAAGGCCGGAATCCGACTCGATTGTCTGGGTTACCATCTGGCTGCTTACCTGGGCGATCTTCACATCATTGTAATCCATCATCACAAATGCGGCAAATAGGATACAGCATAGTACCACCCGGAGCCCGAAGCTTCCGGCAGGCGCTTCCTCCCCGTATAAATCAGAATAAATGTTACCATATCTGGGATGCACGGCCGGCGGAATACGGCTGTCTCTATAAAGCGCCCTGGTGGATTCTAGCAGCTCTTTCCTTCTCTTTTCTGACTGATTCAAAAAATCTCTCCTAAAAATAACTTCATTAGTACAATCTATGCCGGAACCTGTCCAAATATGCCTGTTATCTGTCGGCAAGCTCCCTGACAATATCCTCCCAGTCCACTCCGCGCTCAACCATAAGCACCATAGCGTGGTACAGGAAATCTGCCATCTCATATTTAACCTCTTCCGGATTCGGATTCTTCGCCGCAATAATAATCTCGGTTGCTTCCTCGCCCACTTTTTTCAGGATCTTGTCTATACCCTTATCAAATAGATAATTGGTATAGGAACCTTCCCGCGGATTCTTCCTGCGTTCTTCAATGGTCGCATAGACCGATTCAAATACCTGCAGCGGATTGGTCTCATCAAAGTCCGTCCCTACGATCGGCTGGAAGAAACAGGACGCGTTTCCCGTATGGCATGCGGCGCCTATCTGCTCCACCTTCGCAAGCAGCGTATCTTTATCACAGTCTATGGTAAGGGATTTCACATACTGATAGTGTCCGCTGGTTTCTCCCTTTACCCACTGGCATTTTCTGCTCCGGCTGTAATAGGTCATTTTCCCGGTCTTGATCGTAGAATAAAACGCCTCTTCATTCATATACGCCATCATAAGTACCTCCTGGGTCTTATAATGCTGTACGATTACCGGAATCAGGCCCTCCGCATTCAGCTTAAATTCAGAAAACTCCATCCTGCTTTCAAAAGAAGTCATAGAAATCTGCTCCTGCTCGCATTTTTCCTTGAATTTAGTAAATTCCATATCTGTCTGGCTCACATATTTTCCGGACAGGCCTCTGACCCCCGGACATTTCAGGATCTTAAACAGCTCCGGCTCTTCCATGGTATCTGTAACGATCACACAGGGGATCTCTGTGGTATTGATAACGGAATCCAGATCCAGCCTGTGCATAAATACGATCTCACTGCAATGCTCATTTATGGAATGCTGGTGTTTGAACAGAGAATCAAAGTCGTTCAGCGATACTGCAATCTTTTCCCTGCCAAACCGGCGGGATGCCTCCTCCATCATTTCTACACTGTTTTTCTTTGAAAAATTAATCAGCACCTGCTTAGCGCCGGTATACAGAATTTTCTTTACATCCTCCTGACGCCGGATATTGCCCCCGGCAATCATGGGAATCCGGATTACCCGGTTGATCTTCTTCATAAGGCCGATAGCTTCATCATGCTCCTCGTCCGTCTCCGACAGATCAAAGATCAGAAGCTCATCTGCCCCGTGCCCGCTGTAATATTTTGCCAGTGAAATCACATCCTTTGTGAGCACTGTCTTATCGTCAAACCATTTTACTGCATTTCCTGAATCTATAAATATACATGGAATTACTCTCTTATAAATCATGTTACCGTCCTCTACAGCGTGCCTTTGGTGGTCCACGCTTCTTTCATTCTTGGTTCTTTCGCCGCTGCCATATCCAGCGCCTTTCCAAACGCTTTGAACAGAGCCTCCGCCATATGATGGTTATTTCCTCCGTCCATAATCTTTAAGTGCAGGTTCATAGCCGCGCTGTAAGATACTGCATAGAAAAATTCCTTTATCATCCCTGTATCCATGTCTCCCAGCTTCTCGCAGGTAAAATCCGCCTGATAGTTCAGATAGGGCCGTCCGGACAGATCAATGGCACAGAGCGCCAGCGTCTCGTCCATGGGAAGCAAAAAGCTCCCGTAACGCTTGATCCCGGCCTTATCCCCCAGAGCCTCCCTGATTACTGTTCCCAGCACGATCCCTGTATCCTCGATGGTGTGATGGCAGTCCACATACAGATCGCCCTCTGCCTTTACCTCCAGGTCAAACAAGCCGTGGCGGGCAAAGCCGTCCAGCATATGATCAAAAAATCCGATGCCGGTATGGATATCGCTCTTTCCCTGTCCGTCCAGATTAATGGTTACAGAAATATCAGTTTCCTTTGTTGTGCGCCGATAGCTTGCTGTCCTCTCCATCGGTATCCCTCCCTACTCCAAAGTCCTTCCACCTATGTGGTTTGGTTCTGACCTGCGGGCCGCCCTAAGCAGTGTCTATTCTTTATAGAAAGCTGGGCGGCATTTCAGCAGACTAACTGCTAACTCCGGCTAAACCGCGCAGGTTATCGTCATTTCTTTCATATTATTGTTCAAATCTTACCTGAATAGAGTTTGCGTGAGCCGTCAGGTGCTCGGCCTTGGCGAATGCTTCAATGTCCTCATGCACCTGGCTGAGCGCTTCCCTCGAATATCCGATGATGCTGGATTTCTTGATAAAATCGTCCACCGACAAGGGTGAGAAGAATTTCGCGGTGCCGTTTGTGGGCAGCACATGGTTCGGCCCTGCAAAATAGTCTCCCAGCGGCTCGCTTGCATATTCGCCCATAAAGATCGCCCCTGCATTCCGGATCCTTGTCATAATGTCATAGGGGTTCTTTGTCATGATCTCCAGATGCTCCGAAGCAATCTCATTTGCTATATCGATCACATCCTCCAAGGTATCCGCAAGCAGGATATACCCGTAATTATCCAGAGATTTCCGGATGATCTCTGCCCTGGAAAGCTCCTGAAGGAATCTGTCTACCTGTTCGGATACCGCCTCTGCAAGCGCTTCGCTGGTGGTCACTAAAATCGCCGACGCAAGCTCATCATGCTCCGCCTGGGACAACAAATCCGCCGCCACATATCTCGGATTAGCCGTCTCGTCTGCGATCACCATGATCTCACTGGGGCCTGCGATGGCGTCAATGCTCACATGGCCGTACACTGCCTTCTTGGCAAGAGCCACATAGATATTGCCGGGACCCACAATCTTGTCTACCTTGGGGATGCTCTCTGTTCCGTAAGCCAGCGCCCCCACCGCCTGGGCTCCGCCCGCCTTATAGATCACGTCGGCTCCCGCCTCATTGGCGGCAACCAGTGTGTTCGGATTCACCCTGCCGTCCCGTCCCGGCGGCGTTACCATGATAATCTCATCCACACCTGCTGTCTTTGCCGGTACAATATTCATCAGCACCGAAGAGGGGTACGCCGCTTTTCCTCCCGGCACATAGACTCCCACCCGGTGAAGGGCCGTCACCTTCTGTCCCAGGATCGTGCCGTCCGGCTTGCTGTCAAACCAGCTGAACTGTCTCTGCTTCTCATGGTAGCTTCGGATGTTGGCAAGGGCCCTGCGGATGATCCGCACCAGCTCTTCCCCCGCTTCCTCATAGGCTTCCTTTATTTCCTCTTCCGTTACCTGAATATTCTCTGCATGAATCTCAGCATGGTCAAACTGTGCTGTATACTCAAACAGTGCTTTGTCCTTTTCTGTCTTTACCCGCTCCAGAATCTCTGCCACGCTCTTCTCATACTGCCCATAGCTGTTGGGGCTTCGTTTCAACAGCTCTTCCAGAAGATTTTCCTTTGTTCCCTTATCCAGTCTATTGATTCTCATATCTGCACTTCCCTATTTAGATTATGGCTCTCAGCCGCTGAATCAGATCCTTGATCCGTTCGCTTTCCATCCGCATGCTGACCGGGTTCACGATCATCCTTGCCGATAAAGAACAGACCTCCTCCAATACGGACAGTCCGTTCTCCCGCAGGGTAGACCCTGTCTCCACAATATCGCAGATCACCTCGGACAGGCCTACGATCGGCGCCAGCTCGATGGAACCGTTCAACTTGATGATCTCCACAGTCTGATGCTTCACATTATAGAAATAATCCTTTGCAATATTCGGATACTTGGTGGCCACCCGGATCAGCTCATGGTGCTTCAGATACGCACCGGCGCTTTTGGGTCCGCAGATGCACATCCGGCATCTCCCGTATCCAAGATCTAATACCTCGTGAACCTTGCGTCCCTCCTCCAAAATGGTATCCCGGCCCGCAACGCCGATATCTGCGGCCCCGTATTCCACATAGGTGGGCACATCCGGTCCTTTCGAGAGGAAAAACCGCAGCTTTAACTCTTCATTTACAAAAATCAGCTTCCTTGAACTCTTATCCTTCATCTCTTCGCAGGTAATCCCAATCTGTTCCAGCAGATCCAATGTCTGCTCCGCCAGACGCCCTTTTCCCAGGGCAAATGTAAGATATCTCATAGCAGGCTCCTATCTATCTCAATTGATTAATTTTCTCTCTCCTGTCACCAGATTGATCATCACGATCTGGTGATTATCCTGAATATAAATCAGATTGCCGGCGTAATTTTCCTTGCCGTATTCCATATAGTCCTCCAAGGATTTCGACGGCAGCCGCCGGACCAGCTCTGTATTCTTGCATTTCTCACGGAAATCCCTGGCAAGCTTGATCGCATTCTTCTGCTTTCCTTCATCATAGAGGATCAGGGTATTCTTTCTCGCATAGGAAATGCGGATATGCTGTCTGGTCAGGGCGTTCATAAGCTGGTCGATCACAAGGGCAAAGCCGATAGACGGCGACTTCCTGCCGAATTTCTCCAGCAGATGGTCATAACGCCCGCCCTTTACGATGGCGTCTCCGGTCCCATGGGTATATCCCCGGAAAATGATCCCGGTATAATATCCATACAGCCCGCTCATGCTAAAATCAAAAGAGACATGCTCCTCCATGCCGTAGACCTTTAAAATATCGTAGATGCGCTCCAGCCTTCTTACAGCCTTTACAGCCTTGGAATTGGGAGCAATATTCTTCGCCTGGATCAGCACCTCCCTGCCGCCGTACATATCCTCCAGGGCGGCAAACGCCTCCTTGGCGCTTCTTCTTACCTGAATATTATCAAGGTACTCCTCCACGCCGAAAAAATTGCGGTTGCCGATCAGCTCCCTGACCCGGGCTTCCGCTTCCTCATCTAAGGATGCATCTTCGATCAGGCTTTGGAGATAATCCACAATTCCCACGCTCAGTTCAAAATCCCGGAGCCCGATGGTGGTAAAGCAGTCCACCACCATAGCAAGCATCTCTGCATCCGCCTCAACAGAATCCACGCCGATCAGCTCGGCGCCCATCTGGGTAGCCTCCCGCATCCGCCCCTGATAACTTCCTGTATAATTGAGGAAGGTATTTCCTGTATAACACAGCCTGACAGGCATGCCGTTATCCGGGAACAGCGTTGCCGCCGCCCTTGCAACAGACGGGGTAAAGTCCGGCCGGAGCACCAGCGTATTTCCCTCTTTGTCAAAAAACTTATACAGCTCCTTTGACGGAATGGTTCCGATCTCTTCACGGAACACATCAAAAAATTCAAAGGTAGGCGGCTGGATATCCCGGTACCCGTACATCTGAAGCACCTTGTGAAGCCGGCTCTCTAACGACAGCTTCTTTCCGCATTCTATATTATAGATATCCCGGACTCCCTCCGGCGTGTGTTGTAATTGTTTCATATCAAATCTCCCTGCACTTTAACTAACTACCATGTTAAAATCCTTTTGAATTATACGCATTTTTTCAAATGCTGTCAATACCCTCGTCCCTCTCATCCAGATCCAGATTCAGTGCATCCAGATAGGGGATAAAGCATCCTCCCTTAATCTCTAAGAAGAACCTTGGATCCAGCTCCTCAATGCGGAAGCTCTTTCTTCCGCCCTCCATGGCCCGGTTCCAGAATCTCCTTACCTCCTTGAAGCGCATATAATAAAGCTCATTTCTTGCGGTATAAGAGATAACCAAAAATGCGATCCCTTGCTGCCTCTCAAAATTCTCCATAAAGACCACCTGATGCTCATGGATATTTTGGATCGGAAAGGTATCCGTATTACACTCCTTGGCATCGAAGCAGACCGGGATCCCCTGTACCGCTCCGATATAGTCCACCGTACTGCGTTGTTCAAAATACGCCAGCGTGATCTGCCTGTGCTCCTTATCCATGCGGACCGGCGTGATCGGCGTAGGAATCTTCTGGATCAGGGCAAGCTTCTGTTCCAGATAACGCTCGTTTGTTCTGTTGATCATATCCTCCAGAGTAGAGCCTCTCAAGCCTCTGGTATTCCAGGTACTCATCTCATTCCTCTATCCTTCCCATCAAATCTTCCTGAATTTTTCCAAACAACTCCGGCGCTTCCGCATAAAACCTTCTTCCCGATAAAGGCGCAAGCACTGAGTCCATCTGCGGAAACTCCAGCCGGCAGGCATGCAGAAGCTGAAAACTTAAGCCGTAGTCCATTTTAAATCTATTATTTTCCTTCCGGTCTCCGTATTTCGGATCCCCGATTATGGGATGCCGAACCGAGGCCAGATGAGCCCGGATCTGATGGGGCTTTCCCGTAATCAGATGCACCTCCAGCAGTGTATAGCCGTCTCTTACCCTGACAGGCCGGTACTCGGTCTCGATCAGCCCGGCTCCCTCAGAGGGATACTCCTTTACAGTTACTTGATTTTTCTCTTTATCCTTGGTCAGATAGCCCTTGATATAGGCTCTTTCATCTACCCTGCCCTTTACCAGACAGCGGTAATACTTGCCGAAGGTCCGCTCCTTAAAGCCAAGGCTTAACGCCTGCAGCCCCGCAAGGCTTTTCCCGGCGGTAACAATACCGGAGGTATTTCTGTCCAGCCGGTTGCAGATGCCCGGACGGAAGATCCGTAAATCCTCCGGCCCGAGGCTCCCTGACTGTAACAGGTACTCTGTGATCACCTCCACCAGAGACACATCCGAGGGTTTCGCCTTCTGGGACAGAAGTCCTGCGGGCTTATTTACAAACAGCACATGCGCGTCCTCATAAATGACGGCAAGGTCTATATTCCCTTTCTGCATGGGCGCCCTTCCGGCTGTTCCTGTAAATTTCTCAACGGTTTCATCAGACAGGAACAGCTTAATCTGATCTCCCTGCCGGAGCTTCTCCTTCCCGGCGGCCTTTTTTCCATTCAATACGATATTCTTTTTCCGCATCATTTTATAGAAAAAGCCTGCCGGCGCCTGATCCATATATTTCGCTAGAAATTTATCCAGTCGCTGTCCCTCTTCCCTGTCTGAAATAATGATCTTCTTCATACTGCACCACTCATATTACATCGATATATTTAAGACAATCTGCCGGATAGCAGCTTCCAGCTCCTTATCCGCCGACTGTTCTATTTTCTCCATATTATTCAAACCCTCTGCCCGGGATAAGAAGTGTACATATTCGGAAAAAAACTTTACCGACGCTTTCGTGTAATGGTTCTCCGCCAGAATACGCTTGATATGCTTTGCCGCTGCTTCAGTATCCGTCTTTGGATTCGACGCATAACCAAAAACGGTCTGATTGGATATAACAACCGCGTCCACCGGCATGATTTTTTCCCTGCTTGTAATGACTAAATCAAAGGCAGTAGTCAGCAGCGGGCTTTTCTCCTTAATCTCCTCTGCCAGCTTCCTGTCGATGGTTCCATAGGGAAAAACCGCGATCCACTCCGTCAGTGCCTTCGCCGAAGGAAGACATATCAGCACCGCAATGATCGTAAACAGATTCGATCTGGAATGGGTTTTGAGATATCCGGTCAGCAGAAATGCCGCTACGATTCCGAAACCAATCACTGCCTGCAAACCAAGGCTCTTTTTCCGGGCGGATATATATCCCGCCTCTCCCTTATTCACCTTCATACTGCTCTCCCCTTATCTATATCATATTGGACATCCCAGTCCGATAAACATGCACTTTTCATGTCTATTTCTTTTTATGGACATTGCGGATCGTCCGCTTCTTTTTCTGTCCTGTCCGGCCGCTTCGCCCCGCCTTTTCCGTCTTGCCTTTGCAATATGCCTTATTTCCCCGGTCAGAATCCTTTCCGGCCTGCATATTTTTAGGACGGAGCAAGCATTCCTTCCCAAATCCCACCAGATCCATACGGCCGGTCTTCCTCAGCGCCTCCAGCACCAGATCGTAATTCTTCGGATCCCGGTACTGGATCAGCGCACGCTGCATGGCCTTCTCATGGGGATTCTTCGGCACATACACCTCCGACATATCCCGCGGGTCTAGTCCTGTATAATACATACAGGTAGAAAGGGTGGAGGGGGTAGGATAAAAATCCTGCACCTGCTCCGGCATATATCCGAAGTCCCGCAGATGCTCCGCCATGCGCACGGCCTCCTTTAATGTGGAGCCCGGATGGGAGGACATCAGATAAGGCACCAGATATTGATCTTTATTAAGCTTCTGGTTCATCTGCTTATATTTCGCCGTAAACTGCTCGTATACCCGGTATTTGGGTTTCCCCATCCTCATTAGAACACGATCCGACACATGCTCCGGGGCCACCTTAAGCTGTCCGCTTACGTGATATTGACACAGTTCCTCTAAAAATCTGTCGTCCGGATCGGCCATCACATAGTCGAAACGGATTCCGGAGCGGATAAATACCTTCTTAACCCCTTTGATCTCTCTCAATTGAGACAACAGCTCTATATAATCCCTATGGCTTACCTTCAGATTCCTACAGGGCTCAGGGAACAGGCACTGCCTGTTCTTACACACGCCCTTTGTCAGCTGCTTCTGACAGGAGGGTTCCCGGAAATTGGCCGTAGGGCCGCCCACATCATGGATATAGCCCTTAAACTCCTGATCCCTTGCCATCTGCTCCGCTTCTTTCACCAGAGACCCGCGGCTTCTCGCCTGAATGATCCTTCCCTGATGGAAGGTCAGGGCGCAGAAGCTGCAGCCTCCAAAGCATCCCCGGCAGCTTACCAGGCTGAATTTTACCTCCTGAATGGCGGGCACGCCGCCCTCCTTCTCATAGACCGGATGATAGGTTCTCTGATAGGGATACTCATACACCTGATCCATCTCTTCCTGCGTCAAAGGCTTGGCAGGTGGATTCTGCACCACATAGAAATGCTCTCCATAGGGCTCAATCAGCCTTTTCCCTGTATATGGATCGGTGTTGCAGTACTGAGTATAGAAGCTTTCCGCGTAAATCCGCTTATCCGCCTGTAACTCTTCATAGGAAGGGAGCCGGATTCCGTCATAAACGCTGTCTGCATCCTTGGTCCGGTACACTGTTCCGTCAATGTAAGTCAGATCATGAACGTCAATCCCCGAATCCAGAGCCTCGGCAATCTCTAAGATGGATCGTTCCCCCATTCCGTAGGAGATCAGATCCGCCCCCGAATCCAGCAGGATCGACCGCTTCAGCTTATTCGACCAATAGTCGTAGTGCGACAGCCGCCTGAGGCTTGCCTCGATTCCGCCAAGGATCACCGGCGTATGCTTATACACCTGCCGGATCAGATTCCCGTATACCACTGCCGCATAATCCGGGCGTCTTCCGCCTGCGCCTCCGGGCGTATAGGCATCCCCTGCCCTCCGCTTCTTCGATACGGTATAGTGGTTTACCATGGAATCCATATTTCCCGCCGACACCAAAAATCCAAGTCTCGGTTCCCCAAAGACCGTAATACTCCTCTTATCCTTCCAATCCGGCTGTGCAATGATTCCAACTTTATAGCCATGAGCCTCCAGCATACGGGTAATGACCGCATGCCCAAAGGAAGGATGGTCCACATAAGCGTCCCCGGAAACGTAGACAAAATCCACCTGCGTCCACCTACGCTCTTCCATATCCTCTCTGCAGATCGGTAAAAATCCCCGGCTCATACGCCGCACCTGATCTCATCGTAATTATGTATATAGTAATCTGCCATACTCCGCTTCTTCTCATCCTGCGCTCTGGAGGATGCATCATCCACGGCACAGGTCCGCATCCCGGCATTCTTTCCCGCAAGGATTCCCATAGGCACATCCTCAAACACCAGGCACCGGCCCGGCTCTACGCCAAGCTCCCCTGCAACCAGCAGATAAATGTCCGGAGCCGGTTTTCCCCGCTCCACCTCGCAGGAGGTATGGATGGAATCAAAATATTTTCCGATATCCAGCGCCTTTAGGACAGCCTCCACCAGCTCCGTTCCGTTGCTGGTAGCAATTCCAAGCTTCCTTCCGCGCGCCTTCTGTTCCTCTAAAAATCCCCGGATTCCCTGCTTCAAGTCTACCTCTGTGGTATATTTCTGAAACGCCATCTTAGTCCACTCCGCCTTGATGTCCTCTATGGACTGGGTCAGTGTGGGAAAGGAATCCAGAAAATGCTGTGCCGTTTCGGTAAAACTCATGCCCTCCATCTTCTGGTAAAATTCCTCCGGCGGATCCGAGAGATGGTATTTCTTATAGAAATCCATATCCACAGCCGCCCACACCCACATGGAATCAATCAACGTGCCATCCATATCAAATATGATCGCATCTATGCCCTCAAGCATCTCCGTCTGTTTCTCTGTCATAATAAAAGCTCCAATTCCTCGTCTGTCAGTCTACGGTATTCTCCCTCTGCAAGGGAAGCATCCAGAGTCAATGCGCCGAAGGTCTCCCGCTTCAGATACAGGACCTCCATCCCCGCCGCCTGAAACATCCGCTTCACCTGGTGGTATTTTCCCTCCTGTATGGTCAGCCGGATCTCGGAAATCTCTCCCTGCCGGACAACCAGAAGCCTTGCAGGCATGGTCCAATCCTCCTGCCCTTCTCCGATGTCAATCCCTTCTGCAAACTGCTTAACGGTCTCCTCTGTCACAGTTCCTCTTACCCTCGCATAATAGGTCTTGTCCACATGCTTCTTCGGAGAGAGCAGCCTGTGGGCAAGGGCACCGTCATTAGTGATCAGCAGAAGACCAACCGTATCCTTGTCAAGCCTTCCAACCGGAGATAAATCCTTCCTCTTCCTGCTGTCTATCAGATCCAGCACGGTCTTCTCCCGCCTGTCCGACCTTGCGGACACAACGCCTGCCGGCTTATTCAGCATATAATATTCATACTTCGCATAGGAAATCTCTTTCCCCTCCGCCAAAACGCAGGCAGTTCCTGCCTCAAGCTTCCTGTCTGCACTCTTTTCTACCTTCCCGTCCACAGTGACCTTTCCCTGCCGGATCATCCGTTTTACCTCTGCCCTGGTTCCAACGCCCATATCAGCCAGATATTTATCCAAGCGGATCATAACAACAACCTTCCTATCTCAATGTGCCGGTACACTAAGACTGCAGCCGCCAGCCCGGAAGATACTTATTCTTCAGCACCCCTCCGGAAACCTTGCCCCAGCCTAAGGGATACTTGTCCACACAGACCAGATGCCACCCCTTCGCTTTCTCCGGCACCAAATCCTCCACATCCAGCGTCTCTCCCTTCAGATAGCGGAGAGTGCGCTCCTCCTCCGGTCCCAAAATGATTACCTTCGGATAGGCCTCTGCTCTCAGAAACATAGCCAGCGCCTGACCCGGCTCAAACCGTTTCTTTTTCAATTCTCCCAGGAGAAGTCCGGTTCTGAGAAAACGGATTCCCGCGAGGGAGGGAAGCCCCTCCGGCATATAATAAACCCGTCCGCCCTGCAGCCTGATCCGCCCCGCATCGAAGTCTTCTCCCGTCACGCTCCAGTCAATCTGTGCAAGGAATTCCGATAATTCCTCCGGAAGCTTCCCGGCCTTCTTTCTCGCAGGAAACGATTCCTCCCGCCTTCCTGCGCCCTTTTTCAACAGTGCAAGGTAATGTCCTTCTCCCTGCATCCTGTGAGGGAATATCCGGACTGTCTTCTTAAGCTCCGGAAGCTCCCTGTCCGGAACCACCTCCGGTCTTCCGCATGAAAAACCCTCATAGGGACGGATCTCCTCTATGGTAAATTCCGGGTATTGCTCCAAAAGCCATCCAATCGTCCCTTCATTCTCCAGCCCGTCAAAAGTGCAGGTGGAGTACAGAAGGTACCCTCCCGGCCGCAGCATCCTTGCCGCCTGCAAAACAATATTGCGCTGAAGCTTAGAGAAAAACTCCGGCCCATGCTCCTCCCACGCCTTTATCATCTTCTTCTCCTTCCGGAACATCCCTTCTCCGGAACAGGGCGCGTCGATCAAAATCTTGTCAAAATACTCCGGGAAATACTCGGTAAGCTTCCCCGGCTCCTCGCTGAGCACCAGAGCATTGCCGATGCCGAACAGCTCTATATTCTTGAGAAGTCCCTTTGCCCTGGAACTGCTGATATCATTGGCCGCCAAAAGCCCCCGGCCATTCAGTCTTGCTCCAAGCTCTGTCGCCTTGCCGCCCGGCGCCGCACACAGATCCAGCACCTTATCGCCCGGTTCTATGGGAAGGCGGTCTGCCGGAGTCATAGCGCTGGGCTCCTGAAGATAATACAGCCCGGCAGCATAATAGGGATGCTTTGCCGGAGACACCTTGTCACCGTCATAATAAAAGCCATTTTCGACCCATGGGACAGGTCGGAGCTCAAAGGGACAGACTTTTACAAACTCCTCCGCCGATATTTTCCTTGTATTCACACGAAGCCCGTAATATCTGGGCTCTTTATAACAATCCATGTAGGCTTCGTACTCCCCGCCCAGAAGCCTTTTCATCTTATTATCAAATTCTTCCGGCAGATACATACGCTCCCTCCATCTCATCTCATGATCTTTATATTATAACTTATATGTAGTAATATTTCAACTTTTTGTCTTCCAGCCCAAGCAGCACATAGTAGGGATTCACACTGATTTCTGTTCCCTCCTCAAAGCTGTATATCCCAAGATGGAGATGAACCGGGAACTGGCCTACCGTCCCTTCCTCCCCATAACCGGAATCTCCCATAAATCCAAGGAACTGCCCCGCCATCACAAAATCCCCTTCCCGAATATCCGCATAGGACTCCAGATGCGCATAGTAGAAATACACTCCGGAAGGCGAGGTGATCCCAATCCGGTATCCGCCCTTTTCCAGCCATCCCAGATTCGTTATCGTCCCGTCGCTGATGCTGATCACCGGATAAATGCCCCGTTCATTTTTGTCCGCCATAATATCCGTTCCCTCGTGGACTCCCTTTCCTTTGTAGCTTCGCTCGCCCATCCAGGAATCCACATAGGAGGTTCCAAGAGAAGCGTCAGCCTCCGATAAGGGTATGGGAAAATACCGGATATCCTTTTCCACCGCCGACAGAAAAGAAAGACAGGCTTCGGATAAATGCTCCCTGTCTTTCCTCATAGCGTCACTATAAAAATCCGCCCGGAACTGCTCATTGTCAATCCCTTCCGCAGCAAGTCTCTTTTCAAGCGCCGCATCATATATCCTATGCTGAAATAAAACACTGAACAGTGATAACAGCAGCACAAGAACCAGGTAATTTCTCAATTGTCTCATGATATAAATTCTTCCTGCTTTTTGTAATACTATATGAGCTATCTTGCCGTTTTCAGAACCTCCAGCAGATAGTTATAGCTCCGCTCCACCGATCCAATATTCATACGCTCGTTGACAGAATGAACGTCCAGAAGCTCCGGTCCGAAGGAAATGCAGTCAAGCTCCGGATTCTTTCCCACAAACAGTCCGCACTCCAGCCCGGCGTGGATGGTCATTATCTGCGGCTTCTCCCCGTACAAATCCTGATAGACCTTCACCATAATCTCACGGAGCTTAGACTCCTTACGGTAATTCCATGCCGGATATTCATCCCTTGCCTCCCCGTCTGCACCGATAAGCCCTGCAAGTGCTAAGAGACGCTCCTTTAATTCCGCTTTTCTGGATTCTATGGAACTTCTCACCAAATGGGAGATCACAACCGCCTCATCCGTCGTCTGGACCACCCCTGCATTGAGGGACGTCTCTACCTGCCCCGCAACCTGCCGTTCAAAGCCGATAACGCCGTTCGGCATGGCGCTAAGATAAGCGATGACACGGTCCGTATCCTGTCCTGTAAATGTCCGCTCCGCCTGCCGCTCTGCCACATCCAGGGAAAGTCCCGGCTCATCTTCGCCAAATTCCTCCCTCCAGAGTTCTTCCATCTTACGGATCAGCCCGATACATTTCTCCTTATCTTTCGGATCAACCAGAACTCCGGCTCTGCTCTCCATAGCGATCACATTGTCCGCCCTGCCTCCGGCGATATCCGTCAGCTTAAGCGGCATCTGTCTGCGCAGATGATTCAGAAGCCTGCCCATCAGAGCATGGGCGTTGCCTCTCTGCTTATGGATCTCACAGCCGGAGTGGCCTCCCGTAAGTCCGCCTATGGCAATCGCGAGAGCTTCTCCCTCCGCCTTCTCATACGTAACGGGAATGCTGGTATCAAACCGGAACCCTCCGGCACAGCCTGCGGTCAGGATCCCCTCTTCCTCCGAGTCAATGTTGATCAGCATCTTCCCGGTAAGCCAGTTCATATCCAGCGCACCCGCGCCGCCCATTCCCACTTCCTCATCGCTGGTAAACAGAGCTTCGATCGGCGGATGCGGGATATCGCGGCTCTCAAGAATTGCAAGCATCATCGCCACGGCAATTCCGTCGTCGCCGCCAAGGGTTGTATCCACCGCCGTCACACAACCGTCCTGAATCTTTAATTTCAGTCCGTCTTTCTTAAAATCATGCGCGGAATCCGCAGTCTTCACACAGACCATATCCAGATGCCCCTGCAAAATGACCGTCTCCGAATCCTCATACCCTTCCGTCCCAGGCTTCCGTATGAGTACATTATCCGCCTCATCCTGAAGCACCTCTAAATTCCGCTCTCTGGCAAACTTAACACAATAATCGCTGATCTCCTTCGTATGGAAGGAGCCGTGGGGAATCTTACATATCTCCTCAAAATAATAAAATACCTGTTTTGGTTCCAATTCGCTTAATACTGCCATGCTCAAATTCTCCTTTTTCATTTCATAAACATCCAATCCGCGGCGTAGATTAATAGAGAAGAAATTACCATTAAGGATATGTCTATGCGCAAATATATCTCCTCCTGTCTGCTCCTGCTCCTATTCCCTGTCTGCCTGATTTGCAGAGACGAAGTCATTGCAGGCGCCGCAGACGGACTGCTCCTGTGGTATCAGTTTGTACTGCCTTCTCTGCTCCCTTTCATGATCCTTGTAAATATCATGATGCATACCAGCACCATCTCTCTCCTTGCAAAGATTCTGGGACCCATGATGAAGGATTTTCCCGGCGTATCCCCAAAGGGTGCCTTTGTTGTCCTCTCCGGCTTCCTGTGCGGATATCCCATGGGAGCCAAGGTATCTGCCGATCTGACAGCCCAAAATCAGATATCCCGCACGGAAGGCTCTTTTCTCTTATCCTTCTGCAACAACGCCAGCCCTATGTTTATAACAGGCATCCTGCTGACAGAATTTGTTCCGGAAAAGGAGCTTCATCTCCCCTTTTTCCTGATACTCTTTTTGTCGCCGCTGCTGTGCGGACAGCTGTTCCGTATATATTATACGCACAAAAACAAGGGTCCATTCGCCCGGTCCGGCCAAGCAGAAAAAACACCTGTGGCTCATAAAACAGCCGGATTCCCCTCATTGCTAGATGCCTGCCTCATGGATAGCTTCTATGGGATTGTAAGGGTCGGCCTGTACATGATGCTCTTCTCCATCCTGATCCAGCTGTCTGGACGGCTGCTGCCGGGACACGGACTGACAAAAACCATATTCCTGTCCTCCTTAGAAATCACAACCGGCCTGTCCCTGCTGGCAGAGCTTAATATCCCAGCCGTCTGCCGTTATGTGCTGTTTATGGCGACGGTCTCCTTCGGCGGGTTCTGCGCAGTTTTTCAAACCTCATCCATGATTCAGGAATCCGGGCTTAAAATCCTTCCATACACCGCAGAAAAGCTGATTACCACAGCGGTAACCAGCCTATTCACCTACCTATATCTATGGATATCCTGCATTCCGGCCTGAAACCGCTAAATCGGCTCTAATCCTCCTTCAGGCTGCTCCAACTCATCTGCCATGCCGAAGTCTTCTTCCATACCAACCGCAGGCTGCTCTGGAATCTCCAGCTCGGAACGGTTATTACGTACCATGTCATAGCACTCCTGCAGGGTATTCAGCAGCGCGTCATACTTCGTGGTGTAGTTATCCAATGTATGCCCGATAATATTCTCCGCATTGGCCAGAAGCTCATCTGTATATTGAACCGCTCCGATACGGATATCGTTGGCGTCGCTTGTAGCACTGTCAAGAATCTGCTGCGCCTGCTCTGTTGCCGCAGTTACAATCTCATTAGCCTGTGCATATGCCTGCTGCATAATCTCATGTTCGCTCACAAGTTCGTTGGTATGGATCTGTGCTTCCTGGATCATATTGTCAGCCTTTGCCTGTGCATCGGCAAGAATCGCATCCTTATTTGCAATAATCTTCTGATAACGCTTGATCTCATCCGGCGCCTTCATCCGAAGCTCACGGAGAAGCTCGTCCAGCTGATCCTTATTCACGATAATCTTGGACGTAGACAAAGGCTGGAACTTGCAGGAGTCAATATACTCCTCAATTTCCTCAATAATCTGTTCAATACGGCTGCTCATAATTTACACTCTCCTTCTTTCATCCATTTTCTCTTGTATTCTCTGTTCTACCATCTCCGGTACGAACTGTGAAATGTCCCCTTTAAAAGCCGCCACTTCCTTTACTATCGTAGAACTCAAATAAGAATACTCAAGTCTTGTAGTAAGGAAAATAGTCTCCACACTTTCCTCAAGCTTGTGATTCGTTTGTGCCATCTGCAGCTCGCTCTCAAAATCTGTAACTGCACGCAGCCCCCGGACCACCGCGTCCGCTTTCTTTCTCTTAGCAAAATCTACCAATAGTCCTTCAAAGGCTTCCACCTTCACATTATGATAATCCTTTGTGACCTCTTCTAACATTCTAACACGTTCTTCCAATGAAAACAACGGACTTTTCGCATTATTCTTCAATACTCCGATAATTAACTCATCTGCAAGACGCGCTGAACGGCTGATAATATCCAGATGTCCGAAGGTAACCGGGTCAAAGCTCCCGGGATAGACTGCCCTCATCGCTGTTCCTCCGATTTCATTTCTATAAATACATGCTTATTCGTCTTATACCTTTTCTCCTTCACAATGCTGTATCCCATAGAAGAAAGATACGCAAATTCCGTCTCCAAAAGCGCCTCCACAATAATCAGTCCGTCCTCCCTAAGGAGTCCCAGTTCTCCAATCAGCTTCAGCGTGTTATGCTCAAACTGCCCCTGGTAGGGCGGATCCATAAAAATATAATCAAACTGCCTGCCTCTTAACCGGTGAAGTCCTTTAGAAATGTCTGCCTGTATTATCTCAGCGTTCCCGTCCAGACGCGTAGCTTTAAGATTCTCATGAATGATCTCCGCCGCCACAGGATTCTTCTCAACAAACACTGCTTCCCCGGCTCCTCTACTAAGGGCTTCAATGCCAATACCGCCGCTTCCCGCAAACAAATCTAAGAATGAACAATCCACAATCCACGGATCAATCATATTAAACAAAGTCTCCTTGATCCGGTCCGTGGTAGGTCTCGTCCCAAATCCTTTTAAGGTCTTTAGCTGTATTCTCTTGGCACTTCCGGCAATCACACGCATCCTGCAGGCTCCTTGTATACATAAACTTATACTCATACATTATAAAGACAGGGCGGAAAAATGTCAATCAAATATTTTATGTTCTGTATTTATACAATTTAAAACCCCCGGATATTTCCCGGGGGTTTACTTCGCTGCAAATAAAAGTTATTTGCTTCCTGCCATCTTCTTTTCCTGCTCTTCAATCATCTTCTTAACCATATATCCGCCGACAGATCCGTTCTGTCTGGATGTCAGGTCACCGTTATAACCGTCTGTGAGAGGTACTCCAAGCTCGCTTGCTACCTCATATTTGAATTTGTCTAATGCACCCTTTGCTTCCGGTACTGCTGTTCTGTTAGATGAACGACTTGCCATTTTATTTTCCTCCTTTTTGTATCTCTACTTTTTTTCTCTGTGTAACTTCTTGTCTTAAGCTACAACCATAGTATATGAAGGATTTACAATATTACACTGGCAGTTTTTTCGTTCTTTTCCAGATTTTGTATACTTTCATGATCATTAGCAAGAAGCCAGTCCGCCGCCTCCGAAGCCTTCTTCAAAACAGCCGCATCCTGAAACACATCTCCCAGCCGGAAGTCCATCAGACCGCTCTGCCTGATGCCGAACAGGTCGCCCGGACCTCTCAGCTTCAAGTCTTCGCTGGCAATTTTAAATCCGTCATTGGTCTGATTCAGGATCTCAAGCCTCCTCTTCGTCTCCTTTGCCTTGGAACCGCTCATAAATATACAATAGGACTGATGGCTTCCCCGTCCTACCCGGCCCCGCAGCTGGTGGAGCTGGGCAAGACCGAACCGCTCTGCATTTTCCACCATCATGACTGTTGCATTGGGGACATTGATTCCAACTTCAATCACCGTCGTGGATACAAGCACCTGAATCTTCCCTGCACAAAACCGGTTCATGATCTCATCCTTTTCATTCTGCTTCATCTTGCCATGAAGATACTCCACCTGAATCCCGCCGCCAAGCTCTTCCTTCAGCATAGCGGCATAATCAACCACATTCTCCACTTCCAGATGCTCACTCTCTTCCACCATCGGACAGATAATATAACACTGCCTGCCTTCCGAGACCTGCTTTTTGATAAAGCGGTAGGCGGTCTGTCGGTATCCGGTATCAACCACACAGTTTTTAATAGGAAGCCTGTCGGCTGGAAGCTCATCTATCACAGAAATATCCAGATCCCCATACAGGATAATGGCTAGTGTACGGGGAATCGGCGTTGCGCTCATGACCAGGATGTGCGGCGCTTCTCCCTTTTCTGCAAACAATTCCCTCTGGTGTACGCCAAATCGGTGCTGTTCATCAGTAACCACAAGGGCAAGCCTCTGATAATCCACTTTATCCTGGATCAGCGCATGTGTTCCCAGTATTATCTTTGCTGTTCCATCAGCAATTCTGGCATAGGCCTCTCTCTTTTCCTTTGCAGTCATGGAGCCGGTAAGAAGCTCCGTCTGGATTGGAATACCATACGTTTCAAGCAATTCTGTAACCGAATCATAATGCTGCTTTGCAAGCACCTCCGTAGGCGCCATCATAGCACCCTGATATCCCTGGCAGGCAGCCGTCATCAAGGCCAGAACCGCTATGATCGTCTTTCCGGAGCCCACGTCGCCCTGAACCAGCCTTGACATGGAATACCCGCTCTCCATGTCGTGCTCAATCTCTCTCCACACCTTCTTTTGAGCTTTCGTCAGCTCATAGGGCAGACGCTCCAACAGCTGGTCTGTTTCCCCGCAGTGTCTAAGCTGAAAGCTGGTTTTCAGCCTGTCCTTCTCAGTCCGAAGCTTCCTTAAGGACAAGATAAACTCCAGAAACTCCTCGAATACCAGCCGCTCCCTTGCATGATAGAACACTTCCTTGTCTTCAGGAAAATGGATACCCCGGACTGCATAGTTGTACTCCGCCAGCTCATACTTTAGCCGCAGTTCTTCCGGAAGCTTATCCCGGAAAAGCTCTATATGTTCCACAGCCTGCTTTACCGCCTTCATCACCGTATTGTTGGTAATGCCGTTTGTCAGCGGATATCTTGGCTGCAGCGTCCCCAGCTTCTCTTCATATTTACTGCAGGGATAGAAAATCTCCGGCTGCTCCAGCACAAGAGCGCCTCCCCTGCGCAGCACCTGCCCGCGGAGGGTAACTCTTCCTCCGGCCGCAAATGTGATCCTTAAAAAAGGCATCCGGAACCATATGGCTTTTATGGTTCCGGAAATATCCTTGATCTGTACAGTTGTAACCGGCATTCTGCGGTTCGGAGACACCTGAACCTTTCCGTAAATGGCACCTGTGACAGTCTGTATCCGCCCCTCCTCCAGCTCACTGACAAGAACCGGCTCCTCATACACATCATATCCTCTCGGATAATACTGGAGAAGATCCCCTATCGTGGATATCCTGAGTTTCGCAAACAGGCCTGCCGTCTTTTCCCCGATTCCTTTTAATTCAGTAATTCCAGTTCTTTCATTCATAATATAACAAGCTTCTTTATTCCACGAATTATTCTACCGCAAGCACATAGTAATAGATTGGCTGACCGCCGAACTGAGCATCCACATCTATATCCGGATAAAGCTCTTCCACCTCTGCGGCAAATTTAGCGGCTTCGGCTTCTTCCACCTCTGCGCCGTAGTAAATACTGATCAGCTCAGAATCCTCGTCCACCAGAGCCGCAAGCATCTCCTTCGCCGTCTCATGGATGTCAGAGCCTACTGCAAGGATTCCCGCATCCCCGATACCCATAATATTGCCCTCATGGATCTCCTTATCATCAATCTTCGTATCCCGTACCGCATAAGTCACCTGTCCGGTCTTCACATTGCCGATGCACTCCAGCATCGCTTCCTCATTGGCCGCCGCATCTGCATCCGGCATAAAGTTAATGATAGCCGTAATCCCCTGTGGAACCGTCTTAGTCGGGATCACGATGATCTGCTTATCCTCAACAAGAGCCTTCGCCTGATTTGCCGCAAGTACAATATTCTTATTATTCGGTAAAATAAATACTGTTTCAGCATTTACGTGATCAATGGCATTCAGCATATCCTCGGTGCTTGGGTTCATAGTCTGTCCGCCTTCGATAATATAGTCTGCGCCAAGCTCACGGAAAATATTATTAAGGCCTTCTCCAATGGATACGGCAATAAATCCCATAGGCTTCTTCGGCTCTGCCTTCTTCTCCTCTTTCTGCTGCTTCGCAAGCTTCTCTGCGTCCTTGATCAGTTTCTCCTGATGCTCCTCCCTCATATTATCAATCTTCATACGGGAAAGCTGTCCATAGGTCAGCGCCTTCTGGATGGCAAGACCAGGATCGTTGGTGTGTACATGGATCTTAACCACATCGTCATCTGCCACACATACGATTGAATCACCGATAGATTCTAAGTATACTTTCAGCTCCTGCTCATCTTTTTCCGTAAATTCCTTCTCCACAAGAATAATAAATTCCGTGCAGTATCCAAACTTAATATCTGCCGCAGCCTCCGCAGAAACCCTCGTCACCTTCGCTCCTGCGCCGGCTTCAATGGCAGAATAATCCACTTCTTTACCGAGAAATGCATCATACGCGCCCTTCAATACTTCCACAAGCCCCTGTCCGCCGGAATCTACAACGCCGGCTTCCTTCAGGACCGGAAGCAGCTCCGGTGTCTTTGCGAGAACCTCCTCCGCATGCTGGATAACCGCAGGGATGAACACCTCCAGATCATCCGTTTCAGACTGCAGCTCCTGTGCCTTCTCAGCAATTCCCCTTGCAACCGTAAGGATTGTTCCCTCCTTCGGCTTCATAACCGCCTTATAGGCCGTATGCTTTGCCCGTTCACAGGCCGCCGCAAGAATCCGCACATCAATTTCCTTTTCTTCTCTTACCGCCTTGGTAAAGCCTCTTAAGAGCTGCGAAAGGATAACGCCAGAGTTACCTCTTGCACCGCGCAGAGAGCCGGATGAAATTGCCTTGGAAAGCGTCTTCATATCCGGATGTTCCAGTGCGGTAACCTCCTTCGCCGCAGACAGGATCGTCATTGACATGTTCGTACCGGTATCTCCGTCCGGAACCGGAAATACGTTCAGTTCATTAATATATTCCTTCTTCGCCTCGATATTCTGTGCACCCGCCAGAAACATTCTGGCAAGCATATCCGCATTAATCGTCTTCGTAGCCACTTTCAAAGGTCCTCCTTAAACTAATCAATCACTCTCACGCCTTCGACATAAATCTTAATTTTATCTACCGGCATTCCAGAAAATTCTTCAACTTTATATTTGACATTGCTGATCAGATTATCGGTAACGGCTGAAATACTAACGCCGTACGATACGATTACATGAAAACTGATCTTGATTCTGTTGTCGTCTGAAATCGAAACCTGAATGCCGTGGGTCAGGCTCTCCTTCTTCAGAAGCCGGTAAATGCCGTCCTTCATATTAACGGCCGCCATACCTACAATACCAAAGCATTCTACTGCTACCGTACCTGCATACTTCGCGATCACATCAGAACTAACTGTAATGATACCGTGCTCAGTACTCATACTTCCCTTCATGTTATATCCTCCAATTCTTTTTATGAATATTATTTAGCAATGCTCTAAAACTCAAGTTAACATGTGTATTATACTCTGTTTTCCTGATATTTACAACAAATTCTTTCCGTCTCCAGATAAGGCGCGGGTTCCAAACCTATATTCAGAAACAAAAAGAACCTGAATTCATAAGAACTCAGGCCTTCATTTCCCATTATTATGCACGCTCAACTTTTCCAGATCTCAAACAAGAAGTACATACATACATTCTCTTTGTAGCTCCGCCCTCAGTCTTAACACGAACTGATTTTACATTTGATTTCCACATTTTGGGTGTTTTTCTATTTGAGTGGCTTACATTGTTTCCAAAGTGAGCACCCTTGTCACAAATAGCACATCTAGCCATGACTGCACCTCCTAACACTCCGAAATAGTCTGTTCTCCAGACTCACAACGTGTTTAGTATACCAGAAGAATATGTAAAATGCAAGAGGTATTTTCTAAAATCCCATTAAAGATCCAGCATAACAGATAACGCCTGCCGCCAGTACATACAGCAGGAAATATTTAAATACCGCACCCAGCACCTTACTCTCCGAGCCCGCGGCGCCGACTGCCCCTGTGCCGATTGCGATGCTCTGGGGGCAGACCATCTTACCAAGACCTGCTCCCATAACATTTGCCGCCGCCAACCAGACCGGGTTCAGGCCCAGCGTCTGCGCTGTCTCGCTCTGCAGCCCTCCAAAGAGCACACAGGTTGACGTGCCGGAGCCGGTGACGAAGCCTCCCAAGGCGCCGATCAGAGGCGCAATAAATGGATAGAACGGGCCTGCCGCCGCCACCAGAAACTTCGCAATATCCGAAATCATCCCACTGTAGCTCATAACCTTTGCCGTCGACATTACTGCGCAGATTGTGAGGATTGTCCTCCAATACCTCTTCAAGGTGTCCAAAAGCACTTCTGCCATATCTCCGGCTGATGCTCCCTGAATTAGTCCTCCTATGATCCCGGCAAGAAAAATCATGACTCCCGGCGTATTGATCCAGCTGAAGCTTAAGACATTTCCTCCTTCTCCGGCATAGACTGTAACCATGCTTTTGATTCCTGCAAGCACATTGTGAACCGGCGGGCACAATACGGAAGATGCCATCAGCAGAATAAAAATCAGAATAAAGGAACTCCATGCCTTAATCCCCTCACTCACTGTGATAATCTCCCCTCCGCCTTTATTATCCACAGCCCGGATCCTATACTCTTCATCTGGGTTCTTATTAAAAATCCTGGCTGCCGCAATGATGCAGCCCATAGAGAAGATGGAACCGATAATATTGGGCAGCTCCGGACCGATAGCCTGCGCTGTAATAAACCATGGAATGGCAAAGGACAACGCCGAAACCAGCGTTACCGGAAGCATTCCCTTCAACGCTTTCACTCCCTTCCCGCAGATGCAGACCATAAGGAAGGGGGAAACCATGGTCAGAATAAACTGGATTACCGCCGCATTTCCGGACAGGATGTTGACATCCAGCCCTGTCACGGATGCAAGGGTAACCGTAGGAACTCCTACCGAGCCAAATGCTGTCGGCGTCGAGTTGACCACCAGACACCCCAGCACAGCCGCCATGGGATCCAGCCCGATCCCAGCCAGCATGGAAGCTGGAATTGCAACTGCCGTTCCGAATCCGGCCATTCCTTCCATAAAGTTTCCAAACCCCCAGCCAATCAGCAGTGCCAGCACACGCTTGTCCTGAGACACCCCCATAAGCATCTTTTTCACTTGTTCCATTGCCCCTGTTTTTAGCATTAAATTATAGGTAAACAGAGCCGCTATCACAACCAGGCAGATTGGCCATAGCGCATTCAAAGTCCCCTCCAATACCGCTGTTGCAGCATACAAGGCGTTCAGCTTCCAACATCCGGCTGACAGCACCAGCGTTACCAGCAGTGCGATCACGCAGGCCGTATGTCCGGCCATTTTCAATCCGCTCAAGGCGATAATCAGCCAGATAATCGGCAGCATTGCAAGAATAAATTTCAATATCAGCATTTACTCTCCTTCTCCTTTCCGAGCCGGGCGCCCATTGTATCAATGGGCTTGCGCCTTCACTTCCGCATTTCCATAGTCATTGCCTTCATTAAAATTGCGTGCATTCTCCATGGTCACGACTGCAATCGCCTGCAGCGCCTCACGGGTAAAGAATGCCTGATGGCTGGTCAGGACCACCTGCGGGAACATCAGAAGACGGGCTGTAATATCATCGGTAATGGCTTTATCGCTCCGGTCTGTATAGACATTGTCATCCTCTCCCTCATACACATCCAGGGCAACCGCATGGAATTTTCCCTTTTTCAGAGCCGCAATCAGAGCCTCCGTATCAATCAGGCCTCCTCTTGCCGTATTGACAAGCATCACCGAATCCTTCATCCTAGCTATGCTCTGCTCATTGATAATATGATGGGTGCTTGGGAAGAGCGGGGCATGAAGAGAAATCAGATCCGCCTTTTCAAACAGCTCATCCTTCTCCACATAGGTAAGAAGCCCTTCCTCCTCCAGTGCTTTATCCGGGTAAGCATCCCAGCCTAATACCGTCATACCATAGCCTTTACAGATCCGCGCCATACACACGCCGATTTTCCCAGTACCCACAATACCTGCTATCTTATTGTGAAGGTCAAGTCCCAGCAGGCCGCTTAGGGCAAAGTTATTGTCCTTCACTTTATTGTATGCTTTGTGCAGATGACGATTTGCTTCCTGCATGATAGCCATAGCATGCTCTGCCACCGCATACGGAGAATAAGCGGGTACTCTGAGCACGGTGATACCACAGTCCCTTGCCGCCTCCAAATCCACGTTGTTGAATCCTGCACAGCGCAGCAGGATCAATTTAACGCCGTACTTATGCAGCTGTTCCACCACAGGTTTAGACACATCGTCATTTACAAATACGCAGACAGCATCATACCCCTCCGCAAGATTTACCGTCTCAGGTCCCAGATTGGAACTGAAATACCGGATGTCCGAATTATAAGTCCCTTCTCCTTTATCCTTGACCAGCTCGCTGAAGAAGGTTCTGTCATAGTCTTTTGTTCCAAAGAATGCAATCTTAAGCAGCCCCACAGCCTTTCTCCCATTAAATTCTCCCTTTAGAACTTCCTCTACTGCCTTTCCTGCCTGTTCCTCATCCCCGCCTGTTATCTGAATCGTCAGTGTATCACCCTTCTTTGCCGCCAGTCCCAGAAGTTCCAGCACATTTCTCCCATCTGCCGTCTTTCCTCCTGTGCTTACTGTCACAATACTGCTATAGTTCACACAGCACTGAGCCAGCAGTGCACAGGGGCGTGCATGTACTCCCTGAGGGTTTGTTACAACAAATACGATTTCTTTCATAATACTTCCTTTCCGTCTGAAAATTCATTTATTCAGACATTGAATCATTTTGTTAATTTTTTAACCAGAAAAATAATATCACTTTGTTATTTTTTTGTCAATATATGCTTCAATATTTTCCACAAAAAAACGGCCTCCTCCTGTTTCCAGGCGGCAGCCGCTTTTACTCTGACATAATGATTCTCTTATTTACATCTGTATAACTCGAATCCGATCAAAACACATAATACTGCACACAATATCTGAACAAAGAGATTCGGCAGCAGCATGTCGATCACCATGCCCACTGCAATCCAGAACAATATAAATCCGGTCACTCGTTTCATCTTACCTCTCCCGCAAGACGTTCCTTACAGTATCTATATGCGCCGGATCATCTGTCCATTCCCAAATTCTTACTCCATCTCGTCCAGAATATCCACAACCTCTTCTTCCGTCATCTTCTCATCGTTCCGGGAAGCGAACCGGTCAACCAGATCCGGCACCATATCCAGGATCTTTGTTACTGTATCCTGATTCTTAATATTCACAAGCTTTGTTGTGCCGTTCTGGATCACCAGGACTGCACAGGGGGTCATCTTACCTCCGATTCCGCCTGCACCTCTTTCCTTCTTCTCTCCATTGAATGCTCCTGCCCCGACACCGAAGGAAACATCTACCAATGGCAGAATGATCGTATCCTTGATCTGGATTGCCTCCCCTACAACGGTCTTTGAAGAAATTACCCCGTCCATTCCATGAAACAAAGCTTCTACGGTTCCTTTGAAATTATTGTCTGCCATCTTTTGATTCCTCCTGTATTATAATTGAAATTTTCTGACATCCTTAATCATCCGCCGTACATTCCTGTCAAGCAGCAGTCTTACTGCCAGCGCTATAAAATGCACTACATAGATTCTTCCCCTTATGCATAAACTTCCCTCCAGGATCTTCTCCTGAAAATCTGGTGTAATCCGGGCATGGTCTCCAAGAAACGGATAGAAAACTCCGAAACCCGCCAGAACCCTTCCCGTCAGAGACGGATCCTCAAAACCATAACGGATATCCGCCTGAAATACCTTAGGAGACAGATGTCCAAGAAGCCTGACAAGTTCTTTCTTTCCTTTTCCCAGAGCATTCACATGTGTCTCATCTGTGATAAACGCCGCCAGCTTATCCTTCTTTTCTGATACTTTCTCTATTTTATCACACAATTCCCGAATTGTACATTTGAACTTCTCAATAAGTCCATTGATTTTTGAGACGCATCCATGCAGCCTGCCTTTTATCCTGCCAAAAAGCGGTATCCTCTTCCTCTTTTTCCCCTCAGCAGGCTCTTTATCCTTTTCCGTCCCTTCTTCACAAATCTTCCGATCATCCGCTCCAGCTTCTTCTGACAGCCCGGAGTTTTCTTCAGGAATATTCTTACATTCCTCATATCCCTTATCATTTTCCGGAAATTTTTCCGGAATTTCTTCATGCTCTTTACCGCCAGGATCCGTTCCGATGCCTTCTTTCTGCTCCAAAGTTTTCGCAGGCTCTCCTGCGCATTCCCCGCATTCTTTATAATTCTCATATTCTGTTTCCTTCTCTTCCTGCATAGATTCTGATCTGCCGCCTAATTTCTTCCAGACCGCCTTAATATAAAAATCCAGAGATTTATTCCGGTAATCCACGACTATTTTGATTAGCCCGAACATCCAGCTTACCTGTCCGTGAGCTTGAAAATCCTCCGGCGTTCCGCCGCCTTCGGCCTTTCCTTTATAGCAGACGGGAACAAACAAGACAAAACAGACCAGTAACAAAAGTATTCCCAATATTACCGCCAGTATGACACCGGCTATTTTTAAAATTACAAACAAAATATGCAGCATATCAGCCTTCCCGTTCTTTCATGAGTATGTAGTTACGAATATCCAGTCCCTTTGTACTATCATACACCTCCTGAGATATTTTTTCCACATATTCCAGCGCATTTTCAAAACTGTCTGCAATCCCCACTACAAACAGGCTCTCTTTCGGATAATCCGGCTGCAGCAGCCAGGCCGCATTTAGAATCTCAAGCTGATTCTTCTCATTTGCAGGAAGCAGGATCAGATGAATGCCCGGCTGAAATCTGTTTCTCTCCAGCCGGTCCATAATCCTGTCCTTCTTTTTTTCAAGCCTCTCTGAAAGATACAGGTATCTATAGTATTCCATCACACACCTCTTTATAATCAGTAATAATAACTGTCAAACACTTCTTTTGCCACGTCAACTGCCCGCCGGCCTCCATTGGATTCCTCAACGATCACACTGATCACAAGCTCTGGATTGTCAATATTTGTAAATCCTACAAACCAGGAATGGGTCTGGTCTGATGATTCCATACTGTATTCTGCCGTTCCGGTCTTTCCGGCCGCAGAGTAGGCCTGCCCGCTCAAAACCGACGCTGTTCCATAATTTACCACTTCTGCCATATAAGCCTTCAGCTGGGATGCCTCCGCCAGAGTCATCAGTTCTGTGTATTCCTCCGGCGTGGTCTCTGACACGATAGTACCCTTGTAATTGGTAACCGAATCAATCAAATAAGGCTTCATCAGATAGCCTCCATTGGCAATGGCAGCTGTGATCAATGCCATCTGATACGGACTTACCTGTGTCTCCCCCTGTCCCATAGCTGTCATCATCTTGTCTGCTATAGAATCATTCGGATCAAGACGGAAGCTGCTCTTCCCGACGGCAAAATCCCCCGGAAGCTTCGAGCCGATCAGAAGATCCTTTGCCGTATTCCGGTATTTTACTATGTTCAGGTTCATGCCGATATTACAGAAGGATGCATTACAGGAATTCGCAAAAGAGCCTGCAAGATCCTCCACTCCATGTACACTGTGGCCCGCACAGGGGATGGTCGTATCCCCATAGCTGATTTCTCCTGTGCATTCATAGCCGTAAGTTCCGTAATCCTCCGGATGCTCCCTCATATATTCCAGCGTAGTCACAATCTTGAAGGTAGACCCCGGCGCGTACATCCCCTGGGATGCACGATTCAGCAGAATACTGTCCGGGTCAGAATTCAGCCAGTCCCAGTTCTCGATAACCGAATTAGGGTCATAGGAGGGCTTGGAAACCATGGCAAGAATCTTTCCGGTGCTGGGCTCCATCACAATTACTGCGCCCTTATTATCTCCCAGCGCATTGTAAGCCGTTGTCTGCAGATCCACGTCTAAAGTGGTCACCACATTATCTCCGATATTCTTCTGATCCTGAAATTCCCTTCTAAGCTTCTCCAATATAAAAGCATTGGAGGTTAAAAGTTCAAAATTCGCTGTAGATTCCAGCCCGGACTTTCCCTGCACAGAATACCCAACAACGTGAGCAAAAATATCTCTGTAAGGATAATATCTATACTCGCTGCCGTCCTCCGCATGATCTGTCTCTGCCAGTACGCTGCCGTTCCGGTCAAGGATCTTTCCCCGTATGACCCGGTCCGCCATAGAATCAAGCCTTGGATTATAAGGACTTTTTATAATTTCCTGACTGGTCATAGCTGTAAAATAACCGATATATCCCATCAACAACAGGAAAAGACATACAAATGCATAGGTAACGCTTGCAAATTCTTTATTGACGGCGCGCTTTTTCTTTTCCCTGAGGTACTCTTGTTTTCTTAAGCGCTTCCGAGCCTTCCGGCTTAACCGCTTTCGCTGGTTTTTTTTCCGGCTTCTCTCTTCCGCTTCTCTCAGCTCGTAGCTGCTGTTCTGCTTTTTTTCTCTTTTCGATTCGTAACTGCTGTTGTTCCCTTTTCTTTCTTTCAATCTTCTCTTCCTCGTCTTCTCTCAGAATATAGAGTCCCTGAATAATAGCAAACATAATCAATGTACTTAAAAGCGAGCTGCCTCCATAACTGACTAACGGAAGGGTAACTCCCGTGGAGGGAATAAATTTGGTCACTCCCCCAATGGTCAAAAATACCTGAAAGATATAACAGGTTCCAAGTCCCAGTGCCACCAGCTTATAGAACTGATCCCTGAGCTGCATGGCAATATTCAAGAACATCACATAACAGCTCAGGCAGATCAATGTTACACAGAGGGCAAATACAATCCCCAGTTCCTCTGCTATTGCTGAAAATATGAAGTCCTCTGCCGCCACCGGTATGGTATCCGGCTGCCCCTGGCAGAGCCCCATTCCGAGCCACCCACCGGTTCCAATTGCAAACAGTGACTGCGCCACCTGATATCCTCCGTTATCATAAGCGGCAAACGGATCCTTCCATGCCAGAACCCTCGTTCTTACATGTCCAAACATATAGTAGGCAGCCACCGAAGCCGCACTGCCTGCCGCAAGTCCTGCCGCCATATAGAAGGGCTGCCTCGCCGCCACATACAGCATGGTAAGATACACAACAAAGATAATCAGAGCCGCCCCCAGATCGGTGGAAGCAACCAATATCAGCACGTGAACCGCCGCGATTACCGTAGTGATCACCACGTTTTTAAAACTTCTGGACACCTTAAAGCTTGCTGCCACATAAAAAACAAATACGATCTTCACCAGCTCCGAAGGCTGGATACTGATACCCGCAATGGTAAATCCAAGCTTAGCGCCATAAGACACCTGCCCCATAACCGCAACCACTCCCAGCGAGATCAGGCCGCCGACAGCATAGAACAGCCGCCACTCCGACAAAAGCTTCACCCGCCGTATGATAATCGGAATCGCAAGGCTGATGCCGATGGCTCCGGATGCAATCAGAAACTGCTTCAATGCCTTTTCATAGGAAAGCCTTGTCAGCATGATCAATCCGACGCACAGAAGCATGCACATATTATTCACCACAAGCCTCGACACATTCGGATACAGACGCATATACAATAGAATTGTAGCTGCAAAAAGCAGCATCTGCGCCAGATAAAAGCCTGCTGCCTTTAAGTCATCCATCTCCAGATACAGGACAATAAACGCGATCAGCTGCAGCAGGAACATCAATACATTCTGCTGGATCAGCATACCCTTTTTCTTTTCCGCATCGTGATATCCAAATATGGCAAAACACAGATAGGTATACATGATGATGATCACAATTATGATATATTTTGAAAGCTCTACAATAATATTAACCAATCTATCACCTACTTTACACCCCGCTTAAAATGTCCCCTCGTAAATTCTCCCTTTGGCAGAGGAACCTCCGCCTCCCTTATATATGCCGCTAAATACAAATCAAGAATCTCCCTCGTTTTCTTTTTGTCCTCCGCTCCAAACTGCAGACGGAATGCCCTGCATCCAAGCTCCTTTAACTGCCGGCACTGGTCTGCAAGCATCAGCGGCGCCGAATTATAAATTACATTATAACAGTAAAGGCATTCATTTTTCACTATATTTTTCTTATTCTGTCGGTCCGTCATCGACAAAAAACCTGTTTTTCTGTCACATTTCCCCGTATTCTTTTTCACACAGCCCGCAGAAATCATAACAGGAAGGCAGCCATATACAATAAGCTCCATATCCCGGACACCCAGCTCCTGAAGCTCCCAGCGGTTTAATTCTGCCGGTGCCGCCGCAAACTCCGGCGAAAGTCTCCTGACAAATTCCTTTGCCTGCTGGTTCCACTGATAAATGCTGCTATCTGCCGCCACAGGAAATACCGCACTGTGCTTCCTCACATAGAGAAAACTCTCCAGATTACGCACCAGCACACCGTCAAAGTATCTGATAAGTTCCTGAAAATGCCTGCCGTAAAAGGCCTCCGCCTCTTTCCGGAAGATCCGGGCCATTGCAAAATACACCTGCCGCCCCGAAGCCTTCAGCTCCGGAAGCAGTTTCAGGATCTCCTTCCTGTTCCCGGAATACGCCCACAGAGCGTCCTCCACATAGATCCTGGCAATCTCCGGATAATCGGCAAAGACCTCCAGCTGCTCTATCGACTCTGCCAATGCCGAAAGCTCCATACAGCCTGGCTGGACATCCTGCCTGCAGCGCGCCGCATGCCGCCGGGTATCCTCTTCCCCGGATGCCGGAAGCCTGTCCCGGCTTTCCCGGCGGAAGCTCTGCAGAAGCCTCTCTTCTAATTCCTCCATGCCCCTGCGCCTGAGCTCATTGACTGCCTGTATTGGAAGAAAAACCTCTCCCTCCATACAGATCTCCAGATGTTCAAAGATAAAGGGCGTACTGCCAGTCTTCTTAAGCTGCTGTTCCAGCCGTTCACTGGTTACCGGCCGGCTGGATGCCGGCTCTGCTATAGGCCCAATAATCTCGATCTCAATATCCTGATACCACAGATATAATGTAACATGTTTCCCGGAAGAAATCATCAGTTTCCCGTTGATTTTTTCCTGAAGCTTCCCACATGCCTTCCATTCCCCGCGTACTTCCTGCTTCGGTCGTCCCAGAGAAAGCATCTCTTTTCCGTTATGCCGGAAATAATAGCCGTCACAATACCCCCGCCTCTGGTAGGCACGCTCCAGTTCCCTAAGATCCTGCTCCGATACCCGGAATCCTTCTTCTCCCAAAGCCAGATAAATATCCACATATTTCCGGTACATCCCCGTAACAGCCGCCACATATTCCGGCTGTTTCATGCGTCCCTCAATCTTAAAAGAATGAATGCCGCTTCTGATCAAATCCGGTACAGCCTGTATGGTACAGAGATCTTTCAAGCTCAAGATATCCCCTGCCTTCTTCCTGCCTGCCGCATAAGAAAGCCTGCAGGGCTGGGCGCACTGCCCCCTGTTCCCGCTGCGTCCTCCGATCATGCTGCTGAGCAGACACTGGCCGGAATAGCTGTAACAGAGCGCTCCATGTACAAAGCATTCCACCTCAAGCCCCGTATGGCTGCAGATTTCCTGCACCTCCGCCAGGGAAAGCTCTCTGGCCGGGACAATCCGCGTCACACCCAGAGACTCCAGATACTCTGCCGAAATCACATTTGTTACCGTCATCTGGGTACTTGCATGGATGAGAAGTCCCGGAAACTGCTTCATCACATAGTCCATCACACCCAGATCCTGAACAATGACCGCATCCAGTCCCTGCTGGTATAAGGGAAACAGATATTCGTATAGATCTGCAAATTCCCGTTCCTTTATCAAAGTGTTAACTGTCAGGTACAGCTTCCTTCCGTGCAGATGCACATAGTCAATTGCCGAAAGCAGCTCTTCTCTATTAAAATTCCCCGCATAAGCGCGGGCTCCAAACCTCTCTCCTCCTGCATAAACTGCATCGGCTCCTGCCAAAACCGCCGCCTTAAGCGTATCATAATTACCTGCCGGTGCCAAAATTTCAACTGCCAATTTCTACTCCTTATACCGAAATAAGGCTGTCATCTGACAGCCTTATTTGCCCTTGCTATTCTTCATCTCAGTTTCTAACTGTACGATCTTCATCTGCAGCGCCCGGTTCTCTTCCTTCAGCTTGTCCAATGTCTTGTCGGCATTCTCAAGCTTAATCTGTACGGAAATCAGTTCATGCTTCAAGTCGTACATCTCTTTGTCCTTCGCCTCAATGTCGCTTTCCAGAGTACCGCCCTGCTTCTTTGCCTTAAAATAATCATCCGCGATATTCAGCGCAAGAAGAATGCTTCTGGTCTCCGCACTCTGCTTACGGTAGCCCTCACTACTGGTACATTCTTCCAGCTTGTGATTCAAATAGGTGGAGACTCTCTGTAGATATTCTTCACTCTCAAATCCGCTTAGGGTAAATACCTTCCCGCCAATCAATACCTCTGTATAATTCTTTGATGATGCCATCGCGACCTCCCGCTCCTTTGTGTAAACTCTGCTTCTATTATAAACTATAAGCCTGCAAAAACCAACTATTTTCTTTCATTTGGTACAGAAATCCCCAGGTGTCTGTAAGCAAGCTCCGTAGCTGTCCGCCCTCTGGGCGTTCTTTGGATAAATCCGTTCTTAAGCAGATAAGGTTCGTACACATCCTCTATAGTTCCCGGATCCTCTCCAATGGATGCCGCCAGCGTCTCAAGTCCCACCGGCCCGCCGCCGAATTTATGGAGCATTGTCAGCAGCAGATTCCTATCCACATGATCCAGTCCATATTTATCCACATCCAGAAGATCCAGTGCCATATCCGCCGCTTCTCTGGTTATCACACCCTCGTATTTCACCTGTGCAAAATCCCGGACCCGCTTCAGCAGACGGTTCGCAAGCCTTGGCGTCCCTCTGGACCTTCTTGCCAGCTCCCTTGCTCCCATCTCATCGATCTCAACATCCAGCACTCTGGCAGAACGCAGGATAATCGTACACAGCTCCTCCACCGTATAAAACTCCAGCCGGTTGATCACCCCGAAACGATCCCTGAGCGGCGCGGTAAGCATGCCCGCCCGGGTGGTTGCCCCCACCAGTGTAAAATGCGGAAGATCCAGCCGTATAGATCTTGCACTGGCTCCCTTCCCAATCATGATATCAATAGCAAAGTCCTCCATCGCCGGATACAGCACCTCCTCCACCTGCCGGTTCAGCCGGTGGATCTCATCCACAAAGAGCACATCTCCCTCCTGCAGATTATTCAAAATAGCGGCCATCTCTCCCGGCTTCTCAATGGCAGGGCCTGAAGTGATCTTAATGCCTGTCCCCATCTCATTCGCGATAATTCCTGCAAGAGTCGTCTTGCCAAGCCCCGGAGGTCCGTAAAACAGCACATGATCCAGCGCCTCTTCCCGTTCCTTCGCCGCGGCAATGTAGATCTTTAACATCTCCTTCGCCTTGGCCTGTCCGATATAATCATCCAGAGTCCGGGGACGTAAATGGTTCTCGATCTTAACATCTTCCTCCAGATTCTCTGTTGTAATAATTCTTCTTCCCATAATTCCCCTCTGCTGCATTTAAAATTTGTCCCTGTATGGCAGCCTGACAATTTCGGAATGCTTTATGCCTATCTGCTATATCATATACTTTAATGCCTGCTTCAGTACATCCTCCACCTTAGAATCCGGCGTAACAGAAACCCGGCGGACAGCCTTCAATGCTTCCGTACTTCCGTAGCCCAGGGCCGTCAATGCCGCGGCCGCATCCTGCTGTATATCTCCCGCCGCAGATAAGTCTCCCGCATCCATCTCCTCCTGTGCGTGGTTTAAGGCATCCTCCAGATGAAGCCTGTCCTTCAGCTCCAGGATCAGCTTTTCTGCCGTCTTCTTGCCGATTCCCTGCGAAGCCGAAATTGCTTTTACATCGTTAGACAAAACTGCAAATCGTAAATCATCTGCCGAAAGCTGGGACAATATGCTTAAGCCTCCCTTCGGCCCGATTCCGCTGACTGTGATCACCTGCTTGAAAACCGCAAGGTCATCTCGGGAAAGAAAGCCGAAAAGCTGCATGGAATCCTCCTTCACATTCAAAAAGGTATGGATCGTCACCTCAGTTCCAGCCTGGGGAAGCCTTGCCATCACTCTGCCAGGCATGAATATTCCATATCCCACGCCTCCCACATCAACAACGATCTTAGTATCTTCTATTGCCGCAAGCTTTCCTCTTATATATGAAATCATCCTGCTCCTCCTATCAGCCTTCAAAGCCCGTCCTAAGGCCTGCCAGGCGCTTTAACATCTCGTTTGCCGTAATCCCGATGAGCAGTCCGGTAATGAGCCCTGCCGTCAAAAGCACCGGCAGATAATACATCACACTATAGGTCTCCACCACAAGTATAGCGACAACAAGCTGTCCTATATTGTGGCTCACGCCTCCGGCAATACTAACCCCCATCACGCTAAAACCATTACTTTTCTTCAGAACCGCCATCACCGTCAGACTCAGAAGCCCTCCTGCCAGACTGTAAAGAATCCCAAACAGACTCCCAAACATAAAGCCCGAAAGAACGACTCTTGTTACCGACAGCAGATACGCCGCTTTTACATTCATCTTGTAAAGGGCGATCACAATGATCAGGTTGGCAAGTCCCAGCTTCACCCCGGGAATCCCTATGTGAAACGGTATCAGCGATTCTACATAGCTGAATATCAGGGCAAGCGCAGTGAACACTCCAAAATAAGCAGCCCGAACCTTCAAAAATAACCCCTCCCCGCGCCTCCTGCCGGCCAGTCCGTCCCCAACCGGGTTTTCTGCGCCGGCATCCATAATGTCTTCTGTATTAATTTGCCACCGTATCAATCTGGCTGTCCGTCCTGGAGCGGATCTCAACAATCACCTTATTAGGGAGACAGATAATATTCTCATTGCTTGCAGAAACCGCCTTCTGGTGCACACATAGCTGATCCGGACAGTCTGCTTCCAGCATATCCGCCCTTCCATTCTTAATCTCCAGAATGTTGCTTCCCTGATTGATTTCAACCTCCTGATCTTCATTCAGGCTGTAGGTTCCGGTAAGCTCGCCGTTCACCTTAACGATCACCTCGCCCGCTCCCGTATTCCGGAGAAGCTGGTGGGAAAGGTATGCACATCCCGCTACGCACAATACTACGATAATCAATATCCAGTCTTTTTTCTTCATAGAATTCTTCATCTGTCACACTTCCACTTCTTATACTGCGTTACAATAACGCTGTCTTAAGATATTCTATCACAATAAAAGCAGTTGCGCAATCACATGTTCGATAAGGTTTTATATATCGGAATTTCCTGTTACATCATTTGCATAATTATATTTTTGTGTTATACTGTTTTTATTCTATTGCAGCGAGGTGGACTATGAAAATTCGTAAGATAGCAGGGCTTTTGACAGCTGCCGCCATACTTTGTACGACAGGCTGTACGGAATTTTCCAGAAAGCCCTTAACCTATACGGGCACAGCCCTTGATACCGTAATTCATATTCAGATTTATGACTCCCATGACGAAGATCTGACCAGGCACTGCCAGAAGATGTGCGAGGAATACGAAGCCAAATTTTCCCGCACTATAGAAACCAGCGAAATATCTCAGATCAATGCCGCTGCCGGCGCCCCTGTGGAGGTGTCCAAGGACACCATTACACTCATCAAAAAAGGAATTTATTACGGCAGCATGTCGGACGGAGCATTTGATATTACGATCGGTTCGGTCACAAGCCTGTGGGATTTCAAAGCAGAGGAACCTGCTCCCCCGGCACCGGAAGCAATCGCGGAAGCTGTAACGCATGTCAATTACAGAAAGATCCTGATTGACGGCAATACCGTAAGACTCTTAGATCCGGCTGCGAAGCTTGACCTCGGCGCTATTGCAAAGGGATATATTGCAGACCGGATCAAAGAATACCTGAGAGACGAGGGTGTAAGGCATGCCCTAATCAATCTGGGAGGCAATGTGCTTGCAATTGGCGGCAAGCTGAATGGATCCCCCTTTAATATCGGAGTCCAGAAACCCTTCCATGACGGCGGCGACCCCATTACCTCTGTTAGGATCAATAATCAGTCTGTCGTCACCTCCGGAACCTACCAGCGGTATTTTGAGAAGGATGACATCTTGTACCATCACATCCTGAATGCCTCAAGCGGTAATCCCTGCAACAACGGACTAAGCAGCGTTACCATCATTACCGACTCATCCCTGACGGCAGATGCGCTTAGCACTACCTGTTTTCTTCTGGGACCGGATGCCGGAATGAAGCTGGTGAATCAGCTGGACAACGTAGATGCTATTTTTATCAATACAAATAATGAACTATCCTTCTCACGTAATTACGGCAAATAACATAAGACAGCGAAAGGGTCCGGCATCCCGCGGTGCCAGGCCCTTTTATCTGTTATTTATTATTTTATTAATATGTGCTCAGTGCACCTGCCATAGTTACGCCCATAATGATCACCACAATAATATACAGTGCAATCACCACGCCTACGATAATAAGCTGTGCCCTGCAGAAATTCCTCCGGTTCACATTCCCATGCTTTCCAAAAGCCCATATAATGGACAAAACGATTCCTGCACAGGGAATCATACAGACAAACAGCGTAAGCAGCCAGTCCCCCATCGACATGGGGCTGGTATCCATCCCATTATACAAAGAATTGGGGCTGTTCGCATTATTCGGCTGATACCCTGCATTTGGAACACCGATATAATTTGACTGATACCCTGGATTATGATTCCCGCTATAACCGGATTGCGGCTGTCCATTTCCATAAAACGTTCCATTCTGATTATACGGATTCTGATACGGATTATTATTCTGGCTCTGATATGGGTTATTATTCCGGCTTTTATCCGGCGCCCCATAAGAATATCCGCCTGTACCTGCAGACCCGCTCATATTAGGAGCTGTATCTGTGATCTGCCCATAACCGCCGTCCTGGTCTGCTCCGGTTCCCTCTTTACTAAGAGAAACTGCCGCTCCCCGGCTCTTCCCCTCTGTATCCTCAGAAGCTGCCGGCTCTGCCTGCGGCTGTTCTTTAAAAATATCCGGCTCTGGTATCTGGCCGTCCGGCATACCGTCTGGTATATTTGAAAATTGATTATCCATCTGTTCCTTCCTCCTCAATGCAAATTCTGACCGAATCTCTTTTTTATCATACCATAATTTGTGTCAAAATACAATTGTCCGGAACAAACACCGCAGACGGTAAAATAAGTTGTATGGATAGTAGGTCATAGGAGGCACGTCAGGATAATACCGCACCATCCGGTAAATATAAAAAGCTATCATGCACAGCAGAATAACCATCAGGCACTTCTTCATCCAGCCTGTGGAATTTTTCAGGAGAAGATACCGCCATATTCCTGCCGCAAGCACAAATAGTCCAAGAATATAGATAAAAGGCTGCAGCTTCCAGGCTACGGCAAAATGTCCTGTCAGGATCAATACTCCTGCCCTTGTCATACCGCAGGCCGGACAGGGAAGTCCTGTCATAAGCACCATGGGACATAAGCTGTATAAAAAATGCCGCAAAACGATAATATGGGCGGCTGCAACTGCAGCTGCCCACATTACCGCCCGAACGCAGAAAACTGCATCCCTTATAATTTCCCGTCTAACCTTTTCGATGTAATGTCTGAAATCAATCCTCATAAAAATCACCTTGTTTACGAGTTCGTTGAGGAGGCGGTGAAATTTATTGAATCTGGATAATTTTCTTGGGACATTTTTCAGCGCACGCTCCACAGTTTGTACATTTTGAGGGATCGATATGTGCAATGTTATTGTCTACGGAAACTGCTTCGTTCTCGCACACCTTTACACACATTCTACAACCTATACATCCAACGGCACATGCTGCCATTACATCCTTACCTTTATCCTGAGAGCTGCACTGTACCAGATGCTTCTGCTCGTATGGTACCAGCTCGATCAGATGCTTCGGACATACGGCAATACATTTACCGCAGGCCTTACATGCATCCTTATCCACCACTGCCACGCCATTTACAATATGGATGGCATCAAACGGACATGCCTGTACACAGGAGCCTTCTCCGAGACATCCATAATTACAGGACTTTGGTCCTCCATTCTGCATCATGTTGATCATAATACAGTCACTCAGCCCGTGATATTCATAGTCAGATTTTGCCTTGTCACAGGTGCCTGCACATTTCACATATGCAACCTGATGTACCTGCTCACCAGCCTCCTGACCCATAATCTCTCCTATCTTTGCAGCCACCGGAGCTCCTCCCACCGGGCAGGCGCCGATCTCTGCTTCGCCTTTTACGATTGCAGCGGCAAGGCCGGAACAGCCTGCATAGCCGCAGCCGCCACAGTTGTTGCCTGGAAGAACACCTGTAATCGCTTCTTCCCGCTCATCAACCTCAACTGCAAATTTCTTTCCGGCAAATCCAAGGAATACACCAATGAATAAACCGGTTCCACCGACGATTACCGCCGCAATAATAATACCTGTTATCATAGTCTGCTCCTCCTTAGATCAATCCTGAGAATCCAAAGAACGCAATCGCCATCAGCGCCGATGTGATCAGCACGATCGGAGTTCCCTGAAAGGATTCACTAATATCATTATATTCCATCTTCTCACGGATACCAGCCAAAATCACAATGGCGATCAAAAATCCCACTGAAGTTCCTACTCCATTAATCACGCCCTCCAGAATACTATAAGACTTCTGAACATTGGTGATCGCAACGCCGAGTACCGCGCAGTTTGTAGTGATCAGCGGAAGATATACACCGAGAGCCTGATAGAGGGACGGCATGGATTTCTTCAAAAACATCTCTACAAACTGCACCAGACAGGCAATAACCAGAATAAATACGATTGTCTGCAGGTACACAAGCTTTCCATCCATGATCGCCTCATTGGCCAGGATAAATTTGTTAATAATACCTGTTACAAATGATGCCAGTGTAATAACGAATACAACTGCGCCGCCCATGCCTGCGGCAGTTTCTACTTTCTTAGAAACACCCAGAAACGGACAGATTCCAAGGAACTGGCTGAGTACAACGTTATTTACAAGGGCAGATCCGATTGCAATAATCAATAATTCTTTCATCTATGTACTCCTCCTACTCTTCATTTCCGGCTGGAAATACTTTTCCGCCGCATGCGTTGTTAGTGCAGGAAGCACAGCCATCTGCACAGGAAGCGCTCTCCGGCACCTTCTTGCCCTTCTTCGCCATGTTATTCTTCACCTTATTCTGCAGCGCGGTAAGCCCTGCCAGTACCAGGAATGCTCCCGGCGCCAGAATAAATATGGTGATCGGGGTATATCCTGCCTTCCCTGCCGCTTCATCTGCAAGGGGAAGGATCTGCGTTCCGAAAATCTTACCGGAGCCAATGATCTCACGTACAATACCGATCGCAGTTAAACCCACCGTAAATCCAAGCCCCATGCCGATACCGTCAAAGATAGACAGAACCACCGGGTTCTTGGATGCGTAGGATTCCGCACGTCCCAAAATGATACAGTTAACTACGATCAGCGGGATATAGATACCAAGCGAAGCATACAGGCTTGGAACAAATCCTTCCATAAGAAACTGTACGATCGTTACAAAGGATGCTACGACTACGATAAATGCCGGAACACGGACAGAGTCCGGAATAATCTTACGCAGCATGGAAATCAGCATATTGGAAAGTACAAGTACCACCGTCGTGGAAAGTCCCATACCCAGACCGTTAATAGCAGAGGTCGTAACCGCAAGGGTCGGACACATGCCCAGCATCAGCACGAAGGTAGGATTTTCTTTTATTAAACCATTATATACTCTTTCAGTACATCCATTCATCTTCACTACCTCCTTATAATAATTCACTGTTAAAGTATGCAAGTGCAGTGTTTACAGCGCCGGTAACCGCTCTTGATGTGATGGTGGCGCCGCTTAGAGCATCAATCGGCTCACCCTCGCCGCCATCCTTAGATACAGCAAATTTCTCTGTCTGCTTACCCTCATACTGGCTATAAAACTCAGGCTCTGTGGCACGCATGCCGAGTCCTGCCGTCTCGCTGATATCCAGAATTGAAATACCGTTTACCGTTCCGTCGCTGGTAATACCGACCGTGATCTGGATATCTCCGCCGTAGCCTTCGCTGTCCGTTACGGTAACCACATAACCCATATCGCCCACAGAGCAGACCTCATCCACCGTTGCAAGAACACCAAGCCCGTCTGCTGCTGCTGCCGCTGCATCTGCATTCACGTCCATTACTTCAAAATCATCCAGGGAAGCCTCCGGAAATACCTGCTGCCACGCTTCCTTCTTAGAAGCATCCTGAGCCTGCGCGATCGGCTCCTTTGTAATCTCATATACCAGTCCCAGAAGCAGACCGGAAACTAATGTGATCGCAGTAAGAATTGCTGCATTTTTTACTATTTTATTCATTATTTCTCTCCTCCTTTACCGAATGGTTTTGGAAGAGTAAGCCTCTCAATATGCGGAACTAAGAGGTTACTGATGATAATTGCATAGGATACGCCCTCTGCCGAGCCGCCGAAAAGGCGGAACAGGCCGGTAAGCACACCCAGCAAAATTCCAAATACAATCTGTCCCTGTTTGGTAATCGGCGAAGTTACATAGTCGGTGGCCATAAACCATGCCCCCAGCATCAGGCCGCCGCCACAGAGCTGCGCAGTAATATAATGGGGATCAAACAGACCCACATCCGCAGCCGTAAACTGTCCGAAGATACCAACAAAAACTGCAAACGTCACAATGTATGTACCCGGAATGCGAAGATCAATGATTCCCATTAGGATCAGGAAAATCGCTCCGATAATGATCGCAAGCACAGAGGTCTCTCCGATCGTTCCCGGAATCCGTCCAATCAGCATATCCATGGAGTTAATGCTTGACATGGAGCCCTCCTTGATATATGCAAGGGGGGTCGGTCCGGTCTCGCCGTCATAGATAAATCTTGTCATCGGCCCGGTAAAGGAAATCAGCAGAAAGCATCTTGCTCCCAGTGCCGGGTTCATAAAGTTCTGTCCAAGCCCTCCAAACAGCTGCTTTACAATCAGAATGCCGAATACGCTTCCCAGCGCTCCCATCCACAGCGGCGCTGTAGGCGGCATATTAAGCCCCAGCAAAAGTCCTGTTACAACCGCACTAAAATCACCGATCGTAATCTTCTTGTGCATCAGCTTCTCATATATGTATTCTGTCAATACCGCTGCTGCAGTTGTGATAATCAGCATCAGCAGCGCATTCACTCCAAAGTTATAAACTCCAAATGCAGATGCAGGCAACAGAGCAATCGTTACCATGAGCATGATATTGCTGGAAGTAACCTTGGAACGTATATGTGGTGAAGACGAAATATTCAACTTATTCTCCACTTTTGTTCACCTCTTCCTCTCTTTGTTATTTCTTTCTACGGTTCGCAAGAACAATCTTTCTCATAGAACCGATTGCCTGCTTCAGCGGTCTCTTTGCAGGGCATACATAGCTGCAGGAGCCGCACTCCACACACTCCATGCCGTTCATCTTCTCAAATGCAACGTCATTATGGTGCTGTGCATAATCTGCAAGCCTGGAGGGAATGATCCTGCTTGGACAGGCCTCCACACAGCGTCCGCAGTTGATGCATGCAGTCTCATCCAGTCCCTTCACCGGGTCTTTTAAGAAGCTTAAAATCGATGAGGATGTCTTTGTCACCGGAACATCCAGCGTAAACATGGCAAATCCCATCATCGGTCCGCCGGAAATCACCTTCTCCGGCTCCTCCTTAAATCCTCCGGCTGCTTCCACAAGCTCCATCTGGTTCATTCCAAAAGGCGCTCTGAAATTCCCCGGCTTATTCACTGCATCACCGCTGACGGTTACAATACGCTCGATAGACGGCATCCCTTTTACAACCGCCTGATATACATTGATCATGGTCTCAACATTATCTACAACACAGCCTGCGTCCGCAGGAAGCATGGTAGAATTAATAGCCCGTCCTGTTGCCGCATAAATAAGCTGGCGCTCGGCACCCTGCGGGTACTTGGTCTTCAGCGCCATAACCTCCATGCGCGGCTCGTCCTTCACAAGCTCCTTAAGCTTCTCAATACAATCCGGCTTATTATCCTCTACGCCGAAAATACCCTTTGCATGATCAAATATAGAAAGAATCACCTTCATGCCGCCCACTAAAAGCTCCGGTGTCTCCATCATCCGACGGTAATCGGCAGTAATATAAGGCTCACACTCCGCGCAGTTTGCAATAATATAGTCAATCTTCTCCGGTTCCTTAGGTGAGAGCTTCACTCTGGTTGGAAAGCCTGCGCCGCCCATACCGACAACTCCGGCCTCTCCAATTGCACCTAAGATCTCCTCCTTGGTCATCTCCTCTAACGGCTTAACAGGAGCATATTCTACTTCTTCATACTCACCGTCATTCTCGACCACGATGCAGTTCACCTTCGCACCCGTCGGATTAAAATGCGGTTCAATCGCTTTTACAGTGCCGGACACAGATGCATAAACAGGCGCAGATACAAAACCGCCTGCTTCTGCTATCTTCTGGCCCCTAAGCACCCGGTCGCCCTTTGCAACAATCGGTGATGCCGGAGCTCCGATATGCTGAGAAAGCGGATAAACCAGATCGCCCTTGGGCTTCACATCAACAATTGCCGCATCCTTCGCCAGGCGCTTGCCGTCATCCGGGTGAATACCACCCTTAAATGTTAACAGTGCCATCCTTTTTCCCTTCCTTCCTTAAAATCCTATACTTATACTATACAAGAAAATGCTCTGGCAATCCAGATAATCAGAGACAATTTATTGTATATTTCGAGAAACATATTGTCGGTTATTTAACAGATTTTGTTGTTAATTTAACATTTTTTGTCTTAACAAACACAGAAAGATAGAGACTTAACATTGCCCCTATCTTTACTGACTATACTATTATATAACCCTGTCTATGCGGAAAATCTGCCGGCGGAAGACTACCCTTCCGCGGATATCAAACAGCTTACGCCTCTTCATCCTCTGAGTCGTAATCCTCAGATGCCGCAACCGTCTCCAAAGCCTTAATACTCAAGCTGATCTTCTTCTCTGCCTCGTTCAGATCCACAATCTTCGCTGTGATCTCCTGACCTACAGACAGCACATCAGAAGGCTTATCCACATGTGAACGTGAAATCTGGGACACATGAAGCAGTGCATCTACTCCCGGTGCCAGTTCTACAAAAGCACCAAAGTCTGTCATTCTGGCAACCCTTCCTGTAATCTCTGTTCCCACAGCATAGTCCTCTGCAGCGTTTGCCCATGGATTGCTCTCCGGGAACTTCAGGCTGAGGGCAATTTTGGTATCGCGGATATCCTTAACCAGCACCTTCAGCTTCTCGCCTACCTGGAATACCTTCTTTGGATTCTCAATCCTTCCCCATGACATCTCAGACACATGCAGAAGTCCGTCAACGCCGCCAAGATCGATAAATGCGCCGAAATCCGTAATATTTTTGACAATGCCTTCCACCGTATCTCCAATATTGAGATTCGCGAAAAGCTCTCTCTGTCTCTCCGCCCGCTCAGCAACCAGAAGCTGTCTTCTGTCTCCGATCACGCGGTTTCTTCTCGGATTGAATTCACTGATCACAAATTCAATCTCCTGTCCCTGATACTTGTTCAGATCCTTCTCGTATGTATCTGAAACAAGGCTTGCCGGGATAAATACTCTCGCCTCATCTACAACGACGCTCAAGCCGCCGCCGAGGATCTGTGCAACAGGAGCCTTCAAAACCTCTTTATTCTCAAAAGCCTCCCTCAGTCTCTCGTTGCCTCTCTCGGCAACCAGTCTCTTGTAAGTCAATAACACCTGACCTTCTCCGTCATTCACCTTCAGAACTTTTACTGTCATCGGGTCTCCAACAGATACCATGGTAGTAAGATCAGCATTAGACTCGTTGGTATATTCACTTCTTGTGATGATTCCGTCAGCCTTATAACCTATATTTAAAATAATCTCATCAGGCTTAACATCGATGACGGTGCCGTCTACCACCTCTCCATTGCGTATCGTCTTCAATGACTCTTCTAACATCTGTTCAAAAGTTAATTCTGACATAATTTTGAACCTCCTCAATTATTTTATTGGGCGTGGATGCCCCTGCTGTAATACCTACTGTTTCCACGGACCTTAATTGATTCACATTCAAATCGCCAAGTGTCTGTATATAGTACGTATTGTTACATGCATGATTGCATATTTCAAATAGCTTCTGGGTATTGGAGCTATGCCTGTCTCCCACGACGATCATTGCATCCACCCTGTCTGCAATGCGCGCCGCCTCTTCCTGACGCTCCTTTGTAGCATTGCAAATCGTATTTAAAACAATTATATCATAACCCTTTTTTGAAATAATTTCAACTAAATCTTTGAATTTATTGTAATTATATGTCGTCTGTGCAACAATACATACTTTGCCGCCCTCCGGCAGGTCCAATCCTGCCGCTTCCTCCGCAGTTGAAACCACAACAGATTCCCTGCCTGCCCAGCCTTTGATGCCCTCCACCTCCGGGTGGCTGGCATTCCCAATAATTACCAGAACATGTCCCTTCTCATCTTCCTCCATGGCTATCCGGTGGATCTTCTTTACATAAGGACAGGTAGCATCCACATAAGGAATCCCAAGGCTCTCCAGCCTGTCACAAATCCGCTTCGGCACTCCGTGGGAACGGATGATCACGATCCCGTCCCCTGCCTGTTCAAGCTCCTCTTCTCCCTGAAGGACTGTGATGCCTCTTGCCTCCATATCCTTGATCACCTCTGCATTATGTATGATAGGTCCATAGGTATATATTTTTCTGCCCGGATGCTCAGCCAGCTGCCTGTATACCGTATCCACAGCCCTTCTCACCCCGAAACAGAAGCCTGCCGTCTCCGCAAGAATTACTTTCATAATCTTTCCTCTCATTCTGCTGTTTTGACCGGAAACTGTCCGCAGCTCTCCCGCCCGGCCCGAAAACTGCGGTATCGCAGGCCGTGCAGGGAACCGGCGGAAGTTACACTATCTGCACAGCTTCAAAATAGCTTCGGTTACTTCCTCGATCGTCATGTTGGAACTGTCAATGAATACCGCATCCTCTGCCTGCCTGAGCGGCGCTGTCTCTCTTGTCATGTCACGGTGATCCCGTTCTTCAATATCGGCGGTGATCTGCTCCATATCACAGTCCGTGCCCTTTGCTGTCAGTTCATCGTACCGTCTCTTCGCCCTGGTCTCTACACTGGCTGTAAGATACACCTTCACATCAGCTTCCGGCAGGATATTGGTTCCAATGTCCCTTCCGTCCATCACCACATCCTTTTCTCTGGCAAGAGTCCGCTGCAGCATAAGAAGCTTCTCCCTCACCTCCGGGACCGGCGAACTCTTAGAGGCCATATCACCCACTGCTTCTTCCCGGAGCATGCCTGTAATATTCTCACCATTTAAATAAATCTGCTGCAGGCCGTTCTCATAACCGATGCTCACGCTGGCATCCTCGCAGGCCCGGATGATCCCTTCCGTATCCTCCGGGCGGATATGGTTCTTTAAGAAATGAACCGCAAGCCCCCTATACATCGCGCCGGTATCTACATAGATATATCCCTTTTTCTGTGCCACCTGCTTTGCGATGGTACTTTTCCCGGCTCCGGCAGGTCCGTCAATTGCAATATTATATCCCATATTTCTGCACCTTTCTATTATAGCATTTCGATTCCCTTTTTCACCTTCGTGCACCGCTCCAGAAGAAACTTCTTCAGATCTGCAAGGCTTCTCCCCTTCACGCTGCCCTTCTTCAGTCCAAGGAAGGATTCCTTTTTCCGGTTCTTTCCCGCCACGAAGACCAGCGTGGTATCTGTTTCATACATTGCTTCAATCTCTGCATACTGGTATTCCTGGATCACATCACCTGTGGTACACACAAAATGATCCCCGAAAAACTCTGCTTTGATCGTCCGCTCCCTGCGGCTAATTTTCCGGATTTCTTTCCAGCGTTCATCGGTCTTTTCCTGAACCTTTTCACGGATATCCGGCGATTTAAATATTCCGATCCTCTTAGAATTCTTATAGCTGTAATAAGCATCAAACATCTCTTCTACAGCCTTCTTCGACTCTCTGTATTCCATATAAAATTTCGCTTCCACTTCTATGCACCTCCCTGTCCCTCATCTCACTGCCTGTGCCGCCATATACGCAGTAGACCAGGCAATCTGCAGATTATATCCTCCGGTTACTGCATCCAAATCTAATATCTCTCCTGCAAAATACAGATCCGGCACTTTCTTTGATTCCATCGTCCCCGGATCGATCTCCTTTACGGATACGCCGCCCCGGGTAATGACCGCCTCCTTATAATCTCTCAGCCTGATGAGTGTAAGCTTAAAATCCTTGATCAGCCGGACAAACTGCCCGCGCTCTTCCTTTGTGACCATATTCACCTGTTTTTCCGGTGCGATCCCGCTTAATTTTACCATAACCGGAATCAATCTGGCAGGGAACATTTTTCCAAGTGAATTTTTAAACTGACGGTTCTTATTCTCCTCAAAATCCCTCAGTACTCTCTGATCAAGCTGTTTTTCCGAAAGCGCAGGCTTTAAATCAATAGATAATACCAGATTTTCGTTTTTTAACCGGCCGCTGATCCTGCTGCTTGCGCTTAAGATAACCGGACCGCTGACCCCGTAGTGGGTAAACAGCATCTCGCCGAATTCCTCATACACCTTCCTGCCGCCGTCCCGGACCGACACCGAAACATTCTTTAGCGACAGACCCTGCAGCGCCGGAACCCACTGCTCCTTTGTCTCTATGGGAACCAGCCCCGGCGACAGGCTCTTTACCTGATGCCCCAGGGCCTTGGCCCATCGGTATCCGTCTCCTGTAGAGCCGGTAGAAGGATAGGAAAGGCCTCCTGTGGCAATGATGCAGCTGTCCCCGAAAAACCTCCGGCCGTCTGCCGTCTGCACCGTAAATCCTTCTCTCTCCGGAATGATTTCCTTCACAGCCAGATTCATGTGCAGGATCACGCCCTGCCTTTTCATTTCCTCCGTCAGTACCCGGATCACATCGGAAGAATGATCCGATGCCGGAAATACCCGGTTTCCCCGCTCCACCTTCAGCTTCAGTCCCAGTTCTTCAAAGAACTGAATCACGTCCTGATTGGTACATCCGTAGAAACTGCTGTATAGAAAACTGGAATTGCTTAAGACAGCGTCAAACAGCTCCTCTGTATCACAGGCATTGGTGAGATTACATCTTCCCTTTCCCGTGATAAACAGCTTCCTTCCGGGACGGTCATTTTTTTCAAATACCTCTACCTGATGTCCCCGCCTTGCGGCATGTACGGCGGCAAACATGCCTGCCGCCCCTCCGCCCGCGATCAATACTCTGCTCATACTATTCATCATCTCCGCCAAAGCTGTGAAATTCTACCTTGTCCGTTACCATATTCAGTTCATCCTTGCTGTATACCTCATACTCGTCCCAAATCTGCTCCAGCATCTCCAGCGTGGACACAACCTCCTTCTGTTTCTTCATGCACAGGGCAACCACCAGCGCATTTACTACGCTCAAAGGCGCAACCAGCGAATCCACAATAGATGCCATATCGCTCCTTGCGATCAGGTTGCAGGAAGAATACAGATTCATAGGCGAATGAATGCTGTCCGTCAGGGTGATCACCTTCGCACTCCGGTTGCTGGCAAATTCCAAAGCCTTCAATGTCCGCATAGAATACCGCGGAAAGCTGATGCCGATCACCACATCCTCCTTCCCGACACGGATCATCTGTTCAAAAATCTCACTGGAAGTATTGGAATTGATCAAAGTTACATCCTCGCAGATCAAATGCAGATAATAACTTAAGAAACTTGCAAGCGGCGCGCAGCTCCGGATGCCGATCACATAGATCCGCCTTGCATTTAATATCGTATCCACAGCCGCCTCAAATGCATCCTGGTCTACGCTTCCCATGGTAAGCTTGATCTTCTCAATATCCGACTGCAGCACGGAGGCAAGAATCTCTCCCTGACTGATACGCCCGTAGGTTACCTCCATTCTCTGGATAGAGTTCAGCTTCGTCCTCACCAGCTCCTCTAAAGCCTTCTGAAATTCTGGGTATCCCTTATAACCTAAGGTCATCGCAAACCGGACCACCGTGGATTCACTGACGCCTACCACATGCCCCATTTTCGCCGCCGTAAGAAACGCCGCCTTATCATAATCCTGACGGATATAATCAGCCAGCTTTTTCTGTCCTTTGCTGAGTCTGGGATATTTTTCATCGATTTTCTGCAGTAATTCATTGTTCATTCTCATAACCGCTTCCACTCTCTTCTGATTTCTACAAAGCATAGATAAGACAGAATCCTGCCGCTTTAGGATTCTGCCTTCTCTGTCTCTGGATTATTCTGATTATTTCCGCTTTTTGCCTCCTGCTGTTTTCCCTTGGCAAATTCCTTCTCAAACAGCTTATGAACCTCAGGATAACTCTTTTTCAGGGAAATCGGCCTTCCCTTTTCATTCAGGAAACAGTGCTTGGTCACGCCCTTGCACTGAACCATGTTCGTTGACTTATCAATCACCTGATAAGACACCGTAAGCTTGATACCATTGTATTCTGTTACTACAGCACGAATCAGGACATTCCCTCCAAACCGCACCATACGCAGGAAATCCGCCTCAACAGACAGGACAGGGCTGATGATCCCCATCTCCTCCATCCTCTGATAGCTGATCCCCATCTGATCCATCAGATTGATCCTCGCCTCCTCAAACCAGCGGATATAATTGGAATGATGCACGATCCCCATCTGGTCAGTCTCATAATATTGTACTTTATGCCTGTATAATTTCATCTTTCAACTTTCCCTCTAGTCCGCTGGAAGGCACAGATTCTTTGAGGTTCCCCTGGTACTTCCTCCGTCAGGGTGAAGCCCTGACCATCCGGTCTGTGCAAATGTTCCCAGACGGTACATATCCTCTCTGGTAATTTCAAATCCAAATACATCTTGGTTCTGCTTCATCCGCTCCATCGCCGAAGACTTGGGCAGCGGTACGATCCCTCTCTGCACCGCATAGCGTATGCACAGCTGTGCGGCCGACACCTGATAATGCCCTGCGATCTCCAGGATCATCGGGTTATTCAGAAGGGCGCTCCGTCCAATCGGGCTCCATGCCTGAACAAGGATTTCCCTCTCCTGGCAGTACTGCACTGTCATCTCCTGGGTATATCCCGGATGAAATTCGATCTGGTTCACTGCCGGTCTGATATGGCAGTACTCCAAAATGTTCTCAATGTGATGAGGAAGGAAATTGCTGACGCCGATCGCCTTTACCCTTCCCTCTTCATACAGCTCTTCCAATCCCTTCCAGGTATCGATATCCAACTGCTTCCAGTTTTCATATCCTTCCTCCGGAACGGGCCAGTGGATCAGGTAAAGATCCAGATAATCCATCTGCAGGCGTTCAAGCGACCTTTCAAACGCCTCCTTCACTTCCCGGTATCCCATCTCCGTCTTCCACGCCTTGGATGCGATAAACAGCTCTTCCCGGGGAATCTGCTTCTCCCTCACAGCCTTTCCAAGACTCTCCTCCGTCTCATAAAAGGAAGCCGTATCAAAATACCGATATCCTGCGTCAACCGCTGTCTTTAGCACCTCCGCGCTCTGTCCGTCCGCGGCCTTAAATGTACCGAAGCCCACACAAGGATTCTTTACTCCATTATTCAATGTATAGCTGTCATAAATCGACTTCATTAATCTTATCCTTTATCCTCTTATTTTTTATCTTCCACAGCACTTCTTATACTTCTTACCGCTCCCGCAGGGACAAGGATCGTTACGGCCGATCTTCTTCTCCTTACGGATCGTGCCGGATTCCTTCTGTTCCTTATACAGAGCCTTAAGCTCATCCTCTGAGAAAATATTCTTCCACTGAGGCAGTCCGTACAGCCACTCAGCCTTTGCGGCAACCATATTCTTGTAGAGCAGCGCCTTGTCAAACACCAGATTCACCTGTGTCTCCTCGTCCATCGTCTCGATTGGATTAGCTTCCTTCAAGCTCTCATTGATGCCGTCAAGGAATCCAACCATTGTAAGCACGCTCTGGCCATACTTCTCAGCCAGTTCCTTCACTGTCCCCCTCACCTCTGTATCCGGCTCGTCCAGAAGCTTCTCATAGATCTCCTTCTCAACCTGGAAATACTCATCCCAGAATTTCTGAAGCTGTCCTCTGTCCGCCTGCTCGTTATATGCGATTTTACGCCACTGATCTAATAATGCAGCACCCATACTGATAATCTCCTTTATCCTCATAAATTTAATAAACTGACTTCCGTCATTTTTCTGCACAAACTATTATATACCATTTGTCATAATTTTCAAAGTATTTCCTTATTATTAATTTGTCTATTTCCAAAAACAGGTGTATGATAGAATCAGAATGTTATGTACTGCCTCGTCTGAGCGGTACACAAAGAAAGGAAAATCGGAGGTAGACCATGAAACAGATCACTTTAGGAACCACAGGAATCACTGTTCCCCAGAATGCCTTTGGCGCTCTTCCCATTCAGAGGGTAGACTTTGAGACAGCAAAGGCCATTCTGCTGCGCGCCCGGGAAGGCGGCATACGCTTTTTCGATACTGCCAGAGCCTATAGCGACAGCGAGGAAAAGCTTGGATATGCTTTTTCGGAACTGCGTGATAAAATTTATATTGCAACCAAAACCACAGCTAAGACACCAAAAGATTTCAAAGAACAGCTGGAAACTTCCTTAAAGCTTCTAAAAACCGACTATATTGACATTTACCAGTTCCATATGGCAGAAACCTGCTGGCGTCCCGGTGACGGAACCGGTATGTATGAATGTATGCTGGAAGCTAAAGAGCAGGGGAAAATCCGCCATATCGGCGTAACCGCCCACAAGCTCGGCGTAGCAGAGGAATGTATCGAATCCGGCCTGTACGAAACCCTGCAGTTCCCCCTAAGCTACCTGTCTTCCGAAAAAGACTTAAAGCTTGTCCGCATGTGCCAGGAAAAAAATATGGGCTTCATCGCCATGAAAGGGCTCGCCGGAGGACTGATCAGCAATTCCAGAGCCGCCTTCTCCTATATGTCACAATTTGACCATGTACTTCCAATCTGGGGAATCCAGAGAATGACGGAATTAGATGAGTGGCTCTCTTATATGGATAATCCGCCGGCAATGGATGATGATATCCGCCGGTTCATTGAAGCTGAGAAAGAAGAATTAACCGGTGACTTCTGCAGAGGCTGCGGCTATTGTCTGCCATGTCCCGCAGGAATACCAATCAACAACTGTGCCCGGATGTCGCTTATGGTAAGACGCGCCCCATCCGCGGCATGGCTGAACGAAACCTGGCAGGAAAACATGAAAAAAATCGAGAACTGCCTGGAATGCGGCCAGTGCAGTTCCCGATGTCCATACGAGCTTGACACACCGAATCTTCTTAAGAAAAACTACGAAGATTACAAAAATATTTTAGCTGGAAAAACCAGCATTTCCTGATTATAATTTCAGAAAGGAATAAGCAATGAAAAAGTTCAAGCGCAGTTTGGCTTTGCTTGGAGCCGTACTTTTAATCCTTCTCTATGTAAGCACCTTTCTTTTCGCGTTGTTTGACCATTCAGCATCTCTGGGGCTTCTGAAGGCATCCATTGCCTGCACGATTCTTCTCCCCGTGCTGCTGTATGCATACACCCTCGTCTATAAAGCTTCAAGAAAAGATGAAGACGGCCCTGATAACTAACTCAAACGTAAAGCTCTGCCAGCAGCCAGGCAGGGCTTTTTTCATGCACCCCGGCTTCTTTTCCCTTCTTCTCTGACTCTCTGATCTTCTGTCGTTTTTTTAAGTATTCTTCCATGGAAATGACCTCTTGATAGGCCTTCCTGTATTTCCCCTTATCCATATTGATTTCCTCCATTTCTAAGTGATATGGTACTGCTCCCGGCTTTATTATTATATGCCGTCTCCCCCTGTAATATGACACATAACTGCCGGAGCATTCTCTCAATCACCTTTTCTATAGGATACTCCGAAAATGTGACCGTCATATGGATAGTTTCTAAAAAAAGCATAAGGAAAACCTTAAGTTAATGTTAACCTCCCGCTGTCAATCCAAAAAAAGAAGACCGGCATATCCGCCGGTCTCCGCCATTTTGCCTCATATATTATTCTGCAACATCCTTCATGCTGAATGAAAGGCGTCCCATCTTATCCTTACCAAGGCATACGACCTTCACCACATCGCCAAGGGTCAGCACATCCTCCACCTGTTTGATCCGTTCCTTGGAAATCTTAGATATGTGGACCATCCCTTCTTTTCCAGGAGCAAACTCTATGAATGCGCCGAATTCTTTAATGCTTACAACCCTGCCCTTCAAAACCATTCCGGCCTCAAAGTCCATCACGATGATCTCGATCAGCTCTTTTGCACGGTCCATGCCCGCCGCATCGGTTCCGCAGATGGATACAGCGCCGTCATCGGTAATATCAATCTTAACGCCTGTCTCCTCGATGATCGCATTGATCGTTTTACCTCTCTGGCCGACCACATCGCCGATCTTCTGCGGATCGATCTGCATCTGGATGATCTTCGGTGCATATGGGCCGACCTCCGGTCTCGGCTCGGCGATCGCCTTTGCCATTACCTCATCAAGAATATAGGTTCTTGCCTTCTTCGTAGCTGCAATTGCCTCTTCAATGATCGGTCTGGTAAGGCCGTGGATCTTAATGTCCATCTGGATTGCAGTGATACCCTTGTGGGTACCCGCCACCTTGAAGTCCATATCTCCAAAGAAGTCTTCCAGTCCCTGAATATCGGTCAGTACCAGATAATCGTCATCCGAATCTCCGGTCACCAGTCCTGCAGAAATACCTGCAACGGCCGCCTTGATCGGAACTCCCGCCGCCATAAGCGACATAGACGATGCACACACGCTGGCCTGAGACGTAGAGCCATTGGACTCAAAGGTCTCGGATACTGTACGGATAGCGTACGGGAAATCTGCTTCTGCAGGAAGCACAGGAACCAATGCCCTCTCAGCCAATGCGCCATGGCCGATCTCACGGCGTCCCGGTCCTCTGGACGGTCTCGTCTCACCGACAGAGTATGACGGGAAGTTATAGTGATGCATATATCTTTTAGAAGTCTCAGCCTCATCAAGTCCGTCCAGTCTCTGGGCATCGGAAAGCGGTGCCAGCGTACAGATATTGCAGATCTGAGTCTGCCCTCTGGTAAACATAGCAGACCCGTGGACTCTTGGAATCAAATCCACCTCTGCGGCCAGCGGACGGATCTGGTCAACCGCCCTTCCATCCGGACGCTTATGATCCTTTAAGATCATCTTGCGCACCGTTTTCTTCTGGTATTGATAAACAGCCTCGCCGAGTACGGCAAGCCATTCCTCATTCTCAGCAAAGCTCTCCTCAAGCTTCTCTGTAATCCGGCGGATATTCTCTTCCCTTACCTGCTTCTCATCCGTAAAAACAGCCTTCTCCATCTCTTCCGGAGGCACGATCTCTTTGATAGCCGCAAACAGTTCCTCCGGAACTGCACAGCTCTCATATGCATGCTTCGTCTTGCCGCACTCTGCAGCAATCGTATCGATAAATGCAATCACCTTCTGGTTCAGCTCATGAGCCGCGAAGATTGCCTCGATCATCTTATCCTCAGGAACTTCATTCGCTCCTGCCTCGATCATGATAACCTTCTCTCTGGTTGAGGCTACCGTAAGCGCCATATCAGAGACATCTCTCTGGTCTGCTGTTGGATTAAATACAAATCCTCCGTCAACAAGACCCACCTGCGTAGTAGAAATCGGCCCGTCAAAAGGTATATCCGAAATCGTCGTCGCAATGGCTGCGCCAATCATGGCAGTAAGCTCCGGCGAGCAGTTCTGATCCACGGAAAGAACCAGATTCTCCAGAGTCACATCATTGCGGTAATCCTTCGGAAACAGCGGTCTCATAGGACGGTCGATCACACGGTCAGTCAGTACCGCATTCTCAGAAGCCTTCCCTTCTCTCTTGTTAAATCCTCCCGGAATCTTTCCTACTGCATACATTCTTTCATTATACTCAACGCTTAACGGGAAAAAGTCAATCCCGTCCCTTGGTTTCTCAGATGCTGTTGCGGTACAGAGTACTGTCGTATCTCCATAGTGCATAAGAACCGCGCCGTTTGCCTGCTTTGCAACTCTTCCCACATCAACGCGCAGCATTCTGCCGGCCAGCTCCATTTCATATTGTTTGTACATAATGTCTTCCTTTCTTTCACTTATATTCTTTCGTGAGAACAGGAACTACCGAAACTACTGAAAAATTCATTTTAACAAATGCGCTTTTCAGTGGTCTCGGAATGCATGTCCCTGTCCACAATCCTTTTTAGTATAACACAGTGATTTCAAAAAGGCTACTGTTATTTTTTTCATTATAAAACACCCGGAAAATCCTCTCTTTCCGGGTGCCTCACTCATCTTAATCATGTTCGGATGCTTACTTACGCAGTCCAAGTCTCTCAATCAGCGAACGATATCTCTGAATGTCCTTCTCCTTCAGGTATGCAAGAAGTCCTCTTCTCTGACCAACCATCTTAAGAAGTCCTCTTCTTGAGTGGTGATCCTTTGGATTCGCCTTGAAATGCTCTGTAAGATCGTTAATTCTTGCTGTCAGTATTGCAATCTGTACTTCCGGAGAGCCTGTATCTCCCTCTCCTCTTCCATATTCAGCAATAATCTGACTCTTCTGTTCTTTTGTTACCATGATTCTTTTCCTCCTTTTTCTTATCACTGCCGGTATTAAGTAACGGCCGGAGTCCTCCGGTTACCGAACACCAGTTGTTTCACACTCAGCCAGTATAGCACAAGTTCCGGCTGTCTGTAAAGCCCCGTTTTCCGAAACTGCTTACATTCTCTATACTATTTTCTACAGCTGCTTTAATTCCTTCACAGCAGCCGTAATAGAATCAGCCTGGAATACCGAGCTCCCTGCAATCAGTATATCTGCGCCTGCATCCATCAGCCTGCGTCCTGTAACAGCATTCACTCCGCCGTCAATGCTGATCGGCACACGGCATCCGGTCTCATCCATAATCTCACGGGCACGGGCAAGCTTCTCATATACACTTTCCTCAAAGGGCTGGCCGCCGTAGCCCGGCTCCACGCTCATAAGGATCAGCGCATCCATATGATGAAGCAGATATCTAAGGCTCTCCACATCATATGCCGGTCCGATCCCAAGCCCCGCCTTTATGCCTGCTCTACGGATCTCCCGCAGCATATGGATCGGATTTGGGCAGGCATCCAGCTGGAACGAAATAATGTCAGCCCCTGCCTTTGCAAACATCGGTAAAAATGTTTCAGGCCTTAAAAGCTCCATATGCACAGACAGCGGAAGCTTTGTGGTCTTCTTCAGATCGGCCACCAGCTGCGGCCCGAATGTTACATTCTCAACATACACGCCGTCCATCACATCAATATGCACCAAATCGGCTCCCGCCCGTTCAGCCTCAAGAACCTGTTCACCAATCCTGGTCTGGTCGCAGGCCAGGATGGATGCTGATACTTTTGCCATAGTCTTCGCCTCCTGTCTAAAATTATTTCTGAGTCACATGCATGGTCACGGAGTGCATCCAGTCTTTTGCAAGCGCGTAAATCTCTTTATATTTCTCAAAGTAGAACATATACTCTTCGTGTCTCGCCGGATCCGGCTCCACCATGTAGTCTATGGTCGTCATTGCTTCTGCGGCCGTATCAATGTCCGGATAGCATTTCCCGGCAACAGCACCGAGAATCGCAGAACCGAGGCACGGTCCCTCCGTACACTCAGGTACTACAACCGGAACATTGCACACATCCGCATGGGTCTGCAGCCAGAAACGGCTCTTCACCGCACCGCCGGAGACAACCATTGCCTTCGGCACAAATCCAGAGCCCCGGAACACCTCCAGGATCGCCTCTGTTCCATAGCAGATGCTCTCAATAATTGCACGGTACATATGTGCCGGAGTATGGCCGAGAGACAAGCCGTAAAACATTCCTCTCACATCCGGGTCAACATGCGGTGTACGGTTCCCTTGGAAAAAGTCAAGTGCCACGATTCCCTCTGCACCGATCGGAAGCTTCTCTGCCTCCCGGTTCAGGATATCGTATACGCTCAAGCCCTCCTGCTCTGCCTGCACCTTAACGGTCCCGCATAGCTGATTCTTAAACCAGTTCACCACAGAGCCTGTGGAAGTCTGTCCTCCTTCCACCATCTGAAGCCCCGGAACAATTGCGTCCGGATAGGAACCCCACATTCCCTTGCTGTGGATCGGTTCTTTAAACTGCGCAACATGAAGATGGGAAGAACCCGTGATAAGCGTAAGCTTGCCCGGCTGGAACGCATTCAGACCGATCACGCCTACAAATGCATCCGCGCCGCCTTCTCCAACCGGAATCCCCTCTGCAAGACCCATTTCCTCTGCCGCCTTTTTGGTAAGCCCTCCTACAAATTCGCCCAGAGGAAGAACTCTTGGCGGAAGCTTCTGGACTAAATCCTCCAGACCGATCGTATTATAAAAATCAACCGGATATCCTCCCTCTTCTGCATTATAATACCAGCGTACAGAAGCACAGTTTATGCTTGCAGTATATTCTCCGGTCAGCTTATACATCAGCCAGTCGGTGCATTCGTAAAATCTGGTTGCCTTATGGTAAAGCTCCGGCTCATTCTCTTTTAACCACAATGCCTTTGCAGGCAGGCACTCGGCAGACACTATGCCGTAGCCGTTATATTTCAGCGAATCATGTCCGGATTCCGAAATCCTCTTTGCCTGCTCCGATGCCCGCACGTCCATCCACATGATTGCCGGACGGAGCGGCTCCATGTCATCTCCTGACAGCAGCACAGTACAGCAGGTAGTGTCCACGCTCATGCCCTTGATGCAGGCAGGATCAATACCGCTCTCGCTTATTGCTCTTTTTGATGCTTTACAGATGGAATCCCACCACTCGTCCGGCTTCTGCTCTGCACGGCCGGAGGCCGGTGTATACAAGGGATATGGTTCCTCACAGAATATAATCGGCTTTCCCTGCAGATCAAAAATACCTACTCTGGCACCGCCGGTGCCCATGTCAACTCCTAATACGCAATCTTTTTTCCGCATTCCGCACGCCTCCATCCTCTATGCAAGTTCCATTCCAATTGTCTCATCCAGCTCTTTAAAATAAATATCATCATGGCTTGTATTATTTTTGAAGATAACCGTACACCACACACTCTCGCCCAGTACATATGGTGCAAAATGCCATACGCCCGGTGCGCAGCAGATGCCGGTTCCCTTCGGCACATAAAATGCTTTCAAATGTTCTACATTAAACTCATCCTTCGGCATTACAGGAACGATAACCCCGCCGGTCATCGCAATCAGAGTTTCCTCTGTATGATCATGTGCCTCAAACTTCTTACATACAAACTCCTTTGGAAATACTTCCATCAGATTCACAGAGGTCGGCTCTTCTCTCACAACAACCTGCGGAAACCAGCTGTGAGATCCAGGAGCGCCCAAATCTTCCCTGCCCTCTGGAGAAATAATTTTTCCATATGGTGCAAATGCTTCTTCTGTCAACATTTCGACTTTAATTTTTCTCATCTTAATCCCTCTTTTCTAAAGATGTTACAAACCATTCCGCCGCGAAGCCGTATCCGGACGGATTAAGCAGAAGCGGATGCCGCCGCCTGCATAATAAGCGCCGCTACCGCCGCTCCCGGATCGTCCATCTCTCTGGAAGCCTCGCCCTTGACAGCCGGTTTGCCGTGTACCGCAAGCATGGATTTCGCCGCCTTAAAGCCCTCTTCGGACGCCGCCGCCTTCTCCATAGCCGCCGCAAGAGTATCTCCTGCATCCAGTGCGCCCTTCAAAGCCTTTACTCCCGGGTCAAATCCATCCAGGAATGTCTTCTCTCCGAGCTTTGCCTTGCCTCTTGTCATAACCGCTTCCTCATATGCCGCAAAAAAGGCGGCGATATCTTCAGCCCCAAGCTCCGTCTTTCCCTTCAGAACCTTGCCGCCCTGCATAAGCCCCAGCGCCATCAGAGTTCCCATCGTAGAAGGAGCCGCGCTGGACATTGCCTTTCCAGCGTTATAAAGCAGGCGCCCGGCATCCGGTTCACCGGATGCCTCTGCCGTCTCATAAGCGGCGCGGAATCCCTTGGTCATTGTAAGGCCAAGGTCACCGTCGCCTGCAACGCTGTCCAATTCAATCAGCCGTTCCCTGTTTTCATCCATGATCCTGCTGATCTCACACAGCAGCTTTACCAAATATGAAGCGTCCATATTCATCCCTCCTACAAATTACAGCTGTTTGAAAAATGGTGTTGCCGCCGGAGCATCAAGAAGTTCCTTTAATTCATCATCAAGCTTAAATGTCCTGACAGACTGCCGTTACCACAGGCGTTACCATCCGTGTGATATCGGTTCCATCATAGGCGGTAATTTTCAATTTCTCCGGTACGCCAATCCCCAGGTCCGAGGCGAAATGATACAGCGCCGTCGCTCCCATGTCCGAGGCAAATACCCCGTCCGCCTCTTTGATTTCCTTCAGATACTCCCTCAGATGCTGCTGGTAATACTCATAGTCCAGCCGGTTCCATTCCAACTCCAGAACCTGAAGTGACACCTGATGCTCCTCCATTACTCTAGCAAATTCCTCATAGCGGTCATTAGAGGGCGTTGAAGCATCAAACCTTCCGCCCAGCTGGATCACCCTCCTGCAGCCCTGGCTCACAAGATACTCTGCGGCCATCCGGCCTCCCCTCCTGTGATCCGAATGGATCAGCGGGATATTCCCTCCCAGATCGTGATCCATGCTGACAATCGGCCTGCCGATACCCTGATAAGCAGATTCCTCCAATGATAATGCACAGGTGATCACTCCGTCCACCATATTACGCTCCAGCATATCTATGTATTCCTTCTCCTTGTCCCGCGTCTTCACACAATTACAGACCATGGTGCGGTACCCGCATTCATAGAGTTCAAGCTCTGCCTGTCTGATAAATGCGGCATAAAAGGGGGTTTGAAAGTCTGGAATAAGTACGCCGATGATTCCCGTCCGCTTTCTGGAAAGATTTCTAGCCCGCTCATTTGGTATATAATTCAGCTCCTTGATGGCCGCCTCAATCTTTTCCCGGGACTCTGCCGATATGTATCCGGTACCGTTCACAGCTCTGGAAACCGTGGCAATACCCACTCCCGCCATTTTTGCAACATCTTTGATCGTTGCCATGCTTAAAAGCTTTCCATCACTTCTTCTAACGACGGTACAGAGGTCTGGGCGCCCTTTCTGGTAACCGCGATCGCAGATGCCTTCTGTGCAAATGCAATTGCCTCCTTTTCTGTCTTACCCTGGCTCAGGGCTGTGGCAAATGCTCCGGTAAAGCAGTCGCCTGCCGCTGTGGTATCCACAGCCTTCACTTTATTTGCAGGAATAAACTCCTCGCTGTCTGCCGTCATCAAAAGGCAGCCCTTGCTTCCAAGGGTAACCAGAAGATGCTTTACACCCTTGTCCAGCATCTCCTTCGCCGCCGCCTTATATTCCTCCTGCGTATGCAGCTCTTTTCCGATCAGGATTCCAAGCTCGGTCTCATTCGGCTTGATATAGTCAATGCCTGCCCAGAATTCGTCCGGCATAGCAGCCGCAGGAGCCGGGTCAACAATGATAAGCTTTCTCTTCTCCATTGCCATCTTTTTAGCGGCCATGACGGTTGACAGCGGTATCTCCTGCTGCATCACTACAATATCACTCTCATCCATCAAATATTCATACTTCTTCAGCAGACTCTCATCCACCTGTCCGTTCGTTCCGCCGATCACTATAATGGAATTCTCACCCGAATCATCTACCGGTATAAATGCCTGTCCTGTTGTACCGCCCTGAATACGCTCGATTCCCTCTGTATTGACATTTACCTTCTTCAGATTATCAATCAACATATCCCCGAAGGTGTCACTGCCTACCGCACCGATCATGCTGACATCTCCGCCCAGCTTTCCTATGGTATATACCTGATTCGCGCCCTTCCCGCCGGGAACATTCTTAACGCTGCTTCCCATGATCGTCTCTCCCGGCACGGGGATACGCGGCGTCTCAATCACCGTATCCATATTCAGGCTGCCAATAACCAGTATCTTTTTCATCTGTGAACCCTCCAATCAATAAATCGTATCATCCAGTTATTCTATCTGCTATTATACATCAAATTCCAGCTTTCACATAGTCCTTTTATTTATTCTTTCTCCCCGCCGGATTCAAAAAAGCCTTCCCATATTCGATATCCTCATCAATACAGGCTTTCATTTCAGACACATCCGCAAATTTCCTTTCCGGCCTCCGGAACTCATGCAACTCTGTTGCTGTCTTTTTACCGTATGCATCTCCGTGATAATCAAACAGATAGCTTTCTAAAAGCATACGGTCCGCATCCGTGACGGTAGGCTTCACGCCCACATTAGAGATTCCGTTATATCCCCGGCTGTCCACATAGGTCCTCGACACATACACGCCCTTCGGAGGCAGCATCTTATGAGCTCCCGGCGCCACATTCAGCGTGGGAAATCCTAGTCTTCTGCCTAGCTGCTTCCCATGCTCTACCTCACCCATGATCGTATAGGGATACCCCAACAGACAGTTGGCCAGTGCAAGCTTCCCCTCCGACAGCGCCTCCTTAATGTAGGTGCTGCTGATGATCCTGCCCTGATGCCGCTCCTTTTCAATCACCACCAGCCTGTAGCCGTATTTTTCTTCCTGTTCCTTTAATATATGGATATTTCCCTGCTTCTTCCAGCCAAAACAGAAGTCCTCTCCCACGACCACATAGGCGGCATGGAACAGTCCTGCCAGCACATCCCGGATGAAATCCTCTGCCGGGATCATGCGGAGCGCTTCAGTGAACGGGCAGTCCACAAGCGTATCGATCCTTCCCTCCAGCCTAAGCCTCTGCTCTTCCTTCGTCATCAGGATCTCTCTCTCTATCTTCCGGCTCTCAAAAAAAGGAATCATATTAAAAGAGCACACTACGCTTTCAAGATCTTCCTTTCCGGCAAGCTCTATTACTTTTTTGATCAATCTTTCATGGCCGCGGTGGAGGCCGTCAAATTTGCCCAGCGTAACCGCTGTGCGTGTACCTCCCTGATACGCTTCCAAGCCTTCTACATACTGCATATTTCTCCCCTGCTGTCATGATTTACAGGAACATCTTAACCGGCCGGAACCAGTCTTCCTCCTGCACATATTTATAAACTGCCGCAAAGCTTCCGGCAGGATCATACATCCGCACATATTCCTGATCCGAAAAACCGGACTCCAGGCCGTGCACGGCAAAAGGATTCCCGTTTTTTAACCGGCTGTCTAATTCCTGTTTAATCTGTATTTTTTTATATTGTGAAAATACGGCGTCAATAGGTATCAAAAGCTTCTCAAGATCCCCCTGCTCCATCATTTCCTGCAGGTATTCCAGCTTATAGCTTTCTCCGATATCAAAAGGGCCGGAGCGGATACGCAGCAGTGATTCCATACATCCTCCTGTCCCAAGCCGTTCTCCGATATCATGGCAAAGCGTGCGGATATAGGTTCCCTTTGAACAGGACACCTCCAGTTCCACCCGTGGAAGCTCCATCCGAAGGATCTGGATATCATGAATTGTCACAGTCCTCGCCTTCCGCTCAATAGTCTTTCCCTCTCTCGCCAGCTCATAGAGCCTGCGTCCATTCACCTTCAAGGCGGAATACATGGGCGGGATTTGGTCATATGCACCGGTAAATCCCCGGATCACTTCTGCTGTCTCTTCTTCCCGCAGGGCGGCTGTGCCGCGTTTTTCCAGCACAGTTCCGGAAATATCCTGCGTATCCGTAACCGTTCCCAGAAGCAGCACGGCGCGGTAGGCTTTGTCCTTCTCAGTCAGCAGCTCACTCACCTTCGCCGCCTTTCCAAGACATACCGGGAGCACTCCCTCCGCATCCGGATCCAGCGTTCCGGTATGGCCGATTTTTTTCTGTCTGGTTATACCCCTAAGCTTTGCCACAACGTCATGGGATGTCCAGCCCTTTTCCTTGTACACATTCAAAATTCCATGCAGCATAAGCTACTCCTTTGCAAACTGCAGTTCAATCTGTCTGGACAGATTATTCATTACATCATAGATAGAGCCGGGCATCGTGCAGCCTGCGGCCCTTACATGGCCGCCTCCGCCAAAATATCCTGCAATCACGCTCACGTCCACTTCCCTTTTCGAGCGCAGGCTCACCTTATACAGATCTTTTGCCGTCTCATAGGCAAATATTGCCACCTCTACTCCCTGGGTAACCCTGAGCTGGGCCACAATTCCGTCCAGATCCTTCGGCCCGACCCCATAGAAATCCATCTGCTCCTTTTTCATGAATGCCGCAATACATTTCCCATCCATAAAGACAATGCTTTCCAGAAGGGCGCGTCCCAGCACCTGATTCTGCGCATAGGATTTCTCATAATATGTAAGGTCGATCAGTGCGGCAGCATCGACCCCCTTTTCCAGAAGCTCAGCGGCCACGCGGAACGTTGCCGGCTTTGCACAGGAATACTGAAACACCCCTGTATCATGTACAATTCCCATATACAGGCTTTCTGCTATTTCCTTCGTAACCTTATCCCTGTCCATCAGGCCGTATAGAAGCTCCGAGGTAGAGCTTGCATCCGGAACAATATAATTATCGTCTGCAAAAGACCGGTTGCTTACATGATGGTCAATACAGCAGGTATGCAGCGCTGTCTGAAACAGCGGCGCACAAAACCCCAGACGTTCCTCATCACCACAGTCAAGACAAATAAACAGATCATATACTACATCCATTGGAATCTCACTCTTGATATCCTCTGTACCCTTGAGAAATCGGAATTTCTCCGGAAGGGGTTCCAGATATACATCAACCTCTATATCCGGATAATTGTCTTTGATATACCCGTATAGCCCCATACAGGAACCGGCACAGTCTCCGTCAGGCCGCACATGGCCGCCGATCGCGGCCTTATGCGTGCCCTGCAGTAATCTATTCAGCATCTTCCTCACCATCCATTTTCAAATCTCTGGTCACATCGCTAATCTTCTTTGACATAGTTACGCCGTATTCAATTGACTGATCGAGCACAAAGGTAATCTCCGGCGTATTGCGCATATTCAGTCCCCGCGCAAGTTCACGGCGGATATACCCTTCTGCGCTCTTTAAGCCCTTGATCGTATCCTCCTGAGCCTTCTCATCCCCCAGCACACTGATATATGCCTTACAGGTCTTGAGATCTGGTGCTGTCGAAACAGCAACAACGGAGGTCCACGGGGCTACCCTGGGATCCTTGAGCCCCGCCCGTATGATATTACTCAGCTCTCTCTGAACCTCCGTATTTACCCTGGTATTCTTAATACTGTTTTTCCTCAATTTCTATTCTCCTTTATTCACACATGGCAGCGATTCTTATTCTGCCGCAAAACATCTATCTTGGTATCTCTACCATCTTGAATGCCTCTACCTGGTCTCCTTCTTTGATATCATTGAAGTTCTCAAATACAAAACCGCATTCGTATCCGGTTCTGACTTCCTTCACATCATCCTTAAATCTTCTAAGGGATGCAAGCTTACCGTCATAAATGACGATTCCGTCACGGACGATCCGCGCCTGGCAGTCCCGCTCAAAGATTCCGTCTGTCACATAGGAGCCTGCAATGGTTCCCACGCCGGAGGCCCGGAAGGTCTGACGTACCTCTGCATGGCCGAGTACCTTCTCCTCAAATACCGGATCCAGCATACCCTTCATGGCCGCCTGCACATCTTCGATCGCATTGTAGATTACCCGGTACAGACGCACATCCACGCCCTCGCGCTCTGCCGTCTCTTTGGCGGTAGCATCCGGACGCACATTAAATCCGATAATAATTGCATTCGATGCAGAAGCAAGGCTTACATCCGATTCATTGATGGCTCCTACGCCTCCATGGATGATCTTAACAACCACCTCTTCGTTAGACAGCTTCAGAAGACTCTGCTTGATTGCCTCTACAGATCCCTGCACATCCGCCTTCACCACAATGCCAAGCTCCTTCAAATTGCCCTCTTTGATCTGGTTAAACAGATCATCCAGAGACAGCTTGCTCTTAGTATCTTCCAAAAGCTTTGCTTTATTCTGGGAAATAAATGTCTCGGCAAAGCTTCTTGCATCCTTATCATTCTTACAGCCTACAAATACCTCTCCGGCATTTGGAACGTCATTCAGGCCGAGAATCTCAACCGGAACAGACGGGCCGGCTTCTTTCACACGTCTTCCTTTATCATCCATCATGGCTCTTACTTTACCGAATGCAGAGCCTGCCGCAATCGCATCGCCTACGCGCAGAGTTCCCTTCTGAACAAGGACCGTTGCAACAGAGCCCTTACCCTTGTCAAGCTCAGCCTCAATAACAAGGCCTCTTGCCCGGCGGTTTGGATTCGCCTTAAGCTCTGACATCTCGGCGGTAAGCAGCAGCATCTCCATCAGCTCCTGAAGGCCTTCTCCTGTCTTTGCGGATACCGGCACGAAAATGGTGCTTCCGCCCCAGTCCTCCGGAATCAGCTCATACTCCGAAAGCTCCTGTTTAACACGGTCAATGTTCGCGCTCGGCTTATCGATCTTATTAATGGCAACCACGATCTCGATTCCTGCGGCCTTCGCATGATTGATCGCCTCTACCGTCTGCGGCATAACGCCGTCGTCTGCGGCAACCACCAGAATCGCAATATCCGTAGAGCTTGCTCCCCGCATACGCATAGCGGTAAATGCCTCATGTCCCGGAGTATCTAAGAAGGTGATCTTCTCGCCGTTTACTTTCACAACCGATGCACCGATATGCTGGGTAATGCCCCCTGCCTCACGGTCAATTACATTCGTATGCCGGATCGCATCCAAAAGCGAGGTCTTACCATGGTCAACGTGGCCCATAACGCAGACTACCGGCGGACGCTTCTTCATCTTCTTCTCGTCCTCTTCCTCCTCTTTCAGGAGCTCTTCGATCACATCCACAACCTCTTCTTTTTCACACAGCACATCGAATTCCAATGCGATTTCCTCTGCCGTATCGTAGTCGATCTCCTGATTAACCGTTACGATCTTCCCCTGCATAAACAGCTTTTTCACAATTACAGACGGAACAATCTTCATCTTGTCAGCCAGATCCTTAATCGTAAGAACTTCCGGGATCACAACAGACTTAATAACCTCCTCAACCTTCTGCATCTTCTGCTGAGGCTTCTGTAGCTGCTGCTTTGGCTCATTCTTCTGCTTCTTGCCCTTCGGCATTCTCTCATCGTCATCCCTGTAATCTTTTTTCTTGTAATCGTCCTTACCTTTTCCTTTGCTTCTCTGGGTCTTCTGTCCCTCTATTGCAGGCGCCGGAATCGCCGGATTATTCTTCCTTCCCTGACGGTCCCTGTCACCGCGGAAGCCGTCCCTGTCCTTATCGCCGCGTCCGCCCTGGAAACGTTCTCCCTGCGGGCGGTCTCCTCTTCCCGGACGGTTATCCTGACGTCTCTCTCCCTGCGGACGGTCTCCCCTTCCCGGACGGTTATCCTGGCGCCTCTCTCCCTGTGGGCGGTCTCCTCTTCCCGGACGGTTATCCTGGCGTCTCTCTCCCTGCGGGCGGTCTCCCCTTCCCGGACGGTTATCCTGGCGTCTCTCTCCCTGCGGGCGGTCTCCTCTTCCTGAACGGTTATCCTGGCGTCTCTCTCCCTGCGGGCGGTCTCCTCTTCCTGAACGGTTATCCTGACGTCTCTCTCCCTGCGGACGGTCTCCTCTTCCCGGACGGTTATCCTGGCGTCTCTCTCCCTGCGGGCGGTCATTCTGGACATGGTTTTGTGGTGCGGAATTGTTCACAGCCTGTGCACTCTGCGCGCCGCTTTCCTGTACATTCTTCTCCTTTACAAGACTTTCCGCAGGCTTATTCTCCTGTACAGACTCCGGCTGAACCTGCTGCGGCTTTGTCTCAGACTTTACAATGCGCTCCGGCTGTTCCTTCGGCATATCCAGCTTCTCACTCTGTACCTGCCTGCTTCCAGGTGCAGGCCTTCCGTTCTGTACCTGCATCGGTTTTGCATTCTGCATCGGCTTGGTGCCCGGCGCAGGCCTTCCATTCTGTACCTGCATCGGCCTTGCATTCTGCATCGGCCTGCCTCCTGCTCCCGGCCGGACTCCCTGCCGGTTTCCGCCCCTGCCTCCGTCTCTGGTATTCTGCGGACGGAATACGCGAACGATGTTCTTTTTCTTCGGTGCTGCCGTCTCCGTCTTTGCCTCAGCCTCAGCCTTCGGAACCGCTGCCGGCTTCTCTGTCTCTGTTCCCTCATGCTTTCCGCCAAAAGCATTCCTTGCAAGCGCAATCTCTTTATCCTCAATGGAACTCATGTGGCTCTTTACTTCTATATTTTTCCCGCTCAAAAACTCAAGAAGCTCTTTACTGCTCTTCCCAAGCTCTTTTGCAAGCTCATATACTTTCATCTTTGACATACAAACTAACCTCCTCTATGTGACCTAATTACTCCTAGTATCTAACTGCTTCAGGATACTCCTGGCGAAGCCCTCATCCAATATGGCGACGGATGCCCGGAATTCCTTTCCTATTGCATGACCCAGTACTTCTTTCTTCTCGTAAAATCGAATCGGCACCTGATAAAACTCACACATATTCTGAAACTTTTTCTTCGTATTACCGGATGCATCCTCTGCAACGATCACAAGCGACGCCCTGCCGGACTTTACTTCCCCCTCCGTACAGAACTCTCCGCTTGCAAGCTTTCCTGCTTTGGCTGCAAGCCCGGTTAAAGATAGTACCTTATCCTGTTTCAAGCTTTCCCATCTCCTTTTCCAGTGCCTCATACACTTCCTCCGGAATCGCCTGCTTAAAGGAACGCTCCAGTCCCTTATTCTTTCTTGCAAGCTTCAGGCATTCTCCGCCCGGGCACACGTATGCGCCCCTCCCATTCTTCTTTCCTCCGGCATCCAGAAGAAATGCATTCTCCGGTGTCTTGATAACTCGGATCATCTCTTTTTTACTTTTCATTTCCTGACACCCTACACATTTACGCATAGGTATCTTTTTACTGCCTCCCAAACCATCACCTGATTTCTATTCTTCTACTTCTTCAAATACAAACTCATCTATATCCCCTGTTACCTCATAAAACCCGTCTGCCTCTGCCAGGCCTTCCTCCGGTCCATCAGTATAGCCGTCTGCATACTCATCTGCATAGCTTTCCTCGTACATCTCTTCCTCGTAGACGCCTTCCATCAATTCCATATAATTCTCTGGAAGCTCGCCGGACTCGATTGCCTGGGTCTCGCTCTTAATATCAATCTTATAACCGGTCAGCCTTGCCGCCAGCCTTGCATTCTGTCCTTCCTTGCCGATTGCAAGAGACAGCTGATTATCCGGTACGATCACGCTTGCAGTCTTATCATCCGGATCCGCCATTACCGAAATCACCTTTGCCGGACTCAAGGCATTCTCAATTAAAATTCCCGGGTTATCACTCCAATTTACAATGTCGATTTTCTCGCCGCGCAGTTCATTCACGATCGCATTCACCCTGGCGCCGTTCATACCCACGCATGCGCCGACCGGGTCCACGTCCGCATCGTTCGACCACACAGCAATCTTCGTTCTGCTTCCCGCTTCTCTGGCAATGCTCTTAATCTCTACAATACCGTCCCTGACCTCCGTTACCTCTGCCTCAAACAGACGCTTTACCAGCTCTGGATGTGTGCGGGAAACCAGGATCTTGGGACCCTTGGTCGTCTTCTTCACCTCAACCACATACAGCTTGATCCGCTCCGTGGGCTGGAATACCTCTCCCTTGACCTGTTCATTCTCAGTCAGCATCGCATCCGCCTTACCCAGATTAATGCTCACATTTCTTCCCACATAGCGCTGGACAATACCAGTCACAATATCCTTCTCCTTCTCCGAATACTGGTCGTAAATAATTGCCCGCTCTTCCTCCCGGATCTTCTGCAGGATCTGATTCTTGGCATTCTGGGTTGCAATACGTCCAAATGATTTGGACTCTATCGGAATCTGCACGATATCGCCAAGCTCATACTTACCGTCAATGGCTTTTGCGTCCTCAATGCTGATCTGCTCTACCTTATCTTCCACATCTTCTACGACCGTTTTCTCCTGGATCAGCTGATAGTCACAAGTCTCCCTGTCCATGGTAACTCTGATATTATCCGCCTTGCCAAAATGGTTCTCACATGCTTTGATCAGAGACTCCTCAATGGCATCTAACAGCACTTCCTTACTAATGTCCTTTTCCTTCTCCAGGATTGTCAATGCTTCCAATAATTCTGTGTTCATTTCTTATTTCCTCCTGTTCACATTTAAAAATCAAACGCTAATCGAATCAATGCAGTATCTTTCTTTTCAAACGTCTGCATCCGGGCATTGTCAGTCTCGATCGTTACCGAATCCTTATCATATTCCTTTAAAATACCCCTGAATTCCTTCTCTCCATCAATCATTCTGTAGGTACGTATCTCTATCTCTTCACCAAGACTCCTCTCGAAATCCCTCTCTTTCTTCAGCGGTCTTCCAAGTCCGGGTGAACTCACCTCCAGAATATAGGCCCCGTCAATAAAATCCTTCTCGTCCAGAATATCGGACAGCTCTCTGCTGACTGTCTCACAGTCATCCACCATAATTCCTCCCGGCTTATCGATGTACGCCCTTAAGTACCACGTTCCGCCCTCCTTTACATATTCCACATCCCACAGCTCAAATCCGCTCTTTTCCAGAATCGGGAGCAGAATCGCTTCTGTTTTTTGTTCGTAACTTTCTCTCTTTGACAATGTATGATTTCCCTTCTTTCCTAATAATGCATCCGTGCACAAATCCTTTTCAACAAAGAAGAGTGAACTTCCGTTCACTCTTCCCGTCTTCACCTTATGCAATCTTCGTTCATTATAACACTCCGCACCCGGAAAAGCAAGCTTTTCTTTCCATTTATATATAATTCCGCGGATGCCTGCCGTGCGCGCCGCCTTATCTGCTATAACTGATTCAGCACCTTTAGGATTTCCCCCATTCCTTCCTCATCAAAGGAATAGCATGAAAACTTCTTTTCTTTTTCAGATGCGTCATAACATTCCGGCCCCTCCCACACAGCCAGCCGGAACTGCACCTTCTCATTCCCTTCCTCCATATACTTTTCAATCCGGTAATTATATTTTCCCTTACTTCCATGAAATCTGGCTTTTTGATAAAACGCCAGCGGAAATAACATTTCTCTTGTGATCATCCGACTTCTCCTCCTGCCGTTTTCTACAGCTGATCCCGCAGATCAATACAGCTCCTCCACCTGTTCTATCGCGGCACAATCCCCATATGTCCCATACCTCCTGTATGAGGATTCTTTCCTAATCCTAATATGATAAAAACACCGCATGCTCCAAAGAGCCGCGATGTTTCCTGCTGGCAAGCTGGAAATCGGACTTGAACCGACGACCCCTTCATTACGAGTGAAGTGCTCTACCGACTGAGCTATTCCAGCATGAACGGCTGCATTCCGCAGCCACAACTACTATTATAACTATTTTACAAAATATTGCAAGTATTTTTTAATTCATTTATATTTCGGAACCTAAATTTGTACCTGTTCACTTAGACTTCATCTGAACTTCCACCTGATGGTACGGGATCACGATCCCCTCCTCATCCAGCGTAAGCTTAATATCCTCCAGCATCTGCCATTTGACCGGCCAGTACTCGTCTGTTTTCACCCAGCCTCTCATACCGATTTCAACCCCGTCCATTCCCAGCTCTGACACAAATATATTCCGCTCCTTCTCCTGATCGATCCTGGTTTCCTGCTCCATAAGCTTCCAGAGGACTTCCTTCGCCCTTCTCAGATCAGCTTCATAGGATATGCTGACCTTCACCTCCAGACGCCGTTCATCCATCTGTGTTACGTTCGTCAGACTGTTATTTGTCAGCATCCCATTGGGAATGATCACAGAACGGTTATCCATGGTCACCAGCTTTGTGTAAAACATCTGAATTTCCTTCACAGTTCCCTCATTGCCATGATTATCCTCTATGATATAGTCCCCCACCACAAAAGGCTTCAGAAGAAGAATCAGGACGCCTCCTGCAAAATTAGACAGGCTTCCCTGCAGTGCAAGGCCTAACGCCACGCCTGCCGATGCAATGATCGCCGCAACTGAAGCCGTATCCACGCCGAACTTTGTCGCAATTGTAAATATCAGAATTGCATTCAGCCCGAATTTCAGCAGAGAGTCCACAAACTGTTCCACGCCCTTATCTGCGCTGGAGCGTTCCAGCATCGCCCGTGACAGCCTGCGGATCCAGTTGATCACCAGCCTTCCAATAAAGAAAAAAACAATGGTCAGAATCACCCGCATTCCAAATCCGATCAGAGAGGGTATATGCTCCTGTACATATAGGAGCAGGGCGCTCACATCCTCTGTCGCCTCCTGCGCCGTCTCCTGAGTTGTCTCAATAACCTCTTCCATCTCTCTTACTCCTCTCAAGACATACCGTTTTATCTAATATCTTTATTTATGCCCCAGCAAGCGCAAGAAATGCACTCAAATTCCCTCTGTCTGTTCCTGTGATCCTGTGGGAAAATAAAACCTCCGGGTTACAGCAGGTGCATACATTGGTAACCGCCATATGCTCCCTCTTGATTCCGGCCTCCAGCAGATTGATCTCATTCGCCCGCCAGAGATCCAGCTGATATTTTCCGTTCTCCTTCCGGTAATACAAGGATTCCCAGTATTCTTCCCTGTAATTCTCCTGAAACCGGCTGATGACATCCTCACTCACCTCATAACAGTCCTGGCAGATAGACGGTCCTATGGCCGCAATCACATCCGCCGGATCTGTACCAAATGCTTCCTGCATTCTATTTACGGTAACATGTGCCATCTTATTTACGGTCCCCCGCCATCCGGAATGGCTGAGCCCAATCACTTTCTTTACCGGATCCAGAAAATACAGGGGAACGCAGTCTGCATAAAAGGTTACCAGACACAGGCCCGGCACATTGGTAATCATTCCATCCGTCTCTGGAATGGATGCGCCAAAATCCTCCTCCGTCACCACTGCCACATTGGTGGTATGCGTCTGACAGGTATATACCAGCTTTTTCTCATCCACGCCGATGGCCGAGGCAATCCGCTTCCGGTTCTCCGCTATCGCCGCCGGGTCATCCCCCCGGGTCGTGCTGATATTCATAGATGCCCAGACTCCGGTACTTACACCGCCCAGCCTGGTGGAAAATCCATGTCTTACCAGCCCGGTCCGCTCAAGCAGCGGACAGGAAAGATAAGGCACGCCGCCCTTCTCCCTGATATCAAATACATGCTCTTTATTCTTATACTTTATCTTCATATTCACTACTCCCTGTAATCAAAGGCATTTTTATATAAATGGATCGTGGAAGACGCGGCCTCTTCTCCTTCCCCGCTTCCCAGAATCCCCGCCACATCAAACCGGCAGGGCATGTAAGACAAACCGTGAGACGTAATATACTGCAGCGCACATCTGGATATCACACGCTGCTTTCTCATGTCCACCGCTTCCTCCGGCCTCCCGCTGGACAGACTGGCCCGGAATTTCACCTCACAGAATACAAGGTATTCCCCGTCTCTTGCAATAATGTCAATCTCACCCTGCCTGCAGCGGTAATTATATTCCAGGATACGGTATCCGAGGCTCTCCAAATACACTCCCGCCGCCCGTTCATATCTAGCGCCGGTCTGCCTGTTATTCCTCTTTTTTCCCATAGAATGCATGTATCCTTTTCATATATACTTCCCAATAAAGCTTCTTCGGTGGATCGGTGCAGGGCCGAGCTCCTTCAATGCCTCGATGTGCGCTTTCGTGCCATACCCTTTATTACTGGCAAAACCATATCCCGGATATATACTGTCATACTCTCTCATCAGCCGGTCCCTTGTAACCTTTGCAATAATGCTCGCCGCGGCAATGGACACGCTCTTGGCATCTCCCTTGATGATCGGAACCTGTCTGATCTCCACCCCCGGTATCGTCACTGCATCATTCAGCAGAATATCCGGCTTTATGGCAAGCTTTGCAATTGCCATGCGCATCGCCTCGTAAGATGCCTGCAGGATATTGATCTCATCAATCCGCTCCGGGCCTGCGATTCCGACTCCCACGGCTTCCGCCTGCTCCATGATCACACCGTACAGCTCTTCCCGTTTTTTCTCTGACAGTTTCTTGGAATCATTCAGATAAAGGATCGGATGATCCTTAGGCAGGATCACCGCCGCCGCGGCCACCGGTCCTGCAAACGGGCCTCTGCCTGCCTCGTCGATGCCGCATACCGCCTCATAATCCGAATATTTCTTCTCATAAATACTCATAGCCTCCGTGCGGGCAATTTCTTTCTCCAGTTTTTCCTGCTGTTTTCTCAGCCGTTCCTCTTCCCGTTTATTCATGCCGGATCACTCCCATATTATCAAAAGGATAAATCCTCACCCATGCACGGCCCAGCAGATCCTTTCTCTTCAGCACTCCCACGCTAGGTTCCCTGCTGTCCGAGCTGTGGTTCCGGTTATCCCCGAGCACAAAATATTCATCCTCCCCCAGAACAACCGGCTCTGCGGCAATGCCGCCGCCCTCCATTACCTCCGCACCGTAAACATCGCTCTCTAACTTCTGCCCGTTGATATATGTATAACCATCCTTTATCTGCACAGTCTCTCCCGGCAGTCCGATGATCCTCTTAATATAAAAAACATTCTCCTCATACTGATATGGAAACACAATAATATCAAATCGCTTCGGATCACGGAAACGGTAGGATATCTTATCCACGATCAACTGATCTCCGTCCTGAAGCGTTGTCTCCATAGAATGTCCGCTTACACTGGTCCGCTGTCCTACAAATATAATAATCAGAAACGCAAGACCGATGATAATCGCAATATAAAGGATCCAGCCAAACAGGGCTCCCAGCACAACACGAGATCTGCTTCTTTCTCTTTTATTTTTCCCCATGTAAAATGTCCCCTTTCAGTTCATAGTGTAACACAACTATTCCGGATATTCCAGTGTCAGTCTCCCAAGCCTTCCGTTTCGGAAATCATCCATAAGAAGCCCCGCCGTTTTCTCTGTATCCAGTTCATTTCCACGAACCAGACAGTGCCTGCTCTCTGCAATCCCGCTTAAGCATACATAGGGATCCTCCGTTTCCTCAATTCCATACTTCTCCGCCAAAGTTCCCGGGTAAGCCTGATTCACAAACCGGATAAATTCTGTCGCCAGTTCTTCCACATTCAGTATCTCATCCTTAATAGAACCGATAAATGCAAGCTTAAGCCCCACGCTCTGATCCTCGAATTTCGGCCACAAAATCCCCGGCGTGTCCAGAAGCTCCACCTGTTTATTCAGGCGTATCCACTGCTTTCCCTTTGTCACGCCCGGCTTATTGCCGGTCTTAGCCGCCGCCTTTCCAGCCAGCGAATTGATGAATGTAGACTTGCCCACATTGGGAATGCCGGCCGCCATAGCCCGTACCGGACGGTTTAGGATCCCTCTCTTCCGGTCCCGCTGGATCTTCTCCTTACACGCCTCCTGTATCACATTCTGGATGGACTTTAAGCCGCCGCCCTTCTTGGAATTTACCTTCACGCAGGAGAACCCCTGCTTCTCAAAATAAGCCTTCCACTCCTCGTTCCATCTATCCTCTGCCAGATCCGCCTTATTTAAAAGGATCAGCCTTGCTTTATTCTTCCCCAGCTCATCAATATCCGGATTCCGGCTTGCAAGCGGCGCTCTGGCATCCACAAGCTCGATCACCAGATCAATCAACTTGATATTCTCCTGCATCATACGCTTTGCCTTCGTCATATGACCAGGATACCATTGAAAATGCATAATCTCCTCCGTATCTGCCTCTCTTCTAAATCTACACTGCTCCTCTTTGTGTTAATCCTTCACAAAACCAAAATGGTCAAAAGGAGATAACACAAACCACACCCTGCCGTAGATATGGGCCCGTTTTACATTTCCCACATCGGCCATGCGGCTGTCCTCGCTCTTGTTCCTCTCATCTCCGAGAACAAAAAATTCATCCTCTCCCAGTTTCATTTTTTCTGTAACAATTCCTACATTGCTGATTTCTACAGTCTCATATTTCTCCTCAAGCTTCTCGCCGTCAATATAGACTCTCCCCTCAATAATCTCCACCGTTTCCCCGGGGAGGCCGATGACACGCTTGATATAATAATGGGAATTCTCATTCCCCTTTGGCTTAAATACGATGATATCTCCGCGTTTGGGAGAGCTTGCATTATATACAAAACGGTTGACCAGCACTACGTCTCCGTTCCTAAGCACCGGATTCATCGAATCTCCTACTGTACTGACGCGCTGCCCGAAATACCATACAAAAAAGAATGCCGCAAGAATAACTGCCGCAATCTGTAAAAGCCAGATTCCCAGCTCCTTTACCTTCTCCATGGAGATAGAGTTCTTCAAATCCAGATCCTTCAGGCTCCATCTCTTCTTGGAACGTCTTCTGGATCTTCTCCTTGGAATGGTCTTTGGTTCCTTTTCCTGCGGTTTTGGCTCCAGCTTCTCCCTCACCTTCTGTTCAATCTGGTCCATAGGAAGCTTCTTCTTTTTTCTTTTCTTTATCTTATCAGGCTTTGCGCCTCTTATCTTCCCCGGCATACGATTCACCCTTTATAAAATAAAGTTATCAGATACCACTTGTCATCATCAAAAATTCCCCAAACGAGAACAAAAGTGCGTCTCGCACACTCTCGTGTTATTATATTCCTGACAGCACAGTTTTTGTTCCGCACGCGCAGCTGCGCATCCTCCCGGAGAGTTTTATAATATTAGGAAACTCGTTTCCTATATTATAAAAAAGCAGGGACAAGTACAGATGTATTTGTCCCCTTGCTCATCTCCAGTTATCTTACCAGCTCTTTTACCTTAGCGGCCTTGCCGACACGGTCTCTCAGGTAATACAATTTCGCTCTTCTTACCTTACCTCTGCGGACAACCTCAACCTTCTCAACGTTCGGCGAATGCAGCGGCCAGGTCTTCTCAACTCCGACGCCGTTAGAAAACTTCCTCACAGTAAATGTAGCTCTTGTACTGCCGCCCTGTTTCTTAAGCACAGTACCCTCGAATATCTGGATTCTCTCACGGTTACCCTCTTTGATCTTACCGTAAACCTTCACTGTATCACCAACGTGGAATACCGGCACATTCTCCTTCAGCTGTTCTGCTTCAATACTCTTAATAATATCATTCATTGTGTGACCTCCTTATTATTCGGATGTTCGTAATACACTCATCTTTTATCGTACCAGAGGACCATCTCTATTCTTCTCACAACATGCTATATCTTATCACATTCCGACAAAGATTGCAAGGAATTTTTCACATAAGCTTCCGCAAGCTCTCTTTCCTTTTCCGTCAGCTCTGCCCTTTCCAGCAGGTCCGGCCGCGCCTCAGCTGTTCTGATGACGGACTGTTCCCTCCGCCATTTTTCTATATTGGCATGATGTCCGGACAGCAGGATCTTCGGCACTCTCTTCTCATGCCAGACCTCCGGCCTGGAATACTGCGGATATTCCAGCAGGTTATCCTGAAAGCTCTCGAACTCTGCAGACACATCATTGTGGAGCACTCCCGGCACCATCCTGGAAACTGCATCTACCATTACCATAGCCGGCAGCTCGCCCCCTGTCAGCACGTAGTCGCCGATAGACACATAATCCGTAACGATTTCCTCTAATACACGTTCGTCGATACCCTCATAATGCCCGCACAGGAATATAAGCTCTTCCTCCTCTGCAAGTTCGCCCGCCATTTTCTGGCTGAAGGTCTTCCCCTGAGGAGACATATAGAGAACCCTTGGCTTTTTATCAGCCTCTATTCTCTCCAGCACCGCCCGGTAACACTGGTATACCGGTTCCGCCTGCATCAGCATCCCGGCTCCTCCCCCGTAGGGATAGTCATCGACGCTCTGATGCTTATTATAGGCATAATCCCGGATATTCACTGCTTCAATTGACAGAATCCCCTTATCCATCGCTCTTCCTATGATACTGGTATTCAGTCCTCCCATAACCATATCCGGAAACAATGTCATAATGTGAATATTCATGAAATAAGCCCCTCCATCAAATGGATCGTCATCCGGCCTGCTTCCACATCCACATCCAGAATGCAGTCCTGAATAGCCGGGATCAGCACTTCCCCATATTCCTCAGTTTCTATAATATACACGTCATTTGCTCCCGTCTCCATTACATCCCTTAAGCTTCCAAAACGGCCGCCGTCCTCTGTATAGACCTCTATTCCCAGCATATCTGCAATATAATATTCGTTTTCCTCAAGTTCAATGGCATCCTCTCGGTCGATCAGCAAGCTTTTCCCCCGGTATTTTTCAATATCATTGATATCATCAATCCCTTTAAATTTCAAAATAACAGACCGCTTAAAAAACTTTACCCGTTCGATCTCAAGCGGTATCTGTTCCTTCCCCGTCTCCAGATATACCTGCTTTAGCTCTTTGAACCGGGACGCATCATTCGTTGTGGGAAACACCTTCACTTCCCCGCGTATGCCGTGTGTAGAGGATATCACTCCGACCTGTAACTGCTTCTCCATTCTTCTCTCCTTATACGATCACAATGCAAATCTGCATCTTAGTCATTTCGTTCCTAATGAAAAAAGCCCCCATGATACGCTGTAAATTACGCGCAGGGGACTTCTTTTATTAACCAGCGATATCAACGATCACTTTCTTGTCTTCCTTTGCCGCGGCTGCCTTTACCACAGAGCGGATTGCCTTGGCAATACGTCCCTGCTTTCCGATGACCTTACCCATATCGGACTCAGATACACGCACCTCAACTACTGTTGTACGGCCTTCCTGCTTCTCAGTAACAACCACTTCATCAGGATTATCCACCAATGCTTTTGCAATGACTTCAACTAATTCTCTCATGAATGTGCACCTCCGCCAATACTATTTTTCAATGCCGGCCGCCTTAAAGAGCTTTCCAACAACCTCTGTCGGCTGTGCACCATTGTTAAGCCACTTTTTTGCTGCTTCCTCATCAATAGAGAATCCGCTTGGATCAAGGTTTGGATCATAGGTACCAATCTCCTCAATGAATCTTCCATCCCTTGGGGATCTGGAATCAGCTACAACGATTCTATAGAAAGGAGCCTTCTTCTGTCCCATTCTCTTTAATCTGATCTTTACTGCCATCTTCATTCACCTCCATAGTATTTTCTTATTATTGTTTCATTGATATATGTTAAAAAGGAAATCTGAATTTTCCCTTTTTACCACCTCTTGTCACAGCCTTCATCATCTGCTTCATGCCGTCAAACTGCTTCACCATACGGTTCACTTCGCTGACCTCCACACCAGCGCCTTTTGCTATTCTGCGCTTTCTTGACGGGTTCATAAGATCCGGATCAGCCCGTTCCTCGGGCGTCATGGAATAAATCATTGCTTCCATTCTTGCCATCTGCTTTTCAGCCGCTTCTGTCTGCTCATCCGTGATCTTCATATTCTTTCCGCCCAGCGCCCCCATACCGGGAAGCATGCCCATGAGGCTGGAAAGCCCGCCCAGATTCCTCATCTGCTTCGTACTCTCCAGATAGTCATTATAATCAAACTGATTCTTCTTCATTTTCTGACCGATCTGCTTCGCTTTTTCCTCATCGATCTGAGCCTCAGCCTTTTCAATCAGCGAAAGCACATCACCCATGCCCAGGATCCTGGAGGCCATCCGGTCCGGATGAAACTGTTCCAGATCCGACAGCTTCTCGCCCATACCTGCATAGAGGATCGGCTTGCCGGTGACCGCCTTAACAGACAGAGCCGCACCGCCTCTGGTATCACCGTCCAATTTTGTCACGATCACACCGTCAATGCCCGCCTTCTGGTCGAACTCAGCCGCCACATTCACAGCGTCCTGACCCGTCATGGCATCGATCACAAGGATTGTCTGATGCACTTCAACGGCTTCCTTGATCTCCTTAAGCTCCGCCATCATATCCTCATCAATATGCAGGCGTCCTGCCGTATCCAGGATCACGATATGATTGCCGTTCTTTTTCGCATGCTCTATGGCCGCCTTCGCAATATCTGCCGGCTTATGGTTTTCTCCCATGGAGAATACTTCTACACCCTGCTTCTCTCCGTTGATCTGGAGCTGTTTTATCGCCGCAGGCCGGTATACATCACAGGCCGCAAGCAGAGGCTTCTTGCCCTTCAGCTTGAACTTTCCTGCAAGCTTGGCTGTCGTGGTGGTCTTGCCGGCGCCCTGAAGGCCCGCCATAAGAATTACCGTGACAGCGCTTCCCGGCTGAAGTTTGATCTCAGTTGTCTCAGACCCCATAAGCTTCACAAGCTCTTCATTTACAATCTTAATCACCATCTGGCCCGGATTCAGTCCATTCATCACATCCTGGCCGACAGCGCGTTCCTGAACATTCTTTATAAAATCCTTAACCACCTTGAAGCTGACATCGGCCGCGAGCAATGCACGCTTAATCTCCTTCAGAGCTTCCTTCACATCCGCTTCCGTCAGGCGTCCCTTGCTCCTTAAGTTTTTAAATACATTCTGAAGCTTTTCTGTTAAACTGTCAAATGCCATGCTACAACTCCTCAATAATCTCATCCGCTATCCTGCGGATGTCCGCCTTCAGCTTCATAGTATCCGCATCCGGCTCCGTATCCCGGTCAAGAATCTCATTGATATCATGAAGCTTCTCCCTCACCGTGAGAAATCTTGATACCAGATGCAGCCTGTCTTCATACCCCTGAAGCGTCCTGTTACACCGCTTAATCTGATCATGCACCGCCTGCCTGCTGATACCGGCATTCCCTGCAATCTCGCCGAGAGATAAATCCTCCAGCACAAATTGTTCGTAAATCTCCTTCTGGCGGCTTGTAAGAAGCTCGCCGTAAAAATCATACAGCAATGCCTGTTTCAAAATATCATCCATCGTTTCTCACCTGTGTTATCATATCTTAATTCTGCCGGGGTGTCAAGTGTTTTTTCTTGACAAGCATCTATATTTTGAAATTCATCTCACACTTTCCCAGACGCCGCATATGATGTACTGTAATCAAAATCTTACGGAGGGTTATTCAATGAGTGATTTATCAAACTGTGGATGCGGTTGTGAAACTAACATGAACGGTTGCGGCTGTGGCCGCAGCATGGACTGCGGAGGCAATAGCTGTCTGTGGATCATCCTTCTCCTTATCTTCTGCGGCGGATGCGGCGGAAGCGGACTTGGACGCGGCGGCGACTGTGGCTGTGGCTGCGGATGCGGCAATGACAGCTGCATGTGGATCATCCTTCTCCTCATCTTCTGCGGCGGATGCGGCGGAAGCGGATTTGGCTGCTGCTAGTCTCACACATCCACTGAAAAACCATATGCGGGGATATATCTTTTTATATCCCCGCATATACATACTACAACATTACTTTCAGGCAGGAATCTATGGAAAAACGGCCGCCTCTTCCTATGACACAACTGGATATGCTCGTCACCACCCAGGAGCTGCAGATGATGAAGCTGATGCTTCCTTATTTTCCTTCTTCCTACCGGGGTATGCTGGCAGTTTATCTCAAATTTATGGAATTTCAAAATACGCTCCGGCTGTTTAACGGCTCAGACGGCAGATCACCGTCAGATGTTATAAAAAGCCGGGACATCCATTCTCCTGCAGACATCTTAGAGGATCTTCGTCCCTTTATGAATCCTGCAGATATGGAATCCTTTGATATGATGATGAATACTATGAATATGATGAGCGGCATGAATATGTCTGATTTTTCCGGTTCCGGAAATTCAGAAGAAATGTCTGAAATGATGAATATATTTGATAATATTTTGAAAGGAAAGAAAGACAATGAATGAGTGGATGAATCATCCGGCAATGGAAAACCTCGACCCTGTTAAACTGGAGCTGTTTAAGGCGGCTGCCGCCCAGACAAAAGGCAAAAGCGGCAACAGCATGGCCGCTGTTATGATGGCGCTGATCACCTCTGCAAGAAAGAACGGTATCAGCTTCACTCCCGAAGAAATGACCCTCATCCTGGATGTTTTAAAAGACGGGAAATCAAAGGAAGAGCAGGATCAGATCGACAGTATGGTGAACATGGTCACAGGCATGCTGAAAAACCAGAACCAGAAATAGACAGACGCTTCCCCGGCATCTGTCTATTCTCACGAAAAGATCTATTCTTATTTTCCCGGCATTGCCGGAGTTCCCTGTCCGTAATGCCGGAATACCTCCACCGCCGTCTCAACCTGCTCGGCATTTAACTCCGGCACATTCTTATCCATACTGTATGCGATAGAATAGGTCTTCGCTGCTTCCTCCAGATATACGCATGCGCACAATGCCTGTTTTAAGCTGTCTCCCACACTTACCACTCCGTGATGTTTCAGAATAACAGCCAGCTTATCCCCGATATTCTCAACCACCTCAATACCCATCTGCTCGCTTGCCGCGGACGAATAAGGACACACCTTTACGCTGCCTCTTGCAGCATTGGCCAGCGTAGTCAGATTGCAGGGAATCTCATCTGTTATGAGTCCGACGCCTGTGGCATAGGGCTGATGCGTGTGGATCACCGCATTCACCTCCGGCATATGCTTTAAGATATAAAGCAGAGCCACGGTATCCACAGAGGGTTTCCTCTCTCCCTCGATGATATTGCCATCTATATCCATTACCAGAACATCCTCCGGTACCATATCTTCATAAATCATGCCGGACGGCGTTACCAGGATCTCCCCTGAGGGCATCCGCAGCGTTACATTTCCTCCGGACAATGCGATCAGGCCGTAACGGTCCATCTTCTTTCCTGCTTCAATTATCTCTTTCTTTTCCTGTTCATACATAGTCTTCGCTTCTCCTTCAATATCCAGATACCTATCTCTTTTTTACCGCATTCTTCCTTATCTGCTTTGCAAGCTGCTTTCTTGCTTTTTCCTGCTGTCTACGGTCATATTTCTGTTTTTTGATCTTCTGCGCTTCCTTACTGCCCTGTACAGCCTTGGCCTTCAGTCCGTTCGGATCAACCTCGATCTCTTTGTGAAATAAGAATTTAAACAGCTCTTCACCTTCACTGTAATAATAGCAGTTCACCCAGTACCGGCCCCGGAATATCCCGGCTTCATTGATGCGTATAAACATCTTTGTGCCGGATGCCAGTGGCTTACATTTAAATTTCCGTATCTCTGACCATTCATAATGATGGTTTTTTTTGTAGGCAGAGAACGTAATTCCTTTGTCATCGATCTCAACTTTAGACGGATTGGCAATTGAAATAAAGGTTTCCCAGACAAAATAGCCGGAAACAATTGCGGCTCCTATCCACAACACCGGGCTGTCTCCCGTAATAAGATGATAAATGGAATATGCGAAAATCAACACACAAAATACTGCCGTAATCGTTATCTTCCGAAAAAATACATTGGAATCATATTCATAAGTATGCAAACCGGAAATCTCCTTTCAACAAATGCCTTCTGTATCCCTAACTGAAATATCCGGCAGATATCCACTCTTCCATGAAATACCTGCCGGATACCATAATCTTTTCTCCACGCGCGCCTGCGGCACGGGTATAATTAAAACTTAGCCTGCAGCATGCATCTCTGCCGCTTCCTTCAAGATTTTCTTTCTGTTCATCAGCGCCAGGCCTACAGCAATTACGCCGACAACGGCAATACCGACAAACGGATTGATCCAGTTCAGTCTGGTTATCGCCCATGTTAACGGGTTAGCACCGTCACAGATACTGGAAATAGCTGTTGCAGATCCCATATCAAATCCGGCCTTCTGTGCGGCAGGAGTGATCCACTGTGACAGGTCTGTTGCGATGTACAGACCGGCTGCCAATGTAATGATACCGATGATCAGCGCACGGAAACCATTTCCCTTAACCACCGGCGTGATCAGTACGAACATCCATGGGATAACCGCAAGGTCGGCAAACGGCATTACCTGATTGCCTGGAAGCAGCACTGCTAAGAATATGGTAATCGGAACCAGAACCAATGCTACGGAAAGTGTCATTGGATGGCCTACGCCTACTGCTGAGTCAAGACCGATGTAGATCTTACCACGGTTGGAGAACTTCTTCTCGATAAACTCAGAAGCCGCATCCGATACCGGGATCAGGCCTTCCATCAGGAGGGCTGCCATCTTCGGGATCAGTACCAGAACTGCGCCAAGGTTTACGCCAAGCTGCAGGATAGCCGGAATATCATAACCCGCTACCGCACCGATCACGATACCAAGTACAGTACCTACCAGAATCGGCTCGCCGAATACACCGAATTTCTTCTGCATCTTCTCAATGTCAAAGCTAATCTTGTTCACGCCCGGAATCTTATCCAGGATCCAGTCAAACAGCATAGCAATTGGTGCATAAGCTGTTGTAAATCCGTGTGGAAGAGATACACCCGGAAGTCCCAGAGTCTCCTCAACGCCGCCTGCGGTCCAGTCGCCAAGCACCATAATAATCACCATGTTCAGAATCGCCGCAATTACGCCATATACCTGATTGCCTGTTACAACTGCAACCAAGGCACCGGTAAATGCAAAATGCCAATAATCCCAGATATCCACGTCTACCGTCTGTGTGGTATTTGTCAGAAGCATGACAATATTTACTGCCAGGCAGACTGGAATAATGATCGTACCAACCGTTGAAGCAAATGCAATCTGCGCCGCCGCCGGCCAGCCTACGTCAATAACGGAAAGGCTTAAACCGAAACGCTCTGCCATCTGTGTTACAGCCGGGGCAAGGTTATCACCCATCAGCCCTGTTACAAGATTCAAACCAATAAAACCAATACCTACGGTCAAGCCTGCACGAAGAGACTTACCAAATCCAGCACCTAAGATACACCCCATGATGCAGATAATGATCGGCATCATTACGGTAGCACCCAAGTCACTTATGTATTGGAAAAAACCCAAAAAATAACTCATACCTTTATTCTCCTTCCTTTTCAGTCACGTAAATCCACCATTGTTTCATCATAAGCCGGGATCTATGCTATTTCTGCAGAATCTCTACAATCTGATCCACGATCGGCTCGGTACCTCTTCCTAACAGGAACGCTGTACCGATTACCAGCGGGCAGTGGCATTCTCCGCCAAGCACAGTCGTAGAAATTACAAGATCGAACTGTTTTGACTTTTCTGCAACCTCTGAAGCCTTCCCCTGAGTAATCTGGAACTGTCCCTTTAAGCCTCTGTCCTCCAAAGCCTTTGTCACCTTCTGGTTCACTGCGGTTGAAGTACAGATTCCGGAACCACATACCAATAAAATCCTCTTCATCCCTTTACACCTCCTTTGATCATTTTTATCTGCACATCATATAAATTCTGATTATTATATAATGCTGCATTACTCCTTAAATGAGTTCCCGAATTTCTCCGCCAGCTCCTCCGGCGTTTTGCAGGCCTTTAAGCCCTTCAGGTATCCTTCCGTCTGGAAGATATCCATCATCTTGCCCAGGAAATCTACCTGGCTCTCCGGCTTTTCAATCGCCATCATGAACATCATCTCACAGGCCACAGGTTCCTCGGGCATCCCCATGTGGCAGAATTTTACATCCTTGTTTAAAATCCCCACAGCAATTGCCTGTTTATTCACATGGACTGAATCCGTATGAGGAATGGCAATCCCCATTTCTTCAAAGTTGAGCCCTGTACTGAAAACCTTCTCCCTTTCCTTAACTGCTTCCACGTAGCTCTCTTTTACGATGCCTTTCTCATATAAATGCTTCGCAAGAATCTCAATCGCTTCCTGATCGGTTGCCGCCTCAATATCCATAAGTATCAATTCCGGCGCAATATAAACCTCTCCTAATGCATTTGCCATACCGCCTTCACCTCCTTTTTGCAGGTTTTGTCCCGCTGATTTTATGCAAATTATTTATTGCTTTCAAAATAGCTTCTTCATCCTCTGCTTCATCCAGCCTCTTTCTGATATTCTCATTTCCAAATATCATCATCAGATCATAGATTGCCTGATTGATGCTCTCAGCGCTCTGGACACTGATGCCGATCACATACCGGACCGGGTCATTAGCTTCATTTTGAAACTCAACCGGCTCTGCAAGCCGTACCAGAGATGCCGCCTCTTTGATCACTCCCTCGCTGGTATCTGCGTGGGGAAGCGCCGTGCCCGGACATACCACGATATATGGCCCGTATTTCTCAATATTTTCAATCATTGCATCAATATAACGGAGCTCTACCGCACCGGTCTCATATAGGAGCATGCCTGACTTGCAGACTGCATCCCTCCAATCCTGTGCCTGATATCCCACAGCCGTCCTCTCCCTGGCGAGAAGCTGACAGAACGCTCCCTGGATATTCGCCTCCTCCGGATTCACTATATCAATTCCCGGTTCAGCGGCTCCTGCCATATCGCCGTCGGTAATCTCCATCACCATTCTCTGTATATCAAAGAGATCATCCCGGCTCAGCATGGCAGAACGCACGGTAATACAGGGAAGTTCTTCATTATCCAGCGGTATCGTGGATATGATCATCTGGGCCCCTGCCTTTTTAATCTCAGAAGTATTGTGGACCGATGACACATTCACGATCTCTATCATCTCATCCAGCGTGCAGAGCTTTGCCAGCATAAACTGCGCCGTCCCTCTCCCGGTCTCGCAGACCAGCGCCACGCGGACCTTACTGTTTTTTGAGGTTTCAGCCTTTTCCTTCTCCATCACAGATGCAAAGTACAGCACCATAAAGGACATCTCATCCTCTGAAAAATCCGTGCCGATATATTCCTCCAGCGTACCGATGTTCTTACGTATGATCTCAAATACCTCCGGATATTCCTTCAAAAGAGACTCCTTTAACGGGTTCCTTAGAACCTCCCCGGTCTGCAGCCGGTACACCGCCGAGCGCATATGTGCGATCAGCAGATCATACAGGGCAAAATCCAGATAAAAATCTATCCCAAAGCAGCTGGATATCTGATATAAAGTCTCCGCTATCATCAGCCGCAGATCCAAGGCATTGCTTTTATGGTGCTTATCCTTTAGATAACTCTTTCCCTTCAGACAGTCCGTATAATACAGCACCTCAGACTCCGGCGCCCGAAATCCATATCTCTTTCCTATTGTTTCCAGAAGATTCCTGCTGAAAATGTATTTTGAACTTTCCTTAAGCTCCCGGCAGGTGTCTGCATAATAGTCCGGGAGTATCTGATTCTTGACAATTCTGTTAACAGTCAGCGTCAGCTCAATTGCTGTTTCAAAAAAGGAATAATCAGACAAAAATGCCTGCAGCTTCTCCTCCTGCTCAATAATGTCTTTCTTAATCTCATGGTACAGTCCCAGTTTATCTACCTGGCTGATCAAGAAATTCCAGAATGCCCCCAGATGATACCCGGTTCCGTAGTCATTGTTATCACCGTTCACCTCTAAGAGCTTTAGGATCCCTTTCCGGATCTGCAGCTCCGGCGCATTTACAATATAGCCCCTCCGAACCTGAGAAACCAGCTCCATGCTGTTTTCCTCAAACCACTTCTTCAGCTCGGACAGATCATGGAGCAGCGTGTTTCTGCTGGCCCCTATAATATCCCTCAGCTGCTCCACCGTCACATAACCGTCGGCATTCATGAGGATCATCGCAAGTATTGTAGAACGTTCATTTTTAGACATATAATATGTATAGAATGTATGTGCCTGAATAAACTTTTCATAGGCACTGACATCCGGCTTATCCTCTGTGTCAATAAATAACTCTCCATTTTTATCAGACGCGATCAGCGGGAGGCTGTATTCCTGTAAAGCCTCATTGAGTTCCTTAATATCGGCTCTTATCGTTCTTTCCTGAAGATTATATTTATCAACCAGATCTATAACATTCTGCCGATTCCCAAGAATCAGTTCTCTCAATATCTTGTTACTACGTCTGTTCATAAATGCCTCCTTCACCTACTACTATTTTAATACCAGTCAAATGTACAAAAAAGTCCAAATACCCTGCGCCTTACCTGCATTAAATTGGGTTATTGAAACGTTTCCGGTACAATAGTACAGAATTTCCTTTATAGTAAAAAAGGATATCCTGCTCTTTAACCTGACTGTTAAAAAAGAGGATATCCCTGCATGCATATTATTATTTATTATTTAATAAATATTGTTTTACCGCCTCGGCGCAGCCATCGTGATCGTTGTCGGAAACCATTATATCACAAACCTCTTTCACACAAGGACGGGCGTTTCCCATCGCTATTCCAAGGCCTGCCGCCTTTATCATGTCCACATCATTGTCCGAATCTCCCACCGCAATGGTTTCTTCTATGGGAATCTTCAAATAATCACACAGCTTCAGGAACCCAGCCGCCTTCGACATATCAGGAGCCATGATCTCCAATCCCGTTTCCTCTGCATGCACAAGAGACAGGGGCAGTTTCTCCAGAAGGCCGGAGAACTTATCCCTGAGCCCGACGGATGCGGAGTACAGGTTCATCTTTTCAACAGGAACCGGATACTCCCGATATCTCTGGATAATATCATCACAGAGAACGGCTGACCGGAGTTCAATATCCTTATACCGCTCCGCATGAAAATATTCCATCCGCAGGGCATCTTTCTGGTTTACCAGATTCTGTCCTTCAACAGCAAGATATACCATCACATCCTCCAGCTCTGCAAGATCAAGAATACGGAGCACCAGCTCTTCTGGAATACAGGTCTTTGCAATCACTTCCCGCTTGATCGAATCGAAGATCAACGCTCCATTTTCACAGATGTAATACCGGATCTTCTTAAACTCCTGCTGGTCATAATCCATCAGCTCCCGGTACGAGCGTCCGGTGCATATAATAACCGTCTTTCCTTTATCGACTGCCTCGTCCAGCGCTTCCCGGACCGGAACGGATATGGTATTCTTACTGGTTAAAAGAGTACCGTCCATATCAAATGCGATCAGCTTATAGTCTTTCATCTTCTGCTCCCTCTTTTACATTTCCTTCTGAAATTCTTTCCATGGTATATTCAGCTCCGCTCCCTCATTCAGCAGTGCATTCACATGCATCAGCAGCGGAAAATCGGATTCCTGCACCTTCCCTGCTTTTGCAAGCGCCTTAACCGCACGTGCGGTTCTGGTTGCAATGACCACTGCTTCAAGGGTCTGCCCCTTTAGCCGCCGCAATACCTCTTCCATCGGCAGTCCCTTTCCAAGAAGCAGCCCCACTGTCCTGCTTCTGCCGGCCGCAACCGTCACATTCAGATCCCCGGCCGCATACATAATATTATCCATTCCGCCTCCCACAATCCGGAGCAGCTCAAGCATCTCTTTCACGCTCTGCTGGAATAATGCCGCCTCAGAATTATGATGGTCAATCCCGTCATCTCCTGCCTTCTCTGCCATTCCCACTGCCAGCGCAGTCCCCAGAGCATAGCCGTTCTTCAAAGCTACAGCACACTCCAGTCCGGCCACATCCTTTGTCAGGCTGATGATGTAGTAATCCGTGGCAAAAAGGCTTCTGATCCACCTTAAAATATCCATATCAGGACCGCAGTATCCTACAAAAGAGGGGTCATGGTCTGCCAGATCCCTTGCGGTACAGGGCCCGCCGATTGCATACAGCTTGAGCCTGCTTTCCTCTGGAAGCTTTTTCTTCCAATATTCTGGATAGGTCAGCATGGTTCCATCCTCCAGATCCAGCATTCCCTTTGTGACGGAAATAACCGGAACCCGTTCATCCAGCGCAGGCAGGACCTCGTCCCCAAACCAGTCCACGCCAAAGCTCGAAACTCCGCATACTACCAGCTCTGCACCTTCTAATGCCTGACCTCTCTCTGCGTTTTTATAGTAGTGTATTCCCTCATGCAGAGTCCGCAGGAGATTCACATGATAGTTGTCCTGCCTGAGCCTGTCAATAACCCCATCATCCAAAGGACTTCCCACAAGCCGGACCTCATGTCCGTTCTCAAACAGGGGAAAGGTTAATGCCGATGCCATCTGCCCTGCCCCGATCAATGTTACAATACTCATACTGCCTCCTTCCGGTTTTCTCGTGTTATTAAAGATTCTTGTGAAGGATACGCATTTCCCTGCGCTTCTCTCCCTTTGCCCATTCAGTTTTATCCTCTTCGGTTTCAAGGATCAGCCCCGGAACTTTGGCCGGTTTTCCATCTGCGCCCAATGCAACCTCTGTAATATATGCGCAGTTGATCAGAGTCCGCAGTCCGCTTCTGTCCTCCACATAAGTTTCCACCTTCACCTCCATAGAGGTGCGCCCCACATAGGTCAGTTTCCCCTGGAGCACGACCGCATCGTCCAGATAAGCGCCCTTCAAAAACTGAAGGTGGTCGATCGATGCCGTTGTTATATTCATCCGCGAATGCTTCTTAGCGGCAAGCGCCGCCACCTCGTCAATCCACTGCATCAGCATTCCTCCAAACAGCCGTCCGGCACCGTTCAAATGGGTCATCCGCACAAGATGTACGCTTTCTACCTTCGAGTCAGCAATCCGTCTTCCTTCCTCCATATTCTCCAACGCTCCTTCTATATCAGAAAAGTCCTGCCGTTTTCACAGATCGGATGCAGCTCTCCCTCTGTCATCAGATAAGCCTCTCCACAAATCACAGGCACTTCTTCCCTTTGTACTATGTAGCTTCCGTCCGGCAGGACATAGAACTTACGTCCTATACTGTCCGGATAGGTAATATCCTCCATCAGACGCTTTCCGTCCAGCATGTCATGTTTCACCGCCTGATAGTGGGGCAGAACATTACACTGGGTAAGCCCTAAGCCCTTCAAATATCTCTGATAGGTGTTACTGATGCTCTCTCCCGGAAGCTCCGGCTGAGCATAAACAACCTCTGCACAGTTCATGCTTCCGGCGCTGATGCCCATCACGATCCCGTCATATTCCCTGATTTTCTCAGGCAGTCCGATGCTCCAGAAAAATGCATTCTGGGTCGGCACATGGCCTCCGCCGAGGATGATCATATCATATTCCTGAAGCCTTCTTACCGTTTCCTTTCCGTTTCTGCCGTCACAAATGTCGAGACCGCTGATGGAAAGACCGGTATCCCTTAACACGGTTTCAAAATAAAAGCGCATTTCATCATTTCCCATCCAGGCATCCGGGTCCGCCGCAATAATCAGGCATCTGGAAAAATCCCTCCAGTCTTCTTTTAGATTCTCCACCATATGATTTGCCGGATTCAAGCCCCTAAACTCCTCCGCCCCGTCACTCCGGTAGGAACCGGCGGGACTGCTTGTCAGATATAGTTTCATCATCTGTTACCTCCTTTTTGTATGCTTCCATATGGGATTACAGCCCTTTTCTTTTCAGGCCGTTTACCAGCTCCACATAAAATTCCCGCACATCAAAGTCCCGGATATTTTCCCTGTTCAAATCAATCATATCTCCATGAGAAATGCCTCTCTTCCCGCTGGTTGTAATAAATTTATAATCCGCTCCCCACGGAAATGAGGTTTCTGACACCAGGCCGTCATTGGACCCGTCAAAGTACTGCACCAGATGGTGGGAAAAATTCAGAGGGAATCGTCCGCCTGAAGCTATATTTAATTTAGACCCGACACTCTGATAATATACATCCGGCACATCCTTTACTTCTTCATTGAAATGTGCACATGCAGATGCGGTAAGGTCTGTGACCGCCGCCATGAAATCCGGGTTCTCGTCCCCCGCCTTCCGAAGCGCCGCATTATAGGCTCCCGATACCTTATCCTTCACCGCCTGCGGGATCTTATCCAACAGATAATCCGCGAAGACACAGCCCCGGTGCGGCGTATTGATCGTCGTCAGGGATGCTGTATAGGCAGCCATCCCCAGCATAGCAAGGGCATATCTGGAATCCAGCCCTCCTTTGGAGTGGGCGATGATATTCACCTTCCCACAGCCTGTCTCTTCTACGATCTCACGGATCCGAGCTGACAGTTCCGCTCCGCTGTCTGCCACGGAGGCCGCCGACTGATGGTTTCCGTAGAAAATCTGCGCCCCATGAGCCTCCAGCTCCTTCGGGATCCGCCCCCAGTAATTGAAATACTTATAATCCCGGAAAAACACACCGTGCACCATCAAAATCGGATACCTTGTCTCACACAGCTTCTCCTGCGCCCGTTCCTGCATGCTCCAGATCTTCTCACTCTCAAATCTGCACTCCTCCGAAGCCAGACGGATGATATGCACCAGCACGATCAGATTCGCAATAGGGATCCATCCGCAGATAATGCCGATGGCGCGCCACTTCACCCCTATCTGCGCCGAAGTCAGATATACCCGCAGAATACCGTTCCAGAATACCGCGGCCTCCGCCAGGATCACACACAGCAGATCCGCAAACCACATGCCCCTCCGGCTGAAAAACATAGCCGGAAACTCAGCCGCAAGCCATATGACAGAGCAGGAAACGGAAATCAGAAAATAAATCAAAAGCTCGCACCCGTCCGCACAGATCCTGAGCCGGCGCTTCGGAAACTTCCTGCCGCCGGGCGCCGGCATCACATGAATTCCCAGATAACAGAGCAGACACAGCACAATATATAAGACCCCTGTATCACGCACCTGTAGAAACGGTATATTCGCCGTCAGAGTAATCAAAATCCCGCAGACAATCCTTCTCACATACTTCAACACTAACCCTCCTCTTCTCCGGCGCTCCACCGGCGCCTGCTTCCGTATACGCGGCCACGTAAAAAAGGACTTACCAAAAGGAAGTCCTTCTATTACCAGTATTATTTTTATCATCATTATATGATGCTTCATATTTCTTAGTAACTTCCTGAAATTCCTCCAGTGTTCTGTACTCCTTCAAATCATTCAGAATCCTTGCCCTCTCCAGTTTCCGCGCCAGATTCTCAATAACTTCTGCGTTTGCCGGCATATCGAACCTCCTCCCTAACATGTAAAGGTTAACTCTTATATGCCTATTATAGCATCGGACATCATAAAAATCCACATGAACTTATGCCTCTATTTCCTTTATCTTTCCGCAGGCGATCCTGGCTCCTGAATCTCCTGACGGCTGCGAGCGGAAATCATCCGGCATTTCATGGATCACGACCGTCCTTCCTGCCACATCCTCCGGGAAGAAACGTCCGGTAAAAAACATCATCCACGCCTCTCCGTCACATACAAGAAGCGGCGGAAGGTCTCCTGCATGCTCCGGGTGCGGCTTGTCCTCAGGGTTATAGTGTGCCCCTGCATCCGCAAAAGAGTCCTCTCCTGTTCCGCCGCAGGCCGTTCCTTCATGGATATGGAATCCAAAAAAACCTTCTCCTGTCTCTCCGTTTCTATTTCTGATTCCTGTAACTTCCGCCGCAACAATACTTCCTCCATAGGTATCATAGAACTTCACGGTTCCCTGTAGATCCGGATAATTCTCATTTCCGGCAAGCACTGCACAGGCATCCGGCTCTTGTGGAAGCTTCATATACGCTCCCCCTTTTCAAATATTCTTCACATTCTATGATGATGGCAGCCTCTTTAGAACCCGCTCCGCATTCTTTCTCCATATTCCCTCCAGCTGGCTTTCCCGGATGCCCGCCCGCTTCAAGGCATCCCACAGCCGTTCCATATTCTCCGCCTTAGGGATATCCTCATATTCCATTCCGTCAAATCCGTCAAAATCCGTTCCGACAGCCGGAAATCCACTTCCTCCGATCTGGATCATATGCTTGATATGAGCCGTCATCGCATCAAGCCTGGATTCCTTTCCCCCGGAAAGAAATGTTCCGTAAAAATTGAGTCCTGCTATGCCGCCTGCCTCCGAAAGACGCCGTATCATCTCATCCGTCAGGTTTCTCGGATGGTCACAGAGCGCCCGGCAGTTAGAGTGGGAAGCAATAACAGGTCCCTCCGCGCAGTCCAAAATATCCCAGAAGCTCCCGTCCGAAGCATGGGATACATCCAGGATCATCCCCAGCTCCCCGGCATATGCCGCCGCCTCCTTCCCAAACGGCGTCAGCCCCCGTTTCATAACTCTTTCATCCCTGCTGTTCGGATACCCGAAGCAATTATCAAAATTCCAGATGGGCGTCAGCAGCCGTACGCCTTTCTGATACAGCTCTCTTAAACGCTCCATCTTTCCATTAATAATGCCGCCCTCTTCCACCGTCAGAACTGCCGATATCCTTCCGGCCGCCTCATTTTTCCGGATATCCTCATAGGAACAGGCGGCTGCAAGCTCTTTCTGGTACCGCCCGCACTGTTCCTTTAGAATCCGTATCATCGCAAGGGCATCCTCATAACACTCCTCATATCCGCCCTTTGCAAAAGGCAGATAGGTAAAACAGGCAAAAAACTGAGCTAAGGTTCCTGCCCTCTGCATCCCCGGAATACTAATACAAAAATCATTTTCCTTGATATCCACATGCTCCGCCTGCTCTCTGTCACATCTCAGAAGCTTCCCCAGCGTATCACAGTGCAGATCGATCAGCTGCATCTTGCACTCCCTCCTCTTTCTTCGTCTCAAGCTCTCTTATGTCATTTTATCTTCCATGTTCTAAGATACTTTTTTTGTTCCGCCGTAATCCGGTTACTCTCCACTGCCTTCTGGATTGCCTTGTTATGGGTCCATTTCTCCAGCCGCCTCTCCTCTATAAAGGGAAGCGCCGCCTCATACTGCTTCGCCAGCGCCGTCGCAAAAAACCAGGCAATCATCATTTTCACATAATACTCCTCAGACTCCACTGCCGCCGCCTTTGCAAGATATTCTACCCGAAATTCCTCATCCAGATAGAACCGCATCAGCATCCCGATCCCATACCGGACTGTGTAGGCATGTTCCGATGCCATCCACTCATCAATCTTATGCTCCAGCTCCGGTAAATGCTTCTTAAACACCTTCGGCGCCATCATATCGCAGGTCGCCCAGTTATCCACATAGGGCAGAAATGCATCCAGTGCGCAGATACACTGCTCATAATCCTTGAACCCTTCTATCAGAAACCCGTGCAGATTATTCTCCTCATAGTAATCATGGGGAAGCACCTTCATAAATTCCCCGGCCTCCTCCGATTTTCCAAACTCTTTGGCAAATTTCCTGAGCGCCGGCGTGCGCACCCCGATAACCTTCTCCTGATCCACCGTCGGTATCAGCTTCGCATGAAAATCCCGGTACGCCAAATCCTGCAGCTCAAACAGCCTGCCCCGCACTAACTCTATCACTTCATTCCTATTCATACGTATCTCTCCTTATTCCACTAGACATCTGCAATCCCTGTCTGCTATACTGTATATCATATCACAGAGCACAAAAAAATATAATAAGAAACTTTCAGAGGTGTAGAATATGAGAAATATCCGATTAACTATAGAATATGACGGAAGCCGGTATCAGGGCTGGTCCCGTCTCGGCAAAGACGAATCTACCAATACGATTTCAAACAAAATCATAGACGTTATCCGGAAGATGACCGATGAGGAGCCGGAATTATGTTGCGGCATGCGCACCGAAGCCGGGGTTCATGCGTACGGCCAGATCGCGAATTTCAAAACCGACAGCGATATGGATGTTGTGGAGATTCAGCGTTACTTAAACCGCTACCTTCCCATGGACATTGCCATTACGGATGTAAGGCTGGTCCCTGAGCGTTTTCATGCGCAGCTGAACGCCCGGGCCAAGATTTATGTATACCGTGTCACTATCAATTCTGTCCCCAGCGTATTTGACCGCAAATACGCCTTCCACAGCTTCCGGCGCCCGGATAAGTCTCTAATGGAAAAGGCCTCCCGTTATCTTACAGGGGAGCATGATTTTAAGAATTTTTCCTCTTCAAAGCAGAGTAAATCAACCGTCAAAGAACTCTTTAAAGTAGAGATTTACGAAGATATGGAAGAGATGCAGATTACCCTTGTGGCGGATGACTTCCTGCACAACATGCAGCGGCTGATCACAGGCACACTGCTGGATATCGGAATCGGAAACAGGCCGGCAGAAGTTATCAAAGCTATATTTGCAGGGGAAGCTGAACCCAGCGCCCCCTGCGATCCAAAAGGAATGTATCTGCAGGAAATTATTTATAAATAATCTCCGTTTCCTTTTTATATTTGATTCCATAAACGGTAATTCCTATAACAACCAAAAGCAGCAGTGCAGACATCACATAAAGTATCACCGGAACGGGCTCCTTGAACAGCCCCTTTTCCCGCGGGCTCTGGTTCTGCTCTGCTTTTAATTGTGCGCTGTCAGGAGTCTGATCTTCCAGTGCTCCTGCAGCATTCTGAAGGGCCTGCAGTGCGGCATCCCTCTCCTCATTCGATGCATTCGGATTATTTAAAATCCCTTCTGCATTCTTTACGGCCTCTTCCAGAGCCGCCCAGCTCTCAGCTGTATAATTCTTCTTAGAATACCCTTTCACTGTATTTACGAACTGCCGGAGGTTTTCTGTATCTGCCGGAGCCGCCGTCTCTCCGGTTCCGCCCTCTGGAACCGCTGTCCCCGGTGCCTCCATGCCTCCTGCCAATGCCGGCTCCGGAAGCCGGTCCAATTTCACGGTCCGTTTGGATGAGCCTTCTGCAAATGTCAGAGAATCTTCTTCTGCTTCCACCGTAAATGCCCCGCCTGACGCGGTAACCTTTCCAAGTGTGATCGTCTCCTCTCCTTTTGCAAACAAAGGCTCTCTTCCTGCAATATACAGATTAAGATTTCCTGTTTCTGCCTGATATCTTGCCTCTTGGACCACTGCCTTTCCAGAAAGTCCAGGATCAAACTGGAACGATGCCTCCAGATTTCCGGCCGCATCCGATGTCACATGCAGGCTGAGGCTCAGAGAAGACAGCAGCTCCCCGTCCGCACCCGGAAGGGTGAGCCTTACTCTTACACCTTCCCCATCCGTTTCCAAATAGAGAGCTTCCTGTTCACCGGCCCGCACCTGCAGCGGCAGCATCACAACAAATGCAAACACCGCCATCAGCATCCCTGTCATATATTTTCTCATGTCCTGCTCCTTTACCGGCGGCAGCCCGGCTTCCCCGCCGGACCGACGCCTTTTTTGTACTACTTTCCGCCGCTGATCTGAATATCCGGCAGTTCCTCCGGCATCCATTCAAACAGAGAGTCGCTGACCATCCTCTGTCCTTCATTCGTTTCGGCATAGTCTACCCGGTACAGCTCTGCCCTGACTTTTTCCAGTGACTGCAGATCCACGGTATCCTCCGGCTGGATCCAGTAAATCCATGTTCCGGCGACAACATCCCTGACATTGCCGGTATCCGGTACCTCTGCAAGAATGGTCTGATATGCGTTCAGTTCTCCCCCGGCGCCCCTGCCGCCGACGATATTTCCGTTCTGGTCATACAGCATGACTACGTTGTAGGCAGGATTTCCCTTATAAATACCGGTAAATACAATGGAGCCTGCCGGAATCACATCCTCTGTTCCGTCTCCATATACATAATCCTCGGAGAGCCGTCCGATTGCCGCCGTTCCTTCCTCCGTACGCCTAAAGTCCACATTATCTCCGGTTACCCCCAGCACATCCAGCTCAGAAATGGAGATTTCCTTATCCTTCTGTCCCCTAATTTCCAGCTTCAGGGCCGATGTCTTATAAGAAGCAATATTCTTACTTCCTTCCTCGGTAAAATAGATGCTCTGGGTTTCATTCTCATCGAATTTCCCTTCCGCAGCCTTAATCCATTCACCTTCTTCGTCACGGAGCCAGATGCCGTAATCACTAATCTTAGTTCCTTCCATAACCGTGTACTTAAAGCCTGTAACCGTAAGCTCCTTATGAAAATCAAGCACCACTTCCGCATCTTCTTCTGCCGTTCCTGTATAAGTGGTGTTATTGCTGCCGTCAATGGTCTTTTCCTCCGGCCTTGCCGGTTCCGTTCCACAGGAGGTATCCGTATCCTTTTCCCCCTTAACTCCGTCATCCAATGCCAGTATGCCGTCTGCAGCAACCGTCCAGTTTGTCTTTTCCATGCATCCTGCATGCTCAATCTTAACAGGCTCCAAAAGCTTCGGTGCGGAGCGGTTCAGATATTTATCTACTACCGTGACCTTGTAGGTTACTACCCGGTTGTTCATTGTCGTCACAATATCACTGAAGGTTCCTGCCAAAGCCTCTTCTCTCGTTACAAACCCGGCCGTCTCTTCCTCTGTCTTACCTCCAGAAGTGATACACCGCACAATCTCGTATCCAAGCACATCCTCTTCCGGTATCTGTTTTGCGGTTAATACAAAATCAACCTGATTTGCAGATTTCTGATTCACCGATGCAGACGTGTCATCTCCCACTGCATCCACGGTTCCAGCCGCATCGAGCATGCTGCCTCCATGCTCCAGCCGGTAAACCCGGGAATCATCATTTACGTAATAAATTGCTCTTGTCTCCTTCTCAAACTGGCCGGCATAGCTCTGGGTGGCCTCATCCGGCGTCATGCCCCAGCGCTCAAAGAATTCCAGCAGATCCTTCTCTGCCGACGCACAGGATAACCTCATAAGAATCTGATCTGTATTACCTGACAGAGTAAGCGGTATGCCGCCCGGCGCCGGTGCAGAAACCGGATTCCTTGCATAGCTGTCAACCCTTGCAAAAAACAAACTGCGAAGCTGTTCCGCGTGGTCTTCATAGGTTTTATAATTGTATCCATTGTCATAAGCCAGATGCAGCTGCCAGTACATGCCGAGCTGCGTAAACACATTGGAGGACTGTCCTTTTGTGCCGGAGGTAACCTTCTGATACACATTCTTATATTGGAATCTGACGCTGTCGTTGGTATCCCTCGCCTGTGCAAGCACGGAAAAATAATTGTTGGTGATCTCCGCAACAGCATAAGCCCCCTGATTGATACAATGTCCGATCTCATGGGCGATTCCCCAGCCAAAATACTGTCCGCTCTGATACCTTCCGCTTTCGTCAGCCTGTACCGGAACACCGCCTATCATGCCGGCCGTTTCATTCCATTCAATACCGATATGATTGCCCGATGCATACATAAATGCACCGGCGAACATCCTCTGATACCGGATATTCAGATGCCGGGAAGGAAATCTGTCCCGCTCTGCCTCCGCATTATTATTCAGCCCCTTATGCTGGTAAAACAGATACATCATATCTTCCACCGCATCCATGGATCTTATAAGCTTTCCAGCGCGTTCCTGCACACTGCCGGTTCCGGCTCCTGTCCAGATCTGCTGGGCCGGCAGAGAAAGCATCATCGTATCCAGCATAATATCCGACGCTCCCAGAATACAATTCGTCGCATCATAATCATATTTGACCAGCTTATTCTCAGACTCTGCGTGATACTTCTCATGCAGCTCTCTGATCTGCTCCATATAACTGTCAAGCTCTGTAATATAGCGTTCTGCCCTTCTTGTACGCTCCGCCGGGTCTGTGACTCTATAAAGATCCAGAACGGGAACCTGTACGCCTCCGCTCACGCGGACTGCATAATTTCCTGCTCCGGCCTTACCTGTATACTGAATATACAATGCGCCGCCGGCCTCAGCCTTCATCGTAGACAGCTTCGGAATCGTGATCGTGTTCCGGCCTATCTTAAGCGGTGTCTGTACCGTCTGGAACATGGAGCCTGATTCTGCATGATACTGGGATGCCACAAGCTGAAGATTCGTGCTCTCCCCGGTTCTCTTGCTGCTATGGCCCACATAGATCGTAATTTCCTCTCCTGCAGCCGCCGTAACTCCAAGCGGCTGCCATGCATTCAGGCCGCCAAAGCCCCTGCCTGCATCACTGGTCGTAATACTGCTGTAAATCTCGACCGGCTCGGCAAGGCTGGCACTTAGAATTTCCTCCGCAGTTTTAAGCTCTCTTTCCAAGGCTTCTTTATCCGGATGGTATTCTCCGCTCACCTCATCCTTCGTCTCAAGCCTGGTCCTGAGTCCGTCAATGGTTTCCTGCGTCACATCATCCTTAAGCTTTGTATGGAGCGGATCCGCATAAAGCGCCATAATATCGTCCTCCAGCGGATCATAATGATAGAAATAAATCTCTGAAACGGTATTTGTTCCAGACGCAACAGTCCTGGCAAGACCGAACTGAAGCTTCTTAGCACATATTTTCTCCGGCAGCTTAACCATGTAGTAGGTTCTTCCCTGAGTATCTGTCTTTTTCTGGATCGAAACACTGCCTAAGAAATGCTCCGCCCCGTTCTCATCCCAGTAACGCACCTGTATGTAGCCGTAGCTTATATTCTGGACAGAAGCCTCCTGCAGTGCAAATGCCTCCGTCTCATACGCCTGATCAAATTCATAGATCAGTCCGTCATCTCCGTCTAAGGAATTAAAACCACCGGAATCCCAGCTCCCATGATAGTGATAGGATACCGGATCATTATCTACCGTTCCCCATACCGTTCCGGCCTCTGTATCCTTCGGGCTTTCCTCCATGCTTCCCTTTGCCGCCTGCGCACTTATGATATGGCTGCTGATCTCACCGTCTCCGGCCGCATTGATCCGCTTATATTTCGGCATTTCTGCCGGGTCTGGATTAACCGTCTCCGCCACAGCAGTGATAGACGGTCCGCTCTCGCCAAGGTCATTCACTCCTGTCACGTAAGCCTCGTACGCCTGATGGTTTTTCAAATTGGAAATCGTATAGCCTGACGCCGTAATTCCCTCAATTTTCGTAAATTCCTCCGCACCTGATTCCCTGTAATACAGATTATAGGAGTCGGTATCCTTCATGTTCTTCCATGAGGCGTCCACAGCCTTAAACTGTCCTGTAAGCTTCAGATTATCCGGTGCATCCGGTTTCTTATCCGTCTTTGGCACCGCAGTCACAGGCTCACTGTATCCGCTCCTCCAGGTACCATTTACCGACTGGACCTTTACCTCATAATTCTTTTTATTCACAAGCTTATCTTTATCAAAAGAAGAAACCAGAAGGCTGTTACCCTTCACAAACCTTATTTCCTGCTTTCCTTCACAGGCAATCAGCACTTCATAGCCTGTTACATTCCTGCAGCCGTCCCAGGTTACCGTAAAGCTTTTATTTCCGCTGACTGCGGCAAGATTCTGGGGAATATCCATATCCGGCTCAGAAATCCTCTTCTCCATCCCATTCACAAACGTAACCTTTGAAATCTCAGCAAGATTGTTATTCTTCTCCATGCCCATGATTTTCAGGGATACTTTCTTTACTGCAATCTGCGGGCCAAGGTTAATGCAGACTGCACCGCCCGCATCCTGCACCACTGTTACGGCACTGGTGTCAAGAAGGAAATCCACGCCCTTTCTCACCGGAACTATGGCTGTATGCTCCGTCCCCTCTTCCGTGTAGGTAATCTGAAGCTCAGCCGCAGTAATCCCATTGTCCCCGGTGGGTTCAATAACGATCCCATCCGCTTCGTAGCTTTTCTCTTCCGGAAATTCAAATTCCACAAATACCGGATGATCCTGCGAGATTTCCTTTCCGTCCTTCCTCGATAATATTACATTGTCTTCTTCTTTTAACAGGGAGCTTAAACTGCCGTCCACAGAAGTATCGTCATCTGGCTTCATTCCGATCACTGACGCCGGCACACTGACTTCAATCGAGGAACTGATGTCCTGACTAATCTGATAACCTTTTACAAAATACTCTAAATCTACAATATCTACAATTCCGTCGCCATTCAAATCCGAATTGGGTGACTGCTGTTTTCCTGCCTCAATATCATCTATCAGCTTATGCTTATCTGCATCATCAATCACACCATTTCCATCCACATCTCCCACAAGCAGGACGCCTGGGTGGATCTGTTCCTCTTCATAAGAATAACCGCTGACAAATCCTGTGGTAAGCGATACCCCGTATGCCCATCCGTCTACCGCAATTTCCTGCGTATATCCGGCAAATCCGGGGGCTGACACTGTCAGCGTATAGGTTCCCGCAGGCAGATTTTCAAAAGAAACCGCACCCTGCTCCGCAGACTCCTTAGAATCTGCCTCCAGTACAATCCTCTGATCCTCCTGTCCAGTAAGCGAAACCGTAAATACTGTTTCCTTATCCAAAACCACCGCCTGGCAGATCGATACATCAATCTGGCCGTTACTGCCCGTATCCTCCTCTGTCTGTGGTTTCTCATCTTCCTTCTTATCCAGCTCTGCCGCCGCTTCTGCGCCTGCAGCAGAATCCGCCTGCCCGTCAGGGCTCTCCCCTTCTGTTTTCTCCAGCTCTTCCTGTCCCGCCGCAGATGCACTGCTCCCCTCTGTGCTGTCTGCGGCGCCTGTCTCTATCTCTTCGGCAGATGACGGAAGACACGGAGTGAAAACAAGAACAAGAGCAAGCAGACATGAAATAATCCGCTTCATACTCCTCTCCTTTCTTCCATGTTCCCCTTCGTATTTTTGATATTAATATATCATGACACCATCATAAATATCAACAGGATTCTATATATATAATCTTAATTCTATCACGTACGATAATCTCTTTTTCCTCCGGCGTAAACTCCCTGTCGGTCACAACCGCCGTATAATCACCTAATCCGTTAATCTTCACCATAGACTGCCTGCCGAATTTAGAATTATCCACCGCAAGATAAGACTTCTCACACCGAAGGGCCGTCTCCCTTTTCAGAAAAGCCTTGTCCACCGTCGGCGTCATAACCTCCAGCCGGTCACTGATAGACGCCGCGCCGAAGAATCCTGCATCAAACCGGAAATCCATTAGAAGCCCGGTGGCATAATACCCAAGCATGCTTCCCGTAGACTTCTGTACCCGGCCTCCGCACACAAACAGCTCCGCGCCTCCCTGTTTTACAATCTGAGCAATCTCCAGATCATTGGTAACAACAGTGACTCCCGGTACATTGCAGATCCTTTTGGCAATCTCATAGGTCGTAGTCCCCGCATCCAGAAATATCGTATCCCCCGTAGAAACCAGTTCCGCGCATCTCTCCGCAATCCTATTCTTCTCTCGTTTATTGCGGATCTGCTTATCCGCATAGGACACCTCCTGCTTGGCTACCGCTCCGCCGTGGCACCGCTCGATCCTCCCGCTTTCCTCAAGCTTCAGCAGATCCCTGCGGATCGTCATTGCGCTCACATTCAGCTCCTTTGCGAGCTCCTCCACCTGTACACTGCCGTTTTCCTGTATCAATTCAATAATCTTCGCCTGTCTCTCTGCCGCCAGCATATCCATCCCTCCCAACACCCACAATATATAACAAAAATGCACCGCGCGCAATCACATTATCCAAAAGAGAAAAAAAAGCGGCGGAAGTCTCTCTCCCGCTGCTTTTTCCCCATACTACATGAAAATGCTAAGTACCAGTACCTCTACTACACCAATCGCCCATGCAACGGTGGAGGTCACGGACCAGATTGTAAGCTGATCTTTTGCTTCCTGAACGCCCAGCGTCCGGTTTACCACCCAGAAGTAGCTGTCGTTAAAGTATCCGAAGAACAGAGAGCCGACACAGCATGCAACCGTTCCAAGAAGCGGGCTTGTGCCTGCCGCGATCAGGATCGGAGCAGAAATACTTGCCGCTGTTGTCATCGCTACCGTGCCGGAACCCTGGATAAATCTCATTGCCGTTGAGATTACTAACGGCAGGATGATAATCGGGATCGCAGTCTTTGCAAGCCCTTCTGCCATATAGGTTCCAAGGCCGGAATCCTTAATAATCTGGCCGAGGGCGCCGCCTCCGCCGGTTACCAGCATGATGATACCTGCCGACATCATGCCCTTTTCCATCTCGCCTACAACCGTCTGCCTGTCAAGGCCGCTGCCCAGGGTAAAGATGGCAACGATCAGTCCCAGGCCTACGGCAACAATCGGCTGTCCAAGGAAAATCAGGATCTGCATAAAGCCTTCTGTCTGTCCAAGCGCCGTTGCAACGGTATTGATTAGGATCAGGATGATCGGCACGATCAGCGGCATGAAGGAAACAAGCGCACCCGGAAGTCCCTCTGTATCCATTGCAAATGCATTCTCATAATCCGGCTCCTGATACGGCATCTCTACAATCTCGCCTTCCTCATTCTCAATGCGGTAATATTTCTTAGAAAGAAACATTCTCGCATATGCGATACATCCGATCGCCATTGGAATGGAAAGCACGATGGAAAGCAGGATGTACTTACCAACATCTACTCCGAAGATACCGCATACACCAAGAGGACCCGGTGTCGGCGGAACCATAGAGTGCGTAATTACAAGACCGGCCGCAAGCGCTACGCCAAGCCCGATCACAGATTTCTTCGTTGCCTTGGATATCGCCTTTGCGATCGGTGCAAGCACTACGAAACCAGAATCACAGAAAATCGGAATGGATACAAGGAAACCGGTAAGCGCAAGCGCTTCCTCTTCCCTCTTCCTGCCGAACAGCTTCAGGAACGTATGAGCCATCGTCTTGGCCGCTCCCGTCACCTCAAACAACTGTCCCATCATAACACCGAAGCCAATGATAATACCGATACTTCCAAGTGTTCCACCAAAGCCGGAAGTGATCGAATTAACAATGCCAAAGGTTTTTCCGTCCTCAAGCATAATGTTCACAAGCGGCATTCCGCCGACTACTCCCACAATGACTGTGCAGATGATCAGCGCAAGGAATGCCTGCACCTTTGTCTTCAACACCAAGAATACCAATACGATAATACCTAT
>Ga0137306_100109_pt1 | contig 131641 bp, 122 predicted proteins | sample Inofroosms_March_FD_97187 | JGI IMG/M metagenome (GOLD analysis project Ga0137306, IMG submission 97187) | Mouse cecal microbial communities from Vienna, Austria - N-Acetylneuraminic and N-Acetylglucosamine D2O microcosms_March | ecosystem: Host-associated > Mammals > Digestive system > Large... | reverse complement strand
GAATGTACGATTACGCATCCAATTTTCGATAACAGCATTAGGCTCATCGCTTTTATGCCGAGCGAGATCTGTTAGCGACACATAATCATCACCATCTACATTGATGATAGTGATATTGGTATTTTTGACTGTTATTTTTGCCATGCGCAGAGAGGGATTGGTTTATTATGCAAAGGTAGCAAAAATATCTGATATATCAGTGTATTAGCGACTTTTTACATCCGAATATATGCGGTTCTTTCATAGACATTATTTCAAGATTGCTGATGTACCACCGTTTTGTTCTCCCACTTCGTTGCCTTGACGCACTTTCTTGCCATAGTTGAAAGTATAGGTCACGGATAGGTTTATTCTGCGATGATAGTAGTTCCCTCCCTGATATTTCACCTCCGAATATAACGGCGATGTCAGCGTCTGGGTAGAGCCTAACCAATCGTTACGGAACATATTGATTGCCGTGACGCGAACATTCCAACCCGATTTGCTCCATCCTGCAAGGATCTGGTAAAAATCACGGTCTTTATAATAAACCCCGCGGTTTCCCTGTATTGTTCGGCTTGGAGTCTGATAGGAAGCTTGGAAATAGAAGTTGTTAAGATAATATGTAGCTGACCCGTTTATGGAAAATGGTGTTTTGGATATATCGTAATATCCCGTCATTCGAAATATTGAAACAGATGGTTGCGCGGCAAGCTGAAGTTTCCCTCCAAGCAACTTATCAAATGTTGAGAATCTCGTTTTTCAACTATTTCTTACCGCTTTTTTATAATCAGAATGGACGGAGGATCGCGGAATTGATTTTTGTATCGGTTTCCACTCGCTCGCGGTCGGTCTTCTTGCCATAAGGAAGAATATAGGTCAATGACACGCTTATATTACGACCTTTCATATCACTGAGTGAATGAGCCAAAGAATGGTATACCCCATAATCAGCATCAGTTCTTGTGCAGAGTCGGCGGTCAAGAAAATTATCAATACAACACTCTGCCGCCCAGTCCCCATGCTGCCAGTTGATTGATAGCCCGTATTGAGCCGGGAAGCGGACTTTTGTTCCTTCGTAGTCCATGAATTTATACGGACTGACATATTCGCCCTTTATCTGCCAGTCGCCGAACATATATGATGCACTCAAGGCTTCACGCCAGTCATTGCTTTTAGTCGGACGATAATCTGAGTTAAATCTGTTAATGCTGTAAGAGACATTCCCTTTAAGACGCAGCTTATTACCAAGAAGATTTGCTGAAATGCCAAAAATCAATTTATTGTAGCAGAAATTGCCATCATTTACGAGCTGATGATACATGATATTGCCGTCGGCAAAGTAACGGTTTGTGGTATTACCGAAATATTTGAGAAAGTCGTAGGTGAATGAAAAACCGAAATGTCCGGCGTGCCCATTATAGCCCACCACATTCTGAAACGCTTTCAACTGTTTGAGCTCAGGATTGCCCATTGTCGCTTCAAAGAACGAAGTCCGTATCACCGCATCATTCTTGAATGACGGATTGTATATGCTGTGAACATAATTACCGTTTAAGGAAAAAACGTGTTTTTGATTGACTGCATAGGTAGCTCCATAGTATGCCATCGGAGAGATTTGGTTGTCGTTATAGTCACCGATAGTTGAATATAGGTCGGTAAGTCCTGCCGACACATAATAGGACAATCCGATAGGTAGGTTCTGGTCAACGTTAAGCATTAGCATTGCGTGGTTATTGGTAAGAGTCTGTTTGCTATCAAAACTGCCGGTATAGACATCATGAAAATAGTTATAGAATTCATCAACCGAAACACCAAGTGAAAGTTCGTGAGGCAATGATTTGAAATATGAGATACTGCCCCCTGCTTTCAGATTATTCTCGACAGCATTGTTCGCTATCGGGTCAAATCCGGTTTCGGTTCGTATACTATTGTAGTTCGTATGACCGTGGCTTACCTCGCTTGTGATCATAAGAGTGTGACCACCGGGCATGAACAGATTGTATTTCAGACCCAATGCCGGAAGAACTCCCCGGTCACGGCTGTTCCGCTCGACATTCGAGGGGAAATTGTATAGCCCGGAGTAGGTCATGACATCAGTCATCAGATTGCGTGGGGTGGCGTTGCGCTTGAACAATGCCGACAAATCGAGCGTGTGGTTTTTGGCAGCATGAGAGAATTTGAATTTGAAATACTGCGAATTACTCCTTGCTGAGGCTTCCTGTGGTGTAATACTTTGGTATAATGTTCCATCGGAGAATATTGCGGCATTTTCAGCACTGTTCAGTACCGATGAATTTTCCCATTTCCCATTTACCGTGAAAGTAAGGGTAACAGCATTTCTCTTATAGTTTGCCATGCCTGTATAGTCGCCATATTGACGCGCCAAACCTTCATCTGCAGATAGATACACATTTCCACCGTAATCATATTGCTCAGTGATAAAGTTGATAACCGCACCGCAGCCTGCCCACCGTCCACCGGGGTTACGCTGATAGTCGATCTGAGTTATCTCGGAAGCGGTAAGCGTCCCAAGTTCATCGGGTGAAACTTCCACTCCGTTTATAAGGATTTTCACATCGCGTCCGGTTATGGTTGAGATTGTCTGATCTGTGGGATTTACGGTGAAATCCGGCAAATTCATATTGGCAAACAGTGTATATCCGTTGGTGCTGTGTCTCTTCTCCAATTTTGTAGGATGGAGAATCACCTTTTGAGAGGTTTCAATTTGCGTGTCGGCTGTCACCACCACCTCTTTGAGAGAGGTGGTGATGGAATCTGTTTTTACGTCTTGTGCGTATGCCATGAAAGGCAGAGCAGGGGCGAGAGCGAGAAGTAACTTTTTCATGCTTATACGATTTTTTGCAAAGCAAATGAAAAAGCTCCAGATTCACCTTAAAAGTTGTCTGACATTTATCTGACAAATACTGACAATGCAATAAATCAGGATATTACACGGAGTTCGTAGGAGTCGCCCCTATTACATACAATTTCCATATTGGCAACTGAAAGAGCTGCCTTTGTACGCCTTACAAGAGTATATAACGACTCCTCGGCATTACTCTTGTTGCCCCATAGAGCCGAGCATAAGGTAGCTTTATCCACTTTCATATCGGGAGCGTCAAGAAGCATCTGTGCCAACTGCCTTTGCATGGGTGTCAGTTTGATTCCGGTAAGTGATGGAATAGAAGGCACTTCCACGGCAAGCTCTGTTATGGGTTCCGTTTCTTTGCGTCGCCAAATATACATTGATACTATCGATAGTAGCGACAGAGAGAAAAATACTCCGGGCAAAGTTTGGTCAGATGCAGCGAATACCGATGCCATAGAACAGTCTGCAAATCCTTGTAACTGCACGGCAACTCCACTTATATTGTTTTCGGGTATAAGCATTATGGAGTCAGAAGCAATCTTATGACCTTTGATTTTCGGTGCTGTAGTTCTTTTGTCCACGAGTGCAAGTATGAAATAGGCATCCTCTTTCAAGGCTGCATTTCTGAAATTGACATCGGAAGCTTGATATATTATCGGCTTGTGAGTCGTCTCGTGCATCTTACGCAAGGCTGCTATGGTGTCTTGCCTTGTCCATAGCTCCCTATTCTCGTTCGCAAAAGCAAACATCGCCTCGTTCAGATCATCGGCAATATTCTGCCTGGCATTGGAATACGAAAAACAACTTGATATCAAAGATGCAATCATAAAAGCCAGCGGTACGAACATCCCATAACGTAGTTTATTCATATTGTTATTTGCTTTTTGTATTCTACATAATTCTATTCTTCAAAAGAAGTTGGTCGTTAGAATTGATATCCGAGCGACAGGAATATATTTTGGCTAAGTTTCTTCTTAGGAACCCAAAATTTTGAGCCATTTATCTTCTTGGGCTAAGGAAATTGCCGCAATCATTGAAATGGCTAAAAATACAGGTAGCTTTTTCATAGTTCATGATTAATTGTTTTTGATTTCTTGATTGATTGAATTGTATATGTTTCGCAGCAGTGTTGTGTCCGGACTGATTATCTGGAACGAGCCACTTTCTATTCGGGCATTGACCTGTGGTGCCATGATAACCGAGTCATTGAATACAAATCCCAAGCGTTGACCTATCATCATCTCGGTGGCATCCGCAAAATCATTGATTCTGTCTGCCTTTATTTTTCCCTGTATTAACGTCTGGCATACAGTTTTTCCGTCAATTGTAAATGTATCTGTTGTCAAGACAACTTTCTCAAAATCCTTGATTGTCACCAATGACTCTCCTATAATGGTATTTTCAGTATCAGAAGCGATGGGGTACCATCCGGCAACCTTGTGGTGTGAAGAACATCCACAAAGCGGAATCGTTAGTATAGAGATTATGACTGGTCTGAGTTTCATTTTTTGCTATATTTATAATATAGACTCGCAAACAATGGATATGTTACAGTCTCAACGAACAAAGTTCATCATAATTGCCTTTTATATGTCAGAAAGATTTTTTCTTAACTTTAGAGTGAATTTATTTGTTGTTATGGAAAAGAGTGGTTAATTTTGCGTAGTTTATCTAAAAGTTAAGTATGACACTACGATATTCAATAGAACTCATTGAAGAACATGATGCTGTAAACTTCTACAGCATCCATTTAAGCGAGGAAGAACTCTCGGAACTTGAAAGATTCTTTGAGAAATTCCCTGAGGGATCTCCTTTTGATGAGGATGTTGACACCATCATTGCGTGGCTTGACAAGATAGGTGAAACAGGCGCTTTGGAAAGATATTTCAGATATGAAGGTAAGTATGGAGATGGAGTAAGCGCCATTCCCATTGAAACAAGCAATTTGAGGTTATATTGCATCAGATTGTCTGATAGAATTCTGATATTTGGTAACGGTGGTGTTAAGAATTGTGCTGCATGGCAGGATAGTGATACACTTGCTGAATATGTGGAGATGCTTGTCGATACAAGCCGTTTCATAACATCCTGTCTTGCCAATGGCACTCTATATATGGTTGATAAGGAAATAATAGGGAACTTAAATTTTAGTCGCGATGAAAAGAAGTAGCATTATAGAAGCACGTCGTGCGAAAGTGTCACCGGAGGTCCGCAGAAGAGTTGACCTTTCCTTTCTCATTGTTGATCGTATCCATACTATCCTTGAAGAGCGTGGGCTACGTCAGAAGGATCTCGCGTCAATGCTTGATAAGAATGAGTCGGAGATAAGCAAGTGGATGAGAGGCACTCATAATTTCACGATTGAAACCATATCGCAGATAGAAAATGTGCTTGGAGTGCACATTTTACAGGTGGTTGAGGTATGAAATTCCTATATAAATCTTAATATTGGAAATAGTTAGGAGTCAGGAGATTATTATTTCTTATTCCTATTACGGAAATATTCAGAGTGTACTTTGTAAGCCAATATGGTCGCTATGATTACAAATATGATAGCTCCCAGGCCCACACATCCACGCAAGAAAATCATTGTTTTATAAGGAATAGAGTCTATCCACACTATCGTTGCAATTTGAATTGCAATGATAATACCTATTACTATCAACGCAGCATATTTTATTTTTTTGAATTGGGGAGCATTGAATAAATTGTCTATATCGTATTTGTTTTGCCAGTAATTTTTCATATAGCAAAGTTAAAAATTTTTTGTATAAAACTTTCAACACATGGCATTTTATCTCAAAATCAGGAACTTTTTTATTAAATTTCCCGAAACAATGTTGCGTCTGCACATGCCTATCTCATCTGTCACGTTTTTTATATCGTAAGAACTGCATTATTCCTACAAAGATAAAACTAAAAGCACAATAAAATAACCAGTTGTTGACATCTTTATCGTAGCCGAGTTCTATTATCAAAATAGTAATAAATCCGAGAAGCCCGAGAATCGCCATTGCTCCGCATATCTTCTGCTTTAAGCTATTACTTATCATAGTTTTTATTTGTTATTGTGTTAATTCTATAAAGGTTATTTTAAGTCAAGATACATCATTCTGGTATGCAATTTATCATCATTAAGTAGATTGTAAAAGTCCTTTTATTCCTGCTCATTTGGATAAAGGAATTTAAAACCGTTCTTCAGATAAAAAGATGAACATTCTTGGAAAAGATCAAATTTATTTTCCATTGCGACCGAGAATTTTCTCCCTTAAAACTCGACCTTTTTCTTCGACCATACGAAGCATATTTTTTTGCTCTTCTGTCAAAGGAATACGAGTCGTAGGTCGATTCTCAGCAGCCTCTATAAAAAGTTCAGCAGTGCGACCCGATAGTTCAGGTGATGTATGTATTGCTATTGCCATAATTCTAATTAGAAAATGTTTAAATATAAAACGGACGGCCATTTCTGTTTGTTGCGCAAATATAGAACTTTTTCTAATGCCATACCACCTCCATTTTCCAAAGATTACTGAACAGCCGCCCTATTTTCCGAGTTTTATCGGACAGCAATAATTAAAAAAACAATCTTATACATTAAACGGGGGATCAGACCAACATTGTAGAAAAATTAGTATCTTTGTAATATGAATAAAGTTGAATTGACACACTTACTCGATAAACTTATTTCGCTTCCGCAGGAAACGGAATTGGTGGAGTTTAAACATAATTTTCACTCTGAGGAGGAAATTGGACAACGCCTGTCAGCACTATCCAATAGTGCCGCCCTTGTCAATGAGCCGTTTGGATATCTTGTATTCGGTATTGAGGATGGCACCCATAATGTTATCGGTACAAGCTTCCAGGCGAAGCAACGTAAAAAAGGGAACGAAGAGCTTGAAATGTGGCTGCTTAACCGCCTCAACCCCAGAATCGATATTGAGTGTTTTGAATTTGATAAAGAGGACAAGCATATCTCACTTTATAGGATTCCAGCTGCGACAGAGCGTCCCGTCACATTCCTAAATGTCGCATATATCCGTATCGGGTCGTTGACAAAACCACTTTTAGGTTATCCGGAAAAAGAAATGAAACTATGGAAGAAAAATCGTGGCAAAACCATTGACAAGACGATTATAAAAGAGTGTGGTAGTTCTTCCGAAGTCATTCGGCTCCTCAGTGCAGAGACTTACTTTGACCGATTGAAAATCCCAATGCCGCAAACTGTTGACGGCATAATGGAGCGTTTCGTATCTGAAAAGTTTGTCGTACCGGAGCTAACGGGATACGGAATTACCGAATTAGGTGCGATACTGCTTGCCAAAGACCTACGGGATTTCGATAGTCTTTACCGTAAGGCTGTGCGTGTGATTGTGTACAAAGGGAAAAACAAGCTTGAAACTGTCAGGGAAAAATCTTTTGAACAGGGATATGCCGTCGGGTTTCCTATGATGATTGATTGGGTGAACGGGCAACTCCCGGCTAACGAGGAAATCGGGCGTGCATTACGTAAGGATGTGAGGATGTACCCAGAGATAGCGATCCGGGAAATATCTGCCAATATGATAATCCATCAGGATTTTTTCATCATGGGTTTTCCGATGATAGAGATATACTCTGACCGTGTTGAAATCTCATCCCCGGGACAACCTCTAATAAGTACAGACCGATTTATTGACGAGTATCAATCACGGAACGAGGGACTTGCCGACATAATGCGTAGAATGGGATTCTGCGAGGAAAAAGGAAGTGGTATGGATAAGGCACTTTCAGCGATTGAGGAATATCAGTTGCCTCCAATTAAATACCGAGTTTCTGACATTCGTACCACAATTATTCTTTCCGCGTATAAGACATGGGGCGAAACCACAAAGGACGAGCGTGTGCAAGCCTGTTATCAACACGCTTGTCTGAAATATCTTGGTAACGAAATGCTTACTAATAAGTCATTACGAGAGCGTCTTGGGGTTGAAGAGAGGAACTATCCATTGGTTTCGATTGTTATCAAGGAAGCTCTCGCGCAGGGTTTGATTAAGATCGGCACACCTGAGGGTACCAATCGAAGAGACATAGCCTATATACCGATATGGGGATGATTTTCATGTAAATTCATGTAATGGACTCTTTGATGCTCAAGCGACCTGAGTCATGTAATATTTAAATAACTCTGTAAGATAGTGAATTATGGGTTGTAAATTCATATATAGTTCATGTAATATATATATGAATGACATGACTCTCATAATCCCTTGGCTTAAGGAGATCAACGGAAAGAGGTGGTTCGTTCAGGGGGCGCGATAATCTTTGAAATGACTTATGCCCAGAGTCGGTTCTGCTATGACTTTGAGGTCATCAATCTTTCGATTGCAGAGGTAGAGAGGATTTTATCTGTTGATGCCGGATGGTTGAGAGAAATATTGTCTACAAATTTTTGTAAAAATAAAATGCCGCGTTGTTGGCGCGGCATTTTGGAATCAGGCTTTGGACTGCTCTTTCTTTGTCTTTTCTTTTTGGGTTTTCTCTTTTTGGGAGGAGCCGTATTCGTGGTAGAGCATTATCAGATGGGATGCGCTCCAGCTGAAATGGGGTGCTTTCAGCCGTTTTCCGGTGTGTGTGTCATAGTTTTCGTGTATGGGTGCTCCCTCTTTCAATCCGTCGAGACGGTCGAACACCTGACGTGTGTATTCGTCTGCCAGATCGCCGTAGCCGTAGTTGCGTAGACCGTTGATGGCGAAGTATGTCTGGTCGAGCCATATCGGACCACGCCAATAGCCGCGCGGATTATATTTCGGATTGTCGGCGGCAATCGTCGGGAAGGGTATGAAAGTGGAAAATTTCTTCTCATCCTTCAGCGTCGGCATCATCTTCTCCACCTGTTCCGGCGATGCGAGTCCGGTCCAGAGCATGGTGTATGCCTCGCAACCGGGGTCTCCTACGAATTTGCCGTCGAGCGTGCGGTCGAAGAAGAAGTTGCGCTCATTGTCGTAGAAATAATCCTTCAGCTCCGCAGTATGGTCCGGGGCATCGAATTTCTCGCCGAGGATTTCTGCAAACTTCTTGAGATACATGCATTCGTTGGCAAGATAAGCGTTGAGATCCACGCTCTCCTGATCCATGCTCCACGCATCGTCAGAACCGTTGGAAAGCATCTTTGTGTCGTCGAAACGTATCGCGTTGTCCATACCGCTCTCCCATGCTGCTGCCTCAAGAGTGCCGTCGGTGGCTCCGTACTCACACATGCCATTCCGGTCATGGTCGCGCTTATCATACCACCATTTATAGTAGGCGAGCAGCTGAGGATACATCTCGGCGAGGAATGCCTTGTCGGCGGATGCCTCCCAGATCTTATTGACCGCCCAACATACCAACGGTGGCTTGCTGTTGCGTGCATTATTTTCAGTGGGGTCGGTATATATGCAGTCGATTATCATTCCGTCGGGGAGCTGATAGTCAAACATCGCGCGGATATTGTTCTTTGCGAGTTCCGGATCGAAAGTAGCGGCACCTGCCACGAATCTCCAGCTGTCCCACGCCCACAGACCGACGAAATATCCTACGGCATGACTCGGTATTATGCCGTCGTGTAGAAGTCCGCCACGTGCGGCGCGGTGATTGGATACGAGCGTGGTGATAGCCTTGACAGCGATACGGTCGTATTCCTCCGGCATATCGTCACGCAGGGTCTTCTGAAGATAATTTGCCCAACGGGAAGAGTTTACCTGTAACGCCTTCGCCGGATTTGTCAGAATACTGTCGACGGTGGTTAATCCGGATTCCAGCGCATCGGGGGAATCAAAAAGACTTATCACCACATAGTCCTTGTCACGAGCGGGCACGATCGCCTTGTAGTTGTCGGATGATATGGAGATCTCCACATCGGGTCGGAAGGTCAATGCAAGTGTTTCTCCTGATGGATGGGATGCCACCACGGTGTTCCCATTCAAAGAGAGACTAATATCCTTTGCCCAATCTATGCCGGAGCAGATGATCTCATTACCCGTGGAGTTTGCGATGGAGAGAAGGGCTGAATGAGAGTTTATGAAATTCAGACGTTGGGCAATCTCGCCGTCGGCATATTCTGACATTAAGCGGATTTCTCCGGGATAGTAGCATGATGAGTCAGCCGCCGTCAATTTTGCGGCATTGACGGGAGTCACATTCAGAGCCGTTTTCGCGAGCCATTGCCTACGGTTCATGTCAAGGCTGAAGGGACCGCAGAAACCGTTTATTTCGGTCTCTTTCTCAGGAATCGTGAATCCGAACCATGCACCGGCATCAGTAAACCAACCGGTGCATCTGTGTAGAGTATCGGGAGTGTATGATATGTCGAAAATATCCGGATACTCATATCGCACTTCGTTGGCGGCATCTATGCCGGTGCAGGCAGTCGGAATGATTGCGACGGCTGCGAGTGCGGAGATAAGCAGAGATTTCATTGTCGTTTAGTGTTTAGGGTTTATGGTTTAAGGTTTATGGTTTATGGTTTAAGATTTGAGGTTGGAGGTTTGAGAATTAATCAACTATCAACTATAAACTATCAACTATCAACCATCAACTATCAATTATTTTATTGGACGTAGGGAGAACCTGTAGCGGTATTCTTCCGGTGTGATTGTGTATTCGGGATGCACCTGTGCGCCCCATGTGTTGTCGCCCCCAACGCCCATCATTCGGTGGTCGATGTTGAGCGTCACCATGTCTTGCGGCACTATACTCCCGCCATGCTTGCGCTCGATCATTGCCGGCACGTATTCCAGATCTGACTGCGGGAAATCCCATGCGGATATATTGAGCGGTTCGTTGCCGGCTATCATTATACCGTAGCCATTATTGTCGGTGAGAGCCATCCAACGCACGTCGCAATGGTTGCCCGTCTCCTGTGCCCTTACGTAGGGGTGGAATTGTTCGCGTACAGTCGATTCGTAGGTGCCGATAAGGGATGCCGATTTGCGGTCGGGATAGCTTTCCACCGGTCCCCTGCCATACCATTTCATATTTGTGAACTCGCCGGGGAGAGTCATCGACATTCCGAGTCGCGGCAGTTCGGGGAGCTGCACCTTTCCGGGAATGAAGTGATAATCCACGTCAAGAGTCTCGTTGTCGCCTAATCTGTAGGCTATCTCAAGACGAAGGTCAAGAGCGGCGTTATACATTGCCACGTCGAGCCCTGCAAGTCCGTTGTCATTCCTTACGGTGGTAATCTGCTCCACCTTCATATTGTCGGCGGCGTTTTTCCAGACGGCACAGCGTTCGAGATGCCCGTTGGGGATGTCGTTATCTGTAAGCGGGCGCCAGAAGTTGGGTTTCAGAGGAGCTTTCACCAACTCTCTCCCCTCATGCTGCCAAGAGCATAGCGCACCATCGTTTTTGGAGAATGATATGGAATGACCTTTCGCATTCAATATGACCATACCGTTCTCTTCCGCCACGGAGGTATTGCCGTTGCCGGAAGCTTGGAATGTCGGAGAGAAGTCAGTCAGCATCCACTGACCGGTGGCAGATTCATGACCGGACGGAATCATACCGTTGGCAACCTTTGTCTTTGCACGCAGAGTCAGTATATATTCCCCTTTCCCCTCGATTTCACCGAAAGGAATGGTCATGACTGCATGTTCCCCCGGAAGTATGGTGGGGAAGTTCATATCCCCTGTCTTCTCTATCTTGCCATCGCGCGACAGTTGCCACGTGAGAGAATAATTGTCGAGAGTGGAGAAGTCATGACGGTTGATTACCTCAATCTTGTTCTTATCAAACGCCATGGGCTGGAAATGGATGTATTGCATCACCCTCTTCACCTCCGCGAGATGGGGGTGAGGTATGCGGTCGGCACTCACAAGACCGTTGGCGCAGAAGTTGGAGTCGTTGACCACTCCGGCAAAACCCATATCGCCGCCGAATGCCCAAATCTTTCTCCCCTTTTCATCCCTCTTCTCAAAAGTCTGGTCTACCCAATCCCAGATGAAGCCACCCTGAAGCTGGTCATATTTATAGATGAGGTCCCAGTAATCCTGAAGGTTTCCGACACTGTTACCCATAGCGTGGGCATACTCACACATGATCATCGGTCGGGCATCGCGTTGGTTGACGTGGCGCGTAAGTGACCATATTCGGGCATACATCGGGCAATAGATATCACTCTTTGCATTGTAGCCGCCACCCTCATACTGCACGGGGCGTGTCGGATCGGTGGCGTGAGTATAGTCGTATAGTGTCTCGAAATGCTTGCCGTAGCCGGATTCGTTACCCATTGACCAGGTGACGATACAGGAGAAATTCCTGTCGCGTGCAATCATACGGCTCATGCGTTCCATGAAGGGTATCTCCCACCCCTCCATATTGGCAAGTGTGCCGTCGGGGTGTGCCTCCATACCATGGCTCTCGATATTCGCTTCATCCACGAGGTAGAGACCGAACTCATTGCAAAGTTCATACCATTGCCAGTTGTTGGGATAATGGCAGTTGCGCACTCCGTTAAGATTATGGCGTTTCATGAGAGATATATCCTGAAGCATTGACTCTACAGAGACGGTGCGCCCCTTCACGGCATCATGCTCATGCCTGTTGACTCCTTTGAAGAGGACAGCCTTGCCGTTGATGAGCTGCTGACCGTTGCGCATCTCCACCGTTCGGAATCCGAAAGGATGGGTGAACGCCTCCTTCTCATTGCCGGATGCGTCACGATGCGTCACGGTAAGGGTGTAGAGATGAGGGTTCTCGGCATTCCAAGGGGTTGCAGCCGCCACGAGATGAGAGTAATCAAGTATGGAATCGGCTGCGGATGCGATGGTGTGGGTATTGCTCCAGATCTCCCTGTCGCCGTCATAAAGCCTTACGGCTATACTCTCCCCCTTCATGGGGTTAAGCATCTTTATAGATAGCGACATATCACCGTCATGGTATCCGTTGACCAACGGTGAGTTAAGATGGAAATCGGCGATACGTGATTTCGGACGTGCGGTCAGCGACACGTTGCGCTCTATTCCGCTATACTTCCAATAGTCCTGCCCTTCAAGATATGATCCGTCGCTATATCTGAATGCCTTTACGGTCAGACGATTGTTCCCTTTCTTGACTTTCCCTGTGATTTTGAATACGGAAGGGAGTCGGCTATCTTCTGCATAACCTATCAGTTCATCGTTAAGCCATACGTAATAAGCGGATTCCACCCCCTCAAATTCAAGGAATATGTCGAGATCTTTCCATGCGTCGGGCACGGAGATGTTGCGCTGGTACACTCCGACGGGATTATAGTCGGTAGGCACAAAGGGTGGCGTAGCCGGGAATGGATAGCGGGTATCGGTATATATCGGGGCATCAAAGCCTTGCAGTTCCCAGCTTCCGGGCACTTCAATAGATGCCGGTTTCTTCAGATTGGATTTATATATGTCGGCAGGACAGGATGCGTCATTTTTGAAATATAGGAATTTCCAGGTGCCGTTGAGCGAAACCCTTCTCTGCCCGTCGGAATTGGCATATCTGGCGGCAGCGGGAAGCATACGGTTGCCGACGGCAGCTTTCTCGGAGGAGAACGGGAGGAAATGAGCCGCCATTGGCTCGCGATTGATAGAATTTATGTGCTGGTCTTGCCAAGGCTGATTCGCGACAGCGGTCAATGGCAAGAGAGATAATGCTAAAGATAGTATATGTGGTTTCATGGTTGTAGGGTTGTTTTGACAGTGGTAGCCCCTTTCGACAGCAGGCATCCGTTATCGGGCGACTGTTACCAAGAGAAAGAGGATGTCAGATGCTACAGAAGAATGTGACGAGGAATGGTACACTGAAATCTACGGTGAATCCGTGGTATATCGAGAGAATCACAAATTCCTTGCCGGATACACTGCTAATTATCGGGAGGGTCGTATCCATGCTTGTGGCTCCGCCGGAAGATATAGGAGCGAGCGGACCTGCCAGCTTCAACAGAATAGGAGCACCTAAGAGGGTTATTATCTCACGTGCTATGTTGGCGAGTAGTGCAACGGTTCCCGGTTCCGGACCTTTATATTGGGTTATGAATATACTCGACAAGGAGTAGTAGCCGAATCCGCTTCCGATAGCCAATGTCTCCGGAATCGTCCGCCACGGAATAATGACAGCGAGGATAAGACATCCCAGGAGAGTGCCGCATATAGTGACGAGCGGCAGTAGCAGTAACCGTCGGTCAAGGGTCTTCAGGTTGCGCAATGCGCCGAGATCGCTACCTACGCCAATACCGACGCATAGCATCAGCATGGCAAGAGCCGTGAAACTGATGTCGAAACCGAATTTGTCGATTGTGAGCCACTCCATACGTCCGGCAATCACACCGAGTATGAAAAACGCAACGATTATGAGACTACCCTTCATTTCCTCTTCACCTCCTTTCCGCTTCTCGCCCATCGCCATAATCCGCATGCAAGTAGGCATGAACCGGCTACTCCTGCAACAGAAATCAGTATTGCTTCCAATCCAAGGGAGGCTATGCCGTTTACAATCCGTTCATCGCCGCCTACCTCGACACCGAGCAGAAACAGGAGCACCCATATCAGTGCGTTGGTTATGCGTCCGAGAAACGGCATCTTTCGTCCGCGTAGCAGCCAGCCGAGACCGATGCCTGTAGCCATTATGAGAATTATGGTAAACATTGTTGAAAATTTAAAATTTAGAATTGAGAATTGAAAGTTGAGGAGAATTAGTGTTGAAAATTTCAATTCTCAATCCTAAATTCTCAATTATAAACTATAAACTATAAACTATAAACTAATCTGGTCGTTAGCATTTATCTCCATCAGAGGGACGGGATAGAATGAACGGGAATCGTCGTATCCGGCGCGTCCGGCAGCTTCGAGGGCGGACTTTGTCTTGCCCCATCTGCGAAGGTCGTACCATCTCCAGTTTTCAAGCGGGAACTCAATCATGCGTTCATGCTCGATCTGTGCGCGTACAGCATCCTGAGAACTACCCGTCATAGGGGGCATATCGCCATGCACGTCTCTCACCTTGTTGATGAGGCTGATTGCTTCCGGAGTGTTGCCCTGCTCGTTGAGAATCTCAGCCTGCATGAGCAGCACATTAGAATAACGCATCAACGGCACATTGATTGCACAATAGTTGGCTTCCAGACCAGCCATATCACCGGGGAGAAACTTGCGGAAGGCGGGTTTGTCGGCACCTTCAAACCAGTCGTTGTAGTCATAGCCATACATTCTTCCTGTTCCGTCGTTGAAATAGTCGCAATTCAAGAAGATTGTGTAGTATAGGCGGGAGTCATAGCGTCCGGTAGTGGCGGTCATACCCTCTTTCATGTATTCCTTCACCAGAGTTTCGGAAGGTAGGATCTCGTCCCATCCCCAAAGCTCGCTGCAACCGATCCAACGGTGGAACTGCGTGCGGTAGTTCGCACCATTTGCTGTGCTCATGGATGTCTGAAGCTCAAAGATGGATTCCTTGCAGTTCTTGTTGGAGCCGTCGAACATTGTGTTGAAATTCTTCTCCAGTTCGTAGCCCTTCACGTTGCTGAGAGCATCGGCAGCCTTTTTAAGCCATTCATTCTTTTGAGCCGGCTCCTCATACGCACGGGTAAGGCAAGCAAATCCGAGGTAAGAATAGGCTGCACCCTTAGTGGCACGTCCGAGATTATCGGAATTATGGCTTACCGGGAGTTCGGTGGCATCCTGAAGGTCGGCGATTATGAAGTCCCATGCAGTGGCTCTTTCTGAAAGGGGTGCGCTGAGATCCGCCTGATCGGTGATGAAATGGTCACGCACAATGATTTTATCCCAGTTGAGGATAAGTTTCAGGTGGTAGTATGCGCGCAGGAACTTACCTTCATTCACGATTTGCTTGCGGATAGTGGGATCTATCTTATCGTCGGGCATTCCGCCAACCTTGTCGATGACCTGGTTGGAGAAGCTGATTCCTCGATAGTTGTTGCTCCAATAGCTTGCAAACTGTGAGTTACCGTTGGTATATGTGAAGTTGTAGAGTTCCATCCAGTTGGGATAGTTGGGCACGTCGGCACCGATTTTTACCACATCCTCGCGGTATGCCTCCACGGGCCATTTCACTTCGGCAAACTCCCAAGTGTCGATGTAATATTCAAGCTGAGAATAAGCAGCTGCGAGACCTGCCTCTGCATCGCTTTGGTCGCGCCAGAAGCTTGAGGATGTCAGTTTGTCGGGACTCTCGAGAGTCAGGTAGTCCTCACAAGAGGAGAAGGAAGCCGCCATGAGGAGAAGGGCGGGAATCATTATCTTGGATTTCATGAGAATATTCAGATTTAATGGTTGTTAGAAAGATACCTGCGCTCCGATAGTAAAGCTGCGGGTGAAAGGATATATCAGTTTATCGATACCGGTGTTGAGCACGTTTGCACGAGAGAACTCCGGATCGACACCCTTGTAGGATGTGATTGTGAAAAGGTTGTCGGCACTGAAATAGAATCTCAGGTTCTCGATAAATGCCTTGCGTGTGATGTGGGCTGGAAGAGTGTAGCCGAGCTGAATCTGACGAAGACGCACGAAATTGCCGTTCTTCAGGAAGCGGTCGCTCTCCTTGAGGTTGCCGTTGGGGTCGTTGAAGATAGCACGCGGCACGTCGGTGTTGGTATTGGTCGGTGTCCAGGCATCAAGAGTGGAGGTCAGGAAGTTGGATCCTGCGTTCATGCTCTCATAGAAATACATGTTGCCGTTGTATAGCTTGTGTCCCCATGCACTTCCGATCACGCCGGAGAGGTCGAATCCTTTCCAAGCCACGTTGAAGTTGAGGTTAACCTCAAGTTTGGGAATACCGGAACCACATTCCACTTTGTCGGCGTCATCGATTACGCCGTCACCGTTCACGTCTACGAATTTCACGTCACCGGCATCAGCGAGAGGCTGGTAGCGGTCGCCGTTCTTGTTGACGTAGTTGCGGGCTTCCTCATCGCTCTGGAAGAGACCGTCGGTCTTGTAGAGATAGAAAGCACCGATCGGTTTGCCCACCATCGTCTGGGTCGGGAAGTGCTCTGTACCGAATTTAAGACCTTCGCCATATATCACCTGTCCTTCATCGGCAAGCTCAAGCACCTTGTTGCTCGTAGTCGCGAGGTTAAGACCGAAGCTGTAGTCCCATCCCGCCTTTGAATCCTGATAGTTGATTTCAAATTCCACGCCGGTGTTTCTCATCTTGCCTACGTTGAGGATCGGGTTGGCAAGACCTGCGGAGTAAGGTAGCACCTTATAGATGAGAAGGTCGGATGTCTTGTTGTAGTACCAGTTCAAGGAGCCGTTGAGGTGATTGTTAAACAGACCATAGTCTACGCCGATGTTGGTTGTCTCAGTTGTTTCCCATTTGAGCGAACGGTTTTCGAGAGTACGGGCGATACTTCCGGTCCAAGCATTGTCACCGTTGCCCTGCACGTATCCCTGATACTTGGTGTTGTAGGTGGATATGAGTGCGAGGAAGTCGTAGTATCCGAGAGCATTCTCATTGCCGAGCTTACCCCAGCTGCCACGGAGTTTAAGATTGCTGACAGCAATATCTTTCGGGAAGAACTCCTCTTCGGATATTCTCCAGCCGAGAGCGAATGATGGGAATGTACCCCAGCGGCTGTTGGAGCCGAATTTACTTGAACCGTCGCGGCGAACAGTTGCCTGGAAGAGATAACGGCTGTCGAAGTTATAGTTGACACGACCGAATATTGACACACGGCGATATTTCCAGTTGCTGCCGTCGCCGGAGAATGTGCCGCCCGTACCGGCACCTATAGTGGTGAAATTAGGATCAAGGAATCCACCGGGGATTTCGCTTGTGACGAGGTTGCCGTCCTCCACCTTGTAAGTCGTGGTCTTGCCGACAACACCGACAGAGTTCCAGGTGTATTTGCGAGCCATGATGGAGTGACCGAGCACAGCCTGCACGGAGTGCTTGCCGAAGTCCTTGTTGAAAGAGAGCACATTTTCCATCACCTGCTCCTCCCAATATGCCGAAGTCTCGTCATTTTCGGGATATTCCTGCACTGAGCGCACGTCAGCCACGTAGGCGGGGGTGTGATAATTGTCGCGTTCGTGTTCGCCACGGTAGGCGTAGCTGATCTTGTAGTTTAGCCAGGGTGTGAAATGCATTGTGATCGCAGCGTTGGCAGAAGTGTGGTAATAGCGGGCCTCCGACTGACGGAAATTATTATCAGCCATTACGTTTCTATTGTTAGGCAATCCGTTGAAGTCAGTGAGTCCGTAGCCATACTCACGAGTGTCGTCATAGATAGGCACGAGCGGAGATATGCCATACATCTCTTTGATCTGATACTGAGGCTGACGGCTCTTAGTGTATTTGAAAGCCATGTTAGCTTCAAAGTCAAAAATATATTTAGTGGCTGTGACTTTCATTCGTGCGTTGTCCTGACGATGGTCATTGCCGAGGAAGATTCCTTTGTCATTAGCGTGGTTGTAGCTGAGTGAGAATCGTGCGATGTCGCTTCCGCCGCGCACGCTCACCATATAGTTCTGTGAGAAACCGGTGCGGGTCATTGCGTCCTGCCAGTTGGTGTTGACTCCGGTGTTTTCGGTAATATATGCCGGGAGAGGAAGCAGAGAGTTGCTCCAGCTGTCGCCGCCATAGTTCGCCTTATGGTTTTCCACGTGGCTGTTCCAGTTGTCATACATCTGCTTGTGCACCTGCTTATATTCATCAGCATTAAGCATCTTAAGGCTGTTTGCCACCTCTGTCCAGCTGAGATAGGTGGAGAAGTCTACTTTCACTTCACCCTTCTTACCGCTTTTTGTTGTGATTAGCACCACACCGTTGGCGGCAACCGAACCGTAGATTGCAGCGGCGGCACCATCCTTCAGCACTTCAAGGCTCTGGATGTCCTGAGGATTGACTGCGTTGATATCACCGGGGAATCCGTCGATGATATAGAGCGGTTCATTATCTCCGAAAGTCTTGACGCCACGGATTTTTACCGATACACCGGCACCGGCATTACCACCCGACTTGGTGATGTTGACACCGGCTATTTTACCTTGAAGTGCCTCTGCCGGGTTAGTGGTGGTACGTTTTGCAAGGTCGCTTCCGTTGACACTTGAGATTGCACCGGTCATGTCGCTTTTCTTCATGGTTCCGTATCCTACTACGACCACTTCATCGAGCACTTGATTGTCTTCCTTGATTACAATGTCAAGATGCGTCTTATTCCCCACTTTGATTTCCTGTGGGACATAGCCGACGTATGATACAAGGATTATTGCATCCTTTGTAACGTTGATGGAGAAGTTGCCATCAAAATCGGTAGTGGTGCCGTTTGTGGTTCCCTTTTCCATTATGGTGGCTCCGATGATAGGCTCACCATTCTGTTCTGTCACCGTGCCGGTGACGGTCTGCTTTTGAGCCCAAGCCTGGATCGGAAGGGCGAGACAAAGAAGCAAGGTCAAGAGAGATAAGACCCGGTCTTTGAACTTAATTGTGGTAGTCATGATAGATAAAGGTTAGATGGATATTAAAAAATGTTTATGCCGCAAATATAATCCGCAAAACGAAATGTTCCAGGTCTATAAAACGAAGCGTATCATTCTATAAAACGAAGCGTATCCCAATTCACACTATCTACAAACATCAAAGAGGCGCAGACTTCAACAGTCCGCGCCTCTTTAATGCCGTTATATCATAGTTCTAATGTCATTCGAGCCATGAGTCAACCGTCCTTATGGCCTCATCGCGGTCCATATTGAACCTCGCCCACTCCGAGGCGTAGTCTGCGGCCTTGTCGTGGCCGGGGTTGGTGAGCGCGAGTATCTGGTGGGTCTTGATCGCGTCCTCCTCGGTCTGTGAGTACCTGCTGCGGATTACGCCGTTTATCAATGAGTCCCGGCTGTCGTCTGCGGCCTCTATCAGAGTGCCGCCGTCATCTTCCGGGCCGGTGTAGGCATAGGCGGTTACCGGCTTGAAGCCCTCGGGGGCGTCCGCCGGCACATGGTTCTCGATTTTCTCCTCGTTGAGATACACGAGGCAGCGGCCGCCGTCGTAGCGGCTGAACGTCATTCTTTCCAAATAGATTTTCCTGTTCATGTCTTCTGTTGTTTTTGCCGTCGCCCCGTGTGTCCGGGGGTCAGGTGAATTTGTAGAATTTCTTTCTCTGCTTGTTGATGAACTCCTTAATCACCGTGACAGTCGGAAGGTCGGCCGTCGAGAAGTCCTCCGTTGCCTGGTCTATCATGACCTTGGATCCTGAGAACGAGTAATACTCCCCGTCTTTCCATACGTAGGCCGGGCTTTCGGATTCGGGGTTGTCCACATGGTCTATGACCTTGTAGCGGATGGCGATGCGCTGCCTCGGGGAGCCGTCGTCATTCTTTTCAATAACCGAATCGTCTATCCTGTAGTCGAGCAGCAGTATCAGCTTTTCGTTCTCGTTTCCGTCCGGATAGCAGACGATGTCCTCGATGGACCTCTTCTGCTCCGGGGTCATGCCCTCGAACGGGGCCTTCTTGCGGCGGTTCTTTATGACCTTGCCGAGTCTTTTTTCCATATTGAGTGATTTTAGTAGATTCCGTGTGTCGGCGTGGGAGGCGAACCCCACCCTGCTCGCGCATTTGAGCCTTATGTCCCTTTCGGAATACCCCTTTTTCCGGAGCCTCGCGACCTGTCGGCAGAGGGCTTTCTTGTTGCGCTTGCGCAGCATCAGCCTGTCATGGTAGAAAACGTATCCGCACAAGTCGTTGCCCGTCCACATGGGGCGCACGTTCCAGCTCCGGTTTATCTGAAGGTGGTAGTCGCGGGCGAGTATGAGGACGGAGAGCTCGACCATCAGGTGCAGGAACGTCTTGTCGCGGTGCTTGATTACTATGTTGTCGGCGAAGCGGCTGTAATGCCTCAGCCCCTCGCGGACGTAGCCCTCGAACTTGCGGTTGAGATAGTCCACGCCTTTTGAAAGCTCGGCGGCCTGTTCCTCCGTCCGGCAGGTCAGCAGACAGTCGGAGACGTACCTCCCCTGCCAGTAGCGTAACTTGTCAATGTCGTCGGACAGCCCGAAGCAGCGGATTGCGAGCCTGTCAAAAGGCGCGAGGTACATTCCCGACAGTATCTGCGACAGCTTGACCCCGAGCACAAGCCCGGAGCTGAAGCTGTCGATGAACTCGTCGAGGAAGTGCAGGTGTACCGGGTCCTTTATCTTGGACCTGACCCGCTCCTTCATGATTGTGTGGTCTATGTTCTCGAAATAGTGGTGGACGTCGAGCTGCACAAAATAATATACCTCGTCCTGGCTGCACCGTCTCAGCTCCTCCATTTCCTGTCGGACGAAGAAGTGGGTGCCCCTGCCGGGAACACACGCCGGGCTGCGGTGATGGAACGTGTCCATGAGCCAGCGCTCCACCGGGAGCATGGCCGACCACTGTATGACATGGTCGCGGACTTTGGACTTGTGGACGATTCTGTGCTTGGGCTTGAACACCTCCTTCGGCTCATACCCGGAGGTGCGGTAGCTGCACGTCGCATACGCGCGGAGAAGTTCCGCGAGGTTCTCTTCGAGGTTTTCGGCGAAGCGGTCGATGTCGTGCCTCCCGTACTTGTTGGCCGAGTAGCCCCTGAAGCCTCTCTCAAAGTTCTCCGGCGTGGCGACGGCGGAGGAAATGTGGCCTTTCCTTTTCATGGTCCGGTGTCATTGGTGTCATTGTCGGTGTCTTGTCGGTTCTGTCTGCTTTTTTCCGGGTACTGCCGTCGGGGATTGCTTGCGCCAGGCCTACCGGCACTTCCTGTCATCGTTGTCTTTCACCTTGGGGTGCGGTCCCGTCCTGTTTTTTGACGGCGCGGGAGCTGACAGACTTGACCGCGCCATAAAGTTGAGGGGCGAGCCGTAGTTCGCATTGGACGTCGAGACACCATTGTTCACATTCAGGTACTCAAGCCCGGCATTGCCACCATTGTTCGCATTACCACCACGGGCAGGCACACGAAGCCCCGAAACGGCTCTCCAGGACGGCAACCGGGATTCCTTCCGGTTTCCGGATGCAAATTTAACTAATTTTGTCAATATGGAAAAATGTCAATGTGCTCTTTGGCGGTGTCTGCCGCCGGACGGCGCTATGCCGGTGGGGTCGGCGCGACGCGCCTCCGGGGTTCTTTGGGCTCCGCAGGGTTCCGAGGTGCGCCGGGTGTCATCCCCGCTCCCCTATGTACCCCTCAGCTTCCCGGAGTCCACTCAGGCAGCCAGGAAGGGCGTCGTGTCCCAGTTCTCTTCTGCTTCGCAGAGGGGCGAGCCGTAGACCGCATTGGACGCCGAGACACCATTGCTCACACTCAGGTACTCAAGCCCGGCATAGCCACCATAGTCCGCAATACCACCACGGGCAGGCACACGAAGCCCCGAAACGGCGTTGTCGTTGTAGTAGCCGTCGGCATAATAGGTCGAGATTGTAGCACCGGTGACGGTCGGCACGTGGCAGAGGTTCTGCATCGAGAGCTGCTTGTGATACTCCCATGTGCTCGCGGTTTTGGCCGCCGGCGTTGTGGCCACTTTCGTCAGACCAGACAGAGAGTTCATGGAGTAGGCGCTGTACAGCTTCGGCACGACGTATATGTCGGCCGCGCCGCCGGTGATCTTGTTGATGAGCGTGCCGCGCTCCCACCGACCCAGATAGCCGAAGAAGTTCTTCAGCCCGAAGAACACCGGCACCGGGGCCGTGTAGAGCGTCGCCCCGTCAGCGCCCTTGACGGCGTAGTTGACCGAGCCGCAGCCGTCGGCGAGGGAGACGCCGACATTCGTAGGCAGGAACGGAAGGTAGCCGAAGGTGTTGGGGTTGTCGGCTGCCGACGCGCTCCACCACGACCCGGCGCCGGTAACACCGTTGCCGAGGCCACCCTGCCAAAGCCCGTTGGCATCCTTGTTGGCGTTCACTGCGGACTGCACGTTCCTTGTCCCGAAGATGATGCGGAACAGGATGCCTATCGCGGCGGCGTGGGCGTACCAGTAGGCCTCCCACCCCTCCCCCTTCTTGCGGGCGTATTCGCCAAAGGTCGCAGCGTTGAGGCTTGTCGCAGCGCGGCCCAGCAGCGTCCTGAACGTGCCGTCCTTGGCCGTGTCGTTGTTGCCGCCGCGGTAGCGGACGCTGGTGTTGATGACGCTGCACAGCTCCAGGTTGGTGCGGTCGACCACGGCGACGCCAAGGGCCGACGTGCTCGCCACCGGGATGCGGTAGTTCAGCCTGCCGGGGATGGGCTTGAGGCTCGCCGCCTCGTAGTAGTAGCCGCCTTCGGTCCACCATGCGTAGTACCAGGCGGTTCCCCAGCCCCACATGTAGTCGCCCATCGACCCGTCGAGCTTCGCCGTCTCGCCGGTGGCGAACTTGTAGTGGTTCGTCGGGTCGAGCTTGCGCCGGCCGTGGTTGCGGTCAACGAGGTAGCACCCGAGGCCGAGCAGCGCAGGCAGGGAGCGCAGGTAGTCGATGTTGCCGACCGCCTCTCCGACGGGGCTGCTGTTGTTGATGTTCCATCGTCGGCAGGCGTAGCCCTCGTTGGTCACGAAGCTCAGGGGGATGAAGCCGAACTTCTTGCCGGACTTCGAGAAGCCGAGCACCATGTCCTCGGCACTGACGGACTGGAGATTGCCCAGCTCGTTTGCGAGATCTATCTTTTCCATTTTTTCTGTTTATTGGTTTGTACTGTGATTTTTTTCTAACTGTTTATGTCCTTCCATGTCCCGGAGACGAGCTTCTGCACGCCGTTGGCCCCGACCTTCAGCCCGTGGTTGCCGAACTTCACCTCGAGGCCCTTTCCCTTTGAGAAGAACAGGTACCTGGTCTCCCCCTGGTAGCAGAGGAAGCCGTCGCGCGCTATCTCGGTCTTGCCGCCGGAGAGAACGCCGGAGGTGACCCAGATGGCGGTGGCGTAGAACACTGTCTCTCCCCACCATTCCGAGACGGTTCCGGCCGCCGGAACGAGCCATGCGGATATGTCGATTTCATAGTTCCCGGCAACGAGGCCTGAGACCTCGTGGTCTCTCGCAGACTGCTCCTCAAGCTCCCACTCGGAGACCTTTGTCCGCGTGCTGCCGCTCACCCGGTAGAGTCTCGCCGTGCCTTTGGCGGTTCCCCGGAAGCTGCCGCTGCGCGTGTTGTAGCCAACGTCGAAGCGCCCGAACTCGACCTTGGTCACTGCTGAGTCAAGTTTGAAGCTGACCTTGCAGGAAAGCGTCGTGTCCTCGGTGTAGCTGCCGTCGTCGCGGTTCTCGCTTATCTCCCCGGGGCGCCGGGCGGTGCCGCTGTGGTAGCCGAACCTGGTCATCTCGACATCGGTCGTGCAGTCTCGGTCCGTGCTCATCATGGTGAACTCATGGGAGCGGGTCTCGAATGCCTTTGTAACGTCTGTGACGTTCCCGATGCCGAGCCGGACGGTCTCCACGCCGTCGACAAGGCCCACGAGGTCGTTGCCGCGTATCGCCAGCGCGCCTATGCGCCCGCTGTCGGCGTTGATGTTCCCGGTGATGTCGGCCTTGCGGCACCTCAGAGCGCCGGTCAGGAAGTTGATCACGATGTTGGGGTCGAACAGTCCTCCGGCATCGGTCGGTATGTCGTAGCCCCCGCTGTAGTTGACCTCCTTCCCGTTCTTCCTCCCGTATTGCGAGAACATGAACTCGTCGTAGAACACGGCCTTGCCGATAAGCCCCAGGCGCGCCATCAGCAGCTCGGCATAGACCGCACGGAAGAACTCCATGTGCAGCCACGTGGAGTCGGTGCCGTTGGCGGCGTAGTCGGCCTTGGGCGACACTCCCTTGACAGTCACGCTCTTGTTCATGACGTAGTATTCCCCTTCCTGGAGGACGAAGGGCGCCACGAGGTCGGTGGCGGTGTAGCTTATGGCCGGGTCGTACTCCCCGTACGGTACCGGAAGCCGCCCGTTCCTGCCCCTCTCCCCGGGCTTGCCGCTATCGACAACCGGTATGGTCAGGGTGTCGACAAGAACGTCATTCCTGTAAAGGTAGAATTCCACCGCAATGTCCACGTCACCGACAGTGACGGTATTCCCGCACGTATAATGGGTCGCGACGGTAATTAAGGTCTTGCGCCTGCGCGCGACCTTTGTGACGACACCGGAGGCCGCTGTCGCCGCGCCGTTCCCTGCCTGGCTGAGAGCCGTGCAGGAAACGGTGGCCGGGGTGCAGTTCCCGAACGCGTCGCGCACGACCTGCGTCACGCTCCCCTTGAGCCAGTAGCGCACTGCGTCGGCTCCGGGATTGCCGTCGGAAACCGTCCTGACCGTTATCTTCCTGTTTTCGGTCTTTCCGCCATACGTCACCGAGAAGGGAAGCGCCCTGCCGGGCGTGGAGCCGGCCGCGGACATGATGTTGATGTCGACGGCGTTCGCCCCTGCTCTAACCGAGTACCACGCCAGGCCGTCCTCTATGACGGTGAGCGAGGCAGGAACCGAGCAGGCGAAGGCCGTGTTCGGAACGTCCGTGTCCCCGTCCGTGACCGTCACCCGGACGGCCGAGGTCTGCACGGCTGTGCTTTTCTTGAACAGGACCGTCTCCGGCGAGACGGTCACGCGCACCGCGTCCTTCCCGTTCCTGGGCACCGGTATGAGTGTGTCTGTGGCTGATACGCTTTTCATCTTTCCGGGGCTTTATGACTTCGTGGCTATAATGTGGACGTTCAGGCCGCCCTTCTCCATGACCTCCGCGCCGGTGACGGTCAGGCTCGTGCCGGTGGCGGTCTTTACGGTGTTGCCGTTGTGGTCGCGCAGGGTGAATGTGAACGACCATCCCGTCTGAACGGCGCGGCTGCTGCGGGCCAGGACGCTCGGGCGGTAGACCACCGTGTCGCCCTCCTTGACCATGTTCGAGGGGGTGCTGCGCCCGATGTTGATGTAGAAGGGGTCGTGGGTGTCGCTCACCTGTATCCCCTTGCGGTGCGTCACTGAGTTGTGGACCACGCTGGCGAAGTATTCCTCGGTGCCCTCCACCGCCGGGTCGTAGAGCTTGAGCGTCCTGTTGCCGTTGCTCAGCTCGGTGACCCCGGCGGTGTGGGTCACGGCCACGAGTCCTGCCGCCGTCGCGCGCAGCCAGCTCCATGCGCCGGACGCCTGGACGGTGGCGCCGCTGTCCTGGAGCGACGCGGTAAGTACGAGGTACTCGCTGTCGTTGTCTATCACCGTGTCGTTCACGCCGTCCTCGTTGACGCAGTTGATCAGGATGTCGAAAAGGTTGCCGACGCTCTCCTTCACCCCGATGTCGCCGTGGCACGTAACCTCCATGCCGTTGAAGGTGCCCTTGAAGTAGATCACCGCGTCGTTGAGGCTCCCGGCGGACGCGAGGTTGCCGATTATCTTCAGCGCCGGGTAGGTCTTGTTGTTGACGGTGTAGGTGGTCTTCTGGAACTTCGTGGCGAACTTCGCGGCCACGGCACCGCCGGGGGCGGCGAGTATCTGCGCCGAGGCGGAGCCGGGGTCGTTGAGGTACCACATGAAGCTGTTCATGTCGGGCAGCACGAAGCTGCCGAGGTTGCTCGAATAGCAGGCAGGGTACAGCGTGGGCTGGTTGGCCGCCTTGGTGTAGTCGGGGGTGCACTGGCCGGTGGAGGGGTTGAAATACTGGGTCTTCCCCACACCCGCCGGGAGGACGAAGTTCATGCCGGGCACTATGGTGTCGCCGTCAACGATCGCCTCGAGGGTGTCTATCGCGCTTATGTCCATATTCTGTCGTTTTTAAATGTGGAATATTTCTTTTGCCTCATCGGGCGATAACTCCTCCGCGCCCTCGTCAAGAGCCTTGTCGATGCCGTAGATGGCGAGGTCGCGGCCGGAGAGCAGCACACGGCCCGCGCCGTCGTGCGTCCTTAGTTCCGTGAGGTTCAGTTCCGTGGCTATCGCCTCCGGAACCGAGAATAGTCTTGGTCTGCTCATGTGGTTATTGGTTTTAGGGTTTCGGTATGCTTATGCACATCACCTTGCCGTTGACCTGCACCGCCCTGCCGCCTATGGTGCAGACTCGCAGCGCCGTCCGCTCCCTGACCTCGCAGCCGAACACCGCGAGCACGTTGGGGTCCCTGACGGCTATCCCGGCGCCGACGACGGCCTTCTCGCCGTAGCCTATCACCTTTTCGGGCGCGCCTTTCTCGTTGGTGGTGAAGATGTGCGTTATGTCGAAGTAGTCCTCGGGGCGTGTCACCTGCCCCCTCGGGGTGTCGATGACAGCGCGGGCCTCGATCTCGCGGGTGTCATGGCGCACGAACTTGCCGCGCGTCAGCATCTCCCGCTCGTCCCACTGGCCGTAGTAGCGGTAGGCCTTGGTCATGGCCGACACGACCCTCGACGGGGCGGACTTGTGGTGCGCCTCAAGCCTTATGGCCTCGCGGTCGATGTAGCGGCGGTCGATGACGAGCGCCTTGGTGCCCTGCCCGGAGACGTAGAAGGGGTCGTCGGCCCCTATCGCCCGCCATGTGAGGGTGGCTCTTTCAAGCACCTGCCACGAATAGACGGCCTTGGCGTCCGGAACCGGGTCGGAGCCGTTGCGGAACGTGGCCGTTATGGTGCGCAGGGCCTGGTTCTTGAACGGGCTGATGGCCATCTTCTGGGCCGCGTCGATCTCGAGGCTGAGGTTCAGCTCCACGTTCTGCACGGTGGTCAGCGTGACCTGCTGCGACTTGCGGATGGTCTTCTGCGTGCGCGGGTCTATGTAGCCGCAGGTGAAGTACAGGGACAGGGGCGACGACGGCTCGACGTTGCGCCGCACCGTAAGCTCCCCGTAGGCCCCGAGGCTGAAGCCGGAGGTGCTCTCGGTTATCCTCGTGCCTTTGTCGTCTGTGCCGATGTACCACCGGGTGTCTATAAGACCCGTGGTGTGGTCGCCGTCGGCGAGCACGTGGTCGGGGTCCTTGACCGCCAGCCGGGGGCGCAGCGCCAGGGGGAACAGCGTCCTGTCGGGGTCGAACAGGCCGTCGGCGTTCTTCGTCTGCTCCAGGCCTCCCCCGATGATGTCCATGTAGAGCGACACCGATAGGGGCGTGTTGATGATGTATGCCGTTGCTGTCTTCATGTCTTTTATTTTTTGAGTGAGAATGTCGTTTCAAATGTCTTTGGCTGAGGCGCCGCCCCGTCGAGTATCGAGACCTTGACGCGGAACACGACCTGCCGTGCCTCGTGCCAGTTGGACGGCATGTCCGCCGGGGTGATGTCCACCGTCATGAAGTTCGACGAGTGCTCTATGTTCCAGAGCAGGTCCTCGCCGGGGAGGCCGCTTTCCCGGGTCCACTCCACCTGCGAGGCGTCGACGCTTATGTCCATCTCCCCGTGCCGCAGGACGAAGCCGAGCTGCGTGCACTCCTGCCCGAAGCGGAAGAACCTCCCGTTGGAGCTTGTCACGGCGAGGGTGAAGCTGGAGTCGCCGACGATGCAGGCCCATTCGAGGTTGTTGTACCGGGGTTCGAGGCCGACCGTCGCGGCCGGGGCCACGCAGCGCCAGCAGCAGCCCGCGTGCCACGCCTGGTGCTGTATGTACCGCCCGCTATCCGGGTCCTTCCCTTTGATGTAGGCCGCCGCGCGGTCCCATTTGCCGACATCGACTATCTCATAGACGGGGTTCCCCTTGTAGTCGACGCGCAGAAGGTCCTGGATTATCGCGCCCCTGGCGAAGAGGTAGGGGTGGTCGTAGTTTATCGGCAGGCCGTTGAACAGGCTCAGGTTCTTGGGGCGGCCGAGCGAGAGGTAGTAGTTGGGTTCCTCAAGGATCGGCTTGGTCACGCCTTCAAGGTACATTATGCACCCCTCGCGACTCGATATGTACCAGCAGCTCTGGCGGTCCTTGTCCACCGCGTTGCCCCTGCGGTTTATGATCATCCCCTTCACGGGGGCGAAGTTCTTCCCGGCGGGCACCTCCGGGTCGGGATAGGTCACGACTGTCAGCGTGTTGGCGCTCGCGTTGACTGACACCGGGCGGAACCAGGAGGTGAAATGGCTGCCGTCGGCAAGCAGCGTGTTGACCGAGCCGTATATGACGTCGTGCTCTCTGAAGGCGTGGAAGTCGAAGTCCCACCGCTTTCGCATGGTCAGCACGTAGGTGTCCGGGGCGGTCTGCTCCACCTTCTCCACCGTGCCGGACTCGGAGAACACGAAATCGCTCTCGACGGCGCTGAGGCGGTTGAAGATAAGCTCCATCACCTTCATGTAGGTGCGAACCTCTATGCTCTCCACCTGCGCGTTGCCCCGGTCATCGACACCGGCGCCCATGCCGGCGAGCATGGAGTTGACGAATGTTCCGACCTCGAGCCCTCCCTTTGCCTTCAGCAGTCCTTCCGAGACAAGCCCCTTCAGGAAGGTTATAAGTCCTTTGGCCGTGTCGTCGGCCTTGCGGCTCAAGGCACGCTCGGCTATCTCGGCCACGGTGCGCAGGGCGCTCAGCAGGTTGCTGTCGGTCAGCTTCGTCAGGTCGCCTGTCTTTATTATGTCGGGAAGGGCCGACATGGAGGCAAGTCCCTTTGCATAGTTCATGACGGAGCTGATGCTGTCGGCCACCTTGTCCATTGCCGTCCGGCTAAGTGCGTCCCCTATCTCGATGTCCATCTGCGAGGGGAGGTTGACCTTCCGCGTCACCTTGGTTATGCGGCTGTCGCGGTACCCGGACTCCGGAAAGTATTCCGCGCTCTCGAGACGCACCCGGCGCCCTATGTAGAGGTCGGCGCCGGTCTGTTCCACCCACACATGGTCGGTGGGGGCCTTGAATACCGCTATGTCTATGGCGTGTTCGGAATTGAAGGCATCGACGGCGTCCTTGAACTCCTGCTCGGCAAGCGCGTAGTATTCGTCCGGCATCCTTATGTTCCAGAGTATGTAGCGGTCTCCCGCCTTCGGGACGAGCGTGTCGTTGGGGAGCTGGGTGTCATCATCCGGGAATATCGTGATTATCTCGAACTCCCCTGTGGAGCTGTTGTAATTTGTCTCAAAATAGTATGTCCCGTTGTCGTCGTTCCCAAGTCCGGCAAGCTCGCTCCCTTCCTGGAAGCTCACACGCTTGACAAGGCCCGCGATCTCATAGTCATTGGGGTTGAACGGCAGGTCGCTGTCCTTGAAATAGTATATGGTGAAGTCCTTGCCGTCGTCGCCTTTTCTGGTCTCGGAGCGCACGGAGCTGACGGTGCCTGTCCTTCGCGGGTATATGTCCGCGAAGGCGGCTGTCTCGTAGTGGTCCACACGCCCGTATTTCTCGGCGTTGACCTCGACATATTTCTGTCCGCCGGGAAGCTGCAGCCTGCTGTGGCCGTAGCGCGACGAGTCGATGTTGCGGCGGCTGCCCACCGGGTAGAGCCTGGTGTAGAACTTGACATTCCGCGCCGTTCCCGGGTCTATCGACACGAGGCCGTTGTCGTATCCGAGCGTCAGGGGCTCGCCGCGCTCGCAGCGGCAGATGTTGACGGTCTGCCCATCGAACCAGTATTCCGCCCCGGTTTTTTCCGCTATCTCGCGAAGGGCCTCGTCGCAGTATTTTCCCTCGTAGTCGATGACGATGTTCTCCGTGCCGGAAACCTCGCCCACCTTCCAGTCGGCGCCGCCGCCCATGCCGGCGTTTATGCATCTCACGACCAGGGCGGCGTGCTCCCTCGCGGGGGCGGTCAGGGTGAACACCGGCTCCTGCGCGCCGTCGGTGTCGTTCAGGACCAGCAGGTTCTTTATCCTGCTCTCGATCCCGTAGAGCTTGAGGTCGTAGGCCCACTCGAGGGTGGACTTCTGCCTCGGGCGGTACCGCTCGGCCAGCCGGTAGGTCTCGCCGAGGAACTCGGCCATGTCATCCACGTCGAGCGCCACATACTCCGGCAGGGTGAACGAAAGGGTCAGGACGTTGTCGCCCTGGATCTCCTTCGCCTGGGTGGAGCTGTCGCCCGGCGAGAGCACGGCCTTCACCGCGCCGTCTTTTCCGTATATCGTTATTGCCATGTCTGAACGGTGTTGGAATGTGGTTAGAATGTCGGTTCGGGTTCCTTGAATGTCACCTTGAAGCGCCCCGCGTGGACGCCTTCGTTCCAAAGGTAGGTGAGCGGTCTGTAGCCGGGGCAGCTGACATAGAACATCCGCATGGTCATGTCCAGCGATGGGAACGAGAATGTCAGCCACCCTCCGTCACCCTGCTTGAGCATGGTGATGAAGGCGCGGTATCTCGACAGCCATTCCCTCCTTGTCGGGGCGAATATGGCGAAATGCAGCGTGACCTCGCGCTCCTGGTTCCTGACCTCGAGGGTGTCGGAGTATTTCACTCCGTCGCGCTCGCGTATGTCCACGCCGACATGCGCCTTGGCCGTGGAGGGCGTCATTATGGCCGTGAGGTTCTCCCTGCCCCCCTTCTTTTTCTCGGTCAGAAACGCGCCGTACTCTTTCCAGATGTCGGCCCCGTTGATTGTCACAAGTCCTTCGAGTGCTTCCATTGCCTATATCTTTATTCCGTCCCGCATTATCTTCTCAATCATGTCCCTTATCTCAGCCACGCCCGCGGCGCTCGACCCGGTGTTCTCGGCGATCCGCGCGAGGTATCCCTCGGCGATATTCATTTTCTCCGCCACGTTCTCGACCGTCGAGTCAATCTCCGAAACGTGCATCAGCACGCCCGTGAACACTCCCTCGAGCTTCGTTCCCTGGTCCTGGGTCATGGCCGTGTAGGTTCCGGCACGCCCGTTCTGGGAGTGTCCCTCCCCGCCGCGGATGTCTATCCCGGCCTCGCCGAGCATCCCGGCGACGGTCTCCATCAACCCCTCCAGCGTCGGGAAGCTGCTTCCATAGCGGTCTATGAGTCCGCCGGTGAGCTTTGCCACCTCGCCCATCAGCTCCGTCTCGGCCAGCTTCCCTTCGGCGTACTTCTCATACACGGCTGCGATGTCGTCGCTGAAGGTTCCCACCACCTTCTCGATGACGATTGTCCGCAGCATGTCAGAGACTATGTCCCGGAACGTTTCAGAGGCATATTCCCTGAAGGAGTCGAGGGCGTCCTTCCCGCTGTCCAGCCAGTCCCACAGGCTGTCGACAAGGTTATCGACGAGAGGCTCGTACATCGAGCTGACGTACTCGCGCAGGTTCCGCAGGTACTCGTCATATTTTTCCCGCAGTTCAATCAGCGCCTCGAGGGTTTCGCGGGTCTGCCCCACGAGCTTGTCGCCGTAGTTGTCGAGTATGGACTTGGCGAGTTCTTTGTCTATAAGGCCCTTGTCGTCGAACAGTTCGCCGAGGCCGTTGTTGCGGGCCCAGGTGACAAGATCCTCGGTCTTCTGTGAGTGACCGCCTATGCCGGTGCCGAGGAAGCCGCTGCTCTTCTTCCGGGTCTCGATGCGCAGGTTGTTGACGGCGGCTGTGGTCCCCTCGTCATATCCTCCCTGCCCCCACAGGTCGCGCCATTCGTCCCACCATGACAGTGCCGAAAGATTCCCCATGACCCAGTTGAAGGCTCCGGTGAGCCAGCCGCCCCCGCTCTGGTTGCGGTATATGGCCTGGGCCTCGGACGCTTTCTTGACATAGGTGGCATAAACCTCGTCGTGGTGCTCGCGCCAGTCCTTGAGGTTCCGCAAGCCGTCCTCGGCAAACCATGAGTCCTCTTCCTGCCGCGCCTCAAGCACTGCGAGCCTGTACTGGCTGACTGCATCCGTAAGGGCGTTTATCTCCCTGACCTTCTCGGCGTAGGCCTCGTATTCCTTGAATGCCTTATTGCTGCCGAGCTCGCTGATCTTCTGCAAGAGCTGCACGGCTGTGGACACGATAGTCAGTATGATAGATGCCTTTTCGACTGCCGAAACTGCCTCTACTCCGACCTTCTGCACCGTGGCGATTCCATTGATTGTGTCAGTGATAAAGGTGCCGACATCGAATATCAGACCAATTATCTCTCCGGCAGTCCCTCCAATAGCCTCGCCTACGCCCTTTATGGCCTCGGCAAGCTGGGATACCTTGTCGCGGGCCTCCTTTTCGGCCTTGACAAAGTTGTTGCTCGCCTTGGTGTGCCTGTCCTTGGCCTCGGTATATTTTTTCATGGCATCCCCCATGCTGAGATAGGTCGCCACTATAACGGGCTTGCCGCTGGCATCGAAACCCTCGGATTTCAGTCCGGTGAACACCTTTCCGCCATTGGTCACGGTGTCAAGCTGCCTCTTTGCAGCCGCGAGCTCGCGGTTGGCCGAGGTCAGTTCCTCCGCCCGCTTTGACAGATTCCCGAACGGGTCCCTGCTGTCAATCTCCTCCATCAGAGAGCGGATGGTGTCGGTGTATTCGCGAAGGTCCTGCGGGTCGAGCGCGGAGGAAGCCGCGCTCTTGGCTTTCTCGAACTGCTTCAACAGCTCCTGCAACGTCTCTGTCGAGGTGTCGCGCAGATCCTCGAACGCGCGGACATATTCCGGCGACCGGCGCAGGACCTCGAAGTCGTGGTTCGCAAGCTCGCGGCCCCTGGACTTTACCGCCTCCGCTATCGAGCGGTCGTAGACAGCCATGGCTGCCTCGTCGCCGGCTGCCTCGGCCTGCAACCGGCCCTGGCGCAGTCCCTCGATGTCCTCGTTGTGCCTGCGCTCTATCTCGAGGCGCTTGTCGGCGTATGACTGGTACTGGTCGGCCAGTTCTTTGTACAGCCTCGAAGTCGCTGCCTTGTATATGGATTCGTTGAGTTCGTCGGAGCGTTCAATCTCCGACCGCTGGCCGTCAGTAAGCCCGTCGGGGCCAAGACCTGTCATTCCGGCTTTGGCGTTCTGAGTCCGCCAGTCGCTACGCTGCTTGTCGGCAGCTGCTTTTCTCGCCTTGTATTCTTCCCGGATCTGGCGGATCTTCTTCTGAAGTCCCTCCTCCATCACCTCGACCTCAGCCTCGTCATTCTCCTGCTGCAGCGCGACAAGTTCGAGCCCGAGTTTGCGGCGCTGCTCTTTCATGCGGTCTTCCTCGCGATGCTGCTGCTCGCGCTTCTTCACCGCGGATTCGGCATCCTTGTCGGTGCCGGGACTGACCTTGTCATATTCCTTCTTGGCTGCATCGACTGCCTCCTTGAGTTTTTTCGCCTTCTCCTCGAATTCGGACTTGGTCATGGAGCCCGAGGTTTTCCCTATGAATTCGTTGTACTCCTTGAGGGCCTTCTCGTACTCCCTTCTGGCAGATGCGGCCCACGTCGCCGGGTTCCCCTTGTCGGACTCCCGGCGGTTCTGTTCCGCGCGCAGCTTGTTCAACTGGTACTGCAGCTCCTCGCGGGTATATGTGCCCTCTGTGGCGGCATTTCCTTTTAACGCGCCGTACTTCTTCTCTTGGAGTTCCATCTGCGCCAGCAGCTCCTCGCGGGCCTTTACCTGCGCCGCAAGGGTCTCGTTGCTTATTCCTGTCAGGTTCGCGAAGTAGGCGTTGACCTCCTCCTTGCGTACGGCGGCGGAAAGGTTCCTTCTCTTGCCGAGAAGGTTCTTCAGCTCTGTATCCTCCGCAGATGACAGGCCGCCTGTGCGATGGCTGTATGTTCCCCATGTGGATGATGACGTCACATAGCGCCCGGTCGCCTTCTTTGCCTCGAGCTCGGCTATGCGCCTCTCCACGGCATCGAGCTCGTTCTGCGGGTTCGTGATGGACCTGCCGCTCTCGAGGGCTGCTATCTCCTCCTTGATCTGTTTGATGTTTTTAAGTTTCTCGTACTCGGTGTCATACTTGGCGAAAATGTCCGGGTACTTCATCTCGAGCCTGTTCAGGGCCTCGCGCCGGGTGTCGGTCGATACGGCCTCGTTGCCGGCAATGGAGCAGAGTTCTTCTATTTTATGGCGGTGTTCCTCCTCTGCCTCGATGGTCTTCTGTTTCTGTGCCCGGTAGTCCTCTTCGGCCTCCCTAAGCCGTTCGGTCTCAGTCTTCATGGAGACGAGAGCCACGGCGCATCCGGCGAGCAGCGTGGCCACGAGGACGTAGGGGTTGGAGAGCATGGTGGCATTGAGCATTTTCTGTGCCTTCTCCACGAGCAGCAGCCAGTTGTAATGCAGAGCCTCGGCTGCCGTGGCCCACCCCTTCATGGCGGTGACGGTCATCAGCGCGGTGCGGTAAACGCCGTAAGTGGCGGCTACGCCGAGCAGTATGCGCCCGAAACGCTCATAATGCTCTATCATGTACGACACGTCGGAAAGTGTGCCGCTGATGATTCCCTGCGACTTCTGTCCGATTTCGTTGAACATCATCTGAATGGCATCCTCAATGTTGGAGATCTGTCCGGCGATGGTCTTTGACTGCGCCTCCATGAGACCTCCGAACTTGCCGCCTTCGTCGGTCAGGCTCTCGATGACCTTCTGCACCTCGGGGAATCCCACTTTGCCTGCTTCCACGAGTTCCTTGACCCTGCTCTCGGCCACGCCGAACTGTTTGGCGAGCTCACCAAGCATCGGTATGCCGCGCCCGGTGAACTGATTGAGGTCCTGGGTGTATAGGCGACCCTGCGCCATCGTGGTGCCGTAGAGATACACGAGGTCGTTCAGCGGCACGGACAGGCCGGCGGCGATGTCGCCCAGCCTCACGAGCGTGCCGTTGACTTTCTCCGCCTCAAGACCGTAGGCGAGAAGCTGTTTCGCACCGCCGGCCACGTCCTCGAGTCCGAAGGGGGTCGTGGCAGCCGTCCTGACGAGCTGCTGCATGAGCGCGTCGGCTTTGGAGGCGCTCCCGAGCATTGTGCGGAATGCGACCTCCAGCTGCTGTAACTCGCCGCGCACCGACGCTATCTTCGACACGAGTTCCTTCATGGCGAATGCACCGGCAAGCCTCTTGACAGTCTTATCCATGGACGAGGTCGCCTTGTCGAGCTCCTCCATCTCGCGCTTCGCCTTCCGGGTCTCGGCTGTAAGCTCTGAAACGCCGCCCCGGGCGCTCCTGGCCCCCGGGGTGACGCGGTCGTTCAGTATTATTTCTATCCTTACGGGCTGCATGTCATTTTTCGAGTTGGCTTCTGAAGAATCCCGCTATCTCTCCGGCCTCTTCCTCGGCGGTCCTGCCGGGCACGGCCTCTTTCGCCTTGCGGCGCACATAGCGGGGCGCGTCGCTCAGCATCATGATCAGGGTCTGGTAGTTCACGCCGGTGAGTATGTAGTCCACGCTCCAGCCTGTGGCGCCGGCTATCTGCCACACAAACCCGAAGAGGCTATGGGAGCCTTCGTATGAGGCTCTTAACTCCCCTTCCTTCTTTGGCTCGTCCTCGGCTTCATCGGGTTCGTCCGCTCCGCCGATCTGATAATAGGTATAAAAGGGTCTGTGCCCATCAGCGACACGAACCTGCGCATCGCCCCGAGCAGGTGCTCGTTGCTCATCCAGTGCCGCACCGCCCATGTCACGGGCCGCAGAAGGATCCGGCGCTTAAGTTCGCCACGGCATATCGTCAGCGCGATCATGCGGGCTATCTTCAGGCCGTGCTCCGCGAGGAAGCGCATCTCCTGCTCCTTGGTGAACTCCCACATCTGCCGGCTGGTGACGCCCATGGAGAGATAGATCCTCGCTATCCGTATCTGCCCGTCGAGGCACGGGCGGCGCATCGTGGCGCGTATCTCCACCGGCTTTTTCCTGAAGGGGAGGCGGAGGCTCTTCAGCGGCACGGACACTCCCGCGTCGAGAAGGGCGTCCGCCCCCTCCATCTCTATGTGCCGGATTGTGGCTTCGTCCATGGCTTATCCTTCGGGCTGTGCGGCCTGTTCGCCGGACGTGGATTTCTTTGGCAGCAGCCACCCGTCCTTTTCAGTCCATTCGGCGGGGAGGCTCGATGTCTCGAACACGCCGTAAGGGGGTATTCCGGCGGTGGCCGGCATGGACAGTTTCAGCTCGACCTCGATCTTCGCGGTCTCGGTCAGCGACAGCTTGCCGGCAAGGTCGGAGAGCAGCGTGGCGTTGGGAATGAGGACTGACTGCCCGGACACGAGGGAGATTTCCCACGGCCCTTCCAGAACGAGGGCCGCGTCGGGAGCCGTCCAGCCCACCGTCTTGTCGCCTGATTTGTGCAGGTCGCCGCCGAGCAGCTGTCTGAGACTGTCAAAGTTGAGCTGTATCATGTCGAACTTGGGCGAGATCTTGCCGTTGGACTGCGGTATGACGAGCACGGCCGCGCCGGGCACCTGCTCGGCCTCGATTTCGGCGGCCTCGGGCTTGACGCCGCCCATGTCGAAAGAGTTCTTGGCTATATAGCCCACGGGGGCTCCCTTGTATTTCACGGCTCCGATGCCGTACATGAAGTCTTTGTTCATTTTTGGTCCTTTTTGAATATTCTGAATATTGTTGTAAATGACGCGCCTGCAGCGATTCCTGTCGCGAGAAGATATAGCTTATCGAAAAGGGAACTGTCGCGCCGTCCCTCCTCGGCCCGGTTTAGTTCATCCTGTTTCTGCTCAAGGGCGTTGCGGGCGGTGTGGTAGAGCGCCTCGTAATATTCCACCTGACGCTGCAGGGAGTCGCAGGTGCCGGTGATATAGATTATGCCGCCTTGATGGGTGGCCTCTACATGGGCGCGGTCCTTGCTCTCGCGGTAGGCGGCTCCTTCGGGCAGCTTAAGGAGGCTGTCCACGGATATCGCCAGGCTCACCCGGCTCTCCGGCACCGGAAGCGTAGTTATCGTTCTGGTCGCTGACGCGGTAGTGTCGCTCTTCGCGAAGGTCGAAGATGTCTGCTCCTGCTGCGTCTGTGTCTTTTTGGTTGTCGCGCAGCTTGAAAAGCACAGGGCAATAGTCAGAATGACGACAACCGGAAGCAGCCTCGACAGCCTTGCGCAGCCGGGCCATTTCTCTCTTGGTAGAGGCCATCTCTTTCTTTGTGGCCTGAAGGTCCTCTCGTGTTGCATTGAGTTCTTCTTTTAAGGGTTTGACGATGTTCTCCACCAGAATCCGTGTAGCGTTCTCGGTGTTGGTGATGCGCACGGTCTCTGCGTCAGCCTTTGCCTTCTCCGCATCGGCGTTGGCCTTGCGCACAGTGGCTTTCATGGTGGCCACTGCCACCACGAGCCCCACAAGGCCGGTGCCGAGAAGAATGTTTAGGATTTCGCTGAAATTCATAGCTAACGAGCGTAAACGGATGCTTGCATTTGCTTACCGAGTGACGCATGAATTGCGCCTGGCGAGCGACATCGCTGTGTTTGGTTTGATTGGTTGTTACTGGTATATGCCTATTGACCTGAGCCATTTCTGCACGTCGAAACTCGGGCAGGCCTTGGCCGCGACCTCGTTGTGGCCGATGATGCGGACCTCGGGGAAGCGGCGGTGAAAGTCTTTCACGTATGCCTCCATAGCCTTGAGCTGCGCCGGCGTCCTGGTGTCCCTGGGATTCATCGAGCTGTCGCAGCCGCCGGCATAGACGACATGACGGCTGACGGAGTTGTAGCCCCTGGCGCCGTTGGTGATTTCCCACGGATCCACGTTGGCGTCCTCGTTGTTGTCGACGAGCCGCTCGACTTTGCCGTCAAGATGGATGATGTCGGTATAGCCGACCTGCTTCCATCCTCGGCCGCCGGCCGACACCGGGGAGAGGTGCATGCGCCGGATGTCGGCGGCAGTCACCTCGCGCCATTCGGGTGTCGCGGTGCAGTGCAGTACGAGATACTTCAACCGGGCCATCGCTTATTCAGTGGCTGCCGCCTTTTTGGTGAACTTGGGCGTGGCACGGAAATCGGCCACGATGAATTCCTCACCGAAGGCGATGTTGGTGTCGGCCTTCATGAGCAGCTTGAAGAAGTACAGCTCCGATGCCGGCGCATACTTGTCGATCTGAATTACCGACTCGTCGTTCTGGAGGTTGACAGCGGCGAAGAAGTTGCCGTCGGCATCCTGGGAACTGAGGGTGGCGACGATGAGCCCTTCGGGCCATGCTGCCACGGTCTCGATGGTGATGCCTTTGTAGCGCTTGCGGTTGACTTCGGTCTCGCTGGCGTTCTTGGCCTCGCGCTCGGTCAGCTCGTCGTCGTACTTGTCGAAGTCCTCGACGCTCATGATGATGCGCAGCGAGGGGTTTGAGCGCATGGCCTTGGGGATGGCGGCGCGTACAGCCTTGAGCTTCTTGAGCATAGTGTCGGCCTTCGACACGTCGACACATTTGTAGTCGGCGGCTTTGGCCGCCTGTGTGAGGATGCCGTTCATGAGCTTGGTGTCATCCCCGTCCTCGACGTATTCGCCGTTGACGTAGTGGTCACCGAGTTCAAACTGCACCTGCTTGGACAGGGCGTCGAGAAGGGCGTTCTGCGCTTCAGGAGGGAGCTGGGCGAACACGAGGTTGCCTTTGGGCTGCCATTTGCGCCAGATCTGCTCAAAGGCCCGGGGATTGAACAGGGTGAAGGCCATGAAGTCGTGGGGCTCGAGCGTCTGCTCAGACCAGTTGAAGTCGCCCTTGCTGTCCTCGATAACGGGATTCTCCTTGCGTTTCTGGAGCATGCGGCCCACCTTCAGACGGGGAATGCTGATTTTCTTTTCCACGCCGGGAATGACGTGGATCAGGCCTTTCTCCACAAGCTCGTTGCTCGTGGTGGCGACGGTAAGGATTCTCTCGAGTACCTCGCCGTTGTAATTGGTGTTGTCTACTTTGATTGCCATGTCTGTATGGGGTTGTGGTGTTACTTCTTGAGCCTGTTGCGGATTTCATCCATGCGAAGTTCCCACGGGCCTTTCTTTGGGAGCTCGTCGTTCTCGGGTTCGGTCTGCAGTGTGGCACTGAGTTTCTGCGCCGGAGCGATGGAGTCGAGGGTGGCGTTGAGGGTTTCGATGCCCACTGTCTTGCCGAGGTCAAGGAAGTGCTGCTTTTTCTCCGCCGGAATCTTTTTGGCGGCTATGGCGCCGTCGACTGCGGCGGTGATCTGCTCGAGCTTGAGCTGCTCATTTTCCCTGCGGATATTCTCCGCCTCGTCGCCGGCAGTCTTGAGCGCGGCGAGTTTCGCGTTGACGGCTGCCTCGTCAGCCGTTTCCGGCAGGCCTAACTGTAAGGCGAGTGCTTTTAGTTCCATTTGCGGTTCGTTGTTTGTTGGTTTATGGTTCAGCCTCGGGAGGGGGCAGTCGCCGCCCTCGCTCAGCGTTATTAACTGTCCGTCCTTGTGAAGCCGGATGGCGTCGTTGTTGGCCCCGATATCGACGAGCGATACCTCTATCAGCCTGGCCTTGGTGACGGTGGCGTAGCGCTGCCCGGGCAGCAGGTGCCTGCGGTCCTCGCTTGTCTCGATTATCTCGAAGCCGATGCTCACCATCCGAAGAGACCCGAACTCCCACTGCTTTTTGCACTGGCATGACAGTTCGGTGGCCTCGTCAAAGGCGAGCTCGCCGGTGATCTCTCCCTTCTCTTTCTTTATCTCCTTTATAAGTCCGATGGCCTTGCCTCGGTTGTGCATGTAGAGGAGTATGGGGTTGCGCTCATATTGGGATATGTCCACGCCGTCGGTCAGGACGCGGTACCCGTAGCTGTTGAGCGTGTCGTTTGTCAGTCTTACTCTGTTGCCCATTGCGGTCGTGTGATTGTTTGCGGCGCAAAGTTGGCCACACGCCCGCCAATCTCCAAAAAAGTGTGCAACGGTTGCACACTTCTATGCAACGGTTGCACACTTTTTTGCCCGGCCTCCCTTTTTCAGCCACCTTTGCCCCATAATTCATTATCGCATCCCCGTATGACTAAAGCTGAACTTGAAAAAAAGAGAGACCTGGCGCGCACCCTGTATCTTTCGGGAAAGGAGCAGACCGAGATAGCAGAGATGGTCGGCGTGTCAAGGGTCACGATATCGAAATGGTGCGCGGCCGACGGATGGAAGGAGACCCGCGCGGCAAAGACCATCACGCGCCCGGAGCTTATCAAGAAGCTGCTCCTGGCGACTAACACGCTGCTCGACAAGGTCAACGAATCGGGCGACCTCGCGCTTATCGACAGCCTCGGCGACAAGCTCTCGAAACTGACCGCCGCCATCGACAAGCTCGACAAGTCACAGGCTAACGTCGTGGCTGCCATAGAGGTGTTCACCGCATTCTCCAAATATCTTGAATTCCGCTCCAGGACCGACCCGGAGGTGACCCTCGAGTTCATCAAGAAGGTCAACAAGCTCCAGGACGGATTCCTGATCGAGTCATTCAACAAGGGGGCACTCGTGGAATATGGCGACTAAGCTGACAAAGGAGCAGAGGGAGGCCTTCGAGCAGTGGAAGGAGCACTGCCGGGAGGTTCAGGCTCTGACGGCCGAATCGCTGTCGGTCGTCAAGGAATCCCCCGTAGAGAAGGAGCGGCGCATCAGGCGGCTGCTTTCCAACTATGACGAGTTCTGCGAGTATTACTTCGCCCACTTCCTCACCCTGCGCGACAAGGCCACCGGCGAGGTCGTCCGCATGATCCACAACGCCCCGTTCCACACCAGGGCGGCGCTCAAGATAAGGAACACGCCTAATCTTAAGGCGGTGTTCAAGTGGCCGCGCGGCCATGCCAAGTCAACACACATCGGCGTGTTCATCCCCCTGTGGCTTATATTCCAGCCTAAGAGCCTCGTCAGTTTTATGATTACAGTCGGCAAGTCGCAGGACAGCGCCAACCGTCTGATAGGCGACATACAGGCTGAGCTGGAATACAACCAGAAGATCATCGCGGACTTCGGAGAGCAGAAGAACCTCGGGCTTTGGCTCCAGGGGGAGTTCAAGACCAAGGGGGGAACCAAGTTCCTCGCCGTGGGCCGCGGACAGTCTCCCCGCGGCCTCCGTGACCGTGAGGCCCGCCCGGACTATATCGTCATCGACGACCTTGACGATGACGAGCTCTGCCGCAACGAGAAGCGCGTCAAGGAACTCACCGATTGGGTGAAGGAGGCACTCTTCGGCGCGCTCGATGTCGGACGTGGCAGATTCATAATGGTCGGGAACCTTATATCCAAGACCTCGGTGCTTGCCAATATCGCCGCCTCCAAAGGCGTCCATGTGTCCGAGGTCAAGGCCGTCGACCGTGACGGCAATCCTGTATGGGCTGAAAAATGGACTAAGGAGGAGGCGGAGTCCGTCAGGGATTTCATGGGATACCGGGCATGGGAAAAGGAGATGATGCACAACCCGATTACGGACGGAACCATCTTCCGCCATGAGTGGATCCGCTTCAAGCGTATGCCGAAACTCGAGAAGTACGATATGCTCGTGTGCTACACAGACCCGTCGTTCAAATCGACAACGGCCAACGACTACAAGGCCTGCCGGCTGTGGGGCAAGATCGGGACCGAGCTGCACCTTATCGACTGCTATGTCCGGCAGGGCACGGTGTCGGAGATGGTGCGCTGGCAGTATGACCTATATGAGCGCACGCGAGACCGCGTGGCTATCACCTTCTTGATGGAGGCCAATTTCATGCAGGACATAATCCTTGACGAGTTTGCTGCCGAGGGTAATATCCGGGGTTACCAGTTGCCCATTCTGCCCGACACCCGCAAGAAGCCGGAGAAGGTGCAGCGCATCGAGGCGGTGTCGCCGCTGTGGGAGCGCGGCTTCGTGTTCTACAACGAGGCCCTGAAGGAGTCCCCGGACATGGAGGTCGGCATCGAGCAGACCCTCGCGCTCGAGCGGGGCTCCCGCGCGCATGATGACGCGCCCGATGCCGACGAGGGCGCAATCTGGTACCTGCAGCGCAGCTCTCGTCAGGAAGTTTTCAAACCGGTGGCGGTTCCGCGCCGCTCGCCTAAAAATATATGGTAGCATGTTTATCGACAATGAAGATTACAGGGTGGTGATAGGCGATGCGGCCCTGAAGGTCGTGTCGCAGTCTTCGCCTGAGAATATAGCCAATGCCGAGGCGGAGGCCATCGAGGAAATTTCGGGCTATCTGCGCCCTGTCTATGACACCGGCGCGATATTCGCCGCGACCGGCGGTGACCGCAACCGGCTGATTGTGATGTACACCGCCGACATCGTCCTGTACCACCTCACTGCCTCGCAGCCGCAGAAGATGGGCAGCGAGATTCGCAAGGAGCGCTATGAGCGCGCTGTCAGATGGCTCGAGGGCGTGCAGGCCGGCAGGATTGTCCCCGACCTTCCTCTTGTCGTGTCCGGTGACGGCAGCTCCGGATTCGGCATTTCCTATCATTCACTCCCCAAACTGAGACACGACTGGTGACAATGGGACGCAGACAGAACAGACCGAAACTGGGCCGGGCGCAGAAGGATGCCCGGTCAAGGATACAGAAGCAGTCATCCGTTATCCTGGAGCTGCACCGCTATGCGGAGTTTTTCTCAAAAAACGACATCGAGGACTGGCGCCGGGCATGGCAGAGCGCGATAGATCCGCGCCACCCATCCCGGCAGAAGCTCTACGACATCTATCGCGACGCCATGACCGACTCGCACCTCTCGGGCTGCATACAGCAGCGCGTGGGCTTTGTCATGTCGCGCTCGTTCAAGCTCGTGAATGAGGACGGCGACCAGGTCGAGGCAGCGGAGCACCTGTTCGACCAGTCGTGGTTCAAGGACCTGTGCCGGCTTTGCCTGGAGTCGATATGGTACGGCCACTCGCTCATCGAGCTTGGCGATGTCGTCACCGACGGCGACGGCCATCCCGCATTCTCCGGCGTGTCGCTCATTCCCCGCAAGCATGTGATTCCGGAAAAAGGCCGTGTGGTGCGGCGCGCGGGCATGAACTGGGAGACCGGCATCGAGTTCCGGGAGCGGCCGTGGAGCGACTGGCTTATCGAGGCCGGACGTCCCGACGACCTCGGGCTGCTGCTCAAGGCCGCACTCCACACAATTCCCAAGAGGCACGCTATGACGTTCTGGGACTGCTTCGCGGAAATCTTCGGAATGCCCTGGCGCATCGCCCGCACTTCCACCCGCGACCCGAAGGAGTTCCAGCGTCTGCAGGACATGATCTACAACGGCGGAGCAGGCCAGGGTATGGTCGCCGGCATGGAGACGGAGATCCAGTTCGTGGAATCCGGTAAGGGCGACGCCTTCAACGTCTATGACAGGCGCATCGACCGGGCCAATTCTGAAATGTCCAAACTGGTCATCGGCCAGACCATGACCATCGAGGACGGCTCGTCGCTCTCGCAGTCGCAGACACACCTGCAGGTGTTCATGAACCTGGTGGAGTCCGACCGGGACTTCCTGCGCGACATCGTCAACAACCGGCTGATTCCGCTCATGGTCCTGCACGGGTTCCCTGTAAAGGGTCTGCGCTTCGAGTGGGACGACGCGGTGGACTACACCCCGGAGCAGCAGGTGGCATACGAGACGATGATCGCCGACCGCTACGAGGTTGATCCGTCGTATTTCGCCGACAAGTACAATATGCCTGTCGGCCCGCGGCGCAATCCCCTGGCGCTCCCTCCGGCCGGGAAGTCCGACGGGTCCGAAAAGTCTGAGAAGTCTGACGATGACAATACTGCAGAGGATGGCAAGGAGAAAAAACATTTTTTCGATTAGGCCCCTCTGACTACGAGGGGCTGCACCGACGCTATGCCTCGCTGATTGACGGAATGGAGATTAAGAAACTCGCATCGCCCGGCGATGACGTGCGCAGGCGCCTGTCCTCGCTCTTCAACGGCATGATGAGGTCGCTCTTCAACGAGAAAGGCTCGGAGTTCCGTGTCGAGCTTGTGGCCGACCCGGCGGTGCAGGAGTTTGTCGGCGCCCATGCCTCGGCTCTCGACTCGGCGTTTGAGAAGGTGGAGATGTCGGAGGCCATGCGCCGGAGGCTAACGCGCTCCAATTATATATTCTCCGGCATGAAGGCGTTCCATGAGCTGCACGAGGCGTTCCCCTCGCTTCTTGATGAGAACGGCGACAGAAAGCCGTTTGAACGGTTTTTGAATGATGTTCAAAGCATCGACAAGACGTATAACGCCAACTATCTCCGGGCTGAGTATAACTTCGTGGCGGCGTCCGCAGAGATGGCCGGGAGGTGGGAGCAGTTCATGGCCGACGGCGACCGTTATTATCTCCAGTACCGAACCCAGCGTGATAACAAGGTGCGCCCGGAACACGCCGCCCTCGACGGGGTGACATTACCTATAACTGACTCATTTTGGGAGGAGTATTTCCCGCCGAATGGATGGTCCTGTCGTTGTTCGACGGTACAGGTCCGAAAGTCGAAGTACCCGGCCACTGACCATGACGAGGCGATGCGCCTCGGCGACGAGGCCCTGCAGCGCGACACAAAAGGGATGTTCCGGTTCAACGCCGGAAAGGAGGGGAAGACCGTCCCGGACTACAACCCCTACACCGTCAGCCGGTGCCGGAACTGCGACATAGCCAAGGGTGACAAAGGAGGCAAGCTCGCCCGGTCTTTCGTGCCGGACAACGAGGTCTGCAAGGCGTGTGTCCTTATCAGGAACTCCAGACGCTGCGCCAATAAAGAACTTTACGACCGACTGAAATCCGACCCTGATTACCTTGACGTGGCCATGGATGACAAAACCGGCGGGGTTAAGGGTATTCACAGAGGCCACATCGTCCATTCATCAGACAAGGAGAATACATTCTTCGCTGAGAAACTGACTTCAACCGACCTTGAACTGCTTTGCCAGGATATATTGTTCCGAAAGGGTCATTCCTGTATCCTGGAAAATGAAACCCAACTTGATGCTTCCGGCCTGCAGTTGCCACAGTTGGACACGCTGACCGATGGGGAATATATCGATATCCGCGCCATTACTGAGAACGGCAAGAACACCATACGCAACGCCCTTAATTCCAAAAAGAAGCAACTGAAGAATTTCAACAGGAAGACCGGGGCGGACTGTCATTCCGTGATCCTGTATTTCCATGACCCGGACATGTTCGATGAAGGCCAAATTATAAACCAATTAGGGCAGACTCTTAAATCTGTCATCTGTGTCTTCAAGAATGGAACGATACGCAATATCACAAAATAAGCCGACTCGAAAGTCAGCTTATGACCCAGGCGACGGTGAAGTTCCCTCGCCTTCTTAGGCTATCGCAAAATTATTAATTATTTTCCAGACACAAAAGTTTATGGACAAGAAAAATATAAATATTCGTCAGAAAATGTTTCAAGAGGGCAAAAAGTTATTCATCCATTGCCTGATGGTGAGAATTTACACCGAAACCCACTGTCATGGATGCGTCTCCTTTGACAAAATTAGGGACATCATAGGGGAAAGGATATATGATGGGGTATTTGCTCCCGGCTTCTTTGATTACCTCCGGCTTGCTGCGTTGTTTGCCGTAACCGCATTTCGCCCTGACAAGTGGCATCGATCCGTTATTTTGGATCAACCGGTAAAACCTGCTAAAAAAGAATAGATCCAATGTCTTCTATGACCTGAAATACCATTGTCCATCCGGGGGCGGGCACAAAAAAATGCCCCCGGCCTGTTATTTAGACGTCTCACTTTCTAAAAACAAATAGCACCACTGTGCAGCCGCCGAGGGCATTATGCCATCCCTGGCTGCACAGTGGCGCTGTTTTTAATAAGTGAGACACTGCAAAATTAATAAATTTTCCTGACATGACTGTATTTGAGATTCTGAAATTTAACAGGGAGATGCTTGAAAGACTCGGGCGAATGGGTGTGAGGCTCGACGACACCCGCTATATTGATCTCTTCTCGGAGTTCTGCGACATGGTGAACTCCGGCGACAAGGTCTCCTATGCCGTGGCCGTCCTCGCGGACCGATACGGAGTAAGCGAGCGAAAGGTTTACAGCCTTCTCCGGCACTTCCGTACTGACTGCAGCCACGATGCATTGTGATTGCCGTTCTCGATGGCGGGGGAACAGTCCCCTGTGCCTACCTTTGCGCCATCACCAACAATCAACAGAAATGGCACGAAACAAATATCATCAAATTCTTGCCCGGATTCTTGACACAGGCAAGCACCAGATCAACAAGAAGGGCAACATCACTTACCTTATCAACGAGCAGCTCTCGCTTTCCCCGGCAGACCTGCTTGAAATTTTCGAGGGGCACGGACTGGCCCGCCGCAAGCTCCGCTCGGAACTGCGCCTCTTCATGCGCGGCGAGCGCTCGGTGGAGAAGTACCGCGAGGCCGGAATAAACTGGTGGGACTACTGCGGCTCAATCCTGGTCAACTCCTACCCCACCTACTTCGAGAAGCTGCCGCCGCTGCTCGCCCGGATAAACTCGGAGCGTCGCCCCTCCAAGAACTATGTGCTGTTCCTCGGCGCTACCGAGGCCGAGAGCAACCAGGCTCCGTGCCTCTCGCTCGTGCAGTTCCAGATCGAGGACGGGGAACTTGTCGTGTCGGCCTATCAGCGCAGCTCCGATGCCAACCTCGGGCTGCCGGCCGACATATACCACCTCTACCTCATGGCCCGGCACATCGACTTCCCCCTCAAGTCAATCACGCTGTTCCTGGGCAACGTGCACGTGTACGACAACAATATCGAGAACACACGCCGCCTCCTTGTAGGAGAGGACAGCGTAAAATTCGAGCTGAACGTATGAGCCGCCTTTATCTGTCCGCTCCCCTGCCCTTTGTGGGGCAGAAGCGCATGTTCGCAAAGCACTTCATCGAAGTGATAAAGCAATATCCCGCCGGAACTGTGTTCGTCGATCTTTTCGGTGGCTCCGGGCTGCTGTCGCATATCACCAAGCATATACACCCCGCCTCCCGGGTAATATACAACGATTTTGACAACTACCGCCGGCGCATCGAGGAGATTCCGCGTACCAACGCCCTGCTCGACCGTATCCGTCCCATTGCCTCGCGGTTCCCGCGCCACAAGCCCGTGACCGGCGAGGCGAGGGAGGAAATTTTCAGGCTGCTCGAGCAGGAGGAGCGCGAGACAGGCTATCTCGACTTCATCACGCTGTCGTCATCGCTGATGTTCTCGATGAAGTACAAGATGAGCATCCCTGAAATGCGCAGGGAAACGCTCTACAACAATGTCCGCAAAACCGGCTATGCCGAATGCCCTGACTATCTTGCCGGACTGGAGATAGAGTCGTGCGACTACCGGGAGCTGTTTGAGCGCTTCAGGAACATGCCCGGCGTGGTGTTCCTGGTCGACCCTCCCTATCTGTCAACCGAGGTCGGCACTTACCGCATGTCATGGCGTCTCGCCGACTACCTCGATGTGCTGTCTGTGCTCTCCGGCCATGACTTCGTTTATTTCACCTCCGACAAGTCCTCTCTCGTGGAGCTGTGCGAGTGGATGGGGCGCAACCCGTCGCTCGGAAACCCATTCGAGCGCTGCCGGCGCAGGGAGTTTGACGCGACCATGAACTACAATGCCCGCTACACGGACATAATGCTCTTCACCGAGCTGGGCAATGCCCCGGAGGAGGCCGTCTGAGGCCGCTTCCGCGCCCATATATCGCCGAGAGAGCCGCAACCCGATAAAGGATGCGGCTCTCTCTTTTCTTTGCGACACGGAGCGTTTATGGGACCTTATTTCAGATGTCGGAATCCAACGCAGGTATAGGTCTCTATATTCTCCACGATATCCTCGTGATTGTGGTTGGTGGCGGAACTGTCGATGTCGAATTCCATGAACGATTCTCCCTCCAGTCCGGCAAGCAGCTCATTAATCCTGTTGAGCAGCCGGAACTCGCCGATGCCTTTCTGCTCCACCCAGTCGGTCACCACATGGAGGTTGATCAGCGGCTGTGCCCGGTATTCGACTCCCGGCACAATGGCGTGCCACTTGAAGGGCACGAACTCGATGAACACTGCCGGACGCTCCCATGCGACCTCCTGTTCGATAAACTCGACATTATGGTTCCATAGGTCTATGTGCCTTATCGCACGAGGATAAATATCATCATCCATGTCTGCCTCGTCCGGGCGTTCATAATATTCTCCGGCTGCATTGACGCACAATGCCTCGAGCCTATTCTTGATTGCGTTATATATTTCCTCTCTCATTTCTTATTAATTTTATCGGTGACTGACTGGGAGAAGCGGAAGACTGTGTAGCACTCCGTATGCGGAAAGGGAATCTTATCACATACTAAGCGACAGCGGTCTTTGGTAAACCCCATGCAATAGTCTTGAAAATCGCAACTTTCATTACATAGCCCATGCCCACTCTCGGTAATAGCATCAACTTCTTCCGCGGTCAGATCTACTGCTTCATAAAATTTCCCATCCAGCACTAAGCCGTTGAGGGGTTTGTCATTTTCTCTCATTTAATATTGAAATCTATATTGTTGATGTACTCGTTAAGGTTCTCCTCGATGATTTCTCTCACTGCCGCCTCCACCTCCGGCGATTTACCCAGGAACTTGCGCTGCGGGATCTTGATTGTCGCCCCGACCTTCATCAAGGCCATCGCCTTCCAGAAGTCGGCCTCGCTTGTAAGTTGCCGGTTCTTTTTGTCCTGCCTCAACGTGCCGTCCTTGCGGCGGCCGAAGGAGCCGGTGACGGAGTAGTATTTGTACCAGAAGAAACGCTTCATCCTGGCGGTCACCTTGATCTCGCCCCCCTCGTTGTGGATGGAGGCGTAGGGAAGGTCGCTGAAGAACACGATGCTGCTCTCCCTGATCTCGCTCCGGACGCTCCGGCGGAGGGCGCCGGTGTCAACAAGTATGTGGCCGCCCGGACGTGTCGGACTTTTGCGCCTGGCCCACGACTGGCTGAAGAAGGCCTCGCGCTCGAAATTCCGGTCGAACTCGTCGCCGAGCTCCACCTTGATGTCGCGTAATATGCTCCTGAAGATGGCGCGTGTCTGCCAGTCAATGTCATTCATCCGTATCTTCTTTTTCGGGGTTTTCGTCTGCAAAGTCAAACAGGCTCGGCATGTCGGACGCCACGACCGGGGTTTCAAGCCCTGCCGTGGCGTTCATGATGTTGTAGAAAGTGCGCTCGCTGATCCAATAGGCCGGATATATGTACCTGCGCCATATCTCCCGGTTGCTCAGTCCGCTCCTGGCGTACCGGTCATATATCCGGTTTATGTCCTCGACGCGCTTTCTGTAGGACATGCCGCGCTTGTCTGCCATTGCTGTCACATGGTTTTAACCTGTATCTGTCTGTAAGGTCTGATGTCGAGTGTCGTCACGCTGCTCACCGTGACCCGGCCGCTGCCCTCGCACTGCGGACACGGGACCGAGTGTCTCCGGGGCGCGTCGGTCTGCTGTATCCCGGTGCCGTGACATTCCTTGCACACCGCGATCCGGGGCGGTCTCTTGATTTCTTTTTCCATTTTCATCAGGTTTTAATCAACATCGGTCATGCCAAGGGGTATGTAGCACCATGCGCCCTTGTCGTTCTTGTAATGGGCGCGGATGAACTTCTTGGAGACGGTCGGCTGGTATGCCTCCTCGATGATTTTCACACCCTCGAGGAACTGCTCGCTGCCGCTGTCCTCGGCCATCTTGCGGAGCTGAAGCACCCTGCTGGCCTTGATGTTGCCCTGCCCGTCGCGGCTCAGAAGGCGCAGCACGGCGTTGACGAGGGCTTTGGTGGCATCGTCTTTAGCAAGGCTCTCGATATAGCCTTTGACCATTGCGATACCGTCCTCCACGGTGTCACGGTAGCCGTCGATGGTGTTCACCCCGAGGATGACGCGCAGCGTGCTGTCGGAGTTGGTGAACGTGTGGCTGTTCTGGCCGTCGCGGGCCACGCCGGTGATTTCCGACTTCATGCCGAGGATGGTCTCGAAGTTGCCGAATATGGCCTCCTTGACCTGCTTGATCCGCTCGCTCAGCTCGCGGAGCTGCGGAATGGTGGCGGCGATTTCCTCATCGACCATGTCGGCGTACTGCTTGCGCTGCTCCTTGCGCTCCTGCTCGCGGCGCTTCTTCTCTTTCTCGGCCTTGAAAGCCTCGAATTCCTGACGCTCTTCGGCTGTCATTTCTACTTTTTCTGTCATATCTGTCTCTTTTATAGTGATTATATGATCCTTATCCCTCATTAAAGATACTCTCCAGCTCTTCGCCGTATTCGAGGCGGTCGGCCTCGAATGTCGCCCATTCCGCGATTTCCCGCATAAGGGAGATGTATTCGGCTCCGTCGGCATCGGAGGTGTGGAGCTGAATGTAGTTCTTGATCTGTTCTACTGTCTTTTTCATTTCAGTTATAGCTTGTCATGCCGGGGCCGGCAAGGTTTATGAGATATGTTATGCGTTGCTGCGGGGTTTCAGGGCCTTGCGCCGGTTCCGCCTTCCTGCGCTGCCATCCCTTGCGCTTTATCGAGCGGAGCCTGGTGGCCAGTTCCATAAGCTCGTCAATCGAGAGCTGCCCGAAGGCTTTGCCGGCAATTCGCGGATGGCGGCAGAAGTCGTTTATCTGCGCCCAGTCGGTCGTATCGATCTCGAGCTCCTGCATCAGCTTGAGGGCTATGCTCCGCCGACGCTTCAGCTCGTCCCTTGTGCCGTTCATTCCCTCGATGGCTACGCAGAGGTCGGTGTACTCCTTCCGCGTCATTTCCTTGAGGGAGTCGGTGCGCCCGGCGGTGTACTGCAACACGAACTGACGCTTTGCCTCGTCCGGCTCCCCATGAATGGTGAGCTTGTGGAAGGCGGAGTAGAACCGCCCGAAGTTAGTTACCTGCTGTCCCATGTCAGTGTGTGCAGGTTTTATTGGCCAGTCTTATGATGACGTTGCCCTGATACTGCTCCAGCCACATTCTCGCCTCGTCGAGCTTAGTCTTTACCAAGGCTGTCTCTCGATTGGCCTCCATGTCGGCTACATATTTCCCTGCATCTGAAATCAGGCTCATTGCAGAGGCCACAAGGCGCTCCAGCTCACTTAGTTTCGTCACATCAGTTTCCATTCTTTTCTCTGTTTAGTTTACTCAATCGGTTTCTTTCCTTGAGGACTACGGTCCAGTTGCAATAGCTGCAGCACCGGCCTTCCTCCTTGATCGGCCACGGGTCGTTGCCGTACTCCGTGACATCTTTGCCGCAGATGCAGCATTTAAATTTTGTCTCACTCATTGTCTTATTTTATATTCGGTTTCCAGTCTATCGTCACCAGTGCGATGACCTCGCCGGTGCCCTCGCAGTCGGGACAGACGCTCTCCGGAAGACCGCGCCCGCCGTAAAACCAACCTTTGCCTCCACAATAGGGGCAGGTCATCGGCCGTGAGCAGAACCCCTCCTTGCAGATGCGTCCTTCCGGCTCAAGTATTATCATTTCTTTTTTCTTGCTCATTTATCCGAGATTGTTTGAGGTTCTTAAAATGCCTTCTTCCCACACCACGTAGTAGCTGCCGGGATCTTCGGTAAACCTGCCTTGGCAAAATGCCTTGTAGCCCACTACCCGGACCTTCAGACCGGATATGTAGCGGAGACGGACTGCTGCCTTGCCCATCGGCTGTCCCTTATGCTCCTGGGAGATGAAGATGAAGCTCTTTGCCGGGAAGCGGTCGATGAGTTGCTTTGTCTGGTCGTATGACCATCCGGCCACCTGAAAGCTATCGACAATTACGAAGTGCGGACTCTTGGGCTTGGCGAGCCTCTCCACAAGCTCATCGTAAGTATCGCTTGTGGCGACCCGGAACCGTCCCTGCACCTCGCCCATCTTGAACCGCTCGACACGCTCCTTGAATGACTGGCTCACCCCCTCCTCGTAGGAACAGTAAAGCACCATTCCGTATCTGCATAGTTCCTTGGCGAGCTGCATCACAAAACTACTCTTGCCGGAGGCAGAGGCACCGCTGACAAACCATGCCTCGTTGGTGGTCGGGAAGCCGAAAGGCCGGCTCCACCGCTCGCCCCACGGCAGGGTCTTGTAGGTCTTGGCAAGAACCTCTTTCGGACTGTATGCTCGCTTGGCCATCGTCACTTCTTCTCTTGGGTCTTTTTCAGTTCATCAATAAGAGCTGTTGCTGCCACTACGGAAGTCATTGCAAGCGAACGATAATTAGGGTCATACATCGCACCCTTATCGATTGCGCCTTTAGTTATAGCCCCAATCATGACTGCCATTACTTCCTTGGCAATCTCATAGCGACGCTGTTCCCAGTCAATCTCGCCATTTTGGAGACGCTTGCCCATTCTGATGACGGTCTCCATATATTGTTTCTCAAGTACGCTTACCATTATCATTGTCTTTTAAGTTTTTCGATTTCAGTGTAAACCCGGCGAAGTCCGCCGCCGGTCTTCCGGGCTATCTCCCCGGCATCGACACCTTCCGGGGCATTGAGCTTTGCCACAATCCTGGCCTGTTCTATGAGGAACTTGGTTCGCTCCTTGCTGTCGTCCGGGGTGACCTTGCTGTAGCGGTCTCCGTAGCGGCTGAGCATCTCTGTGTAGCCGACCTTCTTGCACTCGATGGAACGGTTGATCTTCTCCTTGAGTCCGTCGGCGCCCATCATATACCATGCGCAGCAACGCTCGGTGGCGTTCCACAAGGCCTTCAGCTCAAGGAAGGCTTCATACTGGAGGTCGCCGGCCTCGTCGAGTATGATGAGGGGGCTGTCGATGGAGCGGAGGTAAAACACAAGGTCTTCGTAAACATCGGCATAGCGGCCTTTGCTGTCAACACCGAATTCCCCGGCTATCTTGCGCACGAGCTTCAGCTTGGTCTTGACCTGCGAGCAGTCTATGTAGATGGCGTTGGCGTGGGTCTTGACGTAGTGCCGGGCGGTGAAGGTCTTGCCGATGTTGGGCAGGTCGCAGAGGATTGCACTGATACCGCTCGACTGGCAGGCCTCCAACTGGGCCGTGATGAACTGGAAGGTCGGGGTCTTGGCCACCTTCCACTCTATCTCTCCCCGAAGGCTGACCCCGAGTTTCCGGGCTATGCTTATCCAGTTGGCATCGCTCAGGACACGGTCGGTCTGTCCGTTCTTGATCGCGCTGTAAACCGAGGTCGTGATGCCCAGGGAGGCGGAGTGTTTCGCGTCGCTCGGATAGTTGGCGCGGTTCGCCCTGATTGCGGCGAGGATTCTGTTCTTTACGTCTGTTGTAATCATATTCTAACAGTGTTATAATTTCATTCTATAAGTCTTGCAAGGCTCGGGCCGCGTAGTCTTCACTGAGGCCGTATTCTTGCGTCTCTCGCGTTTCAGGCTCGGGAACGGCCACTTCTTCCACCTCGACCGTCTGAGGTCGTGTGTCGCGCTCTGTCACGCCCACGCGCCCGATGGCGTTGTCTTCTACATATTTGTTGAAGCGGCTGATCTTTTTGCGCTGCTCTACGAAGATTTTCTCGTCCCTCTCGGTCTGCTCGGCGCGGGCGGTATTGAAGGTCCCGATATTCTCAAGGCGGTCGATATACATGTCGCCCTGGTAGATGAACATATCGGTGATCTTGCCCTCCTCGTCGGTGAGGTAGTAGGCCTCGACCTTGTAGTCATTGGGGGCAAGAAGCTCGATGGCCTCGGTCTTGCTGAGCCACCAGTCCTCACCGGCCACCCGGCAGTATGAGTTTCGCCGTATGGTGGTGCCGACCTTCTCGCCTACATGCCGGGCGATTGTCGCCTTGTCGAGCGGATGCAGCATGGGATTGATATTGGCGACAAGCACGTCCCATCGTGTCATGCCTTTGTACTTCTTCTGGTTGGGGTGCAGGGCATGGTTGTATTCGTAGATGTCGCGCATATCGTCGGCGATCAATTCGTCCCAGGTGTAATATTCCTTCTCTTCATAGGTGTTGTTGAACTCGTCGAATACCTTGTTGCTTTCGGTGCGGTACTGTCGGCTCTTGGCATAGAACCTCCCGATTCCCACATGGTTCTTATGCTCTATGCTTACCTTCTTCGAGCGGTTCCTGTGCTCGGCATGTTTCTCCTGGGAGTTCATGGGGGCGCAGAACCGCACGAAGGGGAACATCACACCGGCACGGAGGAAGGAGTCGCGCCACTGGCTCATGAGGTGGTTCTCAACCTCTACCTCGGCGGGGCAGCCCCAGCCCTGCCGGTCAAGCAGCCGAAACATATTCCGGAACATGTCAACCACAAGGTCCACGTTCTTTGCCCGGTTGTAGGCGTAGCCTATACAGCAGTCGCTCGCCACATCGTAGGCGTAATACGCTTTCGGCCGTTGTCTGCTGTCCTTCAGCTTGCGCGGAAGGTCGCGGTCGTCGAATGACACCTTTGACAATGAGAATTCCGGCCTGTGGCGGTGCATGTGCGGCATGACCTCGTGCATGAAGGCGGTGTAGCTCATGGTCGCCTTGTCGATGAGCATCCTGTTTTTGGGCTTGTTGAGATAGTTCGTGATTGTGGCCTCGCTCAGCACCATCGGCTCACCGTTCTTGTCGGTAAAATCGTCCGGATTGAACATCTCGCCGGTTTCCGGATCATAGACATCGAGTTCGCCGGTCACGAAAGAGTTGTAAAGCTCGAGCACGTTGGTGTTCCAGGGTTTGTTGGGTAGTATGGCAATGCCCAGTATCAGACGCTCTGTCCTGTAGTCAACCTTCCTGGCGCACTGGTTCCCGAACTTGCCGCTGATAAGGCAGGGATATCCGTTGGCCTTGTATTCGTTGACCTTCTTGCGGAACCGCAGTGTCGAGGCCGGGAGGGTGTGCCCGAAGTGCTTGCGCAGAACCTCGATGGTCGCCGCCATCATGGTCCAGTCATACTTCCCTCCGAAGAGTTTCTGGGCGGTGGCAGCCCTGTCGTATAGTCTGATGCAGGTGTTGAGCACCGAGGCGTTGGTGACGTATTCCTTGGCTTTCTCCGGCGGCAAAGCCACGCCGCATTTCTCTTTAGAGAAGAAGAAGGCGGTCGCCTTCTGGTCAACCTCATAGTTGCTCTTTATCCAGCCCTCAAGCCGGGCCTGGGCACCCCCGGGGTAAACCTCTTTTACCCTGTCCTGGTAGCGTTGGGGCAAGCTGTCAACGGCAACTAACGCATAACACCCTGCCGAGCCACCGCCTCTGCGCACCACATCAAAGCGGCCGCGGGCGGCGAGCTGCTTGTAGTTGGGTTCCGACATAATGCCGCCATCTACAAGGTCGCGCATCGAGATGCAAAGTCTGTCACCGTAGTATTCCATATCTTGATCCGATGTTACAGGGATTCCGCCATGCTCTTCAACTCGTTGATCTGTGACAGCATGACGTGGTCGTATCTTGCCACTACATTACCCTTGGGGTCATAGACAGTGCCTTCGCCCGTCTGCTTGTCAAGGTAGATTTCGGCCCGGTTGGGATAGACCGCGTGCCAGCAGCTGTCGGAATCGAAAAAGAACTCCCCCTCCGGAATGACGTAATAGGTGCAGCCCATGTGGTGCCTGACCGCCGCGAATCGTATCTTCCTGGCAAGCTCGTTGTCCGTGCGGTAGGCAAGGGCGTTCTTGACGCAACGCTCGCAGATTTCCTTCCCTTTGACCTTGAAGGTGCGCTGCAGGGCCCTGATGCCCTCCTTGCTGACTGAAATGTACTTGTTCATTTTTCTCACTTATTGGATTTTATTAGTTATCTTTGTAGATTGTTAGTAAATCACCGACTTGGATTCCACGTCCGGTCGGCATCCAAACATCATATCAAAAAGACCGCAAAGCCATGAGCCTTGAAAACTATCTTGTAAGATCAGATGTATCTGAAACGGAGATACGCTGCTCTTTCCGTCAGGAAGAGGTGTCACAACTCCATACGTTCTTAAAAGAGAAGGGATTTGACTGGTACCGAGACTTCCTGACAACAAACCTTTCAGACATTCTGAAATATATCGCTCTACCTCCGTCGAGGCGTGAGGCAAAGAAGTGGGTCGGCCGTCCTGACGCGATTCTTCTTCGTTTTGCAGCATTGCAAATATCTGCGATAACTGTGCAATTCCAGTTAGATATTGACGGCATAGCGGGGATTGTTGACTCCGGCTCTTACCGTAGCTTTCATTCAGTGATTGCAGACGCCCTCGCACATCTGCTGCTTGGTTCGCCGCTGAAGAAGTTTCCGTTTGAGGGATACGATTCCCCTTTTTGCTGAGGCCGTTGTAATACTCGGCTTCTTTCTCCTGACTGTGAAATTCCTTTGTCATAGTCTCACTTTCTATTTAGTTGGTTGTTGATTTTGTCGATGGCTTCCTTGAGGGCGAAATGGCCGGCGACCAATGCAGAGTATGTCTTCGACAGATCACACTCTCGGTCGTCATGGGTCGCTTCGTACTGGTCGAGGACTATCCCGGTGTCATTCAAATTCCGGGTCAGGGTCTGTAACAGGACCCTGACGGCATTTTCTGTCATTATTTCGGCTCGTTGCTTCATCGTCTGATTTTTTAGTGGGAGGACTCGGACTCGAACCGAGGACGAACCGGCCGGATTGGATACCGCCGGGTGTTCTGCCAACTGAACTATCCTCCCGAAATGCCGCCGGGCTTGCAATTCCGGCGGCGGTTCAAATGTAGTGCCTTGCGGCTTTTACCGGCTCTCTTGCCGGAGGATGGCCCTCTCTTGGGTCTCACCCTTATAGCTCTGCCGGCTGACCGTTGGAGTCATAGACCTCGATGGTCAATGCTCCCAGTCCGTCGTTCTCGCCCCCTTGGTAGAAGGCCATGAACCGGTCGCCCTGGTTCTCATATCCGAGTCCGTGTATCAGGGCGAAGGCTTCAACTATCGCCCAGCCTGCGGCGGCTGCCTCCTCTTTGGTCGGATAGTCCACGTCCAACTCCAGTGTCCGGCATTTATCCGGGTCCGTATGAAAGTCGTTTATGCTGATTCTATAAGTCACTTTGTCCATCGTCTTATCCGTTATAGGTGACTACCATCAGCAGTCGCTGAATGTCTTCCCTGAGTTCCTGAAGGGATACCCTGTGAAGGGTGTCCGCAACATTGTGCATTATGTTTGTGCCTGTCGGGTACTGACTGCCTTCGATGAGGGTGGTCTCGATGCTCTTTATCTGATGATTCAGCCAAGTCCTTATCTTGTCAATGTCGTCCCATGAGGTCATCGGGCGAAGTTCCCGGACTGCCTTGAGGTTGACCTGCGCCTTATACATGTCATCGCCGTGCCAGCGGAAGAAGTGTTCGTAGTCCTCGTTCATCTTGAGGGCATACTTCTCAACCTTGCGCTCATATTTGCGGAGGACGGTTTTATACTCGCTTTTGAATATCTCAAGAAGCTCCTCCTTCGTCATTTTCTTTGTCTCACTCATTTTTGCTTAAGTTTGCTTAACCGTTAAAATTTGTCTATCCGCGCCAAATTTTGTATCTTTGGCCGCTCGTTCCATCTGGAACACGTTGCAAAGATAGTACACATTTTGTGAACTACAAAATTTTAAACGCTGAATTTTACACAAAATGAAAACTTTTTCAACTTCAGAGATATTAGATCGCCTCAGAAACGCCCTAAACCAATCCAATGATACGGAGTTGGCTAACTTCTTAGGGGTAAAGAAAGCTACACTCTCTAACTGGCGTTCTCGCAATTCATTGGATTGGCCTCTTCTGTTTTCATTTTGTGAACATATAGATTTAAATTGGATAATATTCGGGGATTCAAAAGCGATTCCGCCAACCAATCAAGAAAGTTTAGCAATTAACACAAATAGTTCTCTTGTTGAACACCTTGACAACAAACTCAAAGAAAAGGATAAAGAAATAGGCTCTCTAAACAAGGAAATTGGAAAGCTCGAGGCTCGAATAGAGCAGCTTGAAAAAGAACATAGGGACAACCAGGTCTTTTCCACAACAAACATTCCAAAGGTGGAGACCCCCTCCCCGCCCGTCTTGCAAGACAGATAGAGCCCTCCATCGTGATTATTGATGGCATACCCTTCCGGATATATCCAAACTGAACGAAAAGACACCAAAGGGACCCCGGGGATACCCCCGAATCGCCCATTCCCGAGGTGTTACCCCCTTGAATCGAAGTATGAAGGAGTGGAAATCTCTGAAAATCCCTTATTTATTAAGGAGCAACTTTCCAAAGTAGTGGTTTTTGCTTCATAGTGAAATGCCGAAATCGGGGGTCTATTTTGAAAAATCGGTATTTTCCCTCCCCTCTATCACCCCCCCTGATTACCCCAAATGTGTAACCCCAGTTGCACTGAAATGTAACCCCACTTTGTAACCCCACCTGTAACCCCACCCTCCAAAATCAACTGTTCTAACACAAAAATGGGGGAGCCTCTCAGCTCCCCCGATAGATTCTATTCAAACGGCACTCCAAGGCCGTTCAAACAACGTTGCCGTATCGTTCAACCATCTACGCCACCACGCGCCCCACGAGGGACTGTGATGAGCGTAGATTGCTTTATTATAGCGCGTTTAGTCACAACGGTACCACCACCGCTCAAACCGGCACGACGCAGGTAATCATAGCCACATCCCACCTCTTGTGGGCTTAAGACGGTAAAAATGGCCGCTATCGAGCCAAAATACAGGTCTCTGCGCTTGCCGGTGAGGTGAACGTGTATCACTTTGGTCTGTCTCATAATCTCTGAATTTTCTGCAAATATACACAAATAACCGCTATTTGCAACCTTTTGAAATTATATAAATCAAGAACCGGCACTAAAAAGTCGGCACAAAGCCGACCGCCCCACCCTATCCAACCACCGGAATCAATGACGTAAACCAAACAACCCGGCCATGCGCCCCATGTAGCCCTCATGTAAACCTATGAGGCCGATAATTAAACCGAAATTAAACCAATGTAAACGTTTCGTTTTTTTTGCCGCTCTACCCTACCCTCTCCTAACTGCCGCAAACTCAAAGGCTTTCACCAAATCTGCCCGTCCACCTCAACAACCGCTTCGTTTTGTGCCCCATACAAAATTAGATTAATGAGAACGCGGCATCAAACTTTTACGTTATAATATCAATCTACAAACCATCATAAATCGGTCAAATTATATCTACAAAAATAAATTGCTAATATTGATAATCAGTGATTTAATATATGAATATAATCTACAATATATGAAAACGCACCGATGGGGGTAGCAGTGTTGAAAATTGGTATTTGTCAAAGTTTGACGATTCTTGAAAAAGTTTGACGACTTCTATAGAAAGTTTGATGATTTCTATAAAAGTTTGACGTTTGTTGTAAGAAGTTAGCGGTTATTGTGTGAGAAATGACGGAAAAATGACGGGAGAATAACGGAAAAATGACGGAAGTGCGGGAAATGACGGAAAAATGACGGGAAAATGACGGAAAAATGACGGGAGGGCGGGAAAAGTACGTGTAAAACTATTGAAAACTGCATAAAACTACATGAAACTATTCAGAGGGATGTGAGATAGTCGTGAAGATCGGCATCTTGTGGAATGCCGAGGGCTTTTCGCAGTCGGTACCTGTTCATGTTGATGGTTTTCGTCTCCAGACCGAGGAGCATGGAGATCTCTTTTGTTGACATACCCCCTCTAATGAGTAATGCAAGGTTGCGCTCCCCTTTAGTTAGGTTTGGATGCTTCTGCAATAGATTGTTCATGAAATCCTTGTTCAGCTCCTCGGCTTTCAGCAGAAGAGTCTTACTTGTATCGTCATGGCTGGCGTATGAGGAGATGAAAGCGGAAATCTTCTTCAGATGTGGCACCATCTCATCATGCGGGAGTTTATACCCCTCTTTGAGCATATCCCGGATCTTCTCCATCATCTCATTCCTGCTCTTCAGGAAGGCTGCGAATCCGGTAAGCTCCTGCCGACTTGCCGACAGAAGGTTCTGTGTGTTTTCAAGTTCGAGTTGCTGCTGTCGCATCTTCAGGGAGTCAACCTCCTTCTCCGCCAGATGCAGGTCCTGGTTAGCCTGTATCAGCTCCAGGTTCTTCTTATGTTTATACCATAAATAATAGAACAGGCAGCATACAGCAATCATCATCACACCGCCTATCAGTATCCAGAGATTTCTATGCAGAATCCTGATTTCGTAATCCTTTTCCTGCTTCTCTGCAGCAAGTTTCTGATCCTCGAATCGTTTCCTTGTAATATCAAGGTCGGTGTTGCGCTGGCTGTTATGCCGTTGAAGTTCACTGACAAGCACAGTCATCTTCTCCATATTTTCGTATGCCGCCTTGAAATTTCCTGCGGCGGCGTTAGCCATGGCGGTGTATTCATAATTATCACACAGCAATTCGCGGGCACCTATCTCATCAATATATCTGTTGGCAATCTCAAGAGCGGCAAGGGCTTCCCGTGGCTTATTGGCATAGCAGAGCTGTTTCCCCTTGTTGTTGTAGTTTTCACCGAGAGCCCACTTGGAATCAAGATGCTTGTTGATGGTTATCGCCTCCTCGATTATCTTCAGTTTCTCATCGCTGTCACCGGGATATAGGCACATATTGTTGAGATTACGTGCTATTGCCTCTAAATTCTTGAGTTTTCGGCTGATGTCAAGAGATTTTCGGAAGAAATGCTCCGCCAATATAAATTCATCGGTATTCAGTAGGGTCACTCCCCTCTCCGTGTAGCATTTCGCTACCCAGGCGGAATCCCCAAGCGATTTGAATATGGCGGTGGCACGGTCGTTTAGCTTGTTGGCACGGGCATAGTCACCGAGCTTGCTGAACACTCTACCTTGCAGCACAAATATTCTGGCGAACGTATGCAGATCGGTGGAGTCGGTCATCTGTTCCGCATCAAAGAGAGTCTTTATACTGAGATCGAAGTTTCCGAGTAATTGTTCGGCATTGGCATAAAGGATTGAAGCTTCGCGGCATACGGAGTCGGGCTTCGACATGTCGCAAAGTTTTAGAGCCCTGTTGGCAAGTGCAGATGCTTCCTTCGGGTCGGCATATAGATGAGTCACGGCACGCTGTAGCAGCGTTGCTGCATCATTCTCCGCAGCCAATCTTTGCGAGTTGACAACAAGCATCAATATCGTCAGGCTTATACAGCGAAACGCATGGTATTCTGAGAGTTTAAGGATCGGTGTCATGAGTCGGAAAGGTTGAGAAGAAGATTATGAAAGATTGAGAGGAGTATTAATTAAGAGGAGCATTAAATGTCGATTCGTCGTCGGGAGAAGAAGTCGCGAGAGGCGAGGAAGAAGAGTGCTGTTCCGGCAGCCTGCATCACGGCAGCACCCCAGAAGGCGGCGGAATAGGATATGTATTCCAGCAGGAAACCTCCGGCTATCATTCCGAGTCCCATTCCGACATCCCATGCGGTCAGTATGGATGAGTTGGCGGTGCCCCTTTGGTCATTGCGTGCCAGTTTTATAAACATATTTAGGAATGCGGGGTACATGTGCCCGTTGCCTAAGCCGATGAGCAAGGCAGAGAGATAGTAAGCCCATAGCTGTTCGACGGCGGCGAAAAGAGTGTAACCGCATAGCGACAGAAGCACACCCATTGCGGCATTCTCGATGATTTTCCCTTTTGCCAGAGCTTTCGACCCTTGTAGTCGGGAGGCAAAGAGACCGAACGATAGAATCATGAAGAAGATGCCTGTGCCGTCTGTGACGTTTAGTATCTCCTTGCCGTAAATAGCTACGTAGTTCGACATTATTCCCCAGCAGATACTGAAGCAGCAGATATTCAGGGCGAGCAGCCATCCTTTTGTCAGGAAGAATCGGTCAAGGCTTATAGGCTGGTTCTTTTTCGGCTCACGCTTGGGTAGCTTTATTGATGATACGGTCATGAATCCGATGAATGCGGTGGCGAGGGCTATCCAGAAGAGAAGCGTGAAATTATCGGAGGCGTGATAGATCCATATACCGATTGACGGGGCGAAAGCCATTGCAAGGTTGTTGCTCAATCCATAGAATCCTATCCCTTCGTTGCGGCGTGATGAGGGTAGAGTGTCGATTGCGACGGTGGAGTTGGCTACAGTCACGGCACCGAACGGCAGACCGTGGAGCGTGCGCACTATGGCGAACATGAGTAGCGTCCCGGCACCGATGTATCCTGTAAATAGGATAAAGAATATGAAGAAACAGATTGCCAGCACCTTTTTCCGGTCGAAAGAATCGACGATAAATCCGCTGAAAGGGCGGACAAGGAGAGCCGCCACGACATAGCCGGATAGGACAAGACCCATTACATCCTTATCGGCGGCAAATTCCGCATCCAGATATATGGGCAATAGTGGAGTGAGAATATAGAAAGAGAAAAACAGCATGAAATTCCCGACCATTGCCTTGCAATAGTCACGGTTCCAAAGCGTTTCTTTTCGCAAAGATGATTTTGGAGGCATCTCTTCTGAAGGAGTGTTTACTGCCATAGCTAATTGAATCCTTTCTGCAAATTTAAGGCAAAATTAGTAAAATAAAGCTAATCAAACAATATCCGTCAGGTGGAATTAACCACGGAGAGCGCAGGGAGCGCGGAGTTTTTTGATTTGAATGTATTTAAATCAAATAAACATGTGCATGATGTAATGGCTTGATGTGCATGATGTCATCTTTGTGGTGCAGTAAATCAAGTTTGATATGGTATGATTATAATGGAAGCATGGATCAGTTGCATGCTGTACATTCCATCATATCCAGTCTGCCAAGATTGTTGGTAAGTATGAGTCCATTATTAAAAGAGTTGTCAAAGCCTTTTTGTTCCTTGTATAACAGATCTGAACCCTGCATGAATATGTTGTTCTCGATTCTTTCCTCAGCATCAAACTGACAGTCAAAGAAACTGAAAAAGCCATTAAAAATATTGCCATTTAGTTCAAATACCTCTTTGTTGTGTCCTCCCATCTCATAATTTATTGGAGATTTTACAATATTATGACTGAAGGAAAGTCCACCTTCAAACCAACATCCGAGAATCTTAAACTCGCTTAAGATGCAATTCCGGATCTCGACTTTTCCGATGAAGTTTACGCTTACTACATCAAAGATATTGATGATACATCCGTCAAGGATTAATCCTTCCTCTATAAATTCATTGACAAAAAACTCGTCAATACGTTCGAAATGTCTGTCGGTTATAGTTTTCATTCTCCTGCGATGGTTTTTATTTAATGAAGTTTAGACAACTCCCTTACTAAGATTATGAAAATTATGGCAAATATAAGGATAATTAAAAATATATTTATAACTTTGGGAATAATTCTTAACAGAAAGTTTTTATGAAGGAGAAAATTGAGAATTGGATCCGTGAGCTTGATGAAAGCTCAGACGTGCCGTCAGACATCGTTGCCTTGAATTTCGGGCTGTATGAGACAGAAGAAGGATATTGTATCTATCTCACCGGTTCGGAGGAATATGACGCATCGGATGATGACTGGGCATGTGAGGTGGATTATGAACCGGAAGGTAATTTCATAGAATTGCCATCCGGCAATATGGATTGGGAGGAATTTCTGGAGAAAACAAAAAGAATTATCTCAGACTATCTTTCCATCAATGCAGAACATCTTCCGATGTTTGAAGGGAGAGTCGTAACCATCGGGTTTGACGACGGCGACCTTTCAAGAATCCGGTAAAAGATATATCAATATCTACGTTGGATATGACGTATTTAAGAGAGTAAATACGTCATATCCAACGTAGATGATACAACAATAACACATGAGGTCATTATGACTATCTGTTTCTTGCGTAGTTTCGGTATTTACTTTCACCTTTATGTAGTGGTGGAAGCACTGCAGTATATTGGGACAAATTCAATACAAAAATTCAATTTTTGTTTCTTAATGGCCTGGTAAACTTCTTCAGAAACGACAACATCATTAAGATTTTTTTTAATATTGAATATTTTCAAATCTTTGACTTTATCATAAATGAGGCGTTCTTTGATGAGTATATCCGTTCCGGGGACATATATGGAATTCTTTTTATCCACCACATCAAATATTTTCTTAAAATGCATAATATACATCCACTTGTCTCCATATTCCTTACTAAAAACCTTTACCGGTAGATACTCTATTAGAGTCGGATCGTCCACAAATGATTCAAACAGTTTTTTCAGTTCCTCGCTGATAATGTTGGCTCCTCCTGTGCACATATTGAAATGGGCATATTTCCCATACTTCAGTTCTAACACGAGGGATTGCCAGTCCGTCACCTCTTTACCATCCATGGCAATTGGATAGGTCCAGTCTTCAGGGGCTTCCACTAATCCGCCGTTTTTTTCCTCTTTAGGAAGTAAGTCATAAAATTTAGGTTTCATATCATGTTGTTTTTTGTGTGATTTATGAAGCGATTTAAGCTTATTCACAAGCCGGAAAAGTTCATAGCTTTAGGAAATTTTGAAGTCTTTGATTTCGTGATGGGGTGTTACCATAAAGGAAATAGCCTTATAAAATTTACAAAAAGAATGGTATTTTACCTTTAGGCGTAAGTTTAAATCACTCCTATAAGTGTATTCTTTCAGAAAAGGGAATGCTCCCTTCCAGTCATTAAAAATCTCTCTTGAAACCATAGAATCGAATTTAGTTATACTCTATTATAAGTTTGATATGATATGTGGAATTAACCACAGGGCGCACGGAGAGCGCGGAGGTTTTTGATTCAAGGGTATTCCTCACCCTTTATTTTGGCTATTAGCTGTCGCCATAACGAGATTCGGGTATGACGGAAGTCTTCGCGGAACTCTTTCCATCGTCGTAACATACTTTTAGGTTGCTCAGAATCCAATACAAAGTCATCAATGACAAACTGTGCTTCGTTCAGATTCCTTATGCGCCGGCTTTCCAGATTTTTCTCCACCTGAGCCATCAACGCTTCCCGGTCGCTCATCCGCTCGTAGAGATCCTGTTTCCATTCCTCAATCGTAATTCCATAGCTATGAAAGAAACTATTATTATCCCAATTTGTAGACTCCAAATCAATTTGTCTTTTTATCCTTGTTTCTAAAGAAGGATCATTTAGGAAGAGAGCTAATGCAAGTTCAAATTCGAATAGATTTATATAATCATTTGGATTATGACGGGTAAGGAATGAGCCGGTCATACTGTTTATTAGATTAAATAAATCGCTCAATTTTATATTGGATTGTAGTAATTCTCCAAATTGAGCATTGGCACACATGACTGCTTTTAGGAAGTCATCTTGCGACTTGAAATTGATAAAAAATTGAGAAATTCCGTTCGGTTTTATCAACTCCTTGAAAAATAAGTTAAATCGATTTATTCCATTGTAGTTTTTCCATAAAGAAACACATTCCAAATACACTTGATAACTTGAATCTCCCCATACATTACATTGAAATCTGAGCCCAATCATCACTATGCCAGCTCTAAGATAAAGAGTGGACTTAGTGTATTCTTTCAGAAAGGGGAATGCTCCCTTCCAGTCATTGAAAATCTCTCGATATACCATATATCTAAACTTATTATTTCATTTAATGTTTAGGATTATCTACTTATTTTTTTGGTTTTATAATCGTGGAAGGTATTTTCCAAATATCTCGATAAATTTTCATTTGACGTGTTTCATTTAATTGAGCTGGCGTTAATTTTGGATACCCAAATTTCCAATCATAGATCATCTTTCCTTTTTCATCTAAAACATCTAGAAAATAATTTTTACCATTTAAATTACCTTTCACGTGAAACTTTAACCATCGTTCTTCAGGAATATAAAATTTTTGATGTTTTTTTAATAAATCTGTAGCTACTTTATGTTTACGAGAACCAGCGGCATGTCCTGTAGCATTAATATTGCTTTCTGCAAAATCGGCAGCTTTTTGTACTAAAGTTTTATTATTGTAAGATCTGTTCCAGAAATTTTTTCCTTGCATCACAGCCTTAATCCCACTCATGACACCTCCAGTCAAACCTCCCGACACACCACCGGACAAAGCACCAATCCCTCCCATACCCAAGGCGGTACCTAAGTTCTCACCTTCTATGAGGGCATTCCCAGTGCCCTGTATGAAACCTTGTGTTAAACCTTCCATGGCACCCGAATATGCCCCTCCGAGAAATCCGGTTGTGTATAAGGAATATCCAGCAGCAGTAGTGGTCAGCATGTGCCCAAATCCGACAGCTGCACCGATTCCAACAGCCATACCAGCTCCTCCGGCTATCCCGCCAATAGCGAAATATCCGGCTCCTTTCCAGAACCCTTTCCATCCGCCTGTTGCCTTTATCTCTTTCCAGTGGGTGGCTACATTGACAATTCCCCCCACTAATGCTGCAATTCCAACAGCAGCCCAGAAGAACTCCCCGTCCTCATCGACGTAGCAGAGGGGATTGTTCATAGCGTATGTGTAGCGGTTGAAGTTCTGCGACAGGTCGGATTCCTGCACGAAGGGATCCGGTGACAGGAAGCGGCCGAGTGCCGGGTCATACAGACGCGCGTTCATGTTGATGAGCCCGAAGTCCGTAAGATGCTCATGACCGGTGTATCCACGTCCGAGGAAGAGGGTGGGTTCCTTTCCTGGAGCATACACCTCATGCGTGGCGGGATTCCTGAGACGACCCCATGCATCGTAACTCAGTTCCTGCACAAGTGTACCGTCCGCTCCCACGACATGGGTTATGCTTCCGAGATAGTCCCGCAGGATATAATATACCTTTGATGTGCCCCCCTCCTTAATCAAGACGGCAGGGGAGTCATAATATCCACCGTAAAGATACAGTCTCTCCTTCAAGATCCCTGAAATCTCATCAGCCTCATAACATCCACCGAGATAATAGCGTGTCAGATTTTTGCTATTGCCTGCTGTAAACATTTTCACTCGTTCAAAATCGGCATTGTAGGTAAAATCGGCAATGCAGCCGTTCTCGGAGATCATTGCCGGACGATGGAACGAGGTATAGGAGATGTTTTGGGTGCGTGGTGGCACAGCGTCGGACGAAGGGGTCAGTCCAGTAAGGGCATACGGCTTGTCAGGATTGCTGTACTCCATCGTGCCGACATCGCTTCTGGAGGTTATATTACCTTTGATGTCATAGGCAGCCTTTTTGCTCTCGTATGATATGAGTCTGTTCAACCTGTCATAACTGAAGTATTCCGTCTTGCTTCTTTTGCGGTCTGTCCTTGATTTGAGGCATGAGTTGGTGTGGTCAAAGGTATAAGAGAAATTCTGATATGTATTGTTCCCTGCCACGGCTATCCTTCCAGCCGGCATCCCATAAGGGTCAAACGCGTATGTACGTTTTAGGCTTCCGGTATTGGTCTCGATTTCAAGTCCGAGCGTATTTTCCTTGTTCAGTTTGAATATCACGGTCGAGCCGTTGAGATTCACCTCGCTCAGGCAGCCGTTCCTATAGATACGGTTCTCGGTACCTAAAAGACCGTTCTGAGACGTGTATCTCACGGAACTCAGGTTTCCGGAAGAATATGTATAGTCTTTCCTCAATGATTTGCCTCCCCCTCCCTCAGTCTCGGCCTTCAATCTGCCGTAGGCATCGTATACAAGGGACTTTCCCGTGCCGTTTGATGAGGATATGTTGATCAGCTGGTTCTTCTCATTATATTTCCATGTTGTTGTGAATTCATCGGTCACACGCTTAATCTCTCGTTGATGCGCGTCGTACTCATGGGTTATGACATTGCCATCCGCATCCGTCTCTTTAATTACGTTACCCTCTGTATCGTATGCCCATAGGGAGTTGCCTTGGCTCGGGTCGGACAATCCGATCCGTCTCCTATATTTGTCGTATGTGAATGTGGTTGTGACATCTCCCGGAGCTGTGATGGATATGGGCTGGCTGTCAGCGGCAAGTTTGTATGTTATTGTTCCCGCGAGGTCTGTAACCGAGACCAGGTCTCCGAGTGAATCATACTCCCTTGTGGTGGGGGTATTGTCCTCCACTGTCGTGATTTTTGTACCGTCATAGCTCCAGGTCGTCTTTCTGCCTGATGCCTCGGTATAAGAGGTTGGTCGGTCATAGTTATCATAGACGTAGACGTTCCACAGAGGGGTGCCGGTGCCTATATAAGGAAGCGATTCCCTCTTCAGGTTCCCATATAGGTCATATTCCCTGCTGACACCGCGCACTGTACCATCAAAACGTGTGGAGGCGTTCCATACCTCCCTGTTCAGTGGGTCGTATCCTTCAGTTTCCGTGGGTCTTCCCGTGGCTGTACGCACGATGGAGTAGAGACCTTTCCCGGCAGCTGTGTTCCAGCTGTAGGTTGTACTGCTTACTGTGTTGTCGGGATAAGTCACGCTTGTCTCGCGTCCGAAAGAATCATATCCATATTTTGTGGTGCATCCAAGATAATCCTTCATGGTTGCGACACGTCCGTATGAGTCGTATGTGTATTCGGTGGAGAGTCCCATAGGGTCAGTCTCCTTAGTCAGACGCCCGTATGAGTCATACTCGTAGACTGTTGTCCTACCCTTTGATGATGAGTAATTTGTTCCAGTCTTCTTGGTGACACACCCGTGACTGTCATAGATAAAAGTTTCCTGTATGACATTGTTCCCGTCTATGCAATGAATTTTTACGTTTGGTTGACGCTTCGAATGAGCGGGCATCCACATTTTCTCAGTGTATGTTGAACCGGAACGTGTTATGCTTGTTTCCTGATTATGAAGGAATCCAAGATTATATCCATCCTTTACGTTGGTTGATGAGGAATATCTGTTGATTTTCTTTACTGTGATTGCTCCGGGATATAGCAGCATTAATTCTTCTGTCGGGTATCCGTAGGCATCATATTTGTAAGTGGTGGTGGCAGAGACACCCTTCAACAGGTCGTTCTCTTTCTTTCTTGTCAGGCGTATCTTTGTGAGATGGTCTGTCCCGGTTGACACAGAATAAGTGAATTCATTCTTGAATGCCGGAGATTCCTCGCTCTTCAGTACCCCGAATCTCTCCGGCTCATACGTCAGGATATGGGTTTGTCCTCTTTTATCAAACGTGGTTATCTTCTCAAATCCGCGGAATCCGAGACCTTGCCGATGGAATATGGCATTCGTATATGAGATGGAATTGTTGTCAATGCACTTCCCTTCCGCGAATGTATGAGAGGATGTAAGCACATTAAAAGGCTCTCGGATATTGACGTATGGGTAAGAGGCTCCATAACCTTTCGTATAGCTGTTTCCCGTATCGTCTGTCAGTTGGGAGTAGGTGTTTTTCTCAATCACCCCGAGGCTGTTTGCCATTCCAGTTGCCATCACTTCCTTGCTAATATTGAGAGGAAGGGAATATTTGGTTGCAGTCCCCTTTATCAGACTTATCAACATTGAATGCCGGTTATGGGAATTTATGTCAACAGGAACAATAGAGGAACCGGTTGTTGGAAATGATGTGAGATGACTACTGCCAAAGTCTATGGAGTTGTTTCTTGAGAAATACGTATAGAAACATGAGGATTTATAGTTTAGAAGGTCTGTCTTCCCGTCATTGTCCACATCTTGCAGGAAGAAGCCGGATTTGCTATCATTGTCTACATAAATTCCGTTGATGACAGTTTTCCCGAACATTCCGTTACCCTTGGAACGGTATATTGTCCAATTGAGATTATTCAGGTCTCCACGTTTGGCTGAGACAAGAAGATCCATGAGTCCGTCGCCATTGAATTCCCCGACAAGAAGCTCCCTGTCAACCAGCATCTGCCTTGTCAAGCCGGTATCAGTGGCAATCTTATCAAGCGATACATTCCCATTTGAAAATGTGAATGTGTAGATATTTAGTCCGGAGTCATTTATAAGGCAGATGTCGGTTTTGCCGTCTCCGTCATAATCCATGACAACAAGTTTGTCAGAATTATTGGCTGTGGCAACGGGATCCTGCTGGTCCGACCCCACGAGCTGAACCTTGAAATTGAGATCAGATCCCTTATAAAGAATTTTATTTCCGGAAAGATCAAACAGAAAGCAACGAGAGGAATGCCAAGGTTCGACAAACGGATTATCCACAGATATCGCCAATATCTCCATGCGTCCATCTCCGTTGAAATCTCCTGCATAATAGAACTTAGGCACTATGCTCGTGTTTCCTTTCTCGTCCATGAAGGCATAGTCCCAGTCAAATGTCCTTGTGTACAGATGAGACATGCCGCTATAAAGATTTGACCTATACACATTGAATGTTACCTTGTCAAGACCATTCACGAAATTATTTACCTTCACAATATATTCTTCCTGTTTCCCTTCAAGGTCAGCACATAGAATGTCAACAAAGCCCTTCTCTGTTATCAGATTGGGCATAGGATGTACCCAGTCATCCTGAAGCCCAGTATACAGGAATATCTTATCATCCTCCTTATAGTTGTTTATACAATAGTTCTGGGATTTCCTGAAAGTTGTGGCGTGTTGATGATAGATATAATATGGATTATAGTTTGGCAACACGATAAGTCCGTCGGTATTTCCATCGTAATCGAATTTCCCTCTCACAATCTTGATCATGGATGGATCAGCAGATTCATACCATTCATATAATTGAGTGGAAGATTGGGTAAAGACTTTGGATGTCTCGCCATTCCCATAGTAAAAAATCAATGGATTAAACGACTTGCCACTTGCGGAATAATCTATCTTTTCAAGCAATGATACAGAATTGTCAAACTTATGTCCGAGAGTATAGGTGCATCTGACAGTAGTCCCGACCTTGCAGATTATTTGATTCAGAATAACCGGTATATTAGTTTGCAGTCCGCCACAAAAAGAGACTATTCCGTCAGACCGTGTCTTGTATCGGAATTCGATACTTGCAGCATTATAATTGATTTTTTCAAGTCTGAATAGATTGTTTCCCTCGGCATAGGTGTAGTCTATCTTGTTCCCATATAGATCTGTGAGAGACCACAGCGGATACATCACTCGGTTGGTGGAGTTATTCTCGTAACCAAACACTCCTTTCTTTCCGTCCGGATAGAAAACCTCGAAATATTTCATGATATAGGCTCCGCAATATCCCTTTGCCTTTATGTTGCCTTGCTCAGACTCATAAAGTATGCAACCGGTGTCTGTACCTGTTTTTATGAGACGCATGCCGTCAAGATAGAATGCATCATCATTGTCCATTGAGACACCATGTGCCTGTCCGTCATAATAGATGGATCTTGTTCCTCTTGTTATTGATGGGACACCGGATAAAGCCCACCCCATGCCTACGATGGAATTACCACGCTGGCTGTTGTAGTTCAAAGACAGTGACGGCTGCATACCGTTCATGCCGGGATATACGTCAATGGCGACATCATACGTGCGTGCACCTGTCGGAGTCATTCCTGATATGATAGGAATCACTCCCACTTCCTTTGATGTGTCAATCGTTATGGATTCAGGCACCGGAGAAACAGCCGTAGAGGGTGCTTTCTGCGGGCGGTTGCCCTCACCCTTACCGAATGTGGCGCTGTCTGCGCGATGGGCTGTTACAGGGGGATATAGGGCTGCTATTATTGAGTCGTTGTAGTGCTGGAACTGTTCGTCTGTCCATCCTGCGAACCTGTCATCTGCCGGGGGTATGGAATCCTCTGGAAGATGAGACTCTACGGTGGTTGTTATGTCGTTTTCAATATTGATTGATGTCCGGGATGCGGCATAAGTGGGATTTAATCCTATGAGTACCCACACTATGATGTATGATAGTCTTTTCATGTTGTCGGGGAAATTATTGTTCAGTTATTCTTTATTATCTTCCATGAACTCTCGTCTGAACCGATACGGATATGTAGTATATATATGCCGTCAGGTTGTGAACTGATGTCAAGTTCCATCGGAAAATCTGATGCAATGACAGACAGTATCTGTTGTCCCGAGACACTGAATATCTGTATAATCGCTTCATCCATGTTATCTTTCCCGGTAATATCAAGCTTCAGGACACCTCGTGTTGGATTCGGATAGATGTTGACATGTCTTTCAGAAAGCATTTCTGAATATCGGGTGTTTTCCGATCGTTGATTCATTGACTTTGTGGCGAGAACTATTTCCCGCTTTATCCGGTTGCCGGAACTGTCATAGCTGTAGCTTATTTTCTCGGCATTGATAGAGAATGTATTCAATGCGATTAGCAAAAAAAGATAGTTTAATCTCATGGAATTAGATATATTCGGGATGAAATATATATGTGGAATTGGATTAACCCTAATATTCGGTCGTATTATGATGCAGGCAAAGAAATGATAAAGATCAGTCAGGTAATGTGACGTTAAGAGTGCCTGAATATAATGCACCATCATTCGTGATACATTCAAGAAGATAGCTGCCGGCAAGAGGACCGGTTTCAAGATACATACCGTTTTCAATTGATAGATCTGCAGAGACATTGTATGTTGCGTTTGACACTGTCAAAGTCAAATGTTCATATCTGTCCGTAGAGAGAATAAGGATACCGTTGCCGTCATATTGATATTCAATATATGAATTTGAAGGCATGCGGTGTTTTTTAGGATTTGGTTGACTCTTCAAGCGTCCTACATCTACCGGTTTATCTGTATCAGTCTGATTTTTGTTGGTATCGGGCGAAGTTTGTGCGTCTGCTATGGAAACATACGACAAGGTGAAGAAGGTGGCTGCGATGGCAACCCGGATAGTCAAGTTAGATTTTTTCATATCGTCATGTTTTTTTGCACAAATGTATCTAACTTAAAGAGAATGTCCAAATATGGTGTCTATCGTTTATAACAGACAGTATTATAATGAAATATGAATGATTTGGATAGCGTATGACTCCCGAAAATTGGCTTTTATTGGCATTGCCGATAGAAATTTTTTCATAATTTTATGAATTGTATCAATAGAATGTTACGAAAATGAAAGTGTCCCGTAATGTCAATTGAATATTTTGTCAATCAAATTCAGTGCACTTTCTGATTTCAGTTCCATGAGAGTCTTTTTCAATCTTGACTTTCTATTGTAATACACTTCGGGGGAAATCCTAAACAGCAGACATATCATCTCCACAGATAGCCCGAAGTATAGATATGCCACGAGTCGTCGTTGGTTGGCTGATACCTTTTTCATTTTGGAATATGTGTGGTTCAGAATCCCGGAAGTTTCCTGATTAATTTCATTCTCAAGTTGAGTTAACAGGGTGTCATCCTCTCTTAACGCTTGAAGTTCTGTTTCCATGGCGTAGATGAGTTGTGGCGCAGAAGTTGATGATTCAGGCATACGATAATATGCGGAATACAGATGGTCGAGTCGGAGGAATATGTTTTGTAAAATATCAGAAGATACAAATCGTTCGGAGAGTTGCTTACTGTCATTTTTGGAAAGTAGACCTATTGTGTCAAGCAACTCCTTTATTTTATTTGATTTTCTTTCAATCTTCAATCTCGTGATTAATATAATTGAAATTATAGTCACAAGAGAAGTGATTATTATCCAGATGGTCTGCACCCTCGCTTTCCAAATCCTATAATCTGCTTCTTTCAGTCTCAATTGGCGGTCTTTCTCCATCAAAAGATTCGCATCGCTTTTTATCTTATCGGTATAATAGAAATTTAATTTATCGTATTCTCTTGATAACGATAGGAATGCATTGAGGTAGTCATCAGAAAGGAGATGGTATTCATGTGGTAGTTCGTCTTCCATGATATTATCCGACAACTTTTGGCGTAACTTTTTTATCAGAGTCGGATCGGCATGGTTCTTTATCATGCTATATATAAGTAAGATCCTGTCATTTTCTGACATTCTGTCGTCAATAGCCATCCTTTGGGGTAGGTCGAAATAGCCATTTGCGCTATTGTAGTCCTTTTTCCATAGCAGAGCATTTCCGATACGGCTTGATGCTTCCAGTATAGTGGCGGTGTCATTTTCTGCAATAGCCGCATCAAGCACCTCTTTCATTAGCATTACTCCTTTGTCGACACTGTCATTCTCTGCCAAGGATATGCCATACCATAACTGTGCATCGCGAATGAACGGCAGAGAATCAAGTTGCAGATAACATAGCCATGCTTTTCTTGAATTTTCCAGTTGCTGCGGACTGTCGCCGATCTGGGAATTACTCTCACTCAGTGCACAGTAAGTTTTTGCCTTATATATGAGCATCCCGTTAGTCCGCATATTCTCAAGGGCATTGTTGAAACATAGGATGGATTCACCTAATCTGCCTGAATTTTGGAAAACACGACCTTGATAAAAGAGAGTGCGTGCCAGACGGTCGTAATCTTGCTCTCTCTTGAATAAATCAACCGCCTTACTGAGTAATTTGGATGTAGTGTCGTCATGAAATGTCTTGTCTCTAAGTTCTGCCCAAAGCAGTGCGAACATGGCAGAGTCACGCTCTGTGGTCAGCAAACTCTTGTTGTATGTTGATAAGAGGGTATAGGCAGAATCGGGGGTGACAGCGGATAATATCTCGATATTCTCCAAACCCGGAGCCAATGGATTGTCTGAACGGTAGTCGCACAAGATGAATGCCAAGATTGGTATCATTATTAGGATACAGAATCTTATTGGAGGAAAGCCATTTAGATGATGAAAGATTTTCATGATGGAATATAGAATCAGTTAGAGCAGATATAAATCAGCCTAACTCGTATGATTTAATTTATGATGATTCTATTGCAAATATATAAAAAATCACTGATATTTCTATATCTGCAAAATAATCAAGTGCATGATATTACCGCATTGTGTGCATGATGTCGCGGTGTTGATGTGCATGATGTCATTAAGGTTGATGGCGTGTGGGTAATAACCTTTTCATGGCATTGGCAAAAAAATCTTTGAATTTCTGCGACGTGTTTCTATATTTTTCCGATGGGAACAGGAAATCATCGATGATAAGTTGCGCTTCGTTCAGATTCCTGACGCGCCAGCTTTCCAGATTCTTCTCCACCTGTGCCATCAGTTTCTCCCTGTTTCCAACCCTTTCATACATACCGTTCATCCATTCCTCAAATTCCATATCGAATTCCGTCCTCACCCATTTATACTTCCAACGCTTGGATTTCCACTCTATCTCACGCATCAGCCGTTCTCTCAGGTTAATATCATCCAGATATGTCGACAATGCAAACACGAACTCATACACTGGTTTCCAGAAATTTGGATTGTCAATGTCTTTATCAGGACTCGTAAACAGATTCATGATACTGCTCAGCCTAATCTTCTCCTGCAATACGTCACCAAACTGTTCTCTGGCACGTTGTTCCGCCCGAGAGAAATAAAAGTCATGCTCTTTTTTACTTGATAAATAAAAGGTATTTCCTATTTTCCCTTCAAGTCTATAATTAAAGATGTCAAATCTATTATAGCCATCACTATCATCCCAAAGCGACCTACATTCTAAGTAAACTTGATAATCGTCGCTTTCATATTGGGACGATTCCAACCGTAGACCGAGCATCACTATGCCTACTCTAAGATAAAGTGTAGACTTTGAAAATTCCGTCAGAAAGGGGAATACTCCCTTCCAGTCATTGAAAATCTCTCTTGAAACCATAAAATCGAATTTAGTTTACTCTATTATAAGTTTGATATGATGTGTGGAATTAATCACGGGGCACGCGGAGTTTTTATTATTACTCTGTGTCCTCCGCGCTCTTTGTGGTGTAGTAAATCAGCTTGATACGGTGTGTGGAATTAACCTCGGGGAGCGCGGAGAGCGCGGAGGTTTTTGATTTAAGGGTATTCCTCACCGTTTATTTTGGCTATTAGCTGTCGCCATAATCCGATTCGGGTGTTACGGAAGTTTTCACGGAACTCTTTCCATCGTCGTGACATACTTTTGGGTTGCTCAGAATCCAATACAAAGTCATCAATGACAAACTGTGCCTCATTCAGATTCCTTATGCGCCGGCTTTCCAGATTTTTCTCCACCTGTGCCATCAATGCCTCCCGGTCGCTCATCCTAACCCGAAGATCCTGTTTCCATTCTTCCATCGTGATACCGTGAATGATTAGAAAATCCTTTTTCTTGAAATGTCGAAATTTCATGTCAATCTGTCGCCAGATTCTTGCTTCCATTTCAGGATCATTCAAATATATAGAGAGTGCCAGTTCAAATTCAAAAATGGACAAAATATTGCAATCGAATGAAACGGTAATTTGATTGATTACGTTAAAAAGACTGCTTAAACGAATTTTCTCTTCAAGAATACCACCAAATTGGTCTTTCACACGCTGCAGTACTTTGGGAAAATAAAAATCATGGTGATTATCAAAAATCCAGAATTGGATATTACCTTTAGATCTCAAATAATAATAAAACACAAAAGATTCACATAAACTATTCTTATTTTCCCAAAGGGATCTGCATTCCAGATATATAAGATATGTATTACTATCGAAATTAGACGATTCAAGTCGTAATCCCAACATCACGATACCTGCTCTCAGATAAAGAGTAGACTTAGTGTATTCTTTCAGAAAAGGGAATGCTCCCTTCCAGTCATTGAAAATTTTGTGAGATACCATATTGTATAATTGAATTGGGTTGTACTCAATCTTTAGTCATTATATGCAAGAGGAGTTTCAAGATAAATCTCATAATTAAAAATATATTTTCTCGGCATTACAGATGAATGGAACGGCAACAAATAGAAGCACTGGATATAAACGTTTCATGGGCATGGATTTTTAGATTATGACCCAAAGTTAACAAAAATATTTGGAATGAAATAATTGTTGACTAAAAATCATCAGAATAAGAATGAAATGAAGGTTATTTCACATAAAACAATGGTTTAATGGCTTTTTGTCAAGTGGAATGAATCATTTTTTTACTGATTGTGGTGGAAGGGATACGATTTATTCACCTTTTTTGAAACATTTGTCCACTTTAGTGAGGGAAATATTTTATAATTTTGCAACCGTAAGCCGTAGGCTCTTTCGGGAGGCGATGCTTGCGATTATTGGAAACCGAAAAACTCGAATAACCATAAATCATGAGAAAACAACTTTTAACTGCGCTTCTCGCACTTGGCTGCATGACTTATGCAGGTGCGGAAATCAACAGGCTTGTCGTGGAGCCTAATGCAAAGGGAGCCCCTATCCCGTCCACGATGTATGGACTCTTCTTTGAAGATATCAACTATGCGGCAGACGGCGGTCTGTATGCAGAGAAGATCAAGAACCGCTCGTTCGACTTCCCTACTCCACTTCAGGGCTGGAATGCCTTCGGCAAGGTTGAGGTGCGTAACGACGGTCCGTTTGCCAACAATCCTAATTACGTGCGTCTTTCTCCCGCCGGTCATACCGATAAATGGACAGGTCTTGACAATGAGGGCTTTTTCGGCGTGAGCTTTGAGAAGGGTAAGGACTATCGTTTCTCAGTTTGGGCACGTGTGCCCGACGGCGGCACTTCCAAAGTGCGTGTCGAGCTTGAGGATCCCGCTACTATGGGCGAGGGTCAGGACAAATGTGCCAAGGAGTTTGAGGTGACAGGCAAGGATTGGAAGAAATATACCGTCACACTGTCGCCGTCGGAGACTGTCAGCAAAGGTAAGCTGAGAGTGTTCCTGGTGAAGCCGGAGACAACCGTAGACCTTGAGCATCTCTCCCTCTTCCCTACCGACACGTGGAAAGGGCGTGAGAATGGTCTGCGCAATGACCTGGTTCAGAAACTTGCAGATCTTAAACCCGGTGTGTTCCGTTTCCCCGGTGGATGTATCGTTGAGGGCACGGATATGGATACCCGCTATGAGTGGAAAAAGACAGTCGGTCCGGTTGAGAACCGCCCGGTGAATGAGAACCGTTGGCACTACACCTTCCGCCACCGTTTCTTCCCCGACTATTTCCAGAGCTACGGACTCGGATTCTATGAGTATTTCCTTCTCAGCGAGGATATAGGTGCTGAGCCGCTTCCTATCCTGAACGTGGGTCTTGTATGCCAGTATCAGAACCATGATGAGAGTGCTCATGCCTCTCTCAATGAACTTCAGCCGTTTATCGACGATGTGCTTGATCTTATTGAGTTTGCCAACGGTCCTGTTGATTCCGAATGGGGTAAAGTTCGTGCGGAGATGGGTCATCCGGAACCGTTCAATCTTAAATATGTTGGTATCGGCAATGAGCAGTGGGGTCCGGAATACACCACCCGTCTTGAACCGTTTATCAAGGCAGTGCGTGCCAAATACCCCGACATAAAGATTGTCGGCAGTTCCGGTCCTGATTCCGAGGGTAAGCAGTTTGATTATCTCTGGCCTGAGATGAAGCGTCTGAAAGCCGATTTGGTCGATGAGCATTTCTATCGTCCCGAGTCATGGTTCCTCGCACAGGGCAACCGTTATGACAACTATGACCGTAAGGGTCCGAAAGTATTTGCCGGAGAATATGCTTGCCACGGTAAGGGTAAGAAATACAATCATTTCAATGCCGCACTTCTTGAGGCAGCCTTTATGACCGGTCTTGAACGCAATGCCGATATCGTGGAGATGGCTACCTACGCTCCTCTCTTCGCCCACGTTGAGGGCTGGCAGTGGCGTCCGGATATGATCTGGTTCGACAATTTCCGCTCCATGCCTACGGCAAGCTACTACGTGCAGCAGCTTTATTCACTCAACAAGGGCACACAGGTGGTTCCCCTGAAGATGGATGGGAAGGCAGTGGCAGGCAATGAGGGACAGAACGGTCTCTTCGCGTCAGCCGTGAAGGAGGATCCGAGTGGAGATATCATCGTGAAGGTTGCCAATACGGGCGACACTGCACAGGAGCTTCAGATAGATTTCAAGGGTCTGAAGAAGAAGCAACACTACTCATCAGTGGAGATCACCACTCTCCATGCCGACAACGATGCCGAGAACACTCTTGACAATCAGGAGATCGTCAAGCCGAAGGTGGAGAACTATAATGCCGACAGCATCACCGACATGAACGTGTCGATCCCTGCCAAGACATTCGCAGTTTATCGTTTTAAGAAATAACCGGATATGAAGAATATATTAGGCACTATTGCCTTTTCAGCACTTTGCTCGCTCTCATCGTTTGCGGCAAATGACGTGACAGTGACTCTCCTTCCGTCGAAGGAGAGTCCGATAATCGAGAAGGAGATCTACGGTCAGTTTGCCGAGCATCTCGGCACGTGTATCTATGGCGGTCTGTGGGTAGGTCCGGAGTCATCCATACCGAATACCAACGGCTATAGAAACGACGTGATAAATGCTCTCAAGGAGCTTCATATCCCGGTTTTGCGTTGGCCCGGTGGCTGTTTTGCTGATGAATATCATTGGATGGATGGTATCGGACCGAAAGAGAACCGTCCGCGTATGGTCAACAGCAACTGGGGAGGCACAGTTGAGGATAACTCCTTTGGCACCCATGATTTCTTCGACCTTTGCGAGATGCTTGGTTGCGAGCCGTATCTGAGCGGCAATGTCGGTAGCGGCACTGTCGAGGAGCTTGCAAAATGGGTGGAGTATATCACGGCGGAGGATGGTCCGATGGCTACCTTGCGCAAGAAGAACGGCAGGGAGAAACCCTGGCATCTGAAGTATCTCGGCGTAGGCAACGAGAGCTGGGGATGCGGCGGTAATTTCACGCCGGAATATTATGCCGATGTGTATCGCCGTTATCAGACTTATTGCCGTAATTTCAACGGCAACAAGCTGTATAAGATAGCATCCGGAGCGAGTGATTATGACTATAACTGGACGGAGGTGTTGATGAAGAATGCCGGGCATCACATGGATGGCATATCGCTTCATTATTACACGGTGCTCGGATGGAGTGGTAGCAAGGGTTCCGCCACTCAGTTTAATGAGGAGGATTATTACTGGACTCTCGGCAAATGTCTTGAAGTGGGTGATGTGGTTAAGCGTCACTGCGACATAATGGATAAGTATGACCCGAAGAAACGTGTGGGTCTGCTCGTAGATGAGTGGGGAACATGGTTTGATGAGGAGCCGGGTACTGTTCCCGGTCATCTCTATCAGCAGAACACGCTTCGTGATGCTATGGTGGCAGCATTGAGTCTCAATACATTCCATACGTTTACGGATCGCGTTAAGATGACTAATATAGCGCAGATTGCCAACGTGCTTCAGTCGATGGTTCTGACTAAGGATGCGCAAATGGTTCTGACTCCCACCTACTACGTCTTCAAGATGTATGTGCCTCATCAGGATGCGAAGCTGATACCGTTGAGTGTGGCTACTCCGCAGATTGCGGCACGTGACGGACGGAAGGTTCCGGTGGTGAGTGCTACTGCATCCACAAAGGATGGCAAGACCACGCTCTCATTGGTGAATACTGATCTTCAGAATGAGAGCAAGATCACTATTGATCTTGCCGGCATATCCGCGAAGAAGGTATCGGGAGAAATCCTCACTGCTACTTCGATGAACGACTACAATGACTTCGGACAACCGGAGAAAGTGACTCTGAAGCCGTTCAAGAATGGTTGGCAGGTGAAGGATGGCAAACTGACCGTCACTCTTCCCGCCAAGAGCATCGTAACCCTTTCATTACAATAAAATAGCTCCACGGTCGTGTCCGGAAGTACTCTTCTTCCGGATCAAAAGGGGTATTGTCAAAACCTTGGTTCTGGCAATACCTCTTCTCTTATTTAATTAAATCTCAATATCTTCTTTTGAAAAGATTCTCGGATATCTCTCTCTATTCAGCAGCAGCTATTCAGCAGCAGCGAAGAAACATAAGAACAAAAGAACATAAGAGACATAAGATTTTTGGCTACGCATTGCAGTCGTATCAATTGATGAAAACGAAATCTTATGTCTCTTATGTTTTTCTTGCCTATTGTTTCTCTTTGACTATTATACCCTCTTGACTTATGTGTTTTCGTCGTAAGTCTTGCTCACGTCCCTTAGTTTCTTGTCCTCACAAAATTGAATTATAGCCAAAAGTAGGTTATTTTTGCTACTTTTGGCTATAATTCAATTTTATTTTGTATCTTCGCAAAGAAAGAATACCCTTTTGTGTTATATTCATTTGTCATATCCGTCCTATCTTTGCACCGTAATAAAAATTATCTTTTATGGACAGATATAACAGAAACAGAATTTATGTGAGCGAGGAAGAGCAGGAGAAGGTTCGTGAGACCCGGATATTGCTCGGAGGAGCCGGAATAGGAAGTATCATCGCCGAGTGTGCATTGCGTTTCGGCTTTGAGGATATCGTGATAGTGGATGGGGACAAGGTGGAGTTGTCCAATCTGAACCGCCAGAACTATGTCAAAAGCGACATCGGTAAATCGAAAGCAGAATGCCTCGCTAAGCGACTACTGAGGATTAACCCCAAGGCAAAGATCCAATTCCGTGACACATTCATCGATAAGGATAATGTGAAAGAACTTCTCAATGGAGTTAAGATAGCCATAAACGCGCTTGACTTTAAGAGTGACATTCCGTTTGTTTTCGACAACCTTTGTTCTAAGAGGAAGATTCCTGTACTCCACCCTTATAATTTCGGGTGGGGAGCCTTCCTTACAATCATAAGGCCAGGTGGATACCAGCTTACAGAAGTATCCGAATCCTACAAAGGGTTTGAGGTGAAGATGGCGGATTTCGTGGCTCGGTACTGCACGTTCTGGAATATGCCCAACCGCTGGCTTGATGATGTTATTGAGAAATATAAAAATGAAGAGGGGGAGATTCCTCCACCTAAACTTTCAGTAGCCTCATGGATTGTTGCCGGACATTGTGTAAATGCAATGTTTGACATAATCACAGGTAAGGAGATCAAGTATTTCCCGAAATTTTACTTCTCCTCACTGCGCTGCGATCCGGCTTGATTTTATGTACAATTCTTCTATATCAACTGATGGTTCTGAGCGTATGTGAGAGCTTCCGCTATATTCTTCACGTCCATCTTCTGGAATATGCTGCGCTTGTAGGCCTTGACGGTATCGACCGACTTGCATATATTGTCGGCGATATCGTTCATAGTATATCCCTGTGTAGACAAGGAAAGAACCTCACGCTCGTTATCTGTCAGGATAATCTCCTTGCGCTCCTCCCATTTATGGTCATATAAGGAATACTGATAAAATGTTCCTGCACCGGGTTTCTTCATTATCACATTTCCCGGTTCATTCCCGGCGGCAAGCGAGATGGTGCATATCGCCAGCCATATCCTACCGTCCTTTGTAAGAATAAGCGGGGTCAGCTTGTGATTGACAAGACGCTTGCATTTTCCTCTCATTATATGGAAATCGTAAGATATGGTGTAGTCCTTCCTCTCTCCTATAGGAATCGTGTTGAAGAGTTTGAATCCCTTGTTGTTGATCTCTATTAACATTTTGAGATCCTCCTGCGGTACATAGTCAATATAGAACCTATATCCGAAATCCTTTATCTTTTCAGCCTCACCTCCACACAGTTTGGCGATATTCCCGGATACATACAAGAATCCTCTTTTAAAATAATCTATTATATATACACACTGGTAGGTGCTTCGCTCAAAAGCACGGGCAGCTTCTATTATGAGTCCAGTCTTCTCATAGTCTGACTCATTTATGCTTTCTACTGAGTTCTGAAGTGAAAAGAAGTCTCCTGTCTTTATATTGGATTCCATAAGTAGGGTCAAATTTTATTGCAAAATTAACAAAAGTTACACATGTATAAACCATAACTATACACAAAAGGGTAATATTGCAGTACTGATTTACTAAAATATACTTTTGTGTAATTTATAAAATATTGGATTTTTATAGCTTTGCACCATAAAACCAAACCGATGTAGTCAACGACATCATAAAATTCAAATAACAATGAGCTTCAAATCAATTTTATTATTTCTATTTTCTGTAATGATGGTCTCCATTTGTGTGTCATGTTCAAATGAAGAAGAACCTTCACCATCCAATGAAGGCAGTCCACGGGACTGGACATATACCGGTGATAATGTCAAAGTATATATCAATGGCGAAATTCAGACCAGAGTCAAAGAATTAAGGGTAAGATCCATTCAACTTTCATCTGGGGAAGAGTCCATATCTAATCCTATATATGACACAACACTGATAATAAAAGGATTGTCTAATTCTAATAAGACGACCAATATTCAGGTTATTGCCACTCTTGATAATTTCAGCGGCACGACAACTATTGACGGACATGATTATAATGTGTCCGGAGAATATATCGGAAATCCCTTTGAGACTCATTATTCCAAATTGTGTATTATTGTCCGTCTTGAGTCTAAATAATCAATATGAAACATATCTTCTTAACATCTGCAATTCTGATAGCCTTCACTTCTTTCGCTAATAGTAATCCTCCGGATACTTTAGGGAATAAGACTCTTGACGAGGTGATTGTGACAGCCACGGGAGCACACCGCAACCTGAAGGCTGCTGAGATGGGAAGGCATGTGATTGGCAGGGAGGCGATATTGAAGCTGCCTGTGCTTTTCGGGGAGCCCGACATAGTGAAGATTCTTCAGACGCTCCCCGGAGTGTCGCAGGGTGTGGAGGGATTCACCGGATTGTATGTCCACGGTGGGGACAATGACCAGAACCTGTTTCTCTACAATGGACTGCCGCTCTATCATGTGAGCCATATCGGTGGTATATTCTCATCGTTCAATGTCTCAACTATACGCAACATCGATTTCTTCAAGTCTGCTTTCCCGGCACGTTTCGGAGGCCGTATCTCAAGCATTACAGACATCAGCATGATGTCTCCGGATTTCAGGAAATACACCGGGAAGTTCACTGTCGGGCTCCTCGCTGCCAACGGCTACATATCCGGTCCGATAGTCAAAGACAAGCTCGCTTTCAGTGCCGCCATTCGCCGCTCATGGATTGATGTGGTGGGGCTTCCGGCTCTCGCTATAGCTAACGCCGTGCAGAAGAAAAACGGGAAGAAGACTATTGCCGGATATAATTTCATGGACTTCAACGCGCGTATTGATTGGAAACTTGGAGCCGGCAAAATATACGCCATAGGATATTACGGCAAGGACTACCTAAAAATCGGAGACAGGAAGTTTGAGGGGACTGCCAACAGTTTTGCTGTCAATCCCGATGGAACTATAACAGAGACACCTTCAGATGACAATCAGACTCGTTTCTTTGACGAAAATACCAACCGTCTGTCTTGGGGTAACTGGGGTGTCTCGCTAAATGCCGACTACCGGCTGGGCAACGGATATATCAATGGAGTGGCATACTTCACAAGATATTTCTCCCACTATCGGCAGGAAAGCGAATATCAGACAGACCTTAACGATCCGTCGACCTACGGCTACACCCTTAACGGTACGCGGAACTCAATAGCCGATATCGGGGTCAACATGCGCTACATGCAGCAGTTTGCCAAATTATATCTCCTCAAATCCGGAGTGGGATATGTGAACCACACATACCATCCGGAAGGGCTGGTGAATGAGTATAAGGATGACGGACGGAGCTGGAGCGACAGCAACGGGAATCCGTCAGTGGCCGGGAACGAGGTCTTCGCCTATGTAGACAATCTTTTTAATTTCGGAGAGCGTGCATCTCTTGATGTCGGGCTCAGGTTCGTAAGCCATTTCATACAGCACGCCTCTTTCCCACGCATTGAGCCAAGAGCATCTATACGCGTGAATATCACAGATGACTACAGCGTGAAAGCGTCTTATGCCAGAATAAACCAGTTCGTGCAGCAGGTGTCAAGCAACTACATCAATCTGCCTACTGACCTCTGGCAACCGATAGGGAAGGGAATGAAGCCTCTGTCGAGCGACCAGTATTCCATAGGGTTTTATGGCAATCTGCCCAAAGGGATGTATTTCTCTCTGGAAGGTTGGTACAAGGATATGCGTAATCTTGTGGAATACCGGGAAGGTATATCCTCACTGAACCCTAATCTGACATGGGACGAGAAGATAACATCCGGGAAAGGTTGGGCATACGGACTTGACCTGAGTATCTCGAGAGAACTCGGCAAGGTCACCGGCACAGTAAGCTACGGCCTGATGTGGAACTGGCGCAAGTTTGATAATCTTAACGGGGGGCTGAAATTTCCGGCTAAATTCGACAACCGCCATAAGATAAACATCAACGCATCCTACAGACTGAACGACAAGATAGAGTTCAACGCCGGTTGGACTTACATGACCGGCAACCGCCTCACCCTTTCCCTCTACAACTATGACGAGCCGGGCGACAATTTTCCGGATGCCCCTACCACAGGAATCGGCTCCTCAGGCATGGACTGGGAACAGGCATCCGGTCTCGACTACTATTCCGGGAGAAACAACGTGCGTTTCCCGGCATATCACAGGCTCGACATCGGCATGAGCCTGTATAAGGATCTCGGAGGCGGCAGACGTTCTATATGGAATTTCAGCCTGTACAACGCATACTGCCGCATGAATGCAATGACCATCCGCAAGGATGACTATGTGGATGCCTCACGCCCGAACAGGGCATTCCAAAAGTTCAGCCTTATCCCAATCGTTCCTTCAGTTTCATACACTTACGAATTTTGATAGCAATGAAGACATCCAAAATAAACATGCTGCTTCCTCTCATGCTCCCCCTGTTCACCACTTCCTGCTATCAGGATATTGACCTTGATGGATACAGGGAGCAAAACGGGGAGAATCTGCTCACCATAAACTCAATCATCAATCCGGATTCCACAATTTCGGTGGCTGCCACCCGCACATATTTCTTCTCCGACATCCACAATGAGCGCTCATATATTGAAGATCTTGATATTGAGCTATATCTTAACGGTAAATCAGTAGGAGAAATGACATTTGACAAGACCTCGTACATGTATATCTCAGATATAAAACCGGCTGAGTGTGACAATGTAGAGATACGCACTTCCTACAAAGATTCTCTCGTATCTGCCGCTGATATCGTTCCCAAGAAAGTGGGGATAGAATCTGTATCGGTCTCACGCCAGGGGCCGCTGTCGATATATACTGACCGTGACTATGTTTTCACCTACAACATAACGTTCACGGATCCTGTGGGGGAGGATAATTTCTATTTCCTGCAGTATGATGCTTCCGACTGGCGTAAGGGTGTTGGGATGGGTGAGCGTGATTTTACTTATGAATATGTGTTCCAACAGCTGGCGCGTCATATCAACGCCAATGTCCCCGGTTGGGAGCCGTATTCTCCTGATGGATTGCCTTTCTCAGACCATGGAATCGAAGGGAAGAAACATACTCTTATGGTGAAGGAAATAGTGCAGGGAGGTAACGGAAGAGATCTCACGTCATATTCGGAGATGAATCGCAGGTTCAAGCTCTTCTCGATCTCGCGAGACTATTATAATTATCTTCTGAGCGTCATATACAATGATTCTGAATCAGAAGGTCTACATGGAGGAATGATTGATCTCGGAATCACAGAACCGATAAAATACTTCTCCAATATAAATGGGGGAATTGGTATCGTTGCAGCATATACTCTTGATGAGACAGAAGTTGATGTGATGAATATAGTCGGCAGATTCCCTAAATAAACATCCCATAAACGGCCAGTTGCTTATAGGTAAAATTAATAAATTTACCACTTTCGTCTAAATTTACCACCATATAAGTGGTAAATTCTTGAACATAATACTTAACCTATATGTATTTTTGTGATTGAGTCTTGCTCACATCCCTTAGTTTCTTGTTCTCACAAAATCGAATTATAGCCAAAAGTGGGTTATTTTTGCTACTTTTGGCTATAATTCGATTTTATTTTGTATCTTTGTAAAAACTAAAAGCTATGATAATAGGCAGAAAAGAAGAGATAGCTAAGCTCAAGAAAGCATATAACTCTGACCATTCGGAGTTTGTAGCGGTATATGGGCGACGTAGAATCGGCAAAACATACCTGATAAGGGAAACATTTGAAGGCAAATTCACATTCCAATACAGTGGAATATTCAAGGTAAGTAATCAGGAACAACTTGAAGTCTTTTACAAAAGCCTTCTTGAACAGGGCTTGGATCCAACAGAAAAACCACCTAAGAGTTGGTTTGATGCCTTCTTTCTGTTGGAGCATCTGATAAAGAAGTCGGATGAACAACGCAAGGTAATATTCATTGATGAGCTTCCTTGGATGGATGCCCGTAATTCCCGGTTCATTCCTGCCTTTGAACATTTCTGGAATGGATGGGCTTCTGCCAGAAAAGATATACTACTTATAATCTGCGGCAGTGCTACATCATGGATAATAAACAAGATATTCCGCAATAAGGGAGGACTATATAACCGGGTGACATTCAGAATAAAGCTCCAGCAATTCTCTCTTAATGAATGTGAGGAACTTGTTAACTATTTGAAATTGCCTCTCAATCGTAATATGATTGTTGAGGGTTATATGGTCATGGGAGGAGTGCCGTATTACTGGGCTAAGCTGGAGGCAAGAATGAGTATGGTAAAGAATATAAACAATCTTTTCCTTAAAGAAGATGGAGAGTTACGTAGCGAGTTCGATTATATTTATTCCTCCATGTTCAACAGCCCGGATAAATATATCGCTGTCGTGGAAGCACTTTCCGATAAAAAATCAGGATTGACCCGAGATGAGATCATAACGAAAGGAAAACTTGAAAGTAATGGTCAGCTCAGTCGTGTATTGGAAGATCTTATTGAATGTGGCTTTATTCGTAAATATTGCCATACCGACAAACTTCTGAAGGATGCCTTGTACCAACTAATAGACTGCTATACATTATTCTATTATCAATTTGTAAAAAAGTCACACGGGATTGATGAAGAATATTGGGTAAGGTCAATGAAAACTCCCACGTATAGCACATGGTGTGGTCTTGCCTTTGAAAGAGTGTGTCTTCTGCATACCAGACAAATCAAATCCGCCATCGGAATTTCCGGCATATCGGCAAGTCTGTTCTCATGGCATGTCAAGAAGAACCATGAGCATCCCGGTGCTCAGATAGACCTTATAATAGACAGAGCCGACAATGTAATCAACATTTGTGAAATCAAATATGCCCCGGCTGGATATAGATTGACTGACAGTGAACTGAAAAAGATTCACAACAGGTTAAGTATATTCAATCTCTACATTCCACGTAACAAAGTCGCACAACCCATCCTCATCACATCAAACGGCGTTATAGAGAACAACAATTCCTTTGAGATTCCCATTCAGGTAACGGCAGACCAACTGTTTTTCCCATGACCATAGGCTACGTATGAATACCGACTTACCGGACTAACGTCTCTTAGTTCATAGTCCTCATAAAATTGAATTATAGCCAAAAGTGGCAAAAATAACCCACTTTTGGCTATAATTCAATTTCCTCATGTATCTTAGTTTTACGATGTAAATGTATAAAAGGTATATAATATAACAGGACGACGTGAAATGTTTGGATTATAGTCTATATTCATAGAATTACAATAATCCCCATTTCCATAAGCAGTATAAAATTGCCAATTATGGAAATGGGGATTAATTACTGAAGTTTCGCAAGCTGCACTTCAGTGGTTTAAAGTTTATAGTTTAAGGTTTAAGATTCACGAAAATCCACGAATCTTTTCATTATACAAAATTTAATGATCATAAACCATAAACATTAAACCTTAAATTAATTATAATAGAGGTCACAAAGGGCGTGTCACCATCCTCACTGCAGGGGAGTCGGGGGATAGAGGGCATCCCACCAGGAGGGGTCGTCTTTCAGATAGCGGGAGAACCATGCGAAGATGGTGTCCTGCCATTTGATGCGTTTTGCGTAGTCGGTGATGTGATGGTCCTGATCTGACACGGCAACGAAGGCTGTCGGACGTCCGAGTAGCTTCAGTGCAGTGAACATCTGTATGCTCTCCCCTACCGGCACGTTGTTGTCGGCATCTCCATGCAAGAAGAGAAGCGGGGTATGAATCTTGTCGGCATTGTAGAGCGGACTCTGTTTGACGTAGAGATCCTGATGACTCCATGGGTAGGAATTTGCCATCGACACCTCACTGTAGGAATAGCCCCAATACCCTTCACCCCAGTAGCTTGTATGGTCGCTGATACCGGCATGGGATATGGCGGCAGCAAAGATGTCGGTGACGGTCTGTAGATACTGCGTCATGAAACCACCGTAGGAGGCACCTATACATCCGATTTTCTTCGGGTCGACGTAAGGATGCTCCTCGCAGAATTTCTTTGTACCTTCGATTATATCCTGAGCCACACCCTCTCCGGCTGTGTTGACATGGCGGGAAGAGAACTCCTGACCGAAACCTGTGGCACCACTCGGCTGTATCACGTAGACCACATAACCCTGAGCGGCGTAGGCATTGTGGGGGTAACGACTCTCGAAGCTGCGGCTTGTGGGGCTGCATCCTCCGTAGTAGTTCACGATCATAGGATACTTCTTCGACGGGTCAAAATCCGGCGGCAGGAAGAAGCGTCCGCAGATTGTGTCGCCACGGGAGTTTACAAAATCCCATGCCTGGCACTCTCCCAACTTCACATCGGCAAGCATCTCCTCCTTGGGAGTAGCAAGTTTTGTGGAGCGCAAAGTCTTCGTGTCAAGCAGATAGAGCGATTTTGGAGATGATGCGCTTTCACCATACCACACCATGTTGCGTCCGGCATCCGGGAGATCAAACGCTGTGATATTCTCTTCGGGAAGGTCGATTAGGGTGAATTTCCCATTGTTGGGGTTCAGTCTGAACATATTTACCCTATCGCGGTCTTCGGCAGTAAGATATACCATTCCGTCGGCACTGCTCCATTTGAAATCATTTACGCTGGGGTTGAAATCACGTGTCAGCGGAGTGACATTCTTAGAGGCAATGTCAATCATGAATAGTTGGTTGTCAGTCATGCTAGGAGTGCGTCCTTCCGGCACATTCTTGCCGATTCCGCCGAGTGCTTCCGGAGTGCCCATAAGAATCACTTTGGAGCCGTCGGGGGAGAATTTACCGCCGGCGATGAAGCCATCCTCTTTCACCAAAGTATCTACTTTAAGCGTAGTCAGATCAATGCAATAGAGAGATGAGAGAGTTGTAGGGCGTTTTTCAAGCCTGCTTCGGGAGGAGGATACGAGCAGTTTTCGGGAGTCGGATGAGATATCGTTAAGATAGACGTTTCTGTTACCGAATGTAAGGGGAGATACGATTCCGGTTGCAATATCCATAATGGAGAGCGACGTTCTGTTTCTCCAACCGGGTTGGCGGTCTTCCGGCTGTATCACCTCATATACACCATCCGATTCAGTCCTACCCTCTTGATAAGTTGTTATAATCAGAGATTTCTCATCGGGGGTAAGCATATAGCCGTAGTTCTGTGGAATAGATGCGACGATTATGGATTCAGCACCGGTGGCGGCATCGACTGCCACGAGTTCATTACCATCGACTGTGGCACATTCGAAATAATATCTGGAACCGTTTGGCATCCAGTTGAAATATCCCTGACGTTCGGCTACGGTCTGCCCATCTGATAGGCGTGTTATCTTGTTTGTGCGTGTTGAGGAACCGCCTCGGCGGGTAGTGGTATAGGAGGTAAGTAGGAATTTACCGTCGGGCGATATTTCACTTCGGGATATGGCAGTTCCGTGCAGTACATCCTCCAGGTGGAAGCGTCGCTTACCATCGTTGCGCAGGGAGAATCCGGCGTTATTCTCAGATTTAAGATATACGGATAGGGAATCCGTATCCTGATCAGGAGCAGAGAGGTATCTGAGCACTATATTATGCGATCCGGGACGCAGATGCAACGAAGATCCGTTGATTTTCTCTCCATCCAGATAAGCGGCATAATTCTTCATCCCCTTTACCTCCAGTTCGGGAATCGCGTATGAGGTGTTCTCAAAATCAAATGCAAGCATGTGTATGGCATTTGATGAATGGGAAGGCGCGAACGCATCCTCCATTGCTGATGATGCCAATCCCTTGACAGATAAGCGATCGGGAGCCTTGAACAGAGAAGACTGCTCAAAGGTCTTACCGTTGACGTCGACAGAATCCACCATTATCGGAGATGCCACCGTGAACGGTCCGAAATAGTTGAATTTAGAGATCCGTAAATCCTCGGCTTGTACGCCGCAGATGGCACAAGCGAGCAATCCGGTCATAAGAAATCTATTCATAGACGAAGGTTGGTTGGTTAAAGTGACAAAGATACAAAAAAACTCCGGTTGTCACGAAATGAAAACAGATACAATTTTTAATAAAAAAGGGAATTAGTCGCAGGATTTAATAATTATTAGGTATAGGAGAGGATTTTTTTACCAATTAATGTGTATTTCAAGAATTTTTTATCGGCAGTAATTTTGCAGCGTCAAATACATCATGAAATGAAGATCAAGCACAAGAGATTATTACACATCGTTTTCGTGTTGGCAATACTTGCCATTACACCAGCCCTATGTGCTCAGGAATTGGCAGACACGGCAGGCTACGGGAAATTCCGGTTCGGCAGTTATGGAGAGGCTGTCGCCTCGTTCAAGGATTATGGTATCAACCGGTTTCAGAAGGATGGATCCACTAAAGAACACCGCAACACGATAGCGGTGCCGCGATTCACGATAGGATTTGATTATAAGTTCAATCCCAAGTGGATTTTAGGAGCGGAGATAGAGTTTGAGGCAGGAGGCACAGGCACAGCTGTGGAACTTGAGAACAACGAGAACGGAGAGTATGAGACGGAGATAGAGAAGGGTGGCGAAGTGGCTCTCGAGCAGCTTCACATCACGCGTCTGATTATCCCGGAATTTAATGTCCGTGTTGGGCATCAGGTGGTGCCTGTAGGACTGACCAACGCACATCATGAGCCGATAAATTTCTTCGGGACAATACGTCCGGAGAGCCAGACTGTAATTATGCCGTCGACGTGGCATGAGACCGGTCTGACGATATTCGGCACTTTCGGGAGCGGCTACGGAGTGTTTGATTATGAGGCTATGGTTGTGGCGGGATTGAATGCCAACGGCTTTGACCGCGACACATGGGTGGCGTCAGGCAAACAGGGATTTTTTGAGACAGATAACTTCACCTCACCGGCTTACGTGGCGCGTCTTGACTGGCGTGGGGTGCCGGGACTGAGAACCGGAGTTTCATTCTATTATTGCCGAGACACGGGAGCAAATTCCGACAAACCGCAGACTTATTCCTCCTATGGCAGGATTCCGCTGCAGATATTCACGTGGGATGCACAATACCGCAACAAATTCCTTACTGCACGCGCCGATCTCACTTACGGTCATCTCGGAAATTCACGCGCCGTCAATGAGCGCAATAACAGGCTACCCAATGCCTCTCCCTACAGCCGTCTCACGCCTGTAGCCAAGAATGCACTCAGCTATGGGGCGGAGATAGGTTTTAATTTCGGAAATGTGTTTGGCATACGTAATTGCCCTACTTTCACCCCCTTTGCCCGCTATGAATATTTCAATCCCCAGAAATCGGTAGCAAAGCCATACGCAGCCGATAAGCGTCTGGAGGTAAGCAAATGGATAGTGGGTCTCAACTGGTTTGCATTGCCGAATCTGGTGGTGAAGGCTGATTATTCCATGCGTCAGATTGGCACGCAGAAGGTGTTTGGAAAGGGGAGCTACAATAGTGAGAATGAATTCTCGATCGGCATTGCCTATATAGGATGGTTCTTCAAGAGATGAGAGATTATACCGGATATGGTAATGCGTTGATATCTAATTATAAATATAAATAAAAACTGATATAATTATGAAAATGACTTTTTTGAAGACAGTATCCTGTCTATGTGGAGGCATTCTTGTAGCGTCTTCCATGCTTGCATCATGCAGCGGTGATAACGATGATCCGGATAATAATAAGAAGCCTGATGAGGAGATTGTAGACTCCAAAAACCTTGACTACAGCGCATCAAATGCCGACAGTTGGCACAACTATTCCGTGCGTGTGGCAGAGCTGCTTGCACGCGATTCTGAGCAGCTCTACAATTCCTGGAATGAGTCATACAATGGCGGGAAATCGTTTGCAGAGATATTCAAGTCAGCCAATACGAGTGCATATCCAAGCTATCTTAGCTGCATAGAGGAGATACTTGACGGATGTTCGGACATTGCCAACGAGGTGGGTGATGCCAAGATAGGAGATCCTTATGATCTCTATGTGCAAGGTAAGAGAGAGGAAGCACTCTATGCAGTGGAATCGTGGTATAGCTGGCATTCGCGAGATGACTATGCCAACAATATCCATTCGATACGTAATTCATATTTTGGTTCGCTCGACGGTTCTGTCTCAGCCAACTCCATGTCAGCACTTGTAAATTCCCTTGATTCCGATCTCGACAGCAGGACAAAAGGATTGATTGATGCAGCGCGCACCGCTATCATGGATATCCCTCAGCCTTTCCGTAATAATATAAATTCAAGCGAGGCATTGAAGGCTCAAGAGGCGTGTGCTGATCTTGACCGTCATCTCACGACAGTGCTGAAGCCATTCTTTGAGAATCTTGACAACAGTCATGAGTCTCGTTTGGGAGATATTGTGGCAAATTATGTTGACAATGTGGTTCTCCCTACCTATAAACTTCTGAAAGAGCGTAATGCCGCGATGCTTGAGGCAGTAAGGAATCTCTCCGGCAACCGTACTGACGTATCTTTTGAGAAGGCGTGCCAGGCATGGTTATCGGCGAGAGAGCCGTGGGAGAAGAGCGAGGCATTCCTCTTCGGACCCGTGGATGCTCTCGGTCTTGACCCGAACATGGATAGTTGGCCTCTTGATCAGGATGCCATTGTCAATCATCTGAAGAGTGGAAACTTCAATGATCTCCTCTGGGGCGATGGAGACGATGATTCCAAGGTTGAGGCTGCTCAGAATATCCGAGGTTTCCATACTCTTGAATTCCTTCTCTTTAAGGATGGGAATCCCCGTAAGACCAACAATTGATATGAGTGAAAGAGCTATTTTATTGGCATTGACATTATCAGCCCTTCTCTCCTCATGTGGAGAGGAGGGCCTTGATGTGCTTGACGTAGAAATCCCTGCCGGCTATGAATTGTCGGCAGGGACAGCCTCGATATTCATGAATTCATCGAAGGCATACGATTCACCGGCTGATTGGGTGTCGGGCACCTACAGTTCCCGGTTCAACCGAGGCGATAAACTCTATGACGATATGCGCACCAGCTCCAATGGCTACGGCGGTGGACTCGGACCGGTATATGCCGGATATTCATGCGGAAGTTGCCACAGCAATGCCGGGCGGACGAAGCCGGCAGGATGGGCTGACCATGGCTCCGGACCTTATGGGTTCTCATCGGCATTGGTCTATGTCACACGTAAGAACGGGGCATTCTTTCAAGGTTATGGTCGGGTGATTCATGATCAATCTATCTATGGAGTGACACCGGAGGGTAAGTTTCACGTGGAATGGGATTATCAGACGTTTGCATTTCCTGACGGAGAGACATACGAATTGGCAGCCCCGACCTATACCATCACTGACTGGTATCTGGGCGACATATCGCCGGATGATCTCTTCTGCACGGTCCGTATTCCGTTGCGTCATGTCGGTATGGGGCAGATCATGTCGCTTGATACCAATGAGATAGAGACTTTGGCTCGCAAGAGTAATTATCCGGAGTATGGCATTTCGGGACGATGCAACTATATAACGGAGCGCGGCGTCAGGATGCTCGGATTGTCGGGCAATAAGGCGCAGCATGCCGATCTCACCGTTGAACTCGGATTCTCAAGCGATATGGGAGTGACCAACAGCCGTTATCCGGAGGAGATATGTGAGGGTCAGCTGCAGATGACAGAGGGGTCTATGATGGGGCTTCTTTATGATAAACTTGACGTCTCTACAGAAGATATGGAGAATGTGGATCTTTACATGCAGTGTCTTGGAGTTCCGGCACGCAGGGATGTGGATGATCCGCTTGTACAGCTTGGCGAACAGAAATTCTATGAGGCGAGATGTCATCTATGCCATGTCACTACCCTTCATACCAAGCCGTCAGGCTCTGTGCTTCTCAACGGTACGCGTCTCCCATGGCTTGGAGGGCAGACCATCCATCCCTACAGCGATTTCCTCCTGCACGACATGGGTTCGGAAATCATGGGGATCGGACTTAACGATAACTACGTCTCCGGTCTTGCCATGGGGAATGAGTGGCGCACCACGCCTCTATGGGGCATAGGTCTTCAGGAGAAAGTGAACGGTCATACCTACTTTCTGCATGATGGACGTGCCCGTAATTTCGTGGAGGCGATAATGTGGCATGGCGGTGAAGGTGAGGCCTCAAAGAATCTTTTCAAGAATATGAATAAGACAGAGCGTGACGCACTGGTGCGTTTCCTGCAAAGTCTCTGATGCAATCCACTTCAACAATAACATTATTAACATCAAGCACATGAAAAAGATATTCCTATACCTCCTCTTCTCATTATTCTTCATCCCGATGTCTGCCCAATATGATTCCGACACGGAGAATGGCGTAGTGTCGTTTGCCGGAAGAAAGGGTTTTATCTGGGAGAGTAAGAATGGCAAGTTTGAGTTCAAGCCATATCTTATGGTTCAGACGGGACTTGACGTAAACTATTATGACAGTGAGGGACTTGATCCTGCATACAACCAGGATCACGTGCATAATACAGGCTTTAACATACCATACGCCGTTCTCGGCTTCACCGGACGTGCATTCGGTTTTATCACCTACAACCTCTCAATCAATGCTGCGGCTTCGGGTGGTGCATTGCTCCAACAGGCGTGGGCAGATATGAAACTCCGTGATGAATTTGGAGTGAAGGTCGGTAAATTCAAGACGCCTTTCACTCATGCCACACTCACCACTCTTGGCGAGACGCTATTCCCCACAATGCCTGTATCACTTACGGCTCCGGTCATAATGCCTCATTCCCTCAATGCGGTGACACCCTCGATGATGACAGGTTTTGACCTTGGTGTGGAGATACATGGCATGGTGAAGGATAAATGGGGATATGAGGTGGGCATTTTCAATGGCACCGGCTCAACGATCAATACTGCGACAAAGACCTTCAGTGATGACTGGCACATTCCTTCGCTGCTATATGCCGGACGTCTCACCTTCCAGCCTTATGGAGTGATGCCCGCCACACAAGGTAATCCAAATCAGTTGAATCTTAATAAGATGCTTGTTGGAATGTCAGCCTCCATGAATGTAGAGAGTGAGAATGAGAGCACCAACGATTTCCGTGCCGGATTGGAATTGGCATGGCTTCACAACCGTCTGTATCTTGCCGGAGAGGCTTACTACATGCATGTGGGTTTCACAAAACGGCAGAAGATAGATGAGTCGTTTGAGTATATGGGGGGATATGTGCAGGCAGGCTACTTTGTTACAGATCGTCTCCAGCCGGCACTCCGATATGATTTCTTTGATCGTAACGGGCTTGACAAGGGGGGCTTTCTTAATATGCCGGCTGTTGGTCTTAACTATTATTTCAAGAGTGTCAATCTGAAGCTTCAGGCGATGTACCGCTATATCGGTCGCACGGGGCATAAGACTCAATTGGACCGTGACAATGATGATCTCGGTCTTGCCCAGCATAACGGCACGATACTGATTCAATATACCTTCTGATGAAATATATTGGGAATAAAGCTATGAGGAATAAGAAGATATTGCTCCTGTTGTTGCCGTTCCTTCTGTCGGGATGTGACGACGGTAGGATATATCCTACCGACATTGACCTTAGCGGAGACAGTGGTATTACGGTGGTCATGACGGGCGAGATCAGCGGGTCATCAGATTCATACGAATCGGGATATTCTCTTGTGCTTGCGGCATTTAATGAATCGGATGATTATGCCATTGTCTCAAAGACGGTGCATGATGGGAGTGATAGCGTCGAATTGTCGAATGTATCGCCAAAGGCATCTACCATTGAATTATGTCTTATAAATTCACTGCGTAAAAGGATCCTTACACTCAGCACCGTATCGGTGTCGGCATCTGCAGGTGATCGTATTTCATTTGATGTCGGGAAGGTGGATGCCTCGCATTTCTCCATAATGAATAATACTATTTTCGGGAAATCCTGCGTGCAGTGTCATGGAGCCACCGGCAATGCCGCAGCAGGGCTTGACCTGCGGACGGAGGAGGCGTACAGAATGCTTGTCGGGACGGCTTCATCTGTAGAGGATGGTGTGCTTAGGGTTAATCCCGGAGATGCTGCAAGCTCCACTCTCTGGAGGGTGGTTGCCACAGATGTATCGGAGAGTTGGAAATTTGATCATTCCAATCTTCTGACGTATGATCAGGTGGGGTTTATTGAAAATTGGATAAATAACTTGAGTAATGATTAAGGATAAGGATCTGGTCTCTGCCACAGGAGCGTGGGAGTGCCATGTGATAATAAGCGTAGAACGTCCCGGACTGCCCTTCAGCGATCAATTGAGGGAGATAGAGCATGAATTTCAGGCATATCTGCGCGATAGGGGCGATGGTATGACGCCGGTGTTCATGCGCTGGTTTCTCAGTGATGCCGCTAATCAGGCGCAGTCAATCTCCAAAGATTTCAATTGTGCGATGTCGATAGTGGAGCAGCCTCCGCTTGATCTCACCAAGGTGGCTCTTTGGGTATGGCTTATGGAGGATGTGGAGGTGAGTTCCCTGCCAGATGGTTCATATTCTGTAAGACACGGGGAATATACCCACCTGTTTGAGGGTAGCCGCTGCCGACCGGGTGAGGATTCCCATTGTGCCACCTACGATATGCTTGCCGCCACCCAGAAGATGCTGAATGAGAAGGGGGGCAGTTTGATAGGTAATTGCGTGCGTACATGGTTCTTTGTGCAGAATGTTGACGTCAACTACGGAGGAGTAGTCAGCGGGCGTAACAGTCTGTTCAATGAGTGCGGACTTACACGTAACACCCGTTTCATAGCGAGCACCGGTATCGGCGGACGTCATGCCGACAAGACAGCCACAGTGCAGATGGATTCCTATTCAGTGATTGGACTGCATGAGGGACAGATGAAGATGATCAATGCTCCGGACTATCTTAATCCCACATACGAATATGGGGTGGCATTTGAGCGTGCCACGAGTGTGGATTATGGCGACAGGCGTCATCTGTTCATATCCGGCACCGCGAGCATAGATAACCGGGGGGAGATTGTCTGGGAAGGTGATATCCGGCATCAGACACTCCGTATGTTGACAAACGTGGAGGCATTGCTTAAGGCTGCGGAATGTGGCTGGGATGACGTGGGACAGATGCTTGTCTATTTGCGAGATATGGCAGATGCGGGAATAGTCAGGAAGATGTTTGAGGAGCGTTTCCCGGATATACCCTATCTTATTCTGTTGGCACCGGTGTGCCGTCCCGGATGGCTCATAGAGATGGAGTGTATGGCAATGAAACCGGTATCGACAGAATGGGCGGCGTTATGAGTTCGGAATTGATTGGAAATATTGGGAAGACAACCTTGGCGGTTTACGTCGGGGTTGTCCTTTGTTTGGGAGTTACCACATTCCTCTCCCCTCTTGTGTATGGTTCATGGTGGTTTATTTTATTGTGGATTATATTTGCTGCGACGCTTGCAATCGGTATGTGGCAAAGTGGCATGTGGCGCAGACCGGGATCTTTTCTTCTTCATCTCTCTATGCTTGCAATCTTGGGCGGAGGCTTGCTGACATGGCTTATGCAGGAGAAAGGTAGTGTCAGGATCTCACAAGGTGAGCGTGTGGCATTCTTTGAACGGGAAGGGGGTGGAATGACATCATTGCCTAAGGAATTATCGCTTGAGCGGTTTGAGGTGGTGTATTATCCGGGAGGGGATGTGCCACGTGATTATGTATCGCATCTGCTGGTGGATGGAGAGCGGCATACGGTGTCAATGAATAAGATTCTTGATATCGATGGTTATCGTCTTTGTCAATCGTCTTACGACAATACCGGGGCAACAGTGCTTTCTGTCAATCATGATCCCTACGGCATTCCTCTCTCATACGCAGGATATGTGCTTTTCGGCATAGGTGGTTTTCTTGTGATGCTTAATCCGGCAGGACGATTCCGTCGGTTGCTGAAGGTACTATCTGTCATCACTATTCTGCTGATACCCCTTGGAGTATCGGCAGCCACACAGAATAAGGAGGCGAATGATAGGATATATGGGGTACCACGCGCTTTGGCAGACAGTCTCAGGAAGGAACAGGTGATATATGGAGGTAGGATAGTGACGTTCAACACCTTGGCGAAAGATGTGATGACGAAGCTTTATGGAGATACGGAATATCGAGGATTGTCGGCGGAGCAGGTGCTCCTTTCATTCCGTATTTTCCCGCAAGAATGGAAAGATCAGCCTCTGGTCAAGATAAAGGATAAGAATTTGCGTCAAGCCCTGGATCTGGATGGAGAATATGCCTCTCTGTCAGATTTCTTTGATGAGGATGGAGGGTATAGGATATCGGAATTGCAGAGTGCGCTTGGCGAGTGACATAGACGGAGCGTGGAGGAGATAGATGAGAAGGTGGGTATATTGCTTACGCTCCTTTCCGGCAATCTGATAGTTAAAACCTCGGATAAAGATATTTCCTTGGCTCCATGGAGGATTGAATTGGAATTATTGTATAATTCCTTTCCGGGAGGAATATTGGTCTTTGTAAGCCTGTTTATGGCTTTCCTATCGTTTGGGGTAGGGATATTATTCGTACGATATGAGAAGATATCCGGATGGATTGGTGCATTATTTTTGGTACTGTCTTTTGTGCTGTCGCTGCTGATATTTGTGGTTCAATGGATTCTTGCATCACGGTTGCCACTTTCAAACACTTACGAGACGTTGGAATTCATAGTGCTCCTGTTGGAGATCCTTCTGCTGACAGTTGGACGGCGTATAGGAATGTTGTTGTTGACGGGTAGCCTATTCTCCGGAGTGTTGGCACTTGTGGCGCATCTTGTGGAGATAAATCCGGTGGTGACGCCCTTGATGCCGGTGCTACATTCGCCGTGGCTCTCGCTGCACGTGTCGCTTGTGATGGCATCCTACGTACTTCTTGGATTTACGGCGGTTGTGGCGGTTGTTGCTCTCTCAGGATTGGGGGCTGTAGAGCGGTTAAGAGGATTATCGCTCGCAATGCTCTATCCGGGAGTATGGTTATTGGGGATGGGTATATTTACGGGAGCTGTATGGGCAAATGTCAGTTGGGGAGAATACTGGAGTTGGGATCCGAAGGAGACATGGGCATTGGTTACACTCATGGTCTATTCCCTGCCGTTGCATGACCGGATGTTTGCAATAATATTAAAGCCGATATACGGGATAGCAGAAAGGGATTATAGTGCCAAGATATTTCATATCTATCTTCTTATAGCAATTTTAAGCCTGATAATGACCTACGTGGGGGTAAATTACCTTAATTCCCTCCATGCCTATAATTAATAACTGAAGTTTCGCAAGCTGCACTTCAGTGGTTTATAGTTTATAGTTTATGGTTTATGGTTTATAGTTTAAGGTTTAAGATTCACGAAAATCCACGGATCTTTTCATTATACAAAATTTAATGATCATAAACCATAAACATTAAACCTTAAATTAATAATCTTTTTGTGTTGCATGCTTCGCCACTTGAGCGAAGTATGCAACACAAAAAGATTCTGGAGAATTTTCTGGATAATCTTATGATGTGGGGTGCGATCAGTCGTAGAGGGTTTTGTCGAGGCGTTTCTCGCGTTGGCGTATCGCTCTTGTGAGGAGAATATTGGCTATTGTCCACACGACTACATCTCCGATGAATATTATTGTTGGATTGGTGAAGGGGGATACAAGCACGTTTATGCCGATGAATGCTATTGATACTCCGAGGATCGTAAGCAGGGCGGCTGCCTGATTCATGCCGAGTGCGAGAATCTTGTGGTGGATGTGGCATTTATCGGGCAGGAAGGGATTGCGCCCTTTCTTGACACGGTGGAAATACACTCTGAATACGTCAAAACATGGGACGATGAGCGGGGATAATGCCACGATTGCCGGGTTGTAGTCAACGGTGAGAAAATCCGGCTTGGCACACATCACTGCAATTGCACAGAATACGAGCACCATACCGGTGGTCAATGCTCCGGTGTCGCCCATGAATATCTTTTTCTGTTTTGTGACGTCGCCGAATACGTTGTAGTAGAAGAATGGGAACAATGTTCCGGCAGACGCAACGGCAAGTAGGGAATATATGAATTCTCCTCCGTTGAAGAATACCACGGCATAGAATATAAGAGCTATGGAGCTTAATCCGGAAGCGAGTCCGTCAATACCGTCGATAAGGTTGATGGCGTTGACTACGTATACCGTTACAAGGATGGAGAATAGCCATGCGAGAACATCCGGCAATTCGTTTAGCCACAATATGCCATAAAGATTGTCGATATACATTCCGGAGCATGCCAGGAGTATGGCACATACAATCTGTACAACGAATTTTGCCATGTATCTGACGCCGATGAGATCATCTGCGATACCGACAAGATATAGCAGTATTATTGCGCATATTTCAAAATATATAGGCACGAATGCTCCACCGATTGCGTCAATCATAGGTGCGGATCCGAGTCTTAGGTTAAGGGCTACGACGAGAGTCAGGGAGAACAGGAAGGCCGGGAAAAATGCAATGCCACCAAGACGCGGCACTACCCCACGGTGAATCTTCCTCTCGTCGATTTCGTCAAAAAGATTTCGTCGGAAGGCAATGAGAATAATCTTTGGAATCAGTATGCCGGCAATAAGCACAGATATCGCAAAGCAAAGGAGGTCATTCTCCAACCAATACAATAAGGTGTCTTGTGTAAACATGTAAAAGTTTTAAATTATTAGAAATTTCGGTTACAGAATTGAAACCAAGAGGATTACGCTAACGATGTCAATTATAAAATGGACAAGTTAAAACTACGGCATGACCGTATTTTGCAAAATTATGAAAAAAAATAAAAAAATCAAAATTAAAAATAAAATAAAAAAGATGGAGAAGATCATGATCTTCTCCATCTAAGGATTATGGTTTTATCAAAAAATTGATTAGCCGTTAACTTTCTTCATGTGAGCGATAAGGTCAAGCACTTTGTTAGAGTAGCCGATCTCATTGTCATACCAAGAAACAACCTTCACGAAAGTCGGAGTAAGCTGGATACCGGCTTTAGCGTCGAAGATAGAAGTGAGGGGGCAGCCGAGGAAGTCAGAAGAAACCACAGCGTCTTCAGTATAGCCGAGGATGCCTTTGAGTTCGCCTTCAGAAGCCTCTTTCATAGCAGCGCAAATCTCCTCGTAAGTACATTCCTTAGCGAGGTTTACAGTGAGGTCAACAACAGATACGTCGAGAGTGGGGACACGCATAGACATACCGGTGAGTTTGCCGTTGAGCTCAGGAATAACTTTACCTACAGCCTTAGCAGCGCCAGTGGAAGAGGGGATGATGTTGCCGGAAGCAGCACGACCACCACGCCAGTCTTTCATAGAAGGACCGTCAACAGTCTTCTGAGTAGCAGTAGTAGAGTGAACAGTAGTCATGAGACCTTCAACAACGCCGAATTTGTCGTTGAGCACCTTAGTAATAGGAGCGAGACAGTTAGTTGTGCAAGAAGCGTTAGAAACGAACTGAGTGCCCTTAACATAAGAATCCTGGTTTACACCGCAAACGAACATCGGAGTGTCGTCCTTAGAAGGAGCCGACATAACTACATACTTAGCACCAGCCTCGATGTGAGCCTGAGCTTTCTCCTTAGTGAGGAAAAGACCGGTAGACTCAACAACGTACTCAGCACCTACCTCGCCCCAAGCGATTTCAGCGGGGTTCTTGCAAGCAGTTACGCGGATCTCTTTGCCGTTGACAATAAGGAGGCTCTTTTCCATATCATAGTCAACAGTTCCGTCGAAACGACCGTGCATTGTGTCATATTTGAGCATGTAGGCCATGTAGTCTACGGGGAGAAGGTCGTTGATAGCTACTACCTCAATGTCGTCTCTTTTAGTAGAGGCACGGAACACGAAACGTCCGATACGGCCAAAGCCGTTGATACCAATTTTTGTCATTGCTTTAAAATATTGTTTTGGGTTGGTAATATTTTAATAAAAACTTGTTTTCTAATAAATCCTGTAGATTTCCGGAATTGGCGATTCCGGATTACCCGTTGATGGGTTCCACCTTTTAGGTATGCAAAATTATAAAAAAAAATTGGTATTGCAATCGTAAATGAACGTTTTTTAACGTAATGACGTTTTTTAATCCGAGAAATCGTGATTTTTAGAGAATTTTTTAGTAGATTCGCATGATTTCATGGCAATCCCGGTCTATAGTCGACCTCGACTCGGACCCCTAAAGGGGGAGCTGTTGTCCCCTGACCCCTTCAGGAGGAGTTGAGACTAATAAAAAAATATAAACCATAAACCAATCTACAATGGGAAAATTTTTATCAGATTTTAAGGAGTTCGCTCTCAAAGGAAATGTGGTCGATATGGCTGTCGGTGTTATTGTCGGCGGTGCGTTCGGAAAGATTGTGTCGTCGCTTGTCAACGACATCATTATGCCGGTGTTCTCTCTCATTACCGGTGGGGCGGGATATTCCAATCTCAAGTATGTGATACGAGAGGCTTCGCCTGCCACCGCCGAGGGTGCGGCAGCTGTAGAGGAGGTGGCGATAAATTATGGCACCTTCATTATGAATATCGTGGATTTCGTGATTATTGCTTTCTCAATCTTTGTGGCCATACGTCTTGCCATGAAACTGAAGAAGAAAGTGGCTGAAGAGCCGGCTCCGGCACCTGCCACACCACCTGAACCGACCAAAGAGGAGGTGCTTCTCACTGAAATCAGAGACCTTCTCAAAGAGCAGAAGAAATAAGACGGGGTCTAAGCAGATACCAATCAAAAATATCAAAGGGATTGAAGATATGAGTCTTCAATCCCTTTGATATTTTATAATGCAAGCGTTATTATTTCAACTGATGGAACACCGGGTGCATCACGAATGTGAATGTGTAGTCGCCGTAAGGCACCAGATATTCCGGACGGGCTGTGCGTCCCCAGCTGTCTTCGCAGCCGAGACCCATCTGAATCTTGTCGATAAGCAGGTTGGTATAGTCAGCCTTCTTCACTTCGGGAGAGTGGGACTGTCCTTTTGACACGCCGTCGTCAAGGCTATCAATTGAATAGTTGAGTGCGGATGCGGAGAAGGGCACAGCAGCCTTAAACTCAAGACCGTTTCCGGCATTGTCCAACTGTTTCCAATAGCGCACATCAGTCTTTGTGCCAGTCTCCTGCGGACGGATGTAGGGATAGAACTGCTCGCTGACCGTCTGGTCGTAAAGACCGATACGGGTAGAGTGGTTGCGGTCGATGTAGTTCTCTATAGGTCCGCGTCCGTAGTATTGGATGTTGCTGAATGCAAGCGGCATCTGCATCTGCATACCGAAACGGAACATACCTGACACGTCTGCACCTTTCTCGGTAGTGAGTGCTTCAGTCACCTTGACGTCGCCGACACCATTAATCACATACGTCATCGCCAGTTTAGCCTTGACATCAGGCATGTCGTAGTCGGCATTCACCAGAATCATGCCATCTTTCTCCTCAGCTTTTAGCGAAGTGAGCTTCATCGTCGGTTTTTTCCAAGCACGGAACTTATTCTGTAGGTTTGCACCATAGTCGTTATCTGTCGGGGCACGCCAGAAGTTAGGGGTCAGCATACCCTCCTCGGCAATCATTTCAGTGCCATCTACCACATATTTCGACATGAAACCATTGTAGCGGTTAAACTCAATTGAGAAATTATCACCGTTAACGATGAGGTGATTCCTTTGGTTATTGACTATGGAAGCTACAGGGGTTGCCATGTTGGGCTGTACGGGAGTCTTGACACAAGCACACGATTTCCCCTCCTTCAGCAGGAACTGCTCGCGTGCGATGGAGTGCCCGGCAGGAAGCAGACCCTCTGCGTTTTTGAGAGTGTAGTCCACGTTGAGAAGCCACTCCCCTTCTCCGGAGATCTCTCCGTAAGGTATGGAGATTGATTCGGTCTTTCCGGGTGCCACATTGATATTGTCAATGCGTCCGGAGCGGACGGGCACTCCGTTGTTGAGCACCACCCAGTCAAGATTCAGGTCTGAAAGGTCGCGGAAGAAATTCTCATTATATACCTTCAGTTTGCCGGAGGCAAGATCCGCGGGAGTTGTCCAGATGTTCTGATAGTAATAAGAGATCTCGTCGGCATGAGGGTTTGGTACACGGTCGGGGCTTACGATGCCGTTTACGCAGAAGTTGTTGTCGCTACCGTCATAGTCGTTGAAGTCGCCGCCGTAAGCGTATATCTCCACACCGTCCTTACCTTTCGTGCGGACTGCCTGGTCAACGAAGTCCCAGATGAAACCACCTTGCAGAGAGGGGTATTTGCGGATGAGATCCCAATATTCCTTAAATCCGCCGAGGGAGTTGCCCATTGCGTGGGCATATTCACATTGGATCAAGGGCTTGGTTATATCCGATTTCTCAGCATATTTCTGCATGCCGTCATATCCGTAGTACATGGGGCAGAATATGTCGGTCATGCCGTCGGCACGCGCCTGTTCATACTGCACTGCACGGCTTGGGTCCTCCTTCTTTATCCATTCGTAGGCATCAGTGAAGTTCGGTCCATATCCCGCTTCATTGCCGAGGCTCCAGAAAATGATTGATGGATGGTTGAAATTACGCTGCACGTTGCGCTGGTTGCGTTCCATGTGAGCCTTCTTATAGGCAGGATTCTTCGCGAGAGTCTCCTCTCCATATCCCATTCCGTGGCTTTCGATGTTTGCCTCAGCAACGACATAGATGCCGTATTTGTCGCAAAGGTCATACCAGAGGGGATCATCCGGATAGTGGCAAGTGCGGACAGCATTGATATTCAGCTTCTTCATCAGCTCAATATCCTGAAGCATCCTTTCAGGAGACACCACGTAGCCGCCGTCGGGGTCAAGCTCATGGCGGTTGGCACCCTTGAACAATACCGGCTTGCCATTCACGAGAATCTGCTTGCCTGTCAGCTCAATCTTTCTGAAACCGACATTTACCGGAATAACCTCATCACTCCCCTTCATCGAGGCAGTCAGTGTGTATAGGTTTGGGGTCTCGGCAGTCCATTTCAGCGGATTGTTCACCTTCATGACCGTGCGTCCGCTCTTGGAGGCTGTAGCATTAGCCACAGTGTTGCCGGCAGCATCCTTTAAGATAAGGTCGACGGGAGCATTTGCAGTCAGGGATAGGTCGATGTTAAGTATACCGTCAGTGTAGTTATTCTCCAGGTCGGGGGTGACGCGAATGTCGGCGATACGTTTCTTATCTCTCGCGAAGAGATATGAGTCGCGCGCTACGCCGGAGAAGCGGAAGAAATCCTGATCTTCGAGATATGAGCCGTCGCACCAACGGAAAATCTGGAAGCATATCAGATTCTCCTTGCCGGGGATAAGGTAGGGTGTGAGATTGAATTCCGTCTCCAGTTTGCTGTCTTCACTATATCCGACATACTTTCCATTGACCCACAGGTATATGTTGGAAGTGACGGATCCGAAGTGGGCGAAAATCTCTTTCCCCTTCCAGTCGGCAGGCACGAATATTTCGCGACGATAGGTGCCGACATGGTTATTCTCAGTCGGCACGAGGGGAGGATTATTCTTGAAAAAGCTCTGCCATGCATACTGGGTATTGACATATATAGGGTCGCCATATCCGTTCAGTTCCCATATTCCGGGCACCTGTATATTATCCCATCCCTTGTCGTTGAAATCCTTTTTCCAGAAATCAGTGGGACGTTGGTCGGCATCATTCACCCAATTGAATTTCCATGTGCCGTTTAAGGATAGGTAATTTGCCGATTTTTGTCTTTCCTGAGATAGGGCAGCATTTTCACCGTTTCGGAAAGCGAAATTGGCAGCATGCATCGGAGCTCGGTTTACGGCGTTCACTTCCGGATCAAGCCATTCATTGAATGACTGCGCAGATGCGGAAATGGCAGCCAGACCGAGGATCGAGGTCAATAAAGTTCGATTCATCTGTCGTGATATTAGTTAGGTTTTAGATTAAACTTGAATCACAAAATTAGTAAAAAATATTTAGCTGCACGGAGAAAAAACAGTCAAAATTGAGCACTATTATTGCAATGGTGAAAATGCGAACATTACGAAAAAATGCCTTTTACATACTAAAAACAGACAAATGCTATTGATGAAATATAATTTAGCGGTGGATTCAGTCGTTAAAACAATGCTGAATCATTCATAACTAACCAATCATTCTAATTATGATATTATTTATCGGAGGTCTCGGAATGTCGGAAATCCTGCTCATCGCGCTTGTTGTGCTTCTCTTTTTCGGGGGAAGAAAATCCCTGAATTGATGAAGGGTCTCGGGAAAGGTGTCAGGTCGTTTAAGGACGGCATGAATGAGATAGAGAAAGACGTGACCGACATCAGTAAGGATAACAAAGAGAACAACAGTGATAAATGAGTGAGGGATCCGGCTCGGAAGGCATGACCTTCTGGGATCATCTTGACGTGCTTCGGGGAGTGCTGCTCAGGATAGCGGCAGTGGTCGTTGTGTTCGGTATGGTTGCGTTCTTTTTCAAGGAGGAATTGTTTGATGTGGTTCTTGCGCCGAAGGATGCCGGTTTTATCACTTATCGTTGGCTCGAACGTATGGCGGCAATGTTTCATGGCGACATCGGTGATTATTTCTCGGTCCGTCTGATCAACACAGGGCTTGCGCAGCAGTTTCTGATCCATGTGAAGACGGCAATGTGTGCCGGCGTCCTGTGTGCGTCGCCGTATATACTCTATCAGCTTTTCCGTTTTGTCTCTCCGGCACTTTATTCCGATGAGCGAAGATATGCAGTGCGCGTGATAGGCTCATCCTATCTGATGTTTATTATCGGGGTGTTGGTAAGCTACTATCTTATCTTTCCGCTGACGTTCCGTTTTCTTGGCACGTATCAGGTGGCTTCCGATGTTGAGAATATGATCAGTCTGGAGTCATATATGTCTACATTGATAATGATGTGCCTGTCGATGGGAATCGTCTTTGAGATGCCGGTGCTTTCATGGCTATTCGGGAAATTAGGATTTCTGAGCGCACCGTTCATGCGTCAGTATCGGCGTCATGCCATAGTCATCATATTGATAGTCGCGGCAGTGATCACCCCTACCTCCGACATCTTCACCCTCTTAGTGGTCTCCCTCCCGATGTGGTTGCTCTACGAAGTCAGCATCCTCCTCGTAGCCCGCTGCACACCATCCTCGCATCTGCACTATAAAAAGAAAGTATAGAAACCCTGACCATCAGGTCAGGGTTTCTTGTTAAGTAAACTTTGGAACTTCATTAGTTATATGTGGTTATTCTACTTGCGGAGTGCACCCTGCTGGTAGAAGCGGAGGATGCGGGTGCGGAGGAGATATTCGTAGTGGGATTGGATGCGGGAGATATCGGTCTTGAAGAGATTGTTCTTCGCTTGCTCATAGTCGGCTTGTGTGGCACGTCCGAGATTGAATCGTTCGCGTGTCGACTCAAATGAGAGGGTTGTCTTTTCAAGAGTCTCTGTTGAGGTGAGATAACGCTCGCGCGCGCCCGTCGCCTGATAATACGCCAACTGTATCTCCTTGTAGAGGTCGGACTCACGTTGTTCAAGGGTCAGTTCCGCGCTCAGTTTCTGTAGCTTCGCACGCCGTATGCTGTTACGCGTGTTGAATGCGTCAAAGATGGGTATGCGCAGCGACAGACCGAGATACGTGGAATAGTTATGCTTCATCTGAGCTCCGAAGCTCTCACTCTTCATGCCACTGACCGTATAGAAACTGGAACCGATTCCCGCGCTGAAGCTCAACGTGGGGATATATCCGGTCTTCGCAAGCGAGATATTCTCGTTGGCAACTTTCACCGCTTGTCTTGCACCGATAAGGGAATTGTTTATCCCCATCGCGGAGGCATACACTACGTCGGGACCGGGTATTACCGGATCCATATCATCGAGCGGCACCACATCGAGCCCTTCGTATGAGGGCAACTGAAGCAGATTGGCAAGATTCACGAGAGCCACCTGTGTGTCGTTGTCGGCAGCTACTACCTGAAGTTTATCCTGTGCCGCCACCGATTCCAGATCGTATAGTGTAGCTTCCGCCACTTTCCCGGCTGCTATCAAGGCTTTCTGACGCTCCACCTCAAAGGCTGAATATTCAGCCTGGGAACGTGCACTCTTAGCCACCTCCTTGCAATAGAGCACTTGCAGATACTGCGATATGACGTTGAGTGTGATATTGTCTTTAGTAGCCTCATTCTCTGTGATATACTGGTTTAGCGACATCTCTGTTATCTTCACGCGTCGATAGGCAGCTGTGCCCTGAAACAGAGGTAGGCTAAGACTTACGCCCCATTGGGTGTTGGTGGTGTTGCGGTCGGCATAAGTGTTTGATGCCGTCAGACCGCGACCGAAACTGAAAGATTCCGATACCGACGCATCTACCGACGGCAGATAGCGGTCCTGTGCCTCCTTTATTGCGAGCTCCCCTTCAGTGATCCGCAGCTTCTGTTGCCGCACACTGATATTATGGGATATTGCGTAAGATATGCAGCTGTCGAGAGACCATGCTTCAGCATTTGCGGTGGTTGCCACAGTCAGCAACGACACGGGCAATATGGCTTTGACAAATAGATTCATGAGATAAATGCTTTACGGTCAGTTGCGGGGATTGCCACGTAGAGGAGTCTTTTTGTTTATACTGTCGGATTTTACCTCGACCATAAGTCCGTTTGAGAGACCGACTTTAATCTTCTTCTTTTCAAACACCTGGTTCGGCACAGAGTCGGTCAGCAGATAGACGTAGGCATTGTCGCCCTCATATTCCACGATGCTCTCCGGCACTGCGAGCACACTGTCAACGCTTTCAAGAATGACACTTGCATTGGCACTGTAGCCGGCACGCAGGTTGGCGATTTCGGTAGCGGTGAGTGCAGCTTTCACCTCAAACGTGTTTGAGCCGTTCTCATCCGATGCCATAGGAGCGATCTTCTCAATTACGGCGGGATAGTCGGAACCGGCAACCGCACCGACAGAGATTCTGACCGGCATCTGCTCCTTCAGCAGATCCACCTCTGTCTCATCCACTTTCCCTTTGAAGATAAGGTCAGTCATATCTGCCACTTTCGCAATTGTGGTGCCATCGTTAAACGTGTTTGCCTGTATGACAGAGGAGCCGACTTTCACCGGCACTTCCAGAACGACTCCAGTCACGGTGGAACGCACGAGAGTGTTGGAGCCTTGTGCATTTGAAGCTGACACACCGTCTCTCACGATTGTGAGCTGGTCACGTGCCTGGTCAAGATCCTGACGTGCACGCTCAAGGGCTGTCTCATCAGTCTCATATTTCTCACGGCTTTCATATTTCTTCTCATAAAGCTGGCGCGTGCGTTCGAAAGTACGTTCAGCCTCCTTCAGAGCAATTTCCGCCATAGCCACACGGCTCTCTGCCGACGACAGTTGAGTCTCCTCCGGAATCACCTTAATCTTTGCAATGATATCGCCATTGTTGACATGATCACCGGCTTCCACAAGAATTTCGCTTATAATACCGGAGATCTGCGGCTTGATGTCGATTTCGTCACGCGGTTCGATTTTTCCGGTCAGCACGGTGGTGCGTTCGATAGATTCAGTAGATGGATAACGGAGATCATATACGGTCTCCTTACCCTTTGAGTTTTGATAGAGATAGAAGAATGTGCCGATGAATACGACACAAGCGATCACTATCAGCAGGATTTTGAAAAATTTTTTCATATAGTTTTGAATTTGGTTCAGTTAGATATTAAAGATTATGCAGCTTTATTGATAATGGGAATCAGGCATATCATTATGATTATCCCTGTATTATTTGTCGTTGAGCGCCTCTACCGGTTTGATTCTCATTGCCTTGATTGATGGTATCAGTCCGGCGAGCGATCCGAGAATAATGAATATTGCGAGGATAGCCATGGCGGTTGTGAAACTCATCTGGAAATGCGCCTCCGATACGGCATCCGGCGGATTCGTGAGATGATGTGCGACAGCGAGTACAATCGTGGCGAAGCACACACCGGCTAATCCGGCTACGACAGTCAGCACGATACCTTCACTAAGCACCTGCACAATTATGTCGCGTGGCTTTGCACCGATTGCCCGACGTATGCCTATCTCCTGAGTGCGTTCCTTCACGATAACCCACATTATATTGCCTATGCCTATGATTCCGGCAAGAAGCGTGGACAGACCGATAAACCATGCGAGAAGATCCACTCCGGTAAATAACGTCTCCACTTGCTCAAACATGTCGGCGATGTTGATCACCCACATGGCTCCCTTATCGTCGGGATGGATGCTGTGGCGGCGATATACCACTGACTGCATCTTTGGTACCAGCTCGGAGATATTGACCGAGGGTCGAGCGGTCATCATAATGAAATCCACCTTATCGCCATAGCCGTTGACGCGCCGGAATGTAGACGATGGAATCACGACAGCCTCATCCATACTTCCGTTAAGCTGAATCTCCGATTTATCTCCTGCTATACCTATTATTGAATAAGCCGTGCCGCCTACCTCTACCAACTGCCCCAATGGAGCCTCCACACCGGGGAATAGCTGTGCCGCAACCTTTTTACCTATTACAGCCACTCTCCTCTCCCCCACCATATCAGCCTCATTGACAAACCTTCCATGATATAAATTCGGTTGCAGAATCTTAGTGTAGTCAGGTTCGGCACCAATTATCTGTCCGGAGAAAGAATGTTTTCCATGCTTGATGCTTTTTCCCCACGATTGGAAAGATGGCACCACCGCCTCCAGTTCCGGGAAAGACTCTTTCAGAAGTTCCACATCAGTAAGATCCATCATCCATGTCCGCCCCTTCTGATAACCCTTATATGGCATAGACGTGCGGTTTGCCACCATTCCGGCAGTGTTTGTGGCGAATCCCGCGAAATTTCTCTTCAGCATATCCTCGCCACCGCGGGCTCCTCCGGTCAGCATTGCGAGCATTGCCACGCCCCAGAAGATACCGAATCCGGTGAGAAACGTGCGGGTCTTGTTGCGCATCAATGTGGCACCGATCTCCTTCCAGTTCTCTAAGTCGAAAATAGTAAGTTTCATAGTCAGATAGTCTTATTCATCGCGGAGAGCCTCCACCGGTTTTATTTTCAACGCCTTCATAGCCGGGAAAAGTCCGGCAATCGCCCCTGCCAGCACGAGCACTCCCATCACTTCGAGGGCAATGGCTATGCTGACAGTAGGATTCGAGATGGGACCGTCCGGACCGATTATATAGGCAATAATCTGAGTGACAATCATGCCAAACACAATGCCGAGATACCCGAACAGCAGGGTGATGCCCACAGCCTCGGCAATCACTTGGGTAAGGATCTTATGTGGCTTTGCCCCAATTGCGCGACGTATGCCGATTTCATGGGTGCGCTCCCTTACGGTCACAAACATGATGTTGCTGATTCCGACTATGCCGGTAAGAAGCGTCAGTATGCCGAGCACCCATACGCTGGTGTCGAGAATCACGAGAGCCTGACGTGCTTTTATGGCATTTGTAAAACTGTTGGAGATGTAGACGGCATTCTCATCTGCGGGATCGAAATTGTGGACAGTGGCGAGAGTGTTGCGGATATCTGTCTCCGCAGTGTTGCCATCCTCCTCCGTGTGTACATTCTTGAGAGCCACGGAGAGTGTGCCGAGATCCTCACGGTCAGAAGCGATCATACGGGCTGTGGTAAACGGTATGTAGCAACTGCGGTTCCAATTGCTTTGGTATACCCCCACCACCTTGAAGGATAGACCTTGACAATCCACTCTACCGCCGCAAGCTCCTATGCCGTCGGGAGGGAACAGCTGGTTGGCATAATATTCCGGAAGTACGATGACCTTTGCCTTCTCGGCAAGGTCGCGGTCAGTGATGAATCTCCCCTCTTTCATTGTCCGGATATCCTGCTCCTGCTTTATTGAGGGGAATACGCCTGTGTATGATTCGGAAATCTTCGCTTTTGGAGTGGAGATGTTGCCGGAACCATATATGCGTGACGTCACTTCCTCCACATACTTTGGATTATTCTCCGGCAATATCTTCATGTCGCCATCCTTCATCCTTATGCGTCTCCCCTCTCGGTTCCCCTTGTAAGGGATTGAAGTGTTCCCGCTGAAAATACGTATAGAGGCAGTGTTGCGCGACACCATCATCTCCTGAAAGTTGTTGGTGACGCCACGTGCCATACTGAGGAGTACAATCAGCATGAATACACCCCACGTTACAGCTATGCCGGTCAGCACGGTACGCAACTTATTCGTGCGTATTGTCTGAAATATTTCGCGGATCAGATCGGTCATGGTATGACAATTGGGGATGATTCCGGCACAATCACGCCGTCGGATATGCGTATAAGTCTGTTGGTCTGGGCAGCCACACCGGGGTCATGGGTGACAATGATAATCGTCTTCCCGTCCACCTCATTAAGCTCACGGAAGATACCCATTACATCGTGCGAGGTCTTACTGTCGAGCGCACCCGTAGGTTCGTCGGCAAGTATGATTGAAGGGTTGGTGATCATAGCGCGGGCAATCGCCACACGTTGTTTCTGACCGCCCGACAGTTCTCCCGGCAGGTGGTGTGCACGGTCAGCGAGTCCCATCTTCTCCAGCTGCTCCATCGCCAACTTATTGCGTTTCTTACGCGACACCCCCTGATAGAAAAGCGGGAGAGCCACGTTCTCCACCGCATTCTTATAATTGATAAGGTTGAATGATTGGAAAACGAAACCGATCATCCTGTTTCGGTATTCAGCGGCACGGTTCTCGCTGAGATCCTTAATCAGTTTCCCGTCGATATAATATTCGCCGGAGTCATAATTGTCGAGAATACCGAGGATATTTAATAGCGTTGATTTGCCGGAGCCGGAAGCACCCATGATCGACACGAGCTCACCCTTGAACACATCAAGATTAATCCCTTTGAGCACATGAAGAGGTACGGCACCGTCGTATGTTTTATTGACGTCGCGCAGACGTATCATCTCATTCATCAGTTAGGCATAGTCCATTAGTGGAACACAGAGAAACAACGCATAAAGAGACCTTATTAGTATCAAACAATTGAAAAAAGTCATAAAAATAATCCAAAAACATAGTCAATTGCCAAAAATAAGCAGAAAAACCGACAACTCCGGCATCAAACCTACCTTGTCGTCTTGAAATTCGGATTTATGATGGAGAGGAATGGAAAATATCTTTGGTATATGGATATTTTTCACCATAACCAGTAGATGATGAAAACAATTGTAATAATTTCAACTCATGGTGTTGGTATCTTCCTGTTTTTGGTGTAAATTTGTGGAGATTTATAATTTAATGTAGAATATAATGGTAAACAGCATATCATTAAGTGGATTCACGAGCTTTGCAAATAATAAATTTTCATTTACTGATGGAGTGAATATATTTATTGGCAAAAATGGAACAGGCAAGACACATATACTTAAATGTATAGCATCGGCATTGCAGGCTCGTCATGAGTTTCAGTTAAAGAAGACTACCTCAAAGGAACAATTTGAATATATTTTAGCTGAAAACTTGATTCATTATTTCAAACCGGATTTTATAGGTAATCTGGTGAATAAGAATGTTGTTTCCGGAAAATCAACTGTAGGTGTAAATATAGATGGGAAGGAGCTTTCATTCGGTTTTTCCTCCACATCCAAGACAACTGTGAAGATAGATAAGGATGATAAATGGGATGAATGTCAGTTTATTTATATTCCTCCACGCGAAATGTTTTCATTGTTCGAGGGTTTTATTGGATTGAGCAGCAAACGAGAACTTTCATTTGATCAGACTTATATCAATCTTGCCCATTCGCTTGCTCTTCCTGTATTACGCAATATAGAAGATAACCCACTAAAACCTGCCATAGAATTACTTGAGAAAGAACTTGGCTTTAAGGTGCTTCAGATGAATGGTAGGTTTTATATTGAGACTGTTGATGGGCGAATGGAAGCACATCTTGTAGCAGAGGGATTAAGGAAGATGGCATCCATACTTTATCTTATTCTTAATGGAGAGATAAATAGCAATACAGTTTTATTTTGGGATGAACCGGAATCAAATCTTAATCCTGCATTGATACGCATAGTGGCGGAATTTATTCGTGAACTTGAGCGGTGTGGTCTGCAAATTTTTATTGCAACTCATGATTATCTTCTTACCCATATACTGTCTCTTTATTCTGAATATAAGGATAAAACCGATATGAATATACGTTTTTTCGGGCTTCATAAAGAAGGAAATGTTATCAGTGTGGAAGAGGGTGAGACACTTGCTACAATACAGAATAATCCCATTCTGGAAGAGTATGCAGCTTTTTATGAATTAGAACAAACATATATCAATGACTATGAGTGACTTCCAGGAAAGTGGCATAAACTTTTGTTTCAAATCCAGTTGGATGATACTCAAATATGACGATCATATCGCTCATAAAAAAGTTGAAAAATTTCTTAAATCAACAAAGGCGGTTGATTTCCTTGGAATACATAATGACAAATTGTATTTTGTGGAAATAAAAAATTACCGAGGTCATACACAAGATGAAAGCACTAAAGAGGTATTGGGCAGTAAAGGGGAGGAGCTTATGCATCGTATTGCCATTAAGGTAAGAGATGCTATGGCTTCGTCGATAGGATCAGCCCGTTTCTCAACGAATGACAATGAGTTTTTCGCTAAGGTGAATCAGCTTCTGCTTGATGATAATAATAAAATAATGGTGATAGCATGTGTTGAGTTGGATGTATCTAATGAAAAGGAGAGGAAGGCAAAGATGGGTATATGGCAGCAAAAATTGAAACAGAAGCTATCATGGCTTCATGCTGCAAAAATATCTGTTAATTCTGTGGATAATATAACAGATATAATTCCGGATCTGGACGTCTCTTTTGTAGAATGAATATTTTGTAAAGTATCAGCCCCTTGGCCGGGATGGGTCAAGGAGCTGATGCTTTTATGATTGGGGATCTGTGGTTAGGGATGGACGTTCTGGAAGGGGCAATCGCGGAGACGGGGGTAGCCGTCGGTCATTATCCAGACGTTGGTGAAGTCGTAGTTGTAGTATTTGTTTTCGGGGGTACCTTTCTCGTAGAAGCCGTTGCATTTCCAGCCTTTCCCGGAGTCTTTGAGTGCGAATAGGTCGTGGCATGTGTTGATGGCTGAGCTTTTGCGTGTGCCGATCATGGCATTGCCGTCGGAGATTTTTCCACGATTGTAGCATCTCTCAATTACGGAGTAGTGGTCGATGCAGCCTACAATGCCGCCTGTGTCGTCGTGGGTGTCGGAGGGTATGTCGCCCTCATTCACGCAGTCATGCACCCATGAATCATGGTCGCCTGAATCAGAACCACCCTCTTCCTGATATCCGAGTATGCCGCCGATGTGTACGTGGAATTTTGTTGTCGAGACTTTACCGCTGTTGTAACATTCTCTCACTTCAAGGTTTGCCGCCGAGTGAACACCGTTGGGATCCTCGCCGAGGTGTGCGGCGATGCCTCCCACAGCTCCTCCATCACAGTTGGATTGTATGTCGCCGTGATTGGCGCAGTTCCACACCCGTATGCGTTTGTTCTGACAAGTGCCGACAATGCCTCCGGCATGTTCGCCGTTGCTGGTCACAGAACCGTAGTTGCCGCATTTGTAGACGCGGGTGTAGTAGTCATGTCCATCCATACCGCCGACTATGCCGCCGACCCACTTGCCGCCGGATATTTTACCGAGGTTCACGCAGTAATCGGTGTTTGTGGCAATCTTATGGTAGTCTACCCATCCTGTTATGCCGCCTGTCTGGTCGTTGCAGGATATGTCGGCGTAGTTCACGCAGTCTTTCACTAGCATTCCCCCCTCTCTGCCACCTACGATACCGCCGGCATTGCTTGCCGACACCTTCAATGTTCCGGCGAAAGAAGAATCCTCGATTATATATGAATTTGTGCCTTTTCCGTCAGCATATCCCACGATACCTCCCCCGTTGGTGTTTGCAGTCACGGTTGCAGTTGAATGCAGAGCCTGAAGATTGCCGCTCTCTATGAATCCGACAAGTCCTCCTACATATTCATCCCCCGTCACGTTACCGCAGAAAAGGGAGTGTCGAGAGGAGAGAGTGGGAATAATCCATTTGGAAGAATAGTCAAACTTATCCGTACCGACTACGTTGGCATTCTTGACATAGCCAACTATCCCTCCGACATAATATGTCCCTTTCACATTCATAGTGTTGCTTGTCATGGAGATGCGGTCAGCATGGAGGGTGCCACCGGTCAGTTCTCCGACAGCTCCGCCTACATAGTTATTGTCACCATGTGATACATTGACGGCAATTTCAAATTTGGCGTCAAAGCTGATTGTGCCATACAATTTGCCGGCAAATCCACCGGTACCGATCTTTCCGTTGACTCCTGTATCAGCCATAGTGACCACGACACGCGACTCGTTATCTTTCCCGATGAATTTAAGTAAATTATCGGCGGTGTATATCTCTCCGGCAAAACCTCCGGTATATTGAATGCCGGTGACGAGCGAGCTATAGAGACATTTTGATACAGATGTCGGTATGCTGACATTAAGGAGTCCAAAAATACCTCCGGTGTAATTCTCTCCACCGACAGGACATTTCACGGATATATTGTCAAGCGAGCATTCTTTCTGACTGAAAGATGCGTTACCGATCATTCCACCTACATTCTGCGTCCCGCTTACAATCTTCACCTTTGAGTCTTCCTCGCTCACGGTATGGGTGATTGAGATGCGTGATGCGTGGAGGCTACCGGAGAAATATCCGATAAGACCGCCTACAGCCTGTTCACCCTTTATTGAGAATTGGCGTGATGAGGTCGATACATTTTCGATTGTAGCTGTTGAACTGTCGATCTTTCCTATCACTCCACCGATATAATCCTTGCCGGTGATGTTGGAGGCTATGTCATGATTCTTTATGGATATCGAGCCTTTAGAGTGCATGCCTATCAGTGCCCCGCAATAATTATTGGCATTGATGATGGAGCCGGAAGCCTGTACATTTTCGATACTCACATTGCCTGACGACTCGCCGGCAAGAAACCCGATATAATCATATCCGTTGACTATCGAGGCATTCGATATTTCAAGGTTCTGGATTACGGCACCATCCTGTAGGGATGAGAAAAGACCTATGTGGCTATCTTTTCCCGGTTCTCTGTCGGAGTTGTCAGCCCCGATATAGTATAGTCCGGTAATGCTGTTGCCGCCGCCATCATAATTTCCGGCAAAGGAATAGCTATAGTAGCCTCTACCGTCGATGAGTTTGCTTTGCGTCGGAGCCTGGAAAGATGATGTCTGCTTAAAATATCGTCCTCTCCCGAGTTCAAGTGAATCACGTCTTAGGTTTGACACCATCATCGCGAAATCATCTGATGATGCGATACGGTAGGGATCCTCCTTTGTACCCTCTCCAGAGAGCCCCATATACATGATGCTCTGTGCGCTGACAGTGTGGAGCATCTCGTCGACAAACCTCACCTGTAGGCGTGCGCCGAGTGTCTGATCATCCTGAGTCTTGATGATCAGGACATATTTGCCATCGGGTATGGATTCTCCGGCAGGTATCACCATCATACATTTCATGTTGTCGCGATCCACGATTATTGAAGCATCAAACGACAGCGGTTCGTCGGAAGCCTCCGGCGTAAGGATCACGCGCACCATCTTTAGTGAGTCTGGGGCGTCCATTCCGGCGTTTGAAATCACGAAAGTACTGACCCGTCTGCCGTCGGTCGACTCGATTGTCGAGCCGTAGTCATTGCTTTTCAACGTTATGTCATCGGATGAGCACGCCGCCATACCCATTAGTAGTGCGGCGCAAGCCGATAGTGTAATATATCTCATTGCTTATACGTCTATTATTCTTAGTAATTTAAGTTTCGCAAGTTTTCCAACTTGCTTCACTTAAATGGTTTAAGGTTTAATGTTTATGGTTTATGATCATTAAATTTTGTATAATGAAAAGATTCGTGGATTTTCGTGAATCTTAAACCTTAAACTATAAACTTTAAACCACTGAAGTGCAGCTTGCGAAACTTCAGTTAGTAATAATTGAAGTCTAATTTGTTGTCAGTCCCTCATCTCGGAATAGGTCGGGACGGGGAAGAATCCGGAGCCTGATTTCTCCATATACCATGTGCTTGCGGGATTGTTGACATCCCAGAAAAGATGGAAGTAGACAGGCACTTTCTGAGAGTGTGCATCAACCCAGTTTCTTTGGAAATTCTTGTATAACGACGGATCTCCGATCTCAGCGACAGAAGCTTTGTAGATCGCATATTCGTCATAATAAGCTGTCTTCTGGATTTCAGAAAGATTTTCATCTGAATATACGATGCAGGCATCATATCTGTTTCCATCGATTTTAGACCAGCTGCCGAGGTCGGACAACGACAGGCAGTCTTTGATCTTGACCGCTTTCTTGGGATTCCCGACAAAAGTATCTCCGAATTTCGGACCGTTGCCGACGTTGAGGCTGTTGCGGAGTATACTGTTGTCCTGCAATACGCCCACAAGACCACCGCACTTACCGTTGGAAGCCTCAATGTTGCCGGTATTGAGACATTGCGACACGATGACTGCATTCTCCTTGAAATCGGTGCAAGTCTTTGTGAGAGCGTTTAGACCTCCGACAAATGCGGCTGATGAACCCAACACGATGAATGGTACAGCCGCGCCTCCTGAGGCAATGGCACCCCCGACAATAGCCACGGTGCTTGCCAGGATGGCGACACCGCCTATGACTTGATGCACAATCTCACTCGTGTGGTGTATGTGCTCAAGTTGTTCCATGCGTTCGATTCGTGTTTCATTAATACGATCGTTAAACCGCTCATCATTCTCACCAGTCTCATAATAGTCGAGAGTGGCTTGCACGGCATTGTTGTAGGATGATGTTATAGGGAAGGCATTGAAATTAGATATTGACAATGAATAGCCACTACGCCATGCCGCCATCTCGTTGCTTATCTCTTCCGATTCCTTGACCGCCACTTCATTTATAGCTGCGGTTAGCTCTTCCTCTACCTCCGGATTGAGTATCTCATGCAGACCGAATCCCCAGAGTATGCGGTCAGCCTTGTTCAACACGGAGTCAATCAGGACTTCGCTCACCTTGATTATGGCGGCTGCGACTTCAGAAGAAGCCTCCACCGCCTCTTCGACGATAGCCATCAAGGGACCTGCCACCGACATCACCATTTCGAGCGAAGCCACCACACATTCCGCTATATTGAGGGCTGTCCATTCCCTTGGATCGCCGATCTCGGCAATTATTCCGGCTGTCGGACCATTGCCGGAGTTGGCGATTCGGGCATAGTTTCCGCAATAATGCACGATAGTGTTGTTGCCACCGAGACCGAGCACTCCGGCAGTGTGTGATCCGGATCCTTTAACATGACCGTAGTTGTGGGAGATTGCAATTGATCCCCAGCTTGTCTTTCCGACAACTCCGGAGCAATAGGAATGTCCGTCGATGTTGCCGGTATTTATTGCATTGTGGGCTACCGCCACGGATGTATTGCCGACTATTCCTGCTACATAGTCATTTCCGGAGATGTTGCCCTTGTTAATCGCACCGTAGCAGCCGAATTGTGCCTCTCCGCACATTCCGCCGACGCTATTCGTGCCGGATACATTCCCGTTGTTGGCACACCAACGGAGGAAGGTATTGTTGAAGAGGTAGGCATCCCCTTTCGAGGCATCCCCCTTTACACGGGTACTGCCTATGATTCCGCCTACACCGTCGGCACCGCTGACCGTACCCTCATTGCGGCAGGCAGTAAGGAATGATATGCCTGAACCTCCGACGATACCTCCCACTCCGATTCCGGAATTTCCGTTGTCGGAACTGTTATATTGTATGGCTCCGGCTATGTCTGCCTTATTGCGGCAGGATGTGACGTAGAGTGTGTCGGCGGCACCGATCATTCCTCCGGCTCCGGAATATTCGCTTGTGATAGTGGATGAGTTCTCACAATCGTTGATGACTGTGCGTGAATATCTGGCGGCACCACCGATTATTCCACCCACGTTGTATGATCCCCTTATGTCGGAGTCAGAGCTTCGGCAGCTTCCGAGAAGTATGGCGGAGTGCATGTCGGCACATCCGATTATTCCTCCTACGGCGAAACTATCCTTACCGCCTGTGATTGAACTTTTCTCTACGCTACAGTTGATGAGCGAGGAGTCGCCGTGGTCGTCACCTGCCGCGATGACAGCACCTGCAACGGCACCGACGGCAAAGTTGCCACTTAATTCGGAATCTTTCACTGCAACCCCGTCGATGACAGCATTGTGCAGGTAGCCGAACAGACCGATTCCTGCGCTTGACTTGCGGTCGCACCATAGTCCGGAGATCTCATTGCCGAGATATACACCACAGAAGGGGGTATTGGTGTCGGCACCTATCGGATACCATCCGTAACGCTGGTCGCACATTATGGAGGCGCGATACATGTTGATCGGCACTGTCTGCCGGAAATATGTGGATGGCGTGATCTGTCTGTTTGTGTCATGGTTGTTGACAAACAACATCAGCAGGAAGAGATGCTCGTAGCTTGAGATTTCGTAGGGGGCATCCTTCGTGCCCTTTCCGAACATACCCAATTGCCTGTTGTAGTCCTGGCAGATGCGGATGCCGTTCTTTCCCGACACCTCAATTTCACATCCCAGCCCAATCTCTGCCGTAGGGAATTTTTCGACAAGTTCGGCAATCGCCTCATTTGACTGTGTGGGATATTCAAAATATAGCAGCCGGTATTTCCCCTCCTTAAGACCGTTGAAGAACCGGAATTTACCGGCTTTCATATTTTCGGGGTCGCATTTTCTGGAGATAATGGATCCATCGGGAGTCATTATCTTGCATACTAATTCTTCCGGTTGAATGTCGGATTGGAATTGATCTATGACAAAATCACGGAATTGCCCGATATATGAATCTTTCTCTTCCGGGAGGTCATTGCCGGATGAATCGGGGAAATTGTTGTCATCGTTGCAGGCGGATGCTGCGAGAGCAAGGATAGCCGGTAGCATCAGAAGCCTGAAAAATCGGATTAGTTTGATCATGTATTGTTAAGTTTTGAATATTAAAAACACCGATAACATGCCGGCATGTAGTATCAGGACAAGTTCTCGGATTATTTTTGAATGTAAAATTAACCAAAAGATGATTTAAGGGAGTAATAATCGGGATATAAAATGTGGATATTAGCGAAAAATCTGAAAATTATGTGTGTAGATAGGAATATGTGCATATATCCACATTGTTTTGCCATCGCAGGCAGTGGGATTAAGGGATAATTCACATAAAATATAGGGTGAATTACGGGATAAAATAAAGGATATAGGAAGTATAAAAAACGGAATAAATTTGTAGGATTGGACAAAGATTTTTAATTTTGTTATCAATTATGGAGTGGTTCAAGGATGAATTAGATTTGGTGTTTGCCGGTACATCGCTTTCGATGATAGTCGTCAGTGTTGTCTGTGCGCTGGTGAGGTGGTTTCATGTGTGTGCCCCTTATCAGCACAATCCTTCGTATTATTATCCGGCACGCCCTATGGTGACGATGTTCTTCCTCAGCCAGCTTCTTTACATACCAGTGGTACTCCATCCGTCAGATCCGGTGACACTTCTGTATGTGCGTCCGCTCCCCTTACTCCTTATGACGGCCTTCGTGCCGTTGATACTCATCCGCTTCTTCAAGGCTTCGACCTCGAAGAGAAGTGGGGCGACTACATTGGTGGGTCTCATTCCGGTGGTCATGGCTGTTATTCTCGAAATTATTGTCATCTGTGGAGGTGGGACGTTTATTCTGTCGGGAAGCAGGATGTATATGGCAGTGGCTGGATTGGTATGTTTTGTGCAAAGTTGCCTGATGCTGAAGTTTATGATATGGCTTATGCGTCGGGTGGAGCGTTATCAGATGGATGAATATTCCAATGAGGGGGATTTTCCGTTTAAGTTTGCTAAAAAGTTGCGGGTCTATCCAATGATGATGGTGGCATTATGTTGGGTTATATTTTTCACAGGCAACAGGATATTGCTATGTTGTGTGTGGCTAGTGTTCTGTGTGCTGGCAGTGTTTTATACTATTACGATTCTTCATCCGCAAAGAGGTGTGATTGAGAATGCGAGGGAGTATGGAGATGGAGTATCGGAAGATATTGAGCCGGTTTGCCAAGATGTAGCGTTGCCGGATATAATATCGGCAGATACTGAACCTATTGAGGGTGATGTCTTATCTGAATGGGTGCTTGATGAAGAGGTTAGACAGAAGGTACTTCAGTATGTCGGGGAGCATTATCTTGATCCACATCTGACCCGCCGGGGGCTTATCTCACTGTTTGACTACGGACAGCGCACGGATGCCGGGACTGTTATTTCCCATTACGGTTTCTATGAGATGGTTAATACGTTCCGACTCGAACATGCAGCCTGTTATGCACGTCTGCATCCCAACGAGACAAAGGAATCCGTGGCACAGGCATCGGGATTCCGCGATCGATTCGCGATGCGTCATGCAGAGAAGAGAATAGGGAGAGGGAATCCCGACCTGCTCGAAGGCTTCACCCCCCGCCTCTGACATTTCCTTCGGCATCATGATTATAGAATGAAGTTGCCTATCAGTCCTCTTCATATAAGTGGGTCTAAGGTCAGGGGTCTGAGGTTTGCTGATTGATTTGAACTATAATACTAAGTAATATCTATAACGCTATGAGTAAATACATTTTTTCATTGCTTTTGTGCATGTCGTTTTTTGCAACGCATGCAGCCAATTCTTATTTGCTGAAATCTCCTGATGGGCATATCAGTGTGGAAATCAATACCGGCAAGAATATCGGCTACACGATAATCAACGGTGAGAATCGATTGCTTGATGGAGGGGCAATCTCAATGACCCTTGATGATTGGACTGTGCTTGGCAGTAATCCACGGGTGGCGAAGGTCATGCGAAAGTCAGTGTGTGATACGATCACGCCTCTTGTACGGTTTAAGACTGCTAAGGATTGATTTCATGGACCGCTCTGACCAATGGATGGTAAATTTCTATGAGACTATGGCGAAAGAGGCAGCACGCAATCATATATTCATAGATTTTTACGGCGCCTTAAAACCTGCGGGACTGGAGTATCGCTATCCCAATATATTGACTTATGAGGGAGTTCGGGGCATAGAGTATAACGGAGGGTGCGAGCCGGGAAATACGATATAGCTCCCATTCATACGTAACTCGGTGCGACCTATGGATTTTACACCGGGGGCTCTTGTCAACTGCCAGCCGGAACGTTACGGGGCGTCCTGGACAAACCTTGCTTGCAAAGGTACGCGAGCCAATCAGCTTGCGATGTATGTGCTGTTTGAGACCATGTTAAGACGATTTCATCAAAGTCTTAATATGGCCTGTCTGATATATTGTCATTGGAAATATATGCAATTGATTAAATCACGGACAGAGAGTATGTTTCTGTTACCCCGGTGGATTCGGGGTTATATGTTGTTAATTACTGATAATAAGATTGATAATACGGTCAGTATGGGCTCATTCGCATATCTCTCATACCGCGATTTCAATGTTCTTCAACATTCTGAGATGTTTCTAAGTGCAGAGGTACTAATATTTCAGTAATATCCAATAGAACACCGTGTTAAAAATGCTTTGCGCTCATGAAATGGATCATTTTTAGAGTGTGTAGTTCAAGACCATCTAACAGGTAGGCAATCGGATGCTCCACTCACAGTTGAAAACGGTGCTTTACACCCCTATTACCTGCAATATGGGCTCTCCAAGCACCTTTTCTATCTGCGATATGGTTTCAATCGTGAAATTGTGAGTGCCGCGCATCCACTTGCTTATCTCCGACTCTTTTTTATCAAGCATTGACGCAAGGTCTTTTTGCCGCAATCCGCGCTGTTCAAGAGGTAGATTTCGGCAAGGAGCCAATGGTGGCAGAGCCTACTCCTTTATACAATATAAATGTTGGTACATTTCATCGCGGGGCATATCGCCCAGCAGGTCTATGAAATACGATAAGGCGGTCAGCAAGGATGTTGGCCGCCTTATCTTGCTTCACTTAATGGCTGAATTTATGGCTAATATGATACTATTTGCACCCAATCAGGCGTTTATCTCAAATAAAATCATTAACTTTGTGAAAATGAAACGCCATTTCAATACACATATTGAAGGTATTGACCTTAAATTTTGGCACGACTTGATAGAAAGCCGTGGTATGCTTATTGCGTTCAATAGTTATGAAAGCATGAAAATGTCTGCTTTCAATCTTGTTTAACATCGGAATAGTTCATGGAGAAGTTCAATACATACATCAATCATATCGAACCGGAGTTTTGGCGGGAGCTATGTGTCAGGGAGGGCGAGTTGCGCCACTTTGAGAAAGGTGAGGCATTTGTCCTTGTCGGTTGTGTGGCGCGATATATCGGTTACATCCAGTCCGGCACCATGAAGTATGTTGCTTACTCAGCAAAGGGTGTGGAACATGTTGTCGGTATGCAGTCTGACGGTGAGTTTATCGCTGATTTCCCGTGGTCGCTATATGGTAGAAAGGCGAGGGTATCTATCGTGGCTGTTAAGCCAAGTGATATTTATTGCTTCCCTACAACGAAAATTAAACTGATGATGGATGCTGACCCTGAAATGCAAGTAAGGGTGATGCACTCGACGGAAGCAATCCACAATACCCTCTACGACCGCTACCTTGACCTGCATTGCAAATCACCACAGCAGCGGTATGATGAACTGTTGAGCACCTATCCCGACATCTTCACATGGTTTTCGCTCAAAGACATCGCTTCATTCCTCGCCGTCACCCCCACACATCTTAGCCGACTGAGAAAAAATTCCAAAATTCAGTGATAAAAATAAAAACTCTCAACATTTGTTGAGAGTTTTTATTTTTATATGTCGTAACTTTGCAATTAATCAAGAAATAGGAAACAAGCAATTATGAATAGATTAGGTCTATACTTTCTGGCGTTATTGCAGATTTTGATAATTTGTTCTTGCAATAATAATGGCGATGAGCCAAAGCCTGAACCAATCAGATTCGCCAACCAAGAGTATTCAATCCGTCTGGGTGTAGGCACAAATATCTCATTTGTTGACGGTGGAGGCGTATATGAACTTTCTGCCAGCAATCCTGAGATATTGGGGAAATATGGCATTGATATCGAAACAAAGAATCTACTCATTAATCCGGCAGCAACCGGACAGTCTTACTTGACAATAAAAGATGTGATTGCAGGAAGCTCGGTGACACTCAACATAACGGTCGAGGATTTCTATATGTCATTCCGTATCGATGAAATAGAAGGTATAAATACGAATGAATATTTCGATATAGGCAGAGAAATAAGGTTTGTCAAGGATGCTGAAAACACCAAATCTATATTAATCATGCATCAGGATATACTTGATTATCACTGGCTCACAATAGGCGAAGGCATATTCGACATATCTCGAAGCGAGACCGGGATATACTCGATGCACATGTCTCTCCACAGCAGTCATAATGAAGAGTTTATGGCATTTGAGTACACAATGAGTGGAGATGCAGGGTATATGTATATATTTGACCATTGGTTCGGTTACAACTGGCCACAAGCTACAATGTCTGGAAGAACTCTCCCAGTAGAAAGGTGTAGGATGATTCTCACGGATACATTTAATGGTTGTAAAATCACATGTACTTTACAGCCCTTCCGGTGATAAATCATCATGCACTTTTAAACGTAATATGAACTTGACTTACGGATTGATATACGTGTTTGTCATACGTGTTAAATGACATCAAAAAGCGTTATTCAACTTGTATAAAAAGTTATACAATATATTTCCCCAAATAAATCTTAGCCGGCTGAGAAAAAATTCCAAAAATCAGGGATAAAAATGCCCGGTCTCAACATTTGTTGAGAGTTATGTCGTAGTTCTGTTGTAATTTTACCGTATTGAAGCAAAGTGGCTTCTTTATTAGACATTAAATCATTTAAACAACTCTCACATGAAAAAATCTTTCTTGGTATTTTTGAATACATTATTGGGAGTCCTATTGGCAAATTCCCAAACCGGCCTATGGTCCGGCGATCTCGAAGTAATGGGCGTGAAACTGCCTCTTGTATTTCATTTGGACGACAATAACCCAACCCTTGATTCGCCGGCTCAAGGCGCAAGGGGTGTCCCAATACAAATTAAGAGAATCGGGACCGACAGCCTATCAATCACTGTTCCCTCAATTAGGGCGACGTTTAGAGGAAAGTATGAGAGTGAACATATCACAGGCCTTTTTACCCAGAACGGTTTTCAAGTTCCACTTGTCCTTACTCCCGGAGAGAAAACATTACATAGACCACAGACCCCTAAACCACCTTTCCCCTACGGACAGGAGGAAGTGAGTTTCTCAAACGGAGACGCGGTTTTGAAAGGTACGCTAACCTTGCCTGAAGGCTACAGCCGTGAGACTCCGGTTTTGATTATGATCACAGGAAGCGGACTTCAAAATCGAGACGAAGAGATTTTTGAACATAAGCCGTTTGCGGTCATTGCCGACGCTTTGGCCAGAAATGGCATTGCATCTTTACGTTACGATGACCGTGGATTTGCCGAATCAACCGGTGACGTCGTTAACTGTACAACAGCCGACCTTATGAATGATGCTTTAGCCGGTATCAATCTATTGCGACAGAAATTCAATAAGGTAGGTGCGCTCGGTCATAGCGAAGGAGGGACCATATCCTTAATGCTTGGAGCCGACAATAAGGTCGATTTCATTGTAAGTATGGCCGGGATGGTGATTTCTGGCAAAGAAACACTGTTAGATCAGAACCATTATACTCTCATTCAAAACGGTTATGACCAACAGACAGTTGACGAATACTGCGACCTCCTTTCTCTTGCTTTTGACAATAATAATTCTGTATCACAGAAATTGGAATCATCAACTTTGCCGGCTGAATTAAAACAGAATCTAAGGATGGTAATTCAGCAGTCAAAGACCCCATATATGCAATACTTCATATCTATAAATATCATGAATCGTTTGCCAGACATTACCAGCCCCGTTTTGGCATTGAATGGGACAAAGGATATCCAGGTATCTTATGAAAAGAATCTGGGCGCATTAAGCAAGGGCTTGCCTTCAAACATCCATAATAAGATAATCCCCCTTGATAATCTAAATCATATATTCCAGAATTGCAAAACCGGCTCTTTAAAAGAATACGCAACAATTGAAGAAACGGTTTCTCCAGAGGTATTAGAGATAATCACCCAATGGGTTAAATCACTTAATAAGTGAGTGGCATAACTCATTTAGGCGACATCATTATATCATTATTAAACTACAAATTACAATGAGACTCAAAGATATAATTCTTACCTCAAGAAAAGTATTATCCATATTGTTGGGGATTGCAGCTTCTGTTTGCTTGGTAGCTTGCAGCGATGATGAGCCGAAAGATAGGTCGGAACTCATCACAATGTGGGTTTCGGCAGAAACTACCACCGTCTATGATGAGTGGTTGGATTCAGACCTTGAATGTATGCTTGTAAAATTCAGCCCAAATTCAGAATGGGAGCCTATGCCTATGGGCAAGATTCAAGGTTTCACCTACGAAGATGGAGTGGAATATGAACTGAGCGTATATCGCACCACTCTCGCCAATCCTCCCGCCGACGGACCGATATACACCTATCGTCTTGACCGTATCATCAGCCGGAGTGTAGTTACGGTTTACACCCAAGGTCTTGATGACTACATTGAGGTTCCGGCCGAAGGAAAGGATTTCAGCATCGAATTCACCTCCAATTCACCATGTGAAATTGCACGAATAGTGGGTAGCATTTTCGGGGATGTCTCTTTGCAGAAAAAATCCGACAGCAACTACTCGCTTCTGCTGAAGATACCGGAAAACATAGGAATGGGGCGCGTAAAGAAAATCAGTCTGAGGTTCGGCAACGGAGAGGAGAAGAATATCGGTATATGGCAAATGCCGCGTAAATTCAACGCTTCAGAGACATTTGAGATGCCATATTCAGGTTGTCTTGGCTATATGATAGGCTCTGACGAATCAAATTACGGCAAGATTCGCAATGTCAGGATTGTTGGAATGTTAAACACAAATGACTGTTATTATCTTAAACGAATCCTCGAATCAAACGGGTATCAAGGTAATGGCGAAAAACCGGAATACACCATTGATTTGAGCCAAAGCGGTTTCGTTGCCGGAAAGGAAAGCCACTACAGCGATTGCAACATTTGCAATGTGCCTTCGGACTATCTGCCTACCGTGTTTACCAATGACGTGCCTGCGGGTGTTTTCACATCCAACAAGTATCTCACTGAGGTTATACTTCCGGAGGGAATCGAGATGATTGACCCCAGTGCGTTCAGCCACTGCACGGCTCTTACAACTGTTAATATTCCCTCAAGCTGCACAGAAATCGGCAGCAATGCCTTCAAGTCATGCGAATCATTGAAAAATGTATTGTTTCCATATATATCGCAGGACATTGACCTACCTCATCTACAAAAAATCGGTCAGTATGCGTTTTACGGCACTGGCCGTCTTAATAGTTTTGTGCTGCCGGAATCTTTGAAAGTTGTAGAGACAACATCTTTAAGTTTTTATGTCGATAAACTTTTCTGTTTGACAGAAGAACCGCCTGTATGGGAAATTCCGGGTAACGCCGGATATGTGCTTGGACCCAAACCTGACGGATGCACGTTGTATGTGCCTTACGGTTGTAGCGAGGCATACAAGGCTTCGGAGAAATGGGGCAAATTCAAAATAGTGGAAATGCCTGAAGATAAATGGTGGGAAATGATACCTTAATTCATAAAAACAAACAGCTTAATAATACCAAACCCTGCGGCTCCCGGCGTGAAAATGTCGGGAGCTGTCGTTAAAAGATATTTCTGACATAAAGTTTAACAACCCAAAAATCAAGACAATGAACAAGATTTTGATTGTAGATGCCTCCGCATCCGACGGTAGAATCATGTCAGGTCTGCTTACGCGGGCCGGTTATGACCCTGTTGTTACGGAGAGCATTGAAGCCGGGAAAATAGAGGCGGCGAAGCTGCCACCCGGCGCGGTAATCGTCACAGCATTGCGACTGAATGACGGTACCGCATACGAGTTAATTAACTGGCTGAAGGTCGAGAGAGTTTCAATATTTTGCGCCAATTAGGTATTGAGCAGAAAAATTCTCTGAAAACCAATGATTTTTCAGAGAATTTCGTCGGGCTGATAGACCCTTTAGTGACCCCGGAGAGATTTATCTCACATAGGGTTAAGTGTATTGTCTATCAATATTTTAGGTTTTTCAAAAATCATGGGTGTTCCCTTTTTGCACACCCGGACATTTCAATGTTCTTCGTATATCGACAACGCAAATTTAGCGATAATAGTCTGATTTCCGGCTATTTTCGGTGTTAAAAATTGTCATCGGTTGCCACCTCTGAAACAACGGTAGATGTATTACAAACTAAAGTATCCTCCGGTCTTTTTAGAACCTCGGTATTCAATTACATTCAGATCTACCAATATTTTCAATGACCGCATTATGGTTCTGAGACTTTTCTCAAATTCATCAGCTAAAGCAACCGCACTTATTCCCGGAGAAGATGCAATGCGATTATAGATTAACTTTTCAGTACCTTTTATCGTGTCATTTATCGTGTCATTTATCGTGTCATTTATCGTGCCATTTATCGGGTCATTTATCGGTTCATTTATCGGTTCATTCTTATGACCCGATAAATTCGGGCGCATGAATGTTACCCTAACAACACCCATTTCATCAGTGACTGTCGGCTGAGGAAGACCTGCGAGTTCACACTCCTCGAATATCATAGCCAGTCCTCTTCAGAGCATACCGCACAATGTTTCCATCCCTCGGTCAAGTTGCCCGGTGGTTTCCTTAAATTCAACGTCAACGCCTTCATGATTTTTGGCGAGTTGCATTATGTAGTCTAAATCAATAATCATAAAATCGGAGCATTACGATATGCAAAGTTAATCATTTTCTCTCAAAAACAGGCTATTTATAGCCATTGATTACACTGGTGAAACGCCACTGAGGTGTAACGGCGCGGTTTTGCTATGGCAACAAAAAAAGGATAGCTGTTATGCTATCCTTTTTTCAGTGACCCCGGTGGGGTATGTCACTATATTTTTATATCCGTGATTATCAAACATTTACATCTAACGATATTTGGACAATTCCCTATTTTTACACCGTCAGAATTTCATGATTTTCTCCGCTTTCAGAACCGCTCCAAGTAGAGTCTCCAGCATAGCTGAGAAAATCCGCTGATAATATTTCAAAGATCGTGTCCGTAAGAGTACGATATGCAAATTTAATCATGAATCCCTAACCCTACAAGACCCCGGATGTTAATGTTTTCTAAA
>Ga0137306_100108_pt1 | contig 131738 bp, 88 predicted proteins | sample Inofroosms_March_FD_97187 | JGI IMG/M metagenome (GOLD analysis project Ga0137306, IMG submission 97187) | Mouse cecal microbial communities from Vienna, Austria - N-Acetylneuraminic and N-Acetylglucosamine D2O microcosms_March | ecosystem: Host-associated > Mammals > Digestive system > Large... | reverse complement strand
CAACTCGATCATCGTGCCCGAGGGCGCGCAGACCTTCGACATCGCCGGACGCCGTGTGAATCCACAGGGACTCCCCCGCGGCATCTACATCGTGCGCCTCGCCTCGGGCAAGGCCGTCAAGGCGGTGGTGAAGTAAACCATCCAAAACAATAATAAGTTAGTATATATTGGCGCGCTTCCGATGTGAATCGGGGGCGCGCTGCTTTTTAGGGGGTTATTCGGAGATGTGCTGACTGTCCCTGCGGCTCATCTACGAAGATCCGCATAGCGGGCGAGCATACTCCCCCACCAAGCCGCCCTTCGGGCGTCATGGCGGGGTTTACAGAGGTCGGTGGTCTACGACCACCCCCAAGCGGCCGAAGAGAGAGGAGGGAGAGAGGGGCGGCGGAATAGCGGCGCGGGCAAGCGGAGCCGCGGAGCGTGCGGGCTGACAGTAACCGGGGTTCGGAGCGAGGCGTGGGCGACGCGAGGCGATAGCGGAGCGGTGACCGCGCGAGGCGTAGACCCCGGAGGGAAGTGAGGACACACGGCAGCGCGGCGAGTCCCGGAGGGTACGAGGCCGCGCCGCGCGTCAGCACAGGGCGATCCGCGGAGCGTGCGGTGACTACCCCCAGCCACAAAAAGGTGGAGAAATCGGGAAGTCGGAGGACAGGTACCGCCCTTATAGGGCTTATATGGGATATAGATAAGACCAATAGGCTAAAGGGTAATAGGGATTGTGATCAATTATGCGGGATTTTTTGTTATAGTTTGAAAAAACTGCTAAATTTGCAACGGATTTAGCTCTCTTGGGCTGCAAATGCCATAGCGACATCATGCGCAGCCATAAACATGAATTCAATATAAACTATTCTCTCTGACAACTACAACCTTTTTTAACTATCAACAAACCGCCGCGAGGCATCAATAACCCTATTTTCACAGCTACAGAACCCATCATGGACAACAGCAACGACAAGAAGACCAAACGTCCGCGCATCGGGGAGAGCCGTCCCGCAGCCGGCGACATGCCGACCGAACAGCGCAACAGTTACACTACTACTGACTCAACATCAGATCAGACTGCTCCCGACTATCATCAGGGGGGCACCGGCTACCGTCCCCGCCAGCAGGGCGGCTATCAGCCCCGCTACAATCAGGGCGGCTATCAGCCACGTTACAACAACCAGAGCGGCTACCGCCAGCAGGGCGGCTATCAGCCCCGCTACAATCAGGGTGGCTACCACAACAGATATAACGCCCCCGAGGGTGAGGCATCGGCCGACACCACGGGCGCGGCAGGCGAGAACAACGCCGAACAGCCCAACACCGGCTACCGTCCGCGCTATCAGCAGGGCGGCTATCAGCCGCGTCACACGGGCTATCAGCCCCGACAGCAGGGCGGCTACCGTCAGCAGCAGGGCGGCTATCAGCCCCGTCAGCAGGGTGGCTACCGTCAGCAGCAAGGCGGCTATCAGCCTCGTCAGCAGGGCGGCTACCGTCAGCAGCAGGGCGGCTATCAGGGCCAGAACCGTCAAGGGGGATATCAGGGACGCCAGCAGGGCGGCTACCGTCAGCAGCAGGGCGGCTACCAGAACCAGCGCCCGCAGCGTCAGAACCAGTTCGGAATGCCGCGCGGCGGCAAGAGCTTCGTTCCGCGTCCGAAACGCGTGGAGTATGAGATGCCTCTGCCCGATCCCGACGAACAGATACGTCTGAACAAATTCATGGCCAACGCCGGAATATGCTCGCGCCGCGAGGCCGACGAATTCATCCAGCAGGGTCTGGTGAAGGTGAACGGCAATGTGGTGACCGAGCTCGGCACCAAGATCACCCACTCCGACACTGTGGAATACGACGGCAAGGTGGTCACGCTCGAGCACAAGTGCTACATACTGCTCAACAAGCCGAAGGACTGCGTGACGACCTCCGACGATCCCAACGGCCGCCTGACGGTGATGGACATAGTGAAGGGCGCCTGCGAGGAGCGCATCTATCCGGTGGGTCGTCTCGACCGCAACACCACCGGCGTGCTGCTGCTCACCAACGACGGCGATCTCGCCTCGAAGCTCACCCATCCGAAATATGTGAAGAAGAAGATCTATCACGTATGGACCGACAAGGACATCTCGGAGGATGACATGCAGCGCATAGCCGACGGCATAGAGCTTGACGACGGCCCCATCCACGCCGACGCCATATCCTATGCCACCGAGACCGACCGCAACCAGGCGGGCATAGAGATACACTCGGGACGCAACCGCATCGTGCGCCGCATCTTCGAGAGCCTCGGCTACCACGTCACGAAGCTCGACCGCGTGTATTTCGCCGGACTCACGAAGAAGAACCTTCCGCGCGGCCGCTGGCGCTACCTGACACAGGATGAGGTCAATTTCCTGAAGATGGGTTCGTTCGAGTAATCCCCGGACGCCCCTCCATCATAAACCGACAGATCACACACTGACAATGAAACGTACCAAAATAACCGACCTCTACTCGCCCGGCATGATCGGCAAGGAGGTGGACGTGATGGGCTGGGTGCGCACCCGCCGAGGCAACAAGCACGTGCAGTTTGTGGCTCTCAACGACGGCTCAACCATCCGTTCGGTGCAGATAGTCTTCGACATGACGCTCTTCTCCGACGACGACCTGCGCCCTGTCACCACCGGCTCGGCCATCCATGTGAAAGGCCTTCTGGTGGAGTCGCAGGGACGCGGCCAGAGCTGCGAGGTGCAGGCCCAGACGCTCGAAGTGTTCGGCACCGCCGATCCGGCCACCTATCCGCTGCAGAAGAAGGGACATTCGCTCGAATTCCTGCGCGAGATAGCCCATCTGCGCCCCCGCACCAACACCTTCGGAGCCGTGCTGCGCATACGCTCCGCGCTGGCCTTCGCCATCCATAAATTCTTCCAGGAGCGCGGCTTCTACTACCTCAACACCCCTCTGATCACGGCCTCTGACTGCGAGGGCGCCGGAGCGATGTTTCAGGTGACGACGCTCGACATCGCCAATCCGCCGCGCGACGAAGAGGGACGCGTCGACTACAGCGCCGACTTCTTCGGCAAGCCGACGGCTCTCACCGTCAGCGGCCAGCTCGAAGGCGAGCTCGGAGCCACGGCTCTGGGCGCGATCTATACGTTCGGCCCCACCTTCCGCGCCGAAAACTCCAACACTCCGCGCCATCTGTCGGAGTTCTGGATGATCGAGCCGGAGGTGGCGTTCATCGACATCGCCGACAACATGGATCTGGCCGAGGACTTCATAAAATACTGCATATCCTACGCCCTCGAACGCTGCCACGACGACATCGAGTTCCTGAGCCAGATGTATGATCAGGAGCTTGAGGCTCGCCTCCGATCGATAGTCGACTCCACATTCGTGCGCCTGACCTATACGGAGGGCGTGAAGATACTTCAGGAGTCGGGCCGCAAGTTCGAGTTCCCCGTATCGTGGGGCATCGACCTCCAGAGCGAGCATGAGCGCTACCTTGTGGAGGAGCACTTCAAATGCCCGGTGATACTGACCGACTACCCCAAGGATATCAAAGCCTTCTACATGAAGCTCAACGACGACGGCCGCACCGTGCGCGCCATGGACGTCCTGTTCCCGAAGATAGGCGAGATCATCGGCGGCTCCGAGCGCGAAGCCTCCTACGAGAAACTGCAGCAGCGCATCGAGGAGCTGAACATACCGATGAAGGATATGTGGTGGTATCTCGATACGCGCCGCTACGGCACAGTGCCGCACGCCGGATTCGGCCTCGGCTTCGAGCGTCTGGTGCTCTTCGTCACCGGCATGACCAACATCCGCGACGTGATACCCTTCCCCCGCACACCAAACAACGCCGAGTTCTGACCCGGACGTAACCCTCTAACGAAGCTACAAAGCCTCATAAATTCCACGCCACCCACAGCGGCTTCAGAATTTATGGGGCTTTAACGCTCTCTGCCGACCTTCAACCAATAAAAAACACAGCCCCACAATGCCCGACACATCGATACTCGCATTCGCGTTTCTCTGCCTGACATCGTTTTTCACCCTGACCAACCCTCTTGGCACGATGCCGGTGTTTCTGACCATGACGCAGGACATGGCCGAACCGCAGCGCCGCGCCATAGTCAGGAGAGCGACATTCATCTCGTTCGTCACGCTGCTGTCCTTCACGGTGCTCGGACAGTTTCTCTTCAAATTCTTCGGCATATCCACCAACGGCTTCCGCATAGCCGCCGGCATAGTGATACTGAAAATCGGCTACGACATGCTTCAGGCGCGGGTGTCGCACACGAAGCTCAAGGACGAAGAGATCAAGAACTACGCCAACGACATCTCGGTCACTCCGCTGGCCATACCGCTGCTCTGCGGCCCCGGAGCCATAGCCAACGGCATCATGCTCATGGAATCGGCCGACACGCTGGCTCTGAAAGGAGTACTGATAGGCTCCATAACTTTTATCTACACCCTGACCTACTTCATACTGCGCGCCTCCACTCGCCTGGTGAAGATTATAGGCGAGACAGGCAACAACGTCATGATGCGCCTCATGGGCCTGCTGCTGATGGTGATAGCCGTGGAGTGTTTCGTCACTGGTCTCAAGCCTATCGTGATCGACACCATACAGTCGGCCATGGGTCACTGACCACGACAGCCCGCCGCAGCCGATCATCAACTTTTTTTATAATTTTTCGGGAGAGGGATGTAACGAATCACACATCTCTAACGTAATATATAAGAGCGCGACGCACAGCGCCGCCTCAACCGACCGATCATTATTTCATTTTTGTAACTTACCCCCCCCCATAAACCAGTCATGCACAACGCATTAAGAATGGCATTAATATGCCTGGCGGCAATTCTGACCGCTTTCACGGCCTCGGCCGACCTCAAGAAATTCATGCTCGTGGGCTACATCTACGACCAGGAATGGGACTCGGTGGACTCCTGCGAAGTAGAGATCTACAAGGACGACACCGTCAAAGTCAACTTCAAACTGCTGACAGGCAACGACGCCACCAAGACCCTTTCGGGCAATCAGCTGCGCGCCCTGGTCAATTCAGGCATCGGCATCTACCGGATCTCATTGTTCAAGGACGGATATACGCCGGCCACGACGACCTTCCGCATCGGCTCCGTCAGCGAAAACACCAAGTATCTCCGCACCATAAGGATGGAGAAAGAGCTGACCCGCAAGCTCAACGAAGTGACCGTCACCGGCACGCGCGTGAAGATGGTGATGAAGGGCGACACGGTGGTGTTTGACGCCGCTGCCTTCCAGCTCGGCGAAGGCTCGATGCTCGACGCCCTCGTGCGCCAGCTCCCGGGCGCCACGATCTCGTCGGACGGCGTGATAGAGGTGAACGGCCGCAAGATCAACGAACTGCTCGTCAACGGCAAGGACTTCTTCAAGGGTGATCCCAAAGTGGCTCTTCAGAACCTGCCCGCCTACACTGTCAAGAATCTCAAAGTCTACGACAAGGCCGACGACGACGCCTATCTGACCCACTCCGACTCCAACGCCGACAAACTGGAGGATGATCAGAACCTCGTGATGGACGTGCAGCTCAAAAAAGAGTATATCAAGGGGTGGATGGCCAACGCCGAAGCCGGCTACGGCACCCGCGACAGATATATGGGCCGAATCTTCGGCCTCGGCTATACCGACAAACTGCGCATATCGGTGTTCGGCAACATCAACAATACCGGCAACTCATCGCAGGCCGGCGACAACGGCCAGTGGTGGGAACGCTCGGCGGAGAACGGCATCAACCGCGTGGCCATGGGCGGTATCGACTACAGCTACAAGAACGGCGAGGAAACCGAATTTTCGGGCAACCTCAACTACCGCCACAACGACATCAACGAGCATGAGATCTCATCGATCACACGGTTTTATCCCTCGGGCGACCTCTACCGCCGCGGCGAACTGCGCCGACGCACCAAAGGCCACACACTGCGCACCGACCACGACCTCAACTTCCGTCTGAAATCGATGGCATTCGCCCTGATGCCGTCGCTGGAATGGAGCCGCAACGAAACCCGCACCAACAACCTGACCGCCACCTTCGACACCGATCCGGTGGAGAACAGCCGCGGCGAGGCCATCGACTCGGTGTTCAACGCCACCGGCCCGAAGCTCAACGACTTCCGCCGCCACCTGCTGACCAGCCTCCAGAATCTGTCGGTCAACGACCCGGAGAATCTCCACGGCCGCATCAACACATGGACCACCATACGCCCCGCGTCGTGGAAAGGAGTAGTGAGAGTCAATCTGATAGGTGACATAGAGCGCAACACCGTCGACACCCGCACACTCTACAACCAGGCTATAGGCGCCGCCAACACCGGCGGAGCCGACCCGATGAAACGCGACACCTATACCTCGACCGAACTCCTCAAGAAAGCCGCCCAGGCTGCCATACAGTACATGCGCGACTACACCAACTTCGGCGAAAAACGCACCACCAAGCTGACATGGGCGGTTCGCGGACTGTATGACTACACCTACAACAACAACGACATGCACACCTATTCGGCCGACCGTCTTCCCGATCACATCACTCCCCCGTCGCTCACGAGGCCGGAATACATGATAGCCGACATGATCAACTCCCCTTACACACGCCAGTCAAACAACTCCACGCGCATGATCGGCAGCCTAAACTACAGCAACACCGCCACCGCTCCCGGCGACTCGACGCTCAATCCCGGCTTCAACGTCGGCTTCAGCTTAGGATATTTCCACCACAACGAGCACTACGACTTCGAAAAGCCCGGCATCATAGACCAGCACCTCAAACGCACCAACGACTGGCTGATACCGTCGATATACTTCTCATTCTCGTCGCAGAACAAGATCAGATCGCTCAATGCAAACATCGGCTACAACATCAGTCATGAAGCACCGCTCTTCAGCTATCTCGTGGACAACCGCGACACATCCGATCCGCTCAACGTGACGCTCGGCAACCCCGACGGACTGCGCAACTCACTCACACACAGCGCGTACTTCTACATCGGACGCTACTCACGCGGCAAGAAACGCACCATAGTGCAACTCAACGGCGGATGGAACGTCACCACCTCGGCCGTAGCCATGGCCCAGACCTACAACCCCGCGACAGGAGTGACCATCAACCGCCCCGAAAACATTTCAGGCAACTGGAACACATATCTACATTTCTACTTCAACACCCAGCTCAACGACCGCTTCACCCTTACCGCCATGATCATTGGCAACGGCACCAACTCGGCCGACTACGTGGCCATCGACGCCGCTCCGACCCGCAGCTCGGTGTTCAACACCTCGGTCAACCCCCGCGCCGGCATCGACTACCGTTTCAGCAACGGATCGACCATCGGCGCAGGATTCGCCGCCGCCGTAGAGCATCAGCACTCCGCCCGCGAAGGCTTCAACGACCGCACCAGCTACGCCTACAACCCCTCGCTGCGCCTGCTGCTCAAACTGCCCGCCCAGATCGAATTCAACACACAGTTCAATCCCTACTTCCGCCGCGGATACGAAAACAAGGAGATGAACACCACCGAATATATCTGGAACGCCACGGCAAGCAAGACGTTCGCCAAAAGCGGATTCACCCTCAAACTGGCCGCCTACGACATTCTCGGCTCGGCCAAGCACGTCTACACCTCGATCAACGCCCAGGGCCGCACCGAAACATGGCGCAACTGTCTGCCCCGCTACGTGATGCTATCGGCCATCTACCGCTTCGACATGAAGAAACGCTGACGCCCGCCGCGTCATAATGACCTGCATCTCTGCATATCTTCCCGGAAAATATCGCCCCGGCGGCGGTGTTTTCCGGGAAGAATCGTTAAATTTGCACGAAACTCCGATATCATAAGAGAACCGTAAATGAAAAATATACTGACAGGCCTGATAAAACACCAGGCCACAAAATACGGCGACCGCGAGGCGGTGGCAACCCTGCAGGGAGATGAATGGACGCCGGTCAGCTGGCGCCGCATGGACTCCGACACCGACACTCTCGCGGCAGCCCTGTGCAGCCTCGGGGTGGAGCCGGGCGAACGCATAGGCATCTTCTCGGCCAACCGCATGGAGATGCTCAACGTCGACTTCGCCGCCTACGCCGTGCGCGCCGTGCCAATCGCCATATATTCGACCAGCTCGCAGCAGCAGGTGGGATATATCGTCAATGACGCATCGATACGCCTGCTCTTCGCAGGCACCCGACAGCAGTATGAACTCGCCCGGCGGCTGATGACCGACGGATCCACAACCACACTGCGCCACATAGTGACGTTCGACGAGGTGGAGACCGATCCTGACGACACCACCTCGATGACATTCGCCCGACTGATGGAGATAGGCCGGGAGTCAGCAGCAAGATACAGCCGCGAAGTGGAGAAACGCACCCGCGAGGCACAGCCCGATGACATAGCCACCATCATCTACACCTCCGGCACCACCGGCGAGTCGAAAGGAGCCGTGCTCACCCACGCCTGCTTCACGGCCGCCATAGAGATACACCGCGAACGGCTCGACATGCTCAGCGACCGCGACTCATCGGTGTGCTTTCTGCCGCTGTGCCACATTTTCGAGCGCGCATGGACCTATTTCTGCCTCTACACCGGCATCCCAGTAGCGATCAACAACGATCCCAACCGCATACAGCAGACACTTCGCGAGCGGCATCCGACCTGCATGTGCTCCGTGCCCCGCTTCTGGGAGAAGGTCTACACCGTCATAGAGAGCAAAATGGCCGAAATGAATCCCCTGCGCCGTTTCATAGCCCGCCGGGCGCAGAAGGTAGGCCGCCGGCGCAACCTCGACTACGACCGGCTCGGACTCCGCGCGCCATGGCTTCTGGAACTGCGCTACAAGTTCTATGACCGCCTGGTGTTCACGCCCCTGCAGCGGGTGATCGGAGTGGAGCGCGGCAACATATTCCCTACCGCCGGCGCCCCTCTCTCGCCCGCGATAACTGAATTTTTCCACTGCTGCGGCATCAACGTGCTTATAGGCTACGGACTCTCCGAAACCACCGCCACAGTGGCCTGCTTCCCGCGCGTCGGCTACGAGATAGGCACCGTGGGCACACCCATACCGCGGGTGCAGGTGAAGATCGGCCCCGAAAACGAGATACTCGTCAAAAGCCCCACCGTCATGACCGGCTACTACCGCAAGCCCGAGGCCACCAAAGAAGCGTTCACCGCCGACGGATGGCTGCGCACCGGCGACGCCGGACGCATCGACTCGACCGGCGCAATCATACTCACCGACCGCCTGAAGGACCTCTTCAAGACCTCAAACGGCAAGTACATAGCCCCGCAGGCCATAGAGAGCCGTCTGGGCGAGGACAAATATATCGACCAGGCAGCCGTAATCGGCGACCGGCGCAAGTTTGTCAGCGCGCTGATAGTTCCCGCATTCGGCGAACTGCGACGTTATGCCGAAGCTCACGGAATAGCCGCTGACGACAACGTGGCGCTCGTGGCCGATCCGCGTATCTACAGCTTCTATGAAGAGCGGCTCGCGCGGCTGCTTGACGACATGGCGCCCCACGAACACATCAAGCGCTTCACCCTGCTGCCACAGCCGTTCACCATGGAGAGCGGCGAACTGACCAACACTCTGAAAGTCAAGCGCCGCGCCGTCGCCGAACGCTATGCCGAAGAAATTGAACGCATGTATGTTTGACGCTTCGGCCGATTTTCATTATTTTTGCATTCATGATTACACAGGAACAACTTAAGGAAACCGCCGAGCGCACAGAAGCGCTCCACCGATATCTCGACATAGACTCCAAGAAAATAGAGGTAGAAGAGGAGGAACTGCGCACCCACGTTCCCGACTTCTGGGAACACCCCAAGGAAGCCCAGGCCCAGATGAAGAAAATCAAGGATCTGCAGGCATGGATCGAGGGATATGCCGAAGTGGCCGATGCTGTCGAAGAGCTGACCATTGCCTTCGAATTCGTAAAAGAGGGCGAAATGGACGAATCGGAACTCGACGCACTCTACGCATCGACCATCGACAAGATAGAGCGCCTGGAACTCCGCAATATGCTCCGCCGCGAGGAGGACAAACTCGGGGTGGTGCTGAAAATCAACTCCGGCGCCGGAGGCACCGAGAGCCAGGACTGGGCACAGATGCTAATGCGCATGTATCTGCGCTGGTGCGAGGCTCACGGCTACAAGACCTCCATGGCCAACCTGCTCGAAGGTGACGAGGCCGGCATCAAGTCGTGCACCATCAACGTAGAGGGCGACTTCGCCTACGGCTATCTCAAGAGCGAGAACGGCGTGCACCGTCTGGTGCGCGTATCGCCCTACAACGCCCAGGGCAAGCGCATGACATCGTTTGCATCGGTGTTTGTCACCCCGCTGGTCGACGACACGATCGAAGTGCGTGTGGATCCGGCTCTGCTCTCGTGGGACACCTTCCGAAGCGGCGGCGCCGGCGGACAGAACGTCAACAAGGTGGAATCGGGCGTGCGTCTGCGCTACCAGTTCACCGACCCCTACACCGGCGAGAAAGAGGAGATACTCATCGAGAACACCGAAACCCGCGACCAGCCCAAGAACAAGGAGAACGCCATGCGTCAGCTGCGCTCCATACTCTACGACAAGGAACTGCAGCACCGTATGCAGGAGCAGGCCAAGATCGAGGCCGGCAAGATGAAGATCGAGTGGGGTTCGCAGATACGCAGCTACGTGTTTGACGACCGTCGCGTGAAGGATCACCGCACAGGCCACCAGACGTCGGACGTGGGCGGAGTGATGGACGGCGACATCGACGGATTCATCAAAGCCTACCTGATGGAATTTGCAGCCACCGAGCAGTCCTGATCCGATTCCTGACGACATTAAACAATCCACTACCAGATAAAACCACAACAATGCTCTTCCTCTACCGCGTATATCAGATATGCGTCATGCTGCCGCTGATGCTGGCAGCCACCGTGATCACCGCCCTCACAGCCATAGCCGGAGCCTCGCTCGGAGCCGGACGCTGGGCCGGATACTATCCTGAACGGATCTGGAGCCGGATCATGTGCTGGCTCGCCTTCGTGAGAGTGCGGGCAGTCGGACGCGACAATATCGATCCGCGGCAGAGCTACATATTTGTGGCCAACCATCAGGGAGCCTACGACATCTTCACCATTTACGGCTGGCTCGGACACCAGTTCCGCTGGATGATGAAGAAAGAGCTTCGCCGCATACCTTTGGTGGGGTATGCCTGCGAACGGATACAACAGATCTACGTGGACCGTTCCACTCCGTCGGCTCTGCGCCACACAATGGAGCGTGCCGAGAGGCTGCTCGGATCGGGGCTGTCGGTAGTGGTGTTTCCCGAGGGGGCACGCACATGGGACGGCAAGGTCAGAGCCTTCAAGCGCGGCGCCTTCATGCTTGCCGAGGAGTTTCATCTTCCGGTGGTGCCGCTGACGATCGACGGCGCATTCGACGTGTTGCCCCGCTTCAAGCGCTTCCCTATGCCCGGAACAATCACACTGACCATACATCCGGCCATAAACCCGCCCGCCGACGGCTCGCACTACAACCTGCCTGAGCTCATGGCACGCTGCAAGTCGACCATCGAATCGGCACTCCCCTCCTCCGGGCAATAATCCGACCACGGATTACAACACAGGCCGGCGTGGCGAAACAGAGAGCCACAGCAGTTCCCACACTCTGAAACATATCTCCATTATACGAAAAAAGGTGTGCCTCCGCTTGATACAGAGGCACACCTTGATGTTTATAAACCATATTCCGGACGCGCCGGAGAGGGTCAGTTGATCTCTATCTCATCGACGAAGATGAAGGCCGGCTTGCCCTTGCCGGGATGCCAGTCGGGCATGGAGTTTTCAGGCTGCAGGCTCACCCTCACATAGCGGGCTTTAACCGGGTCGAACGCAAGCGAGTGCGTTACGATGGCGTTGGCACCCTTATCCATGCGGGGATAATCCTCGGAAGCCACCTTCGTGAAGGTCTTTCCGTCGGCGCTGACCTCTACTGTCATGCGGCGTGCATCGAACACCCAGTCGCCTGTAGCGACGCATGTGCGCACGGTCACGTCCTTCACCGTCTGCTCATCCTCGAGGTTCACTTCGGCAACGAGATCCTTGCCGACAATGCCTACCCAGTCGCCATTGCCGTAACCGCTGGTGCCGAACTTGCCGTCGGTGAGTGTCATTCCTCCCTTGGCCTTGTAGCGGGGATGAAGCTCATTGACGAGCTTCACGGGGTGGGTTGTGGCGAGATTGAACGATACACTGTCGACATACACATTGCTGCGGCCGCTCTTGCGGATGGTGACAGCCTTGACGGTGGATGTCTTGTCGAGCTTCACGGGCTGCTCATAGAGCATCGATGCCTCGGTGGGCTCGGAGCCGTCGAGAGTGTAGTAGATCGGAGCGTTGTCGACAGTCGAAAGCTCAAGCATGATGGCGTGGCTTACGCTGTCGGGTGTGAGCGTTCCGGCCACATTGAACATGTGGCGTGCATAGTTGTAGCCGTTGGCGTCATAGTGGGCGATCATCTGCGGCATACGTCCTGCAAAAGCCTTGTAGTCCTTGGGGGCTTTGCTCCACTGCACTTCGGCCAAAGCAGCCATACGCGGCAGTTCCATGTACTGTGCCTGCGCGAAGGTGGGGATATACTCGGTCCACAGGTTGGCCTGCACGCCCTTGATATGGGCTGCCTCTTCGGGAGTGAGGTCGGCCGGAAGCGGCTCATAGCTGTAGACGCGCTCCACGGGGAGATAGCCGCCTATTGCTATAGGCTCGTTCTCGCGGTCGAGAGTCTGATAATAGTCGAAATAGAGATAGGAGTTGGGGGTCATGATGACATCGTGTCCACGACGAGCGGCTTCCTTGCCACCCTCCTCACCGCGCCACGACATGACTACGGCACCGGGGGCCAGACCACCTTCGAGTATCTCGTCCCAGCCAATCATCTTGCGTCCCTTAGAGGCGAGGAAATCGCTGGCATGGTGTATCACATGGCTCTGGAGTTTCTCCTCCTTGGTACCGTGGCTGTCGGCCTTGAGTCCGAGCTCGCGGATCTTGGCCTGGCATTTGGGACATGCGGCCCAACGGGTCTTGGGGCATTCGTCGCCGCCTACATGGATGTATTCCGACGGGAATATGTCGACCACTTCGGCAAGCACGTCGTCGATAAACTTATAGGTTGAGTCGTTGCCGGCGCAGAGCACGTCGTCGCTCACACCCCACTGCTGCCACACCTCATACGGGCCGCCGGTGCATCCCAGATAGGGATAAGCCTTGAGCGCTCCGAGCATGTGGCCGGGAAGATCTATTTCGGGGATGACGGTGATATGGCGGTCGGCGGCATACTTGATGATGTCGCGGGCCTCGTCCTGTGTATAGAAACCCTCCACGGGTATAGAATCATACTGGCCAGAATTGTGGCCGATGACAGTGCCTCCGCGCTTCGAACCAAGCTCGGTCAGTCCGGGACGGCTCTTGATCTCCAGACGCCATCCCTGGTCGTCGGTGAGATGCCAGTGGAGAATATTGATGTTGTGGAGGGCGAGCATATCGATGAAGCTCTTGACGGAGTCGGCGGGGAAGAAATGGCGCGACACGTCGAAGTGCGCTCCGCGATAGGCGAAACGCGGCTCGTCGGTGATGGTCACCGGCGGGAAGAGCACATTGCTCTGTGCGGCCTGCGGTATGGACTTGCGGAGAGTCTGTATGCCGTAGAATGTGCCTGCGGCCGAAGATCCGTTGATCTCTATGGAAGCGTCGCCTACGGTGAGCACATAGCCTTCGGGGTTGGCGCCGCCGAGATCGTCGCGGAGCAAGATCACGTCGGAAGCGGGTGCAGAATCTGTGACCTTCAGATCATGGCCGGTCATCTGCCTGAGATATCCTGCAAGAAGCTCAGCGTCATTCTTCAGAGCCTCGTTGCCGGCCGGATAGGCTATCCGGGTCGAAGCGGTGAGATGGAATCCTTCGCCGCTTCCCTCCTTTACCTCCTGCGGCAAAGGAATCACACTGTAGGAGGCAGTCTGCTCGCTTCTGCCCCCGCATGCAGCCATGACGGCGCAAATAGCCGCCACAGCCAGATACTTGATTTTTTTCATCTGGTATTTAGTGATAAATAATATTGGTTCAATCAGTCCGTCGGTATTGATCCGCAGTAAAACGGTATTATCTACAAAGATAGGCATTACTTCACGGTCGTATCCCATGCAAGTCCTTAAAAAATCGAAAAATCCATCATGACGCCTCTGCTTGCGTAAAAAAAAACAGGCAGCCACCGAACATTTCCCTCTTCGACAGGGTTATATTGGGCGGACATCAACAACATCTATGGATTCGATAATAACCAACAGCAGACTCCTCCTCGAAAAAATGCGCATAGGATGCAGATATACCTATCGCGAACTGCTCCGGCTCTGTGACTTCACCGAACTGCAGCTGTGCTACGCGATACTGTATCTTCTGAAAGACGGCAGGATCAACCAGTATCGTGACGCAGAGGTCATATATGAGCTGCAACCTATAAGATAACACCACCGGCACACTGAACCGCCCCAAGCCGCCAAGCGTTGTAATTTCACAATCAAATCCTCAACATCATGGCATACAGAATTATTGAAATCGAGGGTATCGGCGAACTGTACGAGGCAAAACTCGGAGCCGCAGGCATCGACACTACCGAACAGCTGCTCGAAGCCGGAAAGACGCCGGAAGGAAGGCTCAGGCTGTCGGAAGCGACAGGCATCAACAACAAACTGATACTAAAGTGGGTAAACCATGCCGACCTGTTCCGCATCAAGGGCGTGGCGGGACAATTCGCCGAGTTGCTTGAAGCCTCGGGAGTCGACACGGTCAAGGAATTCCGCCACCGCGTGCCCGAAAACCTTCACAAACGCCTGGAGGAGGTCAACGCCGAGCGCAATCTGTGCGGCCGCATCCCCACTCTCCACGAACTTGAAAAGATGATAGCGCAGGCCAAGGAGCTCGCGCCCGCTGTCAGCTACTGACACCGCCATCAGCCATACTGCCGGGAGACCGCGCCGCCGCGATATGAGATCGCACCACGGCACGGCCTCCCGGATCGTTTTTCAGCGGGCCGATGACGCGTCGCGAGGAAACGCCACTTCGGCAAATCGCAGGAAATTGCTAACTTTGCGGAAGTATGGAAGTAATCTACGAAGACAATCATATCATAGCGGTCAACAAGCGTCCGGGCGAGATAGTGCAGGGCGACAAGACAGGCGACGAGCCTCTGGTCGAAACCGTGCGGCGATACATAAAGGAGAAATATGCCAAGCCGGGCAACGTGTTCTGCGGGGTGGTTCACCGGCTCGACCGTCCGGTAGGGGGCGTGGTGCTGTTCGCCAAGACTTCAAAAGCCCTGACACGCCTCAACGAGATGCTGCGCCGCGGCGAGATCCGCAAGACCTACTGGGCGCTCACCCGCTGCCGTCCGGCGCAGCCTGAGGCACGGCTCGAAGGATATATCACGAGTGTGGAACGCAACAACAAGTCGTATCTGTCGTCCGTTCCCAAGGAGGGAGCCAAGCATTCGGCGCTGTCCTACCGGCAGATAGCGCAGGGCGACCATGCGAGCCTGCTTGAGATCAATCTTGAAACCGGACGCAAACACCAGATCCGTGTGATGCTGTCGTCAATAGGATGCCCCGTCAGAGGCGATCTGAAATATGGCGACAGGCGCAGCAATCCCGACGGGAGCATTTCGCTGCTGGCCCGACGTGTGGAACTGACGCACCCTGTGTCGCGACAGCCGCTTGTCATAGAGGCTCCGACACCCGACGAACGTGTGTGGCGCGAACTTGAGGCCATGGCCGCCGGTTCAGCGCCGAGCCCTGCCGGGAGCCACGACGCGCCCGATCCAGTTGGCGAACAGAAGGCGTGAGTGCGCCCGCCAGCGCACCACAGGCCCGGCCTCCGGGCTGTCGTCGCGATAATAATTGACCGGAACAGAGGGATTCATGCCGCGCTCCGTATCGCGCCGGTATTCGAAGTCGAGCGTCATCGGAGCATATTCCGAATGGCCGGTGATGTATATTTCCCGGTCATCGAAGGCCGACGCCATGTAGACGCCGGAGTCGGGATTCTCCGAGATGATCCTCACCCCTCTTTCCACCGCCGGATCCAGATCAGAACGAAGCCACGTGATGAAACGACTGTTGGGCACATAGAATTCATCGTCAAACCCTTCGGTCAGGCGGTTGCCGGAGCCTATCACGCCATGGGGATAGACTCCCGAAATCTTGCGGTCGAGCAATCTCTTGTCGATGCCGTAATGATGGTACATCGCCGCGAATGCCGCCCAGCATATAAACAGCGACGGAACAGACGCGCTCCGCAGGGAATCGAATATGCCGCATATCTCAGGCCAGTAGCTGACGTCGGCGAAAGCCACTCTCTCGAGCGGCGCACCGTTGACGATAAACCCGTCGAATCCGCGGGCCATATCATCGCGCCACGGCTCATAATGGGCGGCCATGTAGTCCGGCGAGGTGTGGCGCGGCACGTGGGTGCGCAGCGACACGAGCGTCAGCACCACCGGCAGCTGCGTCGACGACAGCACCCTCAGCATGTCGGTCTCGGCCATCTCCTTGAGCGGCATGAGATTGAGCAGCCCCACCCGCAGAGCGTCGGCCGGAGCGTCCGACAAAGGTAATATCTCCACTCCCTCAGCGGCGAGATCGCTCACGGCCGGCAGTGTCGGATCGGCATATACAGGCATGATGGTTCAGTCAAAATAATCCGATATAACAGAATCGACTTTCTGGTCGATGATATCTTCAAGATCGCGGCGCTTCTTCTCGAGAGCCTTGCGCACCCGGTCGGCAGCCTTCTCCTTGTCGGCAGCCGCCGATGCGACAGCGGTCAGGTCGGCCGCCACCGATACCGCCTTTGACGCTTTCGGATCGGCAGCGACCTTTTCGCTCACTTTCTCGCTCACTTTCTCGCTCACCTTGCGCGACACCCCTGCAAGCAGTCGGTCGAGATCCTCGGCCGGCACGCTCACCGGCGACTCCTCCATGCGCTGCTTCAGATCGGGCGCACCGGCGGGTTTATCCTTGCGCTTGTCGTTCTTGCCCTTGTTTTTGTCGGTCTTGCCCTTGTTTTTGCCGGTCTTGCCGCTGATCATCGCATAGTAGCGCTCCACTCGGCCCGAAGAGTGGTAGGTGCGGCGGTAGTATGACTCGTCGAGCGAGCTAACTATCACTCCGCGGCTCGTCGACGAATGTATGATACGTCCGTCGCCCACATACATGCCCACATGGCTGACACCTTTGGATCCGGTGCGGAAAAACACCAGATCGCCCTCCATAAGCTCCGAGCGGTCGATACGCCGGCAATACTCGCTCTGCTGCGCCGAGCTTCGCGGCAGTTTTATCTGCAGAGCGTTGACAAATATCTGCGAAGTCAGTCCGGAGCAGTCCACTCCGCTGCGGGTGCTTCCGCCGTAGCGGTAGGAGGTACCCATCCAGCGGCGCGCCTCTTCAAGCAGGCGGCGGGTTTCGGCGGGAAGCGACCCTGACACGTCGATGCGCTGCGAAGCGCCTGAGGCGCCTGAGCCTTTGCCTGACACGGCGGCACCCACGCTTGACACACGCTTGGCCGACACATGGCGCGAAGAGCCGCATCCGCTCAGACCGGCCACCATAAGCGCCGACACGAACAGACACAGCGTCAGCCTGACAGGCATAGCAAGAAATAAGAATCGGTTGGTCGTCATGTCAGCAAAATTAGTGCATTTCTGTCAGACTTTTTCACATCAATAGAATAAAATTCATAAAATCAGAAGCCTCATATATTAAATCGCATTAAAAAACGACAACACCGCACATCCTACATTAAATTTAGCACTATTTTTGCCGTCACAGACAATAAACCATCACAGACAATAAACCAACACAGGAATATGAACAACTTCACCAAGACTCTCCTGACTGCCTGCGGCGTAGCCGTCGCAAGCTCGGTCATCACCGTGGGAGCCTTCAAGGCTTCAGACTCAGGCCTGTCACGTCAGGCCGACACCGACCTCTCCGACAACGGCCGCACCGACGCCAACGGCCGGTTCCTGACCGTAGCGCAGAGTGCCGCGCTCGAAACCGACTTCACCGCCGCAGCCGAATCGACCATCAACGGAGTGGTCAGCATCAAGAGCTACGTGACACTGCGCCAGCGCTCCACCCGTCAGAGCACCCCGTTTGACGATCCGTTCTTTGAATTTTTCTTCGGCACCCCGCGCCGCCAGCAGCAACAGCCCCAGCAGCAACAGCAGCCCAAGGAGCAGCCGATGGGACTCGGATCGGGAGTGATCATCAGCGCCGACGGACATATCGTCACCAACAACCATGTCATCGAGGGCGCCGAACGCCTTGAGGTGACACTCAACGACAACCGCACCTACGACGCAACCGTCATAGGCACCGACCCCACCACCGACCTCGCCCTGATAAAGATCGAGGCCGACAGCCTCCACGTCATACCGATGGGGAGCTCCGACAATCTCCTCGTGGGCGAATGGGTGCTTGCCGTGGGCAATCCATTCGGATTCACCTCCACCGTCACCGCCGGCATAGTCAGCGCCAAAGCCCGCTCGATCTCCGACAGCCGCCAGGGACGGATGACCATCGAATCATACATCCAGACCGACGCCGCCGTCAATCCCGGCAACTCGGGTGGAGCACTTGTCAACCTCAAAGGCGAGCTCATAGGCATAAACACCGCCATCTATTCGCAGACGGGCAACTATGCCGGCTATTCGTTCGCCATACCCACCTCGATAGTGGTCAAGGTGATGACCGACCTCAAGAAATACGGCACGGTGCAGCGCGCGGTGCTCGGCATCACCTTCCGCGAACTCACTCCCGAGATCATCAAGGAGAAGGGATTCAAGAACATCAACGACGGCATTGTCGTGGAGGAGGTCAGCGAGGGCGGAGCCGCCATGACCGCCGGAGTGAAACCCAACGACGTGATCGTGGCCATCAACGGCACGGCCATCCACAACAAAGCCCAGTTCATGGAGCAGCTCAGCCGTCTCAGCCCGGGCGACAAAGCCTCGCTGACCATCGTGCGCGACGGCAGCACCAGAAACTTCGACGTGACTCTTCTCAACAACCAGGGATCCACACGCATCGTCAAAGCGCCTACAGTGGAGGCACTCGGCGCCAAATTCGCCAAGGTGGCCGACGACAAGCTCCGCGCCTTGCGTCTGCGCAGCGGAGTGCAGGTGAGCGAGGTGACTGGCGACGGACGCTTCAAGCATGCCGGCATCCGTGAAGGCTTCATCATCTCCGACATCAACAACGGCCGCGTCAGCTCGCCCGAGGATGTCGAGAAGATCTACGACGCCATCATGAATAGCGACGACACCTACGACAAGGTGATGTTCATCTCCGGCGTCTATCCCACAGGCAAAAAGATGTATTACGCTGTAGATCTCGCCGACTGATGATAGAATACATACATGGCCCTCTGGCCGAACTCACACCCGCCTACGCCGTGGTCGACTGCCACGGCGTGGGCTATCTTCTTGCCATCACACTGACAGCCTACACCGAACTGCAGGACAAGAAGGAAGCCAGGCTGCTCGTTCACGAAGCCATCCGCGAAGACGCTTATCAGCTCTACGGATTCATCAGCCCGCAGGAGCGCGAACTGTTCCGCGAGCTAATTGGAGTCAGCGGCGTCGGCGCCAATACCGCGCGGATGATACTCTCGTCGATCCCCGCCCCCGAACTGGCGTCGGTCATCATCGCAGGCGACCACGCGCGGCTCAAAGCCGTCAAAGGGATCGGAGCCAAGACAGCACAGCGCATAGTGGTGGATCTTCGCGACAAGATCAAACCCTCGGGCGACATACCCGCAGCCGCCATGGCTCCCGCCGCAAGCGAGGCATTCGAGGAGGCTCTCGCCGCTCTCGTCATGCTCGGATTTCCGCGTCCGGCCGCAGCCAAGGCACTCCGCAAACTCTTCGACGCCGAGCCTCAGATCAAGGTGGAACAGGCCATCAAGAAAGCCCTCGCCATGCTCTGATCCGGCACAAATCCGGCAGTTTTTTCGGCCATCGCCACCGGTTTGTCCACTAATTTATTGCAATCAAGCCGCAAAGCCGACAAAACCGTTGGCGGATTGTGAAAAAATTTCTAACTTTGCACCGCCATTACAAACATTGCGCCTTACCAGCGCGATTTTCTAACGGATTAATCGATTAACAGCATAACAAAATGAAAAAAGACATCCATCCTTCCAACTATCGCGAAGTTGTGTTCAAAGATATGTCGAACGAAGAGATCTTCATCACACGTTCTACTATCGCCGCCAAGGAGACAATCGAGGTGGACGGCAAGACCTACCCCCTCGTGAAGCTTGAAATCACAAGCGCCTCACACCCCTTCTTCACCGGCAAGCAGAAACTCGTCGACACCGCCGGCCGCGTCGACAAGTTCATGAACCGCTACGGCAACCGCAAGAAGAAATAAATCCCGCGAAAGAGAGCAGCGGTGCCTGCAGCGCCCTGCACGAAGGATCGCAAACCGATACGACGGTCCTGTGTCATTACATTATGCGTTGACACAGGACCTTGTTGTATGCCATTATAGCGTGTTACTTACACCACCTACCGTCATGAACACCACCATCCTCACCGCCACACACCACACCCCCTGCGGAGATCTTCTCATCGGCGCCGTCGGCCATCGGATATGCCTGTGCGACTGGGCAGCAGGCGGCAGTCCGCGGCCTGTGGTGGAACGCCGCCTCCGACGCCTCTACGTCCCGCTGTCCACCCCCGGAGCAGCCGACTCGCCACTGATCGACGAAGCGCGCCGACAGCTCGACCTGTATTTCGACCGACGGCTACGCGAATTCGACCTGCCTCTGGCCATCGACGGCACGCCACTGCAGCAAGCCGTATGGCTGCGACTGACAGCAATCCCCTACGCATCCACCATCAGCTACTCGCAGCTGGCGGCATCCGTCGGACACCCCACAGCCGTCAGAGCCGTAGCCTCGGCCTGCGGAGCCAACGCCATATCAATCATCATCCCCTGCCACCGGGTGACCGGCGCCGACGGCTCGCTGACAGGCTACGCCGGCGGCATCGCAGCCAAACGCAGCCTCCTCGACCTCGAATCACACTTATAAGAGTATGTTTGAATTTAACACTAAGAAATATTGATTTTTCAGCGTAAACAAGTCGCCGTGTCAGAATCGGGCATTCTGACACGGCGACTTTGATTAAATCCATAAGTGGGGTGACGGCTCAGGCAAGGGTGTACTTGCAGCGGACCGGCGACACTATCGTGCCATCCTTTTTGAGTTGGGCGAATACCTTGTCGACCACCTTCTTGTCAAGTCCGGTGACCTCAGCCACCTTCGAGGCGTTGACAGGCTCTCCGGCATTGCGGATCGCCTCTATCACAGTGTTGCGTTCATCCATAATATCTCTGTTTTTTTGATTAAGTAATACGTTATTTTCAAAACGGATGGGGCGTCGCCTGTCATCGGCCACGCCCCATCGCTATATCAGTGTCGGGTCGCAGGCCTTATTTCACTTCCTCGAAGTCGACGTCGGTCACTCCGTCGCCGCTTCCCGGCTGCGGGCCCTGCTGTGCGCCGGGCTGCTGACCGGCCTGCTGCTGAGCCTGTGCCTGTGCGTTGTGGATAGCCTGCTGGGCTGCGCCGAAGGCTGCCTCCACCTCCTTGATGGCGGAGTCGATGCCGTCGATATCCTGAGCCTTATGAGCCTCCTTGAGGCGTGTCAGAGCGGTTTCGATCGGAGCCTTCACGTCGGCGGGGATCTTGTCGCCCAGCTCGCTGAGCTGCTTCTCGGTCTGGAATATCAGCGAGTCGGCCTGATTGATCTTGTCGGCGCGCTCCTTCTCCTTGGCGTCGGCTGCCGCATTGGCCGCAGCCTCGTCCTTCATGCGCTGTATCTCTGCGTCGGTCAGGCCGCTCGATGCCTCGATGCGGATGCTCTGTTCCTTGCCGGTGGCTTTATCCTTGGCCGAAACGTTGAGAATGCCGTTGGCGTCGATCTCGAAAGTGACCTCGATCTGCGGTATGCCGCGCGGAGCGGGAGCGATGCCGTCGAGGTGGAATTTGCCCAGAGTCTTGTCGTCCTTGGCCATGGGGCGTTCGCCCTGCAGCACGTGGATCTCAACCGAAGGCTGATTGTCGGCGGCCGTAGAGAATGTCTCGCTCTTGCGGGTAGGAATGGTGGTGTTGGCTTCGATAAGCTTTGTCATCACGCCGCCGAGAGTCTCGATACCTACCGACAGGGGCACTACGTCGAGGAGCAGCACGTCCTTCACATCGCCGCTGAGCACACCGCCCTGGATGGCAGCGCCCACAGCCACTACCTCGTCGGGGTTGACACCCTTCGAGGGAGCCTTGCCGAAGAACTTCTCAACCACCTGCTGTATGGCCGGGATACGGGTCGAACCGCCCACGAGTATCACCTCGTCGATATCCTTCGGGGTCATGCCGGCATCCTTGAGAGCCTGCTCGCAAGGCTTGATGGTGGCCTGGATGAGCTTGTCGGCGAGCTGCTCGAACTTGGCGCGTGTCAGTGTCTTCACCAGATGCTTGGGTATGCCGTTGACAGGCATGATATACGGCAGGTTGATTTCTGTCGAGGTGGCGCTCGAAAGCTCTATCTTGGCCTTCTCGGCGGCCTCTTTGAGGCGCTGGAGAGCCATCGGGTCCTGACGAAGATCCACGCCCTCGTCTTTCTGGAACTCGTCGGCGAGCCAGTCGATGATCACATGGTCGAAGTCGTCGCCGCCGAGATGGGTGTCGCCGTTGGTCGACTTCACCTCAAACACGCCGTCGCCAAGCTCGAGGATCGAGATATCAAACGTGCCGCCGCCGAGGTCGAACACGGCTATCTTCTGATCCTTGTTGGTCTTGTCGAGTCCATAAGCCAGAGCGGCTGCGGTAGGCTCGTTGACGATACGCTTCACGGTCAGTCCGGCAATCTCGCCGGCCTCCTTGGTGGCCTGACGCTGCGAGTCGTTGAAGTAGGCCGGCACAGTGATGACGGCCTCCGTCACAGCCTGTCCGAGATAGTCCTCGGCGGTCTTCTTCATCTTCTGAAGTATCATGGCCGAGATCTCCTGCGGAGTGTACTCGCGGCCGTCGATGTCGACACGCGGAGTGTCGTTGGAGCCGCACACCACCTTGTAGGGCACGCGCTCTATCTCGCCTGCCACCTGCTGGCAGTTCTCGCCCATGAAACGCTTGATCGAATAGATCGTGCGCTTGGGGTTGGTGATGGCCTGACGCTTGGCCGGATCGCCCACCTTGCGCTCTCCGCCATCAACAAACGCTACTACCGAAGGAGTCGTATTGCGTCCCTCGCTGTTGGGGATCACCACAGGATCCTTGCCTTCGAGAACGGCCACACACGAGTTGGTGGTGCCGAGGTCAATGCCTATAATCTTTCCCATAATTAAAACGGTTTTATTTTGTATTTTTATTAATATTTTCTGTTTCTGACCGACACCCGCTGACATTGCGGGCCGCCGGCGATCACTAATACAAACAAATCACGTGCCAAAAAAGTTGACCCGCACATAAAGTTTTATCAGCAAGCATATTACCACAAACCGCGCTACTGACACACATCTGACATAGTGTCATCTCCGTGTCAGCCTCCGCCACCGGCGCCGCGGCTCATCCACGAAGATACCATAGACAGGTGGCCCGTGCTGACGCGGGCGGCTGATCTCGCATGCTCCGCAGCTCGGCCGAGTGGTGTGGACGGCTCTTCCGCCCCCGGTCTGCGCGACGCGCCATCTCCCGCTCCGCTGACGCGGGGCGGGAGCGACAAGAAAAAGACGGCGCCGGATCACTCCGTCGCCGCCTACCGATCAGTGTAATATCTGTGCCTTAAAACCTAAAGCCGATTTTTACGGTCGGAGCCGCCAGGATAGCGAAGTTGCTGCTATCGGCGCTCAGACGTGCCAGTCCTTCCTGAGGACGGAAGGAAGTCATGTTGTAAGTGTAAGCAAACGGATCGACCGATGCTCCAACATACATACCCTTCATCACGTAGTAGTCCGCTCCGATGGTGAGCGCGCCGCGGAGGCTCCACGACTCTCCTACGCTCTTGCCCATCGCCGTCCACTCGTCGTATTTCTGCTCGTTGAGGCTGTAGGCCATGCCTACGCGGACTCCGCCATACCACATCAGGTTTTTCACCGAAGTGCTGAAGTAGCGGTCAAGACCCGCTGCCACGTTGTAGGTGCAGGAATACTGGCTTGCGACTGCGCGATAGCTGGGTATCTCGCCCACCATATCCTCGCCGGACATGCCGGGAGTCATGGTGCCCGGCTTGTCGGCATAGCCGGGATTGTGAGTGAAATTGATGCCTCCTCCAAGACTCAGCATCCACTTATCGCTCACGAAATAGCCTGCTTCGAATCCCACTGTGAGCTTCTTTTTGCTCCAGTCGGTAGCGAAGGCCGCCGCTTCGTAGTCGGTGAGGTTTCCGGGCAGAGCCGTAGCCTCGGTGTAGCTGTTGTAGCCGAGTGTGGCCGCCACGGTGAAGTCGCCCTTTGCGGGGGTGTTGTCTTCACCCTGCTGTGCGGCCGCGCACAGGCAGGTCATGGGAAGAAGGGCCGACATCAATAGTCGTCTAATCTTCATTGTTTAGCCGTTTTGATAGTGACAATTACTCAGCCTGAGCCGCAGTTGCAGCATCGAGAGCGGCCTTGGTGTCAGCAACGATCTTTTCGAGAGCGGGGATCTCAGCCTCTGCGATAGCTATCTCAGCTTCGAGCCTCTCGATAGCCAGAGCTTTTAACTGATCGGCCTCAGCGATTTCGATATTCGCAATCTTCTGCTTGGCAGCGGAGATCGTATTGATAGCATTTGCGATCTGCCGCTCGGCAGATTCTATAGCCTGGTCAAACGTCATGTTCACGCCGTCCACGATCACATTACCGCGTACGACAGCCTCAAGAGCATAAACCTTAGCATTCTGGAGACCGTAAGCATCCTCAGCCTTTTCATAAACGAACTGCGCGTCGCAATAAGCCTCGCTGGCAGCGTTGTAGGCCTCGACTGTGGCGGTCCAGTTGGCAGCCTCGGCAGCCATGGTGTCAAATGCAGCCTGGATAGCTGCGACCTGTGCATTGGCCTTGTCGAGAGCAGCCTGCGCGGTGTTCACGTTGGTCTGCAGGCCCGGCAGCATAGATTTGGCTTCCTCAATGGCAACCTCATCCTTTATCTCGGCCTTTTCAAGATCGGCGACAACCTTCTGCTTAGCAGCGAGCGCCTTCTGTGCGTCTTCGAGAGCCTTGCCCTCGTTCTTTTCTACTTTAGCCTTGATAGCAGCGATGTATGCCTTCACGCCCTCAGCGTTGAGCTGATAGTAGTAGGTGGGGTAGGCCTCGTAGGTATTTGTGCTTTCCACACCGGGAGCCGTAGTCTCGGTCTTGGTCACGGTCTTCTGGATCATACGGTTCATAACCGCGGTGTAGGTGGTGTTGCCCTTGTCGTCGGTTGTCATGAACCAGTAGGTATTCACTGTTGCCTCTACCGGCTTGCCGAGCGCGTTCTCCTCATAGCCTTGCAGATAGATGAAATCGCCAAAAGCCTCTCCGGTAGGATTACCTTCTTCGTCAATGAAATTGCCATACTTGCCACGGGTCACATCCATTGCCAGACCACAATATTTCTGATCATAGATATCGCTCCAGGCATCATTCATTTCTACGCCAGCCTTGTCGGCGGCTTCTAAAGCCTTCGCCTTGTCCTGCGCAAGCTGCGAGAGGGCGGCCTTCTCTGTCACCAGTTCAGCCTTGGCCTCTTCGGGAGCCTTCTGTGCCTCGAATACCTCGAGCTTGGCTTTCCATTCGGCGATAGTCTGCTCCGCGCTGGCGATCTTGCGATTTTCTTTATTGATCATTAGCTGCTTGGCCTCTTCAGAGTCAACGAGTCCGGCCTGCAGCTTGGCAAGATCAATCTTCTGCTGGGCTATATCCTGCTGGGCGTCGAGCAGGTTTGTGGCCGCTGTCTGATAGGCCGTATAGAGACCACCGAGAAGCGCCTGGCTGTCATCGTCGGCATTCTTGAGAGCGGTCTCGTACTGAGTCTGCAGGTCGAGCATAGCGATCTTGTGCCGGATAGCCATCTCCTCGAGTTCGTTGGCAAGACGCTGGATCTCGTTCTGAGCGGCGGCCATCTGATGCTGTGCTATTGCTGCGGCAGCCTGTGCCTCAGAGTTAGCCTTATCGGCGAGAGCCTGCTGATAGGCTGCTTTGGCTGTTTCGTAAGCCACCTTGGCCTCACGCAGAGCGTTCTCGGTATCGGCGAGAGCCTGCTGATTGGCTGCCTGAGCGTTACTGAGAGCGGCCAAAGCTGACAGCTGTGCGGCCTTGGCTTCGCGAACTGCTGTGACAGATGCCGATTCTTTGTCGTCGACGCAGCCGGAGAAGGTCATGACACCTGCCAGCATCGACACAAGCAAAATCATTTTTTTCATAATCACTTGTTTTTTGAGATTGGATAATAATTTGTGTTTGTTTAAGTGTATTTGGTTTAGTTTAGTTAATTTCTGTTGGCTAAACGACAACACAATTCGAGTGTCCGCTGCAAATTTTTCATTTATTTTTCATTCCCACAAACTTTTATACAATTATTTACATTACCCCCCCCCATTAGATTTTCTTAACTTTTTCGGGATAAACTTCGATATAAAATTAACCTCTATTAACTGGAGGTCTATCAGCGTAGGAAATCGGATGGATCGGGGTGATCGGCATCATCGAAGATGAGCCGCTGACGGGGATGGGGATCTGTCCCTGCGGCTCATCTACGAAGATCCGTACACTGCCTGATCCTAACCCCACCAAGCCACCCTGCGGGCGGCATGGCGGGGCTTACAAAAGTCGGTGGTCTACGACCACCCATAGCCGATAGGGAGATAGGCGCGGGGGGGGGGAGGCGGTGGGCGGCCCGGGCTGGCGCGCAGCGGCTGATCTCGCATGCTCCGCAGCTCGGCCGAGTGGTGTGGACGGCTCTTCCGCCCCCGGTCTACGCGACGCGCCATCTCCCGCTCCGCTGACGCGTGTCGGGAGATAGCGCCGGTCGTAGACCCCGGACAGCAGAGAACCACACACAACGCGGCGAGTCCCGGAGGGCACGAGCCCGCGACATGGCGTCAGCACAGGGAGGAGGAGGGAGAGCGAAGCAAGGCTAGAGGTAAAAATCATCGGAGCCATCAGATCGCTCCGATGACTCCGATGATATTATGAGAATTACGATTACTCTGACTATCTAATGACTACTATTATTCTGATTACCATGATAGCTATAGCAGCCATGATCGCTCCGATGCTCTCAGATGATCTCCATGTTGCTGCTGAGGCGCTGGCGCACTACTTCGTAGGCGAGCACTCCGGCTGCCACCGATACGTTGAGTGATCCGATATGACCAAACATCGGTATCGACACGAAGGTGTCGCACTCGCGGAGTACTTCGGGCGATATGCCGCGGTCCTCGGCTCCCATCACGAGAGCCACTGGCCCCGAATAGTCGGCCATGGTGTAGTTGATATCAGCCTTCTCGCTGACAGCCACGACCCTGACGCCGCTCGCCTTGAGGTATCTTACGGCCGACAGCGTGGAGTTGACACGACACACCGGCAGATAGGACAGCGCGCCGGCCGAGGTCTTGACAGCGTCGGCGGTGACACTCACACTGTCGTGAGCCGGTATGACCACCGCATCGACAGCCGCACACTCGCACGTGCGGGCTATGGCGCCGAAGTTGCGCACGTCGGTGATGCCGTCGAGCACCATCAGAAAAGGGGTCACCCCGTCTTCGTAGAGCTGCGGCACGAGATTGTCAATACTGTGATAGGTCACAGCCGACAGTATGGCCACCACGCCCTGATGGTTCTTGCGGGTGATCTTGTTGATGCGCTCCACCGGCACACGCCGGCTGACAATGCCGTTGGCGCGTATCATGTCGGTGAGCTGACGGGCCAGATCGCCGTCAAGATCCTTCTTTATATACACGCGGTCTATGTCGCGTCCGGCCTCGATGGCCTCCATCACGGCACGCAGGCCGAATATGTAGTCGGTTGACTGTATCATTGCTGTTATCCTGTTATACTTTTCCTATTATTCTGTTATCGATTATGACCCCCGTCGGGGAGACCGGTTTTATCTGCCGGCAAGGAGAGCCACGGCATTGGCTCTGGCCGCCTCGGCCGACGACTCGCCTCCGAGCATCATGGCCAGTTCGGCCACGCGGGCGTCATAGTCGAGCTCGGCTATGCGTGTGTGGGTCGAGGTGTCGTCGTCCTCCTTGAAAACCTTGAAGTGGTGGCCTCCGCGCGCCGCCACCTGCGGCAGATGTGTGATGGCTATCACCTGCAGCGAACGGGAAATACTCTCCATCATATCGCCGATGCGCGAGGCCACCTCTCCCGACACCCCGGTGTCGATCTCGTCGAAGATTATCGACGGCAGACTCATACGGTCGGCTATGATGGCCTTGACGCAGAGCATCAGACGCGAGATCTCGCCACCCGAAGCCGCTCCGCCCACAGGCATCAGAGGCTGATTTTTGTTGAAAGCAAACATAAACTCCACGCGATCCATGCCGGTTGCCGAGATGTCGGCCGGATCGACGCGCACCTCCACCTGAAGGTTTTTCATGCCGAGCGGCATGGCGCGCTCCCGCAGCATCGCGGCGAAATCCGCAGCCGCCCGGCGGCGCGTGGCCGTGATCTCGGCCGCACTCTCTTTGGCCAGAGCAAGCGCGCGTCGCGCCTCCCGCTCCAGATCGGCCACTGTGGTGTCGGAGTCGTCGAGCTGCTCCAGACGCGCGCGCAGTTCCTCGCGGCGCTCTATCAGCTGGTCGACCGTCTCGGCCTTGTGGCGCGACAGCAGCGAGTAGAGCGTGTCGATACGTTCCTCGGCCGCCTCAAGCTCGCGCGGATCGGCGCTCAGCCCGGCGTCGGTTTCCGACAGCGTCGCGGCGATGTCGGCAAGCTCTATGCGGATAGTGGCCAGACGGCCCGGTATGTCGTCGGTCTCGTCGAGTGCCGCTCCGAGGCGGTCGCACGCGCCGGCCGCTTCGTCGACGAGCGATATGGCATTGCTGCCACCGTCGGAGAGCGCCTGAAGAGCGTCGTAGAGATCCGACTTCACCGCCGTGAGATTGCCCAGCACCTCGCGATCCTTTTCGAGCTGCTCCAGTTCTCCGCTCTGAAGCCGCGCCGAGTCGAGCTGTTCGAGCTGATAGCGGGTGAACTGCTCGTCGTCGCGCACGCGCTCCAGCCGTGCCTTGGTCTTCTTGAGCTGACGCACGGCCGAACGGAACGCGTCGAAACGCCGGCCGTACTCACGCAGCCGCTCGGCGTTTCCGGCCAGAGTGTCGATGACCTGCAGCTGGAATCCCGGCTGGGCGAGCAGCTGATTGTTGTGCTGACTATGGATGTCGATGAGATTTATCGCTATCTCCTGCAGACGCGACAGCGGCACCGGCGAATCGTTGACAAACGCTCTCGACCGTCCGTTGGGGGCTATCTCGCGGCGGAGTATGCACCGCTGCGGATCCCAGTCGATGTCGGCCTCGGCGAACACCTGCCGCAGGTGGGGATAGGCCTCGATGGCAAATACCGCCTCGATGACCGACTTGCGGTCGGCGCTTCGCACGGCCTTGGTGTCGGTCCGCCCTCCGAGTAGCAGAGAGAGCGCCCCGAGCATTATCGACTTGCCGGCTCCGGTTTCGCCGGTGATTATGTCGAGTCCGGGATAGATACGGATGTCGACCGCATCAATCAGCGCATAGTTGGATATATGCAGTGTTTCGAGCATAAGGGAAGTATTATGATTTAACCGACAGTAGCAGGTTTTATTTCCTGGGGTTCTTTATCTTTTCCATGGCTTCGGACTCCGACGGCCAGAGAGCCGTCAGCAGCGCCGCCGCCTCGCGGCGCTCGTCGTCGGAGGCCTTGGAATATAGTCCGACAAACTCGTCGAGCTTGGCATCGCGCATCAGAGCCGCGAGCGGCGTCATGGGCGACTGCGAGACCATGTCGCGCAGCCGCTGCAGCGTCTGCCCTATAGTGGCGCGCCCCTTTTCGGGGCTGACGGTCATGACGTCAAGACCGCGACGGTGGTAGTCGTAGAGAAGAGTACGGAAAGCCGCGGTGGGCGGCTCGGTCAGCGCCGCGAGCAGCGAGGCGCGGTTGCGCGGGGAGTCGATGGCGCGCCACCCCTTGCCGCCCGACGACCGGGCCAGAGTGACGATCTGCGAGGCCACCCCGTAGAAAGGAGTCCCGCCCTCGGGCGCGAAGCTGTCGGCATCGACAGCCAGAATGAGATACACATAGAAATCGAGCAGCGCCGTAAGCTCCGAATCGATGGCGTCGCGCGCAAACACGAGAGGCTGTCCGGGCGAATAGGGAAACTCCACCTCGGCGTCCCTGACATTGAGCAGCGTGGTGGTGTAGCTGCTGTCGTAGACCGGTCGGGTGGACTGCACCGTCAGGACGGCGCTCACCTTGTCGTCGGCATATGACTGCACGTCGAAAAACATCCGGCACTCGATCCGCTCTCCGGGAGCTATACGAAGCTCGGTGAACGAGGTTGTGTTGACATACTCCGCGACGGCCTCCTGCAACTGACGCGCCACGTCGGAGGGCATTGTTTCGGTGCGGCTGACATTGACCTCCACCTTGCAGTTGAGCTCGGAGCAAAGGGCCACCGCCACGGCAGCCGCAAAGGCGACCAGTGTCAGCAGCATCCGTTTCATCGCATGGCGCAGATTTGATCGAGGATATCGCAAGCCACCTCGCGTTTGGATTTCAGATCGTAGCGGGTGGTGCGGCCGTCGGCCGAGAGTATGGTGACGAGATTTGTGTCGGTTCCGAATCCGGCTCCCTTGTCGCGGAGAGAGTTGAGCACTATCATGTCGAGATGCTTGCGCTTCATCTTGTCGGCGGCATTGTCCATCTCGTGGTCGGTTTCGAGCGCAAAACCCACCAGTGTCTGTCCGGGGCGCTTGCGCTCTCCCAGTGCCGCCGCTATGTCGGGGTTCTTCACCAGGCGGATGACCGGAGGCTCTCCCCCCTCGCGCTTGATCTTGCTCAGTGCGGGTTCGGCGGGAGCATAATCGGCCACAGCAGCAGCCATCACGGCTACGTCGGCACCGGCAAACTCACGCTCGGCGGCCTCCATCATCTCGCGGGCCGACTCTACCTTTATAACCCTGACGCCCGGTTCGGAGGGAACGACACTCACCGGACCGCTGACCACGGTGACTTCGGCGCCACGGCGCGCGGCCTCGTCGGCTATGGCATAGCCCATCTTGCCCGACGAATAATTGCCTATGAACCTGACAGGATCTATCTTCTCGTAGGTGGGTCCGGCTGTAATCATCACTTTTAGCCCCTTCATTGACGCGGAAGCGTCAAAAAACGCATCGACAGCCTCAAGTATCTCCTCAGGCTCGGCCATGCGGCCTTTGCCCACAAGATGACTTGCAAGTTCGCCGGCACGCGAGTCGATGACATGGTTGCCATACGAACGCAGCAGCCCGATGTTGCGCTGCGTGGTGGGGTGGGCCATCATGTCGAGATCCATGGCCGGAGCCACAAACACCGGAGCCTTGGCCGACAGATAGGTGGTGACGAGCATATTGTCGGCCACTCCGCAGGCCATCTTGGCTATGGTGGAGGCCGTGGCGGGCGCTATCACCATGGCGTCGGCCCAGAGGCCTATGTCGACATGGCTGTTCCACTGCCCTGTATTGGCTGTGAAAAAATCGCTTATGACCGGACGACCGCTCAGAGCCGACAGCGTGACAGGAGTTATGAACTCCTTTCCGGCAGGGGTGATTACCACCTGCACCTCCGCCCCTGCCTTTACAAACAGGCGGAGCAGGCTGACCGACTTGTAGGCTGCGATACCGCCGGTGATGCCGAGTATTATGTGCTTGCCTTTCAGCATCAGTTGCCTTCGGTTTTCATACGGAGCCTCACGGCGGTGAAGGCATCCTTGGTGTTCTGCGAGAAATCGCCCTGCATTATCCAGTTGTAGTAGCTCGGATCGGCGCGCAGCACCTCCTCGGCCAGACGCCCCTTGTACTTGCCGAAATTCACCACCTCGCGGTGTTTGTCGTCGTAGACCAGACGCCCCATGAAGTCGACGTTGCGGTTCTGCGCCGAGTATTCCGAAAGATATGATATGTCGTTGGGCAGATCGTCGTAGTGGTCGAGCTGCGCCTTAAGCACCTCATAGGTGGCGCGTGTGTCGGCGTCGGCCGAATGTGCCTCGGTCAACTCCTTGCCGCAGTAGAAGCGGTAGGCAGCCACGAGCGTGCGCTGCTCCTTCTTGTGGAATATCGTCTGCACATCGATAAACCGCGGCTTCGTGAAGTCGAACTTTATGCCTGCACGCTGAAACTCCTCGTCGAGCATCGGTATGTCGAACCGGTTGGAGTTGAACCCGGCGATGTCGCATCCGGCGAAAATCGAAGCCAGATCCTTGGCTATCTGCTTGAACGTAGGCTCGCCGGCCACGTCGGCGTCGGTGATATGATGCACGGCCGTGGCCTCGGGCGGTATGGGTATTCCGGGATTGATGCGTCGGGTGCGCGATATCTCCTTGCCGTCGGGCATGATCTTGAGTATCGACACTTCCACGATACGATCCTGCGTGATATTGGTGCCGGTGGTTTCGAGATCGAAGAATATTATCGGTTTGTTGAGATTGAGTTCCATAAAGCAAAGCGTGGCTGGTAGAGTGGAGATGATGGGATGGGTGTGCCGGATCAGTGTCAGTCGACGATATGCATCGGCATCAGCAGCATCAGCAGCTCGGTGCCCGGCGCGTTCTCAGCCGGCAGACAGATGGCCGCATGACTCGGATCGGCAAGTTTCATCATCACGTCGGGAGTGGAGAGGGTGTTGAAAATCTCGAGCAGATAGGGCGCTCCGAATCCGATGAGCAGTTCGGCGCCGTCATACTGGCACGGCAGCGACTCCAGACCCGATGTGCCGTAGCTGCTGTCCTGCGCGCGGAGCGTGAGATTGTCGGCCGAAAGCTTGAACTTCACCAGACCGTTGCCGTCGTCGCCGAACACGCATACGCGGCGCAGCGAATTGATGAGCGACTGGCGGTCGATGGTCAGCGTGTAGGGGTTGCCTGCCGGTATCACTCTCTCGTAAGGAGGGAAATTGCCCTTGATGAGGCGGCAGTCGAAGATGTAGGACGACGACTCGAAGCGCACGTTGCGCTCGCTGACCGTGACTTTGATTGAATCCTCCTTGGCGAAAACGTTCTTTAGCACCGTGGCGGGCTTGAGCGGCAGTATGAACGAGCACTCACACTGAGGCTGCACGAGCGAGTTGGTGAACTTCACCAGCTTGCGTGTGTCGGTGGCCACAAACACGATATGATCGGGCTTCACGTCCCAGAGAATACCCATCATCTGCGGACGCAGATCGTCGGTGCCTACGGCAAAGAGAGTGTTCTCGATGCCTTTCATCACTACCTCCGTCGGGCATACAAAGCTGAGCCGCTCTCCTTCGTCGGCCTGCTCGGGCTCGGGATATTCGCGTCCGTTGATACCCACCGTAGAGTAGTCGCCGCTCGAATAGGAGATCTTCACCTCGAGGTTTTCGTCGTTGATATCGAACGTTATACCCTGATCGGGAAGCTCGCGGAGCAGCTCCACGATGCGGCGGGCGTCGAGGCAGAAGGAGCCTTCGCCTTCAGTGCCTGTCACGTCGAGGCGCGCCACCAGTGAGTTCTCCGAATCTGACGCCTTCACCGTCAGGGTGTCCTCCTCCAGAACAAAGAGGAAGTTGTTGAGTATCGTAAGCGGATTTTTTGAGTTTATTACCTTGCTTACAGCTGAAACGAAACCGCTGAGGGTCTTGCTCGGAACGTTGAATTTCATATCTTCGTAAGGAGTTGTAGTTACTGACCTACAAAGGTATGTAAAAAAATCGGCATTTGGAGTCATGGCGCATGCATTTTTTCAGCCTTTTCGCCCGCGCATTCCGCAGGCCGGTTTTTGAACTGCGACAATTTGCAATTAAAAATGTTTTGGAGTAATTTTACGCAATAAACCCAACCACGACAACACAACAATCTCATGAGCGATACAGGCGAATGGTGGACCGCTCCGGCCGAAAGCGAGAGCGGACAATTGATTATGGTCACAGGGCGTCGCGATGTGGAGAAATTCCGCGCGAATCCCCGGTTCAGCATCAGAGTGGAAGTGACATGGTCCTACACACCCAAGCCCGACGGGATGCCCTCGGAAGAGGACTCGAAGGTGATGGAGCAGGTGACAGATCTGCTCAACGACGAATTCAGCCGCGATCCGGTGGCGGTAATGACCGGCATCTTCACCGGCTCCGGCGAGCGCAACTGGGTGTTCTACACCCTTTCGACCCACATTTTCGGCCGCAAGCTCAACGAGGTGCTGGAGCCGCTGCCGGTGTTGCCGCTCAGCATATCGGCCGAAAACGATCCCGGATGGGAGGCCTACGACGAGATGGCCGACGCTGAGATACATCTCGACTGACACACGGTCAGAACGCCTCGCCGACGGCAAACACGAAGCCGGCCGTATGACGGCCTATGCCGTAGTCGATGCGGGCGTTGACGCCATGCTTGAATTCAAACCGCAGCCCTATGCCGCCGTTGGGCAGCCACTCGGGACGGATCTCCTTCTTCGACAGGTTGCGGAACGACGAGAACACCGCCGCCTGACCCAGCCATGCGGTCATGCCGATGCGCCACCAAATATGCTGGCGAAGCTCGGCCTGAAGCGACATCTGACTATTGTCGATATACGATCCCATGTAGTAGCCGCGCATGCGTATGCCGTCGCTGGCTATCATCTCGCGCATGCTCCACGGAGTGTGCGAACTATTGAACTTTGCATACAGATCAAAGGCGAGAGTGGCGCCGCGCCACAGACCCAGATATGCGTTGCCTATGATCAGATGGCTCTGAAACGAAGCCGGAGCGCTCCCCAGCTGACGCGGATAGAACATGTAAGTGTAGCTCAGATGCACTCCGCGGGTGGGCTGCAAGATACTGTTGCGGGAGTCGATGGAGAGCGAGGCGCCGAGTCCGGTCACGTAGTACTGCCGCCGGCCGCCGAGCAGATATTCCGGATTCGACATGCGACGGGCGTCGGTATAGTCGAAATTGGTGTGAAAACCGGCATGAAGGTGGTGTGTGAGCTTATAGACCAGCTCCGTGCGCAAATCGATCTGGCGCCGGTCATATTTCGACTTGGGATTGACGGCCGTCTCCTCGGAATTGATGCCCCAGAAATCGAGCCTCTTGCGATATGCCTCGAATTTGTATCCGAGCCGCAGACGGTTACCGGGGAAAATATTGTTGCCCTTGAAAGTGAACACGAAGAAGCCGTTGAGCGAAGCATTCAGGCACGCAAACAGATCGGACGGAATGCCGACACTGTCGGTGCGGTCCACGCGATAGAGTCCGGTGCACAGCGCCCCGATGCCGAACGACGCCTCGCGGGTGTAGCTCGGCGAGATACCGAAGCTGAGATCAACCCGCTTCTCGCGGGTGCGGTCGACACTTCCGGCCATAAAACCGTTGAGATAGTTTTTAACCTTTGGCGGCAGCCGGTTGAACAATGGCAATGAATCGACCTTGAAATCGCTTGTCGGCGAAGGAGCTTCGGCCGTCGCCGGAGCTACGGCCGGAACAGCGATACTGTCACCGGCATCGGCCACTGCGCCACGCGCGCCCACACGCGCCACCGACATGACCATCAGGAGCATGACCGCTCTGACAGCCGCGCAGCAGGGAGGGTGAAGGCATCGATATTTCATCGACGTGGCTTTAGCAGGCTTAATGACAATCTGATCGTGATATCAACTGTAGTGGACGGGATTCAAAGTCCCTTGAACGGAGGCGGAGTGATGTCGCCGGCGTCATCGGCTTTATCGGCCTCACCACCCTTATCGCCGGCGGAGTCAGCCGCAGCACTATCGCCAGAAGCGGTTTCGGCCGGGGGCAAAGCGGGCATCGCAGTGGCCGGAGAGGGCGACGATTCATGAGAGTCGCTTTCACCGGCGGCATCGCTGTCTGAACGTCCATTGGTGTCGCCCTCAGCCTGATTGGCGGCGAGAATCTCGTCGGTGCGCGACGCCCACTGACGCTTGCCGAAGATCTTCTCCACGTCCTCGGTGAATATCACCTCGCGGCTGATAAGCGTATCGGCCAGACGGCCATGTCCCTCGGCGTGACTGCGCAGTATCTCCTTGGCGCGCTCATACTGCTCGCTGATGATACGCGACACCTCCTCGTCGATCAGGCGGGCACGCTCGTCGCTGTAGGGCTTCGAGAAACCGTAGTCCTGACCGGTGGAGTCGTAGTAGCACAGGTTTGGCAGACGGTCGCTCATGCCGTAGTAGGCCACCATGGCATAGGCCTGTTTGGTGACGCGCTCCAGGTCATTGGCCGCGCCGGTGGATATATGGCCGATGAACAGCTCTTCGGCCGCACGTCCGCCGAGCGTGGAGCACATCTCGTCGAGAAGTGCCTGCGTCGGCGTGATCTGACGCTCCTCGGGCAGATACCACGCCGCTCCGAGAGCCTTGCCACGCGGCACTATCGTCACCTTTATCAGAGGGTTGGCATAGCGGAGATGCCACGACACCGTGGCGTGGCCCGCCTCATGGACGGCGATCGAACGCTTCTCCTCGTCGGTAGTGATCTTCGAGCGCTTCTCAAGGCCTCCGATTATGCGGTCGACGGCATCGATGAAATCCTGACGGCCGACGCTCTGCTTGTTGTGGCGCGCAGCGATAAGTGCGGCCTCGTTGCACACATTCGCTATGTCGGCGCCCGAAAATCCGGGAGTCTGGCGTGCGAGAAGATCCACGTCGACCGTTTCATCGGTCTTGATCTTGCGCAGATGCACATTGAATATAGCCACACGGTCGTTGAGGTCGGGAAGATCCACATAGATCTGCCGGTCGAAGCGGCCTGCACGCAGCAGCGCCTTGTCGAGTATGTCGGCGCGGTTGGTGGCCGCCAGTATGATCACTCCGGAGTTGGTGCCGAAGCCGTCCATCTCCGTCAGCAGCTGGTTGAGGGTGTTTTCACGCTCGTCGTTTGAACCCATGTTGGGATTGCGGCCACGCGCTCGACCCACGGCGTCGATCTCGTCGATAAACACTATGCATGGAGCTTTCTCCTTGGCCTGACGGAACAGGTCGCGCACACGCGATGCGCCGACGCCCACGAACATCTCCACGAAATCCGAACCCGACATGGAGAAGAAGGGCACATTGGCCTCGCCGGCAACAGCCTTGGCAAGAAGGGTCTTGCCGGTTCCCGGAGGGCCGACAAGCAGCGCTCCCTTGGGTATCTTGCCGCCGAGATTGGTGTAGCGCTGGGGATTTTTCAGAAACTCCACGATCTCCTCTATTTCGGTCTTGGCTTCGGAGAGGCCGGCCACATCCTTGAATGTAACATGTATCGGACCGTCCTTGTCAAAAATCTTGGCCTTTGACTTGCCGACACTGAACACTCCGCCGCCGGCGCTGTCACGGCCCGACATGCGGCGCATCATCACAAACCAGAAAACGATCAGTATTATCACCGGGCCGAAGGTCCAGAGCAGCGGACCGAAGTCGCTCCCCTTCTCATACTTCACCTCGCCGCTGAACACGCCTTCCTGACGCCACTGGTCGATCTTGTCCTGCATCTTGTCGGCCGAGGGAGATTCGGCAAGTATGCGGGCGCTCACACCCGATTCGGGCTTGAAGTTGGAGCCGAACACCACCTTGGCCATGGAGTCGGTCAAGGCGCCTTCAACCTCTCCCTTGTTGGAGAACACTGTGATGCGGCTCACTCCGCGGTCGTGGACATACTGCTCGAATTTGGTGTACGACACCGACTTGGTCATCGAATTATCGTCGAAATACAATATGCCGGCGAGAAATATTATCACGATGGCATACATCCAGTACATGCTGAAACGTATGGCCGGTTTGTTTTTCTTGGGTTGTTCCATTTCTTGGGATTGTGTGTGCGGAAAGAGGATGGATTCAGTCGAGGTCGGCGATCTCTGTCAGCGGAGCGTCGCTCCACAGCTCTTCAAGATTGTAGTGCTCGCGCATCTCGCGGATAAACACGTGGACGAGCGTGTCGCCGTAGTCGATCACGATCCACTGCGAGTTCTGGTAGCCGTCGTAGTTATACGGCTTTATTCCGGCCTTTTCCAGCAGATGCTCGCGTATATTGTCGGCTATCGCCGACACCTGCATCGTGGAGGTGCCTTCGCATATTATGAAGTTGCTGGCGGCGGCACTCTCGATGCCGCTCAGATCTATGACGGAGATTCGTCGTCCTTTCTTATCTTGTATTCCCTCGGTGATGAGTCCGACGATGTCAGCCTTTTCGGTCATTTTTGTCAGTTGTTCGATAGGTTATGTGTTTAGAGATTGCAAATTTAGTCACTTACACCCATTAAAACAATTTTCATGCCAAAAAGGTAGGAAAGGACCTCGATTTTACGCCGCCGTCAGCAGAACGGCAGCGCTATATGGTAGGCGGCGAGCGCTACCAACCAAGCCAGCAATGTGTTGTAGACTACTGAAAACGCGCCGTATTTCCACGAATTCGTTTCTTTCACTATCGCTGCCACGGTGGCTATGCACGGGCAGTAGAGCAGGATGAAGATCATGAAACTCAGTGCCGATGCGGCCGAGAAGTCGGCCGTGCCCGTGGCGGGATTCACAGCCGTCAGGCGTGCCGAGAGCGAACTGTCGTCGATCTCCTCGTCGCCGGTATAGAGCACTCCGAGCGTCGACACCACGATCTCTTTGGCGGGAATGCCCGCAAGAGCCGCCACAGAGGCGCGCCAGTGAAATCCAAGAGGTTCCATGACGGGATTGACTATCTTTCCGGCCATTTCGAGATATGAATCGCGGTGCACGTCGATCTGCGAATCGTCGGAGATGGCTGTGGTAAGCTGCGCGTCGTCAGCATCTGCCACCGTAGCCTCCCTGTCGTGGATCGGGAAATAATTGAGAGCCCAAACTATTATGCTGGCCACGAGGATCACTCCGCCCATTTTCTTGAGGTATTGCTGACCCTTGCCCCATGTGTGGCGCAACGAGGCCTTCAGAGTGGGGATGCGGTAGGGCGGAAGCTCCATCACGAACGGAGTGACATCGGTCGTAAACTTGAACTTTCGCAGCAGACGGGCGGTGACCATGGCCACTACCACTCCGAGGCAATACAGACCGAGGATGACCAGAGCCGCATGACGCTCGAAAAACGTGCCGACAAGCAGCACATAGACCGGCAGCCGCGCCGAACACGACATGAACGGATTGATCAGTATGGTGATCAGACGGCTCGTGCGGCTCTCTATCGAACGGGTTGCCATGATGGAGGGCACCGTGCATCCGAATCCCATGATCAGCGGTATGAACGACTTGCCGTGAAGCCCTATGCGGTGCATCAGCTTATCCATGATAAACGCCGCCCGCGCCATATAGCCGGAATCCTCCATGAAGGAGATGCAGAAGTAGAGTATCAATATGTTGGGTAGAAACACTATCACACCACCAACACCGCCGATTATGCCGTCGGCAATGAGATCCTTCAGCGGCCCGTCGGGCATCATCCCCTGCACAATCTGCGATATTTTACCGACCAGCCACTCGATCCAGTCCATAGGATACTGGCCGATCTCGAACGTAGCCCAGAATATCGCAAACATTATAAGGAGGAATATCGGGAAACCGAACAACTTGTTGGTCACAAACGCGTCGATGATATTCGTCGGGTTATTACGGTCCTGATCGCCCTTGACAAGCGTCTCGGCAAGCGCGCCGGCTATAAAACCGTATTTTTCATCAGCGATGGCCGACGACGCATCCTCCTTGCGCATCAGTTCTATACGCTGCTGCTCCGCCCTCGTAGCCTCCATGATCTGCGCCGATCCGGGCAGGCTCTCCACCAGGCGTATCACCTCGGCATCGTCCTCCAGGAGTTTTATCGCTATGAAGCGTGGCGAGAAGCGCGGACTTACATCAGGCTCGGCTTTGATCAGATCCTTCACGGCGGTCACACCGCGCTCTATATCCTCGCCGAGATTCACATGCACGTGGCGCACATCCTCGTCGCGTCCCTCATATACATCGATAACCGTATCGAACAGTTCGTTCAGTCCTTGTCCGGTACGGCTTACGGTAGGCACCACCGGCACTCCGATCATACTTCCGAGAAGCTTGTAGTCGAGTCTGTCGCCACGTTTCTCAAGCTCGTCGTACATATTGAGAGCTATCACCATGGAGCGGTCCATGTCGATCAGCTCGGTGGTCAGGTAGAGATTGCGCTCAAGATTGGAGGCCACCACCACATTTATGATCACGTCGGGGGTGGCGTCGCGCAGATATTTGCGCACATAAAGCTCCTCGGGCGAATAGGATGCCAGAGAATACGTGCCCGGCAGGTCGACGATGTTGAACCGATAGCCCTTGTAGTCAAAGTGACCCGACTTGGCGTCGACCGTCACTCCCGAATAGTTTCCGACATGCTCCTTGGCCCCCGAAGCCACATTGAACAGCGACGTCTTGCCACAGTTGGGATTACCGACAAGAGCCACATTGATGACATGAGCCGGACGGTGCCTGACGTCGGCAGGCTTTTCACCGCCACTCCGCGCGTGATTTTGCTCCCCTGCGAAGGGAGTCACCTCCACAAGATGCGCTTCCGACCGTCTGAGCGAGATCTCATAGCCCATTATGCTGTATTTGATAGGATCTTTCAACGGAGCATGAAGCAACACCTCTATATCGTGCCCCTTCACGAATCCCATCTCAATCAGGCGTTTTCTGAACGCCCCGTGGCCGAGAATCTTCACGATTTTCGCTTTCTGCCCGGTCTGAAGTTCGTCTAATCTCATAATTTACGTCGGAGTTTCAGCTGCAAAATTGGCAATTTTATGTGTAATCTCAAAGAAAACGCGGGAATAATTTATACCGATTATAAATTAACCCGCCGAATCGAGCCACCGGCCGCGCAGACGAAACAACCCCCGCGCAAAGCCCGGAAAGAGCATCAGCGCAGGGGTCTGTATCATTCGGCATGTCACGTGCAAGCCGACCCTGGCAAGCGATCAGTGACAGCCGCAGCCCTCGTGGTCGGAGCATCCGCACGAATCAGTTCCGTCGCCATGACAGCCGCAGGAGTCTTCGCCGCCGTGATGGCAACCGCAGCCGCAGCCGTGAGCCGGCTGAAGCTCTTCGGGAGTAGCGTCGCGCACGGTGATAATCGAGCCTTTGAAGCGCACATCCTTGCCGGCCAGAGGGTGATTGAAATCCATCTCGACCTCATCGTCGGTGACATCCACCACGAGTCCGTTGATACGATAGCCGTCAGAAGTCATCATCGGAAGCACCGCTCCCTTCTTTACCATCTCGGAATCAAATTTCCCGTCTACGGCAAACACGTCCTTTTCAAGACGAGCCACCTGATCGGGATCATGCGGACCGAATGCCTCGGCAGCCTTGACAGTGACGTCAAACTCGCCGCCGGCCTCCAGACCCTCGATAGCCTTTTCAAGCGGACGGATCATGCCGGGAGTAACTCCGAATATTATCTTTTCGGGATCCTGCGCATCGGTCTGATGCACAAGATTCTCACCCGCAGGGGTCACTTCATAGAGGTCGTAGCCCAGCTCTACATATTTTCCGGGTTGAATTTTTTCCATATAATTATCTGTTTGATATTTCTACTGCCATCGAGAGCTGCAAAAACCGTGCCAGCGGAAGCCCTGTCAGCCGAGCATCGAGTAAAAAGCCCAGATACCGGCCGCGACTATCACCACAAGGAGAATTATGGCGACCCACATGGTGCGCCGTGTGCACGGGGGATAGAGCGATTGATTCTGACGGTCGGCCATATTGGCCGATGCGCGTCGGTTGCGTTCATTGTGCGACATAGTATTAACGATTTTATCCGACGGCTGCTCTGCGCCATCCACGCAGCCACAGCCATTCATCAGAATCAACGCGCGGGCAGATTGATTTGTTTCAACGGCAACCGCTGTCATCACCCGCAATGCAACAAAAAAAAGATCCGGATCAGGACTTGCATCCAAAACCGGATCATCACGCTAATTAAAGAGGTACCAAGCAGAATCGAACTGCTGTACACGGTTTTGCAGACCGTTGCCTCACCACTCGGCCATGGTACCATAAAAAAGGAAGTGATACCGCAGGGTGTCGTGCTTCCGTTTATGGCGGTGAGGACGAGATTCGAACTCGTGGTAGGATTGCTCCTACGTCAGTTTAGCAAACTGGTGGTTTCAGCCACTCACCCACCTCACCGTGGTCTATTTTTCCGAATCATCTCTGATTGGTGGTGCAAAGGTAGCATGTTTTTTGCAATTATCCAAATCATCGGACACAAGTTTTCACAGAAAAATATTTTTTATCGGAAAAATTGCCTTTTGCCAATGTATTTACGAACTTTATGCCTCCACAATTTTTTTAATTCTGTCACACACCGAACACACTCTATCAACAGATGGCAAAACAATCTGACATCTCCGACAAAAAGCGGCCGCACACCCTGGCCGGCAGAGTTGCCGATCTGTACATCGACGGATTCCGCTCCATGACGGTGGGGCGAAGTCTGTGGGCCATAATACTGATAAAACTGGCCATACTGTTCCTGGTGTTCCGGCTCTTCTTCTTTCCCGACCTGCTGAGCCGCGACTATCCGACCGACGAGGATAGAGCCGCGGCAGTGCGCGGCCAGCTGATAGAACGCGGATCGCAGCCCGACCGACAACCGACCGACAATCAACACTCAACACCATAACAACTCAACCACAGACGCTAATGGAAAATCTCGTAGAAGTAGTCGACTGGTCGCGATGGCAGTTTGCCCTGACCGCCATGTACCACTGGCTGTTCGTGCCGCTCACCCTCGGAATCTCGGTGATCATCGGCATCATGGAAACCATCTATTACCGCACCCGATCGCGGCGGTGGCTCGCCATCACAAAATTCTGGATGACACTGTTCGGCATCAACTTCGCCCTCGGAGTGGCCACCGGCATAATCCTTGAATTCGAGTTCGGCACCAACTGGTCGAACTACAGCTGGTTTGTAGGCGACATATTCGGAGCGCCGCTCGCCATAGAGGGGCTGCTCGCGTTCTTCATGGAATCGACGTTTATCGCAGTGATGTTTTTCGGATGGAACAAGGTCAGTCCGCGTTTTCATCTGGCCGCCACATGGCTCACCGCGATCGGCGCGTCGATCTCGGCTCTGTGGATACTCATCGCCAACGCTTGGATGCAGCATCCGGTGGGCATGGAGTTTGATCCGGCACAGATGCGCAATGTCATGGACGACTTCTGGGCAGTGGTGCTCTCGCCTGTAGCCATCCACAAGTTCTTCCATGCCGTCATGTCGGGATGGGTGCTTTCGGGTGTCTTCGTCACCGGGATCTCCGCCTGGTTCATGCTTCGGCGACGCAACCACGCCATGGCCATAAGCTCCATCAAGGTAGCCTCCGCGGTCGGAGCCATCGGCATGCTCGGCACACTCTGGAGCGGCGACGGATCGGCTGTCGACGTGGCGCGGGTGCAGCCCATGAAACTCGCCGCCATGGAGGGACTCTACGACGGATCGTGCCGGCAGGCCATCAGCGCGTTCGGCATCCTCAACCCCGACAAGAAGCCGGGCGACGACAAGCCCGATTTCCTGTTCAACATCAGCATCCCTGCAGGGCTGTCGATACTCGCCACCCACTCGGTGGACGGCTTCGTCCCCGGCATCAACGATCTGATAGAGGGGCGCGCCGTCACACCCGCCGGCGACACCGTAAAAACCGAAAGCTATGCCCAACGCATAGCCGCCGGACAGCGCGCCCAAAATGCGCTTCGACGCTACGACGCAGCCCGCAAAGAGGGCGACACGGCCGCTATGACGCAGGCCGCCGCCGAGCTAAAGGCCGACTTCGACAACTTCGGCTACGGCTATCTACAGTCGCCCTCTCAGGCAGTGCCGCCTGTAGCCGTCACTTACTATGCATTCCATATCATGGTGATTGCCGGAGGATTCCTGTGCCTCGTGCTCGCGCTGACACTATGGGGAGCGTTCCGCCGCAACGACCTGCTGACAAAACGATGGTATATACTGACTGCCATCGCGTCGATCCCCGTAGTGTGGATCTGCTCCGAAGCCGGATGGGTCACCGCCGAGGTCGGACGCCAGCCTTGGATCATCGAGGGGCTCATGCCCGTACAGGCAGCCGTCAGCGACATCTCCGCCGCAAGCGTGCAGACCACATTCTGGATGTTCGCAGCCGTATTCACCGCTTTTCTGGCTGCGGAGATATGCATCATGACACGCCAGCTTCGCAAAGGCGCCGAAACCGATTTTGAAAACGAAAAATGACATTGACAACCATGGAACTTGAATATCTTCAGAATTACTGGTGGCTGCTGATAGCCGTACTCGGATCGCTTCTGGTGTTCCTGCTCTTCGTGCAGGGCGGACAGACCATGCTTTTCCAGCGATTCACCGAATCACAGCGCACGATGATCATCAGCTCGCTCGGCAAGAAATGGGAGCTGACATTCACCACCCTTGTGGTGTTTGGCGGAGCATTCTTCGCGTCATTCCCGCTCTTCTACTCCACGAGCTTCGGCGGCGCCTACTGGCTCTGGATGCTCATACTCTTCAGCTTCGTGCTCCAGGCTGTGAGCTACGAATTCCGCCGCAAGCCGGGCAATATATTCGGCACCCGTACCTACGACGCATTCCTGCTTATTAACGGATGCGCCGGGTGCATACTGCTCGGAGTGGCCGTGGGCATGATGTTTTTCGGAGCAGAGTTTACCGTCAACATGGGCAACATACTCGACCACGGATCGCCCGTCATATCGCGCTGGGCACCCACCCACGGACTCGAAGCCATACTTTGCTGGAAAAACCTGCTGCTCGGAGTGACCGTGCTCATGCTTGCGCGCACACTCGCTTCGCTCTACATGCTCAACGACATAGCCGACGAGGCTTTCGGCGCACGGCTGCGACGCCAGGCCACGATCAACGGCGCACTGTTCGTAGTGCTGTTTCTGGCATTTCTCGCCGTCCTGCTCACACAGCGCGGACTGACACAGACCGGCCCCGACACATTCCGATGGACCGAATACAAATATCTCCACAACGCGATCGACCTGTGGCCGGCCACGATAGCATTTGCAGCCGGAGTCGCCGCCGTGCTGTGGGGCATCGGCGCCACAGCCTGCCGCAAGGCATGGCGCGGAGGCATCTGGTGGGCCGGAGCGGGAACCATTCTCGTAGTCATCGCGCTCTTCTGCTACGCCGGATTCAACTCCACAGCCTACTACCCGTCGCTGCTCGACGCATCAAGCTCGCTGAGCATCCGCAACAGCTCGTCGACCGAATTCACGCTCACCGTGATGAGCTGGGTGTCGGTGATCGTGCCGTTTGTCGCCGCATATATCATCGCGGCATGGCGCAAGATGGACTCGGTGAAAGTGACCGCCACCGACTCTGCCCACTGACATCAGACCACCAGAAAACACTATTTAACGCCGGAGGCGCGAACCATCAGTGCACTCCGGCGTTTTACTACCAAAGAGAAGGCATTTTGCTGGCGTTATTAAAAAGCCAAGGCCCTATTTATAACCCGGAGTCTAACCCAAAGGGTAAACCGTAGGATATATAACCTTCTCAGCCCACTTCCTCCATCCGGACGTGGGCTCTCTTTTTATACCCGCCTATAGCCACATTCCACGCATCGCCCACAAAATATAGCCGGACGCATCGATTGCATATACTGGCGTGGGCTTCTGCAGTTGCCGTCCGACTATTGATGGGCAATGCGAGAAGCCTCGAAGTGTAGGACGGTAACAGATACAGATTCCTACGCTTGAACCGAATATCTTTCGTTAAATGCTTGGAGCATTGAACTTATTGGGAATGAGCGTCCAATGATTGTTCCCAAATAGTTCCCGCGACTTGAAGAGTGATAAGTTCAAACTTTTTGAGCCTTTGTAGAGGCTCGCCTCCTTTGTTGAAGACTGATTCCTAATGCTTATCCATACTTTCTTTTGTTTATCTCCATTCGGTCGATGAGCTGAAGGTTGACACTGCAAAGTTAGATATGCCATATCTAGCCTATCTGTGTAGTAACAAAATTTTTATACCTAAAAAAAAGAAAGTTATTTTTTTCAAAAATTGTTAGTTAATTTACACTATCTACTAATTAGTTGAAAGTGGAAAATCCCAAGAGGATAAATTCTGCTCCTCCGCCACCTCCAACAAAAGACAAATAAGTTTTTGTTTAGTGTCGCACGATTTGAGACAACTAATTTCTATTTTTGCAAAAAATATATCGCAGATGGATTCAAAGCCAAAGAAAAATATTAGAGATTATTTTCGCAGTAATCCTCGGTTTCTCATCCCGGCATATCAGAGAGGATATAAATGGGGTGTATGTGGAACTGATGGATCCTCTGCGGCCAAAAGTCTTGTTATAGACATAAAAAAAGCATTTGAAGCGGATAAAAGAGATGAGTATTTTATCCAAGGTGTTACTGGCTATAAAAAAGATGATATTTTCTATCTTATAGATGGTCAGCAGCGTACAACGACATTGTTTTTGCTAATTGCCTTGTTAGCAGATAAGCACTTAAGAACTGAGTTGTTGTTTGACGATAAAGGGAATGAATTACGTCTTATATACTTTGGCAAACGCAACACTTCGGCTATTTATTTGGAGAAACTGTGTCGCCATGGTATTATCCATACCCCCACTGCCACACAAGATACTCAGGACGTCCATTTCTTATACAAAGCCGCAAAAGAAATGGAATCGCAGTTGCCCACAGCTCCAGATGAAAGGCAGAAACTTCTTGATAATATCCTTGATAAGGTTTTTATCTTTCAAATTGAAGTAAGCGCTCAAGAGGCTCCAAACGTTTTCTCGATGATGAACGGCAATAAGGCCGATATGAAGATTGAGGAATTGATTAAGGCTCAATACCTAAGTGGACTCACAAGAATTGAAGACACAAAATCAGTACAGGAAACAGAGAATGTAAAAAGTACATTAAGAATACTTGAAGCCCAAATTGCAGATGCAACCGCACGGGAGTGGAAAATAAATGCTTCGCGTAGCCGTCTTGCTAGAGAATGGGACAAATGGGTGTACTGGTGGATGCGTCCGGAGGTAAGAAGTTTCTATCATACATCGTCTAATGACATGACCGGTTGGTTAATACCTCTATTTTGCAAGATGGACGGAATCATGTATGATTCAAGCCCCAAAGTGGAAATCAGAAACCAGTCCTTCAACGCATTCAGTGAACATTTCTTAACCTCAAGCGTACTGAACACTTCTTATGAATCAATCCGACGCTTACAAAAACGAATGGAGGATTTATATGAAAATACTACAACATACAATTTACTTGGTTTTCTCCTCGACATACTTACCGCGTCCGAAAGAGCTGATGTAATTAAATACTTTTTAGATAAACGTAGTAACGAAGATTATCTCAAATATGCTCTTTTCCGAATGGCGACTCTCACCCATAATCAAGCTAAAGAGCGTATCGAAGGGAAAACTGATGATGATGCATATAAAAGCATAAGCAATTTTGTGAAATTCTTTGAGGAAGAAGAGATTTATGATGTCCCCAATCAAGAATGGAGCAATCGTTACTTATTCTTCTGTAATGTAATGGCTGCTGAAGAGCGTAATGCCAAATTTGAATTTTGGTATCATGATGAAAATGGGAAATTGATTCATTACTGGACTAAAAAATCTATTGAACATATTTGGCCAAAATCGAAGGTTTCACCGAATGGTGGCAATGGTAACGTATCAAGGATACTTCTAAATGAGTCAGAGGTGTCTGAACACATGCTTGGGAATCTTGTATTTCTCCATACTTTAGATAACACAAGATTTAAGGACAAGACTCCGACGGTAAAACGACAGAGGTACTTCGATCTAAGAAGTCAGGATGAAGATGGAAAACGATTCTACTCTCGTGGTATGCTTCATACAATGGCTGCATTCGGAGGCGAAGAATGGGAGAAAGACATCGACATGGTTCCCCAAATAATAAAAAAAAGACATACTAACGAAATAAAAATACTTAGAAACAGATATGGATTTACGGAATGAGCCTTTACAGTCTGGAGTAAGTTATTCGCTCTATGAATTCTTTGGTCCCAAGCGTGATATTGTTATTCCGGATCTTCAGCGAGACTATTGTTGGGCGTCAACTATAATTGTAACCGGAGACGGACAGACTCTGGTCGAGGCATACGTTGATGACCTCATATTAGCGTCCCAAAAAGAAGAGGACGCTCAATTAAAAATGGGGCTCTTGTATGGATATGAGTATCCTGCCGATAACGTACAATTATGTGACGGTCAGCAGCGTCTAACCACGTTGTTTCTCATCTCCGGTGTTTGCCTCAACAAACTTGGGGATGATGATAATGTTCTACGCGAAGAAGTTAACAGTATTATCTCGCATAAAAACTCATCAAGGTTACAATATGCGATACGTGATAGTTCATTATCATTTATCAACAACCTCGTACAAAATGGGGCTTTCCACCAGGGAATAACTGAAGAGCCTTGGTATTCCAATGAATATAGCAGAGACCCGTCTGTATGCAATATGATTAAGGCAATAAAGCAGATCGACAGTAAGGTTGCAAATGCCGATACCGCTACAAAGCTTCTCCATTACATACTGCATAATATTTCGTTCTTATACTTTGATATGCAGTCCCGCACATATAGCGAAGAGCAGTATGTGATTTTGAACACGACTGGGTATAGTCTCACTCCCACGGAACACGTTAAGCCCAAACTCCTTGGAAAGTTAAGTGATAAGCAACTTGAAAAATACTCTGAACAGTGGGAGTCATGGGAACAATTTATATGGAATCATCGCCCAATAGAAGACGATAACTTCACTGTTGATGAATGGTTTGACAGGTTCCTCACTATCTTTTATCTTGCCGAAAACATTGATAAGGATGGCTCATATTCAGATAAAGAGTCTGATTATACTCCATACCAGAGAGTTCTTCAGGGCTCAAGGAAATATAATTTCTATGCTGACACTGAGGAAGAAGCTATAAAGAGCCTCGATACTATCCACAATTATTTTGAGGCTGCTACACTTATCAGTAATTTGGAGTTGCCTGTAATTCTCGAATTTGGCAGTGGAGAGATTCCATCAAAGTCAATTTGGGAATATATCAGCAATAGTGCGGATTGGAGTAATCTGAGCAACTTACAGCAGGTCGTTTCAATCTTTATTCAACTTTCAAAATGCGTAAACATTAAGTTATCGTCTGATACCGTTTCTGCTTGGGCAAATCGAGTTTTGGAATTTGCATGGGTTCAATCTCGATATGAAAATAAGAATCAAGACGTATGCCGCTTCCTCTCATTCGTTGCTAAGTTGAATTTATACGGAGAGTCTATTTATTCTATCGCGACTAAAGATAGTCTGTTCTCAAACGAATTGCAGACAAAGAAATTCCCGTTGGTTGCAGATCTAAAAAACAGCAGTCCTATTTCGGAAATGGAGAAGGCCTTACAGTTGCTGGCTCATTTACAGACAAGCCGTGGTAGAATATCCTACGCACTTGACATATTTGAAAACCCGCAGCCAGAAGACTTGAGCCTCCTTGCCCAAAATCTTGCTAAGACAACAGAGCATCCCAATACACTTCTCAGGCGCGCCCTTATGACCTATGGTGCATACTGGTACGAAAATGGATGGTGCAACTGGGGTAAAAGATATGAATTTGCCTCCTCTGCAAACTATTTTTATTATCAAACACATGATAAACAGGACGAAGTTATCCTGAACTTCATCAAAGATATTGCGAAAGAAGAGAATGTTATTGACTATCTCCAAAAACGTATAGATACGATGTCTCCGATATTGACCGACGATAACAGACTCAATCTATACATTAAATTGTTATTCTTGCATAAAGAATACTTCGATTTGATGAAATCTGGTCGTATTGCGGTTGATAACCATAATGCTTACGCAATGTTCGGACCAAATGCGATAGGTGATAATTATCGAACAATCATGGATCCTAAGCAACGATCTTTAGTAAAAGAAACAAAGGCGTCGCTTGATGAATCATGGATCATCTGTGAGGAATTTACCATTGCAAAGGCGCGTGAAAATTGGTCTCTCTTGTCAATCAAAGTATGGGTAACTGGAGACTGGCATATTTCAGATGATGGCAAACTTGAATTCCGTTCGTATGTGAGTGGCGAATGCAGTAATGAAGAATGGGCTGAGATAAAGCCACAACTTCTTGAAGTATTCCCGGAGTATCACTTTATAGATGATGCAAATAGATACTTGCACATAAAGGTTCTTGACTCATCTTCGCATGAAGAGGCTGCTTCGCTTTTACAATCCATTTATGATAGACTGATATAAACGAAAGCTCATACAGAAACTATTTGATTGGGTCGGTACAGGATTGGCGGCGACCGCAGCGGGTACAGTGTTCTCCACGCCATACTCTGTCAAACTGTTCACAGGCGGCATCAATCAGAGCTGCCTCATCGGTAAGTATTCCGGCCTCGGAGTTGTGACGGTTACTGCTCTTCATGCCTATGCCGGCTCCGGTCAGATTGGCAGAGCCAATGTAGGCAGTCTCGAAATCAAATATAAGCATCTTAAAATGGACTCGCGGGCACAACATCCTCTCCAGTCCAGTTTTTACAATCGAGTATCGGTCAAAATCGAGTCAACCTCTTTCAGAAACGGACACAATCGGGAGGATTTGGTTAACTTTGACCAAGTCCTTGGAATTAGTAGTTTTTATGGAAAAAAATCGCCAAACTTTTCCTTAAAGCTACTAATTCTCAGAGATTTTTGCAAATAAAATCATCTTAGGTATTCATATTCATCACTCCGTTAAAGAAAGAGTAGCGACCTGTTTTGACAGCATTTTTAGAGTCGTTTAACGTGGTGACCCGGCATTCTTTCGGTGGAGCGGCAGCAGCAAACCGATGATGCTGAAGTCACTACGTTTCTTATGCAGGAATATGGCTATAGCATGTCGAAGCTTTAGATTTCGAGGCAGCGAGGGGGAATATGCCGGATAGCTCTACATTTTTACAAAAATAACGGGAAATTAACACCTGACGCATAGAAGCACGCATCGCCATAAGCCACAGATTTAGTAACTTTGCAGGCTAAAACTATTTTTGAGCGAATGCGACTGACGATTGTCTACATATCCATAATCATCATAACCTCGCTGAAAGCCGCCGCCGACGTCAGGCTTTCCGCAACAGTGCCGCCGGTGGAGATCGAAGTCCAGCCGTCAAGCGGCCTCAACCATGCATGGGTGACCGACGGATCCGACGGACTCAGCGCCACCGCCACATCGCCCGAGGGAGCCGTATGGTATATGTTCGGCGTCGACGGTGCTTCGGAAGCCACACGGATCGGACAAGGCGCCTCCATCAGTCTGCACAGCGGCAGCCACGGCTACATAGCCGAGGAGGGCGACAGCCGCACATTCTTCTGGGTGACCGACTGGAACGACACCCCGATGACCCGCGGTGAACTCCACACCACGCTCAGCGACTGCGCCACGCTCGAACTCTCATATACCGGCGCGGCTCCCCGCATGACCTATCACGGCATCAACGGGCGCCCGTTTGAGATCGACCGCCGGATCACGCTCACCCACAGCACTCTCGAAGCCGACGAAGAGGGCAACTTTGCAAAGCGCGAAACCGTAGAGTCGTTCGCCTACCTCCGCGAGGTGATAGCCATCAACGCCCCGCTGTGCGCCACCGCCCTGACGCTGCGCGGCGACCGCTTCCTGACACAGTGGCAACGCCCCGTCGAGGCAGTCGAATCAGGCTTCACTCCCACAGCCGTAGCCGCCAGCACCACAATGAAACTTAACCAACGCGACGCGGCCAACGAACAGACCACCGACGACGCCGCGACAGCCGGATCGGCGCCGCTCGAAGCCACATTCACCGCCTCAACAACCGAAGCGACCGCATTCACCGAGTGGCAGATTGCCACCGACGATGAATTCACCGACATCATCGTCAGCGAGACAGACCCTGACTTCACCTACACGTTCCGCGAGGCCGGCAACTTCTTCGCGCGATTCACGGCCGCCAATGCCGACGGATCCTGCCTCTATGTCAGCGACACCTACAATGTGAGCATAGGCGAAAGCCGCCTTTCATGCCCCAACGCATTCTCTCCCGGCGACTCCGAAGGGGTCAACGACGAATGGAAGGTCAGCTACCGATCACTAGTCGAATTCGAATGCCACATATTCAACCGCTGGGGAGTGCGCCTCGCCACCCTCACCGACCCCTCGCAAGGATGGGACGGACGCTACAAAGGCCGCCTCGTGGATCCCGGAGCCTACTACTACGTCATCAAGGCACGCGGAGCCGACGGCAAGAGCTATAACCTCGGCGGCGACATCAACATAATCAGAAGAAAACGATAGACACACACATCATCCCATACCTCAAAACCTTTAACACTCTATCAGAATATGAACAGACTGCGCAACATACTGACAGCAATGGCCGTCGTGGCAGCAATGGCCGCGGCAGCCCAGTTTCCCAACGTCGTCAACCCCGAGATACCGGCCAAAGTGACATTCGCCGGCAACACAGTCAGCCTCGACCGCGACGACATGTACGAACGCCTCGACCGCGAACTCACATCGATGGCCTACACCCACGGCAACACCCTCCTCACCATAAAACGCGCCAACCGTTACTTTCCGGTCATGGCGCCGATACTGAAACGCAACGGAGTGCCGCTCGACATGCTCTACCTCGCCTGCATCGAAAGCACCCTCAACCCGCGGGCACTGTCGCCCGCCGGAGCCGCCGGATTCTGGCAACTGATGCCGGCCACCGCCAAAGAGTTCGGGCTTGAAGTAAACAACTTCGTCGACGAACGCTACAACCTCAAAAAAGCCACCGAGGCCGCATGCCGCTATCTGAAACGCGCCTACTCACGCTACGGCAACTGGGAGTCGGTGGCCGCATCCTACAACGGCGGGATGGCACGCATATCGCGCGAACTGCAAGCTCAGGGGCAGAACACCGCCTACAACCTCTACCTGACCGACGAAACGTCGCGCTACATGTTCCGCCTGCTTGCCATGAAACTCATCATGACCCGACCCGCCGACTACGGATTCTCACTCAAGGCCAATCAGCTCTACCGCGCCGCCGAATGCACCCCGGTGAAAATCAGCGGACCGGTCGACGACTGGCAGCAGTGGGCCATAGACCACGGCACCACCTACATGGCACTGCGCGACCACAACCCCTGGATACGCGCCAAATCGCTCCCCAACAAGACCGGAAAGACCTACACCGTCATGGTGCCCAAGCCCGGAGCGCAGATGCGCAGCCGGCAGAAACCCGCCGTCTACGACCGCAACTGGGTCAAGGACTGACACGCCACACACCGCTGCGACACACAATACATAACCGAAATGACCACAACCGCCCTGCCGACAGACACAACAGGGTGTTACCACAATGACTGAAACAAAACCGCATATCCACGACACCGCACTCCCCGCCATAGCCGAAGAACAGCTTGAAGTGATGGGAGCGAGAGTGCACAACCTGAAGAATATCGACGTAGAGATACCCCACGACAGCCTCACCGTCATCACCGGCCTGTCGGGATCGGGCAAATCGTCGCTCGCCTTCGACACGATCTACGCCGAAGGACAGCGCCGCTACGTCGAGACATTCTCATCCTACGCCCGCAACATGCTCGGATCGCTCGAACGCCCCGACGTCGACAAGATCACAGGCCTCAACCCGGTCATAGCCATCGAGCAGAAGACCGTCAACCGCAATCCGCGAAGCACCATAGGCACCACCACCGAGATCTACGACTTCCTCCGACTGCTCTACGCACGCGCCGGAGAGGCGCGCAGCTACATTTCGGGCGAGACGATGGTCAAATACACCCACGAGAAGATCGTAAGCCTCATATCGGAGCACTACCCCGACCGCAGGATCTACATACTCGCCCCGCTTGTCAAAAACCGCAAGGGACACTACAAGGAACTGTTCGAGAGCCTCCGCAAGAAAGGCTACCTCAACGTCAGAGTCGACGGACAGATGCTCGAGATCACCTACGGCATGAAACTCGACCGCTACCGCAACCACTCCATCGAGCTTGTGATCGACCGCCTCAAGGGAGCCTCCGACATGCAGCGCCTGCGCGACAGCGTCGACGAAGCCCTGCGCCAGGGCGAAAAAGAGATGATGGTCTACGACGTGGAGCTTGACCAGACGAGCCACTTCAGCCAGTCGCTGATGGATCCCGTCAGCGGCATTTCCTACCGCGAGCCGGCGCCCCACAACTTCTCGTTCAACTCCCCGCAGGGAGCATGCCCGACCTGCAAAGGACTCGGACAGGTCAACATCATAGACCGCGCCAAGATATTGCCCGATCCGTCGCTATCCATCCGCGACGGAGGCATCGCCCCGCTCGGCAAATATCGCAACTCGATGATATTCTGGCAGATCGAAGCCATCTGCCAGAAATACGGCCACAAGCTCACCACACCCGTGGGCGAACTGTCAGAAGAAGCCCTCGCCGACATACTCAACGGCACCGACGAGCGACTCAAGATCTCCAACGCCACCCTCTCCACCTCCAACTACTTCCTCACCTACGAAGGCATACTCAAATACATCGAGATGCAACAGGCCGACGACGCATCGTCGACCGCCCAGAAATGGAGCGGCCAATGGTTCAGCCGCGCCGCATGCCCCGAATGCGGAGGCCGACGCCTCAACCGCGAGGCGCTCCACTTCTTCATCGACGGCAAGAACATCTCCGACCTCTGCCGCATGGACATCAGCGCCCTCTACCAATGGACCGAAGGCCTCTCCGACCGCCTCCCCTCCACCCGTGGCATAGTGGCGCGCGAGATCGTCAAGGAGATACGCACTCGGCTTGGATTTCTTGTCGACGTCGGACTCGGCTATCTATCGCTCGACCGCAACTCCTCCACCCTCTCGGGCGGAGAGAGCCAGCGCATACGCCTGGCCACACAGATCGGATCGGAGCTCGTCAATGTGCTCTACATCCTCGACGAACCGAGCATAGGCCTCCACCAGCGCGACAACCGCCGCCTGATCGACTCGCTCAAGAAACTGCGCGACGCCCGCAATACCGTCATCGTGGTAGAGCACGACAAAGACATGATGCTCGAAGCCGACCACGTTGTCGACATCGGCCCCAAGGCCGGGCGCAAGGGTGGCGAAGTGGTGTTCAGCGGGCCACCCGCCAAAATGCTGCTCACCGACACCCTCACCGCCTCATATCTCAACGGACAGCGGCGCATAGAGGTGCCGCAGCGACGGCGACCCGGCAACGGCAAGACACTCCGGCTTCTCGGAGCCACAGGCCACAATCTGCGCGGAGTCGACCTCACCCTGCCGCTGGGCACTCTGACGGTCGTGGCCGGAGTCAGCGGATCAGGCAAATCATCGCTCATCAACGGCACCCTCCGTCCGATACTCTCCGCCCACTTCTACCGCGCGCAGGAGCAGCCGCTCCCCTACGCCTCGATCGAAGGACTCGAAAACATCGACAAGATAGTGACCGTCGACCAGTCGCCCCTCGGCAAAAGCCCCCGCTCAAACCCCGCCACCTACACCGGAGTGTTCACCGACATCCGCAACCTGTTTGTCAGCCTGCCTGAAGCCAAGATACGCGGATACAAACCGGGGCGGTTCTCGTTTAACGTATCGGGCGGCCGATGCGAGACATGCGGAGGCAACGGCTACCGCACCATAGAGATGAACTTCCTGCCCGACGTGCTCGTGCCCTGCGAGGCATGCGGCGGCAAACGCTACAACCGCGAGACACTCGAAGTGAGATTCAAAGGCAAATCGATAGCCGACGTGCTCGACATGACCATCAACCAGGCCGTGGAATTCTTCGCCGGCATCCCCGCCATACTCAACAAGATAAAAGTATTGCACGACATCGGGCTCGGATACATAAAACTCGGCCAGCCCTCGTCGACACTCTCCGGAGGCGAGAACCAGCGCGTGAAACTCGCCACCGAGCTTGCCAAGCGCGACACCGGCCGGACACTGTTTCTGCTCGACGAGCCCACCACCGGGCTGCATTTCGAAGACATCAGGGTGCTGCTCGGAGTGTTCAACCGCCTCGTCGACAAAGGCAACACCGTGGTGGTGATCGAACACAACCTCGACGTGGTGAAATGCGCCGACCACCTGATCGACATGGGACCCGAAGGAGGCTCTGAAGGGGGCATGATACTCGCCGCCGGAACGCCCGAAGAGGTCGCCGCCGGAACATCGCCCACAGCCCCGTTCCTGCGCCAGGAACTCACGACCGGCACCACGCGCTGAACTTTCCGCCCCGTCGCAGGCGTTTTAACCACAGCATATCCATCAACCACTAACCCGTATAATCATGATACGACTCAACGTATTCCTTCTTATCGAGGAAGAATCCAACCGCCGGCCGCTCATTGAGGCCGCGACCAGACTGACCGAACTCTCGCTCCACGACAAGGGGTGCATCAGCTACGACCTATACGGCTCGCTGACAGTCGACAACCACCTTATGATCTGCGAGACGTGGAACGACCGCGCCGACCTCGAGCAGCACATGGCCACCGATCACTTCCGCACCATCGTGCCCCAGCTCCAGCAGCTCGCCACCATGACAATGGAAGAGTTCACATTCTGACCGGCCGACAGAGATTTCCACGCAAACAGACCGAGGCGGTGTATTGATGGTTCGTGAAAACCGTCGACACACCGCCTCGATCTTGTTCATGGTCTTTTTCTGACTGTACTATGCGACAGACATGCCGTTCCTGCAGGGCGGCATAGCAAAGTATCTAATCCAAGTCATAGCTTTTGCCGAGTGTAGCCAAAATCCCGTAATTCCACACTCATACTGTCCCTATAAAATGCTCCCGGTGATAAACCGGCATGGAAGAGCGATGCAAAGTTAACAACCACATCGGTTTATCGCAACGAAATCATAGATTTTAACATAAAACTTTTTAACCTAAAAAAATTTAACGTTGTTTACCCATACAAAAAACATACCTCCACACTACATCCACCCGCAGTATAGATAATACAAGAGCAACAAAAATAAGCCGTTCCTCACGGAGCGGCTTACATCTTAGCCGTCATCTCAAAATTGGAATCAGGCTGCCAAACCTAACATAAAACACATTACTATTATGCACTTCTTACTTGAAACTCCAAAATGATTTACATCCCGGATACACTTTACGGAACATATTTAACAAACTCCTGATTCAAATTAAGAACCGGGCGCTATACACGCCCACGAAATTACAACACAAAATTACAAACAATCCCCACCCATATCAATACCATCTAACCGCATATCGATAAAAATACAAAAAATAATCCATTTGGACTTTTGATTTTCAATACATTACAACCGCACAGATCTATACACCGCATGTTACAAATCCAAATCACGAGCATCGAAAATCAAACAAATGTGTGACCCGACCGGCAACGTCAAAACACGGTTTCTTTGCCAAAAATATAATAATTTTGCACCATTAACATGTTTACCCTACCTTCTATCGAATGAAAAAACATATCGCTATATCAACATTCATCATATTGCTGTCGATATCGACGGCCTTGCCGTCCCACGCCCTTGCCGACACCGGTCAGACCCGCTCCGACATCCGACCTGCAGAGACAACCGACAATACATCGGCCTACGACAGGATCACCACCGCCGAAATAGTACTGGCATCGATGTTTGCCATATCGTCGGCCGGATGCATATCGCTCTACCGCCGCAAAAACACCGCACCCGACAACCGGCCCGACACAGCGACACACACCACCGTAACATCCCCGGCCGACGACACGCCTCCCGACGCCGACACTGCCGACACGGTTTCCGACGGGAGCGGTCTCACAGCCACACCCTCCGAGCAGACCGTTCCGACCGAACTGCTCCACAAAATAATCGACTTCGGACTCGCCCACTCCGACAGTCATCAGAAAATCTCCGACAACCTGCGGGCGCTCACCAAAGAATCGCGCCACACCGACGCCCACGCAAGAGAAAGCTTCCGCCTGCTCAACAGCCAGACAGAAATTTTCCAGCAGCTTTTCGACACGGCGTTTCTATGCACCTACCCACGCTTCGTCGACCGCCTCAACAGCCTCCTGCTGCCTGAAAAGACATTTCCACATCCCACACCCGGACAGCTCACCCCCGAACTGCGCGTGGCCGCGTTCATGCGCATCGGAGTCGACGACTGCAACCGCATAGCCCGCACACTCGGACTATCGCTCAACACCGTCTACACCTACCGCAACCGCACACGCCAGCGCGCCGCCGACCGCAACCGCTTCATGGCCGAGCTCATGAAGATATCCTGACGGCGCTGATGCATAGAACTGATGCATAGAAATGCATAGAAACTTTGATGATTTGATTTTTCTATTATATTTACTCATTGTTTGAAAAATTTTGAGTAATTTTGCACCGTCTCAGGTTTCGTGTGCATCGCAAGATGCCATGAATTAAAAGGGAATCAGGTGAGAATCCTGAACAGACCCGCTACTGTGAGTCCGCCAAGGATTTCCGTAGATTACAGTCACTGGTCACGATATGACCGGGAAGGCTTACGGAAACAGGACAAGTCAGGAGACCTGCCGGGACCATTGTATCATTAATCCCGAGGACTGGATGTTATGATAGCGACAACTGACATACAATACATTTGCGACCTTCAGCGAGGAAACTCATATAACCCCCATGGTCGCCCTGGTGAAGTCAAAGTGACTTTGCCCTTTGCTGTATGCCAATTATTGAACCCACAAGAGGCGCGAGAGATGATACATGTTGAAACCTATTGTTTAACTTTATCATCATCACCTCGTACTAAATGGAATTTGATGTAATCGGAATCTATCTCCCACCATCCGAATTAAATGCAACACGAATCGAATGTGACCATGGGAAGCTTTCATCCGATCGTTTGAAAGAGATTGAAAATAATGCGGTTCTTGACATCGTCGAGAGGCATCTTGAATGTGGACTAACTGTTGTTACGTCGGGAGGAATACGTTGGAAACACTGGAACAAGGACTTCTTCTTCGGCCTGTCAGGTATATCAAAAGAACGCCTCGAAAGTGGCCATCTGTATTCTATTGATACAAACCTTACCGATCTGATGCGCTTCACGGGTCGCATTTCTTTTAATCCATCACACCCTTATTTTGATGATTTCAAGTTTATGGCTGATGCCGTAGCCGAACGTGCAGTGTGCCGCCAAATTATTCCATCGCCTACCGAGTTGTATATGCAACTCCTTCTTATGACCGACGGACACCCTGAACATCTCTATCCAGATGCTTCAAGCCTTGTATCCGACATAACTGAAGCATATCGTAAAACCATAATAAGACTGTATGAATTGGGATGCCGAAGCATAGTATTCGATGATACAGTGTGTGGCTGCCTATGTGAGGATAATTTCGCAAAAAGGCTTCTGCAAGGTGGTATAGACACCATAAATTTACAAAATCTCTTAATTGAACTGATCAATGGTTCTTTCACTGAAACGCCTTCTGATATTGAGAAGGCAGTTTATCTTTCCTGTGGTGACACAATAGTACCGGAGTGGGAATATATAAAATATCCTGATAATATCATGCCACGGATATTGTCGGAAGTCATTGCCGACAAGTTCTTCATGCCTTTTGATGTAGCTGATGATTATTCAATCGAGATTCTAAGCCATCTGCCGAAAGGGAAGAAAGTCGTGATGGGGCTTATAGACGCACATTCTCCTTTCCCGGATGATAAAGATGCCATTATCCGTTTCGTAAGGAAAGCCAAGAGACATATCAATCCCGCTTTTTTGGCTATCAGTCCTAAAACCGGATTCTGCCTGTCTAGCTACGCGCCACGCGGTCTCCAGTACAACGACCAATGGACTAAAATCAAATCCTTAAAGAATTTGATTGATAATCATCATATAGCGCTGAAGGAAAGTCATGTTTAAGAACTTTCATGGATTCCAACTGGTAGATGAGTATCATCAGTGGAAAAAAGGAACATAGGCAAAACAACAACCCGCTTCAGATTAAAATACTTTGCGTGACTGGCATAATAACAAAGCGAGATCTTGAGGAATTAAGCTGGAGTATACTTTGGATGGTTGCCGGAGGTTTTGCCCTTGGTGTAGCTCTTCAGGAATCAGGACTTGCTCAGCACCTGATAACATCCATTCCATTTGGAACTTGGTCGCCGTTGGTGGTCGTCATCGCATCCGGAGTGCTTTGTTATCTAATGGCAAATTTTATCTCCCACACAGCGACCGCAGCATTATTTATCCCTATTCTTGCGATAGCCGGGTCAAGTATGGGAGTCAAACTCGCAGAACTCGGAGGTATAGGAACTCTGCTTATTGGGGTTGCAATCAGTTCGTCAGTAGCCATGATTCTGCCAATTTCCACTCCTCCCAATGCCCTTGCAGATGCGACGGGATTCATCAAGCAAAAGGACATGGTCACCACGGGCTTGATTATGGGAACAACTGGACTTATTCTTGGATATATTGTACTTATGACTTTTGGACAAGTAGTACTTCTTTAATGAATCTTTTTTTCTGCCGACCGATACTATACAGACTCTTTTCATCAAATCGGTCACTATCGGGCTTGCGTCGAGATAACGCAAGCCCGATTTCCTATTTGTTGCTAAACATTATATATAGCGGATTCACCGCCTCTATCTTCTTGTTGTCAATAATTCATTGTCAAAATTTCATTCTAATTCTATAGGGATAAGTATTTTCGCGAATAGACCTCAGTCTGAAATTCTCTGAGTAAAGTTGTCTCGTTATCAACAGTTGTGACACGTGAGCTTTCAGACTATCAGGACGACCTTTCAAAAGAAAATCCTTCCTTTTCGCTTTGACGGCGACCGCCGATGATATTTTCGACACCGCTGACGCTGAATCAAGATTTTTTTGTAACTTTGTATGATTTTTGGCGTCGACACGTCAGGGCCACGCCCTGCTGACGCCAACCAACAGGAAATCAACCCCAACATGGCAGAAATAGAAGAAGAAAACTACAGTGCGAGCAACATTCAGGTGCTTGAAGGACTCGAAGCCGTGCGCAAACGCCCGGCGATGTACATCGGCGACATCAGCGAGAAAGGACTCCATCACCTCGTGTATGAAGTGGTAGACAACTCCATCGACGAAGCGCTGGCCGGATTTGCCACACACGTCGAAGTGACCATCAACGAAGACAACTCCATAACAGTAGTCGACAACGGCCGAGGCATACCGGTCGACATGCACGAAAAAGAGCACAAAAGCGCCCTCGAGGTAGTGCTCACGGTGCTCCATGCCGGCGGCAAATTCGACAAAGGGAGCTACAAGGTGTCGGGCGGACTCCACGGCGTAGGCGTATCGTGCGTCAACGCCCTCTCCACCTACCTCCGCGCCGAGGTCAACCGCGACGGCAAACACTACGTGCAGGAATACTCCTGCGGCAAGCCCACCACGGAGCTTCGCGTAGAGGGCGAGAGCACCCACACCGGCACCTCCATCACATTCCTGCCCGACGCATCGATATTCACCGTCACCGTCTACGACTACTCCACACTGGCCAACCGCCTGCGCGACCTGGCCTTCCTCAACGCCGGAATCACCCTCACGCTCACCGACCGACGCGTCACCGACGCCGAAGGCAAGCACCGCAGCGAAGTGTTCCACTCCGAGAATGGACTTGAGGAATTCGTGCGCTACATCGACTCCAACAAGACAGAGCTGATACCCCACGTCATACACCTCACCACCGAGCGCCAGGGAATACCCGTGGAGGTGGCGCTCACCTACAACACCGACTTCAGCGAGAACGTCTACTCCTACGTCAACAACATCAACACCATAGAGGGCGGCACACACCTCACCGGCTTCCGCCGCGGACTCACCCAGACCCTCAAGAAATATGCCGACGACAACAAGATACTCGAAAAAGCCAAGGTCGAGGTGGCCGGCGACGACTTCCGCCAGGGACTCACGGCCGTAGTGTCGGTCAAAGTGCTCGAACCGCAGTTCGAGGGACAGACCAAGACCAAGCTCGGCAACCAGGAGGTGATGGCCTCCGTGTCGCAGGCCGTCAGCGAAGCGCTCGGCAACTACCTCGAAGAGCACCCCAAGGAGGCCCGCACCATCGTCGACAAGATCGTGCTCGCCGCACAGGCCCGACAGGCAGCCTACAACGCACGCAACAAAATACTCCGCAAGACCCCGCTCATGGGCGGCGGACTCCCCGGCAAACTCGCCGACTGCTCCTCGCGCACAGCCGAGAACTGCGAGATATTCCTCGTCGAGGGCGACTCCGCAGGCGGCACCGCCAAGCAGGGACGCGACCGCCAGTTCCAGGCCATACTTCCGCTGCGAGGCAAGATTCTCAACGTGCAGAAAGCCGTGGAGCACCGCGTGTTCGACAACCAGGAGATACAGACCATGTTCCGCGCGCTGCGCGTCAGCATAGGCACAGAGGAAGACTCCAAGGCAGTCAACCTCTCCAAACTCGCCTACCACAAGATCATCATCATGACCGATGCCGACGTCGACGGAGCGCACATCGCCACCCTGCTCATGACATTCTTCTTCAAGTTCATGCGACCCATCATCGAACAGGGCTACCTCTATCTGGCCACGCCGCCCCTCTACAAATGCACCAAGGGCAAGATCGAGGACTACTGCTGGACACCCGAACAGGTGCAGCAGTTCATAGCCAGGCACGGCGAGAAATCAAAAGTGCAGCGATTCAAAGGTCTGGGCGAGATGAACGCCGAAGAGCTCCGCGACACCACCATGTCGCCCGAACACCGTCTGCTCAAGCAGGTGACCATCAAGGACGCCATCGAAGCCGAACGCATATTCGACATGCTCATGGGCGACGAAGTGGAACCACGACGCATATTTATCGAAGAAAACGCCAACTACGCCAACATCGATGCCTGAACCGGCGTTATACTCATAGTGGAGCGGGTCGCGGCCGGAGACACCGCCGCGATCCGCTCCACCCACACTCTCCACCCACCGCTTAATCATAACCGAAATGCCACGATCCACTGCCAAAACCAAATCCACGGCAAAAAAAACGGCCGGAACATCGGCCAAGACGACCGCCAAGGACATCAGAGCGAAAGTGCTCGAATATATCAGCCGCCAGAAAAACAACACCTTCAACTATCGCCAGGTGGCCTACGCCATCGACGAAGACACCCCGGCCGCGCACCGCACCATAGCACTGCAGCTGGCCGAACTGGCGTTTGACGGCGACCTGCTCGAAGTGTCGCCGGGCAAATACAAGGCCCCGCAGCGCGGCAGCGTGTCGACAGGCACATTCGTCCGCCGCTCCAACGGCAAGAACTCCGTGGTGACCGACGAGGACGGCGAATCGATATTCGTGGCCGAACGCAACTCCATGCACGCCCTCAACGGCGACAAGGTCCGGGTGATCGTGGCCGCCAACCGGCGCGGAGTCGAAACGGAGGCCGAAGTGGTGGAGATACTTGAGCAGAAAGAGCAGACATTCATCGGCACACTGCGCGTGGAGAAACAGTTCGGAGTGCTCGTCACCGACTCCAAGTTCCTCGCCACCGACATAATCATACCCCGCGGCAAGCTCCGCGGAGGCAAGACCGGCGACAAAGCCGTGGCACGCATCACGTCGTGGCCCGACGAAGAGAAAAACCCCCGCGGAGAAGTGATCGACATACTCGGCAAGACCGGTGAAAACACCACCGAGATGCACGCCATACTCGCCGAATTCGGACTACCCTACCGCTATCCGGCCAACGTGGAGGAGGCCGCCAACCATATCGACGCCGGCATAACCCCCGACGAGATAGCCCGCCGCATCGACATGCGCGAGGTCACAACCTTCACCATCGACCCGCGCGACGCCAAGGACTTCGACGACGCACTATCCATACGCACCCTCCCCAACGGCAACTACGAGGTAGGAGTGCACATAGCCGACGTCACACACTACGTGCAGCCCGACACCATCATCGACCGCGAAGCACAGAACCGCGCCACATCGGTCTATCTCGTCGACCGCACCATACCGATGCTCCCCGAGCGCCTCTCCAACGGCATATGCTCACTGCGACCCGACGAAGAGAAGCTCACATTCTCCGTCATCTTCGAGATGGACGCCGCCGCACGCGTCGTCGGCTCGCAGATAGCCCGCACCGTCACCCGCTCCGACCGCCGATTCACCTACGAGGAGGCACAGCAGGTGATCGAGACCGGCCAGGGCGACTACTCCACCGAGATACTCGCCCTCGACTCGCTCGCCAAGACCCTCCGCAAGCAGCGCTTCGCCGAGGGAGCAGTAGAGTTTGAACGCGCCGAGGTGCGCTTCGAGATCGACGCCACAGGCCACCCCGTCAGCGTGTATTTCAAGGAATCGAAAGACGCCAACAAACTCATCGAGGAGTTCATGCTGCTGGCCAACAAGACAGTGGCCACCTTCGTCGGACAGCCGCGGGGCGGCCGCAAGCCCAAAGCGTTCGTCTACCGCGTCCACGACATGCCCGACCCCGGCAAACTCGCCGACCTCTCCAAGATAGCGCGCACATTCGGCTTCAAAGTCAAAGAGAGCGGCACCTCGCGCGACGTCAACCGCTCCATCAACCGAATGCTCTCCGACGTCAAAGGCCGGGGCGAGGAAAACTTCCTATCCACCCTCGCCATCAGATCCATGGCCAAAGCCGTCTACTCCACCCAGAACATCGGCCACTACGGACTCGCATTCGACTACTACACCCACTTCACCTCCCCGATACGCCGCTACCCCGACATGATGGTCCACCGCCTGCTCGAACGCTACCTCCACGGCGGCCGCTCCGTCAATGTCCAGAAGCTCGAAGATCAATGCAAGCACTCCTCCGAGATGGAACAGCTCGCCGCCAACGCCGAGCGCTCATCGATCAAATACAAGCAGGTCGAATACATGGGCGACCACATGGGCGAAGTCTACTCCGGAGTCATATCCGGAGTCACCGAGTGGGGACTATACGTAGAGCTTGACGACAACATGTGCGAAGGCCTCGTGCCGGTGCGCGAGCTCGCCGACGACTACTACGACTTCGACGAGAAAAACTATTGCCTCATCGGACGCCGCAACAACGTGCGCTACCGTCTTGGCGACAACGTGCGCGTGCAGGTGGCCCGGGCAAGCCTCGAGAAGCGCCAGCTCGACTTCGTGCTCATCGACGACCGCGGACGCCGACCCGGCGAGGACACCCTCGGCCACGACGTCACAGCCCGACAGGCTCTCGCACGCAAAGGGAGCGCACGCAAGACCGCCCAGCACAACGGCGCACGCCATAAACGCACCCGCAACCGGCGCTGAACTGCCGCCCCGCCCCATCACACCCGACCGACACCGATGAAACTCACCGTAAGCGTCGACCGCATGAGGCTCTTCGCCCGCCACGGAGTGAGCGGGCAGGAACGCCGCACGGGCAACCTCTTCGAGGTGAGCCTAACCGTCAGCTGCCCCGGAGCCATCGCAGGCGCCGAGGCCGACGATCTCGCGCACACCGTGAGCTACGCCGACCTCACTGAACTGATACGCAGCGAGATGTCCGTACCGGCGCAACTGATAGAGCATGTGGCCTGGCGCATAGCCCGGCGCGTGGTCGCCGACTTCCCCGCCGTCGATGCCGGAAGCGTCACCGTCAGCAAGCTCACCCCGCCATGCGGAGCCGAGATGGCCGCCGCAAGCGTCACCCTCCGCTGGCCCTGACCCCAGACAGACACTACACCCCGGATGAGCCGCCGTCGCACGTTCCTCCGGCATCATGCTACAATCCAATTACAAAACAAGACACATATTGTTTCCGTTTCCCATTTATTTTTATTTTTGCACACGATTACAGGTATATACAGGGAAACTAAGAATTATGCGCATAAAACATTTGATCTATTCGACCGTCGTCACCTTTTTGACCACAACGACCGGAATCGGCACAATCGCCGCACAGACATCCGTCACTGCTACCGAAGACTTGGAATTCAACATGAAGGCCGACAGCAGAGAAGGCTACATCTACTATATAACCGGAATAGACCAGAACTTCAAGCCGATTACAAATCAGGAATATGAACGGATGGACAGGCAGCCAGGAATAGTCCTATATCGGTTGGCCGGCCTGAAAAAAAGTGAATCGCAGACCGATCAGATAACAATCACATTTAATTACGACAATTGTCTCTCACGGGAGCTATGGCAAAATACCGAAGACAATGACAAAACGGACGAACGCTTCAACGAACTTTCCGCTCTTACAACCCACATCTTCGACGGAGGGTACAAAGGCAAAAACGCCAATAACCAGGATATCACCTATTCGGTAGGAACGCTTGCCCTCAAACCAGGAACAAGAATCGGCATCAAACCCATCTACGGACGCATCAAGTATGTTCGGTTTTATCACCACTACGCCTATTCCAATCTTCACGGCAACGACTACAGCCCAATCATAGCGGAGAATCCGTCCAAAAATTACTGGGATCAAAAACGTGCCAACGCCAACATCCGGGCCATCAGGAGCTTTGACGACCCCACCGAGCTTACTGATATAAAACCTGAAGTCTTATTTGGCACCCTCGGCAATTTTCAGGGCATCAATGGCACGGTAACGGAGCTCATGACCGAATTCAAACCTGCCGACAAGGCCGCCGACCTCGGAGAGGAGTTTTTCCTCGAAGTCAACAAGGATGGATGTATAGGACTCGACGGCACAACAAAAATAGATCTCGTCAATTGCTCAGACGATGCTTTCAGATTCACCCATATAAAGATAGGCATAGCGCGCGACATGCCGACCGAAGCACCGGAACTGACGATAAAATCCGATCAATATAAGGAAACCACGACCGACAATGGAGGCACACACTGGACTATCTGGGACAATCGACAACAAGTCAATTTCTCCATCAATGAAAAATATGGCCAATTCAATCAGCTCAGTATAAAATACATTCTCGACAACCAAACTTCACCTCAGTCTTACACGCCCACCGACGCATGGATTTTTGGAACGGACTACAACCCGTCTGCACTGCCCGAGATTTCTATGTTCACAAAAAGAATATATGCAGTCGGTCAAATCATGAAGCAAGAGGGCTTGGGATGGGTTGGAACAGGGGAGTACACCCCTGTCAGGTGCGTGGAGATCGAACGGATAAACAATCACGAACTTTCCGATCCCGCACTAATCGACAAAAATGCGAAGGCAGGAGACATCGTCACGCTTACCGAATTTGCCAACATGATTGCATCGGTTAAAATCCGGGATAAATATGTAGCGTTTATCCGAAATCTCAGCCAGGGCGAAAAAACCGGCGGCCACACGCTCAAACTTGTATCCGACACCCCTTTCCCCGATAGCTGGAAACCGTCCAAACCCAATGGAAGCGACCGGATGTGGGATAAAATAATCGAGAGGAGAGCAATTCAGGGCCGGTATGTCAAGACCTACGGTGACCGTTATCTTATGGTAAATGATGGAGTATGGGACTTCACCCCATTGTGGAAAGAAGGTCAATACCCGTTCAACGTTCAGGTAAAACGCACCAATCCCGGCTCAACAGGACTGGCAGAATGGCTGTGGGTACACAATCCCGACAACACCGCAGGCCCGAAATCGACATATCCCGACGACTGGTACAAGGACGCGCCCGGAGACTGCACCGATCTGATGAAGATACAGCTCTATGCCGAGCAACGCGTAGTGGATCTCGGCGGGTGGAACGCTGCATCCCGGACACTCGTCAACAAAATAAAAACCAACAAGGTAAAGCTGCGCGTCGACACCGGCGTGCTCGACGACTACTGGACCGACACTTCCATGAGCTTCGATGACTACATGACATCCTATCCGGACGGCAAGTTTGCTATCTACGGCCTTGTCGATGCTCCGATAGGCTCGCAGAGCATATTCGAGCGCATCATCTACCCGCAGTCGATAGAGGTGTACCCCAAGGGTCGGCCGGCGGTCAAGAACTTCGACGGATCGGCGTTTGACGTCGTTGCCGACGACATGAGCGAAGCCACCGCAGGCACCCAGGCCTACAAATTCATACGCCTCCGGCCTGTTTCCGACTCCGACCCGCTGACCTTCAGCCTCGACCCGTCGAAACAGTGGAGCACCCCGGCCGTAGACTACATAGTCCGGTCCATGCGCGGCGGCAAATGGGTCACCGTCGACACCATAGCCGGCAACAGCCCCTTCAGCATCGACTCCGACGCCTACTTCGACTCGCTCGGAGTGGCCCGCCTGAGCATCACCCCGATCATAGGCGATCTGAAGTCTGACTCGCTGACAGTGACAGTGCGCAACATTATCAACTCCAAGACCGCCATCAACGGCGCGCAGGCCTTCAAGGACCGCTTTGCCGAGGGCACGATCGGACGCGAGGCCTACACCGACCTCAAGGGGCGCTTCGTGGTGGCGCGCAAGCATCGCGGCACCCTCGCCTCACCGGCGTCAGCACGCAGCCGCAGCGCGGCACGCGCAGCCGACGAGACCACCTGGCTCTATCTGCGCGATCTCTCCGACCCCGACAGCGAGGAATTCTTCATGATCCACGGCGACAATCTCGACGCAATCAACGAGGGCGACATATTCACGCAGCTGACCATACTGCCCGAGCGATTCGACGGCAACGTAGTGGCCGACATCAGCGGACTTGAGACTCTCGCCGTGCGCGAAACCGACGCCGAGCAGCGCCCCGTCACCATGCCCAAGGACGAACTGGCCTCGCTCAGCGTGGCCCATCGCATGAACCTCTGCTCCCACGAAGGCCACACCCACTACTCTCTGGCTGCCGCATTGCCCGAAAGCCTGCGCCGCTACGACCTGCTGAGCCTCCACAATGTCGGCGTCAGAGTCGACTCCGAGAGCGGCGAATATTTCGCACAGCTCGCCGAAGACCTGCCGATCGGCTTCCACCTCATGGGGGGCGACCGGGAGATGATAGCCGGGCCGATGGCCGACAACCGCAACGCACGCCTCGACCTCCACGGAGTGATGATCACCGGCCCCGACGGCAGATGGATCCTTGAGCTTGAGCGCGCATCGGCCACCCCGGTGTTGCAGCCCACCGTCATCGCCATGACTTCGGGCGGCGACGACGCCGCCGGCCTCTTCGCCACGTATGCCACAGTGACTGTCAATTCCCCCGAGGAGGGTGCCGCGATCTACTACCGCATCAACGGCGGAGCCTATAGCACCATCGAAGCCGGAGAGCCTATAACCATAGGCGAAACCTCGCTGATCGACACATACTCGTGTCGTCCCGGCACAGCCGAGAGCGCGGTGGTGGCGCGCCACTTCACCAAGACCACCGTGGCCGTCCACTCCGTCAGCGAGCTAATGTCGACACTGACCGACAACCGACCCCACCACATCATGAACACGATGGTGGTGGCCGAGGTGGTCGACAACGTGATGATGGTATCCGACGCCGACGCCCACTGGATAGCCCTCTGGAATCCCGCCGGATGGGGCGACGCCTACAAGCGCGGCGACAACGTGGCCGACTTCATAGTCAATATCCCCGACGACCGCACACGCTTCTTCACCATCGATCCCGACAACATGCCGCAGCCGCTCACCGGCCTCACCACCGAAGAGCGTCTGCGAGTGCCCCACGCCACAGTGCGCGAGATAATCTCCGATGCCGACGCCGGCACGCTTGTGGCCATGCAGGGCGGACAGATCACCACCGACACCCAGGTCTATACCGTAAGCCCCGAAGCCGACCGCAGCATAGTCTACTCGCTCAATCCTGCCCCGCTGGGACTCCTCGACTGGATGGCGGCACCCGAAGGAGAGGTTTTTGTAATCACCTCCTACGTGATGAGTGCTCCCGACGGATCGACCGAGCTGTGGCCCATCAGGCTCGATGCAGTGCGCCACACCTACGACCCGGAGATCATAGCTGACGAGCCGGTATTCGTCGGATCGACCGAGTTTACCGTCGACAGTGAGCTTGGCGCCTACGTTTGGTGGTCGACCGATGGCGGAGCCACGTGGAACGAATATCCCGACGCGCCGGTGACCATTGACCGCACCTGCACCGTCAGCGTCTACGCGCAGCTTCCCGGCCTCTCCGACTCGCAGACCGTCACGCTCGACTTCACCCGCGAATATGTCAGCGGCGACGTCGAGATACAGGCCGCCGCCATCGGCAACGGCTATGTCGATGTGGAGATCGTGCCCGGAGAACCGATGGGCGATGACGACTACCGCATCTACTGCACCACCGACGGAACGGAGCCGCAGGTCAAGGCCGCCCACCGCTACAAAGGCGCACTTCGCCTGCGATCCACAGCCGTGGTCAAGGCTCTGATGGTGGAGGAGGGCAAACGCCCCGGAGCGGTCAATGCCTGCGAGGTGATCGTGCCGCAGGGTGTCAGCGGCGCCATCAAGATCCACTTCAAGGAGGGCGACGGCGTCACGGCCGTGATCATCACCCCGTTCTACGTCATCCCCCAGGGATCATACTCGATCTACTACACCACCGACGGATCCGAGCCGCAGGCCGACCCGGCGATGCTCTACGACGGCTCGGCGCTGATGTTCAGCGAGCCGTGCACCGTCAAGGCCATGCTGGTACAGGATGGAATGCTGCCGGGCGAAGTCTTATCGCAGGCCATACGCATACTGACCGGCATCTCCGCGCCCGGAAGCGACAGCGATCCGTCCAGCGAGGTAGCATGCAGCCCCGAGGGCATGATCACAGCTCCCGAAGGATCGCGGCTCTACGACATGGCCGGACGCCTGCTCGACATCAATGCCACGCTCCGCAAGGGGGTGTATATCGTAGTGACTCCCGACGGCAAGGCGGTGAAGATACTCGTCAGATAAGAGAAGAAAACAAATAGAGTGAGGGTGGTGTTTCTACTATATCGGAAACATCACCCTCACTCTATGAAACAGATCATATTGCTGCGCCACGGCGAGAGCCGGTGGAATCTTGAAAACCGCTTCACGGGCTGGACCGACGTGGATCTCACCGACCGTGGCCGCGAAGAGGCCCGTAAGGCGGGCCGGGCGATGCTGCAGGCCGGCCTGCAGCCGCGATGGATGTTCACCTCAGTGCTGCGGCGCGCCATCCACACCCTCCAGATCGCAGCCTGCGAGATGCAGCTCGACTGGGTGCCGGTGATCAAGGACTGGCATCTCAACGAACGCTTCTACGGCGCCCTGCAGGGACTCGACAAGAGCGCCACGGCCGAACGCTACGGCGCCGAGCAGGTGCATCTGTGGCGACGCAGCTTCGACGCGCAGCCGCCGTTGATCACTCCCGATGATCCGCGTTTTCCCGGCCATGATCCCCGATATGCGTCGCTCACGGCCGACGAGCTGCCGCTGACCGAATCGCTGCGCGACACCATCGCGCGCGTGCGCTCCTGCTGGGAGGAGAAGATCGTGCCGCGGCTTCACGACTCCGACTGCGTGCTCATAGCCGCCCACGGCAATTCACTGCGTGCGCTGGCCATGCTGCTCCTGCACCTGACGGCATCAGAGGTCATCGGCCTCGAGATCCCTACCGGCAAGCCCTGGGTGTTCACCGCCGACGACCGGCTGGACGTGCAGTCAGCGGCCTATCTCTGAGCCTCCGCGCCCTGTACAAAAAAGATCCTGCGTCAGCGATTGAAAGTCATCTGACGCAGGATCATTTTATGTTTGTATGTCGCTCTGCCGGCCCGCGGCCGGAGCGGCCGACGCTCAGTCGATGCCCAGATCGGACTTGATCTGCTGTATCTTGGCGTCGGCAGCGGCTATGGCCTTGTCGTAGTCGTCGGCCGAAGCCATCTCGCCGTGCACCTCCACGTAGAATTTGATCTTCGGCTCAGTGCCCGAGGGGCGGACGGAGATCTTGGTGTGGTCGGCGGTGAAATACTGGAGCACGTTGCTCGTCACAGGCATGTCGAGCTTCGCCGAGGTGCCTTCGAGCGGATGCGTTTCGGTGAGCGACTCGTAGTCCTTGATCACGCTGACGGGGCTGCCGCCGATCTGCTTGGGCGGATTGACACGCAGCTGCTTCATGATCTCCTGTATCTCTTCGGCGCCCTTCTTGCCCTGACGCACGAGCGAAATGCCGGCCTCGCTCGAGAAGCCATACTTCATGTAGATATCCTGAAGCATCTGCAGGAAATTCATTCCCTTGTCCTTGGCCCATGCGGCGGCCTCGGCCATGAGCGACACGGCCGACACGGCGTCTTTGTCGCGCACGAAATCCTCGGCGAGGAATCCGTAGCTCTCCTCGCCGCCTCCGAGATAGCGCGCCGAGCCTTCGTTGTCGCGGATCACGGCCGCGATCCACTTGAAGCCGGTGTAGCAGTCATACATGCGTATGTTGTTTTTCTCGGCTATCGACTTGATGGTTTCGGTGGTGACGATGGTCTTGACGATATACTCGTTGCCCTTGAGCATCCCCAGCTCGGCATTGCGGGTCATGATATAGTTGAGGAGTATCATGACTATCTGGTTGCCGTTGAGCAGCACGTATTCGCCCTTATGGTCGCGTATGACGGCTCCGATGCGGTCGGCGTCGGGGTCGGATGCCATCACCAGGTCGGCTCCCACCTCCTTGGCCTTGGCTATGGCCATGGCCATGGCCGAGGGCACTTCGGGATTGGGCGACACCACAGTGGGGAAGTTGCCGTCGGTGACATCCTGTTCGGGCACGTGGATTATGTCGGTGAAGCCGAAGCGTGCGAGCGATTCGGGGATGAGGCTTACGCCTGTGCCGTGGATCGGAGTGTAGACGATCTTCATGTCATGGTGGCGCTTCACTGCGTCGGGGCTGAGCTGCAGTCCCTTGATTGCAGTGAGGAACGCCTCGTCGACCTCCTTGCCTATGATCTCGATCTTCGACTTGTCGCCCTCGAAGCGGATATGCTCCACTCCCTTGATGCGGTTGACATGATCGATGATATTTACGTCGTGGGGAGCGATGATCTGCGCTCCGTCCTCCCAGTAGGCCTTGTAGCCGTTGTATTCCTTGGGATTGTGGGAGGCCGTGATATTCACGCCGCTCTGGCATCCGAGATGGCGTATGGCGAACGACAGCTCCGGAGTGGGGCGGAACGAGTCGAACAGATACACCTTTATGCCGTTGGCCGAGAAAATGTCGGCCACGATCTCGGCGAAGAGGCGCGAATTGTTGCGCACGTCATGCCCCACGGCCACCTTGATCTCCGGCAGATCCTTGAAATTCTCCTTGAGATAGTTGGCGAGTCCCTGTGTGGCGGCGCCAACGGTGTAGATGTTCATGCGGTTGCTGCCGGCGCCCATGATGCCGCGCAGTCCGCCGGTGCCGAATTCAAGATCGCGGTAGAAGGCGTCGATCAGTTCGGTCTTGTCGTCGGCCTCAAGCAGGCGTTTCACTTCCTTTCGGGTGGCTTCGTCATAAGCCTCGCCAAGCCACACCTGTGCCTTGGCTTCAACCTGCTTGAGCAGTTCGGGATTTTCCATACGTATTCAGTTTTTGGGTAAGAATTCTTATTTACTGACATTGCCGCCCTCGCCGGACCTGCAACATGACCGGAAATGGGCGGCACGTCAAAATTAATCAATTCGCTCCAAGTGTCCAAATTTCAGCGCGTGAAATTGGCCACAAATCCGCCCTGCGCCCGCCGCTGCGACGGAGGGAGCAAACGGAGAAGGCTCCCCTTCGGTCGTTGCTGACCGGCGGGGAGCCTTCGGGCATCAGTTATATGATTCAGTCAGTTTATTTCCGCATCGCGGAAGTCTTGACGGTGTATCATCCTGAAGGTTTACGGCTGTGTGAAGATCACGATACGGTTCCAGTCGTTGGTGTCGTAGGGCTGAACGTCGCTGCCGTTGGCCTGGATGGTGAGGCGGCTCGGATCGATGCCATACTGGTTAACGAGAGCGTCGACTACCGACTGTCCGCGGCGCTGCGAGAGCTCCATGTTGTAGGCTGCTGTGCCGGTGTCCTTGTCGGCGTAGCCCTGAACGTAGACCTTGGTCTGGGGATTGGCCTTCATCCACTGTGCGACGTTGTAGACGTTGACAGCCTCTTCGTCGGAGATCACGGCCGAGTTGATCTTGAAGCGAACGGTAGCGAGGAGCGGAGCTGCCTGAGGAGCGGGCTGTTCTACCACTTCGGGGCAGGGAAGCTGTGCTTCGGCTGCTGCAAGGGCTGCCGATGTCGTTGCGAGAGCGCCGCGCAGATCATTGACCTGATTGTTGAGCGAATTGATGTAGTCGACATATTCGCAGGGGTTGTAGGCCTTGTAGGAGCGCTTGCCGAGATTGAAGCTCAGACCGCCGTAGACCATCAGAGTGGACTCGATAGGCTTGCCGGAAGCGACGTTGTCGAAGTTGTCGCCGTAGAAGTTGGCGCGAGCCTCAGCGAAGAAGTCGACATAGTCGCACAGACGCAGACGGAGCTGCAGGCCTGCTGCCACGGGAAGGGTCACTTCCTTCGTCTTGAGATGACGGCCCTGGTCGGTGGGGATCATGGCGATGTCGCCGTTGAAGCCCCATGTGTAGGCTACTCCCAGACCTACGTAAGGTATGATGCTGATAGCGCGGTCGGCTTTGGGTCCGCAGAGCGAGTTGAGCATATCCCACTGGAGGTCGATGTTGCCGTTGAACATGTTGGCCTTGTTGTAGTGACCCCAGTCGGTGTGGAGCTTACCGTAGAAACCGGTGGCGCGCACACCTAGATATGGGCTGAACCAGTGGCCTACGCCTACGTTATAGATGGCTGTGATGTGACGCTTTGCGTGGTGGTCGACGTTGTAGTGGTCAACGTAGGGCACCATCATACCGGCGCCGAGCTGGATATACCAATTGTCCTTCCACGATGTGGAATAGTTGGTCTTGCACTCTACAGGAACCTCTGTCACAACGCTCTCCTCGACCACTACGGCCTCCTGAGCCTTGGCTGTGTTTGCCGAAAGCAGCATGCCACCGCAGCCGACAATCGCTAAAAGAAGATTCTTTTTCATTTCTCTCGTAAATTTTAATGAAACATTTATTGTAATTGGATTTATCACTTTTCATCCGTCGCAGCGGCGGTGGTCTTCCCTCCGGAAGCGGCCGCGTTGTCGGCGTTTTGATTTTATAACATTGCCTCACTTTTTTTTGTTCGCTGCGGGGGTCTCATTTTTTCTCCCCAACGCAATACGCAACCGCAAGAATCTAACAGACAACACATTTACAACCCATAAAAAACTTCAACATCATCACCGTGGCTCACGATAAACAGTGCCCCTCGGCGCCGGCCGCCACCCGTCACCGGCGCTAAGAGCCGTCAGAACCAAGCGATCCGCACCCCTGCCGACTCCTGCAGCCCGACACATGATATTTATTTTTGCAATCGGGACATTTTTTGTAATTTAGAGGCCACTTAACCATATTACCTTACAAGAGTGTCATGAACAAACTCCTGACAGCAGCCGCAGCAGCCGGCGTCATCATAGCCGCAGCAGCCTGCTCGACCGGCAACGAAACAGCCACCGAAACGGATTACGCGGCCTACGTCAACCCCTTCATCGGAGCCGCCGACAACGGTCACACATTCCCCGGCGCCACCACACCCTTCGGAATGATACAGACCAGCCCTGTCACCGGAGCAGTAGGCTGGCGCTACTGCTCGGAATATGTCTATTCGGATTCGGTGATATGGGGATTCACACAGACCCATCTCAACGGCACCGGATGCATGGATCTCGGCGACATACTCGTAATGCCGTCCGACGGATCACGCCGTCGCGACTGGGACCAATACCGCTCCCCCTTCGACAAGTCGACCGAAAGCGCCTCGCCGGGCTATTATGCCGTGACCCTCTCGGCTCCCGACGTCAGAGCCGAGCTTACAGCCACCCCCCACGCCGCCCTTCACCGCTACACCTACAACAGAGCCGACTCGTCGGCCCTGCTTATCGATCTGCAGCACGGGCCTGCATGGAGCGAAGCGCAATACCACAGCCACGTGCGCCTGTGCGAGACACAGTGGGAGGACTCAGTGACACTGACCGGCCATGTGCTCAACTCCGTATGGGCTTCGCAGGACTACTTCTTCGTTATGCAGTTTGACCATCCGGTCAGTGACATAACCACTCTCGCGCCCGCCACCGACACAGAGCGCGGACAGCGCATCGTGGCCGGATTCGACCTGCGCCCCGGAGAGCAGCTGATGATGAAGGTGGCGCTATCCACCACATCGGTCGACGGCGCCCGCCGCAATCTGCAGGCCGAACTTCCGGGATGGGATTTCGACGCCGTCAGCGACAAAGCACGGGCCGACTGGAACAGCTATCTTGGCCGCATCGACGTAGACGGCACCGACACCCAGAAGACCAACTTCTACACCGCCTTCTACCACTCGCTCATACAGCCCAACATGATAGCCGACGTCGACGGATCATATCGCAACGCAGCCGACTCCGTCGTGAAGGCAACCGGAGGAGAATTCTACTCCACCTTCTCGCTGTGGGACACCTATCGCGCCGCACATCCGTTCTACACACTGATGGTGCCCGAACGCGTCGACGGATTTGTCAACTCGCTCGTGGAGCAGGCCGAAACCCAGGGATTCCTGCCTATATGGGGACTGTGGGGCAAGGAGACATATACGATGGTGGCCAACCACGGAGTGCCGGTCATTGCCGAAGCCTACCGTAAAGGATTCCGGGGCTTTGACGCCGACCGCGCGTTCGAGGCCATCAAACGCACTCAGACCGTCAGTCACCCGCAGAAAAGCGACTGGGAGATCTACACCCGCTACGGATATTTCCCCACCGACTCCATCCGCGCCGAATCGGTGTCGTCGACACTCGAAACCGCCTACGACGACTATGCAGCGGCCGACATGGCCTCGCTGCTCGGACGCACCGACGACGAGAAGATATTCCGCGAGCGTGCCGACTACTACAAGAACCTGTTCGACAGTCAGACCGGATTCATGCGGCCGAGGCTCACCGACGGGACGTGGCGCACACCGTTCGACCCCGCATCGGTGGGACACTCCGAGAGCGTCGGCGGCGACTACACCGAAGGCAACGCATGGCAATACACATGGCATGTGCAGCACGACGTGCCCGGACTGATAGCGCTCATGGGGGGCAACGACGCCTTTGCCGACAAACTCGACTCGATGTTCACCACCGAACTCGTCACCACACAGGCCGATGTCACCGGACTGATAGGCCAGTATGCCCACGGCAACGAACCCTCGCACCACGTCACCTATCTGTACGCACTGGCCGGACGCCCGTGGCGCACACAGGAACTTATAAGACAGATTGTCGACACACAATACCGCCCCGAACCCGACGGACTGTCGGGCAACGACGACTGCGGACAGATGTCGGCATGGTACATGTTCTCCTGCATGGGATTCTATCCCGTCGATCCGGTCAGCGCCACCTACGTCATCGGCGCCCCGCAGATGCCCGGATTCACGCTGCATCTGACCGGAGGCAAGACCTTCAGCATCCGCGCCGAAGGACTCTCGAAAGAGAATCTCTACGTGGAGAGCGTCACACTCAACGGCAAGCCCCACACATCGCCCTACATCACCCACGACGAGATAACGCGTGGCGGCGAACTGGTATTCAAAATGACCGACAGACATCAATCACACAAAAACAACAACAGATAACACTTATAACATTATGAGCAACTATCCTAAAATCGGTATCCGTCCTACGATCGACGGCCGTCAGGGCGGCGTACGCGAAAGCCTTGAAGAGAAAACCATGGCCCTGGCTCATGCTGTGGCCGACCTCATATCGTCCAACCTCCGCAACGGCGACGGATCGCCCGTGGAATGCGTGATAGCCGACACCACAATAGGCCGGGTGGCCGAAACCGCAGCCTGCAACGAGAAATTCGAGCGCGAAGGCGTAGGCAGCACCATCACCGTCACCTCCTGCTGGTGCTACGGAGGCGAGACTATGGATATGAACCCCCACTGGCCCAAGGCTGTCTGGGGCTTCAACGGCACAGAGCGCCCCGGAGCCGTATATCTCGCATCGGTACTCGCCGCCCACTCGCAGAAAGGTCTGCCGGCATTCGGCATCTACGGTCACGACGTGCAGGATCTTGACGACAACACCATACCCGCCGACGTAGCCGAGAAGATACTCCGCTTCGCACGCGCCGCACAGGCTGTGGCCACGATGCGCGGCAAATCGTATCTCTCGATGGGCAGCGTATCGATGGGCATCGCCGGATCGATGGTCGATCCCGACTTCTTCCAGGAATATCTCGGCATGCGCAACGAATCTATCGACATGACCGAGATCATCCGCCGCATGTCTGAAGGCATCTACGACCCCGAAGAATACCGCAAAGCCATGGAATGGGCCGAAAAACACTGCAAGCCCAACGAAGGAGAGGACATCTGCAACGCATCCAACGGCAAGGCCAAAGACCGCGCCGGCAAAGACAGCGACTGGGAATTCACAGTCAAGCAGGCCATCATCATGCGCGATCTCATGCACGGCAATCCCCGCCTGCTCGAACTTGGCTTCAAAGAGGAGGCCATGGGTCACAACGCCATCGTCGGAGGCTTCCAGGGACAGCGCCAGTGGACCGACTTCTACCCCAACGCTGACTTCCCCGAGGCTATACTCAACACCTCGTTTGACTGGAACGGCACACGCGAGCCGATAACCATTGCCACCGAAAACGACGCACTCAACGGAGTGGCGATGCTCTTCGGACACCTGCTCACCAACCGCGCGGCCATATTCTCTGATGTGCGCACCTACTGGAGCCCCGAGGCTGTGAAGCGTGTCACCGGCAAGGAACTCACCGGCATGGCCAAAGGCGGCATGATACACCTCATCAACTCAGGAGCCACCACGCTCGACGGCACCGGACAGGCCACTGACATCCAGGGCAATCCCACCATGAAACACCATTGGGAGCTGACCGATGCCGACACCGACAAGATGCTCAAGGCCACGACATGGTATCCCGCCAACCGCGACTACTTCCGCGGAGGCGGCTTCTCAAGCAACTTCCTCAGCAAAGGAGGAATGCCTGTGACCATGGCTCGCCTCAACCTCGTCAAAGGACTCGGCCCGGTGCTCCAGATAGCCGAAGGATGGACCGCCGACATCGATCCGGAGATCCACGCCATACTCGACAAGCGCACCGACCCGTCGTGGCCCACCACATGGTTCGTTCCGCGCCTCGACCCGCGCACCGACGCGTTCAAGGATGTATATTCGGTGATGAACAACTGGGGAGCCAACCACGGAGCCATTTCCTACGGCCACATAGGAGCCGACCTCATCACACTGGCATCGATACTCCGCATACCGGTGTGCATGCACAACGTGCCCGACGTCGACATTTTCCGCCCGTCGGCATGGAACTCGTTCGGCATGGACAAGGAGGGCTCCGACTTCCGCGCCTGCAAGAACTACGGCCCCATATATAAGTAATCCCTGACACGAACCACAGATATGGCAACAATACAACAGATACAGGAATTCGTGGCGATGGCCCACCGTGTCGGACAGTCGGGACTGACCGTCTGCTCGAGCGGCAATCTCTCCGTGCGCCTCGACAACGACGAAGTGATGATATCCGGCACCGGCTCATGGGTGCCCGACCTGACACCCGACAAGGTGTCGGTGTGCCGCCTGTCGACCGGCGAAGTGCTCAACGGCATCAAACCCTCGATGGAGAGTGTGTTCCACATGGGAGTTATGCGCGAGCGCCCCGAAGTGGGCTGCGTGCTCCACTTCCAGTCGCCCTACGCCACCGCCGTGGCCTGCATGAAGAAGCGCCCCGCCGACTTCAACTTCACCGCAGAGTGTCCGATCCACGTCGGACGCGAGATACCGATGATACCCTACTTCCGTCCCGGCTCGCCCGAACTGGCATCGCACGTCATCGAACAGATGAAGCACCACGACTCCGTTATGCTGCTCAAGCACGGACAGGTAGTGTGTGGCAAAGACTTCAGCCAGGCGCTGGAGCGGGCCATGTTCTTCGAGATGGCATGCCGCATAGCTGTCATCAACGGCGACAATGTCGATCCGCTCACAGCTGAGGAGATCGGCGACCTCGACACTTATATCCTCGGAAAAATAACGAAATGAACCCTACATACTTAGCAGCCGACTTCGGCGGAGGGAGCGGGCGAGTGATCGCCGGCTCCCTCCGGCCGGAAGGCAAGGGCTATTGCCTCGAACTGAAAGAAATCCACCGGTTTGCCAACCGTCCAGTGCAGATGGGCGACTACTTCGTATGGGACTTCCCGTCGCTCTACGCCGACATGCTCGAAGGCTTCGCCAAGGCCGCCCGTCAGGGACTCGACGTGGTGTCTGTAGGCATCGACACCTGGGGAGTGGACTTCGGACTCATCGACTCCACCGGACAGCTCGCCGGAATGCCGGTGTGCTACCGCGACACACACACCGACGGCATGCCGGAGATATTCGCCCGCGAGGAATCGCCCCAGGCGCACTATGCCGAAGCCGGCATACAGGTGCTCCCAATCAACACCCTCTACAGGCTCATGGCCATGAAGCGTGCCGACGATCCCAGACTCGACATAGCGCGACGGCTTCTTTTCACACCCGATCTCCTCACCTACTTCCTCACCGGACACGAAATCAACGAATACACCATCGCATCGACATCGGAGATGCTCGACGCACGCACCCGTTCATGGAACGAGCCGCTGCTGCGCCGCATGGGTATGCGTCCGGAGATGATGTGCCCCATCACCATGCCCGGCACCGTCGTCGGCAACATCACTCCGCGGGTGGCCGAAGCGACAGGGCTTGACAGCAAAGTGAAAGTGGTGGCCGTAGGATCGCACGACACCGCGAGCGCCGCATTCGCCTCTCCGCGCAATTATGCCACCGACCGTGCGGCATTCCTCAGCTCGGGCACATGGTCGCTGCTTGGAGTGGAACTCGACGAGCCTGTGCTCACCGAAGAGGCGCGCCGTGCCGGATTCTCCAACGAGGGAGGCGTAGGCGCCAAGACCCTCCTGCTCCAGAACATCACCGGCCTCTGGATACTCCAGCGACTGGCAGCTCAATGGCGCGAACGCGGCGAGGATCCCGGATGGCCGGCACTGATCGACGAAGCCGAGGCCGCTGCCGACACCGCCGTGATCGATGTCGACGACCAGCGCTTCTCACGCCCCGACGCCATGGAGCAGACCATAGCCGCCTACTGCCGCGAAACCTCCCAACCGTCTCCGTCCACACGCGGCGAATATGTCAGATGCGTGTGCCGATCTCTCGCCGAACGCTACCGCAAGGCCGTAGAGCAGGTCAACACTCTCCTGCCCCGCCCGCTCGAAGCGCTGCAGATCATCGGAGGAGGATCCAACAACCGCCTGCTCAACGCCATGACAGCCGAGGCCACCGGCCTGAAAGTCTTTGCCGGACCAGCAGAAGCCACAGCCATAGGCAATATCCTGCTGCAGGCCATCACTGCCCGACAGATCAGCTCCAAGGAGCAGGTCACCGACATCAGGCAGCTCTGAATTTATGATTCCGTGCGCGCACACGCGCCATGAAATCCAGCCCTACCACATTTTATCTTCTTACCACTTCATCCCATGAACAACGATCCGAAAACGGCAGGACGAAAGCGGCCGCCATTAGTGCCGCGCCGCTACCTGCTGACATTCATACTTATCACCTCGCTCTTTGCCCTCTGGGGCTTTGCCAACGACATCACCAATCCGATGGTGGCAGCCTTCCAGACGGTCATGGAGCTGTCGGCCGCCAAAGCATCCATGGTACAGTTCGCATTCTACGGCGGCTACGCCACCATGGCCATACCGGCCGCACTGTTCATACGCCGCTACAGCTACAAGACCGGCATACTGATCGGACTCGGCCTGTATGCCGTCGGAGCATTCCTGTTCATCCCGGCAGCCAACCTGCAGCAGTTCTCGTTCTTCTGCGTGTCACTCTACGTGCTGACTTTCGGACTCGCATTTCTCGAAACCACTGCCAACCCCTACATCCTCTCGCTCGGATCGCCCGACAACGCCACACGCCGCCTCAACCTCGCGCAAGCCTTCAACCCCGTCGGCTCGCTCTCAGGCATGGCAATAGCCTCGCTCATCGTGCTCCCCAATCTGCTGTCGGACCGCCGCGACGACGCCGGACAGATAATATTCCCCGCACTCGACGCCGCCGAAAAAGCGTCGATCCGCACCCACGACCTTGCAGTCATACGCGATCCCTATGTAGCGATCGGACTGGTGGTGCTCATCATGTTCGTGGTCATCGCCTGCGTGAAAATGCCGGGCAAAAACGACGACAAAGCCCCGCTGGCCTTCCGCCACACCCTCAATAAACTGTGGGACAACGTCGACTACCGCCTCGGAGTGATCACCCAGGTATTCTACGTTGCCGCCCAGATCATGGTATGGACATTCATCATTCAGTATGCCGACAACCTCGGCATTGACAAGGCCACCGCACAGAACTATAACATTGGAGCCATGGCGCTTTCACTCACATTCAGATTTGTAGGCACATTCTTCATGCGCTATATCCGGCCGGCCAAACTGCTCGCCATCTTCGGCATCGGAGCCAGCCTGTGCACCCTTGGCACCATACTGATCGAAGGCTACGCCGGACTGATATGCCTCGTGGCCATATCGGCATTCATGTCGATAATGTTCCCGAGCATCTACGGCATAGCCCTCGGGCGTGTAGATCACGACGATACATCGCTCGGTGCCGCATTCCTGGTCATGGCCATCGTGGGCGGCGCGCTCATGCCACCCCTCCAGGGCAGCATCATCGACCTCGGACACATCGGCCCCATGGCCGCCGTCAACGTCAGCTTCTGCCTGCCGCTGATATGCTTCATAGTGGTCACCTGCTACGGGCTGCGCACCATGCGCCGGCCCGAGCACGCCTGACCGGACAATCCGTAAGCCCGACAGCCCTCCTGTCGGGAAAACCGCTCCCGCAACCACCCGTTTTGTAACATTTATCTGCTTTTACGCAGAAAATACTTACAATTCGGTATTGCGGGAGTGGTTTTTATTGTCTACTTTTGCGAAACATTAACACAAATTGTGACATATTACCTAACGGATGCGGATTTTTCATATTTTGCTATGGGCATTCATTGCCACCGGCACAATCAGTGCCGTTCATGCCGAACCGGCAGTCGCGACCATCGGCCAAACCTCTGAAACTACAACTTTGAGCGGACTCATAACCGACATCGACGGCGAGCCTCTCGCAGGAGCCGTTGTGCGTATCGATGGCACCTCTTTTGCGTGCTCGGCCAACGTCGAAGGAAAATACCAGCTCAAGGCACGCCTTAAAAAAGGAGATCTGATAAAAGTCACATTTCTGGGCATGAACCCAGTGGAAGTGATCTACGACGGACAGTCGAAACTCGATTTCACCCTTGCACCCGACAGCAACTCGCTCGACGAAGTGGTGGTGACAGCCGAACCAAACATCAACAACATCGACATCCGAGCCCGCTCGGGAGTGGTACAGACCGTCGACATGAAACGCCTCAACGAGAAGCCCATGACCGACATCAGTCTTGCGCTGCAGGGAACAGTGCCGGGACTGATAGTCACCAATACCGGCGAACTCGGATCAAAACCGCAGATACGCATCAGAGGCAACCAGTCGCTGCGCGTAGGCGACGCCGCCAACGAACCGCTGTTCATACTCGACGGCAAAGTGATATCCTCCGACGCTTTCCGCACACTCAATCCCCAGGACATCAAGTAAATCAAGGTGCTCAAGGACGCTGCCGCCTGCGCGCTCTACGGCATCAAGGCATCCAACGGAGTGATAGAGATCACATCGAAGCGCGGCAGCTACTTCGGCACGGTCGATGTCACCTACTCGCTGGGCATGGGCGCCACACTCAAAGGCCGACGCGGCGTAAAGGTGATGCGCTCCGACGAAAAACTCGAACTCGAGCGGCTCATGATGAACGAAGCCACCCCAGGCTACCGTTACAGCGAGGACTACTACCGGCGCCGCTACCCCAACAGCCCCGATCTTGACGCAATGATTGCCTCCGGAAAAGCAGTGCTCGACTCACTGCGCGGCATCAACACCGACTGGTTCAACGAGCTGATCCGGGTGGCCATGTATCAGAACCATAATCTGTCGGTGCGCGGAGGAAGCGAAAAATCGTCATACTTCGTCAGCGCCAACATCGCCACACAGGGAGGACAGGTCAAGGGCAACAGCACACTGCGCGGCACCATGCGCATGGGCATCGACGTAGCACTCGGCAAACTCGGCTACTTCACCATGACTATGGACGGAGCCTACACCGAAAACAAGACCCCAAACGGCAGCAGTTTCTCCCCCGCATCGCTCATCTACAACCTCAACCCCTACGAAACCAAGAGCGGCAACCAGCTATGGTCATACCCCAACCGCACATACGCCGACCTGATGTATCAATATCAGAGCAACACCACCGACAAGCGCGGAGGAGCATCGGCGAGCGTCAACCTCAAGCCCCTCGAAGATCTGGAGATATCGGCCGTGACCGGTCTTGACTACCTTATCAACGAAGGCACCCAGCTCACCCCCGCATCGTCATACGCCGAACAGCAGAGCGGTTTCGGACCCGAAGCACTCGGACGGCTCAACAAAGACAAGAACACGCTGCTCAACTTCAGCTACAACGTGCGCGCACTCTACGCCAAAGTGCTGGGCAACGTCCACAACCTCACCCTGAGCCTCAACCACGACTACTATCTTACGTCGACCGACAATCTCGGCATCACAGGCTACGGTGTCGGCAACCACGCCTCGGCGTCGCTCATCAACCAGTCGCTCACCGGCGCCCGCAAGCCCGCCGTATCGAGCTTCAAGGAAAAAGTGGCCCAGATAGGCTACGGAGCCGTCGCCGGATATACCTACGACGACACCTACGACCTCTTCGCCACCTATAAGCTCGACGGATCATCGGTGCTCCCCTCCGACAAACGATGGAACTCCGCATGGGCCGTCGGACTCGGATGGACACCCTCGGAATACGGATTCCTGAAAAACGACAGAGTGCTCACACGCCTCAATCTCAAAGGCAGCTACGGCAACACCGCATCACTCGCCGGAGTTTCGGCGGCGCAGACCATCGCCACATTCTCCTATCTCGAGGACGCCTACGCCACGGCCCGCATACTACAGCTTCTCGCGCTCTACAACCGCGACCTCAAACCTGAACACACCACCTCAATCGACGCCGGAGTCCAGGCCGGATTTTTCGACCGCCTGAGCCTCGACCTGCGCTGGTATCGCCGCCAGACAGCCGACGCCCTGCTCGACGTGCCTATTGCCGCCAGCAACGGATTCAGCATGATGAAGCGCAACATCGGAGTGCTCCGCAACGACGGCATCGAGGCCGGAATCAGCATCTCGCTGCCCGACATCACACCCGACTGGGGACTCCGATTCAGCACCAGCGTGGCCTACAACAAAAACAAAGTGATCGACCTCTATTACACCGACAAGCTCTACACAAGCGACTACTCCCTAATACCCGACTTCCAGATCGGAAAGCCCTACGACACGCTCTACGGACTGCGGCAGACAGGCATCAACGCCGTCACCGGACTCCCCATATTCATCGGCAAGGACGGCCGAGAGATAGTGCCCGGACAGACACAGCTCACACGCGACGACTTCATCACCCTCGGACATCTCACTCCGCCCTACTCCGGAAGCTTCAACCTCGGAGTAACGTGGAAAAATCTCGAACTCGACGCCGATTTCTACTGGGTGGCAGGCGGCATCAAGCAATACAACTACACCTACGTGCGCAACCGCGACGACGTGAACTACAACGCACTGCGCGGACTGACACAGACCATGTGGCTGCGCGAAGGCGACGTCAACAAGATCTACTACTCCCCCTTCTATTCATCGGCTGCGATCGAGACTCTCCAGTATGCCAACACCTCCAACACCGGCAGCAGCAACTATCTGCGCCTGTCGATGCTCTCGCTCCGATACAGAGTGCCACAGAAAGTGCTCAGCTCCACACGCATCATAAAATACGCCACAGCAGCGCTGCAGGCATCCAACCTATTCACACTCACTCCCTACAGCGAGTCGGATCCCGAAACCGGCACCCTCGGCTCGGCAGTGCAGCCGGTCATCACGCTTAACCTCAGCCTGACATTCTGAAAATGAAAAAGATCATATCATACCTCGCGGCTCCCCTGCTACTGACCGGATGTTCGCTCGACATACCCTACGACAACCAGTTTACAGATCCCGACGCCATAGCCACACCCGAAAACGGACGCGAACTGATCGCATCAGGCTACAGCTCCCTGCCGGCTACAGGATTTGACCTGGCAGTGCTCAGCGACGACTTCATCCCCACCTACTGGGCATCGCGCAATCCGTCACTCTCCAACCAGTACAACTGGCAGCCGTCGGCGCTCCACGACCTGTCGATCTATGCGTGGCCGCAATATTACTCGGTGATCTCTACCGCCAACGCCCTGCTCGAACGACTCCCCGGCATCACGGCCGCCACCGACGCCGATCGCCGCGAAGTGGCCGACCTCACTGCCGAAGCCTATACACTCAAAGCCTACTGCTACTTCCAGCTGCTGCGACTGTTTGCTGCAGATCCGGCCGACGGCCTCGACAACGAAGGCATTGTGATCAAAAACAGTCTGACGATGGACAACCTCCCGAGAGCCACCGTCGGAGCCACCATCGACGAGATACGCCGGCTTCTCGAAGAAGCCATCGCCACCGGACACTCCGGCACTGATCCCTCATGGCTTACGGCCGACGCCACCACACTGCTGCTCGCTGAGGTCGAACTCTATGCCGGCAATTTCCAGCGCGCCGCCACTCTGGCATCGTCGCTGCTCGACAAGCGCGGCTACGAATGTTTCAGCCCGTCGGTCTACCGCACGCTCTGGGAAAGCACATCGTGCGAGGAACAGATATTCATCTACAACGACCCCGACCAGTCGCAGACCTACTATCAGGGCATAGTTTACGACACCACCACAGGCGACTACTACAGCGTCAGCCCGTCACTGGCCATGGAATATACCGACACCGACTGCCGCAAGGAGTGGACCATCTGCCCCTTCAGCAGTCAGGCTCTCGGCAGCCAGTCGTTCATCGGCAAATACAATCTTCTGCGCCGCGAGAAGCGCGAGATTATGTTTGTCAATAAGATGCGCCTGTCGGCAGCACTCTTCACCGCAGCCGAGGCATGGGCACAGGCCGGAGGCGACGGCCCGCAGAAAGCCATCGTCGCGCTCAACCGATTCCTCGACAGGCGCGGTGCCGATCCGGTGGATACATCCCTCTCTGGCGACGCCCTCCTCAAGGAGATACTCCACCAGAAACATCTGGAATTTCTCGGCGAAGGACAACGCTACTTCGATCTCAAGCACTACAGCCGCCTGCTCGGCAGCACATCGGGACGCATACCCGCGCCCGGCGACTACCGATGGCTATGGCCAATCCCCAAGGACGAATACCTCTACAACGACAACATGACTCAAAACCCCGGATGGCCCAAAGACTCGTTCAACGACTGACAACTATATCAGAAAACATAACAAAACCAATCAGATGAAAGCATTACACTACCTGGCATCGGCGGCCGCGCTGCTCTTTGCCTTCACGGCAGCATCATGCTCCGACAGCAATGAAGAGCCGGAATCCGAAGTGATCAACCATATCTACTTCAGCATCCCCGACGGCAACTCCTCGATAACCGACAACACCGACGAAACCGTCACAGTGGCTATCAGCCTCAGCTCTCCGCTGGCCACGGCCACATCGTTCACCGTCGAGCTGACCGGCAGCGACGCATCACTGCTGACCATAGGCAACAACCCCGTCAGCATCGCCGCAGGCTCCACCACCGGCACATTCACCGTGGCATCGGCCAACGCCGGCACCATCACCGAATCGACATCGTTCGGATTCACCATCCGCGATCTCGACCCGGCCAAATTCGACATCGCACAGAATGCCACCGTCACCCTGCTCCCCGCAGCCAACGAATCGACGCTCACTCCCGAGGAGCAGGCGCTCGTCGACCAGTGGCGCACAGCCTACGGCATCGACCTCACACCGTGGATCGGCACCGTAGCTCTCCAGGGCACTATCGAATTTCCCGGCAGCGGTAACCGCGCTCCGTTCATCAGCCCACAGACCATACAGCTGAGCGGCAGCACAGTATTCGCTATCAGCAAGGACGCCGACGACACCACTCCCGTGCTCGACATGACCGAAAACCCCATGGGCATGACCGAATATCTCTACAAGACACTCCGCCAGCTCACCGTTGACGACAACGAGTATTTCGCGCTTGAAGATGACGGCAGCGGCCTCGAACTCATGGAGCTGATCAACTGGAACGACAAATCGGAAGAATCCTTCACCGTTTCGCTCCCCGGCCTTAAGATCACTGAAATCCAGGACGGCAAGGCAACAGTGGAATTCGTGGCCGAGGGCGACGACTACATACTCAACGCCCAGGGCGAACCCATTTACAGCCCCAACACCGACGGGTATCTGACCTATTACTACCACAGCAGCTGGATACCCTTCAGCTACCAGTTCACGGCTTGGAACCGCCAGCTCGCCCTCATCGAAAACAACGATCCCATAGCCATGGAGATGCAGTCTTACGGCATCAGCGCGGCGCCGGCCACACATCTCGGACTCTCCGACGTGCTTGAGGACTCATGGGAAATCGACGAGGACGAAGACGGAGTGTCAAACCTCTATGTGGCTCCCCACGCCGAAATCGACTTCAATGCCGGCACCATGACATTCGTATTCCCCTTCGACACCGAGGACCAGTACGGCTATTCGCGAATCACCGTGACCTACACACTCCAGAAATAACCTCAACACAACACCCACAACATACACTGTGACAAGGATTTTAAGCAATCTGAAACAGGTATGCACACTTGCCGTCCTTCTCGGGACGGCAAGTATTGTGTGTACCCCACACGCCGACGCGGCCACACCATCGACCGTCATATCGCTACCCGAAGGCACCATCGAAGGATCTCTGCCCAACGGACTCAGGTATATAATACTCCACAACGACTTCCCCGCCAAAAGAGCCGAATTCAGGCTCGTCTGGAACATCGGAGCCGTGCAGCAGGACGACACGGAGGGAGGATGCGCACACTTCCTCGAACATATGGCCTTCGGCGGATCGGAGAACTTCCCCGACCGCGGAGCCGTGGCCTACCTTGAATCGCTCGGCATGAAATACGGCATTGACATCAATGCGTTCACCGGCCACGACCGCACCATATACCTCTTCGGACTCCCGACCGACTCGATAGCCGCCGGAGGCTACGACCGACCGCTTACGATCATATCCGACTGGATGGATCGCCTGACCATAAATCCGCAGCGTGTCGAAACCGAAAAAGGCATAATACTCGAAGAACTGCGCAGCTCGTTTCAGGACGACCGCTTCTACGACCTCAAGATAGGCCAGAACCGCTTCAGCGCCCGCATGCCGCTCGGCACACCCGAAGAGGTCAACCGTGTGACGGCCGACGTGCTCGAGAAGTTCTACCGCCGCTGGTATCTCCCGCAGTTCGCCACGATTGTGGTTGTGGGCGATGTGGAGCCGGCCGAAGTGGAGAAAGCTATCCACCGTCAGTTCTCGTCGCTCAATCGACGTCCCGACCCCGGACTGATACACTATCCGCTCACCTACTCGCCCGCACGCCAGATAATGCTCGACGTCGACACACTCAACAACCGTGAGACGGCCGAGATAATCATACCTCACCCGACGGTCGTCACCCGCACCATTGATGACGCAAGGCGCAAGGCCATAGGCCGCGTAGTGGTCGACGCCCTGAGTTTCAGGCTCGCCGACAAGGGCATGGACACCGACATCTCCGACACCTGGTATCTTGCCGGCAGCAATCATCTCGTGCTTAAGGCTCTTGAAAGCCGCAACGTGAGTCTTGACTCATGCGTGGCAGCCATAGCATCGGAGATCAGCGGAGTGATGTCAGGCGGATTTTCCGACAATGAGATCCGCTATCACGCCGACCGGGCAGCACGCCGCATTGGCAACGCGTCGCATTCGGGCTACACGTCGGCCATGTGGTGTGACGACTTCACCGACTACGCCCTCACAGGCGACCGCTACATATCGTCGGCCGCCCAGTCGGCACAGCTGCAGGAAGCCGTCAGAACCATCACTGCAGCCGAAGCCACCGCCACGCTCCGCGAATGGATGAGCCACTCCGACACGATGCTCATGGCCGTCAGCACATCGCCGATCAATGCGCCCAGACGCACGCTCGACGCTCTGACCGCCGACTGGCAGAGAGGCTTGGCGGCGCCGCGCACCGACTTCAAGTTCAGCGAACCATACCGTCCGACAGCCGACACCATACCCACACCCGAGATACTCACACGCCGATACCCTGTCAGCCCAAGCGACATAGCCGACACAATCGACTACGCCTCGCTCGGCATCCGCGACCTGCGCCTTGCCAACGGCATGAGAATCATCATCAAGCCTACGCTCGACGACGGCGACGTCTACTTCGCCATGCTCGCGCCGGGCGGCTACGGAATCGTGCCTGCGGAGCAGCTGCCCCTCTACGGATCAACAGCGAGCTATATCGACATGGGAGGCATAGCCAAGTTGCCTGAAACCACCGGCGAATATATGTATCAGAACGGCATGGCGCTCGGCATGGCGCTCGAAAACGACTGGCACGGCTTTCTCGGATCATTCACAGCCGACAAGGCCGGAGAGTTTTTCAATCTCGTATATGAGAAAATCACCGATCCCGAACTGCGTTACGACGACTTCGACGAGATAAAGCAGTCGATGATCGAAGATCTCGACAACGACGACGAATCGGTGCTTGAAAAGATGCTCAACCGCGCCCCCGACCGTCAGCTCATGGCCCGCATGGACCGGCTTATGTGCAACGTGCTCCCCACCGACCGCGCATACGCAGGAGTCGACGATGTCAAAGCCGCCCGACTCCGCGACATGCAGCGCCTCGACCTCGACAGCATAGCGGCATTCTACCGCTCGCTCTACACACGCCCCGACAGCTGCGTGGTGATACTCACCGGCAACTTCGATGCCGCAAGCCTGACCGATGCCGCCGTTGCGGCATTCAGCCGTCTGAAAGACGAATCGTCCAAGCCTATCACCTTCACGGAGCTGCATCTGCCCGAAACGACAGTGAAGGAGCGTTTCACAAACGAAAATCCATCTCAGACCGAATTTGACTACCTGTATTTCGGCCGATTCGAACCGGGACTTCGCAACTCGCTTATCCTCAAGCTCATGAGCAACATCATGCGCAACCATGTGATCGCCGAGCTGCGCGAGAAACGCGCACTCGTATATTCGCCCTACGTGATGCTCAACTATGAAGGACTTCCGCGCGGCTACTTCTACTTCGACATCAATTCATCGTCGGACAACGCCAAGATGCCCGCCGTGGAGGAAGCTCTGCGCTATGTCATCGACGATCTGCGCAACAATCCCGTGGACAACACCGAACTCGAATCCATCAAACGGGCTTGCATCATCGCCAAACGCGAAACGCTCACCCCCTATTCGCCCTCGGCATGGCGCACCACACTGATGAGTCTGCTGAAAAACGGCGAAGCGCTCGATGATTTCGACCGCTATGAAAGCGTCATCGAGTCAATAACTCCGGAGGAGATCATGCAGTCATTCCGCCGCTATATCAATCCCGATCTATATGTAATGCTCTATATGAGCGACGAACAAATGAAATGAAACGAATCATAATCAATCTGATGCTGTTGCTGCCCGCAATAGCCATCCAGGCCGCATCACCGACAGCCTACCGCATCTTCGACTCCAAGGGTGCAGAGACCGACTTCGACACGATGGTCGACTCTCTCGCGCGCGCCGACGCCGTGTTTATCGGCGAAAACCATAACTGCCCCATCTCCCACTGGATGGAACTCGAGATCAGCCGCGCACTGTTTCAGCGCCACGGCTCCGACCTCGTTATCGGCCAGGAGATGATGGAGGCCGACAATCAGCTGATACTCGACGAATACATGGCCGGCATCACAAGCTACGACCGCTTCGAGGCCGAAGCAAGGCTCTGGGACAACTATTCGACCGACTATTATCCCACGGTCTACTTCGCCAAAGACAACAAGATACCATTTGTGGCCACCAACGTACCGCGCCGATATGCGGCAATCGTCAGCAGCGGCGGCCTCGACGCCCTGCAGCGTCTTAGTCAGGAAGCACTGCAATATATCGCTCCGCTTCCCATACCGTTTGCCTACGACACCGCAGCCGCAGGCGAAAAATTCGGAGCCATGATGCTGATAAGCCGTCGCTCGCCCGAGGAGATGCAGCGGCTCGCCGAAGCACAGGCGCTCAAAGACGCCACCATGGGATGGTTTATGGCACGCAACATGAAGCCCTCCACCAAGTTTCTGCACATCAACGGCTCGATGCACTCCGACAACCGCGACGGCATCATACCATATCTGCTGAAATACCGGCCTGACACACGCGTCGCCACCGTCACATCGCGCCGTCAGGACGATATCGACACCCTCGACCCCGACTATCTCGGCGCCGCCGACTTCTATATCGTGGTGCAGACCGATTTTCCGACATCCTACTGACACCACTGCGGGATACGGCACCGTTCAACACAATGCGCTGAGCCTGATGACTTATCGGCGCAGCGCATTGCATGTATTATCAGATATACGGATATTTCTGTGATCAGCTTTCGACATCGAAGCCGCGACGCCGTATGGCGTCGAGCATTCGGTATGACATCGCCTGACGGTAATAGTCGACAATATGCGACGCCCAGTCATTGTCGGTCTTGGCTCCCTCGCGGGTGTGGTTGAAAAGACTGACCGTATAGTCATAATCCACCAGCTTGTCGGCCAGACCCTCGTCATTGTAGCGGTCGGAGTGGATAGTGACATCGGCCGGCTGCTTTGGCTTCAGATCGGGATGCTCGCGCGGAACACCCAACGCCAGACCGCACACCACAAACACCCCCTTCGGCAATCCAAGCAGACGCGAAATGGCCTCCGGCGAGGCCGTGCGGGCATATCCTATGCAGCATGTGCCCAGACCCGAAGCCTCAGCAGCGGTCAGAGCGCTCATCATCGCAAGCGTGGCATCGACCACGCCCACTATCACGCCATCGAGCGTATGCTCGAAATCAGGCATATCAATATCCTTACGGTCGGCGATGACACGAATCTTATGGTAATCGGCGCAGAAGAGCATGAAATGCGCGCAGGTCTTGGCCTGCTTCTGCTGCGTAAGCTCGTAGATCTTCTCCTTCACCTCCTGATCGGTCACATCGATGACAGAGAACTGCTGCCCGTTGTAACTCGTCGGGGTATTGCGGATTGCCTCATAGATAAAATCCATCGTTTCGGCCGGAATCGGCTCACGCTCATAGCGGCGGATGCTTCTCCGCTCAAGAAGTGTATCTTTGACTGTCTTCATAGGATGATGCTTTATGTTTCACAACAATCTTCCACACCGCAAAGTTCGGCCATGGACAAAAAAAACGATCGACAAACTAAGAAAACGGATTTTACTACATCAGGAAATTGTAGAGGCAACTTATTTTTTGTAGCTTTGTAATCGACACTAATGTTGTCTTATCCTCCCAACTATGAACATGAAAACCTTCCTGCACAATATATTGTTGACGGTGATACTGCCGGCAGCCATAGCGATAATCGCTCCCGACTGCCATGCAGCCCGGCTTGCCCAACCCACCGACAGCCTCCTGAGACAACTACATAAAGCCACTACCGCAGCCGACAGCCTTCCGACACTTCTGCACCTTTATGACGCAGCCGACAGAGCCGGGAGATCCCGCCTCAACCATATCATATACTCCGTGGCACAACGAGCCGGAGCACCAGAAAGCCTGCAACTCGACCTACTCCGGCAGATAGCCAACTCATACAACGGATCCGACTCCATACAGCTACTGGTGCTACGCGAAACCGCGACTCATCCCGAATCACCCGACAGGCTGGAGACAGAGGCCTTCATCAGGCTTCTGATCATAAACTCACAGGCTCATTATCTATCCGATCAACAGCGCGACAAGAATATAAGCGCAATCATACAACGGCTGACAAACGATGCACCTGACGATCGGCTCGAACTGCTCGAGCTATACTACAGTCTGTGCATATACCTGAGCCAGATGAGCCGAGGAGAAGTGCTCGGCGCATATATGGCGCGAGCCGAAAAGATCATTCTCGACCGTCAATGGGTCAGCAATGCCATACCCAACATGTATTACACCCATGCGGGAATCATATATACCGAAGCAGAGCTTTACGCACGAGCCGTGCAGAGCGACAAAAAACTCCTTCTTCTGATCGGCGACCTAAAGAAAAAATATTTCAGTCAGGGACGCACCAACCGCAACTACCGCACACACAAATATATCTGCTACCGGCGAATGCTCAGCAACTATCAGGCACTGAGCGCACGCGAGATCGAGGTTTTCGCCGATTCGATCACAGCACTTGCCGAAGCCGACAAGGATGTGGCCGACGACATCAGCCAGAACCATCTCTCCGACATTTACTATTTCATGGCCACAGGCAGATATGCCGAAGCAATGCCGCTGCTCAGACCATATCTCGACGAGAATACCGCACCCCTCAAAAAATTCAACCACCACAAATTCTACCGAATGCTCGAAGAGGCCGCCGAAGCCACCGGCGACAGCACCACACTGCTCGCCACCGCAAGGCTACGCAACAAGATGCTCGAACAGCTGCTCAAATCAAAGAGCGAGGAATGCTACCGCGAGTTGAGCGTGCTATACGAGGTCGACAAACTTAAATCCGAACGCAACAACGCCGAGATAGAAGCACGCGAAAGCATTATATCATCACATAAGACACGGCTTGTCATCACTGTCGCCGCACTGGCCGTGCTGCTGGTCATCACCATAGCACTGTTAAGACTCTACCGCCACGCTAAAGCGCTCTCCCGACAACTACGCGACTCAAACACCCGGCTTGAAGCACAGCGCGATTCACTCACTACCACACAGCGCAACCTGATCGAGGCTCAGGATCGAGCCAGAAAAGCCGGAAGAGTACGCACCGACTTCATCACCAACATGAGTCAGGCTGTCCGCGATCCGCTCGAAGCCATCGCCGGATACACACAGCTTATAGCCGACAATATCGACGACAGCAAGCGACAACATCTGCAGACCTACGTTGACATCGTCACACTCAATACCGAACTGCTGCAGACACTCGTCAACGACGTACTTGACATTTCGGAAGCCGACAGCAACCGACTCAACATCACCCGACGGTCGGTAAGAATAGAAGATGTGTGCCACACAGCGCTCGAATGCGTGCGCCACAGGGTGACTTCAGGCGTGAAGCTATCCTTCGATCCGGGCGACTGCCGGCCCGATCTGATAGTCGACACCGATCCACGACGCGTAGAGCAGATTCTTTTCAATCTGCTGCAAAACGCCACCAAATTCACATCAGAGGGCTACATTACCCTCTCCACCGGCATCGACGCCGACAGATCCATACTGTCGATGACCGTTACCGACACAGGCACGGGAGTCCCCAGAGGCATGGAAGACCGCATTTTCGAACGCTACGAGAAAGGACATCCCTCGGCGGAAGGATGGGGACTCGGACTGAGCATCAGCCGCCAGATAGCGCGTCTGCTCGGCGGCGACGTGGTTCTCGACCGCTCCTACACCGGCGGCGCCCGGTTCATCTTCACCCTTCCCCTCTCCTGACACACATAAAACAAAGACCCTGCGCCACAAACCGTATGTGACACAGGGTCTTGTTTATGCGGACACCATCCGGTGGACGGATATTGGCGTCAGCTCATATTACTCGGCCTTGCCGTTGCTGCCAAGCACATTGACGATCTTGTGCTTGTAGAGCTTCTCCATCTCGTCGCGGGCCGGGCCGAGATACTTGCGGGGGTCGAACTCACCGGGCTTGGTGGCGAACACCTCACGCACAGCGGCGGTCATGGCCAGACGGCTGTCGGAGTCGATGTTGATCTTGCATACAGCGCTCTTGGCAGCCTTGCGGAGCTCCTCCTCGGGGATACCGATGGCGTCGGGCAGCTTGCCGCCGTACTTGTTGATGATGTCGACATACTCCTGGGGCACCGACGAAGAGCCGTGGAGCACGATGGGGAATCCGGGGAGTTTCTCCATGACAGCGTCGAGCACCTCGAATGCCAGAGGGGGCGGAACGAGGCGACCCTCGGCGTTGCGTGTGCACTGCTCGGGAGTGAACTTATATGCGCCGTGCGATGTGCCGATCGATATAGCGAGGCTGTCGCAGCCGGTGCGGGTGGCGAAGTCGATCACTTCCTCGGGATCGGTGTAGGTGTGGTGGTCCGACGAAACCTCGTCCTCTACACCTGCAAGCACACCAAGCTCACCCTCTACCGTTACGTCAAACTGATGGGCGTAGTCCACCACCTTCTTGGTGAGAGCCACGTTCTCCTCGTAGGGGAGGTGCGATCCGTCGATCATCACCGACGAGAAACCGCTGTCGATACAGCTCTTGCAAAGCTCGAAGCTGTCACCATGGTCGAGATGGAGCACGATCTGGGGATGCTCCCAGCCGAGTTCCTTGGCGTATGCCACAGCACCCTGTGCCATGTAGCGCAGCAGAGTGGCGTTGGCATAGTTGCGGGCGCCCTTCGATACCTGAAGGATCACCGGCGACTTCTCCTCCGAAGCAGCCTTGATGATAGCCTGAAGCTGCTCCATATTGTTGAAGTTGAAAGCCGGGATGGCATAGCCTCCCTTGATTGCCTTGGCAAACATCTCGCGGGTGTTGACCAGGCCTAATTCTTTGTAACTTACCATTGGTTGTTATTTAGAGTTATTAGACGTTTTATGTTTCGTTTCCGCAAAGGTAACCATTTATCTGCAAATTGTCAAGATTTTTTACCCTCCGGCTTCCTTTGCAGATGGAGAGCCGCATGGACACACCCGACAAGCAGCGCGCCCCCCGCGATATTTCCCAAGGTGGCGGGAATCAGATTGGCTGTGACAGCCTCGCCGACACCCACAGGAGCACCCTCCATCATACCAAGCGGTATGAAGAACATGTTGGCTATCGAGTGTTCGTAGCCCAGAGCCACAAACGCCATCACCGGCAGCCAGCATCCAGCCATCTTGGACAGCAGCGTGCGACCCGACAGAGCGAGCCACACAGCCAGACACACACACCAGTTGGCGCCGACACCCTTGACAAACACCGTCAGCCACGGCATCGACACCTTGGCCACCGCGATACGCTGCACGGCGCTGTGCCACGGGTCGGCAGCAGTCAGCCCCACAGCATATACCATCAGCCATGTGAACAGCAGAGCGCCCACAAAGTTGCCCAGATAGACGAGAGTCCAGTTGCGCGCCACCTCGCCGGCAGTGCACCGGCGGCTCATGAAAGCGGGTATCAGCAGGGCATTGTTGCCCGTGAACAGCTCTGCCCCGAGCACCACCACCAGTATCAGCCCTATCGGGAACATAGCTCCCGACAGCACACGCTGCAACGCCGGATTGGCCTCAGTGAGACCCGGGAAGCCGTAGCCGACGATTACTGACAGCACTCCGCCGAGGGCTATATAGGCGCCGGCAAGCACCGACAGAGTCATCAGCCGTGGCAGCGAACGTCCGGTGGCCACTTTCGCTTCGGCCACCTTCAGAGTGGCCTCTATCACTTCAGGGGGGGTACGTAGATCCATTTAAGTCAAAACCATAAAGACCATAAAACCCGCCTCGGAAGCCTTTCGCAAGCTTACGGGCGGGGTGATTTGTGATTGCTATCGGTTGATTACGTCAGGCAAAGGCTTATTCCTCTACAGAACGGAGCTTCTGAACGTAAACTGCCTTCATCATCTTCTTGCGGTTGCTTACCGAAGGCTTCTCGAAGGCCTGACGGCTACGGAGTTCCTTGACTACGCCGGTCTTCTCGAATTTACGTTTGAATTTCTTGAGGGCTCTCTCGATGTTCTCGCCTTCTTTGACTTGTACGATAATCATTGTCTTGGTGTTGTTATATTTTTTTGTTTTGTATATAATTCGCTTCAATTGCGCGGCAAAATTACTGACATTTTTTTATATTACAAAAACTTTTCCGCAAAAATTCGCCCCGATCCGCCGACGAAACTCCGACGAAACTCCGCCGCGGCATGACTATTCCGAATAGTTTTACTAACTTTGCATTATATTACCTCATATATACACCTTTACTACACGCACACGACGACAGTGGAAGATACAGTTCAGGCGGTCAGCCGTATTCTGACCGATTACGTTATGGTGACAGCGCTGCTGGCAGCGGCGCTCTACTTCACCATAGCCACACGCGGAGTGCAGTTCCGCATGATAGGCGAGATGTTCCGCCAACTTGTACGCTCCGGCCGACGCCCCGCAGCGGGTCACAGAGCCGACGCCGGCAGCCACTCGTCGGTCAGCTCATTTCAGGCATTCGCCATCTCCATAGCATCGCGGGTAGGCACCGGCAACCTTGCCGGAGTGGCCACAGCCATTGCTCTCGGCGGCCCGGGAGCCGTATTCTGGATGTGGGTCATAGCCCTGCTCGGATCATCGAGCGCATTTATCGAATCGACACTCGCACAGCTCTATAAAGTCCGTGGCGAAGGCTCATTCCGCGGCGGACCGGCCTACTATATCTCCAAAGGCATCGGCAGCCGGTGGTGGGCCGTGACGTTCGCAGTGCTGATCATCCTCACATTCGGATTCGCATTCAACACCGTGCAGTCCAACACCATAGCGAGTGCCTTCGAAGAATGCTACGCATTCCCCCGCCAGTGGATGGGCATCCTGCTGACGGCTCTCACGCTGGTCATCGTATTCGGAGGCATCCGCAGCATATCGCGCTTCAGCGAGATCGTGGTGCCGGTGATGGCCGTGGCCTACATAGTGCTGGCTATCGTGATCATCGTCATCAACATAGGCCGCATCCCGGAGATACTCTGCCTGATCGTCGAAAACGCCTTCGGATTCCATCAGGCTGCCGGCGCAACCGTAGGCATGGCTCTTTCGCTCGGCATCAAGCGCGGCCTCTTCAGCAACGAGGCCGGCGAAGGATCCACACCCAACGCCGCAGCCACGGCGGCCGTGTCACATCCCGTAAAACAAGGACTCATACAGACACTCGGCGTCTATACCGACACGCTGATCATCTGCTCGGCCACGGCATTCATAATCCTCTGCAGCGGACTGTTTATCGACGGACACGACGGCATCGTACTCACGCAGAAAGCCATCGACTCGCAACTCGGAGGCGGCCACCGCTACGGATCGGTATTCGTCAGCATCGCCATTCTGTTTTTCGCCTTCACAAGCATCATCGCCAACTACTATTACGGCGAGACCAACCTCCGGTTTATCCGCGACAACGCCCTGCTCATACGCGCATATCGCCTGGCCGTAGGCACAATGGTATATCTCGGAGCGGTCATGTCGCTCGACCTCGTATGGGGATTCGCCGACATCACCATGGCCCTCATGACACTATGCAATCTGGCGGCCATAGCTCTGCTCGGACGTCAGGCCATAACGCTGCTCCACGACTACCGCCGACAGTTGCGGCAGGGTCACGACCCTGTCTACCGCTCTTCGACCATCCCGGAGATTGCCGACCGCACGGAATGCTGGCCTTGACACTCACCTTCACGACACTTCAACCTACAATGATCCACAACGATATACATCAGGCGCTTCGGGAGAGAGTACTGACACTCGACGGAGCCATGGGCACCATGCTCCAGACAGACCGGGCTGAAGCAGGATGCATCGATCTGCTCTGCCTGTCGTCGCCCGACACCATTGAGGACATCCACCTGCAGTATCTGCAGGCGGGAGCCGACATCATCACCACCGACACGTTCAATGCCAACGCCCTGTCGCTCTCACGCTACGGAGCGTCGCATCTCGTAAAGGATATATGCCGCGAGGCGGTGGCTGCCGCCCGTCGGGCCATCCGACGCATCGGCCGACAGGCATGGATAGCGGGCGACGTCGGCCCCACAGGCAAGTCGCTCTCGATGACCTCCGATGACACCGATGTCGACTTCGACACCCTGCGCGCGGCCTATCTCGAACAGATCGACGCGCTCGCCCGAGCCGGAGCCGACCTGATACTGCTCGAAACCATATTCGACACCATCAACGCCAAAGCCGCCATATCGGCGCTGCTCGAAGTCAGGGAGTCAACCGGACTGGAACTGCCGCTCATGGTATCGGCCACGCTCACCGAGAGCGGACGTCTGCTGTCGGGACAGACCCTTGAGGCATTTATCGTCAGCATTTCCCACGCGCGGCCGCTGTCGGTCGGACTCAACTGCGGATTCGGAGCCGAGCAGGCCATCGAATTCCTGCCGCAACTGCAACACGCGACATGCGCCGTCAGCCTTCACCCCAACGCCGGACTGCCCGACGCCATGGGATGCTACACCTCCACACCCTCCGACATGACAGCGGCACTACGCCGGCCGCTGGCCGACGGGATGCTCAACATCGTCGGAGGATGCTGCGGCACCACCCCGGCCCACATCCGTGCCATAGCCGCCGAGGCTGCGGCCGCCCGTCCGAGGAATATTCCTGACTGTGACCCCGCTGCTCCGCTCCAGCTCGCCGGACTCGAGGCGCTCACAGTCGCCCCCGACCGTCTGACCCCCGTCGGCGAACGCTGCAACGTGGCCGGAAGCCGCAAATTCCTGCGCCTGATCAAGGAGGGAAATCTCAACGAGGCCATAGCGATAGCCGCCGCGCAGACCGACGCCGGAGCGCGTATCATCGACATCAACATGGACGACGCGCTGCTCGACGCCGCGCGCGAGATGCAACGGTTCGTGCGACTTGCCTCGGCCGAACCCGACGTGGCGCGGGTGCCATTTATGATCGACTCGTCGCAATGGGAAGTAGTGGAGAGCACTCTTAAACTTGTACAGGGCAAACCGGTGGTCAACTCCATCAGCCTCAAGGAGGGCGAAGAGGAGATGATACGCCGCGCGCGCCACATCAGTTCGATGGGAGCCGCCATGGTAGTCATGGCCTTCGACGAACGCGGACAGGCCGACACCTTCGAGCGCAAGACCGAAGTGTGCGCTCGCGCCTACCGCCTGCTGACAGATGCCGGCATCGCACCCTCCGACATCATCTTCGATCCCAACATACTCGCCGTGGCCACCGGCATAGAACATCATGCACGCTACGGACTCGACTTCATACGCGCCGCACGCTGGATACGCCAGAATCTGCCCGGAGCGGGCGTCAGCGGAGGCCTGAGCAACCTCTCCTTCTCCTTCCGGGGCAACAATTTCGTCAGAGAAGCCATCCACGCCATATTTCTCGCCAACGCCGCAGGAAGCGACGGCATGAACATGGCCATCGTCAATCCGTCGACACTTATCGACACGGCCACCATTCCAGAGCCGCTCGCCGAAGCTATAACCGACACACTGCTCTGCCGACGAGCCGATGCCGACGAGCGGCTGATTGCGGTCGCTGCCTCCACCGATGCGCCGGGACGCAAGGCTTCGCCAGCGACACAGCCCGAAGCTCCCGACACAGTTTCGACACCATGCAGCCGGCTGGCCGACGCAGTGGTCAAGGGACGCGCCGACGCGCTGCCCACGCTTCTTCAGGAAGCGCAGGCCGAGGCCGGATCGGCATTCGCGCTCGTCGAAGGGCCGCTCATGCAGGGCATGGACCGCGTCGGACACCTGTTCGGCGAAGGACGCATGTTCCTGCCGCAGGTAGTCAAGAGCGCCCGGCTGATGCAGCAGGCCGTGGAGCTGCTCACTCCGGCCATCGAGGCTGAGAAGGCTGCGGCGCCCGGCAATGCCGGACGCCGCAATCCGCGCATGGTCATAGCCACCGTCCGCGGCGACGTCCACGACATCGGCAAAAACATAGTGGCGGTAGTGATGCGATGCAACGGCTTCGATGTAACCGACCTCGGAGTGATGGTCGAGGGCGAGCGCATAGTCAGCGAGGCGCAGCGGCTTGAAGCCGACCTCGTAGGACTTAGCGGACTCATCACCCCCTCTCTGGCCGAAATGGCCGAAGTGGCCCGGCTGATGCAACAGGCCGGCATGAGCACGCCGCTGCTCGTGGGCGGAGCCGCCGCGTCGGTGCTCCACACGGCTCTGCGCATTGCACCCTGCTATTCCGGACCGACATTCTACACCCACGACGCCGCGTCGCTCCCCACACTGGCAGCAAAGCTCATCGACCCGCGTCAGGCAGATGAAACCATAAGCCGCAATGCCGCCGACCAGGCCCGGCGACGCGAGGAATATACCGCCCCTCAACATCCTGCGACAGAAACAGTGCCCGACGCCCCCGCTGCGCCCGCAACCCCTGCGCCCACACCCGCACGGGAAGGACTCCACACTCTGCATCCATCGGTCGAAGAGCTCCGCCCGCTCATCAACTGGAGGGCGTTTCTGGCCGCATGGCGCACATCGGCCTGCACCGACGAGGCGCGCGACGTCACCGACGATGCCAACCGAGTGATCGATCTCCTGCAACAGCGCGAAGCCACACTCACGGCCCGTATCCTCCTATGCCACGCCCGATCGCAGGGACTCGACATCAACGTAACGTCGGCCGACGAAAGCATCACCATCCCCACACTGCGCAAAGCCGAACCGAGCGAGATCGACGGACTCCGGCCTGCCATAGCCGACTTCATAGCTCCCGAAGGCGACTGGATCGGACTCTTTGCCGTCACCACCGCAGGAGATATCGCCGCCTACACCGACGAAATGAGGCTACAGGGCGACCCCTACGCAGCCATCACGGCACAGCTCGTGGCCGACCGGCTCGCCGAAGCCGCAGCCGAATGGCTTCACCGACTGACAGCTACCGAGATCTGGGGATTCTCCACCGACACCTCGGCCATAGGCATACGCCCCGCCGTAGGCTACCCCTCGCTCCCCGACCAAAGCATCATACATCTGCTCGACCGGCTGATACACTACGACGAGATCGGCGTCACAGTCACAGAAAACGGAGCAATGTCACCCTCGGCCACCGTCAGCGGACTGATCATTGCGGCACCCGGCGCAAGATACTTCACCATCGGACATCTCACCGACGAAGCGCGCGCCGACTACGCACGTCGTCGCGGACTGACGCCCCACGCCCTCGCCCGCTTCCTCCCCCGCTGACAACGCCGCTCACACACCCCCTTTCTCTCTCCTCTCCTCTCCTCTCCTCTCCTCTCCTCTCCTCTAAGGGCGGGGAAGATCTATGCGGAAAGTAGTGGAATAACCAGGCACAGAGCCCTTCACGTATATACGTCCCCCGTGGTAGTCGTCGACTATGCGGCGCGCAAGCGTCAGGCCAAGGCCCCACCCCCGCTCCTTTGTGGTGAATCCCGGACGGAACACCGTGCGGAATCTCTTGCGCGGCAATCCGTGACCCGAATCGGTCACCTCTATCGACGTACCGCCGTCCGAGCGCGGAACGACACTCACGCTCAACCGCCCACGACCCTCCATGGCGTCGACAGCGTTTTTGATCAGACACTCCATGACCCATTCGAGCAGAGGCGGACATATCAGAGCCACAGCACCACCCGACCGGTCGTCGAAACTCCACTCCACACCGCGCGACACACGTCCCCGCATATAATCCACCGCATGACCCGCACATGCACCCACCGTGGCCGGCTGAAGCTTCGGCTTGGAACCTATCTTTGAAAACCGCGCCGCGATATCGGCCAGACGCCTCACGTCGGCATCGATCTGCTCCACAGCCTCCGGCATATCGCCCCGGTCGCGCAGTATCTCGTTCCACGCCATGAGCGACGAAATCGGAGTGCCGAGCTGATGGGCCGTCTCCTTCGACAGACCCACCCACACCTTGTTCTGCTCCGACCGCTTGGTCGTGGCTACGGCAAAATACACCATCCCCACAAACGTCACCGTCAGTAATATCTGAAGATAAGGATAGTAATTGAGCCTCCGCAGCAGCCGCGAATCCTCATAATATAGATACTGCTGCTCGCCAGGAGCCACAGCCACCGGTATGACCCTCCCCCCGCGGCGCATATCCTCCAGCCGCTCCTCAAGAAAAGCCCTGTTGGCCTCGCCATAGCCCAGACTGTCCGCACGGTCGGGCAGATCGAAATTACGGTGGAGAAGCATTGTCCCGGCTGAGTCGACGAGCATCACCGGTATCGAACGGTTGGCCTCTATCACCGACAGCATGAAATCCACACCGTCGTCGGCACCCTGACTGTCGGCCGCAAGCCGGCGGGTGGCCTCGGCCCACAACTCCATGCGCTGACGCTCCTGCTCCTCCAGATCATTCACCAGACCCGACGAAAAGAGCACGAAAAATCCCATCACGGCCACAGCCGCCGCCACGAGCGCCACCACACCCTGACGATGTAAAGAATACGTTTCCACAATCATCTAACGCCGGATTCGCCCGATTATTTCCCACACCACTGACACCTTTGCGACATTTCAACATAAAATCCCTTTCCCGCAGTAAAAAATCACTAAAACTGAATCAACACAGAACAATATTACCGGATTAATGATTATCTTTGCAGACACGACAACTGACATAACCAAACAAATAATAGAGTAAAGAATTATGAAAAAGAAATTTATCTGCACAGTATGCGGCTACGTCCACGAAGGCGACGAAGCACCCGAAAAGTGCCCCCTCTGCGGCGCTCCCAAAAGCAAATTCAAGGAACTCACACCCGATGAGGCCCTCAAGTTTGTCACCGAGCACCAGATCGGAGTGGCCAAGGACACCGACGCCGAGATGATAGCCGACCTCAACGCACACTTCAACGGCGAATGCACCGAAGTAGGCATGTATCTGGCCATGTCGCGCCAGGCCGACCGCGAAGGCTACCCCGAAATCGCCGACGCATTCAAGCGCTACGCATTCGAGGAAGCCGAGCACGCCGCCAAGTTTGCCGAACTCCTCGGCGAGCATGTATGGGACACCAAGACCAACCTTGAAAAGCGTATGGCCGCAGAGGCCGGCGCCAACGAGGACAAGATGCGCATCGCAGCACGCGCCAAGCAGCTCAACCTCGACGCCATCCACGACACCGTACACGAAATGGCCAAGGACGAAGCCCGTCACGGCCAAGGCTTCCAGGGTCTCTACAACCGCTTCTTCAAGAAGTAATCCACCGACCACCAATCCCACCTATAACCCCACAGGGCGCTGCGCCATCCCCCGGCACAGCGCCCTGCTCGTCTCCTCCCGGATTGACAACCATCCCCCCTCCGTTCCCCCGGTTACTCCGACCCCTCCGACTATCTCCTCCCGCCGGAAGATAACACCATCGGAGCCGCGGAGCGTGCGGGCAGACAGAATCCCCGGTTCGGAGCGGGCGACACCCCGCGTCAGCGGAGGTGGCGGCCTGCGTAGACCGGGGGAGTAGCGCCTCTCTCCCATTCGGCCGAGCCACGGAGCATGCGAGATCTGCCGCCCCGCGCCAGCTCAGGCCACCTATCTGACGCACGTCGGCCCCGAGGCGGATGCCACGGAGCCGACACTATATGACTTACACCTGTCTTTTCAGCTGTCGATCTGCGAAGCCAGCTCGCGGAGCGCACGGAGCGAATCGTCAGAGAGACGACTGCGTATAGTGACCGGCTCGCCCACGACTGTCATGTCATTCATCGCCGACAGCATGGCCGACATCTTGCGTGCCGCCACCGGAGCCCACGAACCGTTCTCCACCAGACCCACACGCCGCCCGCGCAGACCCTTGCTCTGGAGATGATGCAGGAAACGGTGCATCGCCGGGAACATGTTGGCGTCGAGAGTCACCGAACACAACACCATCGAATCATATTTGAACGCCAGGCTGACAGCCTCCGACACATCTGTTGCCGCCAGATCCACCGCCACCACCTCGCAACCCGAAGCCCGAAGCATCCCTGCGAGCGCCAGAGCCGCATCGGCTGTGCCGCCATAGACCGAAGCGTAGGCCACGAGCACGCCGCGGCGCTCAGCCTCATAGCGGCTCCACTTCTCGTACAGACCGAGATAGTGTCCGAGATCCGATTTCAGCACCGGCCCGTGAAGCGGAGCTATCACGTCGACAGTCAGCTGCGAGAGCTTGCGCAGAAGCGCCTGCACTTGATTGCCGTACTTGCCCACGATATTGGCATAATAGCGGCGCGCCTCGTCGTCCCAGCCGCCGCCGAGACCGACAGCGCCGAAACGTCCGAAAGCGTCGGCCGAGAACAGCACACGCTCCGACTCCTCAAAAGCCACCATCACCTCAGGCCAGTGGACCATCGGTGCAGCGTAAAACCGCAGTCTGTGGTCGCCCAGATCCATCACATCACCCTCCTTCACCTCCATGAGTCGGCCGGCGAAGTCCACACCGGAGAAAAACTGCGGCAACATCTGCAGAGCCGCTTTTCCGGCCACGATCTTCATTCCCGGCCAGCGCACGAGCGCCCTGACGATATTCGACGAATGATCAGGCTCGGCATGGAGCATCACCAGATAGTCGGGCTGACGGCCCTCGAGAGCGGCGGTCAGATTGTCGAGCCATTCGTCGCCATATTCGGCGTCGACACTGTCGAGTATCGCCGAATGGGTCGATCCGGCCACGACATAACTGTTGTAGGACATCCCCGACGGAAGCGGATACTGGCTCTCAAACATCTTGCGGCCCGTGTCGTCGACCCCCGCATATCTTATGGCATCGCTTATATCGTACATGTTTTTCCCTGTCTGTTGAAACGTTATCTTTCCGATCCTCACGCGAGACTCCACTCCCAGCCGTCGCGGGTATCCTTTACATTGAATCCGATCTCCTTCAGGCGGTCGCGTATCAGATCGCTCGTTGCCCAGTCCTTCTTTGCCTTCGCCTCGGCGCGTATCTGCAGCAGAAGCTCCACCGCGTCCTCAAACGGCTTGAGACGGGCGCCGCTTCCGGCCGAAGCAGCTCCAAGCTCGTCGGTCACGCCGAGTATATCACCCAGGAAGGTGTCAAACAGACGGCGGAGAGCGTCGATATCGGCCTGCGTGGCCTTGTCATGGCCGTCGTTGATACGGTTGATCATGCCGCAGGCATCAAACAGAGCCGCAATCACCACCGGAGTGTTGAGATCATCGTCGAGAGCTTCGTAGCAGCGTGATTCGACTGCGGCCACGTCGACCGTCGACTCGTCCGACGCCTTGAGCTGTTCCAGACGGCGACGACCCTCGAGCATACGCTGCAGAGCCTTCTCCGACGCCTGCAGAGCCTCGTTGCTGAAGTCGACAGTGCCGCGGTAGTGGGCCTGAAGTATGAAGAAGCGTATGGTCATCGGCGAATAGGCCTGCGTAAGCAGCGGATGCGAGCCGCTGAAAAACTCGTCAAGAGTGATGAAATTGCCCAGCGACTTGCCCATCTTCTGGCCGTTGATGGTGATCATGTTGTTGTGCATCCAGTAGCGCACGGCGTCGTGACCGTTGTGGGCCACCGACTGCGCTATCTCGCACTCGTGATGGGGAAATTTCAGATCCATGCCGCCGCCATGTATGTCGAACGGCTCGCCGAGATACTTCTCGCTCATCACCGAGCACTCCAGATGCCATCCCGGGAATCCCTCGCTCCAGGGCGAAGGCCAGTGCATGATATGCTCCGGAGCTGCCTTCTTCCACAGAGCGAAATCGGCCGGATTGCGCTTCTCCTGCTGCCCGTCGAGTTCGCGGGTCGTGGCGAGAAGCTCGTCGATATTGCGGCCGGAAAGCTTGCCGTAGGCATGATCGCGGTTATACTTCGGGACGTCGAAGTAGACCGATCCCTCGCTCTCGTATGCATATCCGCTCTCAAGTATCTTCTTTATGTAGTCGATCTGCTCTATTATATGACCCGAGGCATGAGGCTCTATCGAGGGAGGAAGCACATTGAGCCGCGCCATGGCATCGTGGTAGCGGTTGAGATAGTGCTGCACCACCTCCATCGGCTCAAGCTGCTCCAGACGGGCCTTCTTGGCCACCTTGTCCTCGCCAGAGTCGGCATCGTGTTCCAGATGACCCACATCGGTGATGTTGCGCACATAGCGCACCTTGTAGCCCAGATGCGTGAGATAACGGTAGAGAACATCGAAAGTGATCGCCGGGCGAGCATGGCCGAGATGGCCGTCGCCATATACCGTCGGACCACACACATACATGCCCACCTTGCCGGGGTGTATCGGGACAAACAGCTGCTTGGAGCGCGTCAGAGAGTTATAGAGAGCCAGATTGTTTTGCTTCATGATGATGTCGTGGAGGGGAGGTGTTACTACGGGATGTAAAAAAAAGAGAGAGGGGGGCATGGTCAAGCCATGCCTCCCGGAATGAATGGATTCGGTATGCCGCCGTCAGTCGGAGCACTGCCGCCGTTCTTGCCCTTGGGCGTCTTGTGGCGGATCTCGCCGAACGTCGCCTCATACTTGCGCACAGCGTCGTTGAGGGCGAAGAGCAGCCCTTTGGCATGTTCGGGAGCCATTATGATACGGCTCTGAACCCGCGCCTGAGGCACATTGGGCGATACCGATATGAAATCTATGAAGAACTCGCTGGGAGCATGGCTCACTATCGCCAGATTGGCATAGCGGCCGTCGGCCACCTCGGGCGGGAAATCTATCTTAAGTTCCTGCGGCCCCGTCGGATTGTCGTTGTTGCCGCTCATTGCTTCTTGATGGTGAATAGTTTGCCGTCGGCGCTTATCTCGCAGCCCTGCGAAGAGCCGCCGTTGACGCTGCTGTTGGTGTTGTTGATATGTATCTTCAGACCAAGGCAGGTCGAAAGATTCCAAACCTCTGATATGTCGTAGGTGGCTATCAGGGTAGCGCTGTTTACAGAGCCTGTCGAGGCACCGGTGCCGAGATTCTCGAAATACATGTAGGCCTCGGGATAGTCATTGTTGACGGTAGCCGGATCGATCACAAACTTGGGATTGATACGGGCCTCAAGGTTGTAGGGAACCAGAGCGGCCATATTGATCCACTTTCCGCTACGGAACATCGTCTGCAGATAGATCGAGCTTATATCCTGCCAGTTGGAAGGCACGGGATCGGTCAGCGATGCTTTCACATTCGGAATGGAAGCGCACTGGGTCAGGCTGACTACCATACCCTCGGTCAGTCCCGTCGACGGAGTGGTGAACGACACATACACGCGCTGGCCTATGAGCACATCGGCAGGCATAGAGCCCTGGGCACGGAATGTGATCGGCTGAGAGTCGTTCATCTCCTGGAAAGAGAAAGTGATCATACCGCCGGCGCTACCCTCGTAGGTCACCACGTTGGAGTAGTACATCTTGTTGTCGTCATCTCCGCCTGAATTGCAGGCTGTCAGTCCGAGCGACATCGCTATCAGAGCGACGATCGCCATGAGCTTGAAGTTTTTCATACGTTTCTTTTCTGTGTTTTTATTGTTTATTATCTGTGTTTTTATTTGGTTTCTATGGATGTTATCATACCGTCCGCCATCATGATGCGCCGGTCGGTGTCGGCGGCAAGGTTCTCGTCGTGGGTGACGATCACAAACGTCTGCCCGAAGTCGCGCCGCAGATCGAAGAAGAGCCGGTGAAGCTCGGCGCGGTTGCGCGAGTCAAGACTCCCCGACGGCTCGTCGGCGAGCACAGCCATGGGATCGTTGACCAGAGCGCGGGCCACCGCCGCCCGCTGGCGTTCGCCCCCCGACAATTCCGAAGGACGATGATCCATGCGCTGCGACAAGCCGAGATAGTCCACCAGACGCCGAGCCGCTGCGAAAGCATCGGAGCGCTTGCGACCGCCGATCAGAGCCGGCATGGCCACATTCTCCAGCAACGTGAATTCAGGCAGCAGCTGATGGAACTGAAACACGAAGCCCACGTTGCGGTTGCGGAACCGCGCCAGACGCGAGGCATTCATCGACAGAGGATCCTCGCCGTCGAAACTCACCCGCCCGCTGTCCGGACGGTCGAGAGTGCCCATGATCTGAAGCAGCGTTGTCTTGCCGGCGCCGCTCGGCCCGACTATCGACACGATCTCTCCGGCATCGACCCGCAGGTCTACGCCTTTGAGCACCTGAAGCCCTTCGAAACTCTTGGTGATACCTTGCACTTCTATCATGGCAATCGCAAAATTACTATAAAATCCATAGTCCCCTCAGGTAATTTGTCGTTTTTAACTCAAATAAGGGAATCTTTACGTCGCCGGCATCCCGCCAGAAGCGTCGCGCCGGCGTATCTCCACACGCCGGATCTTGCCGGAGATGGTCTTGGGCAGCTCGTCGACAAATTCTATCACACGCGGATACTTGTATGGAGCCGTGGCCTGCTTGACATGATGCTGAAGCTCCTTGACAAGCTCCTCGCCCGCACGGCGCTTCCAGTCAGGCGCCAGCACCACGGTAGCCTTCACCACCTGGCCACGTATCTCGTCGGGCACGCCGGTTATGGCACACTCCACCACCGCCGGATGGGTCATCAGGGCACTCTCCACCTCAAACGGGCCGATGCGGTAGCCGGAGCTTTTGATCACATCGTCCACACGACCCACATACCACAGATAGCCGTCCTCGTCGCGCCACGCCAGATCGCCCGTATGGTAATACCCTCCCCGGGTGGCATAGGCCGTCAGCTCCGGATCGCGGTAATACTCCTTGAAGAGTCCGGCCGGACGGCTTCCGTCCTCCGGCAGTTTCACCACGATCTCGCCCTGCTCGCCATCCTCGGCCGGAGTGCCGTCGGGAAGCAGAAGTCTCACGTCATAGCACGGATTGGGCACACCCATCGCTCCGGGCCTCGGCTCAAGCCACGGCATAGTGGCTATCGTAAGGGTGGTTTCGGTCTGGCCGAATCCCTCCATAAGCTTGATGCCTGTCTGTTTCAGAAAGGCATCGAACACCGCCGGATTGAGCGCCTCGCCCGCTATGGTGCAGTGGCGCAGCGACGACAGGTCGTAGTCGGACATATTCTCGCGAATGAGGAAGCGGAATATCGTCGGAGGGGCGCATAGGGTGGTGATGCGGTGGCGCTCTATCATGCGGAGCATGTCGGCCGGAGTGAATTTCTCATGTTCGTAGACAAACACCGTCGCTCCGGCTATCCACTGTCCGTAGAGCTTTCCCCACACGGCCTTGCCCCAGCCCGTATCGGCTATCGTCAGATGCAGGTCGTCCGGACCGAGATCGTGCCACAGCGAGCCCGTGGCTATATGTCCGAGCGGATAAGTGAAGTCGTGAGCCACCATCTTCGGTTCTCCGGTAGTGCCGGAGGTGAAATACATCAGCATCGTGTCGCTGTTGTCGTTCTTCGGTTCGGGTCGCTTCCACTCCCCTGCCGAGGCTATGCCGTCGGCAAAACTGTGGAAACCCTCCGGCACCTCAGGCCCCACGCTTATCAGAGTGTCGACCGACGGAGAGTCGGGCATGGCGGCCTCCACATGAGGGAGCACATTGCTGTCGCCCACACACACTATCGCCTTTATCGTGGCGGCGTTGCAGCGATACACTATGTCGCCGGCCGTCAGCAGATGAGTGGCCGGAATCGCGACGGCGCCGATCTTGTGGAGAGCTATGATCGACAGCCAGAACTCCACACGCCGGCGGAGTATGAGCATCACCATGTCGCCGCGCCCTATGCCGAGACTGCTGAAAAACGAAGCGGTGCGGTCGGTCAGATCCTTTATCTCGGCAAACGTGTACGACCGTTCATGCCCCTTGTCGTCGGTCCAGAGCAGAGCGCGCTTGTCGGGCTGCTCGGCGGCCCATGCGTCGACCACATCGTAAGCGAAATTGAAGTGGTCGGGTATGTCGATACTGAAATTATCGATAAAATCCTGCTGCGACGTGAAGCGGCTACGTTTTGTGAAACGTTCTATCATGATGATGTGAGATTTTGCGTCAGAATATTATTGCGAGAAATTTCACTGGCTTGCCTCCGGTGGCCACCACGCGGTGACCCAGTTCGGCGTTGAAATATATGCTGTCGCCGGTGGCGAGCTCGGCTATTCGGCCGCCGATATGAAGCTCCATCGAGCCCTCGAGCACAATATTGAACTCCTGTCCGGCATGGGTGGTCTCAGCCGGAAGCGGCGCGCCTGCGGGGAGAGGATGCACAGTGACGATAAACGGATCAGCCCTCCGGCCGGCAAAGCCGGCGGCAAGCGATCGGTAGCTGTAGGCGCTCGACCGCTCCACAAGCGCGCCCTGTCCGCGGCGGGTGATGAAATAGCTGCTCATGCGAGGCTCGTCGCCGAAGAGAAGCGCCGGAAGCTCCACGCCACACTTCGTGGCTATGCGCTGCAGCGTGCTCATGGCTATATCATGCTCGCCGCGCTCCATCATGGCGTAGGTGGCGGTGTCCACCTCACACATCTCGGCCATGGCCTCGACGGTTACGTCCATTGCCTCGCGCAGACCTTTGAGCCGCTGCGCTATCTGTTGAAGATGATCCATAAACAATAGTTTGATCGTGATAATAATCCTGCATCCGCCCTCAACGAGGCTGTACGCCCTTTTGAGTATCGCGTGACAGGCTATAGGATGAATGTCTGTGGTATGAACCTGCTATAAAAACGACCGGGCGGGGTAGGTTGTTCCGCAAAAAACACTATATTCTCCACTCCGTACCGCATCCGGCTACATGGAATGATCCGGTTCACCGGTCGCGCTCTATGATGTAGCGGAATATATCGGCGAGAGCCTCGGCCGCTCTGCCCGACGGCGATGCCACCCGCTCAAGCTCGGCGATACCCTCCGATGCCAGCTCCTCCATCCGTGCGTAGGCGTAGTCTATGCCTCCGCCACGGCGGGCGAAGTCGATAAGCACGGCTATCTCGTCGTCAGAAAGTTCATCCTTGCCCACAAGCTCACGCATCGACGCCGCTTCGGCGAGATCCGTGCGGTTGAGCGCCGACAGCAACGGCAGCGTCACCTTGCCTTCGCGCAGATCATTGCCCACAGGCTTCCCTATGGTCGCAGCGTCGTCCGAGTAGTCAAATATATCATCCCTGATCTGAAAACAGAGACCGAGAAGCTCGGCATAGCGACGCATCGGCGCAAGCTGCTCTTCGCTCGCCCCGACGGCATAGCCTCCGATCTCCACACACGACACAAACAGCGAGGCCGTCTTGCGGCGGATCACTTCAAGGTAGGCCGACTCCTCCAGACAATGATAGCGGGCGTTGTATATCTGGTCGATCTCTCCGAGCGAAAGCAGACGGCCAAGACTCGCTATAGAGCTGACCACGCGGATATCCTCGGTCGACAAGGCCTGCTGCAGCGAGGAGCTGACGAAAAAATCACCAACCAGCACCGCTATGTGATTGTCCCACCGACTGTTGACGGTTGGCCGACCGCGGCGCATCTTCGACTCGTCGATCACATCGTCGTGGATCAGCGATGCGTTGTGGAGCAGCTCCACGGCGGCAGCGCCGGCCATCACACGGTCGTTGACCTCTCCGAGCATCTTCGCGGTCAGTATCACCAGTATCGGACGTATCATCTTGCCCTTCGACTTCAGATAGCCCTCCACAACACTGTTCATCAGCTGATTGCCCGAGCCGAGCGCACTGTCGATACGCCGGGCGAGCGCTTCAAGTTCGGGAGCTATGGTGTTTCTTATCTCTTCGAGGGTCATCATCTGTCAAGGGTGAAAAATGAGTTGCAAAATTACAAAATATCATGCGAATTCGCCCTATTTTGACCACGAAGATTATTGCCGCCTTGACAAATATCGATAAATACCGACATTTTTACCACTTCTCCACGGCGCTGACGCCGCCGGACCTCGCGAAATCCGACCGCACTCACACCCGCGCAACCGAAATCGGTCACATCAGCGCAGCAAGACCGGCATCCCGCCACGCCAAGAGCCGTCCTCTAAGAAACTGTTTAAATTTAATTGTGAGGTTCATTGAGAGGATTTTATGAGGTGTTTTTACGAGTCGAAGAGGGAGCATAGCGAGCTATGTGACCGATGAGACTCGGTGAAAACATCCATAAAAGACCTCAAGGAAGCCACAAGATTCACTATATAAAAAATTTCGAATTAATTTTAAACAGTTTCTAATATGCGGAATTCGGCAGATCGAGCTCTTTTTTCATGCGGGCCACCTCCTCATCCGAGGGCATATTGGAAAAGCCATATCCGTCACTTTGTGGATTCAGTATATAATACGCCCTCACGAGTCTGTGCGGATCGTTGGTTATATAATCCGGCAACGTTCCGGAAATCTTGTTGTTGCTCATCTCAATACAATTTTCAATCCCCCAATGACATCTGTACAGCCCTATCTGATGATAGTCAACACTTGTATATCCATTACCTTTTATTTGGATACAGTACCGCTGCTTGTTCTGCATATTTATCGACGGGACTTGGCCGGAAAGATTTTCATTATTGGTTATAACCACGTTGAACTCTTGGCGATAATCCAGATCACGACCCAAAGTCGACAAATCGGGGAGTGTGGTCAACAATGGATTGTCTTGTATGAAAAACTGCCACATTTCCGCTAAATTCATATTGCAATATATTGAGGTCAACAAGGTTTCCTTCAATCCTAATCCGGTTATATTTTTTCCGAAATTCTCAGGCAGCTGACCCTCCCAGCCCGGCCCCATGATGACGACAGTCTCAAGATACTCGAGATCGGCAAACGCCTCGGAAACACGCCCCGGCAACCTGTAGTCATAAGCGCAGACCACCATTCCCACAATATGATTTTTCCCATCTTCACACATCCGCCAATACACCTTCCAGTCAGGTGGAAGAGAATTGATTTTTTTGGGATCCCATTTATGCTGATACTCATAATACACCGGCCCGGCAGCCATGATCTTGCACAACGCTATAGAATCAACCTCGCTGTTGATACGATCGACAACCGGACCATCATCATTACACCCTGTCGCAACCATGGCCAGACACGTTGCGGCTATCGCCACCACGATCACATGTAAAAGATATTGCATTTTTTTCATGGCTATATTTGTTAAATAGTTACATCGGTTAAACAGCAAAGTGTACTGCCATCAAAGACCATAAGACATCATAATGTTTTGCCTTATAGCCGGCATAATACAATTCTCTCCCTAAGGAATATTACACCTATGGATGCCCAAAGATAAAGATTCGCATCTATCAAACCAAAATAATTTGGTTAACAAATGCAAATCAAGGTAAAGATATCAGATGTCAGAGAAGAGCGTCGGGAAAACGCATCTGTATATAGTGGCGCACGAGAGCCACTATGTCGTCGGCAGAGAGAAGCGATGTGTCAAAAGTCAGATCATAACTCGATGCGGCTCCCCAGGTCTTGTCGGTATAGAAGTTGTAGTAATTGGCTCTGAGGCGATTGATCTTTTCAGCGCGTGCACGCGCCTTTTCGCGGCTCAGCGACGGATCGCGTGCCACTATGCGGTCGACACACCGCTCCATCGGGGCATGCACAAAAAGGTTGACCGTGCGGGGATGATCGCGGAGCACATAGTCCGACGAACGGCCTACTATCACACACGAACCGGTGTCGGCGAGCGAATGGATAAAATCGGACTGTGCGCGATAGAGCGAATCGTCGCTTATAGAGGTGGAACCGGCATATATATTGCTCGGCGACATACCGAATGCAAACGAAAAAATACCGTTGAGAAACGACGGAAAGCGCTCATCGTTCTTTTCAAAAAACTCAGTGCTCACGCCGGCGCGCTGTGCGGCTTCGTGGAGCAGTTCCTTGTCATAATACCTGAATCCGAACGCATCGGCCAGTCTGCGTCCTATCTCACGGCCGCCGCTGCCGAACTGGCGTCCGACGGTGATCGTCACATGTCTGTTGTCGGCTGAATTGGTCTTGTCAGAGTCTTTCATGGGAATACATCCGTTTTTATTCGTTCAACTTATACAAAAGAGCAACACGAGCAACTGAGCCACGACCACACGCGAAAACATGGCGAGCGGATAGGCTGTAGCATAGCCCACCGATGGCGCGTCACACCCCATCGTGGAGTTGGAATAGTCGAGAGCCATAGGATTGGCCATGGCTCCGCACAACATTCCGCACGCCGTAGGAAAATCAACCTTGGCCCACCTTACCGCCACGTATGCCATGAGAAGCGTAGGCAGGAAAGTGATCGCCAGACCGGCGGAGATCCATATCAGTCCATCGGAGCGCATTATAGTGTCGAGAAAATGCGCGCCGGCATCCAGTCCCAGACAGGCCAGATAGAGCGACAGGCCTATGCCGCGCAGCATCAGGTTGGCCGACCGCGTGGTATATGTCACGAGGCCGAAGCGGGGTCCGAACCGGCTTATGATTATACCCACTACTATCGGGCCGCCAGCCAGGCCGAGCTTTACCGGCGTTGACACTCCCGGAATGGCGATAGGCACCGATCCGAGCAGCAGCCCGAGGGTCAGACCGATAAAGATGGCCGCCATGTTGGGATCGCGCAGCGCAGTGGCGGTGTTGCCGAGCACTTTCTCGACATTTTCCACAGCCTTGGCCTCGCCGACAACCGTCAGACGGTCGCCGATCTGCAGCACGAGTTCAGGCGTGGCGAGCAGCGTCACACCCGAACGCAGCACACGCGATATATTGATTCCATAACTGTTGCGCAGCCGTAGCGATCCGAGCTTCTTGCCGTTGATCTCCGGCCGTGTCACTATGATATGCTTGGATATTAGCGACGAATCGATGGCATCCCAGTCGATATCGTCGGCGTTCCAGTCGGTTTTCTCCTGCGCACCGAAGAGGATGGTCAGCGCCGGAGCATCGTGTTCCGTGGTGATCACCAGCAGCCGGTCCCCCTCCATCAGTTCGGTGTCGGAGGTCGGAATGCTGACATGACCCGAACGCCACAGACGCGAGATGACAAAATGATGGTTGATAAGCTCGGCCGCCTCCCTCACCGTCTTGCCGTACACGGCAGGATTATGCACCTGGAAGGCGGCGATATAAGTCTGATTTGTTTCTTCGCTGACCGCACGCTTCATATCCGACGGCCTCACGAACAGCTTGCGGGCCACGATTATGGCAAGGATCACCCCCACCACACCCAGAGGATAGGTGACCGCACACGACAGTGCGGCACCGTTGGCCGACAGTCCTATCTGCTGCAGAGCCTGCTGCGCGGCGCCGAGCGAGGGAGTATTGGTGGTGGCCCCGGCTATGATGCCAACCATATCGGCCATGGGGATGCTGAAACCCAACGTCATGGCCACAGCCAGCAGCGTGCCGAGCATCACAAGCGTCAGACCGAGCACATTGAGTTTCACTCCGCCGGTGCGGAAAGAGCTGAAAAATCCCGGACCCACCTTCAGGCCAAGCTCATAGACAAACAGCACCAGTCCGAAACTCTCGGCATAAAGAAGCATCTGATGATCGATCGACAGCCCCACATGCCCGGCCAGAATGCCAGCGAAAAACACCCAGGTGACGCCCAGAGTGATGCCGCAAATCTTTATCTTCCCCAGACCGAGCCCCACCGCCACAATGAGCGAGAGCACTATCACGGCCTGCAGAGCCGAATGCTGCAATATCGCGCTTTCAAGCCATTCCATGATGCAGTGTCATTAGCCGCGAAAAGGGCGTTATCTGTCGGCGAATCCGGCCAGACGGGCCAGATATTTGCCTATGATGTCAAACTCGATATTCACGCGGCTTCCCACCCCGATCTCGCAGAAATTGGTGTGATCCATGGTGTAGGGGATGATTGCCACACGAAACGACCGGGCCTCGGAGTCACACACCGTCAGGCTCACGCCGTTGACCGTCACCGACCCTTTTTCGACCGTCATGTAGCCCCTTGCTGCCATGGCCGGATCGATGTCATACTCAAACTTGAAATAGCGGCTGCCGTCGGCATCCTCTATGCCGGTGCACACCGCCGTGGTGTCAACATGTCCCTGCACGATATGGCCGTCAAGACGTCCGTTGACAGGCATACTGCGCTCCAGATTGACGAGCGAGCCCTCGCGGAGATCGCCGAGATTGGAGCGGCGCAGCGTCTCGCTGATGGCTGTGACCGTATAGGTGCCGTCGCCCGGAAGGGCGACCACCGTAAGGCACACGCCGTTATGGGCAAGCGACTGATCGATACGCAGTTCGTCGGCCAGATCCCACTGTAGGGTGAGATGCACGTTACCCTCGTCGGCCACGACCGACACCACACGGGCGGTTCCTTCTACAATTCCTGAAAACATGTCTTTTTTCGGCATTGGGTTATACAGAGTGTCAAGCCCGCCCGACTGCAAAACTGCGGGACGGCCTAACACGCTACGAAAGTACTCATTTTTTTTTACTTCCCAAAACAATAATGCCGCGCCACGCGACTTACCCGGCAACACACCCCGCGACTCCCACGCAATCATCCCCTCCGCGGTTTCCACAATCATCCCTCCGCAAACGTAAAGGTGCTGCGCCGGAACATAACTTCCTGGCACAGCACCTTTGATTTCACTACTCAAGCGGGAGGCGTCGTCAGAGTGTTTCAGACGGCAGAAGCCGCGCTGACACGTCCGTCCCTGCGAACTTCGACGCCACGCGGGCGCGGATTATCACTCAAGATCGCGGGGTATGGCCACGATACGGAGCTTGCAGTCGTTGATGAAGCGCATGATATTGTCGCGCACCTCCGAGGGAGCCACGTCGGCTTCGATACGCTTCATGGCGTTGAACACCGATGTGCCGGTCTGGTACACATGACGGTAGGCCTTGGCCACATCATCGACCTGATCGTCGGTGAAGCCATGCTTGCGCATCACCACAGCGTTGACACCGAAGTAGCTCGTCGGGTTGTGGGCCATGATCACGTAGGGAGGCACATTGCCGGTAATGCGGCAGCCGCCCTTGATAAGCACCCAGTCGCCCACGCGCGAATTCTCGTGGAGCATCACACCCGACGAGAGGATGGAACACTCGCCCACCTCGGCGTCGCCGGCTATGGTCACGCCGTTGCCTATCACGCAGCGACCCTTGATGACCGTATCGTGCCCTATATGGGTGTCGGCCATGATGAATGTGTCGTCGCCCACACGGGTGCCACCCTCGGTGCCTATGCCGCGGTTGATTATCACATGCTCGCGTATCACGTTGTTGTCGCCCACGTAGCAGTAGGTCTTCTCGCCCTTCCAGCGGAAATCCTGCGGGTCGGCGCCGATGATAGTGCCCTGATACACCCTGTTGTTGCGACCCATGCGGGAGCCGCGTATTATGGACGTGTACGACATTATCTCGCAGCCGTCGCCTATCTCCACGTCAGCGTCGATAAACGCGAAAGGATGGATGGTGACATTGTCGCCGAGTTTGGCCGTCGGATCGACATGGGCCAGTGGACTGATGTTGCTTGCCATGATGGAAATGATTAAGGTTGATACTCGATGGATAATTACCGGCCGCCGCCGAGCGACTGATAGAGGTTGATCACAGCCTGGGCGGTGGTGAGGTTGCACGACAGCTCCGACATCTGGGCCGACAGCAGCTGCTGCTGGGCCGTCAGCACCTCAAGATATGTGGTCGACATGCCGCCGAGCTTAAGCAGCTCCTCGGTGATCTCGACCGAAGTGGCGAGCTTGCCCACCTGCTCCTGAAGCAGAACGGCCTTCTCGGTGCTCTTCTGATAGAGCATCATGGCGTTCGACACCTCGGCCGATGCCGACATGAGCGCATATTCGAAGTTGTTCATCGCCTGCTCCTGCTGGGCTTTTGCAGCCTTCAGGCGGGCTATGTTCTGTCCGCGTGCGAAGAGCGGAGCCGTCAGCTGTCCGGCGAGCTGTATGAACCACTTGCCGGGGTTCATCACCATGCCTCCGACGAGATTGGTGAAGCCTCCGTTGGCAGTGATGTTGAGCGACGGATAGAAGGCCGAGCGGGCGCCTGCCGTAGTGTAGTAGGCAGCGGCCAGACTCTCTTCGGCGGCGCGTATGTCAGGACGGGCGGCGAGTTCGCGCATCGGTATCTCCTCGCGAAGCATTTCCGGAGCGGTCAGAGTGGCGTCGGGCGATGTCACCCATTCCATAGGCATGGTGTTCATCAGCAGCGACATGGTGTTGTTGGCCTGATGAAGATTGTCCTCCAGGTCCTTGATCGAGCCGAGTATGCTCAGATACTGGGCCTCGCTCTGCACCACGGCGGCCTCGGTGACGCGGCCGGCCTCCTTGAGGTCCTTCATCGTGGTGACGTTCTCGGCCCACAGTTCGGCCGTGCGGCGGCTCAGATCGAGTTGCTGCTGAAGCATGGCTATGGTATAGTAGCAGTTGGCCACGCCGCCGATTATCTGCGAGCGCACAGCCTGACGGTAAGCCTCCGTCTGGCGGTAGGCGGCCTCAGCTCCGCGCTTGGAGTTGAGCAGACGTCCGAAGATGTCCACCTCCCAGCTTGCGGCGGCGGGTATCTGATAGGTCCAGCTCATGTCGGTGACGTCAAAATACTTGGCGCCGGCGCCGTTGGGCGCGAGCGACAGCGAGGGGAGATAGGCCAGACGCGCGCCCAGACGGTTGGCTGCGGCAATGTCGACGTTGAGCTTGGCGTTGCGCAGATCCTTGTTATTGTCGAGCGCCTGATAAATTAGATCGGTAAGCACCGGATCGGTAAACACCTCCTGCCAGCGCAGATTGCCGAAGGCGGCGCTGTCCACTGGAGCTTCCTTGGCCTCGGCGTAGGCTTTTCCGAGCTGGGAGTCGTCAGGCATCTTGAATTTGCCGTACATGTTGCAGCCGGCCAGGCCCGTGAGGGCCATGGCTGCTGCCGTAGATATTATGATGCGATTGATTTTCATTTGATGATATATGTGAATTGTCCCTCTTTGAGATCGTCTAAATTTATATTATACGGATTTTGAGAAGGATTGTCAGATGGATTTTTGTTTGTAATGAGGGAGTGTAGCCGTAGCTACATGACCTGGGAGCAAACAAAAAGACGCTGAAAAGACTCTCAAAAGCAAAGTGATATGAATTTTAGACGATCTCTTAACGCGAATACTGCTCGATCTCGTTCTCGATGCCTTCGTTGTCGGTATCCTCCCACTTCATCGGAGTGATCTTCTCCTGGATCTTCTGGAAGATCACGAAGAGGGCGGGCACGATGAATATCTGCAGGAACATACCGATAAGCATGCCGCCTATCGATCCGGTGCCGAGGGCACGGTTGCCGTTGGCGCCGGCGCCGGAGGCGAACATCATCGGGAGCAGACCGATGATCATGGCCAGAGAGGTCATGAGGATCGGGCGCAGACGGGCCGACGCACCCTGGATGGCGGCGTTGACCACCGACATGCCTGTGCGGCGGCGCTCGATGGCAAACTCCACGATAAGGATGGCGTTCTTGGCCAGCAGACCGATAAGCATGATCAGGGCGATCTGCAGATATATGTTGTTGGACACTCCGAAGATCTGGGCGAAGATGAAGGTACCCATCAGACCGAACGGTATCGACAGGATGACCGACATCGGCAGGATGTAGCTCTCATACTGGGCCGAGAGCAGCAGATATACGAAGAGCAGACAGAGACCGAAGATCACGGCTGTGGTCGATCCGGCGCCGCTCGAAGCCTCCTCGCGGGTCATGCCGGAATACTCGTAGCCGTAGCCCGGCGGGAGAGTCTCCTGCGCCACGCGGGTAATGGCCGCCAGACAGTCGCCCGACGTATAGCCCGGTGCGGGGTTACCGTTGACCGAGATCGACTGGAACATGTTGAATCGGTTGAGCAGGTCGGGGCCATACACCTTCTGCATGGTCACGAAGTTGGAGAGCGATGCCATCTCGCCGCCGTTGCGCACCTTGATCGACGCAAGGGTCTCGGGGCTTACGCGCGCCTCGGGCGAGGCCTGCATCATCACGCGGTAGATCTTGCCGAAACGGTTGAAGTTGCTGACATACATACCGCCGTAGTAACCCTGCAGCGTGGTCAGAATGTCGCGGGGCGACAGTCCGGCCTGCTTGGCCTTGGCAGCGTCGATATCCACCAGATACTGCGGGAAGGTGGGGTTGAACGTGGTCATGGCCACCTGCACCTCAGGCTGCTGGTTGAGCTGTGCGAGGAAGCCCTGAACCACAGCGAAGAAGTCTTCGACACTGCCGCCGGTCTTGTCCTGCATCTTGATCTCGAAACCGTTGGTCAGCGAGTAACCCGATATCATCGGGGGCGCGAACATCACCACGCGGCCGTCCTTGATCACGGATGTCATGGCGTAGAGCTTGCCCAGGATGGCGTCCGACGACTGATCCTTGCGCTTGCGCTCCTCCCAGTTCTTGAGCTTGATGATGACTGTGCCGTAGGTAGCGCCCTGGCCGGCCATGAAGCTGTAGCCTGAAATTTTCTGGCGATACTCGATCTCCGGCACCGTGGCCAGAATCTGGTCGAGCTGCTCAAGCACGGCGTCGGTGCGTTCCTGCGATGTGCCCGGGGGCATGTCGACCATGCAGAACAACGTTCCGGTATCCTCGTTGGGCACAAGAGTGGAGGTGGTGATGCTCATGAGCCACACCAGCGCGGCCACTGCCACTGCCACCAGCGAGAATGCGGTGATCTTGTGGTTGATAAACCAGCCGGTGACCTTGTTGTAATATTTCATGATACGGCCGAAACCGATCTCGAAGCCTTTGTGGAAGCGCTTGCCGAAGATGCCGAGCACTGCCACCACGGCACATACCGAGGCGATGGCCAGCTTCACCGGATGAGCCACGTTATACCAGCCGAGCACCATGAAGGTGATCGTGGCGGCCAGGAATGCGAAGGTGATCAGCGGGGGAAGATCGAGTGTGAAGCGACGCTTGGCCTGACCTACGACAGCCTCGGCGGCCGCTCCGTAGGCTTTGCCCATGCGCTCCTTGAGCGACGAGTCGTCGCCGTGGGCTTTCAGGAACACGGCGCAGAGAGCCGGCGACAGCGTCAGGGCGTTGAGCGCAGAGATACCGATAGAGATAGCCATCGTCAGACCGAACTGACGGTAGAAAACGCCCGTGGTGCCGGTCATGAACGATACGGGGATAAACACGAGCATCATCACCAGAGTGATCGATATGATGGCACCGCCTATCTCGCCCATGGCGTCGATGGCTGCGCGGCGAGAGCTCTTGTAGCCGACATCGAGCTTGGCGTGGACAGCCTCCACCACCACTATCGCGTCGTCGACCACAATCGCGATCGCAAGCACGAGAGCCGACAGGGTGATGAGGTTGATCGAGAAGCCGATGAGGTTCATGAAGAAGAACGTACCCACAAGAGCCACCGGGATCGCGATGGCCGGGATGATCGTGGAGCGGATATCCTGCAGGAACACATACACCACGAAGAACACCAGGATGAACGCCTCGATGAGGGTCTTGATCACCTCATGGATCGAGGCATCGAGGAAGTCGTTGTTGTTCATCGGTATCGCTATCTTCAGACCCGAGGGAAGCTCGCCCTCCATCTTCTTGATCACGGCCAGACAGTCGTTGATGATCTGTGTGGCGTTGGAGCCGGCGGTCTGGAAGACGATACACGACGTGGCCACCTTGCCGTTGAGCGAGTTGGAGAATCCGTAGGTCAGACGTCCCAGCTCCACTTCGGCCACATCGCCCAGACGGAGTATCTCGCCGGTGGGCTTGGCGGCCACCACTATATCCTCGAACTGCTCGGGAGTGGTCAGACGGCCTTTATACTTCATCGTGTACTGGAAGCTCTGGTCGCCCTGTTCGCCGAACGTACCCGGAGCGGCCTCGATATTCTGCTCCGAAAGAGCGTAGGTGATATCCGTAGGCATCAGGCCATACTGGGCCATCACCTCGGGCTTGAGCCATATACGCATCGAGTAGTCGGCACCGAACGACATGACGTCGCCCACGCCCGACACACGCTGCAGCTGTGGAATGATGTTGATCTTGGCATAGTTGTCGATAAACTCCATCGAGTAGTTGCCCGAAGCGTCGTAGAGCGACACCATCAGAAGCATCGACGACTGACGCTTGGCTGTCTGCACACCCACCTGAGTCACCTCGGCGGGAAGCAGGTTGAGAGCCTTCGACACACGGTTCTGCACGTCGACGGCAGCCATGTCGGGATTAAAACCCTGCTCGAAATACACTGTGATGTCGGCCGAGCCGGAGTTGGTGGCGGTCGACTCCATGTGGGTCATGCCCTGGGCGCCGTTGATCGACTCCTCAAGAGGAGCTATCACGGAGTTGAGCACAGCCTGGGCGTTGGCGCCCTGATATGTGGTCGACACGCGTATCGTAGGCGGCGCTATGTCGGGAAATTGGGTCACCGGCAGCGAGAAGAGGCCGATCAGACCCAGCAGCACGATGAATATCGAGATTACCGTCGACAGCACCGGGCGGTTAATGAACGTATCTAATTTCATCTGTCAAATACTAACTTTATTCTGAATATTTGTGTGTATGAGAGAGAGAGTGGCTCACTCGGCTGCCACACCCTCGGCGCTCTGCTGCGCGGCTGCCGCCTGCGCGGCCTGATCCACCGGAGTGATGGTCATGCCGTCCTGCAGACGCGTGCCCACGCCCTCTACTGCTATACGCTGGCCGGCTTTGAGACCCGAAGTAACGATGAAGGTCTTGCCGTCGTTGGAAGCCTCGATGGTGATCGGAGTCGACACCACCTTGTTGGAGTCGTTGACCACATACACAAAGCGCTTGTCCTGAAGCTCGAAGGTGGCCTTCTGCGGGATGATGATCACATTGTCCTGCACATTGGGGATGATCACCTGGCCCGTACCGCCGCTGCGGAGCAGTCCGTCGGGATTATTGAACAGCGCGCGCACGCTCGAAGAGCCGGTCGAGTTGTCGATCACACCGCTGACTGTGGCCACAGTGCCCTCCAGAGGATAGATCTGGCCGTCGGCCATGCGCAGCTTCACCTTGGGCATCGCCGCGATAGCCTCCTTGAGCGAGCGCTTGCCGCCGTCGGAGAGCGAGAGCAGATCGCGCTCGGTCAGCGAGAAGTAGGCATACACCTCGTTGTTGTCGCTCACCGTGGTCAGCGGCTCCACCGACGAGGGCGACGCCAGCGAGCCTTCGCGGTTGGGTATCGTGCCCACTACACCGTTAGAAGGCGAAGTCACCACCGTATATGCCAGATTCTTGCGGGCGTTGATCAGCTGAGCCTGAGCCTGCGAGAGCTGTGCCTTGGCGCTCTGGAGCTGATTGTCGGCCACCTGATATTCATATTGGCTTATGATGTTCTTGTCGTAAAGCTTCTTCTTGGTGTCAGCGGTCATCTGGGCGGTCGACACTGCAGTCTGGGCTGCGTTGACAGCCGCCACGGCCTGATCCACGGCAGCCTGAAACTGCACCTGGTCGAGAATGAAGAGTGTCTGGCCCTTGCTCACCTGCTGGCCTTCGTCGACGCACACTTTGGTGATGAAACCTGTCACCTGCGGACGTATCGCTACGTCGCTCTTGCCCTTGATCAGAGCCGGGAAACTGCTCTCGAGATCCGACGTGCCCTCCGCGAGGGTGATCGTGGCTATGCTCGGAGCCATCTGCTGCATCTGCTGCTGATCGCCGCCACTGCATCCGACGGCTACTGTTGCCACTGCGCCGGCCAGCATCAGGCCGGCCAGATTCAACATGGTTAAATTCATACGCTTATTATTTATCGTGTAACTTACTATTTTCCGATTTATGCTAACATTTCAGTGATTGGTTTCAGATGCGAAACACTCCCTCCGAAAAATACGCGTGCAAAGGTACTCAACTATTTGCACCTGCGGAAACGCCGCCCACAAATATTTCACACAACTTTAAGCATCATTAACACCATTCGACTTTTCTTCCAATTTTCACACCCTATCGACCACTCACCTGCCCGACATCGCCACACCATTTACCCGATCAGTCCGATTAGAAACTGTTTAAATTTAATTGTAAGGTTCATTGAGAGGATTTTATGAGGTGTTTTTACGAGTCGAAGAGGGAGCATAGCGGGCTATGTGACCGATGAGACTCGGTGAAAACATCCATAAAAGACCTCAAGGCCGCCACAGGCCGCCCTAATACAATCGAACCTGATATACTATTTTTATTCCTATTAAATACACTATTCTCACAAATTCCCATTTCGCAACTCACGCGCACGTTTGTGCGCTTTAGTAAACAGTATTGTACCCCTCCCCCCGACACACTTTTACAATCTTGTTAAACTTTTCTCCCAAAATATTCGCACTATTATCCAATTTTTAACTTCACAACCGATTTTTTCGACCGATCAGACGGCCATGCTAATTCTGCATATTCATAAATTTTATACTATCCAGTTTTAATCATTTTTCTAATCAAACAACAGGACAAAGATTATGAAACAACTTCTACTCACCCTTCTCGGGGTGGCCGCTCTCTGTGGCCTATCGCCACACCCCGCCGCCGCCCAGACCACGCCTGAGGTGAAGACCGCAACCTTCGAGATCACGGAGGATGCGTTCACGCAAGGCAAAATCTCGGTAGGACACCGAATCAAAGGAGCGCACAAGGATGCCCCCGATCCCACAGACTTTACTCTCGACCTCAATGACCAGCCGACCACGCTTCACGAACCGCTCACGGGAGTGAAAGGCTTCGGATGGGGACTCATTTATATCAAAGCCGTCGACAACGACGACGCCACAGCCCGGATAGACTTCGACTATTCGAAAAGCCCTGTGATCAAGGATGTCGTGCCCTATCGCGGCACCAGCAAGCTGCAGACCGGAAGCCTTGAACTTTACAAGACTGACGACGAACCCTCGACCGCTTTCAGCATCTCGCTCGGCGAGGATAAGCGAATAAAATCGGTCGAGTTCATTCCTACTGCGGGAACCACCGGCGGATTTTACGCGCAGCGCACAAGTATTGTCACCAAATATATCAAAGCCGTAGAAAACATTCAGAGCCTTGATGCATCGAAAATCTACAGCCTGACTGACTCGACAAAGACAAGCAACTCTTATTACACAACCTTCACTTTCAGCGCCGACGGCCCATACGGGAGCGAACAGCCGCTATGCCTGCGCACCATGTGGGCTACCAGCGCCTACGAAATGAAGTTAGCAAAAATAAAGGTGACATATATCGATGTTACCGACGACATTCCTTCGGAAAACATCACATACAGCTACGGCAAGAAATACGGCGACGCAATCTACTACATGCAGGATGACGAAACCGAGTGGACCGCAGCCGGACTGTCAACCGTAAAACTCGACGGTAAGACCGTAAAAGTGAAAATCGGCGAATCGATCACCGAGTTCACCCGCCCCGAAAGCCCCAAAACCGGCCAGCCTACAGTGATCATCAACGGTGGCGACTACTGGGTGGGCACCACCATCAAATGCACATTCCGCACCTATCTCGACCCAGCACTCATTGCCGACGGAGCCAACGAAGCCTATCGTGTCACATACTCCATTTCAGGAAAGTTTAGCACTGCATATAGCCGTGCTGCCCGTATCAGAAGCAACTTAACACCCCCGGCAACAGGCGTCAAATCCACTGAAAACACTACGGAGGAACTTCTTACCATCAACAACCTGACCGGTCTGTCGTCCAACGACAAGGTGACTGTAAACGACAAACCGACATATGACTATGCGGCGTATTCATATACTGCAAATGCCACCCAAGCCCAGAAAAACGGAACCGACGCTGCCGTGATATTCGACCATATCAGGCTCACCTATACATCATCAAAGTCCCACGAAGCACAAGGTCCGATGGCTCCGGATGTAAAGATTTCATCAGGAGCGACACTGGACGCCACCGCCGGAAAATACCGACTGTTTGGCAGTGCCAAGGCCACAATCGGGAGCTTTGACGGCTGCACAGACACCGGTGTGAAATATTACTATATGCTGAGCGACGCTCCGGTCGATGCCGCATCGTTCACCACCGCTGCAGCCACCGAAGCCAATGAAGTGACCATCGACGGCTCCAAAGCGTTCCTTGCCGTGCGGGCATATGCCACTGTCGACGGCAAAGAAGTGGGATCGGCCGTGCGCAACTTTGAGTTTGTCAAGACCGACATCATCAACCTCGAGAGCGCGGCAGAGATCACAGCCGACCTGAAAGGAAAGACAGTGCGCCTCGGATTCCCGCTCAACATCATTGCCGACGGCACCTTGGGCAGCGACAAACTCACATATATGATCTATGCGCGCGACCCCGAAAACAATCCCGTAGTAATGAAGTCGCGCCTTGCTTCGACGACCGACGCAACGACACCCGGCGCAGCATTCCAGATCACGAAAAATGCAACGCCGAAAGGCGTGATATTCGCACCTGCCGCAGGGGTCATAGCCACTGTTGACACCGACAAAGCGGGCCATCCGATCCTCGTGCTGAAAGATGCCGACAACAGCATAGACCACTTCGCCGAATGCTACACAGGCGCAGCATTAGCCTTTGACGCCACCGAAATAAAAGCCGCCGGAATCGACCTCAACTACGCTCTGACACTCAATACCCACAATCTCGTCGAGGAGATCAGCGAATCACACTACGGCCGCATGGTCTACATGCGCGGAGTGACCTACAACACTGCCGACAAGCGATTCGAAAAAGATGGCAAAACGATACCTGTAGCAACAGACCCCACTAACCTTGACAAATATATTCAGGCCCCGTCCAGTTTCTACCAGAAGTTCACCACCCTGCCTACTGATGCCACCATTCCCTACACCATCTGCGGAATAGTGGAATATGACCCCAACGCCGAAGCCGGCTCGCAATACTACATAATGCTCAGAAACTGTGTAGAGACACAGGATCTGACCGGAATAACATTCCCCACCGCCGGACAGGTCAAAGGATCGCTGACAGAAAACGACGACAAGACAGCAGGATCAATCGACATCATACACTCTGCGACAACCATAGCCGCCCACCCCACAGGGGCCACCTCAGGAGGATATATTTATACCTATACAGACCACTCGAAAGGAACGGCAACGACTTCATTTATCTCCTATTCATCGAACATCAGCATAAACAACAATATCATCTTCTTCAAGGATGGAAAATGCGAGATTAAGATTGCACGCACAAGTTTAAGCAGCACTACCAACGACATTGAATATGACCGCGGAGACACTTATACGCTGACTCTCAACGACGAGGCCAAAGGGATGCCGGTCTACAGCGCATTCTCACAGATCGACCCGGCCAACGACAAGGGATTTGTCAGGATCAAGACCCCATACTCAATTCCATACCACGTTGGCAACGCATCGGGCAACTGGGACTGGCCGATAGCCATGACCGCCTACCTCAAAGGCAACTACATCCTTGTTAGAGATGTGGCCACCAACGATGACGGACAGCCTGCGGCACATCAGGATCAGAATCCCGACTTTTATCTTGTATATTCTGAAAAAGGCTGGGGCACCAACGTAGTAAGAAACCATTATCGCACCAGCAGCAGTACCGGCAGAAGAGCCATTAGAGAAGGTGACGGCGTCGCCATCCTCACATTCCAGATCGGCGATGATGACATGGTTCTTGACGCATCAAATATGGCCAAACCTGCATCATCAAACACTAATTCCACCGATGACTGGCATTTCACCAGCCCTGTTGGCTCATCGGAAAGCGCCTATAAAGACCACCTTGACGACTGGAGAGTATCGTCGACAATCAGTGATCCGAAACAGACGCTGATCGATGAGTCATACCTGCGCAAGGTCATAGCCATCAACGGAGCCAAAATCAAGAAAACTGCCGACGACAACGCCACTATCAGCCTTAAGAACGACGTGGCTCTTTCATGGGACTACATCGGGGCTGCCGACAAGGATACACATCAGGCTGTCATTGCAAACGCCGGCGACGACGCCACCTACAACGTCACAGCCTACGTGATGAAGGACGGCAACGGCGGCTTCAAGCTCGAAGTCATATCGCTTGAATGCCTCACCGGCATCATCAGCGTGTGCGAACACGAGCACCACGACACATATTACGGCAAGGCATCGCTCGACCGATTTGCCGACGGCGACATCGTGACACTCCGCGGAGTGAAGGTTACCAAGACATTCGCCGAAGGTTCAACCACCGACTACACACTCTCCACCACCATCGGCAACGAGGAGATCGACTTCGTATGGGAAACCAATGCTTCATTGGAATACACCCATAAGAACACTATCAACAAAGACATGGGCACGAACACCGTCACCCCGTCGACATTCAACATCTCCGGCAATCTTAAGATCGACGGTGACAAGAAATCGATAGATCTGGCCACGGTGGGAAAACAGAGCCAGAGCAAGCTCACCGTTTATTCCAACGGCGCGACGATACCCACAAGCAAGAGAGTATCGTTCCAGTCCTACGCCAGGATCACCTTTGACGCTCCCAAGGGAACCGAAATAGCCTACAAGATACTGTCGGTAGAGGGCGAGCCTGTGGACGACGGCAAATGGCTGCCGATCACCACAAGCGACACCCTGACCATAGGCCGCACCCACGTAATACAGATAGCGGGATGCGCAGCCGGCAGCAACGCCCAGACTTCGGCTAACATCAGCTTCACGAAAACGGCCAAAGAAGCAAAAAGCATCGACGACATGCTCGCCGCCGACAACACGACCAACTATCTGCATCTGCGCAATACAGTGAGAGTCTCGTCGGCGTTCACCGCATGGCCCTTCGGCAATATACTGACCGTGACCGACGGCGCCGGACACCATCTGCTCCTGCACGTCGACAACTACTCTCCGCTGCCCGAAACAGGCTCACTGCTCAAAGACTTCGCCGTGCAGCGCGTCACCTCTGACCACACTCTGACCATCGGATCGCTCAACAACAGCTATCAGTATCAGTTCATAGGCAACACGGCTGACTACACGGCCACTCCGGAAGAGGGCGACGACCTCCCATCCATCGAGCCACTGATCACCGACAGCCCCGAGGCTGCCGACGTGGAGAAGCTCATCCGCATCACCGACGCATTCATCACCGGCGAAAACGCCTCGAATCTCACTGTCAAGACTGCGGGCGGCAACACCATAGCGCTCCGCAACGCCTTTGAATGCGAGATAGCCGACAACGGCCCCGAGAGCGGATATATACTCACCGGCCTGCTGCTGCCGCGCAAGGGCAAATCTGTGCCCCGCAGCGAGGCTGCCGTCGTAGCCGACGAAGCGACTCCGCTGACACTCGACGATATGGAATTCCTGCCGATCAACATAGAGAAGCGTCGCGCAGCCGCCACCCCCCGACTGGAGGTGACCGGACATGAGAGCATGGAGGACAACACCGTCGTGACCATAGAGGACGTGACCGTCAGCATGACATCCGACGAGGCTTACTCCACAATCGAATACTCCACCGACGGAGGCACCACATGGACCGTCTACGACGGCAAGCCTCTGACGATCGGCAGCTCGACCGAGATTCAGGCACGCACCATAGTCAAGGGATTTGATCCGAGCGCCATAGCCAAGCTCGACATCCGTCGCGAATACTACTCCGACGCCGCCAAGGTGGTGACAGAGCAGAAGGGTGGCTACACACTC